>Ga0207703_10000006_pt1 | contig 502351 bp, 398 predicted proteins | sample KBSSwiS12_FD_184304 | JGI IMG/M metagenome (GOLD analysis project Ga0207703, IMG submission 184304) | Switchgrass rhizosphere microbial communities from Kellogg Biological Station, Michigan, USA - KBS Switchgrass S1-2 (SPAdes) (version 2) | ecosystem: Host-associated > Plants > Roots >... | reverse complement strand
CCATTCCGAACCCGGAAGCTAAGCTCTTCAGCGCCGATGGTACTGCACGGGGGACCGTGTGGGAGAGTAGGACGCCGCCGGACTTCTTATCGTGTGAGGGGCCATCCACCGGATGGCCCCTCACACGTATGTCAGAAGACCATCGCCACTGAAGATGAGGGTGATTCGAGATGGCGGACGAAGAGACCGGCGACGGCGGGACGAATCGTCGTTCGGCAGCCTCACGTCCGTCCCGGTCCAACCCGGGTAGGACACCCGGGGGTGCCGGGCGCGGCTTCGCCCGTGGCTCGGCTCGGAGCACCGATGGGCGTCGAGGTACCGGCAGTCAGCGGCGCGACGACGAGCGGTCGCGGCCAGGCCCGCGCGACGGCGGTCGTACCACCGGCGGCGGCCACCCCAGGAACGACGAGGCCGGCGGCGGCCGGGACGCGGGCCGCTGGACGGGTGGTCGCGACGGTCGGCCCACCGGCGGCGGGCGGGCGTCCGGGTCTGCCGCTGGCGGTCGGCCCGGGGCTCCCGAGCGCGGCGCTCGGCGACAGAACACCGGCAACACTGAATACCCCAGCGCGCGGTCGACCGGCGCGCCCTGGGGGAGGGACGGCGGTGGCCGGCCTTCTCGCGGTGAGGCGGGTCCAGCCGCGCGCGCTGGTCGGGACGCACGTGGCGGTCGGGACGAGCGATTCGATGCGGAAGGTGGCCGTCGCAACCCAGCGGCCGATCGTCATGCCGACAGCCGCGATCGTCGGGACGGGGCACGTGGCGGCCCCGGCAACGAGCGGGCCCGACCGTCGGCGACCGCTCGCGGCGAGCGTCGGGACGCCGGGCGGTGGCCGACTTCGGACGGGCCACGCGGGTTCCGGTCCGGGGACCAACGGGACGGGCGAAAGCCCCCGCGGCGCGACGGCGGTCCCGAACGCGACCGCCGCGACTTCGGTGACCGCGGCCAGCGGGGCGAGCACGGTACGGGGGGTCACCGCCAGACAGCCGGTGACAGGGGCCGGGCGCCCGAGCGGCGTCCGGGCGGCGCTGACCGCGCTCCGTCGCGGGCCCCGGGCGGTAGCCGGGTCGCAAGCGGGAACGAAGGCGGCACGGTTCGCGGTACAGCCCGCTTCGGCCGGCCGTCCGGCGGCGCCGATCGAGACCGGCGTACCGACAGGAGCGAACCGCCCGACCGGACCCATCGCACCGAACGCGCCTATCGCACCGACAGAAGTGACCGCACCGACAGAAGTGACCGCACCGACCGCGCCTATCGGGCCAACCGAGCTGAGCCGAGCAACGACCGGCGAGACCAGGCCGCGGATCGGAGTCCCAGCCCGGACGCGGCCGCGCCGCGCCGCGCCGCCGATCCCGGTCGTTCAGACTCTGGTCCCGCGGGCTCCCAGAGCCGATCGGCCTGGTCCGATCGGCGTGCGAGCTCCGGGGACACGCACCGTTCACACGAACCGCGAGCCGCCGAGCGAGCTCCTCGGCCTGGCGCCCAAGGGCGATCTGAAGGATCGCGGGGATCGGACGACGCGCGGCGTTCGGACGCCCCCCGATACTCGGACAACGCCCGGCGGCCAGAGCGCCCGACGCGGCCCGGCGGAACGGGCCGTACGGACGGGCCGCGCCGCTTCGGGTCCGGCGGCGCGGGCGGAGCTCGTCAGCGGTACGGGCAGGGTCGCTTTGACGGGCCCCGCCCGAGCGGCGGCGGCCGTCCGGTGAGCGGTCGCCCCGCGGGCGGCAACCGCCGAGCTGGCGATCAGCGGGCCGGAGGTGGGCGAGGCTTTGGCGGCCGTCCCACGGCCGACGACAGCGCCGGACGTCCAGCCGGCTTCAGCCCGCGTGACGCACCGCCGCTCCCCGATGAGGCGACACCAGACCGTCTGGATCGCGCGGTCATGCACGACCTGCGCAGTTTCCCGAAGGTCGTCGCGGATCGGGTCGCCAGCCATCTCGTCGCGGCTGGGCTGCTGGTCGATGACGACCCGGCGAAGGCCCTGGCTCATGCCCGGTTCGCCGCCGCCGCCGCGCCCAGGATCGCCGCGGTGCGGGAGGCCGTCGGAATCACCGCCTACCACGCGGGGGAGTTCGCCATGTCCCTCGCGGAGCTGCGCGCGGCTCGTCGGATCGACGGATCGGCGCGGCACCTGGCGGTCATGGCCGACGCTGAGCGCGGCCTGGGCCGACCGGAACGCGCTCTGGCCTATCTGAGCGACCCGGCGGTGGGCGACCTGGATGACGCCGGCCGCATCGAGCTGCTGATCGTCGCCTCCGGCGCCCGCCGGGATCTCGGCGAGGCCGACGCCGCGGCCCTGCTCCTTCGGGCCGAAGCCGCCGCCGACAAGATCGGTGACTGGACGCCCAGGCTTTGGTATGCCTATGCCGAGGCCCTTCTAGCCATCGGTGACCGCGAGGGCGCGATCCGCTGGTTCACCTCGACAAGCATGATCGACGATGGTGGAACGGACGCCGCGTCACGTGTCGCCGAGCTGGAGAATTCGGTCGACGAGCCGGTGGTCGACGAGCCGGTGGTTGCGGAGCCGGTGGTTGCGGAGCCGGAGGTCGACGGGTCGGTGGCCGACGGGTCGGTGGCCGGCCGGCCGGCGCGAGCCGAGGAGTCCGAGCCCGCGACCGACGGGCCGAACGAGGCGTCCGGGCCGAGCCCGGCCGAGGCGGCGGCCAGCCCCGAGACCATCGAGCCGGCTGGAACAGCCGTCGTACGGGACGAGCCGACGCCACGCGCGCCGCTCCTGCCTGAGTTCAGCGCCCGGGACCTCGGTCCGTCGGAGGGCCCATCGGACGGCGACAGCTGACGGGACTCCGATCGGTCCGCGTCGCCCGACCGCGGTTCGGGCGGGCGCCGCGCCCGTACGGGCCCGGCTGTGGGTCGGTCCGTCCGAGGAGCGATCGATCGGGAGCGGCCCCGCTGACGGACGGGGCCGCTGACGGACAGGGGCTGCTCGCCGGCAGCTACAACGGTTTTTCGGGCTGTCCGGTTCTGGTCTTCGTTCCCACCACCACAGTCGCGTCGTGATCCGGTCTGTTGATCATCGCGGGCGACAGCCCGGCGGCGGTGAGCGCGGCCATGGCGGCCGGCGCCTGCTCGTCGCTGGCCTCGAACAGAACATGCCCCCCGGGCGCGAGCCACCCTGGGGCGGCGGCGACGAGCCGCCGCAGCGTGCCCAGGCCGTCCCGGCCGCCGTCGAGCGCATGGCGCGGCTCGTGCAGGCGAGCCTCCGGTGGCATCAGCATGATCGCGTCGCTCGGAACGTACGGGGCGTTCGCCACCGCCACATCGACGCGGCCCCGCAGTTCGCTCGGAAGCGGCTCGAACAGATCCCCTTCGTACACTCGGCCACCCCGGACGGCGAGATTGTGTTCCGCGCAGCGGACAGCCACCCGATCGACGTCCACGGCGTACAACTCCAGGCCGTCGATCGCGTCGAGCATGACCGCCCCGATGGCACCCGATCCACAACACAGATCGACGGCAACGACATCGACCGGGACGGCCTCGGCCGCCGGGACTTCGACCGGGACGGCCTCGACCGCCGCGACTTCGACCGGGACGGCTTCGACGGCGACGGCCTCACCCGGGACGCCCGCTGATCTCCTCGCGGGAGACGCCGGTCGGGTCCGGCGAGCGAGGGCTGTCCGCGCGAGCGTCACCGCCTCGGCCGCCAGCACTGCGCTACGCCGACGAGGAACGAAGACCCCGGGCTGCAGCGTGATCCGCAGGCCGGCGAACTCGACCCAACCGAGAACGTGCTCCAGCGGCTCGCCGCCAATCCGGCGATCCAGAAGCGTCTGAAGCTCGGCCGCGGATCCGCCGGCTGCCAGAAGTAGCCGTGCCTCCTCCTCGGCGAAGACACATCCGGCCGTGCGTAACTCGGAGACGAGGCGACCGACGTCGGGTACCTCCGGCCGCGACCCATCCGCCGGAGCCGCCCCTGATGACGATGGCTGATACATGAACGCCTTTCGGAACAATCCGGGGCGCTCGCCCGACCGCCACACCTCCGACCAGGTGTCTGCCTACCTACGCCCCGACGACGGGACGCGGCCAGCGGCGTGCGCGGTGAGCGCCCATAACCGTGACGAACTGATGGGGCTCACCTCCTCGAGATCGCCGGGCTCGTCTTCGTCACTATACGACGGGCATGGGACGCGGCGATCAGCCTTTCCGAACATACGAGCGCCGGCGGGCGCCGCGTCTATTCGATCAGCCGGAACAGCAGTCCGGTCCGCGGTTTCGGCGTGAACAACGTGGACTTCCGGGGCATCCGCTCGCCCGCCGCCGCGACGGCGGTGACCGCCTCCAGCGGCGTCGGGCGCACCAGCAGCGCGACCGCCGCCCCCGCTCCGTCCCCAGCGTTGTCCCGAGTCCCGTGACCGTTACCGGCGCCGCGCGCGGCCGCGATCGCGCTCGCGGCGTCGTGCCGGTACCCGACGGCCTCCTCCGAGTCCGGCCGTCCCCACAACCCGGCGATCAACCCGTAGTGGGCCACCGTCACGTCCAGTGACCTGAAGGCGTCCGACCGGCCCGCCGGCAGCATCGGGTCGAGCACGGCCGGGTCCGGCTCGTCCAGCAGCCAGGCCTGTGCACCGTCCGTGACCACGAAGGCGCTTCCCGGTCCGGCGGCCGCGAGCGCCCGCTCCAGCGCCGGTCCGTCGTCGGCGGGTTCGTCGAGGGGGCGGACCCGGTAGGCCGCGCCGGCCCGGCGGACCGCCTCGGCCAGGCCTATGCCGGTGACGACCCGGTGGATCGGGTGGACCTCGGGCCCGTTGGCCTGCGCATCCACCAGAAAGGCCAAGCCATGGTCCCACGGGCCGGGGCCGTCGCCGGCCGCGTGCCGCTCGGCCTGGTACTGGCGGTAGGTCGCGTACCGGTGGTGACCGTCGGCGATCAGCGCCCGGCGGGGGAGCAGGTCGGCCGCGATCGCGGCCAGTGACGACGGATCGGTGATCGTCCAGACCCGGTGGGTGATGCCGTCGCTCGTGGTCGCCGTCAGCAACGGCTGGCCCTTCGCGGCGACCTCGACGATGCCCGCCCCCGGGCCACCCCCGTCGTACAACAGGAAGATCGGTTCGAGGTTGGCCCGGGTCGCCCGGGTCAGCGCCAGCCGGTCCGAGACCGGTCCGGCCATCGTGTTCTCGTGCGGCAGGATGATCCCGGCCTCCGGGTCGGCCAGCGCGAGGGCGCCCACGAGGCCGCGCAGCGCGCGAGACCCGTCGGTGAGCTCGTAGACGTAGAGGCCGGCGTCCCGCTCCCGGGCCAGCGTGCCGTCGGCCCGCCAGGCCCGCAGGGTGTTCGCGGCCTCCTGGTAGCGGCTGCCGGCCTGGCTGGGCCGGTCGCGGGGCAGGATCAGCCGGACGGCGTTCGCCGGGTCGGCCGTCTCCAACGCGTCCCGCTCCGCCTCGTCGACGATGTCGTATGGCGGGCTGAGGCGGGCGGCGAGGGCGGGCCCCGCCGCCACGGCGGGGCGCAGGGCCCGGAACGGGGCCAGCCGCAGCCCCGCCGGACGAGGGAGGGCAGGTCCTGGCTCGGTCACGCGGCGATGCTAGCCGGCCCACGCGCATCGTCCGCCCCGTGTGGGCTGTGACCTGGCCCGCACCGGCCCCCGCCCGGCCGGCCGCCGGCCTCGGCCGAGCCGGGCCGACACCCCAGGCCACGGGGTGCGTCGCCGGCGTGCGTCGCTGCTCGGGTTGCTGGATCGGTGGGAGTGTGGGGCGGATTGCGTCCACACTGGGGGTGGCGCGCGGGCCGGGACAGCGCCGTCCGGCCGGAAACGGAGTACGCGATGTACGCCGAGCGGCGCGCCGGACCGCGAAACGGCGGAGAGACGGCGGAGACAGGACGGGACAGGCGAGGCGTCGCGACGAGACCCACAGGCGACGGGTCCCACAGGCAGGAGGCGCGGATGTCCGGTGGTGAGGCGGAGGGCGGCCCAGGCGGTCGGAGCGGGCCCGAGCCCGTGATCGGTCCCCCGGAGCCGGGCGGCGCGGTCGGCGTCCCGCCGGGTGGCAGCCTCCCGCCGGGTGGCGGCGTCCCACCGGATGGCGGAGCTCCGCGGGGTGGCAGTGTCCCGCCGGGTGGCAGTGTCCCGCCGGGTGGCGAGGTCTACGACTGGTACACCCGCGGGGTGGCGTTGCTCGACCGGGGCAACGCCAATGCCGCCGCGCAGCTGCTGTCCCACGCCGCCGCCGCCGAGCCGGCCGCGCGCAGCGTGCGGGAAGCCCTGGCGCGAGCACAGTTCGACGCGGGCGAGTACTCCGCGGCGCGGGAGAGCTTCGCCTGGATCGTGGCTCATGACCCGGCCGATGACTACGCACAGTACGGGCTTGGGCTGTCGGCCCGCAAGGTCGGTGATCTGGCCAGCGCGGTCGAGCACCTTGCGCTGGCGGTCGCCATGCGCCCCGACCTGCGGCACTACGGCCAGGCCCTGCGGGGCGCCCGCGCGGCGCTGAACCAGGCGTGAGGGCGCGCGAGGACCAGCGCCCGGTTCGGGCCGAGGTGTCCGCCCCAGCCGGACCCGCGGCCGCCACCGACCGGGCCGGCGACCGGGCCGGAGGCCAGGCAACCGGCTCCGTCGACGGCCCGCTGGCGGCCTCGGCCCGTCCCCTCGCCGAGCGGTTCGACGTGGCGTTGCTCGACCTCGACGGCGTCGTCTACCGGGGCGACGCCGTCGTGCCGCGGGCGGCCGAGTCGCTCGCGGCGGCCCGGGCGACCGGCCTGCGCCTGGAGTTCGTGACCAACAACGCGCTGCGTCCCCCCGCGGCGGTCGCCGAGCGGCTGTGCCGAATGGGCGTGCCGGCACGAGCCGAGGAGGTCGCGACGTCGGCCCAGGCCGCGGCCACGATGGCGGCGGCTCGGCTGGCTCCCGGCGCGCCCGTGCTCGTCCTGGGCGGCGCGGGCCTGCGGGAGGCGATCGAGGCGGTCGGGCTCCGGCCGGTCGCCTCGGCCGGCCCGCCTGGCCCGCCTGGTTCGGGTGCTTCGGGGTCATCTGCTTCGGACCCGGCTGGTCCAGGCTCGGCTGGTGCGGGCTCGGCTGGTGCGGGGGGCCCGGAGCCGGCGGCGCCGGCCGCCGTCGTCCAGGGCTTCGACCCGACGATCGACTACGCCCGGCTGGCCGAGGCGGCGCTGGCCATCCGGGCCGGAGCCCTGTGGATCGCGTCCAACACCGACGCGACCGTGCCCACCGAACGTGGCCTGGCGCCGGGCAACGGTTCGCTCGTCGCGGCGTTGCGTACCGCGACCGGTCAGGAGCCGCTGGTCGCCGGAAAGCCCGAACGGGCGCTGCACGCCGAGTCGATCCGCCGCGGCGGTGCCCACTCGCCGCTGGTGGTCGGCGACCGGCTCGACACCGACATCGAGTCGGCCAACCGGCACGGAACGCCCGGACTGCTGGTGTTCACCGGTGTGACGACCCCGTCCGACCTGCTCATCGCGCCGCCGCTGTGGCGTCCGACGTTCCTCGCCCGCGATCTGGCCGGGCTGCTGGCCGGCGCGCCCGCCGCGCGTACGGACGGCCCGGCGATCGAGGTCGGCGAGTGGCGCTGCGTCGTCGACGACGGTACTCTGCGCTGGCAGCCGAGCAGGCGGCGGCCAACGGGTTCGGACGGCGCCGGATCGGACGGCGCCGGACCGGACGGCGCCGGGCTTGCTGACGACGGGCTGGACGCGCTTCGGGCCGCCTGCCTGGCCGCCTGGCGGGCGGCCGACTCAGGCCAGCCGGTCCGGGCGCTGGCGGCGGACCGGCCCGAGGCCGTCGCCGACCTCACGCTCGGCTGACTGCCGGGCCGCGACGCCGCCCCGGGGTCCGGGCGGGCCGGATGCCTGGTTCGTCCCCGACGTCACCACACGCGTTGCACTATGGGTGCGTGACGACCCCGACCCCGCCAACCCCGACACCCACCCCGACACCCACCCGGACGCTCGACCCCACCGGCCGGGCGGCCTGGCCGGCCAGCGGGCGGGGCGGCACCCTCAGCCCGGACGGCTCGCCGGGCCCCTACTACCTGTACAAGGCGGGCGCTCCTGTCGTCGGATCGGCCGACCAGTCGAACCTGGACGGCCGGGCCGTCCACTACGGAGTGCGGGCCATCCAGCTGGCCCTTGGCTGGTGGGGGCACCCGGTCACCGTCGACGGGCGCTACGGCGCCACCACGGCCCAGGCGGTGGCCGCGTTCCAGAAATCCGTCCCGACCCGGCCGTACCCGGACACCGTCCGCCCGCTGGACGCGTCCGGGACCGTCGGCCGGTGGACGGCCTACCGCCTGTTCAGCGGCATGCTCGACGCCTACGCCCAGCGCTACAAGGTGCCGGCCGGCCCGCTGCGCGGCATCGTCGAGCTGGAGTCGGCCTGGGACCCCGGAGCCGTCGGCGGGACGACGCCCCAGGACCTGGGCCTGGCCCAGTGGCGGGTCACCGTCCCCCACAACGGGGTGACCTTCACCGAGGCCGAGGTCTTCGACCCGTTCTTCGCCCTCGACCACCTGGCGTCGTCGTTCCGGGCGAACCATGACGCGGCCGACTTCGCCCACCAGTGGGTCTACGTCATCGCCGCCCACCACGCGCCGACCTGGGCCAGGCAGTGGGCAAGCGCCGGCACCCCGCCGAACACGAACATCGTCGACTACGTCAACTACATCCTGGGCCACATCGGCTGAGCCGGTCCGCGCATCGGCGGCTGGTCGCGGCAGTCGGCGCAAGCGGGGTAGCCGGGGCCGGCCGCGGGCCGGTCCTGGGCCGGTCCAGGGCCGGTCCAGGGCCAGTAGGCCCGGGTCGGATGACCAGAAGCAGGCCGACCAGCCCGTGTCAAGACCGGCCCGCCGAATCACGCCCGGTGGGCGTGGTTAGCAGAGGGCGCCGGGCTCGGCAAGGGCCGGATACCCTCGAGACGTGACCTATCTCGACCATGCCGCGACCACTCCGATGCGTCCGGAGGCGTTGCGGGCATACCTGACGGCCGCCGCCGCCGGCGGTGGCAACGCGTCGTCGTTGCACACCAGCGGCCGCGCGGCCCGTCGCGGGGTCGAGGAGTCCCGGGAGCGGGTCGCGGCGGCGCTCGGCGCCCGCCCGTCCGAAGTCGTCTTCACCGCGGGCGGGACCGAGGCCGACAATCTGGCGGTCAAGGGCCTGTACTGGTCGCGCAACTCGGCCGATCCCCGGCGGACGCGGGTGCTGGTCGGCGCGGGTGAGCACCCGGCCGTCCTCGACGCTGCCCAGTGGCTGGCCACCCACCAGAGCGCGCGGCGGGAGGACCTGCCGCTCGACTCCACCGGGCGCGTCCGCCCCGAGACGCTGCTCGCCGCGGTCGAGCGGGACCCGGGCTCGGTCTCCCTGGTCAGCGTGATGTGGGCGAACAACGAGGTCGGGACGATCAACCCGGTGGCCGAGCTCGCCGCGCTGGCTCGAAGCTACGGCATCCCGTTCCACACCGACGCGGTCCAGGCGGTCGGCTCGGTGCCGGTGGACTTCACCGCCGTCGGGGCCGACGCCCTGAGCCTGAGCGGCCACAAGGTCGGCGGCCCGGTCGGCGCGGGCGCGTTGCTGCTGCGCCGCGGCCTGGACCTGGCCCCGCTGCTGCACGGCGGCGGCCAGGAACGTGACGTCCGCTCGGGCACGCTGGACGGGCCGGCCATCGCCGCCTTCGCCACCGCCGTCGACCTGGCGGTGGCCGAGCAGGCCGCCGAGTCCGCGCGGCTGTCCGGCCTGCGCGACGAGCTGGTGGGACGGCTGCGGGCCGTCGTGCCCGACGCGGTGCTCAACGGCGCGCCGCCCGGGGCGGACCGGCTGCCCGGCAATGCCCACCTGACCTTCCCGGCCTGTGAGGGCGACTCCCTGCTGATGCTGCTCGACGCCCGCGGCATCGAGTGCTCGACCGGGTCGGCCTGCTCGGCCGGCGTGGCCCAGCCCTCGCACGTCCTGCTGGCGATGGGGTTCGGCGAGGAGGCGGCGCGCGGATGCCTGCGCTTCAGCCTGGGCCGGACGTCGGCGCCGAGCGACGTGGACGCGCTGGTGGAGGCGATCGGGCCGGTGGTGGAACGGGCGCGCCGGGCCAGCGCGCTGGCCGGGTCCGCCAACCGGTGAACGGGCTGTCGGGAAAATCGGTGGAGAGGAGGGCGCTGTCATGAGAGTGCTGGCCGCCATGTCCGGGGGAGTGGACTCGGCCGTCGCCGCCGCGCGGGCCGTGGACGCCGGCCACGACGTGACCGGCGTCCACCTGGCCCTGTCCCGTTCGCCCCAGGCGCACCGGGCCGGCGCCCGGGGCTGCTGCACGCTGGAGGACGCCCGCGACGCCCGCCGCGCGGCCGACGTCATCGGCATCCCGTTCTACGTGTGGGACCTGGCCGAGCGGTTCGAGGCCGACGTGATCGACGAGTTCGTCGCGGCCTACGCCGCCGGCGAGACCCCCAACCCGTGCATCCGCTGCAACGAGCGGATCAAGTTCTCGGCGGTCCTCGACCGGGCCCTCGCGCTCGGGTTCGACGCGGTCGTCACCGGCCACCACGCCCGGCTGGCCGACGGGGTGCTGCGCCGCTCGGTCGACGAGGGCAAGGACCAGTCCTACGTCCTGGGCACGCTGCGGCCGGAGCAGCTCGCCCACGCGATCTTCCCGCTGGGCGAGAGCACGAAGGACGCGGTGCGGGCCGAGGCGGCCCGCCGCGGCCTCGGGGTGGCCGACAAGCCCGACAGCCATGACATCTGCTTCATCGCCGACGGCGACACCCGGGGCTGGCTGCGCGACCGGCTAGGGTCGCGGCCCGGGCCGGTGGTGGACGCCGCCACCGGCGAGACCGTGGCCGAGCACGACGGTACCTACGGGTTCACCGTCGGCCAGCGCCGGGGGCTGGGGCTGGGGCGCCCGGCTCCCGACGGCCGGCCCCGCTACGTCCTGGGGATCACGCCGGTGACCTCCACCGTGACCGTCGGGCCGGCCGAGCTGCTCGACGTCGGCCAGCTGGTCGCCCGGGACGCGGTGTGGCCACACGCGGGGGCTCGGCGCTGCTCGGCCCAGGTCCGCGCGCACGGCGGCGCCGTCCCGGCGACAGCCGAGCGCGTCGACGGTGCGCTGATGGTCACCCTGGACCGGCCCGTGCGGGGCACCGCCGCCGGCCAGGCCGTCGTCCTCTACGACGGTGACATGGTGCTCGGCGGCGGCACCATCACCGCCATCACCGCCGCGCGCTCCGGGGCGCCGGGAGTGGCCCGGTGAGCCCCTCGATCCCGTGGCCGGCGGGGACCGCGACCGGCGTCGGCTCGCTGCCCGGCACGGACCCGCTGGCGGCGGTGCGGTCCGTCTTCGACGAGACGCCCGACCTGCCCTACCTGCCGGAGCTGCCCGGCCGCGGCGCCGGCGCCGACATGATCGGCCGGGCGGCGGCGATCATCACCGAGCTGCCGATGGACCTCCAGCCCTCCGGGTGGCGGCTGGTGTCCCGGCCGGGTCTGGACGTCCGCCGGGCCCGCGACCTGCTCGAACGTGACCTTGACGCGCTCGGGGACGCGGCGGCCGGCTACACCGGTCCGATCAAGCTGGCCCTCCCCGGGCCGTGGACGCTGGCGGGCACGGTCGAGCTGACCAGGGGCCACAAGGCGCTGTCCGATCCCGGCGCCGCCCGCGACCTGGCCGAGGCCCTCGTCGACGGCGCGCGGGCGCACCTGGCGGACGTCGTGCACCGCCTGCCCGGCGCCCGGCCCGTCGTGCAGCTCGACGAGCCGGTCCTGCCCGCGGTCCTGGCCGGGACGGTGCGCACACCCAGCGGCTTCTCGACCCTGCCGGCGGTGGAGGAGGGGGTCGTGACCGACCGGCTGGCCCTGGTCGGTAAGGGGCTGACCGGCGCCGGGGCGGTGGCGTTCGGGTTCCACTGCTGCGCGGGCGCGGTCCCGCTGGGGGTGTTCCGCGCGGCCGGCGCGGACTTCGCCGGCTTCGACGTGACGCTGCCGGCCATCGCGCGGGGCGGGCTCGACGACCCGGTCGGCGAGGCTGTCGAGGCAGGTATGGGGCTGATCCTGGGCGCGGTGCCCGCGCTGCCCACCCCGCCGTCGCCCGGCCCTTCCGACCAGCGGAAACGGTCCGGCGGCGCGGAACTGTCGGACGTGAACCGTACGGTGTCCCCGATCAGAGCGATGTGGCGACGGCTGGGCTTCGCGCCCGGGCGCCTCGGGGAGGTGGTGGCCGTGAGCCCGACCTGTGGGCTGGCGGGTGCGCCCGAGTCCTATGCGCGGGCGGCCCTCCGGCTGGCCCGGCGGGCCGGCCAGGTACTCGTCGAGGCTCCGGAGTGAGCGTGGACCGGACGGGCGACGAGGCGATCCGGACGGGCGACGACGCGGTCCGGACGGACAGCGCCGACGAGTTGCCCGGCGCGGTGACGGACGACGACCCGGACCCGGTTCCGGCCGAGGCCGCCGCCCAGGCGGCGGCGCTGGCCCGCGACCTCGACGAGCACGCCTACCGCTACTACGTCCTGGACCGCCCGACCGTGTCCGACGCCGAGTACGACCGGCTGATGCGGGAGCTGACCGCTCTCGAGGACCGCTACCCCTCCCTGCGGACGCCGGACTCGCCGACCCAGAAGGTCTCGGGCGGCTTCTCGACGCTGTTCACCCCGGTCGAGCACCCCGAGCGGATGCTCTCGTTGGACAACGCGTTCGACGCCGACGAGCTGATGGCGTGGGAGGCCCGAGTGACGAAGGACGTCGAGGTCACCGCCTGGCTGTGCGAGCTGAAGATCGACGGTCTGGCGGTGGACCTCGTCTACACCGACGGCTACCTCACCCGGGCGGCGACCCGGGGCGACGGGCGGACCGGCGAGGACATCACCAACAACGTCCGCACCCTGGCCGCTGTGCCGACCCGCCTGCGCGGGCCGAACATCCCGGAGCTGCTGGAGGTGCGGGGCGAGGTGTTCTTCCCGACCGCCGCGTTCGCCGAGCTCAACGCCAGCCTGGTCGAGGCGGGGAAGGATCCGTTCGCCAACCCCCGCAACGCCGCCGCCGGCTCGCTGCGCCAGAAGGATCCCCGCGTCACGGCCGGGCGAGCGCTGTCGATGACGGTCCACGGCCTGGGGGCGCGGCGCGGCTTCGAGGTTGACTCCCAGGCCGAGGCCTACGCCCGGCTGGCCGAGCTCGGCCTGCCCGTCTCGTCCTACTTCGACGTCGTGCCGGACGTCGACGCGGTCTGGGCCTACGTCCAGCGGTGGGGTGAGCACCGCCACGACCTCGTCCACGAGATCGACGGCGTGGTCGTGAAGGTGGACTCGTTCGCGCTGCAGCGCCGGCTCGGCGCCACATCGAAGGCCCCACGCTGGGCGATCGCGTTCAAGTACCCGCCGGAGGAGGTCACCACCGTCCTGCGCGACATCCAGGTCAACGTTGGCCGGACCGGGCGGGTGACACCGTTCGGTGTTCTCGAGCCGGTCAAGGTGGCCGGGTCGACGGTGGGTCTCGCGACGCTGCACAACGCGGACGAGGTCGTCCGCAAGGGCGTGCTGATCGGGGACACCGTTGTGGTCCGCAAGGCCGGGGACGTCATCCCCGAGATCGTCGGGCCCGTGGTCGACCTGCGCGGCGGCGATGAGCGGGCATTCGTGATGCCGACCGAATGCCCGGAATGCGGGACCACGCTCGTGCGGCCCGAGGGCGAAAAGGACACCCGCTGCCCGAACACCGTGTCCTGTCCGGCGCAACTGCGGGAGTCGGTGTTCTACTTCGCCTCGCGCTCGGCCCTGGACATCGACGGCCTGGGTTACGAGACGGCGGTGGCTTTGCTCGACGCCGGGCGCATCCACGACGTCGGTGACATCTACCATCTGACGTCTGAATCATTTGACGGGTTGCGCGGTTTTGCGAGCAAAAAGATCGACCAGATTCTGCGCGGAATCGAGGCGGCCCGCCACCAGCCCCTGTGGCGGCTGCTGGTCGGACTGTCCATACGCCATGTCGGGCCGGCCGCGGCGCGCGCCCTGGCGCGTGAGTTCCGATCCCTGGACGCGATCGCGGCCGCGCCGGCTGACAAGCTGGCGGCGGTCGACGGGGTGGGCCCGACCATCGCGGGGGCCGTCCTCGACTGGTTCGCCGACGAGCGGCATCTGGCCCTGATCGAGCGGATCCGGTCCGGCGGGGCGAGCCTGGCCGACGCCGGCGCGCAGGACGGCCCGCGCCGACTCGACGGCGTCACGGTCGTCATCACCGGAACCCTGGTCGACTACAGCCGGGACTCCGCGACGGAAGCCGTGCAGCAATTAGGTGGAAAAGTTACAGGTTCCGTCAGCAAGAAAACGACATTCGTCATAGTCGGCTCGGATCCGGGCGCAAGCAAATATGACAAGGCGCGCGCGCTGAAGGTGCCGATCCTGGATGAGGACGGTTTTGCCACGCTTCTTGCGTCCGGACCAGACATTGCCGCCACACGTGCGTTGGAGGACGAACCGAGCGGGTAGCCTCATGTGCTGACAGCGAAAGGACGGGCACGGTGCGCCACCTGACCCAAGGCACGGCACCGCCTGTGGCGGATGCCTCCCGACCATTCCTCAGCCGATCGTGGTTCTCCCAGGCCGTGTTCCCGCCAGCAACGGGGATCTCAACGCGGCGGACCGGAGCAGCGGTGGACCCCGCTGACCGGCCCGGCTGGGCCGGCGCGCTCCGGTCCAGGCGGGCCGGTGTCGATCTCGCCCGTGGTGATCCCGGCGGGGTCGAGCTAGCCGGGGTTGATCTCGCCAGTGGCGGGCGCGATGGCTGCCGCGGCGCGGGACGTCTCCTCACCACCGTCAGGCGGGAACGCCACGACCCGACGCCACCGCTTGGTCTCACCCCGTTCTGGGGCTACGTCACGGCGGTCGTCGTGGCCGGCGCCGGGGTGTCGGCCACCGTGGTCGCCCTCGCGACCGCGCAGGCCCGGCTGCATCTCGACGTCACCTTCGCGGCGCTGACCGCCCTGGCTCTGCTGGTCGGGCTGCGTCCACTGACCGTCACCCGGCTTCGCTACGGGGGCGGATCCGATCTCGCGGTCGTGTTCCTGTTCTCGATCGCGCTGACGTCCGGACCGGCGCCGGCCGTCCTGGCCACCATGATCGTGTATCCGGTCGTGCAGCGGGCCAAGGGACGGACGGGCTGGCGGCTCGTGTTCAACGTCGCCCAGTACAGCCTCTCCTACGCCGCCGCCGGCGCCGTCGCCGCGCGCCTCGGGGTGGACGGTGACCTGAGCGCCGTCCAGCTGCCCGCCGTCGGCCTGGCCGGCCTGACCCTGTTCGCCACCAACTACCTGACCGTGGCGGCGGCCGTCGCCCTGCGTGAGGGGGCTCCGCTGCTCCCGGTGCTGCGCACCGACCTCACGTACCACGTCACGGTGGGCGGGGCACTGCTCTCGCTCTCCCCGCTGGTAGCCGTGGCCCGCGAACGCGGCGTCTGGCTGGTGCCCCTGCTCCTGCCCGGCCTGGTCGTCGTCAACAAGATCGGCGAGGTCACGCTCCAACGCGAGCACCAAGCCACCCACGACAGCCTCACCGGGCTACCGAACCGGGCGTTACTCCTGGCCCGCGCGGCCGCGGCCCTCGGCGGCGCCGCTCGGGGCGGCCACCGGATGGCGATGTTCCTGCTTGACCTGGACCGGTTCAAGCAGGTCAACGACACCTACGGCCATCAGGTCGGCGACCGTCTGCTGGTCGTCGCGAGCGCTCGGATGCGCCGCGCCCTGCGGCCAGCCGACACGGTCGCCCGCCTCGGCGGCGACGAGTTCGCCGTCCTGCTGCCCCGGCTGCCAGGCGGGGCCGCCGGCGTCGACGGGGCGCTCGAGGTTGCCGAGCGGATCCGGGCCGCCCTGCGCGACCCCTACGATCTCGACGGCGCGGTGGTGGAGGTCGACGCCAGCGTCGGCGTGGCGGTCTACCCCGACCATGGCGGCGACGTCGGCCCGCTGCTCCGGCAGGCCGACATGGCCATGTACCTGGCCAAGGAGCACGGCAGCGGCGTCCGGCTGGCCGGTCTGGGCGGCTCAGGCGGTCTGGGCGGCTCAGGCGGTTCGGTCGGCTCAGGCGGTTCGGTCGGCTCAGGCGGTTCGGTCGGCTCAGGCGGTTCGGTCGGCTCAGGTGGTCCGGGTGGTTCGGGTGGTCCGGGTGGTTCGGGTGGTTCAGGCGGTGGCGGCCTGGCCGGTTCAGCCGGGCCTGGCGCCCTCGCACCGCCCACGCCCACCATCGACGAGCTGACCGCCGCGCTGGCGAACGCCGAGCTCGAGCTGCACTACCAGCCGCAGGCCGAGATGGCCGACGGCCTGGTGCGGCGCGTCGAGGCACTGGCCCGCTGGGCCCATCCCCAGCGGGGACTGCTGCTGCCCGAGGTGTTCGTGCCGCTCGCGGTGAGCGGCGGGCTCATCCGCGCGGTGACGGCATGGGCGCTCACCTCGGCCCTGGACGAGGTCGCGCGCTGGCGCGCGGCCGGGATCGAGGTCGGCGTCTGTCTGAACGCCTCCGGGCCGGACCTGCGCGACCCCGCGTTCGCCCGCTCGATCGAGATCGCGTTGGCCGGTCGGGGCCTACCGCCGCGGGTCCTGGTCGTCGAGGTGACCGAGGCGGTCGGTCTGGCCGGGTCCGACCCTGTCGAGTCCAGCCTGCGTGAGCTGGCCGCCCTCGGCGTCGGGGTAAGCCTGGACGACTTCGGGGTCGGCGCCAGCTCGCTGGAGGCGTTACGCCGGTTCCCGTTCACCGAGATCAAGCTGGACCGGACCATCGTCCGCGGGCTGGAGACCGACGCGGCGAACGCCAGGTTCGTCCGGGCAGTCGTTCGTCTCGGCGCCGAGCTGGGGCTACGAGTCGTCGCGGAAGGCGTCGAGACCGCCGGCGAGCGCGCCCGCCTGGCCGACTACGGCTGCGACGCCGTGCAGGGCTGGCACGTCACGCCCGCGCTGCCACCGCAGCTCGTGGCGGGCTGGCTCGGCTCCCGGGCCCCGGCGCGTCGCGTCAGCGTTCCCACCAGCGGCCCGGCCCGCGGCGACGCCCCCGCGCGCCGCGCGGGCGTGCCCGGTGTCGTGGCGCCCTCGGGCACTGGGAGCGGCGGCATCGGGCCCACCGGCGGTGGGGCTCAAGGCACAGCCGCCTCGCGCCCGAAGGGCTGTCGCGCGGCTATCGGATGACGCGGGCGAGAGTCGCGGCGATGCCGGCCAGGTGAGCCAGCCGGTCGGTCTCGGACGCGCGGAAGCGGGGGCCGGGCCGCCCGACGAGGATCACCCGACACGGATCCCCGACGGGCGCGGCCGCGAGCTCCATCCCCACGGCCGCCCAGCGCGACGGGAAGCCGCCCTCGGCCACGTCGATGCAGCGAGCCGCCGCCAGCGGCAGCCACGGGTGCGCGCCCCGGATGCGCTCGGGAATACCCAGGTCGTCCCGGCCCAGATCCGGGGCGCCGGTCGAGGCCGAGCGGATGCGGACGTCGTCGCCGGCCAGCCGCTCCAGCAGCACCGCCCAGTCGGCGTGGAAAAGGCCGCTGACCATCCCGGTCAGCGTGGCGAGCGCGGCCTCCGGCCGGGCCGTCAGCGCGTCGGCCACCTCCAGCTCGTCGGGCGGGTTGCCGTCGCGGGCCGAGTAGTGCCGCAGCGCCTCGACCCGCACCCCCTCGACGGAGTGGGCGGCGGTCAGCACCCGGTCGGCCAGGCCCATCGGGGGCAGCTCGACGACCAGGTCGTCGACCGCGCCCGCCGGCCCGCGCTCGACCACGGTGAGGCTCACGATGTCGATGCCGGCCGTGCCCAGCGCCGTCGCGACGGCGCCGAGCGCGCCGGGACGGTCCGGAAGGGCTACGCGCAGCAGATACGACATGCCGCGAGCATGCGGAAAGCGCGTAACGAGAGCGTGCCCAAGTCGTCACGACCTGGTGTCAGCGCGGCGATTCCCACCCGGATGCCGCCGGCCAGCCCGTCCCCGGGCCAGCTCGTCCCCGGACCAGCCCGTCCCGCGGATCAACCGACGGCGGCCGGGCGCGCGGCGGCCCCCGCCGCGTGCTTTCAGCCAGCGGCGAGCCGCTCCCGCGTCCGCTCCAGCCGGGCCAGCGTCCGCTCCCGCCCCAGCACCGCCATCGACTCGAACAGCGGCAGCCCGACCGAGCGCCCGGTCACCGCGACCCGGATCGGCGCCTGCGCCTTGCCGAGCTTCAGCCCGCGCGCCTCGCCGATCGCGGCCAGCGCGTCCTTCAGCGGGTCGGCCTCCCAGTCGGTGAGCGCCGCGTAGGCGGCCGCCGTCTCGGCGATCAGCTCGGCCGAGCCGTCCTTCATCGCCTTGGCCCAGGCCGCCTCGTCGGTCGCCGGCGCGTCCAGGAACAGGAAGTCGACCAGCGCGAGCACGTCCGAGAGGACCACGACCCGGGTCTGGGCCAGCTCGGCCACCGCCTCGAACGCGGCCGGGTCGTAGTTCTCCGCCGGCCACGGCGCGGCCCCGCTGGCCACCCACGGCTGGCAGGAGGCGATGAAGTCGGCCAGCGGCAGCGCCCGGATGTACTCGGCGTTGAACGCCCGCAGCTTCGTGACGTCGAAGAACGCCGGCGACGGGTTGACCGCGTCCAGCCGGAACTCGTCCACGATCACGTCCCAGGGAACGATCTCGCGGTCGCCCGAGGGCGCCCAGCCCAGCAGCATCAGGTAGTTGCGCATCGCCGCGGCCAGGTAGCCCTCGTCCCGGAAGTCCTCCAGGGCGACCCGGTCCCGGCGCTTGGACAGCTTCTGGCGCTTGGCGTTGACCAGGATCGGGGTGTGGGCCCAGGTCGGCGGGGCGGCGCCCAGCGCCTCCCACAGCAGCTGCTGCTTGGGCGTGTTCGACAGGTGCTCCTCGGCCCGGATCACCATCGTGATCCCCATCAGCATGTCGTCGACCACGTTGGCCAGCAGGAACGTCGCGCTGCCGTCGCCCCGGGCGATGACGAAGTCCTCCAGGACGGCATTGTCGAACGTCGGCTTGCCCCGCACCAGGTCGACGACGACGGTGCCGCCGGTCTCGGGCGTGCGGAAACGGACGGCCCGCCCCGGCTCACGGGCCAGGCCCCGGTCGCGGCAGAACCCGTCGTAGCCCCTGTGCTGGTCACCGGTCCGGGCGATCACGTCGTCCCGCGCGCAGTCACAGGCGTACGCGGCGCCGGCCGCGAACAGCCTGTCGATCGCCTCGGCGTGGGCACCGGCGTTCGCCGACTGGAAGAAGGGCCCGGAGTACTGGTCCGGCCCGACACCGAGCCAGGCCATCGCGTCGATGATCCCCTGTGTCCACTCCGGCCGGCTGCGGGCGGCGTCGGTGTCCTCGATGCGCAGCGTCAGGCTGCCCCCGCTCTGCCGGGCGACGACCCAGTTCAGCAGCAGCGAGCGCGCGTTGCCGACGTGGAACATCCCGGTGGGGGAGGGCGCGAAGCGCAGTCGGGGCGTGAGAGTGACCACTACACGACCGTATCTCCCTCGTCCAACGCCCGGCTGTGACGACCTTCGCGAGCCGGAAAGTATGGTGGTACAGGGCACCAGCATGGTCGCCTGTACCTGCTGGGGCTGGCTTGCCCAGCTCGGCAGGAAGTGCCCCTTGCGGGGTCCATGACCGGCGGGCGAGAGGTGTCAGCGCGAATGGCTATAACCCGGGACGAGGTCGCGCACCTGGCGCATCTGTCGCGCATCGCGATGGGCGACGACGAGCTCGAGGCGCTGGCCGGCCAGCTCGACGGGATCCTCGCCGCCGTCGCCCGGGTCTCCGAGGTCGCGGCGGCCGACATCCCGCCGACCACCCACGCCGTGCCGCTGGTCAACGTCTTCCGCCCCGACGTCACCGTTCCCTCGCTGCCCCGCGACGAGGCCCTGCGCGCCGCCCCCGCCGTCGAGGACGGCCGGTTCATGGTGCCGCGCATCCTGGATCCCGAAGAGTAGGCCGCCCTATCAATCCCGGGCGGCCGACTCCGGCCGTCCTCCACGAGTACCACGAGGAGACACGCGCTGTGACCGACGTCACCCGCGCGACGGCCGTCGAGACCGCCGCCGCCATCGCCGCCGGCACCACCAGCGCGGTCGAGGCGACCCAGGCGGCCCTCGACCGGATCGCGAAGGTCGACGACACGATCCGGGCCTTCCTGCACGTCGACACCGAGGGCGCGCTGGCCGCCGCGGCCGCCGTCGACGCCCGCCGGGACGCGGGGGAGAAGCTGGGCCCGCTGGCCGGCGTCCCGCTCGCGCTCAAGGACGTCCTCACCGCGACCGGCATGCCGACGACCTGCGGAAGCCGGATCCTCGAGGGCTGGCGGCCGCCGTACGACGCGACCGTGACCAGCCGGCTGCGCGAGGCCGGCGTCGTCATCATCGGCAAGACCAACATGGACGAGTTCGCGATGGGCTCGTCCACCGAGAACTCGGCCTACGGCCCGACCCGCAACCCGTGGGACACCACGAAGATCCCCGGCGGCAGCAGCGGCGGCAGCGCGGCGGCCGTGGCCGCGTTCGAGACGCCGCTGGCCATCGGCACCGACACCGGCGGCTCGATCCGCCAGCCGGCGTCGGTCTGCGGGCTGGTCGGGGTCAAGCCGACCTACGGCGGGGTCAGCCGCTACGGCCTGGTCGCGTTCTCCAGCTCGCTCGACCAGGCCGGCCCGATGGCCCGCACGGTCACCGACGCCGCCCTGCTGCACACCGCGATCGCCGGCCACGACCCGCTCGACTCGACCAGCATCGACGCGCCCGTGCCCGACCTGGTCGGCGCGGCCGCCGCCCGCGACCTGACCGGCGTGCGCATCGGTGTCGTCCGCGAGCTCGACGGCGACGGCTACGCCGACGGGGTGCGCTCCGGCTTCGCGGCCGCGCTCGACGTCCTGCGTGAGCTGGGCGCCACGGTCGTCGAGGTGAGCTGCCCGAACTTCGCCTACGCCCTGCCCGCCTACTACCTGATCGCGCCGAGCGAGTGCTCGTCCAACCTGGCTCGCTTCGACGCGATGCGCTACGGCGCCCGCGTCGGCGGCCCCGACGACTCGGCCGAGACGGTGATGAGCGTGACCCGCGAGGCCGGCTTCGGCCCCGAGGTCAAGCGGCGGATCATCCTGGGCACCTACGCCCTGTCCGCCGGCTACTACGATGCCTACTACGGGCAGGCCCAGAAGGTCCGCACCCTGGTCAGCCGGGACTTCGCCGCCGCCTACGAGCTGGCCGACGTCCTGGTCTCGCCGACCACCCCGACACCCGCGTTCGGGCTGGGGGAGAAGGTCGATGACCCGGTGGCCATGTACCTGTCCGACCTGTGCACGATCCCGTCCAACCTGGCCGGCGGGGCGGCGATGAGCCTGCCGGTGGCGCTGGTCGACGGTCTGCCGGTCGGCTTCCAGATCATGGCGCCGCCGCTGGCCGACGACCGCCTGTACCGCGTCGGCGGCGCGCTCGAGGCCGCCTTGGACGCCCGCCGGGGCCACCCGTTCACCGCCGACGCCCCCGACCTTTGATGCCCGCCCCGAGCGCGAGCTGAGTCCCGCGAGGCCGCCGGCGCGGCAGCGGGATCTCGCCCGCCGTTGCCGTGGCTGGCAAACATAGGATGGGCGAGTGACGAGGGATCGGAACGATGGTCGCACTGCGTAGCGCGCGCCGGGACCGGTGGCTGCTCGCGCCGGTCTGGGTGCTGACGCTGGCCGTGCTCGGCGTCGGCATCGCGCTGGTCGTCCCGATCCTGATCTTCTGGGGGGCGGTCGGCCTGATCGGCGCCGTGTTCGCCACCCGAGTCCTCCTGCGCGACGTGCGCTCCGAGGCCGCGGCCGCCGACGAGCCCGAGCCCGCGGCCGCCGCCGATGAGGAGAAGCACCGTTGACATCCTCCCCCGCCTGAAGGCGGGGGATTCCAACTACTAGACGCCAGCTTTGAGGGGAGGTGTTTTTCGTTGGGGTTCGCGGTTCACAGGCCTCGGCAACCCGACGCCTCCCCGCGCAGTCACGGCATGCCCTGCCGCGATATTCAATGCTGCATTCACGTCGGCGTTGGCCATGTGCCCGCAGGCGGCGCACCGGAATACCGCTTGGCTCTCGCGGTTTTCCCGGGCGATATGCCCGCAGGTCGAGCAGCGCTGACTCGTGTAGGCGGCCGGGATCTTCTCAACCCGACCGTGGGCTTTCCGCTCCAAACGCTGGACCAGCAGGCCCCAGCCGTTGCCGAGGATCGACCGATTCAGGCCCGCTTTCTGCCGGACGTTCCGCCCCGGGCTGGCAACTGTACCGCGGGCCGATTTGGTCATGCCTCGGATGTTCAGGTCTTCGACCCGGATCACGTCGAACCGGCGGGCGAGATCGGTGCTGGTTTTCTCAACCCAGTCTTTCCGCCGGTTGACCTCCCGGGCTTTCACCTTCGAGATCTGGGTTTTCAGTCGCCTACGCCGGTCCGACCCACGCTTGGCCTTCGCGAGACGGCGTTGAAGCCGGACCAGCCGCTCGGCTTCCGCTGGCCGCAGGCCCGGGCAGGACAGCAACTCCCCTGTGCTGAGTGCAGCCGACACGGCCACACCACGATCCACCCCGACCACTTCACCTGTGCCGGGCGCGGGGATCGGCTCGGGAATCGAGGCGAAGGCGACATGCCAGCGGCCCGCGCGGTCCAAGGTGATCCGATAGGATTTCGCGTCGGGTACGGCGCGGGAGCGGCGGAAACGCACCCAGCCGACTTTCGGAATCCAGCATTGGGACCATCGCCGGTTCAGCTTCTCGACCCTGGCGTTCTTCCCAACGATCTGGAAGCCTTCGGCCTGGCCGCGTTTCCGGAAGCTAGGCCGCCGGTGCGAACCACCGAAAAAGTTCTTCATGGCCTGGTCGAAGTCCCGCGGTGCCTGCTGCTGGACGGTCTGCGAGCCGGCCCGAAGTCAGTCGAACTCTGCCCGCGCCTCCGTCAACTGCCGGCAGCGTGCCAGATGGTTCGGCGGCTTTCCCCGGTAGGGCGTCCACCACGACTGCTGCTCGACCGCGAGGTTCCACACGAAACGCGCGTGCCCGCAGTGCTCGTTGAGTCCGGCGACCTGTTCGGGTGCCGGATAGAGTCGGTAGCGGGACACAAGGCTATTCTACAGAAAGGATCCGCGAATGCGTTCCAGTGCGGGGCGCCGTTTCCTCCCCGGCCTGAAGACCGGGGTATCCACGGCGCAAATCCGATGACCACGATCGCCGCGGCCGCGACCCCGGCGACCCCCGCCTTCGCCGACGCGCTGGCCCGCTACGAGCCGGTCATCGGGCTGGAGGTCCACGTCGAGCTGGGCACCGCGTCCAAGATGTTCTGCGGCTGCGCAACGGTGTTCGGCGAGCCGCCGAACACCCAAGTCTGCCCGGTCTGCCTGGGCCTGCCGGGCGCGCTGCCGGTCATCAACGAGGCCGCCGTCCGCTTCGCGGTGATGATCGGCCGGGCGCTGCACTGCGAGATCTCGACCTGGTCGCGCTTCGCCCGCAAGAACTACTTCTACCCGGACATGCCGAAGAACTTCCAGACCAGCCAGTACGACGAGCCGCTGTGCTTCGACGGCTACCTGGACGTCGAGGTGGACGGCGAGGTGCACCGGATCGGCGTCACCCGGGCCCACATGGAGGAGGACACCGGCAAGTCGCTGCACGTCGGCGGCGCGACCGGGCGCATCCACGGGGCCACCCACTCCCTCGTCGACTACAACCGGGCCGGCATCCCGCTGGTCGAGATCGTCAGCGAGCCCGACATCCGCTCGCCCGAGGTGGCGAAGGCCTACGTCGACGAACTGCGCGAGGTCTGCCGCTCGCTCGGCGTGTCCGACGTCCGGATGGACCAGGGCTCGCTGCGTTGCGACGCCAACGTCTCGCTGCGCCCGCGCACCGCGCCCGGCGAGCCGGAGGCCCCGTTCGGCACCCGCACCGAGACCAAGAACATCAACTCGCTGCGCTCGGTCGAGCGGGCCATCCGCTTCGAGATCGTCCGCCAGGCCGCCGTTCTGGACGCCGGCGGGAAGGTCACCCAGGAGACCCGCCACTTCGACGAGGCGTCCGGAACGACGTCGTCCGGCCGCTCGAAGGAGGAGGCGACCGACTACCGGTACTTCCCCGAGCCCGACCTGGCGCCGCTCGCGCTGACCCGAGAGTACGTCGACGCGATCAGCGCCAGCCTGCCGGAGCTGCCGGCGGCGCGGCGCGCCCGGCTGGCCACAGAGCACGGGTTCAGCGCCAAGGACCTGGCCGACATGCGCAACGCCGGCGTGCTCGACCTGGTCGAGCGCACGATCGCCGCCGGGGCCAGCTCCGAGGCCGCCCGCAAGTGGTGGCTCAACGAGCTGGCCCGCCGGGCGGCCGACGCCGAGCTCGCCCCCTCGGAGCTCGCGATCAGCCCCGAGTGGGTGGCCCGGATCGCGGCCATGGTCGCCGCCGGCGAGCTGACCGATGCCCTGGCCCGCAAGGTCATCGACGGCGTCCTGGCCGGCGAGGGCGACCCCGACCAGGTCGTCACCGCCCGCGAGCTGACGGTCGTCAGCGACAGCGGCGCGCTGACCGGCGCGGTCGACGCGGCCATCGCCGGCGCTCCCGAGATCGCGGCCAAGGTCCGCGGCGGCAAGGTCAACGCGGTCGGCCCGCTGGTAGGCGCGGTCATGAAGGCGATGAAGGGGCAGGCTGACGCGGCCGCCGTGCGGGCGCTGCTGATCGAGCGGCTCGGCGCGGACGGCTGAGACCGGCCCGGGTCCGCCCGGTCCGCGCCTCGCGCCACACGCGTGCACGGTCACAACTGAACGTCGGGTGAGGGAGGGACGCGGACGATGAGCCGACCGGTCAGCCTCGAGGGCGCTCCCGAGCCGGGCCCGTACGCCGGCGACGGCCCGCGCCTGATGGCCACCAGCGACCTGCACGTCCGCTACCCGGAGAACCGGCTGCTCCTCGACCGGATCCGCCCGACCCACCCCGGCGACTGGCTGCTGGTCGTCGGGGACGTGGCCGAGCGCCTCGATGACGTGCGCTTCGCGCTCGAGGTGCTGGCCGGCCGGTTCGCGACCGTCGTCTGGGTGCCCGGCAACCACGAGCTGTGGACGGCCGAACGCGGCGACGAGGCCCTCGGCGGCCAGGCCCGCTACGAGGCGCTGGTCGCGATCTGCCGGGCGCTGGGCGTCCTGACCCCCGAGGACCCGTTCCCGCTGTGGACGGGCCCCGGCGGCCCGGCGCGGATCGCGCCGATGTTCCTGCTCTACGACTACACGTTCCGGCCCGAGGGGACCTACGCCAAGCCGGACGCGCTGGAGCGCGCCTACGCCGCCGGCGTCGTCTGCACCGACGAGCACCTGCTGCACCCGGACCCGTTCGACACCCGCGATGAATGGTGCCGGGCCCGGGTCGCGCTCACCGAGGCGCGGCTGGCGGCCTGCGATCCGGGCGTCCCCCTGGTCCTGATGAACCACTTCCCGCTGGTCCGCGAGCCGACCCGGGTCCTGCGGCACCCCGAGTTCGCGCTCTGGTGCGGCACCGAGCTGACCGCCGACTGGCATGTCCGCTTCCCGACCGCGGTCGCCGTCTACGGGCATCTGCACATCCCTCGCACGACGTGGTATGACGGCGTCCGGTTCGAGGAGGTCTCACTGGGCTACCCCCGGGAATGGCGCAGCTTTCCCTTCCGCAAGCCCCTGCCGCGCCAGATCCTTCCCGCGCCGCCCGAGTCGTCCGCGCCCGCCGGTGGGATGCGGACAGCCCGCGCCGGACGGTGATCGTCCCGACCCGGGCGCGTCAGGATGTGATCTCCATGTGTGGTCCGTATGGTGGGACCCCAGCGCGGCGGCTTGCCCGCCGATGATCGTCCCGACCGCCCGGACCCGAAGCGGTGCGGGACCGGAGGAGGCAGGGCCACCGTGCCGCTCGGACCCACGGGGTTCACCGCGTCGACCCCGTACCGGCCCCGCCGCAACCGCCGGCGGATGTTCATCGCGCTGGCGGTCGTCGTCGTGCTGCTGGCGGGCTCCGGCGTCGGCTACCTGCTGCACTCCCGCTCCGACAGCAAGGCGCAGGACCGGCACGCGGCCGAGGCCGCCCGCTCCTACCTGGCCGCCTGGCAGTCGCTCTACACCGGCGGCACGGCCGCCGCGACCGGCGCCGGCTCCTCCGCCGGCCCAGCGTCCGGCGCCGCCGCGACCAGCGGGACCGGCGCCCGCGCGAGCGCGTCACCGGCCAAGCCGGCCAGCGACGCCGCCGCCGCCGGCGCGGCCGCCCGGGCCCACGCCCGGACGGCGATCGACGCGGTCACCGAGCCCGGCGCCGCCTCGGTGGACACCGTGTTCGGCGCGATGGTCAGCCTGGGCCAGAACCTGCGGCTGTCCGGCGCCAAGATCACCCCGGGAACGCTGTCCCGCCACGGCGACACGGCGACCTTCGGCTACACCGCCGCCCTGGCGCTCGACGGCCTGTCCGCCGGCTACACCTACCCCGGCCAGCTCCAGCTGGCCCGGGCCGGCAAGACCTGGAAGGTCCGGGCCGCCCTCGACGACGTCAACCCGGCGCTGACCCCCGGCACCTCGATCACCCGGGTCGGCTCCACCGGCAGCCGCGGCCGCGTCCTCGACAGCCGCGGCACCCCGCTGGCCGACGACTCCGAGCTCGCCGGCAACCTCGTCGGCTCGGTGGCCCCGGCCTCCGGCCTGCAGCGGGTCTACAACACCACGCTCAGCCCGTCGGGCGGCGCGGTCGTCCTGCGCGACGCGGCCAACCGGACGGTCCGCACCCTGACGACGTTCCCGTCGGCCAGCGGCCAGGACGTCCGGACCACGCTCGACCTGAACGTCCAGCGCGCGGCCGAGGCCGCCATCGGCGCGGCCACCCAGCCGGGCGGCGCGATGGTCGCCATCGACACCCGCACCGGCGGCATCCTGGCCCTGGTCAACCACCCGCTCGGCGGCTACGGCCGGGCCGCGCGCGGCGCCTACCCGCCCGGTTCGACCTTCAAGATCGTCACGGCGACGGCGGCGCTGATGGCCGGCCGCACCGCGAACACGCCGCTGGACTGCTCGCAGAACATCACCGTCGACGGGCGCACGATCCAGAACTCCGAGGCCGAGCAGTTCGGCACCATCCCGCTGCGGACGGCCTTCGCCAAGAGCTGCAACACCGCCTTCATCCGGCTGGCCCAGGGCCTGCCCAAGGGCGAGCTGGCCCAGGCGGCGAAGCTCTACGGCTTCGACGGCACCCAGCCGCTGCCGATCGCGTCGTTCGGCGGCAGCTACCCGACGCCCAAGGACGACGTCGACTACGCCTCCTCCGCCATCGGCCAGGGCAAGGTCCAGGCCAGCCCCATCCAGATGGCGAGTGTCGCCGCCGCCGTGGCCAGCGGGACCTGGCGCCAGCCGTTCGTCGCCGGCGCGGCCCCGCGCTCGAACGCGCTGCCCGCGAACGTCCTCGGGCCGCTGCGGGACTTCATGCGGGCCGTGGTGACCGAGGGCACCGCCGCCGGCGTCCCCTTCCCCGGCCTGGTCTTCGGCAAGACCGGGACGGCCGAGTACGCCGACGGCAACCCGCCGCCGACCGACGCCTGGTTCGTCGGCTACCGGGGGACGGTCGCGTTCGCGGTCGTCATCGAGGACGGCGGCTTCGGCGCCGACTCGGCCGCCCCGGTCGCCGCCCGCTTCCTGGCCGGGCTGGGCGCCTGAACTTCGGTGCCTGAACGTCGCACTCCCCAGCCGCGGGTTGCGTGCCCGCGAACGGCCGTCGCCGGTCCGGTCATAGACGGGCCGCCCCTCTCCCGGCCGCCTGACTATTTGCGCAGGTCGCGGGCCTGACCACCGATCGTCCGACGATGGTGGCACAACAGGCTGTCGTTCTTCGGCCACCCCGTCGGAATCGCTTAGTGGGCAGGCGTAAGCTCACTGGCGAACAAACCGGTTCATCGCCGGTGGTTCGCGATTGTCTTTCGATCGGGTGGGTAGACGGGGGAGCCTTGATCGGCATAGTTTTATATCGAGTGTGTTTGTGCCCGTTGACGCGCGGGGCGCGGCCGTTGCATTCAGCGCCGCCCGCCACCGCGCGCCGGCCGAGGTTGGCTAGGCCTCGCCCCCTCCCGACCTTCTGATGGGCGCGTGTTTCAGGGGCCGACGCCGGTTTTCGAACGTGCGTAGGACGTTCTCGGGCCGGCTCGCCGCGGGGTGCGTGGCACTCCTCCTGCTGCCGGGCCTCGCCATCACGGCGCCGAAGGGGACTCCCGCCCAGGCGGCCACTCCGGCCACTCCGGCCGCCACGGATCGGGGGCGGCCGGCACCGGCCGACATCGTCGTGCTTGTCGACGAGTCGCAGAGCATGGCGCGATACCTCCCGGAGGAGAGAACGGCGGCGCGCCTAGCCATCGGATTGGAACCGGCGCCGGGTTCCCGGATGGCCGTTTATGGCTTCGGTAGCGTGCCGCCGTCAGGGGGCTCCGCGATTGATGGGGTATGTCCGTTTCGGGCCGCGCCGATCGACCTGGAGTGCCTCGACAATCTCCGTATCCGCCGCCGGGCGGAGGGAAACGACACGGATTACGGTGCCGCGTTCACCGACGTTGTGAACGCCTTGGACGGTCTGGAGGGCAGTGGCCAGCGCCGGATCGTCTATCTCCTGACGGACGGAAAGCTGGATCTCGGCGAGGGCGTTGTCGGCGGCGCCGGCCAGCCGGGGGATGGACCGGCCGCGGGCCCAAGCCAGGACGCGGAGGCCCGGTCGCGGCTCGACGACGTGCTCCGGAGGGTCGCCGCGAACCGGATCGAGGTCTGGCCCGTCGCCCTCGGGGCGGACCAGGACGGAGTAACCCTGCTCGGCCAGGTCGCCGACGCCGGGTCCCGTCCGACGGACGGCTGCCCCGGCGGCGCTCCGGCCGAGGCGCCGTCGACGATGGTGGTCAGCTCTCCAGCCGACCTGGGGGAGCACGTCGCCGTCGCGGCCAGCCGGGCCCGCTGCCGTCACTGGGTCACCGGCGACCAGAGCTCGCCGGTCAACGGTGCGACCACCGAGACCCTGTGGGTCCCGCTGCCGGCGCGGGCGGCGCAGATCGACGTGCCCACTCCCACCGGCGAGCAGATTGTGGTCAAGGACCCGCTGGGGCACCCGGTGCCGGTTTCCGCGGCGCCCGGCCTCGCCTCGGCCTCGCTCGTCGATCCGCTGCCGGGGCGGTGGACGGTGACGGTGAGCGGCCTGGGGTCCCAGGCGCCACCGCCCCGCCCGGTCCTGGTCTGGTCGGGCGGGCTGACCGCGACCATGGCCGCGACCCGGATCGATGCTGGGCACTACCTGGTGCGGGTACTGCTCACCGCGCCGGCGGGGGCCTTCGCCGACGAGTACACGACGACCGAGCTCCTCGAGAGCGTGAGGGCCACGGCCGACGTTCCGGGCAGCGGGCAGCGGGCCACCCTACGGCCCGACCAGACGGAGCCCGGAACCCTTAGCGGCACGCTCGCCGTGCCCGATCCGGCCCCCGCCACCCTCACGGTCCACGCAAGCATCACGGCGCCGGGAGCTGTGCCGTGCGAACTGACCGAGCCGTTCACGCTTGCCGACCGCCGAATCGCCCTGCGGGCGCCGGCCGGGCAGGTGAGCGCCGGGGACGACGCGACCGGCTACGTCCACGTCGACGGGGCAGCGGACCCGCCGAAGCTGACTATCAGCGTCGTCCGCGCCACCGACGGGGTCGGTCCGGTCCGCCCGAGCGACGGCCTGGCATTCGAACGGATCAGCGGCGGATGGGAGGCTCCGTTCCCGATCCACGTCGCCCGGAGCGTCAAGCCAGGCCAGGTCCACGGGACGGTCGTGCTTAGCGGCCCGGACGGGCGGACGGTCGATTCCGACTCGCTCCAGCTCACCGTGACGAAGCCGTCGGACAGCCGGCTGGGCCGGCTGGAGGCCCTCCTGCTGGAGGTCGGGCTCCCTGTTCTCGTCCTGGTCGGGTTCGTCGTCTGGTGGTGCATCCGACTCCGGCGGTCCAGGCGGCGCTCGAGCGAGCCCGAGCCGGCCGATGCCATCCCGCCGGCCTTCGGCCTGTGCGTCTGGCTGTATGCCGACAACCTGATCGTCGACTTCCTCGAGGTGGTGGACGGGACGGCGATGGAGGTGGGCATCGACGTTGTTCGTGGCGCGGAGCCGAAGCTGCGTCCGGCCTTGGTCCACCCAGGCACCTTCCGGATCCGCCGCGGCACCGAGCCCGGCAAGGCAAGCTTCTTCTGGGCCGGTGACTGGAAGTCGTTCGCGCTGAACGACCCGATTGCGCGCAAGAACTACGTCGGGGAGGACGGGCTGACGGTGGAGGTCACCGAGTCCGCGCTGTCGAACCCGGAGCCGGAGCACGCGATCCCGGAGGGGGAGGTTGTATGAACCCGGCCGCCATGAACGGGGGCTACGTGGCCGGCCGTCGGCAAGGGGACTTCCGGATCTTCATCAGCTTCGCCGGAAACGACAATATCGGCGGTGAGCTGACCGCGTTCGTCGAGCGGCTCAAGAAGTCCGTGGACGACGCTCGCGGTACTCCCGACTCGGTTGTCTTCTTTTCGGACGAGAATATAGGAAGGGGAGAGATCTGGCGAGATCGGCTGGATCGGGAGATAGCCGCGGCCGACCTCTTCGTACCCGTGGTGTCCCAGAGCTTCTTCTATTCGAAATACTGCGCGCGGGAGCTCGCGGCCTACTTGGCGCTGGGCACACCCGCCGAAGAGGCGTCGGCGGGTCGACCGATCATGCCGCTCTTCTGGATGGACGCGGCCGAGGTGCCCGAAGCCGATCTCCAGGGGAACCTGTCGATCCTCAGACGGCCGCCCGGGGAGCGGCTCCTGCGCCGTATGCTGGTTTCCGACCAGGACGCTTTCAACGACCGGCTTGATGACCTGGGCTATGAGATCGCGGAGTACCACGACACCCGAAGGCCGGCGGTCCGCGGCGGGGCACCCATCGGCGAGGCCGCGGCGTTCCGGTGGGACCGGCGGCCGGCCCACGGGCGAACAGCATACGCCGACGGTGTGTTCCGGATAGTCGTCGGCTACGGCGAGAACGACAACAGCCGCGGCCTCGTCGACAGGTTCGTGACGGACCTCCGGGCCATGTACGCGAAGGTGAGCGGGCGGCGCGCCGACGAGTTCACCTTCGCCGCCGTCTCGCCGAGCAGCCCGACGGCGGCGGCGCAGCTCACCCGGGCCGACGCCTACATTCTGTTGCTTTCGCCCACACTGCTCCACAGTGCCGCGTGCAGCCGGCAGCTCAGTGCCTTTCTCCTGATGTACCAGAAGACGGTTGCCCTCTCCCGGGCGCCGGATAACCTTGTCTATCCCCTGTTCTGGAAAAAATGTCCTTGGCTACCGGTTCAGTTCGACCCGGTGCAGATCAAGGAAATCAACAAGGAAATCAGCAGCGACAGGAACTTTTCCCAGTACCAGAGAAACCGCCACAAATCTTCGGTCTACGATGAGGAGCTGGAAAAGCTCGCGGGTCAGCTCGACGAGGGCGCCAAGCGCGAGGACGGCCTGGAGCGCGGCTTCCCCTTGGATGTGAGCACAAGAGTCCGGGCCTGGGATCGCTACTACAGCGGCTCGACCTTCACCTTGTTCCGGGTCGGCGTCACGAGGACGGCCCTACCTCACTTCGAACAGGACGGCGCCTTCGCGTCCCGGCGGGAGGGGGAGCTGGTCCGATTCTACGCGGATAGCGTGGAGAACTGGGATCCGTATCGGCAGCGCGGTGGGGATCTCAGCTATTCCCAGCTCGACCGCGAGATGTTTCACGCGGCAAAGCGGTTGAGAATGAGGCGGGTTGAGCCATTCCGCGACAATTTTTGCGCGGACATGATGACGGTCGGCTCGGCCGACGTCGCGAACCTCGACCTGTCGGCGGGAGAACCCGATCTCGTGGTCCTCTCGGTCGATCCGTGGCTGCTCCAGCACGACGGGATGCGAGACGTCCTGACGTCCGTCTGCGCCAGGCACGCCGGTCCACGGGTGGTGGTGGCGCCGCTGAGTCAGCTCGACGGCGCCGTAAGCAATGATCAAAGGCGCGGGCAGTTCCTGGAACACATGAGAAACTCGTTCGGTCCGTGTGGTCAAAAGCAGGAATTCATTGGCGACGGGCTGGAGACGGTGGATGATTTCGCGGCCGGTGTGTACGCTGCGCTGAAAAAGTGGGCCCGCCGGTCGCCCGGATCATCTGGCGGCCGGTCCTTCAACCCCGGGACCGGCGATGGCGATGACGATGACTGAGAAACCGGCCGGGACAATAGTCGCTTTCTATTCGTTCAAAGGGGGCGTCGGCCGCTCACTGGTGCTGGCCAACTTCGCTTGGACGCTGGCCGCGTGGGGGAGGAGCGTTCTCGTGATCGACTGGGATCTTGAGGCGCCCGGCCTCCACGAGTACTTCAGGAGCTGCCTCGATGGCCTGGACGTGGCCGGTGGCGTCGAGGGTGTCATCGACCTCCTGGTCCGGCTGGGCGGAGACCCCACGTCCACACCCGAGGGCAGCCAGAGCCAGACCGGCCGTCCGGCGCCTGACAATGACAAACGCGATTCCCAGGTCATAGCCGACGATGCGCTCGCGCACGTGGAACTCGGCGACTTTCTGATCCCACTGGGCATGTGGGCTGGCTGCCCGGGGCAGATCGATTTCATGCCGGCGGGCATCCAGGACGACGGCTATTCCGAGCGCGTGGTGAAGTTCCGGTGGGACACGTTCTACGACGTGCATGGCGGCGAACGGTATCTGCACGGCCTGGCCACCATGATGCGTGCCCAGTACGATTATGTGCTGATCGACTGTCGAACTGGGATAGGCGAGACCGCGATGGCAGGCCCGCTGCAGCTCGCCGACACGGTGGTGAACTGCTTCGGGATGAGCCGGCAGAGCATTGCCGGCGCCGGAAAAATGTTAGAGCACGTCGACAGTCGCCGCAGGCGGGGCGAGAGCGCCCCGGCGCGGGTGCTGCCGCTGCCCATGCGGGTCGACCGGAGCCGCTCCGGGCCCGCCAACGCGGCTCGCCAGATGTATGAGCGGACCTTCATGGAATCGCTCGTCGAGCTCGGCATCGATGCGAGCACCTACTGGCCCTCGGTCGAGATTCCCTACCAGACCGACTACGCCTACGAGGAACTAGTCGGTCCTACCAGCGGCCTGGACCCGCGCGACGACCGTCTCGCCCCTCCGGTGAGCGCCCTGGCGCGATACGTGACCGGCGCGGTCCCCGCCGGTCTCCGGGAAATACCGGCGGCCGAACGGGCGCGGTTGCACCGGCGAGCCCGGCGGGAACGTGAGGCGACGTTCGGGCGGATCGTGGTCAGTTTTGCCCAGGAGGACGCCACCTGGGCGGCCTGGGTCGAGTGGTGCGTGCAGGCCCAGGGCTTCGAGGTGACCCGGCATTCCGTCTCGGCGGCGGTCTGGGACGAGATGTCGCCGGCCGAGTTCCTCACGAAACAGTGGGACTCCTCCGGCGCGGAGCAGATCTGCGTTATGCCGGTGCTGTCGGCGGCCTACGAGAAGTCGATCGCCGGCGACGCGGTGCTCGGCTGGTCCCGGGACCGGCTGACCACCGCGAAGGACCGGGTGCTGCGCCCGGTCCGGGTGCGGGAGGGCTCGGTGCCGGACTGCGGCGCGCTCAACCTGTTCGGTCTGGACACCGAGGTGGCGGCTGGCCGGCTGGCCGACCTGCTCGGCCCCGTCGCGGGCGGCCGCGAGCCCCGGCGCCATCCCGAGCCGCCCTTTCCCGGTGGGGTGCTGTCGATCCAGGAGCGTTACCGGCAGCGGCTGGAGCGCGCGCATGAGGCCGCGAACGGCCAAGCGGTCGCGCTGAACGCCATCCGGCTCGGGGCTAGCCTGATGTCGGATGGCCGGACGGCCGCCGCGGAGGAGCAGTTCCATGCCGCGCGCCGGCGGGCCGACCGGCTGGGCGACTCGGGCCGCGCCCTGGGCGCGGCCGCCTACTGGCGGCTCGGCCGGCTCGCCCTCGACGGCGACGACCATGACCGGGCCCGGGCCGTCGGGTTCTTCCAGCATGCGCTGGACCGGCGCGAGCGCCAGACGGCCGGTCCCGAGACTGACGCGGCGGCGGCCGCGAGCACGCCGGAGGTCCCCGAGACCGAGACCGAGCCCGGCTCGGCGGGTGAGGAGTGGGTGCCCGCCGCCGCCGATATCCGGCTGGACCTGGCCCGAGCCCACCGGCTGCTGCGGGAACCCGACCCGCTGGCCAGGGTCGGCAGCCTGGCCAAGGCCGAGGGCCTGGTCGAGGCGGTCCTGGCCGGCTCAGGCTCGGGTGATGTCCGGACCGAGAGCCGCGCTCTGGTTGAGGCCAGCATGATCGAAATCAGTCGCGGCCGGGCCGCGCAGGGCCGGCGGGGCCTGCTGCGGGCCCGGTTCTCCCTGACCGGGCGTGACCCGGCGACCGTGTGCGCCATCGACCGGGAGCTTGCCCGACTGGCCGAGGACGACGATCCGGTCGCGGCCGGGCGGTACTACGAGACCGCGCTGGCCAGCGCGGATCTGACGGCCGGCGAGACCGGGTGGCGCTTCGCGGTCGAGCTGTACTCCGGCGCCGCGGCCTTCTTCGACCGGCAGAAGAACCCCCATCGAGCCCGCCTGCTGTACGAGCGCGCGCTGGAGGCGGCCGGCCGGGACGGCACCCGCGACGCCCGGCTGTACTTCACGACCGCGATCCGGCTGGCTCGGGTGACGGCCCAGATCGAGAAGACCCTCTCGGCGGGCGCCGTCGGGCCGGCCGCCCCCGACGGGCTGCCGCGGACGTCCCAGGACTTCTACCGCGACGCCGTCGACGCGGCCGTCGCGAACAACCTGCGGCCCGACGCCGATCTCGCCGACGCGCTGCGCCAGCTCCGGGACGGGGTCCACGAGACCGATGGCGCCCAAGCCGCCGCGCTGAACGTCGCGCGGACCTGCTGGATCGACCTGAGCATCGATGACGAATCGGCCCTGGCCACCGACCTGGACTGGCTGCGCCAACATCGCGAGGAGATCAACATGGCGGCCCTGCTCGAACGTGTCCAGAGCGATTTTCCCCAGGAGGACGCCGAGCGCATCGTCGGCCTGCTGGAGAACGGAGAGGCGTCGCGGTGAAGGCGGCGATCATCACCGCGAGCGTGACGGCTCTGGTCGCCGTCCTCGGCATCATCGCCAGCCAGCTCAACCAGCGCGAGACCGAGCGGCGCCAGGCCCGGCTGGAACGGGTGAACGCGCAGCTGCGGGAGCTCTACGGGCCGCTGTTCGCCCTGTCCGAGGTGAACGAGGCCATCTGGAAGCGCGGCCGGGAGGTCTGGCTGCCGCCCACCGAGGTGCGCCGCTCGGGATCGGAACTGAGCCCGGAACACCGGGACGAGTGGAACGACTGGTTCCGCAATGTCTTCATGCCGACCAACCGGGCCATGCGCGACCTGATCGTCGCGCATGCCGAGCTCCTCATCGAGACGGAGATGCCCGGGCCGCTGATGGAGCTGTGCGCGCACGTCGCGGCCTACGAGATCGTGCTACTCGATCCCTCGCCGGACCTGAAGCGGGAGCCGCTGTTCCGGCATCCGGGCGCTGGGTTCGTCGACTACACGAGGAGTTCGTTCGCGGCGCTCAAGGCGCAGCAGCGGGCCCTGCTGCGCCAGTCGGCTCCTCGGGTGAACCGGAAGGGCGCGGCGGCCGACCCGCCGGACACACTGCCGACCACCGATGCCCCGTCCGCCGACGTACTGCCCGGCCCGGTCGCTTGACGAGGACCTGGTTCATCGACGATGGTAGGTCCATGCGGCCCAGCATCGTAGTACTTCGGAAGCGCGCGTAGTCGATCACCGACGTCGCGCGCCGCCCCTCAGTGCCCTTGAGCACGAGGGGCTTTTTAGTGCCCTGGTTCGACCTCGCCCGGCCGGAGTCGGTGAGGAAGTCCGAGGAACGTCAAGGAAGACGGACACATGAGCAAAGAGATCACCGGAGCGGCCTCGCTCGTCCGGTCGCTGGAAGCGGTCGGGGCCGAGGTCGTCTTCGGTATCCCCGGTGGGGCGATCCTGCCGGCCTATGACCCGTTGTACGACTCGCCGGGCCTGCGCCACATCCTCGTCCGCCACGAGCAGGGGGCCGGCCATGCCGCCGAGGGGTACGCCCAGGCCACCGGCCGGGTCGGGGTGTGCATGGCCACCTCCGGCCCCGGCGCGACGAACCTCGTCACCCCGATCGCCGACGCCTACATGGACTCGGTCCCGATCGTGGCCATCACCGGCCAGGTCGCCAGCGCCGCCATCGGCACCGACGCCTTTCAGGAAGCCGACATCTGCGGCATCACGCTGCCCATCACCAAGCACAATTACCTGGTGGGCCATGTCGACGACATTCCCCGGGTGATCGCCGAGGCGTTCCACCTGGCGGCGTCGGGCCGCCCGGGCCCAGTGTTGGTCGACGTGCCCAAGGACGTCCTGCAGGCCTCGACCGCCATCCACCCGCGCGACATCTGGCCGCCGACGCTGGAGCTGCCGGGCTACCGCCCGGTGACCCGGCCGCACGCCAAGCAGATCCGCGAGGCGGCCAAGATGATCGCGCAGGCCCGCCGGCCCGTGCTCTACGTCGGCGGCGGCGTCATCAAGGCGAACGCCTCGGCCGAGCTGCGGGTCCTGGCCGAGCTGACCGGCATCCCGGTTGTCACGACGCTGATGGCCCGGGGCGCGTTCCCCGACTCCCACCGCCTGCACCTGGGCATGCCCGGCATGCACGGCACGGTCGCCGCGGTGACCGCCCTGCAGAAGGCCGACCTGCTCATCGCGCTGGGCGCCCGGTTCGACGACCGGGTGACCGGCAGGCTCTCCACGTTCGCGCCGCACGCCGCCGTCATCCACGCCGACATCGACCCGGCCGAGATCGGCAAGAACCGGGCCGCCGACGTGCCGATCGTGGGCGACTGCCGCGAGGTGATCGCCGAGCTGATCGCCGCCGTCGGGCCGGAGGAGCGGGCCGACCTGGGCGGCTGGTGGGAGCAGCTGGACGGCTGGCGCGAGCGCTACCCGCTCGGCTACACCCCGCCGGAGGACGGCTCCGTCTCCCCGCAGGGGGTGATCGAGCGCATCGGCGCGATCGCCGGGCCGGACGCCGTCTACTGCGCCGGCGTCGGCCAGCACCAGATGTGGGCCTCGCAGTTCGTCTCCTACGAGAAGCCGCGGACCTGGCTGAACTCCGGCGGCGCTGGCACGATGGGCTACGCGGTGCCGGCGGCGATGGGCGCCAAGGTCGGCCGGCCCGACGCCACCGTGTGGGCGATCGACGGCGACGGCTGCTTCCAGATGACCAACCAGGAGTTGGCCACCTGCGCGCTGGAGGGCATCCCCATCAAGGTCGCCGTCATCAACAACGGCGCCCTGGGCATGGTCCGTCAGTGGCAGACCCTGTTCTACGACAAGCGGTACTCGAACACGACGCTCGGGACGCACGCGGCGCCGGGCGCGGTCTCACGGACCGGAGTCGGCCGGGTGCCGGACTTCGTCCGCCTGGCCGAGGCGCTGGGCTGCGTCGGGCTGCGCTGCGAGTCGCCGGCCGACATCGACGCGACGATCGAGAAGGCGATGGCCATCGACGACGCGCCGGTCGTCGTCGACTTCATCGTCCACCAGGACGCGATGGTGTGGCCGATGGTCGCGGCCGGGGCGAGCAACGACGACATCCAGATCGCCCGGGACATGGCGCCCGACTTCGACGGCGGGGGAGAGGGCCTGTGAGCCGCCATACGCTTTCCGTTCTCGTCGAGAACCGGCCGGGTGTCCTCGTGCGGGTCGCCGGGCTCTTCTCCCGCCGCGGCTTCAACATCGAGTCGTTGGCGGTCGGCCCGACCGAGCACGGCGACATCTCCCGGATGACGATCGTCGTCACGGTGGACGACCTGCCTCTCGAGCAGGTCACCAAGCAGCTCAACAAGCTGGTCAACATCATCAAGATTGTCGAGATGGAACCGTCGGTGTCGGTCCAGCGCGAGCTGATCCTCGTCAAGGTCCGGGCCGATCCGAGCGTGCGCTCCCAGGTGCTGGAGACCGTCCAGCTCTTCCGGGCCAAGGTCGTCGACGTCGCACCCGACGCCGTGACGGTCGAGGCCACCGGAACGCGCGACAAGCTGGACGCGCTCATCCGGATGCTTGAGCCCTATGGCATCCGCGAGCTAGTCCAGTCCGGCATGGTCGCCCTGGGCCGGGGCTCGCGGTCGATCACCGACCGCAGCCTGCGGGCCCTCGAGCGGACCGCCTGACCGGACCCCCACTCACCGTCAGCAAGGAGAACGCTCCACCATGGTCGAGATCTACTACGACGCCGACGCGTCGTTGGACAACATCGCGGGCCGCAAGGTCGCCGTGATCGGGTACGGCAGCCAGGGCCACGCCCACGCCCTGAACCTGCGTGACAGCGGCGTCGACGTGCGGGTCGGCCTGCCGGCGGCCAGCAAGAGCCGGGCCAAGGCGCTGGAGCAGGGGCTGCGCGTCCTCACCCCGGCCGAGGCGTCGGCCGAGGCCGACGTGATCATGCTGCTCACGCCGGACACCACGCACCGCAAGATCTACGCCGAGGACATCGCGCCGAACCTGAAGGACGGCGACGCGCTGGCCTTCGGCCACGGCTTCAACATCCGCTACGACCTCATCCGCCCGCCGGCCGGCGTCGACGTGTTCATGGTCGCGCCCAAGGGCCCGGGCCACCTGGTCCGCCGGACGTTCGCCGAGGGCAAGGGCGTGCCGGTCCTGATCGCGATCGAGGCCGACGCGTCCGGCTCGGCGCTCCCGCTGGCCCTGGCCTACGCGAAGGCGATCGGCGGCACCCGCGCGGGCGCCCTGCGCACCACGTTCACCGAGGAGACCGAGACCGACCTGTTCGGCGAGCAGGCCGTCCTGTGCGGCGGGACGACCGCGCTGGTCCAAGCGGGCTTCGAGACGCTGATCGAGGCCGGCTACCAGCCCGAGGTCGCCTACTTCGAGTGCCTCCACGAGCTCAAGCTGATCGTCGACCTCATGTACGAGGGCGGCATCGCCGGCATGCGCTACTCGATCTCCGACACCGCCGAGTACGGCGACGTGACGCGGGGCCCGCGGGTGGTGACGTCGGCGGTAAAAGACGAAATGCGAAAGATCCTGGGCGAAATCCGGGACGGGTCTTTCGCGCGCGAGTGGATCGCTGAGGACGACGCCAACCGGCCGAACTTCACCAAGCTGGTCGAGGAGGGCAAGTCCCACCCGATCGAGCAGGTCGGGGCGAAGCTGCGCCCGATGATGTCCTGGATCGCCCCCGAGGACTGATCGGCCGACGGCGCCGGGGAGGAGCTGACGGCCGAAGGCGGCGCGACCGTGCTTTTCCGCGCCGCCGGAGGCCGCGGAGCTCCGGCCCCGGTGAGGATCACAATCGCGTGATGGTTGCGCGGAGCCAGATAGGCGATCTGGCCCGGGCGGACGGCTTCGAGTGAGTACGATCACATCCGGACGTCTCCGGGGGTGGTCGCCCTCCGGCGATCCCGGGGGAGGCTCACGCACTGTGCCTGTGGTACTCGTGGCCGAGAAACTGTCACCGGCCGGCCTGGACCTGCTGTCCGAGGAGTTCGAGGTCCGCCACGTCGACGGGGCGGACCCCGCGGCGCTGCTGGCCGCGATCCCCGAGGTGGACGCGGTCATCGTCCGTTCCGCAACCATGATCGACGCCGATGTCCTGGCCGCGGCCCGGTCGCTGAAGGTCGTCGCCCGGGCCGGCGTCGGCCTGGACAACGTGGACGTGCCGGCGGCGACCGCGCGGGGCGTGCTGGTCGTCAACGCGCCCCGGTCCAACATCGTCAGCGCGGCCGAGCACACGATCGCGCTGCTGCTGGCGGTGGCCCGGCGCATCCCGGCCGCGGACGGGTCGCTGCGGCGCGGCGAGTGGAAGCGGTCGTCGTTCACCGGCGTCGAGCTGTCCGGCAAGACGGCCGGCATCGTGGGCCTGGGCCGGGTCGGCCTGCTGGTCGCGGCGCGCCTGGCCGCGTTCGGCCTGCGCATCGTCGCCTACGACCCCTACGTGGCCCGGGCCCGGGCCCGGGCCAGCCAGCTCGGCGTGGAACTCCTCGACCTGGGCGAACTGCTCCGGGTCAGCGACGTGATCACCGTGCACCTGCCCCGGACGCCGGAGACGCTCGGCCTCATCGGCGCCGAGCAGCTGGCCCAGGCCCGGCCGGGCGCGATCATCGTCAACGCCGCCCGCGGCGGGCTGGTCGACGAGGCCGCTCTGGCCGAGGCGATCGCCGGCGGCCGCGTCGGCGGCGCGGGCATCGACGTGTTCACCACCGAGCCGCCGGCCCAGTCACCGCTGCTCGCGGCGGCCGGGCCGATCGCGGACCGGGTCGTCGTCACCCCGCACCTGGGTGCCTCGACCCGGGAGGCCCAGGAGGCCGCCGGCCTGGCCGTCGCGGGCTCGGTCCGCCTGGCGCTGCGCGGGGAGTTCGTCCCCGACGCGGTGAACGTGCAGGCCGGGGGCATCGTCGCCGAGGACGTGCGGCCCGCGCTGCCGCTGGCCGAGAAGCTCGGCCGGCTGTTCACCGGGATCGCGGGCGAGCTGGCCGTCTCCATCACGGTCGAGGCCCGGGGGGAGATCGTCGCGCACGACGTGTCCGTGCTCCAGCTCGCCGCGCTCAAGGGCGTGTTCGCCGACGTCGTCGAGGGCCGGGTCACCTACGTCAACGCGCCCCTGCTGGCCCGCGCCCGCGGCGTCGAGGTCGGTCTCGTCACCCACAGCGAGAGCTCCGACTACCGCAGCCTGATCACCGTGCGCGGCGTCCTGGGCGACGGCACCCGGGTCCTGGTCAGCGGCACGCTCACCGGACCCCGCCAGATCGAGAAGATCACAGCCGTCGACGGGTTCGAGGTCGACCTGCGTCCCGCCCACCACCTGGCGTTCTTCCGCTACTCCGACCGACCCGGGATCGTCGGCGCGATCGGCGCCGTGCTGGGCGAGGCCCAGATCAACATCGGCAGTGCCCAGGTGAGCCGGCAGGCGGCCGGTGGCGACGCGCTGATGTCGCTCTCGCTCGACGACGCGGTGCCGCCCGACGTCCTCGCGGAGATCGCCCGGATCGTCGGGGCGACGTTCGCGCGGGCGGTGAGCTTCCCCGCCGGCTGACGGCCCGTTCCGGCCGTAGCCGCCCGGCCTCAGTCGGTCCGAATCCGGCCCCGGCTCGGTCTGGATCCGGCCCCGGCTCGGTCCGGATCCGGCCCCGGCTCGGTCCGGATCCGGGCTGGTCCGGGCGGGAACGCCACCCGGCCCGGCCTGGTTCTGGGCCGGGGCCATATGTCCGATCGATTGCAGTCTTGTGGACAGAGCCCCCATATCGGCGGCGGCGGGTTACCGTGCAAGGGTGAAGGGAAGTCGACGGGATCCCTTCGAGGGCCTGGTTCTCGACGAACACTTTGTCCGCGCGGCTCGCTTCAGCGAGCCGCCCGCTCTCGAGCGGGTCCGCCGACGAGGCGCGGTCACCGTCGTCCCCGCGCGGCGCCGCTGGACCCACCGGCTGGGCTGGCGCTCCCTGCCGGGCCACCGCGTCGCGCGCATGCTGACGCTGCTGTCGCTGTTCGCCGCGTTCTTCGGGATCGCCTTCGGCGTCTACCGCCAGGCGAGCCGCTCGATGCCCACGCCGGCCGCGCGCGCCGCCGACGTCACCGTCCGGGTCTTCAGCGGCCGGGCCGCCGCCCTGGCCTCGGCGGCCGACGCCCCGGGCGGGGCCCGGGGCGGCGTCCCCCTCACCACGGACGGCTCGCTCAACCCGGGCGCGGTCGCGGCGGCCGGCGTCGGCGCGCAGGCCGCCGGTTCATCGGGCTCCGGCGAGGACGCCGGGGCGGGCGACGACCCGCCCGCCCCGATCTGGGCCAGCGTCCTGCGGGTCCGCGACTGCGTGCGGCCCGCCGGTGACCCGGCCGAGGCGACGCTCGTCGCCGTCTCCTGCCAGACCCCCCACCCGGAGGAGGTGACCGGGCTGGTGGACCTGCGCCGGCGCTTCGGGGCCTGGCCGGGGACGGCCGACGTGGCCGCCTACGCGCGCTCGGCCTGCCGCAAGGAGCTCGCGGTCTACCCGGGCGTGGGGACGGCCGCCTACGACGCGGCCGCGATGGTGCCCGGCCGGGCCGCCTGGGACGGCGGAGTGCGGGTCCTGGTCTGCACCATCCGCCTGCCCAGCGGTCTCCCCGGCGGTGTCGGCGGCACCGAGCTGGCCTCGCCGGCCACGCCGGTCCCGGCCGCGACGGCGTCGGCCACCCACGCCTCGGCCGCCTCGGCCACCCACGCCTCGGCCGCCACGGCGTCGGCCGGCGGCGCGGCGTCGGCCGGCGGCGCGGCGCGGCCCGGCCGTACGTCGACCTGACCGGCCCGCTTCTCGACGGACCCGCCGCGCGCGGAGTAACGTGACGTTTCTATGCGCGAGCTTCTGCTTCTTATCCGCCGTGGCGGGGCCTGACACCGGCTGGCCTCCTCGCCGCGGGGTTCTGCGCGCGCCGGCCCACGCCGCCCCCACAGCGCGCCGCCCTACAGCGCGCGGGGTATCCAAGCAGGAAGCGAGCTTTTCAGTGGACTCCTACGGTCCGGTATACGAGGCCGCCCAGACCGGGCAGCGACCCTCCCGGATGCCGATCGACAAGTACCGCCCGTTCACCCCGGTCGCGCTGCCCGACCGCACCTGGCCGAACGTGACGATCACCGCCGCGCCCCGGTGGTGCAGCGTCGACCTGCGGGACGGCAACCAGGCGCTGATCGACCCGATGACCCCGGCCCGCAAGCGGCAGATGTTCGACCTGCTGGTCGCCATGGGCTACAAGGAGATCGAGGTCGGGTTCCCGGCCGCCAGCCAGACCGACTTCGACTTCATCCGCGAGATCATCGAGGGCGACCGCATCCCGGACGACGTCGTCATCCAGGTCCTGACCCAGGCCCGCGAGGAGCTGATCGAGCGGACCGTCGCCTCGCTGGTCGGCGCCAAGAAGGCCCTCATCCACCTGTACAACTCGACCTCGACGCTGCAGCGGCGGGTCGTGTTCGGCCAGGACCGGGCCGGGATCACCGACATCGCCGTGCAGGGCGCCCGCTGGTGCGCCCAGTACGCCGAGAAGATGCTGGCGGACACCGACGTCCGCTGGCAGTACAGCCCGGAGTCGTTCACCGGCACCGAGCTGGACTACGCGCTCGAGGTCTGCGAGGCCGTCATGGACGTCTGGCGTCCGACGCCGGACCGGCCCGTCGTCCTGAACCTGCCGGCCACTGTCGAGATGGCCACGCCGAACGTGTACGCCGACCAGATCGAGTGGATGTCACGCAACCTGAGCCGGCGTGACTCGGTGATCCTGTCGCTGCATCCGCACAACGACCGCGGTTGCGCGGTCGCGGCGGCCGAGCTGGGCGTCATGGCCGGCGCCGACCGGGTCGAGGGCTGCCTGTTCGGCAACGGCGAGCGCACCGGAAACGTCTGCCTGGTCACCCTGGGAATGAACCTGTTCTCCCAGGGTATCGATCCGATGATCGACTTCTCGGACATCGACGGCGTGCGCCGCGCGGTCGAGTACTGCAACCAGCTGCCGGTCCACCCCCGCCACCCCTACGGGGGCGACCTCGTCTACACCGCCTTCTCCGGCTCCCACCAGGACGCCATCAAGAAGGGCCTCGACGCGATGGAGCGGACGGGGCAGCGGCTGTGGGAGGTGCCCTACCTGCCGATCGACCCGAAGGACGTCGGCCGTTCCTACGAGGCGGTCATCCGGGTCAACAGCCAGTCGGGCAAGGGCGGCGTGGCCTACCTGATGAAGTCCGAGCGCGCGCTCGACCTGCCCCGCCGCCTGCAGATCGAGTTCTCCCAGGTCGTCCAGCGCCACACCGACGCCGAGGGCGGGGAGGTCACCGGCGAGCAGCTGTGGGGGATCTTCTCCCGCGAGTACTTCCTCGACGGCCACGACGCCGACGCGCCGCTGCGCCTGCTGGGCTCGCGGACGACCGCCGCCCACGGCGAGCGGGACGAGGTCAACGTATCGATCCAGGTGAAGGGGGCCGAAACCGCCGTCGTCGGGGTCGGCAACGGGCCGATCGACGCCTTCGTGGCCGCGCTGGCCACCCACGGCGTCGAGGTCCGCGTGCTCGACTACAACGAGCACGCGATGGGCGCCGGCGCCGACGCCAAGGCCGCCGCCTACCTGGAGGTCGCGGTGGGCGACCGGGTGCTGTGGGGCGTCGGCATCGACGCCAACATCGTCACGGCGTCGCTGCGCGCGGTGGTGAGCGCGGTCAACCGGGCCGGCCGCGACGAGGATCTGCTGCCCGCCTCGGCGGCCTGACGGTCGACCCGGATCCACGGGTGGTGCCCGGTCGCGTCCGCGGCCGGGCACCACGCGCATCGCGGCGCGGTTGGGGGCGGCGGCCGTTCGGAATATTCGCGCCGGCCGGTCGCGTGGGTCAGGCGGTGGTGCGGGTCAGGCGGTGGTGCGGGGAGTGCCGGCCGGCCGCAGCCGCGCGCGAGCCCGGGCCGGACCGGCGGCGGTCGAGCCACGCCGGCGCCGCGGCTCACCGGGCGGCACGAGCCCTCCCGTCCGGGCGGAGCCGCCGGCGGCCAGATCAGCCAGCCGCAGCAGGAGCTCGTCGACGCGGACGGCGCCCAGCGGCCGCCCGGTGTCGGCGACGACGACCACCGGGTCGAAACGCTGCGCGGGCGGACGGGTCATCGCGCGGCGCACGACGTCGGCCAGCGGTTCGTCCGGGTTGGTGAGCAGGCTGGCCGGAATCCGGCGGCCCGGCCGGCCGTCCGGGTGCGGACGCAGCTCCAGCCCGACGGGCCGGCCGTGGCGGTCCACGATGATCCCCTCCGTGCCAGGCTCGATGTCGGGCGTGTCCGCCGCTCCCGGCGTCCGGGTGGCGCCGGCGGCCTGGCCCGCCAGCCCCGGCCGGCGACGGGTGGGCGCCTTCAGCAGGCGTCCGACGCCGTCCGGCGCCGGACGGGTCAGCATCGGCCCCTGCGCCGCCGCCGTGCGGGCGCCGGTCGTGCCCTGAGCCCCACCGGGTGAGCGGCCGCCCGCGGCGCGGGTGCCGGCACCTCGGGCCGCGGCGGGCGCCGCGCCCTGGCCCGGCCCGTGCCGGCCGTGCCGGGCCGCCTCCCGGATGTGGCGCCCCACCGCCGGGTCGAGCCGGGCCCAGTCCGCCGCCGGCCGGCCCAGCAGCCAACCCTGACCGAGTTGCACCCCGAGGGCGACCAACAGGTCGAGATCCTCGACCCGCTCGACGCCCTCGGCGATGACCAACGCGTCGATGCGGGTGGCGAACGAGCCCACGAGCTCGGTGAGGGCCTCCCGGACCGGGTCGGCGACGGCGCCGTTGACCAGGTCCCGGTCGAGTTTGACCATCTCCGGTCGCACCCGGGTGACCTGCAACAACCCGGCGTAGCCGGAGCCGACGTCGTCCATCGCGACCTGCGCGCCCCGGTCGCGGACGGCGGCCAGGGTGGCCGCCAGCCGCGGCGCCTCGTCGATGCTGGCCGCCTCGTTCAGCTCCAGGACGAGGCGGCGCAGGTCGGCATCGCGCCAGCAGGCCGCCACCTCCGGGTGGGTGAGGAGGTCGGCGAACACGTTGACGGTCAGGAACGCCCCGTCCGGAAGCCGGTCCCGGGCGCGCAGCGCCGCCCGCAGCACGCGGGCCTCGAACACGGCCGCGACGCCGGCCTCGCGGGCGGCGGCGAACCAGTGGTCGGGCGGGGGCGGCTCGTCGCGACGAGTCATGGATTCCGGCGCCTGCCCGCGGGCGCCGGAAAAGCGCGCGAGTGCTTCGTACCCGGCGATCGATCCTCGCTGGAGGTCGACGATCGGTTGGAATATGATTCGGGGCTCGGTGGGGTTGTCGACGGCATGGCTCAGCGCGGCCGTCCACTGGTCGGGGTTGTATCCGCAAGCCGATGGCGCGTATTTCCGCGTGTTTGCTCCGTCGATGTCGGCCATGGCGGAACACCCCCCTGTAAATATGCTGATGTAAACATGATGTGTATCCTCCGAGGGTTTTCTACCATCCCGAGTTGATCTACGAGGAACGCTCCCCTGACGTTGTGACAGCGGGGCCCCGACGTGGCCCCGGCGGGGTCCCGGGCGGATTTCGCCAGACGATTCGCCGCTGGCGATCATTGCTGGTCAAGGTGAGCATTCGCCGGGTTCACGATGTGGCCTCGAGGCGCCCCGGTGGTGACCGGGACGAACACGGTCGCCACCATTCGTGCCACGGGTTGTGATGGGGTGGGTACCTCGGTGTCAATCACAGTGAAACAACAACGGTGTGGCCCGGGTGGGGGAACTTCGGCCCACCAGCGCGTCGGCTGCCGCCGTTCGCGCCGGCCGACGGAGCGGGCCGCGGCGGTCCGTCCGGCTCCCGCCGCCGCGTCCCGTACAGTCGCCTCATGAGGCTCGCAGTGATCGCCGGTGACGGAATCGGCGCCGAGGTGGTGGCGGAGGGTCTGCGCGTGCTGCGCGCGGTGCACCCCAAGGTGGAGACGACCGAGTTCGACCTCGGTGCCCGCCGCTACCTGGCCACCGGCGAGACGCTGCCGGACTCGGTGCTCGGCGAGCTGGCCGAGCACGAGGCGATCCTGCTCGGCGCGGTCGGTGACCCGGCCGTCCCGCCCGGCGTCCTGGAGCGGGGCCTGCTACTGAAGCTGCGCTTCGACTTCGACCACCATGTCAACCTGCGCCCGGTCCGGCTCTACCCGGGGGTCATCTCCCCGCTGGCCGGCTCGCCCGAGATCGACATGATCGTCGTCCGGGAGGGTACCGAGGGCCTCTACGCCGGCGCCGGCGGCGTGCTGCGGCGGGGCACCCCGCACGAGATCGCCACCGAGGAGAGCCTCAACACCCGCTTCGGGGTCGAGCGTGTGGTGCGTGACGCCTTCACCCGGGCCCAGGGCCGCCCCCGCCGCCGCCTGACGCTGGTCCACAAGACGAACGTGCTGACCAAGGCGGGCGACCTGTGGCAGCGCACGGTCAGCGAGGTCGCGGCCGACTACCCCGAGGTGAGCGTCGACTACCAGCACGTCGACGCGGCGTCGATGTTCTTCGTCACCGACCCCGCCCGGTTCGACGTCGTGGTCACCGACAACATGTTCGGCGACATCCTGACCGACCTCGGGGCGGCCATCACCGGCGGGATCGGGCTGGCCGCCAGCGGCAACATCGACCCGACCGGGGCCCACCCCAGCATGTTCGAGCCGGTGCACGGCAGCGCGCCCGACATCGCCGGCAAGGATCTGGCCGACCCGACCGCGACCGTCCTGTCGGTGGCCATGCTCCTGTCCCATCTGGGCTTCGCCGGCGAGGCGGAGCGGGTCGAGCGGGCGGTCGCGGCCAGCCTGGCCGATCGCGCGGGTCGCCCCGGCGCTCCGCGCTCGACCCGCGAGATCGGCGCCGACCTGGCCGAGCGGGTCGCCGCCGGCTGAGCCCCGGGCCGGGGGCGGGCGCCAGGTCGCACCCGCCCCCCCCGGGTCTGTCCGTTTCACGTCGTCCCGAGGCGTCCCCACCGGGTCGCCGGCCGGGCTATCCTCGACGTCAGGCCGTAGATCCGGTACGACGGCCGCCGAACGTGCCTGACCAGGGCGAGGCTCGGCGTCGATCGTCGCCGGGCGCGCCCAGGACCCCGCATACGCCGGATGTCCCGCCGCGCCCGTGTCCGTCCGCTTCGTCCGACGCAGGAGTACGCGTGGCAATCACCCCGACAGCAAAGATCTGGATGAGCGGCGAGCTCGTCGACTGGGACGACGCCCGGATCCACATCCTCAACCCGACCCTGCACTACGGCTGGGGGGTCTTCGAGGGCATCCGGTCGTACGAGACCGCCCGCGGCGCGGCGGTGTTCCGGCTGAGCGACCACATTGGCCGCCTGTACCGCAGCGCGAAGATCTACATGATGGAACCGCGCTGGTCACGGGACGAGATGATCCAGGCCGTCAAGGACACCATCACGGCCAACGGCATCCCGTCCTGCTACATCCGGCCGATCATCTACCTGGGTCACGGCGAGATGGGCCTCAACCCGCTGCCGTCGTCGATCGAGGCCAGCATCGCGGTCTGGGCCTGGGGCGCCTACCTGGGCGAGGGCTCGATCGAGGCCGGCGTCCGGGCGACCATCTCGACCTGGCGCCGCAACGACAACAACATCATCCCGCCGGCCGCCAAGGCGTCGGGCCAGTACCTCAACTCGTCGCTGGCCAAGGTGGCCGCCATCAAGGCAGGCTACGACGAGGCCATCCTGACCAGCCCGAACGGCCACATCGCCGACGGGTCAGGCGAGAACGTGTTCATCGTCTCCGGCCGCAGCATCATCACGCCGCCGCTGACCGACGGCCCGCTGGGCGGCATCACCCGGGCGTCGGTGCTGCGGATCGCGGCCGACCAGGGCTACGACGTGCGCGAACAGCACATCGTCCGGACCGACCTGTACCTGGCCGACGAGGCGTTCTTCACCGGGACCGCCGCCGAGATGGTGCCGATCATCGAGATCGACGACCGGGCCGTCGGGACGGGGACGCCGGGCCCGGTGACCCGGGAGCTGACCGAGATCTTCCACCAGGCCACCCGGGGAGAACTGGACCGGTACAAGGACTGGAACGAATACGTTCAGGAGGTCTGAGCGCCGCGCCGGCGCCGGCGTTCGGTCGGCGTTAACTAGATATTTCGCGCGATGCCCGGGGTGGCCACGGCCCCCGGGCATCGACGCGTCCGATGTTTCCTCCAGCCCGTCCGATGTTTCCTCTAGCCAAGGCCCGAGACTTCGCCTACCGTCTCCTGTCACGTCCCTCCTTTCACAAGTTCACAAGCTCTTTCGGAGGTCGCGATGCGGGTCCGTGACGGAATGAGCCCCCTGGTTTTGATGATTGGTCCTGGTCACACGCTGCGTCAGGCGGCCCGGCTCATGCGCGGGCGTCGGGTCGGCGCGGCGGTGGTCCACGACGTCGACGGAGTCGGCTACGGAATTCTCACCGAGCGCGACATTCTCACGGCGTTGGCGGCGGACCAGAACCCCGATGTGGAACTGGCCGGCAACCACATGTCGAGGGAGGTGGTGGTGGCCGATCCCGACTGGCCGTTGGACACCGCGGCGGCCGCGATGCTGCGCGGTGGATTCCGCCATCTCCTGGTGTGCGCGGACGGTGAGGTGGCCGGCGTGCTCTCGATGCGCGACGTCGTCGGGTGCTGGAGCCGTGAGCGGGTGACGGCCTGACCGTGCCGGGGCGGCGGCACTAGTCCGTAGGGTCGCCCGCGCCGTGGCGCGTTCGGCGGTAGTGGGCGGCGCGTTTGTGCCACATCGGGTATTGGTCGCCCGTTGAACGGGGATCGCCGCACGCGCCGGATGGCGATAGCGCTACGGTCAGCATGTGCACGAGGACGAGGCCATCGCGCTGCTGCGGGCGACGTTGCTGTTGAAGGAGCTCGACGAGGCCGACCTGAAGCGGTTGGCCGGTCGAGCGGTGACCCGGCGTTACCGGCGTGGCCAGGTCGTGTTTTCCGAGGGTGACCCCTCGGACAGCCTTCTCGTGGTCGCCTCCGGCCGGCTGAAGGTGCTCACCACGGCCGACGACGGCCGCGACCACGTGCTGAACATCGCCGGGCCCGGCGAGACGCTCGGCGAGCTCAACATCGTCGACGCCGGCCCTCGCTCGGCCAGCGTCGAGGCCCTGGAGCAGAGCGAGGCGCTGATCCTCGACCGGGCCGCCGTCTGGGAGCTGCTGCGGGAGCGCCCGGCCGCCGCCGAGCAGCTCATCCGGGCTCTGGTCGCCCACGTCCGCCGCCTGACCGGCGCCAACGCCGACCTGGTCTTCCTCGACCTGCCCCGGCGGGTGGCCAAGCTGCTGCTCCTGCGGATGCGCCAGGTCGGACGGCCGGTGATCGAGCTGGGTCTGACCCAGACCGAGATCGCCTCGCTGCTCGGCGGGTCGCGCCAGTCGGTCAACCAGGCGCTGCGGGAGTTCGAGCGGCGTGGCTGGCTGCTGTCCGAGGGCCAGACCATCACGTTGCTGCAGGTCGACCGCCTGCGCCGGTTCGCCGGCGACTGAGCCCGTCGAGGACCCGCCCGTCGCGACGGGTTCGCCCGGGCGACGGGGCCGCCCGGGCGACGGGGCCGCCCGGGCGACGGGGACGCCCGGGGGCGGGAAAGGCCCCAACCGCCCGCTGGCGGGTACTCTGGCCGGGTCGGCCGCCCGCTGGGCGGGTGAGTGAGCGTCGGACCACACTTGACACGTGTCGGCCATGTTTCGTCGTAGTCTTGTCAACCGGCGGCGACCCCGTCCTCGTCGCGCCGCCCGGCCGCTGACCTGTGCGACCGGGCGCGCGGCGTCTCCACCCCGCCGCCCGCCGCCGGGCCACACCGTCCCCGCCGCGGCCGGCGTCCAGACCCGGCCGGTGGCGGACATCGAGAGGCAGTCAGCGTGCGGCACTACGACCCCGATGCTTTCCACGTCTACGACACGACGCTGCGTGACGGCACCCAGCAGGAGGGCCTGTCACTGTCGGTGGCGGACAAGCTCGCGGTGGCCCGTCACCTCGACGACCTGGGCGTCGGTTTCATCGAGGGCGGCTGGCCCGGCTCCAACCCGAAGGACGCCGAGTTCTTCCGCCGGGCCCGCGCGGAGCTGAAGCTCGCCCGCTCGGTCCTGTCCGCGTTCGGCGCCACCCGCCGCGCCGGCCTGGCCGCCGCCGACGACCCGCAGGTCGCGGCGCTGCGCGGGGCGGGGACGGACGTCGTCTGCCTGGTCGCCAAGTCCGACATCCGCCACGTCCACCGGGCGCTGAAGACCACCCCGGCCGAGAACCTGGCCATGATCCGCGACACCGTCGCCCACCTGAGCGCCGAGGGCAAGCGGGTCTTCCTCGACGCCGAGCACTTCTTCGACGGCTACCGCGTCGACCCCGACTACGCGCTTGAGGTCGTCCGCACCGCCGCCGGGGCCGGGGCCGAGGTCGTCGTGCTGTGCGACACCAACGGCGGCATGCTGCCCACCCGCATCGGCGACGTCGTCAGCGCTGTCGCGGCCGGATCGGGCGCCCGCCTGGGCATCCACTGTCACGACGACACCGCCTGCGCGGTCGCCAACACCCTGGTCGCGGTCGAGGCCGGCGCCACCCACGTGCAGGGCACCGCCAACGGCTACGGCGAGCGCTGCGGCAACGCCGACCTGTTCTCCGTGGTCGCCGGGCTGGAGACGAAGCTTTCGCGCCCGGTGCTGCCGGCCGGCAAGCTCACCGAACTGGTCCGGGTCTCCCGCGCCATCGACGAGGTGACGAACTCCACCCCGTACACCCAGGCCCCGTACGTCGGCGCGTCCGCGTTCGCCCACAAGGCCGGCCTGCACGCCAGCGCGGTCAAGATCGACCCGGACATGTACCAGCACATCGACCCGGCCGCCGTCGGCAACGACATGCGGATGCTCGTCTCCGAGCTGGCCGGGCGGGCAACCGTCGAGCTCAAGGGCCGCGAGCTGGGTCTGGACCTGTCCGGCCAGCGCGAGGCCCTGGGCCGGATCGTCGAGCTGGTCAAGGAGCGGGAGGCTCGCGGCTACTCCTACGAGGCGGCCGAGGCGTCGTTCGAGCTGCTGCTGCGCGACGAGGTCGAGGGCGCCCGCACGTTCTTCACGCTGGAGTCGTGGCGGGTCATCGTCGAGCGGCGGGCCGACGGCGAGGTCGTCAGCGAGGCCACGGTCAAGCTGCACAGCGGCGGTGAGCGGATCGTGGCCATCGGCGAGGGCAACGGGCCGGTGAACGCCCTGGACCGGGCGCTGCGCAGCGCGCTGGAGAAGGCCTACCCCGACCTGGCCGACCTGGAGCTGGTCGACTACAAGGTCCGCATCCTGGAGGGCTCGCAGGGCACCGGCGCGGTCATCCGGGTCCTGGTCGAGACGAGCGACGGCCACCACCGCTGGGACACGATCGGCGTCGATCCGAACATCATCGCCGCGTCCTGGGACGCGCTGGCCGACGCGGTCAACTACGGCCTGCTGCGCCAGCACGGCCCGTCAGCCGGCGGCGCTGGCTGACGGGCGGTCCCGGGGCCTGTCCGCGCGGGGTCAGTCCTCGGGGATCTCCTCCCACCACTGGCACCACCAGTCGCCGCCGACCAGGATCCGCAGCTTCGGGTGCCAGCAGTAGGTGACGTCGGCGTCGGTGTCCAGGTAGTACAGGCAGTTGTCACACCGCTCGGCGCCGTTCGGCTTGCCCCGCAGGATCGCGTCCTCCTTGAGGTGGCCGAGCTTCATGCTCAGCTCCTCGTCGATGGGCTGCGGCTCCGGCGCTCCGACGTCGTAGGTCGTCTCGGACACGTCGCTCCTTCTCGTCTTCGTCGTCGTCTGCTCTGCTGGTCTGAGGGCGATTCTGCGGTACCCGGCCCCGCCGGGGCGAACCGCCTTCCCATCGCGGGGGAGCCAGTGAACGGATACGGTCGCGGTCGTGCGCATCGTGCGGTATTCCGACGGCTCCCGGACCGGCTACGGCCACCTCGAGCCGTCGGCCGGCGACCCGTCAGCCCTGGTCGTCGTCCCGATCGCCGACCCGTTCGCGGGCGGCGGCCCGGTACCGGCGGGTGAGTCGGCACCGCTGGAGTCCGTGCGGCTGCTCGCCCCGGCCGAGCCGAGCAAGGTGCTGTGCATCGGCAAGAACTACGCCGACCACGTCCGCGAGATGGGCGGGGACGTGCCCCCGGCCCGGCCGATGCTGTTCCTCAAGCCGCCGACGTCCGTCGTCGGGCCCGGCGACGACATCGTCCGGCCCGTGGACTCCGACCAGGTCGACTACGAGGGCGAGCTGGCCGTCGTCATCGGGCGTCGCTGCGCCCACGTCCCGCCGGCCGAGGCCCTGTCGTACGTCTTCGGCTACACCTGCGCCAACGACGTCACCGCCCGCGACCACCAGCGGGCGGACGGCCAGTGGACGCGGGCCAAGGGCCACGACACGTTCTGCCCGCTCGGCCCCTGGATCGAGACCGAGCTTGACCCGTCCGACCTGGCCATCTCCACCACGCTGGACGGCGAGCCGCGCCAGTCGTCGCGGACGAAGCTGCTGCTGCACGACGTCCCGACCCTGCTGGCCTACATGTCGGACGCGATGACGCTGCTGCCCGGCGACGTCGTCCTGACCGGGACCCCGGCCGGCGTCGGGCCGATGCTGGCCGGCCAGAGCGTGACCGTGACGATCGAGGGCATCGGCGCGCTGACCAACCCGGTGGTCTGATCACACCGTCTGATCCGGGCGGCGCGCGGGCCCCCTATGGCGATGCGGTACAGTAGTCGACGCCGGCCGAGCACGAGGGCCGGTTGCCATGATGGGGTATGGGGTAATTGGCAGCCCGGCGGATTCTGGTTCCGCTAGTCTAGGTTCGAGTCCTGGTACCCCAGCGCGACACAGCAGGTTCACCCCCGGTTCGCCCGGGATCGCCAGTTGTGGGAGCTGTGAGCGGTACGGCCCGCACCGATGTGTATCTGGCCCGGTATACTAGCCGGGCACGAACGGATCGCGAAGGTTGTTCGTTCGCCAGAGTTGGCCCCGTTGTCTAGCGGCCTAGGACGCCGCCCTCTCAAGGCGGTAGCGCGGGTTCGAATCCCGTCGGGGCTACACGGTAGTACGCAGCACAAAGGCCCGCTGACCAGGAGAAATCCGGTCGGCGGGCCTTCTTCATGTGTACAGCGGCCTCCGGGGTAGCCCGAGCTCGCCAGCGGGGAGCCCCGCGGCGGAGGGAGAAGGTTGGCTAGGGTCGAGACCATGGCGGCTGCGTGGCTGGCTGGCGTTCTCCCGGTGCTTCCCCTGGCGGTGGAGGCGATCGAGGCCGTCCGGGCCGCCGCGGTGCGCGCCGGGGCGACCGGCGCGCTGGCCGACGCCCCGCTCGATCCCGAGCGGGTCGCCGCCGCGTTCGGCAGCTCACGGCTGTTCCGGGACGGCGGCCTGCCGCCGGCCGCGTTCGGTCCGCTGACCGGCTTCTTCCCGACCACCGACGGGTGGCTGCGCACACACACACCGTCTACCCGCACCATCGCCGGCGGCTGCTGGAGCTGCTCGGCCTCGACGAGACGGCGGACCGGGACGCCTTCGCCGCGCGGATCGCCGAGCGCTCGGCGGCCGAGCTCGAAAACCAGTCCGCCGCGGCCGGCGCGATCGCCGTGCGGGTCCGCTCCGAGGCCGACTGGCGGGCGAGCGCGCCGGGAACGGCGGCCGGAGCGGGCCCGCTCGTCGCCGTCCGGGCCCGCGACGACGGCCCGCGCGGCCGCGACGGCCCGCCCGCCCGGGCGCTCGCGGGCGGGACGCGACCGCTCACCGGCGTGCGGGTGCTGGACCTGACCCGGGTTCTGGCCGGCCCGGTCTGCGGGCGGACGCTGGCCCTGCTCGGCGCGGACGTCCTGCGGATCGACCCGCCGTCGCTGCCGGAGAATCCCCTGCTGTACCTGGACACCGGCCAGGGCAAGCGGTCCGCGCTGCTCGACCTGAACGTCGAGGCGCACCGGGCCCGGGAGCTCCTGGCCGCCGCCGACGTGCTGGTGACCGGCTATCGGCCGGGCGCCCTCGACCGCTTCGACCTGCGCCCCCACCCCGGGCTGGTCCGGGCCCGCGTCAACGCCTGGGGCGATGCCGGGCCGTGGGCGGATCGGCGCGGCTTCGACTCCATCGTCCAGGCCGCCACGGGCATCTCCTTCATCGAAAGCCCGGACGGGGGCGCCACCCCCGGCTCGCTGCCGGCCGAGGCGCTCGACCACGCCACCGGCTACCTGCTCGCGGCGGCGGTCATCGACGCCCTGGCCGCCCGGGCCGTCGACGGCCGGGGCCGCGACGTCCAGGCCAGCCTGGCCCGGACCGCCCACTGGCTCCTCGACCATCCCGGCCGAGACCCGTACCACCCACCGGCCGCCGTCCCCGCGGCCCGGGCCACCGTCACCCACGGCCGCCGCACCACCGCCCGCCCGGCGATCCCCGGCTTCGACGACTACTCGTACCCGGCCCGCCCCTGGGGCGCCGACCCGGCCGCCTTCCCCGGCCCGAGGCTGGCCGCGGGGCCCGCGGCCAGCTCGTAGGCCTCAGGCGGGTTCGTAGGCCTCGCCGTCGGGGCTGGCGACTACGACGGTGTAACCGTCGGGGTCCTTGACCCACAGCTCACGGTGGCCCGGGCCGTTGCCCTGCCCGGGCGCCGGATTTCGGTGCGGCCCGAGCACGACCGTCGCCCCGAGCCGCTCGGCTCGCGCGACGACACCGTCGAAGTCGGCGGTGTCCCCGAACCACAGCAGGACGCCGTTGCCGATCTCCCGGTCGGGGTCACCGATCCGCCCGTGGTCGTGTTCGGTGTCCCAGCTGTGCAGCTGGAGCACCAGGGTGTCGCCGGAGAGCAGCCGCTCGTAGTGCGGCCCGCCGTGATCGCTGCGCAGGCCGAGAAGCTCCTGGTACCAGCGGCTGGACGCCTCCACATCGCGCACGGCGATGAGGGTCTGCGATCGCGGCCTGCTCGCCGGCATCGCCAGACCGAGGTGGTTGCCGACCGGGTCGTCGAACTCCGCCAGCCACCGCTCGCCGCCGTCCGCGTAGGGCGGGCCGTGCAGGCGGCCGCCGTGGGCTTCGATGAGCGCGAGCGTGCCGGCCAGGTCGTCGGCCCAGAACCAGAGCAGCGGGCCGCTCCCGGACGCCGACGGCCGCTCGGCGGTCCACTGACCGATGAGCCCCGGCGCCTGGAAGCTCGGGCTGCCGGGCTCGGCCTGCCAGCCGAACACCGCCTCGTAGAAGGCGGCGGCGGCCGCGACATCCGGGGCGGGCAGCTGGAGGTAGGCGAGCTGGCCATGCTCCGGGTGCCGCCGCCCGGCGGGGCGGGAACGGGTCATCGTCGGGTGTCTCCTTTCCGGTTCGACGCTGGCGGGCCTGCCCCGGATTCCGGCGTCGGGGCGCCGTCCGTCAGCCCGCTATGGTGCCTGGCCGGCCTCGAGGTCGGCCAGGCGTTCACGAAGTTCGCTGGCTTCGGCGGTGTGGGCGGTGGTCGCGCTGGCGGTGTCGAGGGCGGTGGCGTGGTCCTCGAGGTCGGTGAGCAGGTGGCGGGCGGTGGGGAGGTCGGCCCGGTCGAGGGCGACGTCGATCGCGGCGCGCACGGCGTAGTAGGGCCGGAGGTGGTCGCCGATCCGGCGGGCGGTGTCGAGGTGGCGGAGGGCGGTGGTCCAGGCGGTGTCGAGGTCGCCGCCGGCGCGGCAGGCCTCGGTCAGGACCTCGAGGGCGGTGCAGAGGTTGTCGTCGCCGAGGGGCTCGGCGAGGGCGAGTGCGTGGGTGGCGTGGCGGCGGGCCTCGGCCGGCTGGTCGGCGGCCAGCGCGCAGTAGGCCAGGCCTTTGTGGGCGGCCTGCTGGTCGTTCGGGCCGCTGTCGGGGTCGTCGAGGATGGCCTGGTAGTGGGGGACGGCGTGGGCCGGTCGTCCGGCGTCGCGGAGGATGTCACCGAGCTCGGAGCGGTAGGTGCCCAGGGTGGCGCCGGGGGCGCCCGGGCGGTAGGCGGCGAGGGCTTCTTCGGCGCGGGCGATCGCGGCGTCGTTCTCGCCGAGCGCGTGGTGCAGGCTGGCGCGCTGGAGCAGGACGGTGGCGCGCCAGTGGCGGTGGCCGGTGGCGGTCAGCCAGGTCTCGGCCGCGTCGAGCACCGCGAACAGCTTCCGGTAGGGCACGTCGGTCAGGAACCGGGCGGACTCGACCCAGAAGGTGTAGGCCTGGGCGATCGCCCAGGCGGCGGCCTCGCCGGTGAGGTGGTGGCGGCGGGCCGGGTCCTCGGCCAGCGCCAGCACCCGGGTGTAACGGGCCAGCGCCGCCCGGTCGTCGCCGAGCATGGCCAGGCCGGTCGCCTCGACGACCAGGGCGAGGACCAGCAGCGCCGGGTCGTCGAGGGCTTCGGCGGCCGCCACCGCCCGGCCCCCGGCCGATACCACCCGCTCGTAGCGGCCTTCGCCGTTCGCGTCCCAGGCCTGCTGTATCAGCAGCTCGACCGCGGCGGCCCCCGCCACCTCCCGCACCGACAACCCCGTCCCGGCTCAGCTGTCGGCCGCGGCCAGCGCGGCCTTGGCCGCGTCGACGAAGCCGCGGTGGAGGCCGACCTGGCGGGCGACGGCGTCGGAGTCGGCCGCCAGGAACGCCTCCCAGGTCGGGTACCGGCGACTGATCTGCCGGCTCGCGTTCTCGGCGAGGCCGGCGCCGCGCAGCACGGCGTCGCTGAGGTAGCGGGCACCCGCCAGGGCGCGCAACGCGCTCTGGCGGTCGAGGGTCTTGCGGACCTCGCCGACCAGGTCGCCGCCCGTAGCCCGCAGTTCCTCGTACAGCCGGCCGGTCAGGTCGACCGGGAGCGCGGGCGCGGCCGCGTCCCGCAGGAGCAGCAGCGGCCGTTCCAACGCCTCCATCCGACCGATCTCGATCATGACGTTGGGGTTGACCGTGTCGGTGAGGATCGCGATGTAGCAGTGCGCGCGCAGCAGCTTGGCCTTCAGGTTGTCCCAGAGGCCGGGCTGTTCGACGGTGTCGTCCGCCCGGACGACCCGCCAGTAGTACGGCGCGTCCTCCAGCACGGTCCGGACCGCCTCATAGATGGCGGTGGCCCGCGCGTCGCTGAACGGCATCGCCACGAAGCAGGACACGTAGGGGTCGAGGTCGGGATTCCCGGCGCCGCCGCGTTCGGCCCGCAGTTCGTCGAGCTCGGTCTGCCGGGCGTTCAGGGTCCGCTCGAACTCGGCCCGCTCCTCGGCCAGCGACAGCATGACCTCGATCAGCGCGTTGTACTGCTCGAACATGGTCGTGACGTCGTCCACCCGCAGCGCCCGGGCGAGCAGCATCAGGGCGTTGTTGTACAGCGAGACCAGGGCTCGCCGGCTCACCTCGTCCCGCAGGTTCGGCCGGGCCGCGAGCTTGCGAATGGTGGGATTGTCGGCGTTGAGGTGCAGGGTCAGCGGTTCGCGCTGCTCGGTGACGAAACCCTTGACCAGGTCGCGGATGAACCCGGGGATGGACAGGTCGGAGGCGACCTGCTCCATTTCCCGGCGGCTCTTGCTGTCCCGGGTCTCGGTGAGTACGGCCGGGATCTGCGCCGGCCTGAAGCGGCTGACCTTCGCCACACACCGCAGGTCGGGGAAGACGTGGGCGTAGGCGGCCTGCAGCTCGGCGAACCGGTCAGCCTCGCCGTCGGCCAGCGGCTCGAAGATGGTCGCCGAGCCGGCGACGTCGAGGCGGCTCAGGTGCACCTTCGACGGCCAGGTCTGGGCATACCGCTCGAGGAACCGTTCGGCGAACGGCTCGGCGCAGTTGAACACGCGGATGCTACGGGCGCTGGCCAGCAGGAAGAACTGGTTGGCCGACCCGCGCTCGGTGATGTAGTAGACCAGCCGGGTCCCGTCGGTCCGCCGGGGCGCGGTGGTCAGGTATTCGGCTACGGTGATCGGCCCCTGGTCGCTTTCCAGCGGCATCAGGTCCGCGACCGCGCGGAAGAACTCCTCGTGCTCGTCCTGGACCGACATCGCCAGCACGTGGTAAGCGTGCCAGCGCATGATGTCGATGAAACGTTGGTGGTCCCGCCGGGACAGCTCCGTCAGTTCCCGCACGATCAGCCAGCCCAGCGCCTGCTGGACCGCCGCCAGCGCGGCATTGCGCACGACGTTGTCCCGGGCCGCGTTCGGCGTCAGCTCGTCGCATTCGACCACGCCCTGGACGAACCGCGCCCACGGCGGCAGCACCTCGCGGTTCGCCGCGTTGATGAACATCCGGCTGATGTAGACGTCCACCGTGCCGCGGGCGTTCACGTCGGGCACGTGCCGGTCGGTGATCGCCAGGACGCCCCGCACCCTGCCGTGGGCCCGGCCACCCGGTTCGGAGACGTCGTCCCACTCGACCTTCTCGTCGACGGCGAAGACGTGCGACGTCTCGTGCAGGAACTTGTGCTCCCAGAACTCGTAGTAGGCCCGGTCCCGCTCCCGTGTCGACGGGTAGCCGCGATGCCAGGGAGCGGTCACCGCGTTCACTGGTTCCGCGTCGTCGTCGAGATACACCGGCATGCCGATGAAGTCGGCGTAGGTGCGGATGATGGAATGCAGCCGATCCCGTTCGAGATAGCGGCTGTGGCCGTCCCGCAGGTACAGGGTGACGGTCGTCCCGACCCGCGGCCGGTCGGCCGGGCGGACAGTGTACGTCTCCCCGCCGCCGCTTTCCCACAGCAGCGCCTCGTGGCCGGCCGCCCGGGTCAGCACGGTCACCCGGTCGGCCACGATGAACGCGCTCAGCAGGCCGATACCGAACTGGCCGATCAGTTCGACGGCCCGGCTCCGGTCGGCCTGGCGGATCCGCGCCTTCAGCTCACCCGTGCCGGAGCGGCCGATCGTCGACAGATAGGAGTCGATCTCCTCCCGGGTCAGCCCGGAGCCGTTGTCCTGGATCTCGATGGCCTGGCTGGACCGGTCCGCCACGACCACGATCCGGGGCTGCGGCAGGTCCGCCTCGCCCCGCTCGGCCGCCAGCTCCGCCCGCCGCTTGATCGAGTCGTGGGCGTTCTGGATCATCTCGCGCAGGAAGACGTCCGGCTCGGCGTACAGGTTCTGGGCGAGAAGCTGGATCAGCCCCTCAAGCTGGATCTGGAAGGTCTGTTCCTGAACCGGCGCCATCATCTGCCCCCCGCGACTCGCCGTCTCCGCCCGACAGGATCATCGTATTGATCGGATGAGGGTCCGTCGCGGCCCCACGCGGACCGCCTCACGGGCCGGCCCCGCCGCTGCTGGCGTCGAGGTCGGCGTCGAGGTCGGCGAGGCGTTCGCGGCGTTCGCTGGCGTCGGCGGTGTGGGCGGTGGTCGCGCTGGCGGTGTCGAGGGCGGTGGCGTGGTCCTCGAGGTCGGTGAGCAGGTGGCGGGCGGTGGGGAGGTCGGCTCGGTCGAGGGCGACGTCGATCGCGGCGCGCACGGCGTAGTAGGGCCGGTAGTGGTCGCCGATCCGGCGGGCGGTGTCGAGGTGGCGGCGGGCGGTGGTCCAGGCGGTGTCGAGGTCGCCGCCGGCGCGGCAGGCCTCGGTCAGGACCTCGAGGGCGGTGCAGAGGTTGTCGTCGCCGAGGGGCTCGGCGAGGGCGAGTGCGTGGGTGGCGTGGCGGCGGGCCTCGGCCGGCTGGTCGGCGGCCAGCGCGCAGTAGGCCAGGCCTTTGTGGGCGGCCTGCTGGTCGTTCGGGCCGCTGTCGGGGTCGTCGAGGATGGCCTGGTAGTGGGGGACGGCGTGGGCCGGTCGTCCGGCGTCGCGGAGGATGTCACCGAGCTCGGAGCGGTAGGTGCCCAGGGTGGCGCCGGGGGCGCCCGGGCGGTAGGCGGCGAGGGCTTCTTCGGCGCGGGCGATCGCGGCGTCGTTCTCGCCGAGCGCGTGGTGCAGGCTGGCGCGCTGGAGCAGGACGGTGGCGCGCCAGTGGCGGTGGCCGGTGGCGGTCAGCCAGGTCTCGGCCGCGTCGAGCACCGCGAACAGCTTCCGGTAGGGCACGTCGGTCAGGAACCGGGCGGACTCGACCCAGAAGGTGTAGGCCTGGGCGATCGCCCAGGCGGCGGCCTCGCCGGTGAGGTGGTGGCGGCGGGCCGGGTCCTCGGCCAGCGCCAGCACCCGGGTGTAACGGGCCAGCGCCGCCCGGTCGTCGCCGAGCATGCGCAGGCCGGTCGCCTCGACGACCAGGGCGAGGACCAGCAGCGCCGGGTCGTCGAGGGCTTCGGCGGCCGCCACCGCCCGGCCCCCGGCCGCCACCATCCGCTCGTAGCGATCTTCGTCGTTCGCCTCCCAGGCCTGGTCGATCAGCAGCTCGACCGCGGCGGCCCCCGCCATCTCCCGCACCTGGCGACCCCCGTCCGACCAGCACCTGATGATCATCCGAGCGAAACGCCACGGGCCCCGCTGCCGTTGGCCGAACGATACCGCCAGCGTGATCGCCCCACAGCCGCGACCGGAGCCGCTTTCCGGGAAATGAGCGGCGGCCGGGAGCAGGAAGCGCGGCAGCGGTCGATCCCTGGCTGGACGTCGAGCGGGTGCGCCCCGGCGCTGACACATCTTGTCGTCGTCCGGGCTGGACGACCAGGCGAACGAAACGCTGGCCAGAGCACGCCGCACGGCGCCGTCAGGCGTGGGCCCGGGGCGGTGAAACCGGGGGGCGGACGGCGGGCAGGTGGTAGGCGGCGGGCGCGGGGGCGGAGCCGTCCAGGCCGGGTGAGCCGGCCAGGCCGGGGATGGGATCGTCGGCCCCCAGTGGTCCGATGGCGCCGACGCCGTCGAGCTCCCCGATCTCGAACCGGCGCAGCCGCACGGCCCACCACAGCTCGGTGCCGACCCCGGAGTCCGAGATGCGGTAGCCGCCGTCGGGCAGGACGACCGCCCACTCGCCCCGGGCCGCCGGCGCCAGCATCGCCCGGACGGCCCCGGTCGCGGCGTCCCACAGCCGAACGGTGCCGTCGTTGCCGGTGGTGGCGAGAGTCGCCCCGTCCGGGGTGAAGGCGGCCGAGGTTACCCAGTCGGTGTGCCCGACGAGCTGGTGCAGCTCAAGCCCGGAGGCGACGTCCCAGAGTCGGACGGTCCGGTCGTGGCTGGCAGTGGCCAGCCGCCGCCCGTCCGGGGAGAAGGTGAGGGCGGCCACCCCGGCGGCGTGGCCGCACAGCTCGCGCTGGGGCTGGCCGGTGGCGGTGTCCCAGAGCCGCACGCCGCCACCGTGCCCGCCGGTCGCGAGCAGGCCCCCCGCCGGGGAGAAGGCGACGGCGGCGATCCCGTCGGAGAGATGCCGGCCAGTCGGTGGCGGGGCCGGCCGGAGGCGACGTCCCACAGCCGGACGCTGCCGTCGTGCCCGCTGCTGGCCAACGTCCGGCCGTCCGGGGCGTAGGCGACCGCCGTGACCCCGCCGGTGTGCCCGGTCAGCGCCCCGACCTGCCGATCGACCTCGCTCCCGCCGAGCGGATCGCTCCCGCCGACCGGATCGCTCCCGCCGAGCGGATCGGCCTCGCCGACCGGCTCGGTCCCGCGTCCGGCCCTGGCCCCGGCCCCGGCCAGCGCCCACAACCGGACCGTTCCCTCCTCGCCGCCGGTGGCCAGCATCAACCCGTCCGGCGCGAACGCCACCGAGGTGACCGCGCCGGTGTGCCCGGCCAGCGTCCCGACCGGCCGTCCGGTGGCCGTCTCCCACAGCCGGACGGTGCGGTCGTTGCTGGTCGTGGCCAGCAACAGGCCGTCCGGCGCGAACGCCACCGCCGTCACCCAGCCGGTGTGCCCCCGCAGCCGGCGCAGCTGCCGCCCGGTCCGGGCGTCCCCGATCCGGACGGTCTGGTCCGTCCCGGTCGTGGCGAAGATCTCGCCCCCGGGCGCGAAGGCGACCGCGGTCAGCCCCCGGGTGTGGCTGGTCAGCTGGTGCAGGGGACGGCCGGTCGCGCTCTCCCACAGCCGGACGGTTCCGTCATGCCCGCCGGTGGCCAGCGTCGCCCCGCCCGGGGTGAACGCGACCGCCGTCACCCAGCCGGTATGCCCGGTCAGCTGGTGCAGCGGGCGGCCGGACGCCGTCTCCCACAGCCGGGTCGTGCCCTCCTCGCTGGTGGTGGCGAAGGTGGCCCCGTCGGGCGCGAACGCGACGGCCGTCACCCGGCCTGCGTGGCCGCTGAGCTGGTGCAACGCGCGCCCGGACGCCGTTTCCCACAGGTGGACGGTGCCCTCCTCGCTGGTGGCGGCGAGCGTCGCCCCGTCCGGCGCGAACGCGACCGCGGTGACCCGGCTGGTGTGGCTGGTCAGATGGTGGGTCGGCCGGCCCGTCGTCGAGTCCCACAGCCGGACGGTGTGATCGTTGCTCGCGGTGGCCAGCGTCGTTCCGTCGGGGGCGAACGCCACCGCGGTGACCCCGCCGGTGTGCCCGGTCAGGCGGTGGGTCTGGACGCCGGTCGCCGTGTCCCACAGCCAGACCGTGCCGTCCTCGGTGGTGGTGGCGAGCGTCGCGCCGTCGGGCGCGAACGCCAGCGCGGTCACCCGACCCGCGTGGCCGGCCAGCCCCGGCGCGGCGGGCCGGCTGGCCGGCCTGGCCAACCGGTGCAGCGACCTGCCCGTGGCGGTGTCCCACAGCCGGACGGTGCCGTCCAGCCCGCTGGTGGTGGCGAGCGTCGCGCCGTCGGGCGCGAACGCCAGCGCGGTCACCCAGCTGGTGTGGCCGGTCATCAGCCGCAGCGGGCGCAGGATCGTCCCGTCCAGGATCGCCACCGTCTGGCCCCAGCCGACCGCGAGCAGGCCGGCGGGCGAGGCGGCGAGGCAGTTGATGGCCGACGCCGGCGGCAGGACCATCGCCTCGACCGGGTCCCGGCCCGGGACGCATGCGTCCGCCAGCTCCGGCCCGTCGAGGACGCCCGGGTCGAGCAGCGGGTTGAGCAGGGCCGCGCCCGAGGCGCGGGCGCCGGTCAGCGTCGCCCCGGTCAGGATCGGGCGGACGAGCAGGGCGCCGGAGAGGTCGGCGGCGGACAGGTCGGCCCCGGTCAGGTCCGGGCCGTAGAGGCGGGCGCCGGCCAGGTTCGCGCCGGCCAGGTTGGCGAAGCGCAGGTCACGGCCGGTCAGGTCGAGGCCGCGCAGGTCCTGGCCAGCGAGCTGGACGCCGTCGACGGCCAGGCGCAGCCGGCGCGCGACGCGCAGCGCATTGGCCCGGGCGGTGCCGTGGAGTCCGGTGCCGTGGCCGTGGAGACCGGCGCCCTGGAGACCGGCGCCGTGGAGACCAGTGCTGTCGAGACCGGTGCTGTGGAGACCGGCGCCGTGGAGACCGAGGTCGGGGCGGGCGCCGGGCGTCGCCAGCACGGCCAGGGCCCAGCGTTCGAGGTCGGCCCGCGCCGCGCTGCCGCACAGGAAGTCGACCATCAGGTCGGACATCTCCCGGCTGGCCAGCAGCCCGGGCTCGGCGAAGCTTGCCGGGCCGGCCCCGTCGGCGAGCCGCGCGGCCGCGTCGGCGAGCTGGCCGGCGGCCTGGGCCGCGACCAGGTACTCCATGACCGACCGGTGCACGAAGCTGAACGTCGCGTCGTCCGTCCGCACCAGCAGGCTGCCCGAGCCGACCATGAACGCGGCCTGGCCGGCGTCGAGGCGGGTCGGCCCGAGGTCGCTCAGCGTCGCCCGCACCGTCTCCGACAGGCCGGCCAGGTCGGTCGTGTCCCGGGAGCCCTCCCACAGGCAGACGGCGAGCGCGTCGACCGCGCGGCGCAGCTGGCCGGCGTCCAGGGTCTGGTAGGAGCCGCGGGTGGGCTGGCGGCGGGTCACCTCGTAGTCGAGCCAGCGGCCGACCAGCTTGGCGTACAGGTCGGCCGAGGTGATGGTCCCGTCGGCCGTGCGCGCGGCCAGCAGGTCGTGCTCGTCGAGGTCGGCGATGAAGCCGAGCATGCGCGGGTTGGCCGACAGGCCCAGCAGGTCGCGGATGGAGCGGATCAGCTCGAGGCGGACCTCGGCCCGGCGGATCGCCTCGGCCCAGGCCGCCTGGTCGGTCTGGGCGGTCTGGGCGGGGCGGTCTGGGCGGTCTGGGCAGTCTTGGCGGTCTGGGCGGCGCCGGTGGAGGACCTCTGGGCTCCCAGGCGGCGGCGGAACAGACGGACCAGGAACTCGCGGATCTGGTCGCCGTCGAAGTCGGTGAGGTGCAGCTCACGGCTGTCGGCGCCGAAGCGGACCAGGTCGCCGAGCTCGGTGCGGTGCTGGCTGTCGGTGAGGAAGTGCTGGGTGCGGCCGGTCAGGACGACCTTGGCCCGTCCAGTGACGGCGGACAGGACGGTCTTGAGATGCTCGGCCGCCCGGTCGTAGGTGACCCGCAGGGCTAGCTCGTCGAACCCGTCGAACAGCAGCGCCACGCTGCCCTGCTCGACCATCCGGCGCACGGCCCGGACGTCGACGCCGTGCTCCTCGGCCTTGGCCAGGTGAAGGGCCAGCAGGTCGTCGACCGAATGGGTCTTCTCCAGCGCCCGCAGCTCGATGAGCATCGGGACGACGTGCGGCACCTCCCGGGGTATCCGGCGGGCCAGCTCGCGCAGCAGGAAGCTCTTGCCCCGGCCGAAGTCACCCAGGATGAGCAGGAAGCGGGCCTCCTCGACGTCGAGCCAGTCGCACATGGCCCGGAAGACGTCGGACTGGACGCCCGCGCCGTCCGGCGCGGCGACGACGAACCGCTGCGGCACGTAGAGCTCGGGCGGGTAGACCGGGTCGTCGGCCAGCCGCCGGGCCTGGCGTTCCAGGTAGGGACGCGGGTCCCAGCGGCCCTCCAGCTCGGCCAGCGCGCGCAGCCGGATACGCCGGCGCCGGGCCTCCCGCCGCACCTCCTCGGCCGGTGGCGCCCCGGTGTGCACCAGCTCGGAGTCCACCCATTCGTCGAGCGGCAGGTAGACGGGTTCGATGACGGTCTCGTGGAAGGCGACGACGGTCGCGGTGTCCAGGTCCTCGGCGCTGACCCCGATCGGCCAGCGCTGCCACTCGCCGTCGCGGGGGCCGGTCACATCCAGGTAGGGCACCGGGCCGGCGCCGTGCCGGCGGATGGTTGCCTCGGGATGCCGGGACCGGCAGGCCTCCTCGACGACGGCGAGCAGCCGGGCGGTGAGTGTCGCCCGGTCGGGGCCGGGGAACGGCGGCCGGTAGCTGTCCAGCGCCGGCCCCGCCCGGCCCGCCGGCGGGCGGCCGGGCGGGGCCGGCGGGGCGAGCAGGGGCGCCGTGCGCTCGCCGTCGGCCGCGGCGAGCAGGCCGGCCAGCAGCGTCTCGGCGGCGTCGTCCTCGGACCGGTCGACCAGGCTGATGCGGGCCGTGCCCCGCAGCGACGCCGGCGTCTCGCACGGCTCGACCCGGACGGCGACCAGCAGCCGGCCCTCGGCCGCGCCGGCCAGCGCCACGTCGAGCTCGCCGCGCGCCCAGCTGGAGCCCAGGTAGGACGGCGAGAGGACCACCATGACGCAGGCCGCCGCGGCCAGTTCGTCCCGGCTCCAGGCCAGCGGGCCGCCGGTGGCGTGCCAGGCCGCGAGCCGGGGGGAGTAGCCGGCCTGGTTCAGCCGGTAGGCGACCCAGGCGGCCCAGGGTTCGTCCGCGTCGGCGTAGCTGAGGAAGATCCGACGACCATCACCCGTGGCAGCCACAGCGGTACCCTTCGCCCCGTTTGCATCCCGCCCAGGATGCCATCGTGGCACCGCGGCGCCGCCCGCGGACCCAGTGGCGTAACCCTGCGTTCGCATGGGCGGGCCCGCCGGCGGTGCTGGTGCCCGTGGGTCGGTGCGGGTGGGACGGGCCCGCTGATGCCGGGCCCGGAAACGCGAACCGGGGCCGAGCACCGTCAGGTGCCTGGCCCCGGTTCGCGGGCGAAGCGACAGCTGGGCGCGGCATCCGCGCCGACCCTCGGAAGGTGGACCCTCGAGGGTTTCTTCCTAGTCCGAGTGGGGGGTGCGCGGGCCCCGCGCCAGGGGTCGGATGGTCAGCGGACCACCGTCAGCCGGGGCATGGCCGCGGGGTGGCGGGCCATGGTGCAGGCCCGGCAGGAGCACGAGGCCGGTCCGCCGAAGCCGTGCACGGTCTCAGCGGTGGCCGGGCTGCTGATCAGACGCAGGCGCGGACGCCCGGCGGGCTCGCTCACGGTGGCCGCAACCTCGGCCGTCGACGCGGCGGACCCGGTCGCGGCGGGCCGCGAGCCCCGTCCGCCGACCGGCGCGACTTCCGGGCGGTCGGCTACCGGGGCGACGGCTGGGGCCGGCGCGCACGATGGGGCCGAGCACGGCATCGCGGCGGTCAAGGTCACAGGGGGCACAGTGTCCTCCTCCATGGCGGCCGTCCCGAGGCCACCTCGCGGACCACAGACTGGCGAAGACCCCGACCGGCGACCATGCCCCTTTACGCCCGGTACCCCCTGGTACGGAGTGCCTAGTTACTAGTGGGCAACGCGGTGGCCGCACATCACCCTTGCCGACCATGGTGCTCTGTCGCGTGATCCGCCAAAATTGCCCGGATGTCTTCACCGGCCCCCCTACCCGAACGGGCTCGGCGGCGCCATGGCAGCGCGCGCGCCGGCCGGGGTCGGCGCGCGGAACTTCCGCCGGCTCCCGCTTCCCGTACCGGTCCGCTGGACCTCGCGGGCCTGGGCGGCCGCGGCCGGTCCGAGATCCCCAACACCGGGGGCATCAGCTCGTGGGTGCCCCACGGCCGGGCGCTTCCCGTCGAGGACTGGGTCACCCGCCACCGGCTGCTGTCCTGGATCCTGGCGGCCGACCTGGCCGGCGTGGTCATCTACTCCGCGTTCCAGGGCTTCGGGCTCGGCCACGGCCTGGTCGCCGCGCTGCCGTCGCTGTTGCTGCTGGTGGCGGCGGCGCTGCCCGGCTCGCGCCGGTTCCGCGCCCAGGCCGTCAGCCTCGGGCTGCTCGCCGCGGCCGCCGTGGTCGTCTACCTCTCGCACGGCCGCTCCGAGGCGCACCTGCACTATTTCGTTGTGATCGCGTTGATCGCCCTCTACGAGGACTGGGCGGTATACGTCCTCGCGGTGTTGTTCGTCTTCGTGGCGAACGTCCTGGTCGGACAGGCGGCCCGCAACACCGTCTACGCCAGCCAGGAGGGGTCGATCTGGCTGCTGGCGGCGGTCGAGACCGGCTTCGCCACCGCGATCGCCATCTCGCAGATGGTCTTCTGGCACCACAACGAGCGGTCACGCCGCCGGGTCGAGCACTACCGCGAACAACTGTATGAGGGCCAGCAGAGCCTCATGGCCCGGTTGGAGGAGACGGACAGGATCCGGTCCGACCTGGTCGCGACGGTCTCGCACGAGTTCCGCACCCCGCTGACCGGCATCCGGGGCGCGCTGCTGACCATCAAGCGGCGCCGGGACCGGATGTCGCCGGCCCAGTTCGACGACCTGCTGGACTCGGCGGTGAACTACTCCGACCGGCTCTCGCGGCTGCTGGAGAACATGCTGACGGCGGCCACCGCCACCGGCACCGACGAGAGCACCGTCGCCGACCTGCCCGAGGTCGTCCACGAGGTGCTCACGACGCTGGCCTACTCGCCGTCGATGGCGGCGAACGTCTCGGTCGACCTGCCGGACGCCCTGCCGGTGCGGATGGCCCGCCAGGCCCTGCACCAGGTGGTGGCGAACCTCGTCGACAACGCGCTCACCCACTCCTGGCCAGGCGCGCCGGTGCGGCTGATCGCCGGCCGGGTCGGCGACGAGGTGGTCCTGCGGGTGCGCAACCCCGGACCCGACCTCGACCCCGGAACCATCCGTCAGCTGTTCGAGCCGTTCACCCAACGTGATGGCAGTGCGACCCGAGAGACCGATGGCGCCGGTATGGGTCTCTACGTCGTGCGGCGCCTCGTCGAGGTGCACGGCGGCCGGTTACGCATGGCGTCGGAGAACGGCGAGATCATTGTCGAGGTCGACATGTGGGCGGCGGTGCCGCGCCAGAGCGGCCAGCCGGCCCACACCGGCCCCATCCGGCGGGTCAACTCCCGCCCGGAGGCGGCGCCGTTCAACCGGCCGCGTGGCGTGGGCTACGAGCGGCCGCGCAGCTTGCCGTTCGACCAGCCGACCAGCCTGCCGCCGGCCGCCGCTGCCGGCATCGCCGGCTACGACCGCGCGAGCTACGAGCGCTCCACCTACGAGGCGGCCGGCTACGAGAAGGCCGGTTACGAGAAGGCCGGCCCCGACAGGGGCGGGGTGCCGGCCGAGGCGGAGCAGTCCGGCGCGACCGCCTCGCGCGAGTCGCGCTGGCGTCAGCCGGCGCCCCCGCCCAACCCGGCCTGGCAGAACTGGCAGAACCGCCGTTCCCTGCCGGTGGACCGCTCGTCGGGCTGAGCCCCGAGCTCAAGCCCGCGGGCTCCGGCGTGGCGGGGCTTCAGCGTGGCGAGGGTCCGCCGCCTGGCACCTAGATGCCAGGTCTGCCCGGTGCCGTGATGGCACCGACGGGCAAGCCGGGTGACCGGCCAGCGCCGTTGTCCGTGCCGTCGCGCCGCGTGACCAGGAGCGCGGCGAAGACCGCCGCCACAGCGAGCGCGATGATGACCAGGATGATCGTGACGACCGTTCCGGCCGACCGCCCGCGCGGCGGCTCCGGCCGGCTCGCCTCCCGAGGGCGGGCCACCGGGCCGGTGCCGGTCCGGGCCGGCGGCCAGGCCGCGGCCCGCTCCGGCGGGCGAACGCTCTCCGTCCAGACCGGTCTGTCCGGTCGGCCCGTGTCGCGGGGACGGCCCGCCCGGTCCGGGCGGGCCGCCCCGGCGGGACGGCCCCCTTGGCCGGGTCGGCCCGGCTGGCCCGGCTGGCCCGGCTGGCCCATCGCGTCCGGCCGGCCGGGGCTGAGCGGGTGCGAGCCGGTGTACTCCCGGACGGTGTAGTTCGGCCCGGTGACGTTCGGCCCGGTGACGTTGGGCCGGACCTGGCCAGGCTGGTTCTGGCCATGCTGGTTCTGGGCAGCCTGGTTCTGGCTGGCTTGGTTCCGGCTGGACCGAACCTGCGCGGAGCCGGTCCGCGCTGGCCTGGTCTGTGCTGGCCCGGTCTGTGCTGGCCCGACGCTGGTCGGCGCTGTGCGGGCGGGTCCGGTGCGGGCCGCCGCCGGCCGGGCGGCCGGTTCGGGCCGGGCCGCCTCAGCGGCCGCGACCGCCGCCGCCCAGGGCGCGGCGCCCGGGCGCACGGTGGTGGTGATCTCGGGGTCGGCGCCGGGCCCGACCGTGAGGGTGGTCGGCGCGGTGACCAGCCGGGTGAAGATCTCCTGGGCCGACGGCCGGCGCCGCGGTTCCTTGCGCATCGCGTCGGCCACGACGTCCCGCAGTCCCGGCTCGAGCGGGGAGAGGTCAGGCTCGTCGTGGACGACCCGGTAGAGCTGGGTCGGCGTCGGCCCGCCGCCGAACGGCGGGCGCCCGCTGGCCGCGTAGAGCACGACGCCGCCCCAGGCGAAGACGTCGACCGCCTCGGTCGTGCTCGCCCCGACGACCTGCTCCGGCGCCATGAAACCCGGGGTCCCGGCCCGCCGGGTGCCCTGGGTCAGCGCCGTCTCGTCGAGGCCTTGCGCGATGCCGAAGTCGATCACTCGTGGCCCCATCGGCGAGAGCATCACGTTGCTGGGCTTGAGGTCCCGGTGCACCACCCCGGCGCCGTGGATGGCGGTGAGGGCCGAGATCACCGCGACGGCGAGATGTTCGAGGTCGGCCCCGGACATCGGCCCGCGCCCGGCGATCACCTCGCCCAGCGTCGGCCCGTCGATGAACTCGGTGACCAGGTAGGGCGCCTCGGCCTCCGGGTCGGCGTCGATGACCTCGGCCGTGCAGAACCGGGCCACCCGCCGGGCCGCCTGCGTCTCCCGCCGGAAGCGGGCGCGGAAGTCGGCCGTCCGCGCGAGCTCGCTGCGCGCCACCTTGATCGCGACTTGCCGGCCCTGCTCGGTCTGGCCGAGGTAGACCGTCCCCATGCCGCCCTCGCCGAGGCGCGCCTCGACCCGGTAACGGCCCAGCCGGCGCGGATCGCCGGCCCGCAGCGGTAACCGACCGCGTTCCGACATGCCGTCCCCCCGGCGAGCGTCCGGTGATCGATTCCTGGCTCAGGCCGACGGTACCGGGCCAGCCGCGCGCCCGGTGAGAGAACGCGCCTATCCGACACCTCCGCCCCGCGGCCGGTCAACCGCCGGGGGTGACCGGCCGCGGGGTGACCGCCGGGTCAGGGCCAGCTGGGAGCGTCGAAGGCCGAGGCCGCGCCGGCCAGCTCGCTCAGCCGGGCGGCGGCGGCCAACAGCTCGGCCGGCGGCGTTGCCGCGGCCCGGTGCAGCCGCTCGGCCGGCCCGGACACGCTCACCGCCGCCACGACCAGGCCGGTCGCGTCCCGGACTGGGGCCGACAGCGAGGCCAGCCCCTCCTCCCGCTCGCCGGCGCTGGCGGCCCAGCCCCGCGCCCGCACCTCGGCCAGCACCGCCGAGGAGAACACGGCCCGCGCAAGCAGCGCCGGGTCCGGGTCGGGGTCGAAGGCCAGCAGCACCTGGGCCCCGGAGCCGGCGGTCATCGGCAGGGTCGAGCCGACCGGCACGGTGTCGCGCAGGCCGCTGGCCCGCTCGGCCGCCGCGACGCAGACGCGTAGCGCGCCCCGGCGGGCGTAGAGCTGGGAGCTCTCGCCGGTGGCGTCGCGCAGGCCGGCCAGGACACCGGGCAGCTCGCGCAGCAGCGCCGCCGGCAGGCCGAGACTGCCCCCGGCCGCCAGCCGCGGCCCGGGTACGAACCGGCCGGCGGCGTCCCGGCCCAGCAGCCGGTGGGTCTGGAGGGCCACGGCGAGGCGGTGCGCGGTGGCCCGGCTCAGGCCGGTGCGGGCCACCAGCTCACTCAGGGTGAGCGGCCCGCGCTCGACCGCGTCGAGCAGGGCGACCGCCTTGTCCAGTACGCCGACTCCGCTAAGCTGTTCCACAAGCTGATACTGGCATCTCAGAATCTGGGACGCCAGTAAGACGCCGGGAACCGGAAGCCAGCGCGGAAATCCAACGGAAGGGTGGGCCATGGGGCGCACACTCGCGGAGAAGGTCTGGGACAGCCACGTCGTCCGGCGCGCCGAGGGCGAGCCCGACCTGCTCTACATCGACCTGCACCTCGTGCACGAGGTGACCTCGCCGCAGGCCTTCGAGGCGCTGCGGCTGGCCGGCCGGCCCGTGCGCCGTCCCGACCTGACGATCGCGACCGAGGACCACAACGTCCCCACGACCGACACGCTGCGGCCCATTGCCGACCCGGTCTCGAGGGCCCAGGTCGATGCGCTGCGCAAGAACTGCGCCGACTTCGGCGTCCGGCTGCACCCGATGAACGACCCCGAGCAGGGCATCGTCCACGTCATCGGCCCGTCGCTCGGGCTCACCCAGCCCGGCATGACCATCGTCTGCGGCGACAGCCACACCTCGACCCACGGCGCGTTCGGCGCGCTCGCGTTCGGCATCGGCACCAGCCAGGTCGAGCACGTCCTGGCCACCCAGACGCTGCCGATGGCCCGGCCGAAGACGATGGCCGTCACGGTCGAGGGCGCGCTGCCGGCCGGGGTCAGCGCCAAGGACCTGATCCTGGCCATCATCGGCCGCATCGGCACCGGCGGCGGCCAGGGCCACGTCATCGAGTACCGGGGCGAGGCGATCCGCGGCCTGTCGATGGAAGGCCGGATGACCGTCTGCAACATGTCGATCGAGGCCGGCGCCCGGGCCGGCATGATCGCCCCGGACGAGACCACGTTCGCCTATCTGAAGGGGCGCCCGCACGCCGCGACCGGCGCTGACTGGGAGGCGGCCGTCGCCCACTGGCGGACGCTGGCCACCGACGACGACGCCACCTTCGACAAGGAGGTGGTCATCGACGCGACCACGCTCAGCCCGTACGTGACCTGGGGGACCAACCCCGGCCAGGCGCTGCCCCTGTCGGCCGACGTTCCCGACCCGGCCGCCATCGACGACCCGGACGCCCGGGGCGCGGCCGAGCGGGCGCTGGCCTACATGGGCCTGACCGCCGGCACCCCGCTGAGCCAGGTTACCGTCGACACGGTCTTCATCGGCAGCTGCACCAACGGCCGGCTGGAGGACCTGCGGGTGGTGGCCGGCATCCTGCGCGGCCGCCGGGTGGCCGACGGCCTGCGGGTCCTGATCGTCCCCGGCTCGGGCCGGGTGAAGGCCGAGGCCGAGGCCGAGGGGCTGGACGAGGTGTTCCGGGCGGCCGGCGCCGACTGGCGCGGGCCGGGCTGCTCGATGTGCCTGGGCATGAACCCGGACACGCTCTCGCCCGGCGAGCGCGCCGCGTCCACGTCCAACCGCAACTTCGAGGGCCGCCAGGGCCCGGGCGGGCGCACCCATCTGGTCTCGCCGGCCGTGGCCGCCGCGACCGCCCTGACCGGCCGGCTCACCGCCCCGGCCGACCTCTGACCGCCCGCCTACCGACTTCAGGAAGGGAGCGCCCGTCATGGAGGCGTTCACGATCCACACCGGCCGGGCGGTGCCGCTGCGCCGCTCGAACGTCGACACCGACCAGATCATCCCCAGCGAGTGGCTCAAGCGCATCGAGCGGACCGGCTTCGGCGCCGGGCTGTTCTCCGAGTGGCGGGCCGACCCCGGGTTCGTCCTGAACAACCCGGCCTATTCGGGCGCGACCGTCCTGGTCGCCGGGCCCGACTTCGGCACCGGCTCGTCCCGGGAGCATGCCGTGTGGGCCCTGCGCGACTACGGCTTCCGAGCCGTGATCTCGCCCCGGTTCGCCGACATCTTCCGGGGCAACGCCCTGGGGACCGGCCTGCTGGCCGTCGTCCTGCCCGAGCAGACCGTCCTGGCCCTGCAGGATCTCGTCGAGCGGGAGCCGGCGACCGAGGTGACGGTCGACCTCGCCGCCCGCGAGGTGCGCGCCGGCGACATCACCGCCCCGTTCGATCTGGACGAGTTCACCCGCTGGCGCCTGATGGAAGGCCTGGACGACGTGGGCCTGACGCTGCGCCACGAGTCGGACATCGCCCGTTTCGAGGGAGAGCGCCCGGCCTGGCTCCCGGTCACCGCCTGATCCACCGCCCACACGCGGAGGCCACCCTCCCCACCCCCGGAGCGGGGAGGGCGGACCTGTGTGAGCTGGCGGTTCACGGGCCGCTTAGAGTGATCCTCACTGGGCCACCGGTTGTTACTCTTCGCCACCTCCGCTCGGGTGTGGTCGGGTCGAAACCGGGGGATCCGGGGGCGTCCGATCTGGTACGGCGACGGTGACGTGCGGGTTTGTGTGGCGCGACACGCTTCGGGGAATTGCCCTCGCCAGTGGAGATGCCTACGGTGCAGCGCAGTGTGATGCCCGATCTGCTCTTTACCCCACCCGCGATGTGGGGGGCTTCCGGAGGTTGTTGTGAACAAGTCTCAGCTGGTTGAGCGCGTCGCCCACCAGATCGAGGGTGGGCGCTCGAACGCCACCAAGGCCGTGGACGCCGTCTTCGACGCGATCCAGGAGGCCGTGTCCGCGGGGGAGAAGGTGACGATCACCGGCTTCGGCGTCTTCGAGCGCGTCGAGCGGGCGGCCCGCACCGGCCGCAACCCCGCGACCGGCGAGCCGGTGCACGTCGCCGCCTCGGTCGTGCCGAAGTTCCGCCCTGGTTCGGAGTTCAAGGCCAGCGTGTCCTCGAGCGACAGCTGACGGGCGGCGGCGTCGCCGACCCCCGTCCGACCGCGACGCCGCGGCCTCGGAGATCTCCGAGGCCGCGGGCTCTCGCGGGCCGGGCGCGGCGCGGAGTGTCCGCGGCCTAGCCGCGCTCGCGGCGGCGGGCGACCGAGCGGGCCAGCATGTCGTTCTGGTAGTCGATGCCGGCCTCACCGGTCGGCGACGTCACGACGTGCTCCCAGGCCCCGTCCGGCCGCAGCACCCAGGCCCGGATGCCGTCGGAGAACGCCTGGTCGAGGATCGCCCGCAGCCGGGTCCGGCTGGCCTCGCTGGAGACCCGCACGAGCGCCTCGATCCGGCGGTCGAGGTTGCGGTGCATCATGTCCGCGCTGCCGATCCAGTACTCCCCGGTCGAGGCGAACTCCAGCACCCGGCTGTGCTCCAGGAAGCGGCCCAGGATCGACCGGACGTGGACGGTCTCCGACAGGCCGGCCACCCCGGGCCGCAGCGCGCAGATGCCCCGGACCAGGCACTTCACCGGTACCCCGGCCATCGACGCCCGGTAGAGCGCGTCGATGACCCGTTCGTCGACCAGGCTGTTGACCTTCAGCCGGATGCCGCCGCCTCGCCCCTCCCGCGCCGCGGTCGCCTCGTCCTCGATCCGGGCGATGATCCCGTCCCGCATGTGCTGCGGCGCGACCAGCAGCGAGCGGTACTCGGTCTGCCGGCTGTAGCCGGTCAGGACGTTGAACAGGTCGGTCAGGTCGGCCCCGACCGCCTCGTCCGCCGTGAGCAGCCCCAGGTCCTCGTACAGGCGGGCCGTCTTCGGGTTGTAGTTGCCCGTCCCGACGTGGCAGTAGCGGCGCAGCCCGCCCGGCTCCTGCCGGACGACCAGGCAGATCTTGCAGTGCGTCTTGAGCCCGATCAGCCCGTAGACGACGTGGCAGCCGGCCCGCTCCAGCTCGCGGGCCCAGCGGATGTTGGCCGACTCGTCGAACCGGGCCTTGATCTCGACCAGGACGACGACCTGCTTGCCGGCCTCGGCCGCCGCGATCAGCGCCTCGACGATCGGCGAGTCACCCGAGGTCCGGTACAGCGTCTGCTTGATGGCCAGCACGTTCGGGTCGGCGGCGGCCTGCTCGATGAAGCGCTGCACCGACGTGGTGAACGAGTCGTACGGGTGGTGGACGAGGACGTCGCCCTCGCGCAGCACCGGGAAGAAGTCGGCCGGCTCGCCGTCGTCGGCCAGCAGCCGGGGGTGGGTGACCGCGATGCGGGGCGCGTCCTTGAGGTCCGGGCGGTCGAGGTCGTAGAGCGCCCACAGCACCGAGAGGTCCAGCAGTCCCCGGACCCGGTGGGTCTCGCGCGGGGTGACCTCCAGCTCCCGGGCCAGCAGCGCCAGCAGCTCCGGGTCGATGTCGTGGGCGACCTCGAGGCGGACGGCCGGGCCGAACCGGCGCCGGGCCAGCTCCCGCTCCAGGGCCTGCAGGAGGTCCTCGGCCTCGTCCTCCTCGACCTCCAGATCGGCGTTGCGGGTCACCCGGAAGAGGTAGGCGCTCACGACGTCCATCCCCGGGAAGAGCTGGTCCAGATGGGCCGCGATCACCTCCTCCAGCGGGATGAAGCTGGCCGTCGGGCGGCCGTTCGCGGCCGCCTGCTCCGGGTCGGGGTCCACCCGGACCAGCCGCGGCACGTTCTGCGGCACTTTGACCCGGGCGAAGCGGTGGGTGTCGGTGCCCGGCTCCCGCACCGTGACCGCGAAGTTCAGCGACAGGCCGCTGATGTAGGGGAATGGGTGGGCCGGGTCGACCGCCAGCGGCGTCAGCACCGGGAAGATCGCGTCGTGGAAGTAGCCGTGCAGCCGCTCGCGCTGGGCCTCGGACAGGTCCCGCCACAGCTGGATGGTGATCGACGCCTCCCGCAGCGCCGGCAGGACGGAGTCGCTGAAGCAGGCCGACTGGCGCTCGGTCAGCTCGGCCACCCGGCGGCTGATCACCTCGAGCTGCTCGCGGGCGCTCAGCCCGTCGGCCGACAGGGCGGACAGGCCGGCCGCCTCCCGGCGCATCAGCCCGGCCACCCGCACCATGTAGAACTCGTCCAGGTTCGTGGTGAAGATGGCGAGGAACTTCGCCCGCTCCAGCAGGGGGGCGTCGGTGTCCTCGGCCAGGGCGAGCACCCGGGCGTTGAAGTCCAGCCAGGAGCGTTCCCGGTTGATGAAGCGGTCGTCCGGCAGATCCGACTCGCGCGGCGGTCTCGGCGCCTCCAGCGGCTCCAGCAGAGCGCTGCGCGGCTTGCGCTGCGGCTGTTCGGTACTGCCCGACACGACCAGCTCCGTCATGTTCCCGATGGTGCCAGTACCAGGTGAACGGGGCATGCCAATGACAAGGATCGACTGTGCCCGGCGCCCTTGGCGACCGCCCTGGCCGCGGCCGTCGTTACGCTGGAGAAACACCCGTGAGCGACCATGGAAAGGTGGGGATGGCGGCGCAGTGAGGTCCGCGCGGTGAGGACGACAGAGTTACCGGGCGTGAGCGTGGGCGTGAGCTCGCGGCACCGTGTCAGCCGTCCCGGCGCCAGCCCACCCGGCGCGGACGGCCTGGCCTCCGCCGGGAGCCCGGAGCCGAGCGCACTGGGCGGCCTGAGCGCACTGACCGCCCTGGCCGACACCCCGGGGGCGCTCGCGGGCCGGACCGTCGGCTACCGGCTCACCCAGCGCTTCACCTACTCCTACGACGGCCCGGTCGCCGGCCTCGACCACCAGCTCGTGACCGTCCCGCCGGCCCGCCACGGCGACCAGGTCACCCGGGCTCACGACCTCGTCGTCTCCGCCCCGGCGGCCTCGCTGAGCTGGGTCCGGCTGCCCGACGGCGGCCGGGCCGCTCGGGTCCGGCTGGACGAGGTCGGCGCCTCGCTCAGCTTCGACACGTCGGCCGACGCGGTCCGGATCGCCGGCGGCCCGCCGCCGCGGCTGCCGGCCTCGGCGCTCACCGGCCGGCGGCTGCTCGCGCCGACCCCGCTCACCGCGCCCGACGCGACGATCACCGCCGCCGCGCGGACCCTGGCCGGGCCCGACCCGCTGGAGGCGGCGCTGCGCTGCTCGTCCTGGGTCCACCAGCGGCTGGCCTACCGCCCCGGAACCACCTCGGTGACGACCAGCGCCGCCGACGCGCTGGCCGGCGGGGTCGGGGTCTGCCAGGACCACGCCCACCTGATGCTGGCGCTGTGCCGGGCGGCCGGGATCGCCGCCCGCTACGTCTCGGGCCACCTGGTCGGGGAGTCGCAGTCCCACGCCTGGGTCGAAGTGATCGTCCCCGCGCCCGATCCGGGCACCGGCGGCCCGGGCGCGATGGCCGTCGCCGTCGACCCCTGCCACGACCGGCTGACCGACCGCCGCTACCTCACCGTCGCGGTCGGCCGCGACTACACCGACGTGCCCCCGACGTCCGGCTGCTACCGGGGCTCGGGACGGGGCTCCCTGGTGACCCGCCAGCGCCTGGAGATCGTCTCGGTGTCCTGAGCGGCGACTGGCTGCCGGCTGGCGGAGGGTTGGCCCGGGCGCGGCCGTCAGCCGCGCGGGCTGGCCACTCCGCGGGGCGCCGCGCCGTTGAGTGTCCGGCAGTCGTCGAGCGCCCGCTCGGCCAGGACGCGCTCGGTCGCCGGGCCGACCCCGAGAGCGTGGGCGGTCCGCAGGTCGGCCAGGGTGTCGACGTCGCGGCGCAGCCCGGGCAACCGGGCCCCGACCAGCTCGGTCAGGTCACGCGCGCCCGAACGAATGTGGGCGGCCAGGCTGTCCGGCCCGAAGACCGGATCCAGGGCGGTCCCGGGCGTCGCGGCCAGCAGCACCGTGCCGGAGCCGGCGGCGTCGGCCAGCACCGCCCGTCCGCCCGCGCCGCGGGCGCGGGCGCCGGCGAGCCCGGCCCCGAACCCGCCGGTCGCGCCGCCCGTCCCGATCGCGCCGCCCGTCCCGATCGCGCCGCCCGTCCCGATCGCGCCGCCCGTCCCAGCCGCGCCGAGCACGGCCGCCGCGTCCAGGGCCGCCCGCAGCTCGTCCGCGCGGGCGGCCGGCAGGTCGGCCGACAGCGCGGCCACGCCGCGCCCGGGCCAGCGCCGGGCTGCCACCCGGGCCCCGTAGGCCAGCGCCGGGTTCAGGCCCGCGTCCGGCTTGTCACCCACCGCGATCACCGGCCGGCCCGAGCTGGTCGCCTCGAGCACGGCGCGAGCCACGGGATCGTCGGTGATGACCAGCACCGCGGTCAGGACGTCGTCGTCGACGGCGGCCGCCGCCGCGACCGTGTCGGTCGCCATCGCCAGGGCCAACGCCGCGCGGTCGGGATGGTCCAGGCGCGACTTGCCGACAGCGGTCGGCTTCACCGGCACGATGACCACCCAGCGGTGGCGTTCCGCCATGTCGGCCCCTCCCCGGTTGTTCCGCCTGGCCGCATGGCCGCGGCGTACCCGCCCGCGGCCGCGGGTGAAACGACCGTACGGCGCCGGCCGCGGCCGCGCGCGTGATGCGCGGCACCGACCGGCACAGCAGGGACATCGCCCCGGCGCGGACGGGCCGGCGCCGGCCGCGCCCGGTCCGCGCCCGGTCCGTTCGTCGCCCGGCGGCGGGCACCCACGGTCAGGCGGTGAACACACGATCGGCACACTCGACAGGCTTCCCGGGCGTCGGCAAGACTGCTTCATCGTGAAACGAGCCGAACGGTCAGGGTGGTCGGTGAGGATCTTCTCGCTGGTCATCCGGCCGCTGTCCATACTGCTCACCCGGCGGCGCTGGGCCGGCACCGAGAACGTGCCGAGGCGGGGCGGGGTGATCCTGGCGGTCAACCACATCTCGCTCGTCGACCCGCCGCTGCTGGCGCACTACGTCTACACCCACCTGCGCCGCGTTCCCCGGTTCATGGCCAAGAGCGAGCTGTGGGGGGTGCCGATCCTCGGTCCGCTGCTGCGCGCCGCCGGCCAGATCCCGGTGCATCGCCAGGCGGCTACGGTCAGCGACTCGCTGCGCGACGCGGTGGCCGCGCTGCGGGCCGGCCAGCTCGTGGTCGTCTACCCGGAAGGGACCATCACCCGCGACCCCGACCAGTGGCCGATGCGCGCGCGGACCGGCGTCGCCCGGCTGGCGCTGGAAAGCGGCGCGCCGGTCATCCCGGTCGCCCAGTGGGGCGCGCAGCGGCTGCTGCCCCGGGAGGGGGCGCCGCGGCTGTGGCCCCGGGCCGAGGTGATGATCGAGGCCGGCCCACCGGTCGACCTGGCGGAGTTCACCGCGCCCGGCGCCGAGGCCGACCCGCGGCTGGTCAGCGCCCGCATCATGGCGGATGTCGCCGCCATCCTGGCTCGCCACCGCGGGGCCGAGGCGCCGGCCGGGGTGTGGGACCCCCGCAGTGGCCGCCGGGAGCTGCCTACGGTCGCGGTGGTCGACGAGATCGCGCCGAAGGCCGGGATCCCGAGCCAGGCCGACCCCGCGGTTCAAGCCGACTCCGCGGTCCCTGCCGACTCCGCCGTCCCGGCCAGCGTGCCGTCCCAGCTCGGTGGCCTCGAGCCGCCGGCGCCAGGCGGCGCCGATGCGGCCGACACCGCGCCCGGCGAGGGCGCCGACGACGCGTCGCGGCCGATCGGAGGTAGGAAGACGGCCTGACCTCTTTCCCCGCGGCCAGTCCGCGCGGGCATAGACAGAACGGGAGCATCCGATGGCGGACAACAGGCACCGGGCCGGCCGGGAGGCCGGGAGCACCCCGGCGCGCGCCTGATGACCGACGCGGCCGTCCTCACCGCCGGCTCCTGGGGGACGGTCTTCGCCAAGGTCCTGGCCGACGCCGGCTGCTCGGTCGCGCTGGTCACCCGCGACCCCGACCTCGCCACCGCGATCAACCGGGATCGGCGCAACCCGCGCTACCTGCCGGGCATGGTCCTGCCCGGCCGGGTCACGGCCACCAACGACGCCGCGCTCGCGCTGCGGGCGTCCGAGCTGGTGGTGCTGGCCATCCCGGCCCAGGCGCTGCGGGCCAGCCTGACCCGCTGGGCCCCGCACGCCCGGCCGGGCGCGATCTACGTCAGCCTGATGAAGGGCATCGAGGCCGGCACCCGGCTGCGGATGAGCGAGGTGATCCGGCAGGTCACCGGGGTCGGGCCGGAACAGGTCGCGGTGGTCAGCGGTCCGAACCTGGCCGCCGAGATCGCCGCCGAGCAGCCGGCCGCGACCGTCGTCGCCTCGGCCGAGCCCGCGACCGCGCAGCGCCTCCAGGACGCCTGCTGGACGCCGTACCTGCGGCCCTACAGCAACACCGACGTCGTCGGCTGCGAGCTGGCCGGCGCGGTCAAGAACGTCATCGCGCTGGCCGTCGGAATGGTCGAGGGGATGGGGTTCGGCGCGAACACCGTCGCCTCCCTCATCACCCGCGGCCTGGCCGAGACCGCCCGCCTGGGCACCGCGATGGGCGCGCAGGAGCTGACCTTCGCCGGCCTGGCCGGTCTGGGGGACCTGGCCGCCACCTGCTCCTCGCCGCTGTCGCGCAACCGCGGTTTCGGCGAGAAGCTCGGCCGGGGGATGACCCTGGCCGCCGTGCGGGCCGAGCAGAAGCAGGTCGCCGAGGGCGTCCGCTCGTGCGGGCCGATCCTCGAGCTGGCCCGCGCCCGCGGCGTGGCTATGCCGATCACCGAGCAGGTCGAGCGGGTCCTCTACGAGGGACGCCCGCCGATGGACGCGGTCAAGGAGCTCATGAGCCGCGCCCCCGGGCCCGAATATCACTCCTGACGGCCGGCCCACTCCTGGCGGCGGGCGGCGAGGCCGCGTCCGATGTCAGCCGTGTTGCCGGTGTTGCCGGCGGGCGACGGAGCGAACCCCTGGCGGCACGAGCGCCGGCCGGGCGTCTCGAGGTCGGCTAAGGTCCCACCATGCAGCCAGGCTCACCGTCGGCGCGGGCCGCTGACACCATCCGGGTGGCCGTGCTCTACGGCGGCCGCAGCACCGAGCACTCGATCTCGTGTGTCTCCGCCGCCGGGGTGATGGCCGCGCTGGCCGACGCCGGCTACGAGGTCGTCCCGGTCGGCATCACGCCGGACGGGGTGTGGGTACGGGGCGAACGCGCCCCCGGCGGTGCCCGGCCGGCCGGTACCTCGCGGGGCGGTACCTCGCGGGGCGGTACCTCGCGGAGCGATGTCTCGGAGGGCGGTGTCTCGGACGGCGGTGTCTCGGACGGCGGTGTCTCGGACGGCGGTGGGCCGAGCGGCGGCGCGCTGCCGGTCGTCGACCGCGCGGCGCCCCGGGTGGCGCTGCTACCCGACCCGACCCGGCCCGGCCTTGTCGAGCTCGACGCGCCCGGTTCCCCGCCGCTGCCGATCGACGTGGTCTTCCCGCTCCTGCACGGCCCCTACGGGGAGGACGGCACCGTCCAGGGCCTGCTGGAGATGGCCGGTGTGCCCTACGTAGGCTCGGGCGTGTTCGCCAGCGCCGCGGCCATGGACAAGGAGTACATGAAGCGGCTGCTGGCCGCCGCCGGGCTGCCCGTCGGCCCGTATGCGGTGCTGCGCCCGGGCGAGGACCTCGCCGGCGCCGAGCGCGAGCGCCTCGGGCTGCCGGTGTTCGTCAAGCCGGCGCGGGGCGGGTCCAGCATCGGCATCAGCCGGGTCGACGCCTGGGACGATTTGGACACCGCGCTCAAGTCCGCGCGGGCCGCCGACAGCAAGGTCGTCGTCGAGGCCGCGATCGCCGGCCGCGAGCTCGAGTGCGGCGTCCTCGGCGGGCGGGCCGGCGCCGAGCCCCGGGCCAGCGCTCCGGCGGAGATCGTCATCACCGCGGCCGCCGGTTTCTACGACTTCGACACCAAGTACCTGTCCGACGGCGCCCGGCTCGACGTGCCGGCCGACGTCTCACCGGCGGTCGTCGCGCGGGTCCACGAGGTCGCGCGGGCCGCCTTCGGCGCCCTGGACTGCGCGGGCCTGGCCCGGGTCGACGTGTTCCTGACCCCGGCCGGCGAGGTCGTGGTCAACGAGGTCAACACGATGCCCGGGTTCACCCCGACGTCGCTGTTCCCCCGGATGTGGGCCGCGGCCGGGCTGGACTACCCGGCGCTGGTCGACGAGCTCGTCCGGCTGGCCCTGGCCGAGCCGGCCCCCGGGACCGCGCAGGCGGCCGGCGACGGTTGAGGCCGGCCCGGCCGTCCTGGGCTGTGCGTCACGGGACCCTGGCCCTGGTCGCGGCCAGGACCGGGCCGCCCAGGTCGGCCAGCACCTCGAAGGCCTGGAGATCAGCCGGCATGGTCACCACGACCTGCGGGAGCCGGGTCGGCGTCGAGTAGCGGACCCGGTCGCCGACGTCCTCGGTGAACCAGCCGACGCCGTCGACCTCGGCCAGGGTCACGTCCGGCCGGTAGGAGCGGGCGAGGCCGCTCACCCCGCACGACAGCGCGACCGGCGGCGAGCCCCAGGCGGCCGTGAACGGGCTGGCCGGCTTCACCGTGCGCCGGTGCAGGCCGACCCCGACCGTGCCCGGCAGCGAGCTGGCCAGGCGCAGGCAGCCGGCTCGGTCGGCGCCGCTCGGTGACGGCGTCGGAGTGAGGGTCACCGCCCCCGGCCCGCCGCAGCCGCCGAGCCCGGCCACCACCCCCAGAGCGAGCGTGAGCGACGCCGCCAGGGCCCGGGGCCAACGGAGCATCCGCCGGGCCCTGGCGGCGTCGCCGGGCGAACTCAGAAGTGGACGACCGGGCATGTCAGGGTGCGCGTGATCCCTTCGATCGCCTGGACCTTCGACATCACCAGCTTGCCCAACTCGTCGACCGTCGTCGCCTCGGCCCGGACGATCACGTCGTACGGGCCGGTCACGTCCTCAGCCTGAGTCACTCCAGGGATCTGTTCGATCTCCTTCGCCACCGCGCCGGACTTGCCGACCTCGGTCTGGATGAGGATGTACGCGTGGACCACAGACGCTCCCTCGTCGGACGCCGCCAACCCGCCACCGGGAGGGGCGGGCCGAGTGACGGTAACAGGCAATCGGCCCGGACGAGTGTGTCTGACGCTGGAGAATTTGTTCTCATTGCCCAAATCGCGGCCAGATTGGGCTCGGCCCCGCCACCCGCCGGCCCTGGCGATGATGCCGCCGTCGTTCCGGTATCTTCCCGGCATGTGATTCTTACCACAGATCTTCTCGTGGAGGGCCGGCATTTCCGGTTCGACTGGTCGTCCCCGTACGAGGTCGGCCGTAAGGCGGCCGCCGCCAACCTGGCCGACGTGGCGGCCATGGGCGGGGTCACCCGGGCCATCGTCGTCGGCCTGGCCTGCCCGCCCGACGCGCCGCTGGAGCTACCGCTGGCCCTGGCCGACGGGCTGCGCGACGAGTGCGCGCGGGTCGGGGCGAGCGTGGTGGGCGGGGACATGGTCGCGGCCGACGTCGTCACCGTCGCCGTGACGGCGCTCGGGGAGCTGACCGGGCCCGGGCCGGTGACCCGGGCCGGCGCCCGTCCGGGCGACGTCCTGGTCCTGGCCGGGACGGTCGGGCGGGCCGGGACCGGTCTGGAGCTCCTGCGCGCCCGGGAGTCCGGCCCCCTCGGCGCGGAGGGCCCTGCCGGCGCGGAGGGCCCTGCCGGCGCGGAGGGCACTGTGGGCCCGGAGGGCGCCTCGGGGGCCGACGGGGAGGTCGGGGCCGCCGACGGGGAGGTCGGGGCCGCCGACGAGGACGACGAGGCCGTGGCGGCCGCGCTGGCGGCCTTCCGCGGCCCCACGCCGCCGTACCTGGCCGGCCCGGCGCTGGCCGCCGCCGGCGCGACGGCGATGATCGACGTGAGCGACGGGCTGCTGGCCGATCTCGGGCACGTGGCCCGGGCCTCCGGCGTCGACCTGGAGGTGGACCTCGACGCGCTGGCGGCCGCCGTCCCGGGCGTGCCGGCCCGGCAGCTGCTGACCGGCGGGGAGGACCACGGGCTGGTCGCGGCGATCAGCCCGGACGCGGCGCTGCCCGACGGCGTCCGGCTCATCGGCTCGGTCCACCCGCCCCGCGACCCCGCCGCGCCGGGCGTACGGGTGCGGGGCGGTCTGGACGGGGCCGGGCTGGACGACATCCTCGCCGCGCCGCCGGGCTGGGACCACTTCGCGGCCGCCCGCGGCGAGCCGGCGCGAAGCGAGCCGGCGCGGGACGAGTCCGGACCGGGTGAGGGCGCGTGAGGCCGCCGCCCCGGGTGCTGACGGTCGCGGGCTCCGACTCCGGCGGCGGCGCCGGCATCCAGGCCGACCTGAAGACGATGCTCGCGCTGGGCGTGCACGGGATGAGCGCGATCACCGCGGTGACCGCGCAGAACTCGCTCGGGGTGACGGGCGTCTGGGAGCAGCCGGTCGAGGCCGTCGCCGCCCAGCTCCGGGCGGTCGTCGACGACATCGGCGTCGACGCGGTGAAGACCGGGATGCTGGCGTCGGCGCCGATCGTCTCGGCCGTGGCCGGGCAGCTGGCCGGCGCGGTGAGCGCGGGCGTGCCGCTGGTCGTCGACCCGGTGGCCGGGTCCGGGCACGGTGATCCGCTGCTGCGGGCGGGCGCGCTGGCCGCCGTCCGGGACGAACTGCTCCCGCTGGCCACCGTGGTCACGCCGAACCTGGACGAGGTGCGCCTGCTCACCGGGATCGAGATCGACGGCCCGGCCGGGCAGGCGGGCGCGGCGACGGCGGTGCTCGCCCTCGGCCCCCGATGGGTGCTCGTCAAGGGCGGGCATCTGCCGGGCGACCCGGTCGATCTGCTCACCGACGGGCAGACGGAGCTACGGCTGCGCTCGCCCCGGCATCCGGGCCGGCACACCCACGGCACCGGCTGCACGCTGGCGGCGGCGATCGCGGCCGGGCTCGGGCGCGGGCTGGATGTGCCGGGCGCGTTCCGCGCGGCCCACGCCTACGTGGCCGGGGCGATCCGGCACGGCTTCCCGCTGGGCGCGGGCGTCGGGCCGGTCGACCACGGCTGGGTGATCCGCTCCGGGACCGGCCGCCTTGAGACGGGGCGGCCCGTCGCGGACCGCCCCGAAGGTGATGGCTCCCGGGTCAGCCCCGGCTGACCTTGCCGGCCTTGATGCAGGACGTGCAGACGTTCAGCCGCTTGCGGGTGCGGCCGACCATCGCGTGCACGGTCTGGATGTTCGGGTTCCACCGCCGCCGGGTGCGCCGGTGGGAGTGGGAGACCGACATGCCAAAACCCGGTCCCTTGCCGCAGACGTCGCACACCGAAGACACGAGAACACTCCGCTTGATGGTGGGTCGGCCGGAACCGCCCGACTACGTTCAACATCGCCCCCGACGGGCGAGGAGGCCACCGGCGGCCGGAGGCGGCGCGACAGGCGGCACAGGCAAGACTACCAGCGCGACAGGACAGGCCGGCGCCCGGCGATCCGGTGCCGCTCACCCCGGACTGTCGGCGGCGTCTGTGAGGATCTAACCGTGGCCCAGAGACAGACCAGCGATGGCTCCTCGCCGACCGGCACCCGCCGCGCCGGGGCGGGCACCCGCCGCGCCGGGGCGGGCGCGCGCCCCGGCCCGGAGCGGCCGGCCGGCCCGGTCGACCTCGGCACGCCCCTGGCCGAGGTGCTCACGCCCAAGGCGGCCCGGGACCTGCGGACGGCGCTCGGGTTCACGACGGTCGGCGAGCTGCTCGACCACCTGCCCCGCCGCTACGCCGACCAGAGCGGCGTGTCCGACCTCGGCCGGCTGGAGCCGGGGGAGGAGGTCGTCGTCCGGGCCACGGTCACCAGCATGCAGAAACGCGCGTTCGGCTCGCGCCCGCCGATGCTCACCCTCACGCTGAGCGACGACGTCGGGCGTCTGCGGGTGGTCTTCTTCAATCAGGCGTATCTGGCGAGCAAGCTGCCCGCGGGGACCGTCGGGATCTTCGGGGGGAAGCTGGAGGAGTACAAGGGCGTCCCCCAGCTGACCAACCCGCACGTGTCGATCCCCGGCGAGCCAGGCCGGGACGCCGTCAGCGAGGAGCTGCTCACCGCGCCGCTCCTGCCGGTCTACCCGACGTCGGGAAAGCTCACGTCGTGGTCGATCGCGGTGGCCGTGCGCACCGTCCTGCCGCTGCTCGGGCCGGTGCCCGACCCATTGCCGGCCGACCTGCGCGCCCGCCACCGGCTCGCCGGGAAGGCCCGGGCCTACGCGCTCATCCACCGCCCCGCCTCCTACGCCGACATCACCCGGGCCCGGACCCGGTTCAAGTGGGACGAGGCGATGGTGCTCCAGGTCGCGCTGGCCCAGCGGCGGCGGGAGGCCATGGCTGTGGCCACCACCGCCCGCGCCGGGCGTCCAGACGGCCTGGTGGCCGCGTTCGACGCGGCGCTGCCCTTCCCGCTCACCGCCGGCCAGCGGGAGGTGGGGGAGACGGTGGCCGGGGAGCTGGCCCGCTCCTACCCGATGCACCGGCTGCTGCAGGGCGAGGTCGGCTCGGGCAAGACGGTGGTGGCGCTGCGGGCGATGCTGAGGGCGGTCGACTCCGGCGGCCAGGCCGCCCTGCTCGCGCCGACCGAGACGCTGGCCGCGCAGCACCTGCGGACGGTGCTGGAGCTGCTGGGCCCGCTCGGGCGGGCCGGTGAGCTCGGCTCCGCGCCCGGCGCGACCGCCGTTCGGCTGCTGACCGGCTCGATGGGGACGCGGGCGCGCCGCCAGGTGCTGGCCGAGATCGCGACCGGCAAGGTCGGCCTGGTCATCGGCACGCACGCCCTGTTGAGCGAGAACGTGCTCTTCGACGACCTGGCGCTGGTCGTCGTGGACGAGCAGCACCGGTTCGGGGTCGAGCAGCGCGACGCCCTGCGCGCCCGCGGCCGCCGCCCGCCGCACCTGCTGGTCATGACGGCGACGCCGATCCCGCGCACCGTCGCGATGACGGTCTTCGGCGACCTGGAGGTCTCGACGCTGACGGAGCTCCCGGCCGGCCGGTCGCCGATCACCAGCCACGTCGTCCCGGCCGGGTTAGCCGCCTGGAACGACCGGATGTGGGGGCTGGCCCGCGAGCAGGTCGCGGCCGGCCATCAGGTGTACGTCGTCTGCCCGCGCATCGACGCCGACGAAGACCCCGCGGCGATGGACGACGCCGGCGGGTCGGACGGGGCCTACCCGGCCGACGGCGCCGAGGACGTCACGGGCGCCGCCGTGCCGGGGGCCGCCGTAGCGGCGTCGGGCGGGGGTGGGCCGGCCGGCCCCGCGGCCGTCCTCGAGACCCTGGAGCGGCTGCGCGGCGGCGAACTGTCGGGGGGGCCGCGGGTGGAGGCGCTGCACGGCCGGCTGCCGGCCGAGACCCGGGACGCGGTCATGGTCGCGTTCGCGGCCGGGGAGATCGATGTCCTGGTGGCCACGACCGTGATCGAGGTCGGGGTCAACGTCCCCAACGCAACCGTCATGATCGTCCTGGACGCGGACCGGTTCGGGGTCTCCCAGCTCCACCAGCTGCGCGGGCGGGTCGGGCGGGGGTCGGCACCGGGCTGGGCGCTGCTGCACACCCGGGCCAACCAGGACACACCCGCGTTCGCCCGGCTGACCGCCGTCGCCTCGACGCTCGACGGGGCGGAGCTGGCCCGGGTCGACCTGGCCGCGCGCCGGGAGGGTGACGTGCTCGGCGTTGCTCAGTCCGGCGGGCGGCGATCGCTGCGGCTGCTGGCGCTGCTGACCGACGAGGAACTGATCACCGATGCCCGCGCGGAGGCGACGGCGCTGGTCGCGGCCGATCCCGATCTCGCCGAGGTACCCGAGCTGGCGGCCGCGCTGGCGCAGACCCTGGACGAGCGCAGCGCGGCCTACCTGGAAAAGGGGTGATCGGGATGACCCGGATCATCTCGGGCACGGCGCGGGGGCGGCGGCTGGCCGTACCGCCGGGCGGGACGACCCGGCCGACCGCCGACCGGGTTCGGGAGGGCCTGTTCAATACGCTTTCGACCCTCGTCGAACTGTCCGGCGCGCGTTTTGCCGACCTGTACGCCGGCAGTGGCGCGGTGGGGTTCGAGGCGGCTTCTCGGGGGGCCGGGCACGTGCTGCTCGTCGACTCACGCGCCTCCGTCGCCCGGACTTTACGGATCAATGCCGCCGAGCTCGGATTTGCCGGCGTCGAGATTCTCACCGGCGCCGTGGAGCGTGTGGTGGAGAGCACACCGGGGCAGCCCTACGACGTCATTTTCCTGGACCCTCCGTACGCACTGGATGGCGCCACCGTGACCAGGGTGCTCAGTCGGCTGCTCACGAGGGGGTGGCTGTCCACCGAGAGTGTCTGCGTGGTCGAACGGCCACGCCGCGGCGGCGAGTTGATCTGGCCTGAGGGAATCGTTCCCATCCGCGATCGCTCCTACGGAGAGGGGGTCCTCTGGTACGGTTCCGGATCATGAGGAGGGCTGCCTGTCCGGGATCTTTCGATCCGGTCACCAATGGTCATCTTGACATTGTCGTACGCGCCAGTCGGCTGTTCGATGAGGTCGTCGTGGCGGTACTTCCCAACAAAAACAAAAAGACGCTCTTCACGATCGAAGAACGCATCGACATGATCCGAGAGGCCACCGCCGGGCTTTCGAATGTCACGGCGGAGGCGTCGCACGGGCTGCTGGTCGACTTCTGCCGGGCCCGCGGGGTGCAGGCGATCGTCAAGGGCCTGCGCGCGGTCAGTGACTTCGACTACGAGCTGCAGATGGCTCAGATGAACCACTCGCTGTCCGGCGTCGAGACGCTGTTCATGAGCACCAACCCCCAGTACGCGTTCCTGTCCTCCAGCCTGGTCAAGGAGGTCGCGACCTACGGCGGTGACGTCACCGGCCTGCTGCCCGACTCGGTACACAAACGCATGCGGGACCGGATCGAGGAGACCCGCTCCCAGGAGTGACCGCGCGCCGGCGGCGACTGGCATGGCGGTGACTGGCGTGGCGTCGACCGACGTGGCCGTGACTTACTGGATTGGTATCGATACGCGGCGTAGCATTCGCGCATGTCTGATCTCCAAGCCATCATCGAACGCCTGGTGGAGACGGTCGCCGGTGCGCGCGGGCTACCGCTGTCGGCCTCGTGTGTGCTGAACCGGTTGGAGCTCCTCCAGGTCCTGGAGGAGCTCCGGGAGGCCCGCGCCGCCGAGCTGGCCGTCGAGATGGCCACGGAGACCGAACTGGCCTCGGCGCGATCGCTGAACGCCCAGCGGGAAGCGATCCTCGCCCGGGCCCGCCGGGAGGCCGAGGCGATCGTGGCCGAGGCCCACCGGGAGCGGCGCGCGCGGGCCGGCGACACCGAGGTCGTCCGGGACGCCGACCGGCAGGCTCGCCGCCTGCTCGCCGCCGCGCACGACGCCTCGTCGACCGCGCGCCACGAGGCCGACGCCTATGTCGACGCCCGGCTGGCGGAGCTTGAGGTGATCCTGGCCCGGACGCTGACCTCGGTGACCCGGGGCCGGGCCGCCCTGGCCGGTGCGGGCGAGTCCGGCCCGACCCGGCCGCCCGGCGCGCTGCCCGGGCCGGCGACCGTCCCGCCGGGGACCATGCGCCCGTACCCGTCCCTGCCCTCTCCCTCGCCACCGCGCCCCGTCCCGCCGCCGTCCGGAGCCCATGACCCGCCGCGCCGTGCTCCCGGCCGGATGCCTGGCGACGGCCTCGCGGCGCCAGATGTCCTGAGCGTCGGATAAGCTGATAGCCCGGGCTCTCCGCGTGATGGTCGTCCGCTGTCGTCCGGCAGCCCGGCCTGGGCGGTTCGCGGCGCCAGCGGCGTCCGCGCCCGGGTGTTCCCTGACCGCCCGCCCAACCAGTGATCGCGACGCTATGAAGACTTCGCCTCCTCGCCGCCGAGCTCCCCGCGGCCCACTCATCCTCGACACTCGCGAGGTAGGCCGCCGGCCGGGGTCGATGAAACGCGTCCAGACCGCCGTGCCGGCGCCGGCTGACCTGGGCACCGAGGTGATCGGCGTGCCGGCGGGCGCCTCGATCGACCTCGACCTGCGCCTCGAGGCGGTCATGGAGGGAGTCCTGGTCAGCGGGACGGCCACGCTGCCACTGACCGGCGAGTGCGCCCGCTGCCTCGACGAGATCCATGAGACCGACACGGTCGAGCTGCGGGAGCTGTACTTCTACCCGGACCGGGCCGATGAGATCGACGACGACGAGGAGACCCACAGCCTCGTCGAGGACCACCTCGATCTCGAACCGGCGTTACGGGACGCCCTCGTGCTGAGCCTGCCGCTCTCCCCGCTGTGCGCGCCCGACTGTGCCGGCCTGTGTGTCTCCTGCGGCGCCCGGCTGGCCGACGTCGGGCCGGAGCACTCCCACGACGCCCCCGACCCCCGTTGGGCCGCGCTCGCCGGCCTGGGGTCAGGCGCCACCGACACGGGCGCCCCGGGCGAGGAGGCCCCCGACGCCGGGCTCCCGGGCGGCGGGGCCACGGGTGCCGGCGCCGCCCCACTCGATCCGACCGATCCAACTGGTCCGGCCGGTCCGGCCGGACGCGGGTCCTGACGACTCGCGTCCAGCGATCGCCGACCCGGAACCCATCACACAAGATCAAGGAGAACCGCAGGTGGCTGTCCCGAAGCGCCGTACCTCGCGCAGCAACACCCGCTCCCGCCGGGCGCAGTGGAAAGCGAAGGTCCCGACGCTGGCCAAGTGCGACCGCGGCCACGTCATCCGCCCCCACACCGCCTGCACCGTGTGCGGGCGTTACAACCAACGCCAGGTCCTGGACGTCTGACCCTGGCGTGAGGAGCGTCGCCGTCGACCTGCTCGGCTCCGTCCCGCCCGAGGCGGTGATCGGAGGCGTTGCCGCATGCCTGCGCGCGGACGCCGACCTGCGGGTCAGCCTGGTCGGGCCGCCGGAGCGCGCGAGCGCGCTCGCGGCCGAGGCCGGCCTGGCCGGCGACGGCCGGGTGAGCGTCGTCGCGGCCGCGCTCGGCGTGGCGGACACGCCGGACGCCGAGCGGGAGGTACGGGCCCGCCGCGACGCGTCGGTCCGGGTCGCGGCCCGGCTCGTGCGCGACTCGGTCGCCGACGCGTTCGTCTCCTTCGGTCCGGTACGGGCCGTGGCCGCCGCGGCGACGTTCGCGATGGGGACACTGCCCGGGATCAGCGGCCGCGCGCTGGCCGAGGTCCTGCATACCCCGTCGGGCCCGGTCACGGTGGTGGACCGGGGCGGGACGCTGGGTGCCCGGGCAGACGAGCTCGCCCAGTACGCGGCGCTGGGTACCGTGCTCGCCCGGTCCCGGTTCGGGATCGAGGCGCCCGTCGTCGGCCTGCTCTCGGCGGACGAGGTCCGGCAGGACGCCGCCCGGGCCGGCGCCCGGGAGATCCTCGCCGCCGCCGGCGACGGCCAGAGCGAGCTGGCGGTGCGCGGGCTGGTCTCGGCCGGCCAGGCCGTCGCGGGGGACGGGCTCGACGTGCTGGTCACCGACGGGACGTGCGGCGCGGTGCTGTTCGGAGTGCTTGCGCGGGCCGGCGCCACATCGTCGACGCGCGCCGAGGAGGTCGCGGTAGTGCTTGGAGTCGACGGGATCGCGCTCGCCGGCAGTCGCGAGGCCCCGTTTCCGGGGCACCCGGGCGGCGGCGGACCGGTAGGCGGTCCCGACGGCCTGGCCGCCGACGGCGCTCGCATGGCCGGCGCCGCCGGCGTCGCGGCGGTCGTCCGCGCGCTCACCGTGGTCGGCGAGCTGCGCCGAGGACGGTGGCTGGAAAACCAGGCCGCGATGCTCGGCGACCTGGTCGCCGGCCGTCGCCGAAAGGCTGGCCTGCCGGTATGAGCCGAAGCCAGACATCGCCGACGCCGGACCGGGCCGGCCTGCTCACCGCCCTGGGCGTCCCGGTCGACGCGGAACTGCTCGAGCGTTCCCTCACCCACCGCTCGTACGCGTACGAGAACGGCGGCCTGCCCACCAACGAGCGCCTGGAGTTCCTGGGCGACTCGGTGCTGAGCCTCGTCGTGACGACCGAGCTCTACCAGCGCCATCCCGATCTGCCCGAAGGGCAGCTGGCCAAGCAGCGCGCGTCCGTCGTCAACCAGCGGGCGCTGGCCGACGTCGCCCGCTCGCTCGGCTCGGACGGTGTGGGCCCCTACCTGCTGCTCGGCCGGGGCGAGGACACCACCGGCGGGCGGGACAAGCCCAGCATTCTGGCCGACACGCTTGAGGCGATCATCGGGGCGATCTACCTGTCGTCGGGGCTGGATGTCGCGGGGACGTTCATCCACCGCGAGTTCGACCCGCTCCTCGACATCGCCGCGGACCGCGGCGCCGGGCTGGACTGGAAGACCTCGCTGCAGGAACGCAGCGCCGCTCTCTCGCTCGGGCCGCCCGAGTACACCGTCGAGCAGTTCGGGCCCGACCATGCCAAGCGGTTCGTCGCTCGGGCCGTGGTGGCGGGCGACGTGCTCGGCGAAGGCCGGGGCGGCAGCAAGAAGGAGGCCGAGCAGCACGCGGCCGCGCAGGCCTTCGCGACCCTTGAGGCGCGGGGCGAGGACGCGAGCGACACCGCCGCGGCCGGCGGCGACGGCGCGGTCGGCGGCGCCGACGGCGCGGTCGGCGGCGCCGACGGCGCGGTCGGCGGCGCCGACGGCGCGGTCGGCGGCGTCAGCGCGAACGGAGCCGGCGGCCATGCAGTCGGCGAGAGCGCTGTGAGCGGCGAGGGCGTGAGCGGAGACGGGGTGGCCGCGGTCGCGAGCGCGCGGGAGACGCCGCTCATCGACCTCCAGGGCGCGGGCGCCTCGGCGGGCGTCGCCGCCACCGGCGCGAGCCCGCTTACCGCGCCCACCACGGTGTCCGTCGCCGGTTCTGGACCGGTTGGCGCGCCGGCCTCCCCGGCTGGCCTCGCCCCGGCCGCCGAGGCGGCGGCCGAGCCGGTGACGCCGGCCGACGCGGCGGGCGGCTGAACCGGCTTCATGCCTGAGCTCCCCGAGGTGGAGGTCGTCCGGCGGGGTCTGGAGAGCGGGGTGGCCGGCAGGACCATCGCCACCGTGACCGTCTCGCACGACCGCGCGGTGCGCCGTCACCTGGCCGGCGTCGGCGACTTCGAGGCGGTCCTGCGTGGGCGGACCATCGCCGCCGTGCGTCGGCGCGGCAAGTACCTGTGGTTCGACCTGGCCGGCCGGGACCCCCTCACCCACGACGGCGCCTCCCACGACGGCGCCTCCCACGACGGCGCCACCGTGGGTACCGCGCTGCTCGGGCACCTCGGAATGAGCGGGCAACTCCTGGTCGTCTCACCGGTCAAGGAGCCCGAGAAGCATCTGCGGGTCCGGATCCTGTTCACCGACGGCGGCCGCGAGCTGCGCTTCGTCGACCAGCGCACCTTCGGCGGGCTGGCCGTCGTGCCCACCGTCGGCGAACTGCCGGCGCCGATTGCGCACATCGCCCGTGACCCGCTCGACAGCGACTTCGACGACGACGCATTCGTCGCCGCGCTGCGCCGGCGCCGGACCGGGGTGAAACGGGCACTGCTCGACCAGACGCTGGTCAGCGGGATCGGCAACATCTATGCGGACGAGTCACTGTGGCGGGCGGGCGTCCACTACGCCCGGCCGACCGAGACGCTGCCGGCCTCGACCGCCCGCGCCCTGCTGGCCGAGGCCCGGGCGGTCATGACCGACGCGCTGGCCGCCGGCGGCACTTCTTTCGACTCGTTGTACGTCTCGGTCAACGGTGAGAGCGGGCTGTTCGACCGGTCGCTGAACGTCTACGGGCGGGCCGGGCAGCCATGCGCCCGCTGCGAGACGGTGATCGTACGGGACGCCTTCATGAACCGCTCCAGTTTCACCTGCCCCGGCTGCCAGCCCAGGCCGCGTCGCGCTCGCTGGTGACAACCGGTCCGCGAACCGGACATCCCGTCGGCCGCGACGCCCGCTTGTCCACAGGTGCGGCGCCAGCGGCTGGATCACGCGCCCTGATCGAACCTACGGTCGATCCCAGTCGGCGCCTGACGCGCCCAGGGAAAAAATGCGAGGTGATGTCAGATGGAATCCGACGCCCTGCTCAGCCGGGTCCGCAAGCTGCTGGCCATGGCCGAGGCCGAGGAGCTGTCCGAACAGGCCCGGCTCTCGTACAACGCGAAGGCGGCCGACCTGATCGCCCGCTACGGGATCGACCAGGCCCTGCTGGCCGAACGGGACGGTCGGCGGGCCGACGCGGCCGACCTGTCGATCGATCTCGAGGCGCCCTACGCTCGGGACAAGCTGGACCTGCTGGCCACGGTGGCGGTCGCCCTCGGCTGCCGGGTCGTCCGGACGACGGTGCCCCGCCCGGGCGGCGTGGTCGGTCAGCGGGCCCACCTGTTCGGGATGACGCCCGACCTCGACCGGACTCAGATCCTGTTCACGTCGTTGCTGGTCCAGCAGGCGCTCGGGCTGGCCGCCGCGGCGGTGCCGCGCGGTGAGGACGCCCGGGCGTTTCGACGATCGTGGATGGCCGGGTTCGCCATGGCGATTGGCGCCCGACTGCGCGCGGCCGAGGCCCGGGCGCGAGCCGAGTACCGCTCGCCCACCGGGAGCGGCGGGCGGGCGGTCGAACTCGTACTGGCCGACCGTTCGGCGCTGGTCGAGGCGCATCTGGCCACGGTCTATCCGCGGCTGCGCTCGAGTCCGCCCCGTCGGCTGTCCGGCTCGGGTGTGGCCGAGGGTGAACTGGCCGGGCGGCGAGCCGACATCGGGACCGGCAGGGTCGGCTCGCCGCGACGCGGGGCGCTCGGCCCGAGTCGGTAGGAACCGCTCGGGCCGTCTACCCGGACGTCAGAGCTTGCCGCCCGGGATGTTGGGAACAGCGGTCTGGGTTGGGCCGGCGGTGCGGGGCGGGGCGTAACCGGGGCCGATCACCGTGCTGGACGGGACCGGGACCGGCGTCGCCCGAAGCTGACCTTCAGTGCTCGCGTGCGGGACGGGGGTGACCCCGCCGTCCTGCGAGATCTGCTGGCCGCAGCCAACAAGGGCAAAGATCGCGGTCGCCGTCGCGGTCGCGGCGAGCGCAACACTGGCGCGGCCGCGCGGCCGCCGGACCGGGCGCCGCGTGCTGGGGAGGGCTGAGGTCTTCACGATGGTCGGTACCCTACCGTCTCGGCGTCGTCGCCTTCACGCGATGGCGACGCCGGTCACGGGAGGAGAACGCGCATGTGCCCGCACGAAGAGCCGATCCCGGGCTCGGGTGCTCCGCCTTCCTCTACCGACGACAACCAGGAGATCGTTCGTTTGACAATTGTTGTCACGGGGGAGGTTCAGAAGGTCGGCTTTCGGGATTACGTCCGGACTCGGGGTCGGCGCATGGGCCTCGTGGGGACAGCGACGAACCTCACGGACGGCCGGGTCGAGATCGTCGCCGAGGGGCCGCGCGCGGCGTGCGGGGATCTGCTGGAGCTCGTGCGCTCCGGGCATACCCCCGGTCATACCGTGGCGGTCAGTGAGCGCTGGTCAGCGGCCCTCGGCGGCATGTCGCGATTCACCCGGCACTGAGGTTTTCCCGTCCGTCGTCGGGTGGTCACAAGGCTGTCCCCATCTCGACAAATGGCCGACATGAACGCTGGCCGTATGCCATCGTCTTGACTTTCGGTGACCCGACGTGCGATGATGAGGTCATTGTTTGGCGCGTCCTGCGCCCCCGCGTGGCCGGCCTCGAGCGAAGGCGCCTGCAGGGGCACGCGCTTCCATACCTGTAAGGTCACTCATCGTGGAGGACCACAATCATGGCGAAGGCCCTCTTCGGCCACGTCGGCTCTGGCAATGACCTCCGACTTTCCCTCGAAGTACGCCGTCTGCGTGCCCGCGTAGCCGAGCTCGAGACGGAGCTGGCTCGGGCCCGCGCCGTCAACGATGCGCTGGTGGGCAGGGTTGACGTCGATGACGATCTTCGGGTGCTCCAGGCTGAGCCGGCGTTGACCTGACGCTGGTAGGCGGAAGTGTGAGGGACGTCTCCCTGGCCGGGAGGCGTCCCTTCCAGCGTCGGCCGCCAATCTCATTGTGGTAATTACGCCGACTCTTCCTCGCCGCGCTTCTCAGCGGACTCTCATCGACCGGCCCGTGGGTCGCGCCGGGCCGTCGGGTGCCGGCCCGGGGGCGGCGCGCCCGTGTCGTTGTCGACGGCGTCGCGCGGACGGCGCCGTTCCGTTTCGGGTGTTCCCGGGGCCGCGTGTTCCGCCCGTGAACGGGCGCCGGTGAAATGGGCGGCGGTCGACGGGTAGTCGAGAACGGGCTACGGCTCCGGCTCCCCGCCGGGTCAGGTGAACCGGGGCACCGCGTGAACGCGGGCGCCAGGAACTCCGGCGGGCGACACACGGCCGGACCGGTGGGCGATCTCCCGTCCGGACCCGCATAGGGTGGACGTATGCGTGCCGTCCCCAGTCCCTGCGTCCCTTCCCGGAGACCGTGTACCTCAAAAGCCTGACACTGCGCGGCTTCAAGTCGTTCGCCAGCTCGACGACGCTCCACCTCGAGCCGGGGATCACCTGTGTCGTCGGGCCGAACGGATCGGGCAAGAGCAACGTCGTCGACGCGATGGCCTGGGTGCTCGGCGAGCAGGGCGCGAAGTCGCTGCGCGGCGGAACGATGTCGGACGTCATCTTCGCCGGAACCCCCTCCCGTCCCGCGCTCGGCCGGGCCGAGGTCCTGCTGACGATTGACAACAGCGACGGCGCCCTCCCGATCGAGTACACCGAGGTGACCGTCGGCCGGCTGATGTTCCGGGACGGCGCCAGTGAATACACGATCAATGGCAGTCCGTGCCGGCTCCTCGACATTCAGGAGCTGATGAGCGACTCCGGCATCGGTCGCGAACTCCACGTCATAGTCGGGCAGGGTCAGCTGGACGCGGTGCTGCACGCCCGCCCCGAGGAGCGGCGCGCCTTCATCGAGGAGGCCGCCGGCGTCCTCAAACACCGCAAACGCAAAGAAAAGGCGCTGCGCAAGCTCGAGGCCATGGCGGCCAACCTGACCCGGTTGACCGATCTGTCCGCCGAGCTGCGCCGCCAGCTCGGCCCGCTCGGGCGCCAGGCCGAGATCGCCCGCAAGGCTGGCGCCATCCAGGCCGCGCTGCGCGACTCCCGCCTGCGCCTGTTGGCCGACGACCTGGTCACCGCCCGAAGCGAGCGGGAGACCGACGTCCGCGACTCCGAAGCGTTACGGGCCCGGCTGGCGACCGTCGAGGCGTCGCTGCTTGCGGCCCGGGAGACCGAGGCCTCCGTCGAGGCGGAACTCGCCGCCGCGGCGCCGGCGGCGGCCGCCGCCACCGAGGTCTGGCACTCGCTGATCTCGCTGCGCGAGCGGCTGCGCGGCACCCAGTCGGTCGCGGCCGAGCGGCTCCGGCTGCTGCGCTCCGACGCCCCGGCCGACGCGCCGGGCCGCGACCCCGACGAGCTCGAGCGCGAGGCCGCCGTCGTCCGGGAGCGGGAGGCGGCCCTGGGGGAGCGGATCGAGGTCGAGCAGGAGGCGCTGGCCGAGGTCAGCGCCCGCCGGGCGGCCCGGGAGGCGGAGCTCGCGGCCGAGGAGTCCGCCCTGCTGCGCGCGGCCCGCGACGCCGCCGACCGGCGCGAGACCCTGGCCCGCCTGGCCGGGTCGGTCGAGGCGGCCCGCTCCCGCGCCGCCGGCGCCGAAGCCGAGATCACCCGGATCTCCGAGTCTCTGGCGGCGGCGACCGAACGCGGTGGCCAGGACGACGACGCGCGGATCGCGCTGTCGTCCGAGCTGGCCGGCGCCGAAGCCAGCCGCCGGGAGTACGCCGATCGCCACACCGAGGCCGTCGCGGTCCACGCCGCCGTCGCCGAGCGCCTGGAGGCGCTGCGGGCCACCGAGCGGGCGGCCGAGCGCGACCGGGCCTCCAGCGCCGCCCGGCGGGAGGCCCTGGCGCTGTCGCTGTCCCCGCGCGACGGCGCCGCCGCGCTGCTGGCTGTGGCCGAGGGCACCTGGACCGGCGCCCGCCCGGACGAGTCGACCGGCCTGGACGGCGCCGGGCTCACCGGCAGGGCGGCGAAAAAGGCCCGCCGCGACGCGCGCCGGGGCGATACGCCCGGCAACGGCGCCACCGGGGTCCGGGCACGGGCCGGAACCGGGACAGGGGCCGCAACCGGGACAGGCGCCCGGACCGAGACAGGGGTCGGGACCGAGACAGGGGTCGGGACCGGGACAGGGGTCGGGACCGGGACAGAGACAGGCGCCGCCCCGGCGGCCGGGCCCGAGCCGGACGTCCCGCCGCCGACCGGCGTGCTCGGCCGCTTCGCCCGCCTCGTCTCGGTCCACCCCGGCTACGAGGCGGCGCTGGCGGCCATCCTCGGCCCGGCGGCCGACGCGGTCGCCGTGCGCGGGATCGACGAGCTCGCCCCGGCCATCCGCTGGCTGCGCGCGGTCGACGAGGGCCGGGCCCACCTTGTCCCCGCGACATCGGATCCCGCGACATCGGACCCCGCATCCCTGCCCGGCGACCGGCCGCCAGCCCACCACGACCCGCTCGACGATCTCGCCCCGGCCGACCGGGCCGCCCTGCGGGCCGCCGCCGACATGGTGGCTATAAAGGACCCGGCCCTGGCCGGCGCCGTGGCCGGGATGCTGGCCGGCACCGTCGTCGTGGCCGATCTCGACGCCGCCGTCGCGGTCGTCACCGCGCACCCGGCCCTGCGGGCGGTCACCCGCTCCGGCGACCTGATCTCCTCGACCGTCGCGACCGGCGGCGGGACGCGGGCGCCGTCCCTGATCGAGCTGCGCGCCGCCGATGCCGAGGCCGAGGCGGCGATGGACGAGGCGGCCGCCCGGGCCGCCGCCGCCCGGGAGGCGATGGAAGCCGCCCGCGTCGAGCTGGACCGGGCCCGGGGCAGCGTCGACGCGGCCCTGGCCGGCCGGCACTCCGCCGACGCCCGCCACCGGGCGCTGGCCGACCAGCTGGCCCTCATGGAGCGGACCCTGCGCTCCTCCGCCGGCGAGACCGAGCGCCTCACCCGGGCCAGGGAACGCGCCGAGAGCGCCCGCGACCAGGCCTTCGGCGCGCTCGCCGAGCTCGAGTCGCGGCTGGCCGCCGCCGAGGTCGTCCCGGCCGACTCCGAGCGCTCCCCGGCTGACCGCGACCGCCTGGCCGGCGAGGTGGCCGCCATCCGGGCTCGCGAGGTCGAGGCCCGCCTGGCCGTCCGCACCAGCGAGGAACGCTCCCGGGCGCTGGCCGGCCGGGCCGACGCGCTGATCCGCTCGGCCGCGTCCGAACGCGCCGCCCGGGCCGCGCGCGCCGCCCGGGCGGCGGCCCGCGAACGAGCCGCCGCGACCGCCGAGATCGTCTCGGCGGTCGCCGCCGCGGCGCTGGAGCGGATGGAGACCTCGCTCGCCGCCGCCGACGACGCCCGCGCCGAGGCCAGCGCCCGCCGCGCGGCCAGCGAGAACGCTCTGCGGGCGGCACGCGAGCAGGCCCGCTCCCTCGACGGCGCGCTGGCCGGCCTGCGCGACACCGAGCACCGGGAGTCCCTGGCCCGGGCCGAGCGGCGCCTGCGGGTCGAGGCGCTGGAGACCAAGACCGTCGAGGACTTCTCGGTCACCCCGGACGAACTGGTCGCCGAGTACGGCCCGCACCTGCCGGTGCCCTCCGACGAGGCCGACGGGGCGAGCGTGCCCTTCGACCGGGCCGAACAGGAGGCGCGGGCGGCCACGGCGGAGAAACGCCTGGCCCGGCTGGGCAAGGTCAACCCGCTCGCGCTCGAGGAGTTCGAGGCCCTCCAGGAGCGGGCCGCCTTCCTGGCCAGCCAGCTCGACGACATCAAGGCCACCCGCCGGGACCTGCTGCTGGTCGTCGAGGAGGTCGACGATCGGGTCCGGGAGGTGTTCCGGACCGCCTTCGCCGACACCGCGCGGGAGTTCGAGACGGTCTTCGCGACCCTGTTCCCCGGCGGGGAGGGCCGGCTGGTGCTGACCGAGCCGGACGACATGCTCACCACCGGCATCGAGGTCGAGGCCCGCCCGCCCGGCAAGAAGGTCAAGCGGCTGTCGCTGCTGTCCGGTGGCGAGCGGTCGCTGACCGCCATCGCCCTGCTGGTGGCGATCTTCCGGGCCCGCCCGTCGCCGTTCTACGTGCTGGACGAGGTCGAAGCGGCGCTGGACGACCGCAACCTGGGCCGCCTGCTGGAGGCGCTGACCGGGCTGCGGGACCGGTCCCAACTGATCATCATCACCCACCAGAAGCGGACGATGGAGATCGCGGACGCCCTGTACGGGGTGTCGATGCGCGGTGACGGTGTGACGACTGTGATCAGCCAGCGGCTGCGGGAAACCATCGCCTCCTGATACCGGGGCCGGCCCCTCACCCGAAGCGACCGGGAGAATGGGCGGAGCCCCTGGTCGCGGAGGGCGGCAGGTTGGCCCCGCTGCGGGCGGTGGACACCGGCGTGGTGCCAGGTTCCGGTCCAGTCTGACAGGATCGGCCGGGTGGAGCTCGTGATTCTCATCGTCGTCATCGCCGTCGTCCTGGTCGTCGCGGCCGGCGGGCTGGTGGCCAGCACCCGCCGCCGCGGGCCGTCGCGCCCGCCCGAGCCCGGCCGTGACTACACGCCCGGTGTCGGCGACGACGCCGAAACCCCGCGGGATCGGCCGCGGCGCTCGACGGCGACCGTCGAACTGCCCGAACCGGCGGCGCCGCCCGCCGGCGAGGCCTCGACCGGGACGATCCCCGCGCCGGCGGCACCCCCGACCCCGCCGGGCGCGCCGGCCATCCCGGAACCCGAGGTACCGCCCGCGCCGGAGCGCGAGGTGCCGGCCTCGCCCATCGGCCGGCTGGCCCGGCTGCGCTCCCGGCTGGCCCGCTCCCACAACAGCCTTGGGCGCGGCCTGCTGATGCTCCTGTCCGGCGACCACCTCGACGACGAGGTATGGGAGGACGTCGAGGCGACCCTGCTCGCCGCCGACGTCGGCGTGGTCCCGGCCGGGGAGCTGGTCGAGTCGCTGCGCACCCGGGTGCGGGTGCTGGGCGCGCGCACCGAGGACGACGTCCGCGGCCTGCTGCGCGACGAACTGCTGGCCCAGATCGGCACCAGCACCGACCGGCGGCTGACGACGTCGGTCGAGGCCCGCCCGGCCGTTCTGCTCGTGGTCGGGGTCAACGGCACCGGCAAGACGACGACCTGTGGGAAGATCGGCCGTCTCCTGGTCGCCGAGGGGCGCACGGTCGTGCTCGGGGCGGCCGACACGTTCCGGGCGGCGGCGGCCGACCAGCTGGAGACGTGGGGCTCGCGGGTCGGCGCCCGTACCGTGCGCGGGCCCGAAGGGGGCGATCCCGCCTCGGTCGCCTTCGACGCGGTGAAGGTCGGCATCGAGACCGGGGCCGACACCGTGGTGATCGACACCGCCGGGCGGCTGCACACGAAGGTCGGCCTGATGGACGAGCTTTCCAAAATCAAGCGAGTCGTCCTCAAGCAGGCCCCGGTGGACGAGGTCATCCTGGTGCTCGACGCGACGACCGGGCAGAACGCTCTCGCGCAGGCCCGGGTCTTCACCGAGGCGGTGGAGATCACCGGAGTGGCTCTGACCAAGCTCGACGGGACGGCCAAGGGCGGCATCGTCATCGCCGTCCAGCGGGAGCTCGGCGTCCCGGTCAAGCTGGTCGGCCTGGGGGAGGGGCCGGACGACCTGGCGCCCTTCGAGCCCGAGGCCTTCGTCGACGCGCTCCTGCTGGACTAGCGCCGCCCACTGCACCCCTCACGCCAGCGCGTAACCGCCAGTCACGGTCGATCAATCGATAGCCGACCAGTTACCTTGAGCTGGCCAGTTACCTTACTGATACCACCCAGCGACCACGGGTTAGGTAAATGGCCCTCTTCCATTCTGGCCGACCCGGACCTACAGTCATTACTCGTGATCTGGCCCACCTCCCTTCGGGTGGGACGGAAAGCGCCCGACGAGGTGTACCTGCCTTCCTCAACGCAGCGGGCGGAGATCGCGGACGGGACTACCGCGGGTCTTCGTGCGGGCACGCCTCGTCGGGATGCGGAGCCGTTTGGATGCGGAGTCGTTCGGATGCGGAGTGGTTGGGATGCGGAGTCCGCCGCCACGGGCAGCGGCCGTACCCTTGTCCCATAACCCCAGCTCAGCAGGCATTTCCGGGGCCTTCTCCACCTGGTGTCCTGAGCTGGGCGGGTGTCGGGCGATCGCGGGGGCCACCACGGGCGCAGGCCCGCGCAACCGGCATCCCGACCGCTGTCCCCACGGTCGTCGCAACCCGACCCACCAGCCTCCGGGCGGACGCCGCGCCTTCGCCCGCCGTTAGCCGGGCCGGCGCGGATCGGTGTCCAGCTGACCCGATGAACCGCCGGAATTCGGGGTGGGTGTTCCCTGCGTCATTCGGCCATGTCGGGCAGCCTTCTTCGGGTCCGTCCCTTCCTGGCCGGTCACCGGCGGGCGCGATTCAACGGCGCTCTCCGCCGCTCTCCGCCGGGGCTCCTTCCCCGCGCCCGAGACCGCGGCGGGCCAGGCCGGGCCGGGGCGCCGGCCGGTGAGGTGTGGGTGAGGTGTGACGGAACCGCTCGGCGCGGGAGAGGGCTGCGTACCCTAGAGCCGGCGAGGTGTCACCGATCTCGCCTCACCGCCGATCTCGGAGTGTGCTCGTGTTCGACACCCTGTCCAGCCGGCTCGACAAGGTCTTCTCGTCGCTGCGCGGGAAGGGGCGGCTGTCCGACGCCGACATCGACGCGACTGCCCGGGAGATCCGGGTGGCGCTGCTGGAGGCCGACGTCGCGCTGCCGGCCGTGCGCGCCTTCATCGCCGCCGTCAAGTCGCGGGCCAAGGGCTCCGAGGTCTCGGCCTCCCTCAACCCGGCGCAGCAGGTTATCAAGATCGTCAACGAGGAGCTGATCGGCATCCTCGGCGGCGGCACCGCGCAGCTGCGTTTCGCCAAGAGCCCGCCGACGGTAATCATGCTCGCCGGCCTGCAGGGCACCGGCAAGACGACGCTGGCCGGCAAGCTCGGCCGGTGGCTGTCCGGTGCCGGGCACACCCCGCTGCTGGTCGCGGCCGACCTCCAGCGCCCGAACGCGGTCAACCAGCTCCAGGTCGTCGGACAGCGGGCCGGCGTCGACGTGTTCGCGCCCGAGCCGGGCAACGGCGTCGGCGACCCGGTGGCGGTCGCCCGGGACGCCGTCGCGCACGCCCGCCGCACCCTGCACGACGTGATCGTGGTCGACACCGCCGGGCGCCTGGGCATCGACGAGGAACTCATGCGGCAGGCGGCCGACATCCGCGACGCCGTGTCGCCGGACGAGATCCTGTTCGTGGTCGATGCCATGATCGGCCAGGACGCGGTGACCACCGCCCAGGCCTTCGCCGACGGCGTCGGCTTCAGCGGCGTCGTGCTGACCAAGCTCGACGGCGACGCCCGCGGTGGCGCCGCCCTGTCGGTGGCGCACCTGACCGGCAAGCCGATCTACTTCGCCTCCACCGGCGAGTCGCTCGACGACTTCGACGTCTTCCACCCCGAGCGGATGGCCTCGCGCATCCTCGGCATGGGCGACGTCCTTACCCTGATCGAGCAGGCCGAGCGGGCGTTCGAGGCCGAGCAGGCCGAGAAGATGGCCGCGAAGATGGCCACGGCCGAGTTCACCCTCTCGGACTTCCTCGACCAGATGCTAGCCATCCGCAAGATGGGCCCGATCGGCAACCTGCTCGGGATGCTGCCCGGCATGGGGCAGATGAAGGAGCAGATCTCCCAGATCGACGACCGCGACGTCGACCGGGTGATGGCGATCATCCGCTCGATGACGCCGGCCGAGCGGGAGGACCCGCGCATCCTGCAGGCCTCGCGCAAGGCCCGGGTCGCCCGCGGCTCCGGCGTCTCGGTGACCGAGGTCAACCAGCTCCTCGACCGGTTCGAGCAGGCCCGCAAGGTCATGAAGAAGATGGCCGGCGGCGCCGGCCTGACGCCCGGCATGCAGCGGGCCAAGGCGTCGGCCGCCCGCAAGGCGAACAAGAAGGGCAAGGGCGCCAACCGCAAGGGCAACCCCGCGGCGCGGGCGGCCGAGGCCCGCGCGGCCGAGCAGGCCCGCCGGACCGGGAAGGGCGGCCCGGCTGGTCTGCCCGACGGTCTGCCCGACGGTCTGCCCGACGGACTGCCGGACGGCCTGCCCGAGGGCATGCCCGACCTGTCGTCGCTGCTGGGGCAGGGCGGTTTCCCGCCGCCCGGCGGCGGCCGGCGGCGCTGAGGCGCGGCGCTCGAAGCCCGTCCGGCCCGCCTGTCAAGGCGGCGCCGGACGCGCGATCGGGCCGGCCCGCGCACCTTCGCCGCCGCGTCTGGCAAACTGTGGGTGACGCACCTGTGCTTCGCGGCTGGCGACGGGTGGCGAGCCCTCTACCTCGCCCCGGCGCGCACCACGATCCCGCGGCCGGCGCGCGCGTACCCACCGCGCGCTCACCGGCGGTCCCAACGCATGTCTGGAGCAGCTCGACCCCGTGGCAACCAAGATCAAGCTTCAGCGGCTCGGCAAGATGCGCGAGCCGCACTACCGGATCGTCATCGCCGACTCCCGCACCAAGCGGGACGGCCGGTTCATCGAAGCCGTCGGCCAGTACCATCCGAAGTCGGACCCGAGCGTCATCGTGGTCGACGGCGACCGGGTGGCGCACTGGCTGAGCGTCGGTGCCCAGCCGACCGAGCCCGTCCTGGCGATCCTCAAGGTCACCGGTGACTGGCAGAAGTTCAAGGGACTGCCCGCTCCCCCGCCGATGAAGGTCGCGGAGCCGAAGCGGGACAAGCGCGAGGTCTTCCAGGAGGCGGCCCGCGCCTCGGCCGGGATCAGCGACAAGCCGGCCACCACCCCGAAGAAGGCCCGCAAGGCCGACACCGAGACGGCCGACGCCGACGCGACCGCGACGGCGGGGGAGTAGGTGCTCCAGGCCGCGCTTGAGCACCTCGTCAAGGGCATCGTCGACCACCCGGAGGACGTCCGGGTGGACATGCTCTCCGGCCGGCGTGGCCGGACGCTCGCCGTCCACGTGCACCCGGACGACCTGGGCAAGGTGATCGGCCGCGGCGGGCGCACGGCGCGCGCGCTGCGGACGGTCATGGTCGGCGTCGGCGGTCGTGGCGTGCGGGTCGACGTCGTCGACGTCGACCGCGTGTGAACCAGACAGCCTCGCTGATGCCCGCCCGGCCGGACAACGGCGCGGCGGATGGCCCTCCGGACGGCGGCGACGCGGTCGACACGATCGTCGTCGGCCGGCTGGGCCGCCCGCACGGGGTGCGCGGGGATGTCACCGTCGACGTGCGGACCGACGTCCCCGAGCGGCGGTTCGCGCCTGGCGCTCGGCTGCGCACCGACCGCCCGGGCGGCGCGGGGCTGGTCGTGTCGGCCGCCCGCTGGCACGCCGGCACGCTGCTGGTCCACTTCGAGGGCGTCGACGACCGCACGGCGGCCGAGACGCTGCGCGGTCTGACCGTCGCCATCGACGCGGCCGACGCCGGGGACCCGGACGACGCCGACGGTGCGGCTGGCGAGATGTACTGGGACCGTGATCTCGTCGGTCTGCGTGCCTCGACCGTCGGCGGTGAGGCCGTCGGAGTCGTGGCCGACGTCGTGCACACCCCGGCCGGGGAGCTGCTGGCCATCGAGCGGCCGGACGGCCGCGAGGTGCTCGTCCCGTTCGTGCGCGACATCGTCCCCGTCGTCGAACCGGCCCAGGGCCGGCTCGTCATCGACCCGCCAGACGGACTGCTCGAGCTGGGTACACCCGGGCACTGAGACAGCCAGGCACCGGACTGCCGGCGCCGGAACCGCTGTCCCAGAACCGCTGTCCCAGAACTGCTGGCAGCGAACAAGTTCGGCGCTTCCGGCGGCCGGTCCATCAGGTATCGGTCAACGAGGTATACGTGCGTATCGACATTGTCACGATTTTCCCGGACTACCTGCACCCGCTTGGTCTCTCTCTGGTCGGGCGGGCGCGGGCGGCCGGGCGCCTCGACGTCCGCGTCCACGACCTGCGGCACTGGACGCGGGACGTGCACCGCACGGTCGACGACGCGCCGTATGGCGGCGGGCCGGGCATGGTCATGCGGCCGGAGCCGTGGTGGGCCGCCCTGGAGGAGATCACCGGCGGACCCGCTCCGCGGCCGGCGGCCGGCGCCGCGACGGCCCCCGCGGCGGCCGGGGTGGGCGGGGCCGGTTCCCCGGGCGCTCCCGGCTCGGCCACCGGACCCGAACCCGGGCCCGGCCGACCGCGGATCATCGTGCCCACCCCGGCCGGCCGCCCGCTGACCCAGGGCTACGCGGCCGACCTGGCCCGCGAGGACTGGCTGCTGTTCTGCTGCGGGCGCTACGAGGGCATCGACGGCCGGGTCGCCCAGGCCTGGGCCGACGACGAGATCTCGATCGGCGACTACGTCCTGGCCGGCGGCGAGGTCGCCAGCCTGGTGATCGTCGAGGCGGTCACCCGCCTGCTGCCCGGGGTGGTCGGCAACGCCGAGTCGGTGAGCGACGACTCCTTCGCCCACGGGCTGCTGGAGGCGCCGGCCTACACCCGCCCGCCGGTCTTCCAGGGCCGGGCAGTGCCGGCCGTCCTGCTCTCGGGTAACCACGGCGACATCGCCCGCTGGCGCCACCGCGAGAGTTTGCTGCGCACGGCGGCCCGCCGGCCCGAACTGCTGGACGGGCTGGAGCTGGCCGACGACGACCGTCGCCTGCTCGCCGAATCGGCCGCGGGGGGCCCCGGATCGGCCGCGGGGGGCCCCGGATCGGTCGCGGGGGACCGCGGCTCGGCCGCCGCGGATACGGTGGAGCGACCGGCCGCCTACCGCGACGTTTCGTCGGGGTAGGATGACCTGACCCTCGCTGCTCGGTTCGAGGACGCAACACCGTGGTGGACCCGCCGCTGAACTACGCGGCACCGTTCATCCCGGTGCCAGCGGCCTCTCGGCGGCGGGTGTCCGAGCTCTGGCCGCCGGATCATGCCCGCTCACGCGGGAGCGTGCTCCGCGCGGACCATGCCGCCAGGACCTGTACGACGCCGCGCGGGCACGCGCCCCGCGGCCAGCCCCGCACCATGATCTTGCGCCACGTTCCCGCACCACGCCCGAGCACCTCAGCGAGAAAGCGACTGCCATGCACACCCTGGACAGCCTCGACGCCGTGTCGATGCGGACCGACGTTCCGGAGTTCTGGCCGGGCGACACGCTGAAGGTGCACGTCCGGGTGGTGGAGGGTAACCGCCAGCGGATCCAGGTCTTCCAAGGTGTGGTCATCCGGCGCCAGAACGGCGGCATCCGCGAGACGTTCACCGTTCGCAAGGTGAGCTTCGGCGTCGGGGTCGAGCGGACCTTCCCCGTCCACAGCCCGATCGTCTCGAAGATCGAGGTCGTCACCCGGGGTGATGTCCGCCGGGCGAAGCTCTACTACCTGCGTGACCTGCGAGGCAAGGCCGCCAAGATCAAGGAAAAGCGGTAGTCGTCGGCCTCAGTCGGTCGATCGGTGTTTCTCCGCCGCGAGGTGTCTTCCGCGCGGCGAGCCGCTTGTGCCGCGGATAGGCTGAGCCAGGCGACGCGACGGCGCGCCCCGGTCACGATCCGCCAGCGTGGCGCGTCGACCAGGCCGTGCCGCGCCGGGGCGCGGTCAGTCCCGCCCGTGGATGTCCGTGAATGGTGAGGTGACGCGGTGAGCAGAGCCGACCAGAACTCGGGCGGGGGCGACGGCGGGCTCGTGCATTCGCCCGGGCCGGATCCCGACTACCCGGAGGCCGACTTCCCGGGCCCCGGGTACGAGGGGCCGGCGGGGCCGTCCCTGTCGAAGCCGGCACGTTCCCGGTCCGCGCGCTCGCGCGCCGCGCAGCCCCGGTCCCACAGCCAGTCACGGGCGAACGGCCAGTCCCGGTCGGCCGGCCAGTTTCGGTCAGCCGGGCAGTCCCGGTCGGCCGGCGAAACCCGGTCGGACGGGCAGCCTCAGCCGGGTCAGGACCGGCCCGGCCCGGGTCGAAAGCAGCCGGGACGCCCCGGCACCCCCGGGCCCGACCCACACAACGCGGCGGACCCGGACGGCCCGGAGCAGGCCGGTGAGGCGGCCGGCCCCACGACCGGTCAGACGCGCCTGGAGCGGCGCCGACGGCTGCGGCGGCAGAAGCGCACGTCGTTCCTGCGCGAGTTCCCCGTCCTGATCATCATCGCCTTCCTGCTCGCGCTGCTCATCAAGACGTTCTTCGTCGAGGCGTTCTGGATCCCGAGCGCGTCGATGGAGCGGACGCTGCTCATCAACGACCGGGTACTGGTCAACAAGCTGGTCTACGACTTCCGCGACCCGCGCAAGGGCGACATCGTCGTGTTCAACGGCGACGGGACGGGCTTCCAGAACTCCGAGGTGCCGGTCGCGCCGCCGAGTAACTTCGTGGCCCGGATCCTGCGGGACATCTCCAGCGGGCTGGGGCTGGGCGCGCCGAACGAGAACGACTTCATCAAGCGGGTCATCGCGACTGGCGGCGACACGGTCCAGTGCTGCGACGCGAAGAGCCGGATCCTGGTCAACGGCAAGGCGATCAACGAGCCGTACCTGTTCGAGGACAACGCGAGCAAGTTCGGGCCGGTCACCGTGCCCAAGGGCGACCTGTGGGTCATGGGTGACCACCGGGGCGATTCCGAGGACTCCCGGTTCAACGGGCCGATTCCGGCGAGCAAGGTCGTCGGGCGGGCCTTCATTCGGGTGTGGCCGGTCAGTCGGGTCGGTCTGCTCACCCCGCCCAACATCTACCGGGCCGGGCCGCCGACCGTCGCCGGCGGTGCCCTGGCCGGCTGCGCGCTGTTGGTACCGGTGGCCGGTTTCCGCCGCCGACGGGCGACGCGGCGCGGCGCCCGGCCTGGACGCGGCGGCGAGGTTCGGCTGACGGGCCAGCCGGGCCAGCCGGGCCGGCCGGCCCCGCGGACGGAAGGCGAGCCGGATGCCGACGGGCCGTGAGCCGGCCTCCCTCGGCGCGCCGGCAAGCCCGGCCGCGCTGTGGCGCTACGAACGGGTGCTGTGGCGGCGTGGTTTCGGCCCGGTCGTCGGGGTGGACGAGGCCGGGCGGGGCGCCTGCGCCGGCCCGCTGGTCACAGCGGCCGTGGCCCTGCCGGCCCGGCCCTCAGCCCGGTTACGCGAGCTCGCCGACTCCAAGCTGCTCACCCCCGAGGCCCGCGAGCGGGTCTACGACCAGATCATGAAGGTCGCGCTGACCTGGTCGGCGGTGATCGTCGGCCCGGCCGAGCTGGACGCGACCGGGCTGCACCGGGCCAACATCGAGGCGATGCGCCGCGCGGTCGTGGCTATCCCAAGCCCGGTCGGCTATGTCCTGACCGACGGGTTTCCGGTGCCGGGAATGCCGGCTACCACGACCGCGATCATCAAGGGCGACCAGGTGTGCGCCAGCATCGCCGCCGCCTCGGTCGTGGCCAAGGTGACCAGGGATCGCATCATGACCGATCTGCACGAGCGGTATCCCGAGTACGATTTCGCCCAGCACAAGGGCTACGTCACCGCCGGGCACGCCGCGGCGCTGACCAGGTTCGGACCGAGCGACGTTCACCGCCTGTCATTCGTCAACGTCGCGCGAGCGCGCCGCGGCGGCCCGTCGCGGCTGGAGGACACTGAAGGCATGAGCGGCGTTGAGATGCGCGGCGTCGGCGGGCGCCGCCGGGACCGGGTCACGGAGAGTGCATGAGCGACGAAGATCTCGAGAAGTACGAGACCGAGCTGGAGCTCCAGCTCTACCGCGAGTACCGGGACGTGGTGGGCCTCTTCTCGTACGTGATCGAGACGGAGCGCCGGTTCTACCTGGCCAACGACTACCAGATCGAGGTCCGCGACGGCGCGGGCGAAGTGTTCTTCGAGCTGACTCTACGTGACGCGTGGGTGTGGGATATGTTCCGGCCTGCCCGATTCGTTAAAAATGTTCGAGTTGTCACGTTCAAGGACATCAATGTCGAGGAACTGACCAAGGCCGAGTTGTGACGTTCCCGCGGCCGTAGCGGCCGCCGCGACCGGTCATTTCGGTCGGTCGCCCCGTTCGGCCCGCGCGGGCGAACCTGTGGACAACTCCGGTTACCCGTCGTCGATGACCGGGCGGTCGCGATGGTTGTCCACCGCTCGCCGGGATGATCCGGACGCCGTCCCCGCACCGGGGGAAGGTGCTCCCAGGGGCGCCGCCCGGGCGCCCGGTGGGGAGCACAACCGTGCGGGTATCCGATGCGCTCGGCCAGTTCGGCGAGCAGGTCGCGGCGCGCCATCTGGAGAGCGCCGGTCTGGTCATCCTCGACCGCAACTGGCGCTGCGCCACCGGTGAGCTGGACATCGTCGCCCGCGACGCCGGCTGCCTGGTCTTCTGCGAGGTGAAGACCCGCTCGTCGGGTGCCTTCGGCTCGCCGGCCGCCGCCGTCGGGCCGGCGAAGGCCGCCCGGATCCGCCGGCTCGCCGCCAGCTGGCTGGCCGCGCATCCCCAGGGCGGCTGCCCGGTGCGCTTCGACGTCGTCGCGGTCAGCCGGGCCGGTGGAGCCCTGAGCGTTGATCACCTACGGGCGGCGTTCTGATGGCGCTGGCCCGCGCGCTGGCGGTGGCCGTGATCGGGATCACCGGCCACCTGGTGGAGGTCGAGGCCGACCTGGCCAACGGCATACCCGCGCTCACCCTGGTCGGACTGCCCGACGCGGCGCTGCACGAGGCCCGCGACCGGATCCGGGCGGCCATCGTGAACGCGGGGGAGGCCTGGCCCAACCGGCGGATCACTGTCGGCCTGTTCCCGGCCACGCTGCCGAAGTCGGGCAGTGGGTTTGACGTGGCGCTGGCCGTCGCCGTGCTGGCGGCGGCGGGTGCCGTGCCGGCCGAGGCGGTCGCCTGTCGGGTGCTGATCGGTGAGCTGGCCCTGGACGGGCGGGTGCGCCCAGTACGCGGAGTGCTGCCGGCCGTCCTGGCCGCGGTGGCCGGCGGCACGTCCCGCGTCGTCGTGCCGGTGGCCAACGCCGCCGAGGCCGCGCTCGTACCGGGAGCCGAGGTGGAGGCGGTGGCCGACCTGGCCGCGCTCGTACGCCTGCTGCGCGGTGAACCGGCGGCCGACGCCTTGCCCGCCGCCGCGCCTGTCGCCACCGGAGCGGCCGTCACCGGAGCTGCCGTCACCGGATCGGCCGGCCCAGCCGGTTCGGCGCGCCTGGAGCTGGGCGACCTGGCCGACGTGGCCGGGCAGGCCCAGGGCCGGCTGGCGCTCGAGGTCGCCGCGGCCGGTGGCCACCACCTCTACATGGTCGGGCCGCCCGGCAGCGGCAAGACGATGCTGGCCGAGCGGCTGCCCGGTCTGCTGCCTCGGCTGGATGGCGACGCGGCCCTCGAGGTGACCGCGATCCACTCGGTGGCCGGGATCCTGCCACCGGACACCCCGCTCGTCGTCTGGCCGCCCTACCGCGCGCCGCACCACACCGCGACGCCCGCGGCGCTCGTCGGGGCCGGCTCGACCGTGCTGAGACCGGGCCTGGCCAGCCAGGCGCACCGGGGAGTCCTGTTCCTCGACGAGGCGCCCGAGTTCTCCCGGATCGCGTTGGACGCGCTGCGCCAGCCGCTGGAGTCGGGGGTGATCGAGCTGGCCCGGGCCCGGGTGGCGGCCACCTTCCCGGCCCGCTTCCAGCTCGTCCTGGCCGGCAACCCGTGCCCGTGCGCCCGCTCGTCGCCGCCCCGGTCCGGGCGGCGCCCGGCCTGCGAGTGCCGGTCCGAGGTCCGCCGCCGCTACCGGGGCCGCCTGTCCGGCCCGCTGCTCGACCGGGTCGACCTCCAGATCGAGCTGGTCGCGCCGACCCGGGCCGAGCTGCGGGCCGATGCCGGCGCCGCCAGCAGCACCAGGACCGCCGCCGGCCGGGTCCGCGCGGCGCGGGCGGCGATGACCGCCCGGCTGGCCGGCACCCCCTGGCGGGCCAACGCGGAGCTGCCCGGCACCGTGCTGCGCCGGTCCTGGCCGCTGCCGGCGGCGACGGTCCGCCCTCTGGAGCAGGCCTTCGAGACCGGTGTGCTGACCGCCCGCGGCGTCGACCGGGTGCTGCGGGTGGCGTGGACGCTGGCCGATCTGGCCGGGGCCGCGCGGCCCGCGCCCGAGCACGTCGGGACCGCGCTCAGCCTGCGCCTGCCCGGGCACGCCGAATGAGTGCCCCACCCGCCGAGCGCCTCGCCCGGGCCGCGCTGAGCCGGGCGGTCGGCGCGGACGAGAACCGGGCCCACGCCGCGGTGCGCGAACACGGCCCCGTCGCCGTCTGGGACGTGCTGCGCGCCCGCCATCCCGACGTGGACCCCGAGGCCGACCTGCGGGCCCAACAGCTGCTGGGTGGGCGGTTCGTCTGCCCGGGCGACGCCGAGTGGCCCCGCTGCCTCGACGCTCTCGACGGGCCCGGCTCCGCCCCGACCGCCACCGCGGTGGGCGCGCCGTTCGGACTGTGGGCGCTCGGCTCGGGCGAACTGGCGGCCCTGGCCGAGCGCGCGGTCGCCGTCGTCGGCTCCCGGGCCGCCACCCCGTACGGGACCCGCGTCACCCACGAGCTCGCGGCCGGGTTGGCCGAGGCCGGCTGGACGGTGGTCTCGGGCGCGGCGCTCGGCATCGACGCGGCCGCCCACCGGGGCGCGCTGGCCGGTGGCGGCCCGACGGTCGCGGTGCTGGCCGGCGGCTGCGACCTGCCCTACCCCCGGGCGCACGCCGACCTGCTCGGTGAGATCGCCCGTGGCGGTGCCGTCGTCAGCGAGGCTCCGCCGGGCACGCCGCACTTCCGCCGCCGCTTCCTCGCCCGCAACCGGCTCATCGCCGGTCTGGCCCGAGGCACGGTGCTGGTCGAGGCGGGCGCGCGCAGCGGCGCGGTCAACACGACCCGCCACGCGCGGATGCTCGGCCGGCCGGTCATGGCCGTGCCCGGGCCGGTGACCAGCGCGATGTCCGCCGGCTGCCACCGGCTGCTGCGCGACGAGCGGGAGAGCACCGTCGTCGTGACCGACGCGGCCGACATCCTGGAGGAACTCGGCCCGATCGGCGGGGTCGCCGAACGCCCGGGCTGGGCCGGCCCCCGCGACGGGCTGGGCGGCCTGGCCGTCCGGCTGCTGGACGCGATGCCCGCGCGGGCCACGGTCGGCGTGGCCAGCCTGGCCGCTCGCACCGCCGCGGCGGTGGCGGACGTACTGGCCGTGCTCGGGCCGCTGGTACTGGAGGGCCTGGTCGAGCAGGTACCGGGCGGCTATCGGCTCACCGCGCTGGGTCGCGCCCCGGCGGCGGGAGACCCGGCGGCGGGAGACCCGCCGTGAGGGCGGCGCCCGGCCAGTCGGGTCGGGTCGGGCTTGACCGCTGGGGATGGCCGGCGCGAGCGTGGCCGGCATGCCCGACTCGGCCGCGTCCCCCGCCGCTCCCGTCCCCGCCGAGGGCCGGACCGGCGGACGTTCACCCGCGAGCGCCCGGGCCGCTCGGCCGCGGCCGGCGCCGGGCCGTTCCGGTGCTGACCAGCCCGCGCCGGCTCCGCGCGCCCCGATCGGGGCGGAACCGGCGCCGGAGCGGGACGACTGGGCGGCGGCCGTCGACGCCTTCGCCGCCTACCTGTCGGTCGAGAAGGGCCGGTCCGAGGCGACCGTGCGGGCCTACCGGTCCGATCTGGCCGCGCTGCGCGAGTTCAGCGCGCGGGCCGGACGGCCCGCGCTCGCCGATCTCAGCCTGGCGATCATGCGTGGTTGGCAGGCCGCCGCCCGCGAGCGCGGAGTGGCCCCCGCGACCCTGCGTCGACGGGCCAGCGCGGCCCGGGTCTTCGCGGAGTTCCTCGCCCGCCGGCGGGGCCAGGAGGTAGAGCGCGCCGCCCGGCTCGCCTCCCCCCGAGCCGGGAGGTCGCTGCCGCGCGTGCTGACCGAGGACCAGGCGCGTGCCCTGCTGGCCGAGCCGACGGGGCGTCCCGTTCCGGCGGGTCCTGGGCTCGCGGGTCCTGGGCTAGCGGGTCCCGGGCCAGCAGGATCGTCGCCGTCCCTGGCGTCAGCCGAGGAGCGGGAGGGTCGGGCTCGGGCCGAGGCACTGGTGGTTCGCGATACCGCGGTGCTCGAGCTGCTCTACGCCAGCGGGATCCGCGTGGCCGAGCTGTGCGGGCTCGATCTCGGTGATATCGACGCGGAACGCGACCTCGCCCGCGTCCTGGGCAAGGGCGGCCGCGAGCGCGCTGTCCCGTTCGGCCTGCCGGCGCGGGACGCGCTGCGAGCCTGGCTGGAGCGGGGCCGCGGCGTGCTGGCGACGCCGGCCGCGGGATCAGCCCTGTTCGTCGGGGCCCGCGGCCGGCGGCTTGACCCCCGCGGCGTCCGGCGCCTGCTCGCCCAGCGCCTGGGTACTCAGCCCGGCCTGCCGCGGATCACCCCGCACGGCCTGCGCCACACCGCCGCTACCCACCTGCTCGCCGGCGGGGCGGATCTGCGCTCGGTCCAGGAGATCCTCGGCCACGCCAGCCTCGGGACGACCCAGATCTACACCCACGTCACCGCCGATCGCCTGCGCGCGGCGTTCGAGCAGGCCCACCCCCGGGCCTAGGCCAACCTGCCGCCCTCCGCGACCGGGGGCTCCGCCCATTCTCCCGGTCGCTTCGGGCGGGTGGCCAGCCGGCAACGGCGGGCCCGGGCTCGTACGGGCCGGGATCTCCCGGTTGCTCCGTGGACGGCGCGCCACGGTCAGCGGTCGACCGGGGACGCGGGGCTCGTGTTCAGCCGGTGCTCGCCGCGGCGAGCACCGGCAGCAGGCGGGGCGGTGCGTCGGGAAGGAGGGTGAGCGGGTCGATGTAGTCATCGCCGCGACGTTCGCCCCAGTACAGGCAGTTCGCCGCGCACGCCGGGTCGGGGCCGGGAGCGTCGACGAGCGTGGCCACGATCTCGCCGGCCCGCACCGGCGTTCCCGCGGCCACCAGCGTCCGCACCGGCTCGAGGGTCGTGCGCAGCGAGCCGTGGTCGATCACCAGGACGCCGCGCCCGCCGACCGGCCCGGCGAAGGCGACCACACCGGGCGCCGGGGCGCGCACCGCGTCGCCCGGACGGGCTCGCAGGTCGACGCCGCGATGCCCCGGTCCATAGGGCCCGGCCGGCGCCTCGAACGCCCGCAGCACCATCAGGGGCCAGCCCAGCGGCGGCGTCCAGGAAATTCGGGTCGCCGCCGCGACCGGTCGCGGCGACGGCTGGCCCAACGCCGCCAGGCGGGGCACGGGTTCTACCACGGCCCGGGTCCGGGCGGTGGCCGCGACGGTCGTGGTGAGGGCGACGACGAGCGCCACCGCGGTGAGCACGACCACGGCACAGGCGGCGGTGGCGGGCAGCGGGGAGGTGCGCGAGGGCATGGCACAGGTCCTTCGGGGCTGAGCTGAGGCCGGACTCACGGTGCGCGCCGGGCGCCGGTCGTGCCCGGATGACCGGTCAGCCTGTGGACAACCGCCCCGCGCAAGGTCCTCGCGACGGTCCTCGGGGCGCCTTGTCCACCGCGCGAGCACGGCTCGGCCTCTGGAGCGCGGTAGCCCGCTCGCGGACCCGCGTACGATGAAGGAGTACAGCCCGCCCCAGGCGGGTGATCACGCACGCCTGCTCCCATCGGATGGGAGGGGCCCACTCGGTCCGCCGCGTTCGCCGCGGCGGTGGGGCCGCCAGGCGTCAGGGCTCCGGCGAACACGCCGGAGCGGCCAACCGGGATGGCGCCGGATCGTCGGCGCCGGAAGGAGGCGGCTTGCCATGGCCGTCGTGACAATGAAGCAGCTGCTCGAGAGCGGCGTGCATTTCGGGCACCAGACCAAGCGCTGGAACCCGAAGATGAAGCGCTACATCCTCACCGAGCGCAACGGCATCTACATCATCGACCTCCAGCAGACCCTGTCCTACATCGACCGGGCCTACGACTTCGTCAAGGAGACGGTCGCCCACGGCGGCACGATCTTGTTCATCGGGACGAAGAAGCAGGCGCAGGAGGCCATTGAGGAGCAGGCCGCGCGGGTCGGCATGCCCTTCGTCAAGGAGCGCTGGCTCGGCGGCATGTTGACCAACTTCTCCACGGTCTACAAGCGCCTGCAGCGCCTGAAGGAGCTCGAGGAGATCGAGCAGACCGGCGGTACCGAGGTGCGCACCAAGAAGGAGCAGCTGGTCCTCTCGCGCGAGAAGGCCAAGCTGGAGCGCACCCTGGGCGGTATCCGGGACATGGCCCGGGTCCCCAGCGCCGTCTGGGTGGTCGACACCAAGAAGGAGCACATCGCCGTCGGTGAGGCCCGCAAGCTGGGCATCCCGGTCGTCGCGATCCTCGACACCAACTGCGACCCCGACGAGGTCGACTACCCGATCCCGGGCAACGACGACGCCATCCGCAGCGCCACCCTGCTGACCCGGGTGGTCGCCGACGCGGTGGCCGACGGCCTGATGTCCCGCTCCGGCGCGAGCGACCGCAAGCCCGAGAGCGCGGGCGCCGAGCCGCTGGCCGCCTGGGAGCAGGAACTGCTCGCCCGGCCGGAGGGCGCCCCGGCCGAGGCCCCGGCGGCCGAGGCCCAGGCCCCGGCGGCCGAGGCCCAGGCCCCGGCGGCCGAGACCCAGGCCCCGGCGGCCGAGACCCAGGCCCCGGCGGCCGAGACCGCCGAGGCCACCGAGACCGACCGGGCCGCCGTCAGCAGCGGCGCCTCGGTCTGAGGCGCGGCAGCACGACGAGTACGACCGCCTGACCGGCGGCCGGCGGCGAGGCCCCTGGCTTCGGAGCCGGCCCGCTCGGCCAGGCCCGGGCCGGATGCCGGGGCCGCCTAGCCAGCCCACGCTGGCACCGGTGACCCGGCGCCCGGCCCGCTGCTCGCGCGGACCGACCGCGCACCGACGCGGCGATGTGCTGAACGGCACCCGGCGGCACCGGCACCGAGCGGCACCAACATCGAGCGGCACCAACATCGAGCGGCACCAACGCGCCGGCACCAGTACCGAGCGGTACCGGCACGGACGACCTACCGGTCGCGGGCACGTACCGACGCGCGGACCCGACGACTACGACGACCCGCGGGAGCACCCCCGCGGCGGAGTGATCAATCCGAACGGGAAGAGCACGATGGCTGAGATCACAGCGGCTGAGATCCGCCGGCTGCGCGAGCTGACCGGCGCCGGTATGAGCGACGTCAAGAAGGCGCTCGTCCAGCACGACGGCGACTTCGAGAAGGCCAAGGCGTGGCTGCGCGAGAAGGGCCTGGCCGGCGTGGCCAAGCGGGCCGGGCGCAGCGCGTCCAACGGCATGGTGGAGTCCTACCTGCACCGGACCGACCCGGCCCTGCCGCCGACGATCGGCGTGCTGGTCGAGCTGCGCTGCGAGACCGACTTCGTGGCCAAGACCGACCAGTTCAAGCAGCTGGGCAAGGACATCGCCCAGCACATCGCGGCGGCCGACCCGCTGTACGTGCGGCCCGAGGACATCCCCAACGAGGTCCTCGAGCAGGAGAAGAAGATCTACGAGGCGGCCGCCCGCGAGGAGGGCAAGCCGGAGCAGGCGCTGCCCAAGATCGTCGAGGGTCGGGTCAACGGCTATGTCAAGCAGGTCGCCCTGCTCGAGCAGCCGTGGGTGCGCGACACCAAGGTCACGATCAAGCGCATGCTGGAGGACGCGGGCGCGTCGCTGGGCGAGAAGATCGAAATCGGTCGGTTCGCCCGCTTCAACGTAAAGGCGGTCTAGGCCCGGCGCCGACGCGCCTCGGCCCGCCCGCTCCAGTCCTTACCGGGTGGGGCAGACTGCTGGTAACGACCATCCGCCCGCCGAGCGCCTCGGTCGGGGCGCGTGAAGGAGCCGACGTGACGGGACAGCGCCCAGCCGGGGGCGGTACCGAGACCACCAACCCACGCTGGTCCCGGGTGCTGCTCAAGCTGTCCGGTGAGGCATTCGCCGGCGGTGAGCCGCTCGGGATCGATCCCGTCACGGTGGGCACCATCGCCAACCAGGTGGCCGAGGTGGCCCGCACCGGCGTCCAGATCGGTGTCGTGGTCGGCGGCGGCAACATGTTCCGCGGCGAGAAGCTGGCCGAGCGGGGGATCGACCGGGGTCGGGCCGACTACATGGGGATGTTGAGCACGGTCATCAACTCGCTGGCCCTGCAGGACGTCCTGGAGCGGATCGGGGTGGTCACGCGCGTGCAGACGGCGATCGCGATGGGCCAGGTCGCGGAGCCGTACCTGCCGCTGCGAGCCATCCGGCACATGGAGAAGGGACGCGTCGTCATCTTCGGCGCCGGCCTCGGCGCGCCGTTCTTCTCCACCGACACCACCGCCGCGCAGCGCGCGCTGGAGATGAAGGCGCAGGCGGTGCTGAAGGCGACCAAGGTCGACGGGGTGTACGACGCCGACCCGGACAAGAATCCTCACGCGGTGCGCTTCGACTCCCTGACCTACAGTGAGGTCCTGGCCCGCGGCCTCAAGGTGATGGACGCGACCGCCATCAGCCTGTGCATGGACAACAATCTGCCGATCGTCGTGTTCGACCTGCTGACCGAGGGAAACATCGCGCGCGCCGTCCGCGGCGAGAAGATCGGCACACTGGTGGGTCCGGACGACAGTGGTACGGAGGGACGACGGTGATCGACGACACGCTCCTCGAGGCCGAGGAGAAGATGGACAAGGCGGTCACGGTAGCCAAGGAGGACTTCGCGAACATCCGGACCGGGCGCATCACCCCGGCCGTGTTCTCGAAGATCATGGTCGACTACTACGGCGCGCCAACCCCGGTGAACCAGCTGGCCTCCTTCCACATCCCCGAGCCGCGCATGGTCATCATCACTCCCTACGACAAGGGCTCGCTGGCCGCGGTGGAGAAGGCGGTTCGCGACTCCGACCTCGGGGTGAACCCGTCGAACGACGGCACGATCATCCGGTGCGTCTTCCCCGAGCTGTCCGAGCAGCGTCGCCGCGATCTGGTCAAGGTCGCCCGGGGCAAGGCCGAGGACGCGAAGATCAGCATCCGTAACGTGCGCCGACACGCCAAGGACGCGATCGAGACGCTGGTCCGTGACGGCGAGGCGGGCGAGGACGACGGCCGGCGGGGTGAGAAGGACCTCGACGAGACCACCCAGCGCTATGTCGGAGTGGTCGACGAGCTGCTGCGCCACAAGGAGGCGGAGCTGCTGTCCGTCTGACCGCGACGTCACCCCCGCCCCCGCCCCCGCCCGCCCACCCGTGGCCCCGTCCACCCGTGGCAGCGCCCGCCCGTCCATGGTGATGGCCACCGGAAGCCCGCGTTCCCGCCCCGGCGGAGCGGACGGCGCCGTTGGCTCAGGCGGTGGCCCTGACCGTCCCGATGGCAGCGGCAGTCCCGATGGCAGCGGCAGTCCCGATGGCAGCGGCAGTCCCGACGGCAGCGGCGCCGCCGGGGGCGCGGGGGGTTCCGGCGGGTCCGACGACCTCGGCGGCACCGGCCGCGACCAGCCGGCCGAACGCCCGCGCGCGTCCGGTCGCGCCGGTCGGGACCTGCCGGCCGCGATCGGCGTCGGTCTGGGCCTCGGCGCTGTCATCCTGGTCCCGCTGTTCACCGTCCGGGCGATCTGGATCGGTGTGGTCGCCCTCGCCGTCGCGGTCGGCGCGTACGAGCTGGTCCGGGCTCTGCGCGGGGCTGGGCTGACCGGCGTCCCGCTCGCCCCCCTGGCGCTCGGCTCGGCGGCCGTCCCGGTGTCCGCCTACCTGGCCGGCTCGAGCGCGCTGGTCGCGGTCTTCGCGGCCACGGTCTGCGCCGCCGCCGGTGTCTGGTTCGTCACCGGAACCCGAAGCGGCCGTCTGGCCCGGCCCGACCTGCTGGCCACCGCGTTCTGCGCGGCCTACGTCGGCGTCCCGGCCGGCTTCGCCGCGCTGCTCACGCAGCCGCCCGACGGGCCCCGGCGGATCGTCGCCTTCCTGGCCACGGTGGTGGCCAGCGACGTCGGCGGGTACGCGGCCGGAGTCCTGTCCGGCGGCCGGCACAAGATGGCGCCGGTCGTCTCGCCCGGCAAGTCCTGGGAGGGCTTCGCCGGCTCCACGATCGCCTGCGTGCTGGTGGCGATGGCCCTACTGGGCTGGACGCTGTCCGCCGCGCCCTGGCAGGGCGCGCTGGTGGGCCTGGCCGTCGTGGTCACCGCGACCGTGGGCGATCTCGGCGAATCCCTGCTCAAACGGGACATCGGCATCAAGGACATGGGCAACCTGCTGCCCGGCCACGGCGGGATCATGGACCGGCTCGACTCCGTCCTGTGCACCGCGCCCGTCGCCTGGCTGCTGATCACGGCCTTCGTCCCACCGGCCTGACTCCGTAGCGCCGGCCCGGCGTCCTCCCTCCGGCCCGACTCCGGCCGGTCAGGGCGGGGACGACGGGCGCCAGGGTGACGTCCGCGCCCGGCCTGGCACACTGGAAGGGCCATGACCGTGTTCATCCCCTCCGACGATCTTGTCGCCGACGACCGCGCCGACGACCGCGCCGACGACCGCGCCGCGGCCATCGACCGGGCGCCGCGGGGCGGGCGCCGCCCGCCGCGACACCTGACCGACCTGACCCGCGACGAGCGGCGCGCGGCCGTGACCGCGCTCGGCCAGCCCGCGTTCCGCGCCGACCAGCTCGGCCGGCACTACTTCGGCCGGCTGCTGACGGCCGCCGACGCCGAGGCGATGACCGACCTCCCGCGCGCCGGCCGGGACGCGCTGCTCGCGGCGCTGCTGCCCGACCTGTTGACGCCGGCCCGCACACTGACCTGCGATGGCGGCGACACGGTCAAGACGCTGTGGCGGGCCCATGACGGGGTGCTGGTCGAGTCGGTCCTCATGCGCTACCCGGACCGGACCACGGTCTGCGTCTCCAGCCAGGCCGGTTGTGGCATGGGCTGCCCGTTCTGCGCCACCGGCCAGGCCGGCCTGACCCGCAACCTGTCTACCGCCGAGATCGTCGAGCAGGTCGTGGCGGCCGCCCGACTGGCCGCCCGACCGGGCAGTGGCGCCGGTGCCAGGGTCGGCACCGGCGGCCCCGTCTCCCGGGCGAGCCGGCTGTCGAACGTCGTCTTCATGGGCATGGGCGAGCCACTGGCCAACTACCGGGCCGTGGTCGCGGCGCTGCGGCGGCTGGCCGAGCCCGCGCCGGACGGCCTCGGCCTGTCCGCCCGTTCGCTCACGGTGAGCACCGTCGGCCTGGTGCCGGCGATCCGCCGGCTCGCCACCGAAGGCCTGCCGGTCACGCTGGCCCTGTCGCTGCACGCTCCCGACGACGAGCTGCGGGACACGATGGTCCCGATCAACCGCCGCTGGCCGGTGGCCGAGGTGCTCGCGGCCGTCCGCGACTACGCCGCCACGACGGGCCGCCGGGTCACGATCGAGTACGCGCTGGTCGATGGGGTCAACGACGGCCCGGACCGGGCCGAGCTGCTGGCCGAACGCCTGGCCGGCACCGGGGCCCATGTCAACCTGATCCCGCTCAACCCGACCCGGGGTTCGGACTGGCGGGCCAGCCGCCCGGCCCGGGAACGCGCGATGGTGGCCACCCTGCGGGCACGCGGGATCACCGCCACCGTCCGGGACACCCGGGGCCGGGAGATCGACGCGGCCTGCGGCCAGCTCGCGGCGGCCGAGACCGCGGGCCCGAACGCTCCGAACGCTCCGACGGCTCCGGCCGCTCCGGTCGACGGGGCGGCCCCGGCCGGCACGGCGCCCCCGGCCGCTCCCGGCGGCGGGGGCTGAGGCGGCGTGCCGGGAGGTACGGACCGGTTCAGCACGCGGCGGGTCGGTCCCGAGCCGAAGATCGGCCGGTTCCTGGGCGACCGGTCGGCGGCGGCGATGTGGGTACCGCTGACCGCGATCACCGGCGCCGCGTTCATCGTGCTCTCCCTGCTCCTGTCGGCGCTGACCGGCGGCTCGGACGGGTCGTCGAGCAGCGCCGCCGCCGGAGCGGGTACCGCCGGCGGCCCGGCGGCGGCCCGGGGGGGCACGGCGGCGGCCAGCGCGGCCGCCCCGACCCCGACCCGGCCCAGCGGCTGCGTGACCGGCAAGCGGCTGGCGGCCGGCGCCCGCTACCAGACGATCACCGTCGGCGGTGCCGCCCGGGGCTACCACCTGGCCGTCCCCGCCTCGGTCAACGCCGCGCCCTCGTTACCGGTGCTGCTCGACTTCCACGCCTTCGGCGAGTCCCCGGAGACCGTCGACAGCTACACCCACCTTGTCTCCGCGGGCACCACTGGCGGCTACATCGTGATCACGCCGCGCGGGGCGAACGGCCGCTGGAACTTCGTGCGCCGCGCGGCGGTCGGCCCGGACGACGTCGCGTTCATCTCGGCGGTGCTGGCCGACGTGGCTGTGGCGACCTGCGTCGACGAGACCCGCCTCTTCGCCGCCGGGATGGGTGACGGCGCGGACATGGTGCTCGCGCTGACCTGCGCCCTGCCCGGCCGCCTCGCCGCCGTCGTGCCCGTGGGCTCCTCCGTGCTGCCGGCGGCCTGCCCGTCGCCCGGGGCGAGCATGCTGGCCATCCAGGGCACGGCCGACCCGGTCACGCCCTACGGCGGCGGCGGGCACGACCGGGCAGCCCCGCTGAACGGGACCGTGGCCCAGCCGGTCGAGCAGCGGATAGGCCGCTACGCCACCGCCGCCGGCTGCGGGCCGGCCACCGCCCGCGTCCCGACCACGCCGGCGACGGTCGACCTGCGCTGGACGGCCTGCCCACCCGGGCTGGACGTGAGCCTGCTCGCGGTCCAGGGCGGCGCGCACGTCTGGCCCGACTCGTCCGTCGCCGCGCCCGGCGCGGCCGCCGCGGACTTCAGCGCCACCCAGGTCGCGCTGGCGTTCTTCCAGGGCCATCCCCAGCACCGCGCGGCCACGGCTCCCGCCTCGCCAGCGGCTCCGGCGGCGTCGGCGGTCCCCACGACCTCGGCGTCGGCGGCCCCGACGGCGGCCGCGTCGGCCCCGCCTCCGGCGGCTGGGGCCCCGACGGCGACCGTGCCGACCGTCACCGACGTGGGCGCGCCACCGACAGTGCCGGCCGGGTGAAGGCCGGACCGTCACAGAACCGGACCTGCTGTCAGTATCTGAACACGGTGCCCGGGTCTGTTCGCGTCCCTGCGAGAATGAGCTGGTGGAGCAGCCGGCGGGGGACGACGACGGGCCGTCAGCCAGCGGAGTAGCGGAGAGGGAGAACGTGGGGGTTAGCGTGCGCGAGATCGTCATTCTCGGCTCGACGGGGTCGATCGGGACACAGGCCATCGACGTCGTCACCCGCAACCCCGACAAGTTCCGGGTCGTCGGCCTGATGGCCGGCGGCGGGCGGGTGGACCTGCTGGCCAGTCAGGCACTGGACCTGGGGGTGGAGGTAGTCGCGGTGGCCCGGGCCAGCGCGGCCCAGGACCTCCAGCTCGCCTTCTACGCCGAGGCCGAGCGGCGCGGGTATGCCCGCGGCGCCTTCGCCGTCCCGAAGATCCTGGCCGGCCCGGACGCGGCGCGGGAGATCGCGGCCTGGCCGGCGGACATCGTCCTGAACGGGATCACCGGCTCGGTCGGGCTCGCCCCGACCCTGGCCGCGCTGGCGGCCGGCCGGCGGGTCGCGCTGGCCAACAAGGAGTCCCTGGTCGTCGGCGGTCCGCTGGTGCTGAACGCCGTCGGCGGTGACCTCGACCGCCTGATCCCGGTCGACTCGGAGCACTCCGCGCTGGCCCAGTGCCTGCGCGGCGGGCGGGCCGAGGAGGTCCGCAAGCTCATCCTGACCGCCAGCGGCGGCCCGTTCCGGGGAAGGACACGGGCCGAGCTGTCGGCGGTCACCCGCGAGCAGGCCCTGGCCCACCCGACCTGGGACATGGGTCCGGTCATCACCATCAACTCGGCCACCCTGGTCAACAAGGGTCTCGAGCTGATCGAGGCCCACCTGTTCTTCGACATCCCCTACGACGCCATCGACGTCGTCGTGCACCCGCAGTCGCTGATCCACTCGATGGTCGAGTTCACCGACGGCTCGACGCTGGCCCAGGTCTCGCCGCCGGACATGCGCCTGCCGATCGCGCTGGCGCTGGGCTGGCCGGCCCGGGTGGCCGGCGCGCAGCGGCCGATGGACTGGACGAAGGCCCAGACGTTGACGTTCGAGCCGCTTGACCGGGGGGCCTTTCCCGCCGTCGACCTGGCCATCGAGGCGGGCCGGCGGGCTGGGACGACCCCGGCCGTGTTCAACGCGGCCAACGAGGAGGCCGTCGCGGCCTTCCTCGACGGCCGGCTGCCGTTCATCCGGATTGTCGACGTTGTGGCCGAAGTGGTCACATCCCACTCGACGGTGGAACTCCCGACCCTCGACGAGGTGTTGGACACGGAAAAGCGGGCGCGCGCCCAGGTGCGGGACATCATCCAGCGCACCGCGAGCTGATCGTACAGTAGTCGATTCGTGACGCGGAGGTACCGTTGACTGTCCGGTCGCAGTGCTGTGCCGGCCAGAAAGTGACGGGGGCGTGATCGCGCGATGAACAATGCCGTGGGCGTCATCGCTTTTGTCGTCGCACTGCTTGTGTCGGTGATGTTGCACGAGGCAGGCCACTTCGCGACGGCCCGCCATTTCGGTATGAAGGCGTCGAAGTTCTTCGTCGGTTTCGGGCCGACGTTGTGGTCGTTTCAGCGTGGCGAGACCGAATACGGGATCAAAGCGATCCCGGCCGGCGGCTTCGTCAAGATCGAGGGAATGACCCAGCTTGAGGAGATCGACCCGGCCGACGCCGACCGGGCGTTCTTCAAGCAGGCGCCGGGGCGGCGCGCGATCGTGCTGGTCGCCGGTTCCTTCATGCATTTCGTCATCGCCGTGGTGCTGATCTACGGGGTGCTTCTGGCGCTGGGCACCCAGCAGGGCAGCCCGAACGTCATCGGCGGTACCAGCTGCGTGTCGGTCACCGGCACCCCGTGCGCCGCGGGCGCCCCGCCCGGTCCGGCCCAGCAGGCGGGTCTGCGCGGCGGCGACAAGGTGATCAGCTTCGACGGCGTCCCGATCACCGCGTGGGACCAGTTCACCCAGCTCGTCCGGAACCACAAGGCCGGTCCGGCCACGATCGTCGTCGAGCGGGACGGGACGCGGCTGACCTACCACCCCGTCCTCCAGGAGGTCCGCCGGGACCGCCTGACCGGGCGCGCCGGCAATGACCAGGTCGGAGCGATTGGCCTCTACCAGGGCATCCAGACCAACCACATCGGGCCCGTCGACGCGGTCGGCAAGACCTTCACGGTCATCGGGACCGGCATTACCGGGACCTACGACACCATCGTCCACAAGGTCGGTGACGTCGGGAACCTGTTCAGCGACCACCGCGACCCGAACGGGCTCGTCGGCGTCGTCGGGGCGGCGCGGGCCGGCGGCGAGGTGCTCTCGACCCAGGGCGAGACGGCCGGCCAGCGGATCGGCGACTTCCTGATCCTGGTCGCCGGCGTGAACCTGGCGGTCGGGTTGTTCAACCTGCTGCCGCTGCTCCCGCTCGACGGCGGGCATCTCGCCATTCTCGGATTCGAACAGGCCCGGCACGGGCTGCGCCGCCTGCGTGGATACCGTGGTCCGGTGCGCCGGGTCGACCTGGTCAAACTGTTGCCGGCGACCTACGCGGTGGTGGCGTTCTTCGTCATCCTCAGTCTGCTGATCCTGACCGCGGACATCTTCAATCCCATACGTATCAACCAGTAACACCTCGGCCGGCTACGGGCCAACCCGTAGCGCGTCAACCCGTGGTGCGTCAAGCAGTAGTACGTCAACCAGTAGCGAGCGACTCAACAGCGAGTGAGGACATTGTGAGCGTAACCCTGGGCATGCCGGCGGCGCCGGCCCGGCCCATTGCCCAGCGGCGTGTCAGCCGCCAGATCCGGGTCGGCGACGTGCTGGTCGGCGGGGACGCCCCGGTCTCGGTCCAGTCGATGGCCACGACGCTGACCGCCGACGTCAACGCGACCCTCCAGCAGATCGCCGCGCTGACCGCGGCCGGCTGTCAGATCGTCCGGGTCGCGGTGCCCAGCCAGGACGACGCGGACGCCCTGCCGGAGATCACCCGCAAGTCCCCGATCCCGGTCATCGCCGACATCCACTTCCAGCCGAAGTACGTCTTCGCGGCCATCGCCGCCGGCTGCGCGGCCGTCCGGGTCAACCCGGGCAACATCAAGGCGTTCGACGACAAGGTCGGCGAGATCGCCAAGGCCGCGAGCGCCGCCGGCGTCCCGATCCGTATCGGCGTCAACGCCGGTTCCCTGGACAAGCGCCTGCTGGCCAAGTACGGCAAGGCCACCCCGGAGGCGCTGGTCGAGTCCGCGCTGTGGGAGTGCTCGCTGTTCGAGGAGCACGACTTCCGCGACATCAAGATCTCGGTCAAGCACCACGACCCGGTGACCATGATCCAGGCCTACCGGCTGCTGGCCCAGGCCTGCGACTACCCGCTGCACCTCGGGGTGACCGAGGCCGGCCCGGCCTTCCAGGGCACGATCAAGTCGGCCACCGCGTTCGGCGTCCTACTGGCCGAGGGCATCGGCGACACCCTGCGGGTGTCCCTGTCGGCCCCGCCGGTCGAGGAGGTCAAGGTCGGCATCGGGATCCTGGAGTCCCTGGGCCTGCGCCAGCGCAACCTGGAGATCGTCTCCTGCCCGTCCTGCGGCCGGGCCCAGGTCGACGTGTACAAGCTGGCCGAGGAGGTCACCGCCGGGCTCGACGGCCTGACCGTCCCGCTGCGGGTCGCCGTCATGGGCTGCGTGGTGAACGGTCCGGGGGAGGCCCGCGAGGCCGACCTGGGCGTCGCCTCCGGCAACGGAAAGGGTCAGATCTTCGTCAAGGGCCAGGTCGTGAAGACCGTCGCCGAGGCCGCGATCGTGGAGACCCTCATCGAGGAGGCCATGCGCCTGGCCGAGGAGATGGAGGCCGCGGGCGCCGAGTCCGGCGACCCGTCGGTGACCGTCGCCTCCTGACCGCTTCACCTGTCGGGTGGCACCGGCCGAAGGCGGCGCGAGGGGTTTTGGCGCCGCCGGAGGCCGTCAGGTGGCACCGGCCGAAGGCGGCGCGAGGGGTTTTGGCGCCGCCGGAGGCCGTCAGGTGGCACCGGCCGAAGGCGGCGCGAGGGGGTTTTTGCGTCGCCGGAGGCCGTCAGGTAAACCGAGCTGATGGCGGCGCGCGGGTGGCCACCCGCCCGAAGCGACCGGGAGAATGGGCGGAGCCCCCGGTCGCGGAGGGCGGCAGGTTGGCAGGGCGCCGCCGGAGGCCGCTGACCCCGCATCACTAGCCCGGACGGTACTCATGGCATTACCGCTGCGGTCGCCGAGCGCGAAGCTGCTGGACGACCGCAACCTGGTCGCGGTCCGGGAGGTCCTGGCCCGTGACCCGGTCGCGGACGTCTTCGTCGCGTCCCGGGTCGCCGCGTGCGGAGTCGACCCCTGGCGGCTGGGCGCCGAGCTGTGGGGGCACTCGGTCGACGGCCGGCTGGCGTCCCTGTGTTACTCGGGGGCCAACCTGTGGCCGGTCTCCGCCGGTCCCGAGGCGCTGCGGGTGTTCGCCGAGCGGGCCCGGCGTCAGGGCCGGCGCTGCTCGTCCATCGTCGGCGTGGCCGACGCGGTCATGGAGCTGTGGCGCTACCTGGAGCCGGCCTGGGGCCCGGCCCGCGAGGTCCGCGACTGCCAGCCGCTGCTGGCGATCTCCCGCCCGCCCGACGTGGCGCCCGACCCGGCGGTCCGGGTCGTGCGGCCGGACGAGCTCGACATCCTGCTGCCGGCCTGTGTGGCGATGTTCACCGAGGAGATCGGCGTCTCGCCCGTCGCCTCGGACGGCGGTTCGCTCTACCGGGCCCGGGTCGGCGAGTTCGTCGCGGCCCGGCGCTCGTTCGCCCGGATCGAGAACGGCCGGGTCCTGTTCAAGGCCGAGATCGGCGCGGTCGCCGCGGGCGTCTGCCAGGTGCAGGGCGTCTGGGTCGCGCCGGAGGCCCGCGGCCAGGGCCTGGGCGCGGCCGGAACAGCCCAGGTGGTGGAGCTGGCCCGGGCGATGTTCGCCCCCGTGGTCAGCCTCTACGTCAACGCCTTCAACACGGCGGCCCGCAAGGCCTACGACCGGGTCGGCTTCGATCGGGTCGGGACGTTCGCCTCCATCCTTTTCTGACTCGGTCCCGGCCACGGCCGGAGATCGGCCCCGGCTGGTCCCGGCCTGTCAGCCTCTGATCCTCGGCGGCGGTGAGGAGCCCCGCCCCGGGGTGATGTGTCCGTAAATCTCCCTGCCACTGGGCCGAGACCGTGACGAAACACCCGTTCGTCTGGCATGCTCACTATCCCGACCACACCCATTGAGATAGTTTAGCGCTGCATACGGTCGGGATATTGACACGGAGGGAAACATGATGAAGTCGAGGAGGCTGTGGCGTCGCGCTACGCCACTGCTCACCGCCGGCGCACTGGTGCTGGCGGTGGCTGCCTGCTCCTCGAGTGGGGGAGATAATGCTAGCCAAAGCGAAGCCAGCGCCTCCGCGCCGGCGGCGTCGGCGAGCGCCGGCAACCCGACCGGAACCCTGCGGCTGGGCTACTTTCCTAACCTGACGCACGCGCCCGCGCTGTTCGGGACCGGCCAGGGCACCCTGGCCACCGACCTCGGGTCGGGCGTCAAGCTCGAGCAGAAGACGTTCAACTCCGGTACGCAGGAGTCCGAGGCCATCCTCTCCGGCGCCATCGACGCCGGCTACATCGGCCCGAACCCGGCGATCAACCTGTTCACCAAGTCCAACGGCCAGGAGATCCGGATCATCTCCGGCGTCACCCTGGGCGGCGCCGGGCTGGTCGTGAAGCCGGACATCACCTCGGCCGCGCAGCTCAAGGGCAAGACCCTGGCCACGCCCGGTCTCGGCAACACCCAGGACGTCGCCCTGCGCTACTACCTGCAGCAGCAGGGGCTCAAGACCGACGTCAACGGGGGCGGCGACGTCAACATCCGGCCCCAGGACAACTCGGTGACCGTCGACGCCTTCCGCTCCGGCGGGATCGACGGCGCCTGGGTGCCCGAGCCGACGCTGTCCACGCTGGTCGCGGCGGGCGGCAAGGTCCTGGTCGACGAGGCCTCGCAGTGGCCCGGGGGCAAGTTCCCGACGACCCTGCTCGTCGTGCGGACCGACTACCTGAAGAAGAACCCGGAGATCGTCAAGCGGCTGGTCAAGGCCAACCTGGACGCCATCAACGCGCTCAACGCCGACCCGACCAAGGGGCAGACGGCGGTCAACGCCGCCCTGCTGAAGCTGTCGGGCAAGCAGCTCAAGCCCAACGTCATCGGCCCGGCCTGGAAGCGGCTGACCTTCACGGCTGACCCGGCCGCATCGGCGTTCTTCACCGCCGCCGACCACGCCGTGAGCCTCGGGCTGGTGAAGAAGAAGAGCCTCGACGGCATCTTCGACCTGACGGCGCTCAACTCACTGCTCTCGGCGGACGGCAAGCCCGCGGTCGCCACTCAGTGACCCGTCTCTCCATTACGGACAAATAGCACCAAAACCATGCGCGGGTAACCGCGCCGAAATGAGGTGAGATGAGATGACCGCTGTTCTCGACACGACGGCCGCCACCGCGACCGCCACGGCACTGCGAGTCGACGGCGTGAGCCGGGCCTTCGGGTCCGGTGCCGGGCGCCTCGTCGCGCTGGACCACGTCTCGTTCGACGTCCGGGCCGGCGAGTTCGTCTGCTTGCTGGGAGCCTCCGGCTGTGGCAAGTCGACGCTGCTGAGCCTGGTCGCCGGGATCGACCGGCCCAGCGACGGGACGATCGAGGTCGGCGGTCGTCGAGTCGGCCTGATGTTCCAGGACTCGGCGTTGTTCCCGTGGCTGACCGCCGCGGGCAACGTCGAGCTCCCGCTGAAGCTGCGGGGCGTGCCGCGCCGGGAGCGGCGCGCCCGCGCGGACGAGCTGCTGAGCATGGTCCGGCTGGCCGGGCTGGGCGACAAGCGCCCGCACGAGCTCTCCGGCGGCATGCGCCAGCGGGTCAGCCTGGCCCGCGCGTTCGCCCAGGAGGCGGACATCCTGTGCATGGACGAGCCGTTCGGCGCGCTCGACGCCATGACCCGCGACCTGCTGCACGACGAGCTGGAGCGGATCTGGCGCGAGACCGGGGTGACGGTCATGTTCGTCACCCACGACGTCCGCGAGGCCGTTCGGCTGGGCGACCGGGTCATCCTGCTCACCAGCCGGCCGGGCACCGTGGCCCAGACGTTCGAGGTCGAGCTCGAGCGCCCGCGCCGCATCGACGCGCCCGAGGTCGCCGCCCTGGCCAACACCATCACCACCCGCCTGCGGGCGGAGGTGACCCGCCATGGCCGCTGACACCTCCGTGGAGGCCGTGACCCCGGCCACGGACGGCGCCCGGCCGGCCGCCTCGCTCGAGAAGCCGGCGCCGGCGGCCCCCGAGGCTTCCGAGGCCGGTGGGGCCCGGGCCGACGGCCTGGTCCTCGACCAGGAGACGATCGACGCCACCCTGGCCGGTCTCGACGCGCTGGAGACCGCCGTCGACGCTCCGCGCCCGACGGCCGCCCGGATCTGGGCGGCGATCTGGCCCAAGATCGCCGCTGTCGTGCTGTTCCTGCTGGTCTGGCAGATCGTGGTCTGGACCGGCTGGAAGCCGGACTACGTCCTGCCCGGCCCGGGCGCGGCGCTGTCCAATCTCTGGCATCAGGTGGTGCACGAGGAGTTCTGGAGCGCGCTGGCCCGAACCCTGCGCCGGGCGATCATCGGCTACGCGCTGGCCGTCGTGGTCGGGACGGTCGTCGGCGTCGCCGTGGCGCGGTTTCGCCTGCTGCGCACGGCGGTGGGATCGTTCATCACCGCGCTGCAGACCATGCCCTCGATCATCTGGTTCCCGCTGGCCATCCTGCTGTTCCAGCTCACCGAGTCGGCGATCATGTTCGTGGTGGTCCTCGGCGCCGCGCCGTCGATCGCCAACGGGGTGATCTCCGGCATCGACTACGTCCCGCCGCTGTTCACCCGGGTCGGGCGGACTATGGGCGCCCGGGGCGCGTCCCTGTACCGGTACGTGATCGGGCCGGCGGCCTGGCCGTCGGTGCTGGCCGGGCTCAAGCAGGGCTGGGCCTTCGCCTGGCGCAGCCTGATGGCCGGCGAGCTGCTCGTGATCATCCCGGGCCACCCGTCGCTCGGGTCGCTCTTGGAGAACGACCGGCAGTTCAACGACGCGGAGTCGCTGCTGGCTTCGATGATCGTGATCTTCATCATCGGAGTCCTGATCGACAGCCTGTTCAACGCGGTCGACCAGCGGCTGCGGGCGCGCCGAGGGCTCGCGGTAAGGGCCGACTGACGCTCCCAGGACGGCCGAGAGGCAAGATGGGAGCATGCAGGTATCCGCGCGAGCCGACTACGCGCTACGGGCGCTGCTGACCCTGGCGACCGCCGAGCCCGGTCAGCTCGTCAAGGGGGAGGCGCTGGCCTCGGCCCAGGACCTGCCGCTGCGCTTTCTGGAGAACATCCTCACCGACCTGCGCCGGGCCGGCCTGGTGGCCTCCCGGCGCGGGGCGGAGGGCGGCTACCAGCTGTGCCTGCCGGCTGGGGAGATCACGGTGGCCACGGTCATCCGGGCCACCGACGGGCCGCTGGCCAGCGTGCGCGGCCGGCGGCCGGAGCAGGCGGTCTACGAGGGCGCGGCCAAGCATCTGCAGGACGTGTGGATCGCCGTGCGGGTCAGCATGCGCAACGTCCTGGAGACCGTGACGCTGGCCGACGTCGTCCAGGGCGAGCTGCCGGAGGAGGTCCGCGCCCTCGGGCGCGCTCCCGACGCCTGGGTCGCCCACTGACGCCGCGCCCGGCCCGCCTCGAGCCGGTCGATATCGTCGTCGGGTGAGGGGAATCCGCCCGACCGCGGTCGTGCTCGACTGGGGCGGCACGATCACCCCGTCGCCCGACGCGGACCTGCGGGACCTGTGGCGGACGGTGGCCTGGGTCTGCCTGCCCGACCAGCCCGACCGCGCGCGGGCGCTGGCCGGCACGCTGGAGGCGGTCGAGAAGCACTGGTGGGCCGCCGCCGCGCCCGGGACGAGGACTGGGACGCTCACCGAGATCCTGGCCCAGGCCTCCAGCCAGCTGGGCTTCGACGTCGGCGCGGCCGCGCGCCATGTGGCGGTGTCCGGCGCGCTCGACGCCCGCGTCCCGCACACCGTCTGCGACCCGGACGCGCTGTTGCTGCTGCACCTGCTGCGAGTGCGGGGGCTACGGGTCGGCCTGCTCACCGACACCCGCTGGCCGCCGGACTGGCACACCCGCTGGCTGGCCCGCGACGGCCTGCTCGGCCTGCTCGACGCCCGGACGTACACCAGTGAACTGCCCTTCAGCAAGCCGCATCCGGGCGCGTTCCACACCGCGCTGGCCGCGCTGCACGTCCACGACCCGCGTTCGGCCGTGTTCGTCGGCGACCGCCTCGACGCCGACATCGCCGGCGCGCGGGCGGTCGGGATGCGCACGGTCCTGCTGGAGGACGGAGCGCCCCGCCCGCCGGTGGCCGGCGGCGGGCTCGCGGCCGACCGGACGATGCCGGACGCGGTGATCGGGCATCTCGGCGGGCTGCTGGAGGTACTCGACGGCTGGGGTGCGCCGTCGCGCCACCGGGCCGAGCTGGCTCCGGCGCCCGGCCCCGTCTGATCGCCCGGCGCGGTCACGTGGCGCGCAGCCCGGTCGCCCCGGTCGCACCGGTCGCGGTCCAGGGCGTCATCAGGTCATCCCAGACCGTAGTCAGAGCACGTCAGGTTGTAGTCAGACTGTCGACGGGCCGCGGTCAGGCGCCGGGCAGGTCGCGGCTGGCCTGGCTGGGCGAGCGACCGGCCGCCCGCCGGGCCCGCTGCCCGCGGATGGCGGCGCCGGACAAGGCGTCACAGGTCAGTCCCCGGTAGGAGGCGGGCAGGACGGCCAGCGTGTCGTGCGCGCTGGCCGCCAGCCGGTCGTCGGCCGCGGCCAGCAGTGCCAGGGCGCCACCCAACCCGGCCGGCTCGGCCGGCAGCCGGTAGGCGGGCTGCGCGGGGGGCGCTACCCCGCCGTGCGCGTTGATCTCGGCGGTGATCTCGTCGCGCAGCCGGAGCTGGTCGGTGTAGGCGCTGGTGGCCAGGCCGCGGTCCGCGACGCCGGCCGGCCCGAGCGCGTCGATCAGCCCGCCCGCGCTCGCCGTGGCGTAGACCGCCGAGTGGACGACTAGGAGCAGCCCCGACAGGGCGGCGGCCACGGCCGCCCGGGTCCGGGCGCCCTCGTCGGCGGCCAGGCCGGCCAGCAGCCCACCCGAGGCGGTGGCCGCCGGGGGGGAGGCGGTCCGGGGGGAGGCGGTCGGGGAGGACGCGGTCGGGGCGGCGGTGGCCGGGTGGGCCGGGGCGGTCACGGGAGTGCGCGCGGAAGCCGGGTTCGAGGCCGCCGCGGCCGGGTCGCGGTCGGGTCCGGCGTCGCGGGGGAGCCCGAAATCACCGTAGCCGGGCTGGAGGAGGTCGGCCTCGGCCAGGCTCGCGGCGGCCAGGCTGCCCAGCAGGGGCGCCATCGCCTGGGAGGCCAGCTGACAGTCGAACCGGCGCGCGGCGGCGTTCGCGCGCTCCCGGCCGGCCAGCCCGGCCAGCGCCGCCGCCGGGCTGGCCGGCGTACCGGGGCTGGCTGAGGCACGGGGGCTGGCTGGGATATCGGGGTTGGCCGGGGCGTTGGGGCGGGGCGGGGCGCTCGCCCCGGTCGGGTCGAGCGCCGCGGCGGGCAGGGCGATGGCGCGCAGGCGGCGGCCGTGGCGCTCCCGGGCGCCGAGCAGGCCGGGCGCGAGGGACGGATAGGCGGTCATCACGCCGGCGTAGGCCGTGACCAGGTCCTGGGTCGCCCGGGCCGCCGCGTCCCGAAGCCGGCGATCCCGCGCGGCCACGTCGTCCGAGACCGGCGCGTGGGTGGCGGAGTCACAGCCGACCAGGCCGGAGCCCGCCGCCAGCGCCGCGACGACCAGGAGGGCCCGCCGGGTCGAGCCGGCGGGGCTCGGTTCGACCACCACTCCCACGGGGCAGCAGCTTGGCATACCGGCCGCCAATCACGGGGTCGAGGTGGGGAAGTGTCGAGCGCGGACGTAGGCTGAGGATCACGCCCGCCTCGGATGGGACGCGGGTGTCGACGAGCAGCGCGTGGTCCGCGGGCGGGCGGCGCATGGCCAGACGCATGGCCAGTGGTGAGCCGGGATCGGCTCGAGGGGAGCGGGGCAGAGGTGGCCGAGGCGGGCGCACGCGGGCGGGGCCGATCGCCGTCCCGGGCCGGTCGGAGCGGCGCGGCTGGCCGGTCCGGCGCGGTCGCCCGGTCCGGTGCCGGACCGGGCACCGGGGCCGACGGGCCCGGCCGACGGGCCGGCGCCGACCTGGCGCCCCGGCTGGCCGAGGTGCTGGCGCCGGCCGGCTTCGACCTCGAGGACGTCAGCGTCACCCGAGCTGGCAGCCGCTCGGTGGTAAAGGTCGTGGTGGACCGGGACGGCGGGATCGACCTCGACGCCGTGGCCGAGGCGAGCCGGCTGGTGTCGGAGGCGCTGGACGCGGCGGAGGCGCCGGGCGATGATCCGGCCGTCGGAGGCGCGGCCGCCGGTGCGCCGTGGCCCGGCCTGGGCGGCCCCTACGTCCTGGAGGTCACCTCGCCGGGCGTCGACCGCCCGCTCGTCGCGCCCCGGCACTGGCGGCGGGCCCGGGGCCGGCTCGTCGCGGTGGAGACGACGGACGGCGAGCGGTTCGTGGGGCGCGTGCGCGCCGCCGGTGCGGACACGGCGGTGTTGCTGCCCGTCGCGGCGGCCCGAAGCCGGCCGGGCTCGGCCCCGGCTCCGGCGCGGGAGATCCGCTACGCCGAGGTGGCCCGCGCGGTGGTGGAGATCGAGTTCGGCCCCGTCCCCGATCTCGACGACGACGGGGCCGTCGACGCCGGTGCTGACTTTGACGGTGCCGATCTTGACGGTGCCGACTATGACGGTGCTGACGGGGACGGTGCTGACGGGGACGGCGCTGACGGGGATGGCGCGGACGAGGATACGGCCGCGGCGCGCGGCGACGGCGACGGCGACGGCGCGGAGGTGCACCGGTGAGACTCGACGTGGCCGCCCTGCGCGGCATCGAGCGGGAGCGTGACATCGGTTTCGAGACCCTGGTGGAGGCCATCGAGACCGCGCTGCTCACCGCCTACAAGCACACCGAGGGCGCCGCGGCCGACGCCCGCGTTGTGATCGACCGCGTCAGCGGCGAGGTCTCGGTGCTGGCCCGGGAGAGCCTCGGCGAGGACGGGCCGACCCGGGAATGGGACGACACGCCCGCCGACTTCGGGCGCATCGCCACGATGACCGCGAAGCAGGTCATCATGCAGCGCCTGCGCGAAGCCCGCCAGGAGGTCACCTACGGTCAGTACGCCGACCGGGAGCACGAGATCGTCTCCGGCGTCGTCCAGCACCACGAGCAGCGGGCCGGCTCCCGGGTCGTGCTGGTCGACCTGGGCACGATCGAGGGCGTACTGCCCCCGGCCGAGCAGGTGCCGGGCGAGCGGCTGGCCCACGGCGACCGGATCAAGTGCTACGTCGTGAACGTGGCCAGGGGGGCGCACGGCCCGTCGGTCACGCTCTCGCGGACCCACCCGGAGCTGGTCAAGGGTCTGTTCCGGCTGGAGGTGCCCGAGGTCGCCGACGGCACCGTCGAGATCGCCGCGATCGCCCGCGAGGCCGGCCACCGCAGCAAGATCGCCGTGCGGTCGACGCTGCCCGGGGTCAACCCGAAGGGCGCCTGCATCGGGCCTATGGGGGCCCGGGTCCGCGCCGTCACCTCGGAGCTCGGCGGCGAGAAGATCGATATTGTCGGCTGGTCGGCCGACCCGGCGGTGTTCGTGGGCAACGCGCTCTCGCCGGCCCGGGTCTCGGTGGTCGAGGTGACCGACCTGGCCGCCCGCTCGGCCCGGGTCGTCGTCCCGGACTACCAGCTCTCGCTGGCCATCGGCCGCGAGGGGCAGAACGCGCGGCTGGCCGCGCGCCTGACCGGCTGGCGCATCGACATCCACTCCGACACCGAGGGCCGGGACACCGAGGGCCGGGACAGCGGGGGCCGGGACAGCGGGCCTCGTGACCCGGAAGGGCGGGGTGGCGCGGACCGCGAGGCCGCCCCGGCCGGCGGCGCGACGCCCGCCGCGGGCGGCCCGCGACCGGGGGCACGGGTGGCAGCGGGCGGCGAGGCCGGTACGGCACCAGAGCGCCGGCCGGGCCCGCGGGGAGCGGCCGGTTCCGGCCGGGCGCGGCCTTCGGCCACCGGCCGAGGCGCCGCCGGTGGCCTGGGCGGGCGGTCCCCGTGGCGACCGGGGCAGTCGGGACCGTCGAGACCGAGCGGCGATGATCGACGCGGCTCGGGATAGACTGGGGCGGGTGGACCACGCCGACCCGGTTTCCGTCGGCGCGGTCCGCGTCGGTTCAGTTCGCGCCGGTCCGGTTCATACCGGTCCGGTCAGGACGTGTGTGGGATGCCGGGCCCGGGCCGGGAGGAATGACCTCGTCCGCATTGTGGTTGCCGACGGTGAGCTTGTCGCCGATGTTCGGAGGACGATGCCTGGTCGGGGTGCGCACCTTCACCTCGACCGCCGGTGCCTGGATCTCGCCGAACGCCGCAGGGCGTTCGAGCGGGCACTGCGGGTCGGCGGCCCGTTGCGGTCGGACCGGCTGCGGGATCACGTCGAAGCGGCGGCCGCCTCGACACCGCCGGCCTGACGGCCGGCGGTGCCCCGGCGGTGTGAGGGTCGCCCGGCTTCCCGGGAGCCCGCGACGCCCGACGGTCCGGAAGGGCAAGATGGTGGTACGCCGGTGAACCTACCGGCGCGAGCAAGGTCAGAGGTCCCGGCACCCGCCGGGGTGCCGACACGAAGGCAGGTCGAGACAGCGATGACCGCGCAATGAGCACGCAGCCATGATCACGACCAGCAGTTAACCAGGTCACGCGGGCGGTCCGCGGGCCGAACGAAGGAGCACCGTGGCAGGCAAGGCCCGCGTACATGAGCTCGCCAAGGAGCTCGGCGTCGACAGCAAGACCGTGCTGGCGAAGCTCAAGGACATGGGTGAGTTCGTCAAGTCCGCGTCGTCGACGGTCGAAGCGCCCGTCGTGCGCAAGTTGAAAGAAGCGTTCCCCGGTGAGGGCGCGTCCCGGCCGTCCCGCGGCGGCAACGGCGCCCGGCCCACCCCCGGACCCCGCCCGGGTGGCATCCCGCCCCGGCCCGGCCCCCGGCCCCAGGCCCGCCCCGGCGCCCCGGCACCGGGCCCGCGGCCCGCGGCGCCCCCGATCTCCGACGGCTCGGCTCCGGTCCGGCCGCCCGCGCCCACCGGCCCCGCCCCGCGCCCGGCGGCGGCCGGCCCCGGCGCCGGCCCGCGCCCGGCCCCGCCCCGCCCGGCCGCCGTCCCCGACGCGCGGCCGCCGGCCCCCCCGAGCCGTCCCCGGCCGAACCCGGTCCAGGCGCCGGCCGCCGACGCGTCCGCGCCGGCCCCGGCCCGCCCGGCCACGCCGCCGAACGGCCAGCGGCCCGGCGGCGCTCCCGCCGGCCCCCGGCCCGGCCCGCGCCCGGGTCCCCGGCCGGCCGCGCCCGGCAACAACCCGTACACGACCCCAGGCACGCAGGCCCGCCCGCCAGCGCCCGGCGCCGGTCCCGCCGCTCCCGGCGGGACCGCTCGCCCCGGCGCGGGTGGTCCGCGCCCGGGTGGCCCCCGTCCCGGCGGGCCGCGCCCCGGCGCTCCCGGCGCCGGCGGCCCGCGGCCCAGCCCGGGTTCGATGCCGCCCCGCCCGGGTGGCACCGGCGGCCCGCGGCCCAATCCGGGTTCGATGCCGCCCCGGCCGGGTGGCCCCCGGCCGAACGCGAACATGTTCCCCTCCCGCCCGGCCGGCGGTGCCGGTCGTCCCGGCGCGCCCGGCGGTGCCGGTCGCCCCGGCGGGCCTGGCGGTCGTCCCGGTGGGCCCGGCGGTGCCGGCCGTCCCGGCGGCGGTGCCGGTCGTCCCGGCGGCGGCGGCTTCGCCGGCCGGCCCGGTGGCGGCGGTGGCGGTGGCGCCGGTCGTCCCGGCGGTGCCGGTGGCGGCGCCGGGGCTCCGGGCCGTCCCGGTGGCGGCGGTCCCGGCGGCCGCCCGACCTCGGGCGGCCGCGGCCGCGGCGGCACGACGGCGGGCGCGTTCGGCCCCGGGGGTCGCGGCCGTCCCGGCCGGCAGCGCAAGTCCAAGCGCGCCAAGCTGCAGGAATGGGAGAGCGGGCTCGAAGCCCCCCGCATGGGGGCGATGATCCCGCGCGGCAACGGGCAGTCCATCCGGCTGCCCCGCGGCGCCTCCCTGGCCGACTTCGCCGACAAGATCGACGCGAACCAGGGCGCGCTCGTCCAGGTCGTGTTCACCCAGCTCGGCGAGATGGTCACCGCGACTCAGTCGTGCACGGACGAGACGCTGCAGCTGCTCGGGGTCACCCTGGGCTACGAGGTCCAGATCGTCAGCCCCGAGGACGAGGACAAGGAGCTCTTGGAGAGCTTCGACCTGTCCTTCGGCGGCGAGTACGACGACGACGTCGAGCTCGAGGCCCGTCCCCCCGTCGTCACGGTCATGGGTCATGTCGACCACGGAAAGACCAAGCTGCTGGACGCGATCCGCTCGACGGACGTGGCCGCCGGCGAGTCCGGCGGCATCACCCAGCACATCGGCGCGTACCAGATCGCGGCGAAGGTCGACGGCGCCGAGCGCAAGATCACCTTCATCGACACCCCGGGTCACGAGACCTTCACGGCCATGCGAGCCCGCGGTGCCCAGGTCACCGACATCGTGGTGCTGGTCGTGGCGGCGGACGACGGCGTGAAGCCGCAGACGATCGAGGCGCTCAACCACGCCAAGGCCGCCGAGGTGCCGGTCGTGGTGGCGGTCAACAAGATCGACAAGGAGGGTGCCGACCCGGCCAAGGTGCGCGGGCAGCTCACCGAGTACGGCCTGGTAGCCGAGGAGTACGGCGGCGACACGATGTTCGTCGACGTCTCCGCGCGCAACCGGACCAACATCGAAGGTGTGCTGGAGGCGATCATCCTGACCGCCGACGCGGCGCTCGACCTGCGGGCTCCGGCCGACACCGAGGCCCAGGGTGTGGCGATCGAAGGCCGGCTCGACCGCGGTCGCGGCCCGGTGGCCACCGTCCTGGTCCAGCGGGGCACCCTGCGGGTCGGCGACTCGGTCGTGGCCGGCGAGGCCTTCGGCCGCGTCCGGGCCATGCTCGACGAGCACGGCGACAACCTGTCCGAGGCCGGCCCGGCCCGTCCCGTCCAGGTACTCGGGTTCGCCAGCGTCCCCGACGCGGGCGACAACTTCCTGGTCGTGCCGGAGGACCGGGTCGCCCGGCAGATCGCCGAGCGGCGCCAGGCCCGCGAGCGCAACGCCGAGCTGGCGCTCAGCCGCGGCCGCCCGACGCTGGAGACGATCCTCGAGCGGATGAAGGAGGGTGAGAAGACCCAGCTCAACCTCATCCTCAAGGGCGATGTGTCCGGTTCGGTCGAAGCCCTCGAGGACGCCCTGCTCAAGATCGACATCGGCGACGAGGTCGGCCTGCGGATCATCGACCGCGGCGTCGGCGCGATCACCGAGACCAACGTCATGCTGGCGTCGGCCTCGGACGCGGTCATCATCGGCTTCAACGTCCGCCCGCAGGGCAAGGCGACGGAGCTGGCCGACCGCGAGGGCGTCGAGGTCCGCTACTACTCCGTCATCTACCAGGCCATCGAGGACATCGAGAACGCCCTCAAGGGCATGCTCAAGCCGGTCTACGAGGAGGTCCAGCTCGGGACGGCCGAGGTCCGCGAGGTCTTCCGGGTGCCGCGCATCGGCAACGTGGCCGGCTGCCTCGTCCGGTCCGGGATCATCCGCCGCAACACCAAGGCGCGGCTGATCCGGGACGGTGTGGTCGTGGCGGACAACCTCACGGTCGAGTCGCTCAAGCGGTTCAAGGACGACGCGACCGAGGTCCGTGAGGGCTACGAGTGTGGTGTGGGCTTCGGCTCGTACAACGACATCAAGGTCGACGACGTGGTCGAGACCTTCGAGCAGCGGGAGGTGCCGCGGACCTGACGCGGCATCGCGGTCCGGCCGGCGGAAAGCTTCCGCCGGCCGGGCTCGCCCCGGTCGACGCACCCAGGCTCCGCGAGGACATCCGATGTGGACTGGAATTCTCGAACTCGACGTGGTGCTCGGCGACGTCCGGTCGCTGAAGGAGAAGCGATCGGTCATCCGGCCGGTCGTCGCCGAGCTGCGCCGCCGTTTTGCCGTGGCCGCCGCCGAAACCGATCACCTCGACCTGCATCGCCGCTCGGGGATCGGGGTGGCGGTGGTCGCGGCCGACCGTGCGCACTGCGTCGAGGTGCTCTCGGCGGCCGAAAGACTCGTGGGCGGCCGACCGGAGCTGGAGCTTCTCTCCGCCCGGAGCCGTTTTGTCACGACCGAGGACCTTCCGCTCCTAGAATCCGATCGCGGTGGGTCCGACCCTGCCAGCCCGACCTCCGGCGCGGAGGCCGGCGATCGGGCCGGATGGCCGCTCGACGACGCCGCCCGCTGACCCCGAGCGGATCGCCACCGATCGGGCTAGCCCGATCAAGCTGGCCCGACCGGACCGGCTGGAGCCGACTGACCGGAATCGGCCAGCCGGGGTGGCGCACGGACGGCGAGGACATGATGGGAGGAAGCCATGGCTGACCCGGCCCGGGCGCGCCGACTGGCCGTCCGCATCCGCGAGGTCGTCGCCGCGACCCTGGAACGGCAGGTCAAGGACCCCCGCCTGGGAATGGTGACCATCACCGACGCCCGGGTCACCCCGGACCTGATGGAAGCCACCGTCTTCTACACCGTCTACGGCGACGACGAGGCCCGTGCCTCCTCCGCCCAGGCGCTGGAGTCGGCCAAGGGCATGCTGCGCGGCCAGGTGGGCCGGGCGACCGGGGTGAAGTCGACGCCGTCGCTGACGTTCGTCCACGACCGGTTGCCCGACGACGCCCGTCACCTGGAGGAGCTGATCCTCACCGCGCGGGAGCGAGATGCCGGCGTGCGTTCGTTGCGTGACGGCGCGTCACCCGCCGGCGAGGCTGATCCCTACCGCCGCCCCCGCGAGGACGACGACCTCCTCGGGGGGCCCGACCTGGTCGATGATCCAGAACAATCCCACCGCGCCGGCATCGCTGGCGCGCGAGAGGGAATCCTAGACGAGGGCGCGAGGAACCCGCCGGGTGGCGCGGCCGCCGGCGGGACCGCCCGCCCCGGCGGCGACGCACGTGCCTGATCAGGGGAGGCGACGGTGACCGACGTGAGCAGGCTCGCGGATCTGTCACTGCTCCCGGTCCCGCCCGCCGACCCGCCCGGCCGGGCGGTGCCGGCCGTCGGCGCAAGCCCCGACGGCCGGGAGCTCGACCGGGCGCTGGCCGCGCTGCGGACCGTCGCCCGCGACGGCGGAACCGTCGTTCTGGTCGCCCACGTCAAGCCGGACGCCGACAGCCTTGGGTCGGCCATCGCCCTCGGCCTGGCCCTGCGGTCGCTCGGCGCCCGGGCCCTGGTCTCCTTCGACGCCGAGCCGTTCGCCCCGCCGCGGACCCTGCGCTTCCTGCCCGGCCAGGACCTGCTGGTCGAACCGCCGCTGGTGGTCGCGGTCCCGGACCTGGTCGTGACGCTCGACGCCGGCAGCCTGACCCGGCTGGGCGCCCTGCGCGGCGTGCTCGCCCGCGCCCGGCGCAGCCTCGTCGTCGACCATCACCCGTCCAACACCCGCTTCGGCGACGTCAACCACGTCGACCCGAGCGCGCCCTCGACCGGCGCGCTCGTCGTCGAGATCATCGAGGGGCTGGGCGTCGAGATCGACACCGACATGGCCGCCGCCGTCTACGCCGGGCTGGTGACCGACACCGGATCGTTCCGGTCACCGTCGACGACGCCGACCGTCCACCTGCTGGCCGCGCGGCTGCTGGCGACCGGCATCGACCACGCGGCGATCGGCCGGGCCCTGTGGGACACCCACCGGTTCGCCTACGTGCGGCTGCTGGGCCAGATGCAGGCCCGCGCCCGTCTCGAACCCGACCACGACCTGGTCTGGAGCTGGTGCACGGCGGCCGAGCGCGCGGCCGCCGGGATCGAGTTCGACGAGATGGAAGGCGCGATCGACGGCATCCGGGGCACGACCGAGGCCGAGATTGCGGTGATGTGCAAGCAGGACTCCGACGGGACCTGGTTCCTGTCCGTCCGGTCGAAGGGCGCCGTCGACGTGGGCGCGGTCTGCCTGGGGCTCGGCGGCGGCGGGCACCGCCTCGCCGCCGGCCTGACCTCGCGCGACTCGCTGGAGGAGACGATGGACCGGCTGCGGGCCGCGCTGGATGCCGCGCCGCGGCTCGGGTCCGGCCGCGACCCGGTGGGCGAGACCGACCCGGTGGGCGAGACCGACCCGGTGGGCGAGACCGACCCGGTGGGCGAGACCGAGCCGGTGGGCGGGACCGAGCCGGACTCGCCCGCCGGCCTCGGGCCCTCGACCGATCCCAGGGCGTCCACGCCGCCGGCGGATCTTGACCCGCCCGGCCGCCTCGACCCACCGCCACGGCGGTGAGCCCGCGCACGCCGGCGGACAGCCCGGACGGCCTGCTCGTCGTCGACAAGCCCGGCGGCCTGACGTCCCATGACGTGGTGGCCCGAGCCCGCCGGGCCCTGGGCACCCGCAAGGTCGGCCACGCCGGGACCCTCGACCCGATGGCCACCGGCGTGCTCGTGCTCGGCGTCGGCCGGGCCACCCGGCTGCTCGGCCACATCGCGCTGACCGACAAGACCTACACGGCGACGATCCGTCTCGGCGTCGCGACCAGCACCGACGACGCCGAGGGCGAGGTCACGGCCCGCCGCCCCGCGCGGGCCGAGCCGGCCGAGCTGGCGGCGGCGATGGCCGCCCTGACCGGCGACATCAAGCAGGTGCCCTCCTCGGTCAGCGCCATCAAGGTGGGCGGGGTCCGGTCCTACACCCGGGCCAGGGCCGGGGAGGTCGTGGAGCTGCCGGCCCGGCCGGTACACGTGGCCACCTTCGACCTGCTGGCCCGTCGCGACGCCCCCGACCCGGCCCCCGCCGACGCTTCCGCCGGGGGTGACGCCAGCGCCGGCACCGGCGGGGAAGCCCAGACGCCGGTCGTCGACCTCGACGTCCGGGTCACCTGCTCGTCCGGGACCTACGTCCGGGCCCTGGCCCGCGACCTGGGCGCGGCGCTCGGCTGCGGTGGACACCTGAGGGCGCTGCGCCGCATGCGTACCGGCCCGTTCGCGGTCGAGACGGCGATCGGGCTGGCCGAGCTGGCCGAACGGGGCCGGGCCACGCTCACGCCGCTGGCGGTCGCGGTGGCGGCACTGTTCCCGAGCCGGACCGTCGATGACGCCGAGGCGGGCGCGCTGCGGCACGGCCGGTCGATCCCCGCGACCGGTCTGGCCGCCCCGTACGGGGTGTTCGGACCCGACGGCGCCGTGCTCGCTCTGGCCACGGAGCGCGACGGGGTGACCCGGCCTGTCGTCGTGTTCGCCCCGGCCTGACGGATCGGCGCCGAACCCGCGACCCGGGGTACCACGCGGGCCGCGTCCCGCCGGCCGCGGTACCACGCGGGCCACGTCACGCCGCCGGCGCCACCCGCCCGCCACCGGCGCGCGCACCATAGGCTTCGGAGTGTGCGTTCCTGGCGCGGACTGACCGACATCCCCGGCGACTGGCCGGGCGGTGTCGTGACCATCGGCTACTTCGACGGTGTCCACCGCGGTCACCAGAAGATCATATCCCGGGCGGTCGGGCTCGCCCGGGCCCGGGCGCTGCCCTGCGTCGCGCTCACCTTCGATCCCCACCCGGCCGAGATCATCCGCCCGGGCACCCACCCGGCCGCGCTGACCACGCCGTCGCACAAGGCGGAGCTGCTGGCCGGCCTGGGTATCGACGTGCTGTGCGTGCTGCCGTTCACCGTCGAGCTCAGCCACGTCACGGCGGAGGAGTTCGACCGGGACGTGGTCGCGGGCGCGCTGCGGGCCTGCGTCGTCGTCATCGGGGAGAACTTCACCTACGGCCACCGGGCCGCCGGCACCGTGGACGTGCTGCGGGCCGACGGCAAGACGCTGGGCTACGACGTCGAGTCGGTGTCGCTGCTGGCCGAACAGACCGACGTCCTGTCCTCGACGATGATCCGCCAGCGCATCGCGGCCGGCGACGTCGAGACGGCGGCCCGGGCGCTGGGTCGCCCGCACCGGCTCGAGGGCGTCGTCGTGCACGGCGACGCGCGCGGGCGCACGATCGGCTACCCGACGGCCAACCTCGACCCGACACCGCCGTACGCGGCGGTGCCGGCGGACGGCGTCTACGCCGGTCACGCGGTACGGGCCGACGGCTCCCGCCACCGGGCCGCGATCTCGATCGGCACGAACCCGACGTTCGACGGGACCGTCCGGCGGGTCGAGGCGTACCTGCTCGACTTCGACGACGATCTCTACGACGAGTACCTGGCGTTCGAGTTCACCGCGCGGCTGCGCCCGACGCTGCGCTTCGCCTCCGTCGACGAGCTGACCACCCAGATGGCGCGGGACGTCGCCGCCACCCGGGCCATGACCTGACGCCCTGGCTTCGGTCGATCCCTCCGCCTGGTCTGCGCCTGGTCTCCGCCGGCTCCGTCCGTGCTCGGCGGCCGGCCGGTCACGGTCGGCGGCACGCCGCCTGGCCGGTTCGGACTGGGTTGGTAAGCTTGCGAGACTGACAGGTGTGGCGTGTGTCATCCGCTCCGGTGGCGACGACCTGGAGCGCGCGCCCGCCGACGAACTGAGGAGAAACAGCGCGTGCCGCTCGCCAACGACGTCAAGCAGCAGATCCTGGGTGAATACGCCACCGCCGACCGGGACACGGGTTCGCCCGAGGTCCAGGTCGCGCTGCTCACCCGCCGGATCAGCGACCTGACCGAGCACCTCAAGGTGCACAAGCACGACCACCACAGCCGCCGCGGCCTGCTGTTGCTCGTCGGCCGGCGCCGCCGGCTGCTGAACTACCTGGCCAAGACGGACATCAACCGCTACCGGGCCCTGATCGAGAGACTGGGCCTGCGGCGGTAGCAACGGTGAGGGAGCACCCGGCAACGGGTCGCTCCCTCACTCACATGGGAAGCACTCTGTTAGGCAATACAGCGTTAGGCAATACAGCGTTAGGTAACACCGCCTTAGGTAACACCGCGTAGTGACAGCCCTGGTCCGACAGGCGCGAGCCGCCGGTCCTCGGTGGTGGCTTCCGGGAGCGGCGGGCGCGGCGATGCGCGCCGCGGTACACAGCTCCCCGAGGCTTCGACTGAGCACCGGCCTTCCGCGCGCGGACCTCGGCGCACGAGAAGGAGATTGAGAATGGACGATCAGACCACCGCCGTCGAGGCGATCATCGACAACGGGCCCGCCGGGACCCGTACCATCCGGTTCGAGACCGGGCGGCTGGCTCGGCAGGCCGCCGGCTCCGCCGTGGCCTACCTCGGCGACACCATGGTCCTCTCGGCCACGACCGTGAGCAAGCAACCCCGGGAGTCCCTGGACTTCTTCCCCCTCACGGTGGACGTCGAGGAGCGGATGTACGCGGCCGGGCGCATCCCGGGCTCGTTCTTCCGCCGCGAGGGTCGCCCCAGTGAGGACGCCATCCTGACCTGCCGGCTGATCGACCGGCCGCTGCGGCCGTCGTTCGTCAAGGGCCTGCGCAACGAGATCCAGGTTGTGGCGACGGTGCTCGCGCTCGACCCGGAGACGCTCTACGACGTCGTGGCCATCAACGCGGCCAGCGCGTCGACGATCCTGGCCGGCCTGCCCTTCCACGGCCCGATCGGCGCGACCCGCGTCGGCTACGTCGACGGGTCCTGGATCGCCTTCCCGACCCACGAGGAGCTGGCTCGGGCCACCTTCGACATGGTCGTGGCCGGCCGGGTGCTCGAGGACGGCTCCGACGTCGCGATCATGATGGTCGAGGCGGAGGCCACCCCGGAAACGTTCACCCTGGTCGCCGGGGGCGCGCCGATGCCCACCGAGGAGGTCGTCGCGGCCGGCCTGGAGGCGGCCAAGCCGGCCATCCGCTCGCTGTGTGAGGCGCAGGCGGCGCTGGCGGCCGCGGCCGCCAAACCGACCCGCGAGTTCCCGGTGTTCATCGACTACCACGACGACGTGCTGGAGTCGCTGACCGCCGCCGTCGGCGACGAGCTGGCCGCCGCGCTGCGCATCGCCGGCAAGCAGGAGCGGGAGAACGAGCTCGAGCGGGTCCGCACGCTGGCCGCCGAGAAGGTCGCGAGCCAGTTCGACGGCCGCGAGAAGGAGATCGGCCCGGCCTACCGGGCACTGACCAAGAAGCTGGTCCGGGCCCGGATCATCGCGGACGGGGCCCGCATCGACGGCCGGGGCGTCACCGACATCCGGGAGCTGTCGGCCGAGGTCGACTACATCCCCCGGGTACACGGCTCGGCGCTGTTTGAGCGGGGCGAGACCCAGATCCTCGGGGTGACGACGCTGGCCATGCTGCGCATGGAGCAGACGATCGACACGCTCAACCCCGATCGCACCAAGCGGTACATGCACAACTACAACTTCCCGCCGTACTCGACCGGTGAGACCGGCCGGGTCGGCTCGCCCAAGCGGCGCGAGATCGGCCACGGCGCGCTGGCCGAGCGGGCGCTGCTGCCGGTGCTGCCCAGCCGGGACGAGTTCCCCTACGCCATCCGGCAGGTCTCCGAGGCGCTGAGCTCGAACGGCTCGACGTCGATGGGCTCGGTCTGCGCCAGCACGCTGTCACTGCTCAACGCCGGTGTGCCGCTCAAGGCGCCGGTCGCCGGCATCGCCATGGGCCTGATCAACGAGGGCGACCAGTACGTCACCCTGACCGACATCCTCGGGGCCGAGGACGCCTACGGCGACATGGACTTCAAGGTCGCCGGGACCAGCGAGTTCGTCACCGCGCTCCAGCTCGACACCAAGCTGGCCGGCATCCCGGCGTCCGTGCTCGCGGCCGCGCTCCAGCAGGCCCGGGCGGCCCGGCTGGCCATCCTGGAGGTCATGGCCGAGGCCATCGACACCCCGGACGACATGTCCGGCTACGCGCCGCGGGTCATCTCGGTCAAGATCCCGGTGGACAAGATCGGTGAGATCATCGGGCCCAAGGGCAAGATGATCAACCAGATCCAGGCCGACTCGGGTGCCGAGATCACGGTGGAGGACGACGGCACGATCTACATCGGCGCCTCCGACGGCCCGTCGGCCGAGGCCGCCCGCAACACGATCAACTCGATCGCCAACCCGCACATGCCGGAGGTCGGCGAGCGCTACCTGGGCACGATCGTCAAGATCACGACGTTCGGCGCCTTCGTCTCGCTCACCCCGGGCAAGGACGGCCTGCTCCACGTGAGCAAGCTGAAGACGCTCTCGGGCGGCAAGCGGGTCGAGAAGGTCGAGGACGTGATCTCCGTTGGGCAGAAGCTCCAGGTCGAGATCAGCGAGATCGACAACCGGGGTAAGATCAGCCTGTCGCCGGTGACCGCCGACGACGCGGCCGGGTCGTAGTCTCGACCGGTGACCGAAACTGGCGTAACTGAAACGATCGTCAACGGGTTCGGTCCCTCCGCGCTCGGCGGAGGGACCGAGGCCGACCCGCTGTCGGGGACCGTCCGGCGCACCGAGCTGCCGGGCGGCCTGCGGGTGATCACCGAGCGGATGTCGACCGTGCGCTCGGTCGCGATCGGCATCTGGGTCGGCGTCGGCTCCCGGGACGAGTCGCCCCTGACCGGCGGCTGCTCGCACTACCTGGAGCACCTGCTGTTCAAGGGCACGCCCACCCGGGACGCCCTGACGATCAGCGCCGCCATCGAGGCGGTCGGCGGCGATCTCAACGCCTTCACCGACAAGGAGTACACCTGCTACCACGCGCGGGTGCTCGACCGTGACCTGCCGCTGGCCGTCGACGTGCTCTGCGACATGGTTACCAACTCCCTGGTCACCGCGGACGACGTCGAGGCCGAGCGGGGCGTCATCCTCGAAGAGATCGCCATGCACGAGGACGACCCGGGCGACGTCGTGCACGACGTCTTCTCGGCCGCGCTGCTCGGCGAGAGCGTGCTCGGCCGCCCGGTGCTCGGCACGACCGACACGATCGAGGCGCTGAGCCGTTCCACCATCGACGACTACTACCGGAGCCGGTACACCCCGCCGGCGATGGTGGTCGCGATGGCCGGCAACCTCGACCACGACGTCGCGCTCGAGCTGGTCCGGACGGCGTTCGAGGGACGGCTCGGCGGGTCCGCCCACCCGGCGCCGCCCCGGGCCGGCGACTACGACTTCCCGCCCTCGGGCGGCGTCGTCGTCCGCTCCCGCCCGACCGAGCAGGCCAACGTCGTGATGGGCACGGTCGGGATGTCGCGGACCGACCCCCGCCGCTACGCGCTGGGCCTGCTGTCCTCCACGCTCGGCGGTGGGATGAGCTCCCGGCTGTTCCAGGAGATCCGCGAGCGGCGCGGGCTGGCCTACTCGGTCTACTCGTTCACCTCGCACTTCGCCGACGCGGGCCTGTTCGGCGTCTACGCCGGCTGCGCGCCGCGCCGGGTGGACGAGGTGCTCTCGATCTGCCGGGACCAGCTGGCCGCCGTCGCCGCCGAGGGCATCACCGCCGAGGAGCTGGAGCGGGCCAAGGGCCTCAGCCACGGCTCGCTGCTGCTCAACCTGGAGGACAGCGGCTCGCGGATGAGCCGGCTGGGCCGCCACGAGCTCGTCTACGCCGAGCCGCTGCCGGTGGCCGAGGTGCTGCGCCAGATCGACGCCGTGACGTTGGACGACGTCCGGGCGGTCGCCGCCGACATCGCCGAGCGCCCGCTCGCCCTGGGCGTCATCGGACCGTTCGACGACCACGACTTCGCGCCGGTGGTCGCGCGATGACCCCGGCGGCGGCCGCGGCGCCCGGGGCGCCCGCTCCTGGCTGGACGAAGGTCGGCGTGCTGGGCGCGCGGGGCCGGATGGGCTCGACGGTCGTCGGCGCCGTCACGGCGGCGCCCGACCTCGAGCTGGTGGCGGCGGTCGACGCGGGCGACGACCGCGAGCCGCTGCTCGCCGCCGACGTACTCGTCGACTTCACCACGCCCGACGCGGTGCTGGACAATCTGGCCTGGGCCATCCGGGCCGGCAAACACGTGGTCGTCGGCACCACCGGCTTCGACGACGAGCGGCTGGCCACGGTTCGCGGCGCCCTGGCTGACGCGCCGGGCGTCGGCGTGCTGGTCGCGGCGAACTTCGGTCTCGGCGCGGTACTGATGATGCGCTTCGCCGCCCAGGCCGCCCGGTTCTTCGAGTCGGTGGAGATCGTCGAGCTGCACCATCCGAACAAGGTCGACGCGCCCAGCGGGACCTCGGGGCAGACCGCGCGGGCGATCGCCGCGGCCCGGGCCAAGGCCGGGCTGCCCCCGGCCGGCCCGGACGCGACCACCACCGGTCTGGACGGAGCCCGGGGCGCGTCCGTCGACGGCATCCCCGTGCACAGCGTCCGGCTGCGGGGCCTGGTCGCCCATCAGGAGGTCCTGTTCGGCGGTCCCGGCGAGCTGTTCACGCTGCGCCACGACTCCCTCGACCGAGAATCGTTCATGCCGGGCGTCCTGCTCGGCGTGCGTCGGATCGGGGCGCGGCCCGGCCTTACCGTGGGCCTGGAATCCCTCCTCGAGCTGTGACGGGGGCGACGGACCGGGCGCGGGCGACGGACCGGCCCCCGCGCCGAAGCTCGTGCACGCTCGAGGCGCCGCCGGCCGCCGGGGGAGGGGACCCCGGCGGCGCCGGCACGGTCGCTGACCCGGCCCGGGGATCCGAGCGGGCGGCCGGGGGTTGACGGGGGCGGGAGACCCCCGGCCGCCGGTACCAGCGGGCGGTACCTCCAGCGGCCGGCGCTGGGGAACCGACCGTCTGCCATCCGGTGTACCACCCGATCGCCACGATGGCGATCGGTTCAGTGCGCCCGCGTGACCGAGGGTGCGGGTGGGTACGCGAGTGCCCGCATGCGTCGCACTTCGTCGTCCTGCCCGCTGGTGTCGTCCTCCGGCCGGAATCTCACCGCGCCCAGAACTGTCCGACCCACCGGCTACCGTGGACGGCGGACAAGTCGACGACCTCGGGAGATCACGTGACCGCAGCCGCCTCCGCCGAGCCGACCGGCCCGGCCGCGCCCGCCGGCCCGCCCGTCGCCACCCCCCGGGTCCAGGTGATCGCCCAGACCCAGTTCACGCCGCCGGCCGACGTGCCGTGGGAGACCGACGCCGACGGCGGCCAGGCGCTGGCCGAGTTCGCCGGCCGGGCCTGCTACCAGAGCTGGTCGAAGCCGAACCCGGCGACCGCGACCAACGCCGGCTACCTGCGTCACATCCTCGACGTCGGGCACCTGTCCGTCCTGGAGCACGGCGTCGTCACGGTGTACATCACCGGCGTCTCGCGCAGCCTCACCCACGAGCTGGTCCGCCACCGGCACTTCTCCTACAGCCAGCTCTCGCAGCGCTACGTGCCCGAGCGCGACGCCGCGGTCGTCGAGCCGGCCGTGATCGCCGAGGACCCCGAGCTGCACCGCCTGTTCACCGAGGCCGCCGCCGCCTCGCTGGCCGCCTACTCGGCCCTGCTGGAGGGCCTGGAGAAACGTTTCGCCGACGTCGCGGCCCCGACCGCCCGGCGCAAGCAGGCCCGCCAGGCCGCCCGCTCGGTGCTGGCCAACGCGACCGAGACCAGGATCGTTGTGACCGGCAACTACCGGGCCTGGCGCCACTTCGTCGCCATGCGGGCCAGCGAGCACGCCGACGTCGAGATCCGCGGCCTGGCCGTGGCCGCGTTACGCGAGCTGACCCGGGTCGCGCCCAACGTGTTCGGCGACTTCACGATCGCCACGCTCGCCGACGGCACCGAGACCGCGACCAGCCCACTCGCCCACGAGGGCTGACGGGGCGGGCGCGCGCCCGGGCGCGTGGAGGCGCTCGGCGATCACGGGACGCTCCGCCGCGATCACCGGGGAGGCGTGCGGCGATCATCGAGGAGTCGTGCACCGGCGCGCCTGGCCGTGACCCACCGGGTACCCTTGTGGCACCGCCGTCCGGCCTCCGCCCGCCGCCGGTGGCCGCGCCGCGGCGCCGCGCGTGAGGAACCTGCCGGTTTCGGCCGGTCGGGCCGGTCCGGTTCGTGACCGCCCGGCGGCCGTCCGGCCCCGGCTACCCGGACGCGGCAGGAGTACCCCGCCCTACGGGATCCGGGCGGTGAGCGACCATGAATCGGATCGGACGTGTCATCGGAGGTGCCGTTCAGCGTGACGGACATGTCAGTGTTGTCCACCGCGCCGTTGGAGCCGGGAGCACTGCCCCCGGCGCCGGTGCCGCCGGCTCCGTTCGGGCGCGTCGCCACGGCGATGGTCACGCCGTTCAGGCCGGATGGCGGGCTGGACCTCGACGGCGCGGCCGCGCTGGCCGCCCACCTCGTCGACGCCGGCAACGACGCCCTCGTGATCAACGGCACCACGGGCGAGGCACCGACCACGTCCGACGCGGAGAAGCGTGAGCTGCTGCGGGCGGTCGTCGGCGCGGTGGGGGACCGGGCCCGGGTGGTGGCCGGCGTCGGGACCAACGACACCGCCCACACCGTGTCGCTGGCCCGCGACGCCGAGCGGGCCGGAGCCCACGGCCTCCTGGTCGTCAGCCCGTACTACAGCAAGCCGCCCCAGGCCGGGCTGGTCGCCCACTTCACCGCGGCGGCCGACGCGGCCGAGCTGCCGGTGATGATCTATGACATCCCGGGCCGGGCCGGGGTCGCCGTGAGCACGGAGACGCTCGTCCGCCTGGCCGAGCACCCCCGCGTCGTCGCGGTCAAGGACGCCAAGGACGACCTGGCCGCCTCGTCCTGGGTCCTGGCCCGGACCGATCTCGCGTACTACGCGGGGACGGACGCGCTGACCCTGCCGCTGCTGGCCGTCGGCGGCGTCGGAGTGGTCAGCGTCGTCTCGCACATCGCCACCCCGGTAGTGCGGGCGATGGTCGACGCCCACTTCGCCGGCTACGGCGCCCGGGCGCTGGCGGCCCACCGTCGCCTGCTGCCGGCCATCGAGGCGCTGTTCCGGACCCAGGCCGCGATCCTGGCCAAGGCGGTCCTGCGGATGGCGGGTCTGCCAGCCGGGCCGGTGCGGCTGCCGCTCGTCGACGCCGGCGAGGGCGAACTCGCGCAACTGCGCGCGGACCTGGCCGCCGCCGGCCTCCTGGCCGGCCTGGACGAGCTGGATGAGGCCGGCGGCCCGCCGGCCGCCGGCCGCGTCTCGGCTGGCTCGGGCGTGTCGGCCGGTGCCGGTGTGTCCGCTGCTTCGGGTCTGGGAGTGGCCCGGTGAGCCACCCGCATCCCGAACTCGGCCCCCCGCCGCCCCTGCCCGCCGGCGGACTGCGGATCATCCCGCTGGGCGGCCTGGGCGAGATCGGCCGCAACATGACGGTCTTCGAGCACGAGGGCCGGCTGCTCATCGTCGACTGCGGCGTGCTCTTCCCCGACCCGGAACAGCCCGGCGTCGACCTGGTCCTGCCCGACTTCGCTCCCATCCGGTCCCGGCTGGCCGACATCGAGGCCGTGGTCCTGACCCACGCCCACGAGGACCACATCGGGGCGGTGCCCTACCTGCTGCGCGAACGGCCCGACATCCCGATCGTCGGTTCCCGGTTCACCATGGCCCTGCTGGTCGCGAAGCTGGCCGAACACCGGCTCACCCCGCCGACGCTGGTCGTCCGCGAGGGGCAGACGCACACGTTCGGACCCTTCGCGACCGAGTTCCTCGCGGTCAACCACTCGATCCCGGACGCGCTGGCCGTCGCCATCCGCACCGACGCCGGCCTGGTCCTGCACACTGGCGACTTCAAGATGGACCAGCTGCCGCTGGACGGCCGCCTGACCGACCTGGGCGGGTTCGCTCGGCTCGGCGCCGAGGGCGTCGACCTGCTGATGTCGGACTCGACCAACGCCGACGTCCCCGGGTTCATCACGGCCGAGCGGGAGATCGCCCCTGTCCTCGACCGGGTCTTCCGGGACGCGGACCGGCGGATCATCGTTGCCAGCGTCTCCAGCCACGTCCACCGCGTCCAGCAGATCCTCGACGCGGCCGACGCGCACGGCCGGTCGGTCTGCTTCGTCGGCCGCTCGATGATCCGCAACATGGGCGTGGCCCGCGAGCTCGGCCTGCTGCGGGTGGCACCCAACCAGCTCGTCGACCTCAAGGACGTCGAGTCGCTGCCCGACCGCAACATCTGCCTGATCTCCACCGGCTCGCAGGGCGAGCAGCTCTCGGCGCTCTACCGGATGGCCAACGGCGACCACTCCATCAAGATCACCGCCGGCGACACGATCGTGCTGGCCTCCAGCCTGATCCCGGGCAACGAGACCGCCGTCTACCGGGTCATCAACGGCCTGACCCGCCTCGGCGCGACCGTCGTGCACAAGGGCGTGGCCAAGGTCCACACCTCCGGCCACGCGCCGGCCGGCGAGCTGCTCTACGTGCTCAACGCGGCCCGGCCGTCGAACATGATGCCGATCCACGGCGAGTGGCGGCACCTGAAGGCGCACGGCGCGCTGGCCGAGGCTACCGGCGTGCCGCCCGACCGGGTCGTGCTGGCCGACGACGGCGTCGTGGTCGACCTCGTCGACGGTCAGGCGAACGTCGTCGGAGTGGTGCCCTGCGGCTACGTCTACGTGGACGGCCAGGCTGTCGGGGACGTGGGGGAGCCGAGCCTCAAGGACCGGCGCATCCTCGGCGAGGAGGGCTTCATCACCATCACGGTGGTGGTCGACGTGGCGGCGGGCAAGGTCATCGGCGGCCCGGAGATCTTCGCCCGGGGCTTCTCCGACTCGCGGGCGGCGTTCGACCACGTCCGGGGCAAGCTGTCCGACGCGCTGTTCGACGCCATGCGCGGCGGGATGACCGACGTGAACGGCCTGCAGCAGATCGTGCGGCGCACGGTCGGGCGCTGGGTCAGCGACACCTACCGGCGCCGGCCGATGATCGTGCCGGTCGTCCTGGAAGTCTGAGACCCGGCCCCAGCGGCCGCGCGGCCCGGCGCGGGCCGCGCCGGGCCGCCCCCGACCTTCGACGGTCGTGCTCCGCGTACGCGGGCCTCGAGCCCGTCGGCTGTCGCGGCCAGAAGGTAGTGTCGCGGTAAGCGTCGCGCTCGGCCCGCCAGTGGTCGCCGAGCCCCAGGACGCGGACTAATCCCTGGTCGCGTCGGCCCGTGCGGGCCCGGCGTGCGCGGCCGTGAGATCACAAGGAGATCCACCGGTGACGGAGAAGACGATTGTGCTGGTCAAGCCGGACGGCATGATCCGGGGGCTGGCCGGTCAGGTGACCACGGTCCTGGAGAACCGGGGCCTGACGCTGGTCGGCTGCAAGCTGATCCAGCTCACCCCGGCGCTGCTGCGCGAGCACTACGCCCACCTGGTGGACAAGCCCTTCTTCCCGGGGCTGCAGGCGTTCATGGAGTCCGCGCCGGTGCTGGCCCAGTGTTGGCAGGGCCGTAACGCCGTGGACGTCGTGCGGGCGGCCATCGGCGCCACCGACGGCGCCAAGGCGGCTCCGGGCACCATCCGGGGCATCTACTCCTCCAGCCAGCAGTGCAACGTCGTGCACGCGTCCGAGGACGCCGCCGCGGCCGAGATCGAGATCAAGCGGTTCTTCCAGCCCGGGGAGATCTTCGAGGCCCCGGCCGTGCGCCTCGGCATCGTGCTGGCGGCCGACGAGGCCTGAGCGGGCGCCCGGCCGGCGGGTGCGGCCACCCGCCCGAAGCGACCGGGAGAATGGGCGGAGCCCCCGGTCGCGGAATGGGCGGAGCCCCCGGTGGCAGAGGGCGGCAGGTTGGCCCGGACCGTTCGTCCCAGGACGTTCGTTCTGGGCCGTCCGGCCGCCAGGTCCGGTGAGACACGCCCGAACCCGGCGCTTGCGGCGTATTCGGACGGCCAGTGAGTACCGTCCGGTTGTGGCCACACCGACGAGTGGCACGCGTCCGCGTGCCCGCGGGGGAACCGCCACCGGCCGATCGGCCGGGGCGGGGCGGCGGCCGGTCAAGGCCGGCCGCCCGAGCGGTGGCGCCCGGTCGGGACGCCGCCCCCCGTTCACCGTCCTGATCGCGACCTGGCTCGCGCGCGGCTTCGTGCGGGCCTGGATGAGCGCCGCCGCCGCGCTCGGCTCCGCCGGTCGGCGCGCCGGCCGGGGCGCGCGCGGCCTGCGCATCGAACCCGAGCACCGGCGGGACGGGACGGGGCTGGCCGCCCTGGGCGCCGCCGTCGTCACCGCCGCCTCCGTCTGGGGGCACGCCGGCGGTGTCGTCGGCCGCCTGCTCGCCGACGGCCTGCGGTTCTTCGTCGGTTCCGGGGCCGTCACCCTGCCGCTGTTCGGGGTGGGGGCGGCCTGGCGCCTCGTGCGCGCGCCCAGCGACCCGGCCAGCCGCGGCCGAGTGATCATCGGCTGGAGCGCCATCGCGTTCGGCGTGCTCGGGCTGATCCACCTCGCCCACGGCGTCCCTGACTTCTCCCGCGGCGAGGCGGCGATCAGCCGCGCCGGCGGCCTGGCTGGTTTCGTGGCCAGCGCCCCGCTGGCCAGCGCGCTCACCGGTTTCGTCGCCGCGCCGCTGCTGGCCCTGCTGGCCTGCTTCGGCATCCTCGTCGTCACCCGGACGCCCGTCCACCAGGTACCCGAGAAGCTGCGGGTGTTCTGGTCGACGCTCGGCGTGAGCCCGGCCGAGCTGCGCTCGGGGGCCCGCCACGGCGGCGACGGGCGGTCGCGGGGGGCCGGCGACGAGGACGACTACGGCCCGCCCAGCCGGGCCAGCGGCCGCGCGCTGGTCGACGACCTGCTTGGCCTCGACGACGGGGCGGACGGGGCGGACGCCGAGGCCGAACGGCCCCGGCGCGCCCGGCGCGGCCTCGGCCGGCGCCGTCGCGGTGGCGACGACGAGATCTACGACGTCGAGGCCGACGCGCCGCCGACCCCCGCGACCCCGCCGGCTCCGAGCCGGCGGGCGCGGGCCAGCCAAGCCGGGACAGACGGCCTCGACCCGGCGGCCGACGGCGCCGACGGCGACGACGAGACCGGCGGGCCGGCGCCCCGCCCGCCCCGGGCGGCGGGCGGGGCGGGCGAGGCGCCGAGCGGCCGCCTCCGCCCGTCCGGCCCGGCCAAGCAGCTGACCCTGCCCGAGGACGTCGAGCACTTCGTCCCGCTGGCCGCGCTCGACGCCGACTCGGACTACGCGCTGCCCTCGCCGACCCTGCTGCGCCAGGGCACGCCGCCCAAGGCGCGCTCGGCCGCCACCGACGGCGTGATCGCGTCGCTGACCGACGTGTTCGCCCAGTTCAGGGTGGATGCCAAGGTCACCGGGTTCACCCGCGGCCCGACGGTCACCCGCTACGAGGTGGAGCTCGGCGCGGCGGTCAAGGTCGAGCGGATCATCCAGCTCACCAAGAACATCGCCTACGCTGTCAAGAGCCCGGACGTGCGGATCATCAGCCCGATCCCGGGCAAGAGCGCGGTCGGCATCGAGATCCCCAACACCGACCGTGAGCTGGTCTCCCTGGGCGACGTGCTGCGCAGCGAGGTCGCCACCAGCGACGCCCACCCGCTGCTGGTCGGCCTGGGCAAGGACATCGAGGGCGGCTACACCTGCGCGAACCTGGCGAAGATGCCGCACATCCTCATCGCCGGCGCGACCGGGGCCGGCAAGTCGACCTGCATCAACACGCTGATCACCTCGATCCTGGCCCGGGCCACCCCGGACCAGGTCCGGATGATCCTGGTCGACCCTAAGCGGGTCGAGCTGACCAACTACCAGGGCATCCCGCACCTGATCACGCCGATCATCACGAACCCGAAGAAGGCGGCCGACGCGCTGCAGTGGGTCGTGAAGGAGATGGAGAACCGCTACGAGGACCTGGCCGCGTGCGGGGTGCGCCACCTCGACGACTTCAACCGCAAGGTCCGGTCCGGGGAGATCGTCGCCCCGCCCGGTTCCGAGCGGGTCTACACGCCCTACCCGTACATCCTGGCGATCGTCGACGAGCTGGCCGACCTGATGATGGTGGCCCCGCGCGACGTCGAGGACGCGATCTGCCGGATCACGGCGATGGCCCGCGCGGTCGGCATCCACCTGGTGCTGGCCACCCAGCGGCCCTCGGTCGACGTCGTCACCGGCCTGATCAAGGCGAACGTGCCGTCCCGGCTGGCCTTCGCCACCGCGTCGCTGGCCGACAGCCGCACCATCCTCGACCAGGCCGGCGCGGAGAAGCTGGTCGGCCTGGGCGACGCCCTGTTCCTGCCGATGGGGGCGAGCAAGCCGAGCCGGATCCAGGGCGCGTTCGTCTCCGAGGACGAGATCGCAGCCATCGTCGATCACACCAAGGAGCAGGCAACCGCGGTCTTCCGGGAGGACGTGTTCGCCGGGGAGGACGGGCCGCGCAAGGAGATCGATGAGGAGATCGGCGACGACATGCAGGTCTTCCTGCAGGCGGTCGAGCTGGTCGTCTCCAGCCAGTTCGGCTCGACCTCGATGCTCCAGCGGAAGCTGCGGGTCGGGTTCGCCAAGGCCGGGCGCCTGATGGACCTGATGGAGAGCCGTGGCATCGTCGGGCCGAGCGAGGGATCGAAGGCGCGCGACGTGCTGGTGATGCCGGATGAGCTCGAAGGCTTGCTTGTTACCCTACGTAACGGATAGAAAGCTGTTGGTGGCTGGTCGTGGAGCGTCGTCTTCGGCGAAGATGACTGTTACCCGCTGAACGCTCGACGCGGCGCGGCGGTCACGGACCAACCCCGGAACGCTGATCATATCGTGCGGAGGTTCCCATGCAGGCCGCCGATACGCCAGCGGGCGCCGGAGTCGGGCACCGGCTCGCCGCGGCCCGCCGTGAGCGCGGTATGTCCGTCGGTGACGTCAGCGAGCGCACGCGGATCCGCGCCAGCCTCATCGAGCGGATCGAGGAGGAGGACTTCGACGCCTGCGGCGGCGCGGTCTACGCCCGCGGCCACGTGCGCACCATCGCCCGGACGGTCGGGCTCGACCCCGCCGTCCTGATCGAGCAGTTCGACGCCGAGCACCACGCGACCACGATGCCGCTGGCGGTGGCCTCGACGCCGATCACGCAGGTCCGCGGCGACTACGACCCGCTGCCGCGCCGGTCGCGCCGCGACGGGTTCCCGTGGGTCGGCGCGGCGATCGTCTCCCTGGCCGCGATCTGCCTGATCGCGCTGCTGGCCATCCTCATCCCCGGCGGCTCCGGCGGGTCGTCCGGCACCACCACCGTCTCCAGCTCGTCGCGCACCGCGGCGCCGAGCGCCCCGCCGACCCATCGCGCCACACCGCCGGCCGCGCCGACCACCCCGCCCCCGACCGGGGTCAACCTGAAGATCAGCGTGGCCCGCGACCCGAGCTGGCTGATGGTGCGCGACTCCTCCCGGCACGTCCTGCTCCAGCAGATCCTGCAACCGGGCGACGAACGCACGGTGTCCTCGACCGACGTCCTGACGGTCAAGGTCGGCAACGCGGCGGCGGTCGCGCTGGCCTGCAACGGCAAGGACCTGGGCTTCAACGGCACGGCGGGCGCGGTGGTGACGGTCAACGTCGGGCTGGGCGCGGCCGGCGTGTGCCAGACCGCCGCGCCCGGCTCGGACGTCGCGCTGGCCGGCGTCCCGTCCGGCCGCGCCCAGCCCGGCGGTGCCCAGCCCGGCGGTGCCCTGGCCGGTGGTGCCCAGTCGGGTGGTCCGTCAATCGGTGGCGCCGGCGGCCGTCCCGCGGGTCCGCCCTCGCCCTGACGGCACCCCCTTCGCCCTGACGGCCGCCGGCCCGATCCGCCCGGGGTGGCGGCTCTCGGGCGGATCCGCGCCCGACCGGTAGCCTTGGGGCCGTGGCCACATCTCCCTCCCGCCGAGTCGCGTTGGTGACGTTGGGGTGCGGCCGTAACGAGGTCGACTCCGAGGAGCTGGCCGCCCGCCTCGGCGGCGACGGCTGGACGGTCGTGGCCGACCCGGCCGGCGCGGACGCCGTCCTGGTCAACACCTGCGGTTTCGTCGACTCGGCCAAGAAGGACTCGATCGACACCCTGCTGGCGGCGGCCGACCTGCGTGACAGCGAGGGCGGCGAGGGCAGCGAAGGCGGGGCCGGCGCGGGCGGCCCGCGGGCCGTCGTCGCCGTCGGTTGCCTCGCCGAACGTTATGGCGCCGAGCTGGCCGAGAGCCTGCCCGAGGCCGACGCCGTGCTCGGCTTCGACGCCTACCCGTCGATCGGCGCCCACCTCGACGCCGTCCTGCGCGGCGAGGCACCGGCGCCGCACACCCCGTCCGACCGCCGCCGGCTGCTGCCGATCAGCCCGGCCGACCGTCCCGCGGCCCGCGCCGCCGAGCCGGGCATGAGCGGCGCGCTCTTCCACCGGTCCCGGCTGGAGCGCGGCCCGATCGCCCCGCTGAAGATCTCCACCGGCTGCGACCGGCGCTGCGCGTTCTGCGCGATCCCGTCATTCCGGGGATCGCACGTCTCCCGCCCGCCCGAGCAGGTGCTGGCGGAGGCGGAGTGGCTGGCCGGCCAGGGCGTGCGCGAGCTGGTCTGCGTGAGCGAGAACTCGACGTCCTACGGCAAGGACCTGCGCGACCCCCGGGCCCTGGAGAAGCTGCTGCCCCAGTTGGCCGCCGTGCCCGGCATCGCCCGCGTCCGGGTCGTCTACCTCCAGCCGGCCGAGATCCGCCCGTCGTTGCTCGATGTGCTCCTGACCACCCCGGGGCTGGCGCCCTACCTGGACCTGTCCTTTCAGCACGCCTCGCCGACCGTCCTGCGCCGGATGCGCCGCTTCGGCGGCGCGGAACACTTCCTCGACCTGCTGCGCCGGGCCCGGGCCATCGCGCCGGAGCTCGGCGCCCGCTCCAACGTCATCGTCGGCTTCCCGGGCGAGACCGAGGCGGACGTGGAGATCCTCACCGAGTTCCTGGCCGCCGCCGAGCTGGACGCGGTCGGGGTCTTCCCGTACTCGGACGAGGAGGGCACCGAGGCGCTCACGATGGCCGGCAAGCTCGGCGAGGCCGAGATCGCCCGGCGGTTCGCCGCCGTGAGCGATCTGGTGGAACACCTCACCTCGGACCGCGCGCGGGACCGGGTCGGTGGCAGCGTCGAGGTCATGGTGACCGAGGCCGCGGGGCAGCTGGCGCACGGGTACGCCGGGCACCAGCAGGCCGACGTCGACGGGAGCTGCGCCGTGCGCCTGCCGGCGGCGGGCGCGGCGGCGGCCGGCGACCTCGTCCGGGCTCGGGTGGTGGACACCGCCGGCGTCGACCTCGTCACCGAGTTCGTCGAGGTGCTCGCCGCGGGCCGGGGCCAGCCGCTCGGGGCGGCCGCGGCGCCCGGCCCGCGATGAGCGCCGGCGCCCCCCAGGACCTTCCCGGCGCGGGCCTGCCGGCCGCTGCACCGCTTTCCCCGGCCTCGGTCGCGCCCCCGGCCGACGCCGGCGGATCCACCGCGGCCGACCCGCCGTCCGGCGTGGTCCGGCGCGAGGTCAGCGTGGTGAACCTGGCCAACGTCCTCACCGTCATGCGGCTGGCCCTGGTGCCGGTCTTCGTCGCGTTCATGCTGACTGGCGGTGGACACGCGCCTGGCTGGCGGTGGGCGGCGTTCACCGCCTACGCGGTCGCCGCCGGCACCGACCAGGTAGACGGCTACGTCGCCCGCCGCCGCGACACCATCACCGACTTCGGCATCCTGGTCGACCCGATCGCTGACAAGGCGCTGACCATGACCGCGCTGGTCTGCCTGTCCGCGCTGGGCGACCTGTCCTGGGCGGTGACGGTCCTGCTGGCCGTGCGCGAGCTCGGGGTCACGCTCCTGCGCCTGTGGGTGATCCGCTACGGCGTGATCGCGGCCAGTCGAGGCGGCAAGATGAAGACATTGCTGCTCAACTCGGCGATCGGGCTCTATGTCATGGGCCAGGGCTGGCCCCTGGCGCGCGAGGTCATTCTGGCCGCGGGCGTGGTCGTGGCCGTTGCCACCGGCGCCGACTACGTCGGGCGTGCGCTCACGCTGCGGCGTCGCGCCGCCCGCGGCCGGACCTGACCGCCGACCGGGCGTGATCGCGGCGAGGCGACGAAGCGGGAGATCCGATGCGGGTTGAACTGATCGCGGTGGGCGACGAGCTGCTCTACGGCGACATCGTGAACGGCAACGCGGCCTGGCTCGGCCGGGAGCTGGCCGACGTCGGCCATCCGGTGGCCCTGACCACCACGGTCGGTGACGGGATCGAGCTGATCGCCGACGCGGTGCGGGCGGCGCTGGGCCGGGGCGCGGGGGCGATCCTGCTGACCGGCGGGATCGGCCCGACCCAGGACGACCTCACCCGGGAGGGCGTCGCGGCGGCCGCGGGGGTGGCGCTGCGCCGCGATCCGGCGCTCGAGGAACAGCTGCGCGAGACGTTCGCCCGGCGGGCGGCCCGGGACGGCCGCCGCGTACCCGAGATGAACTACCGGCAGGCCGACGTGCCCGAAGGCGCCTCGACACTGCGCAACCCGGCCGGGACGGCGCCCGGTGTCCTGCTGGAGATCGCCGGCGCCGTCACCTACCTGATGCCCGGCGTGCCGCACGAGATGCGGGCGATGTTCGCCGAGTCGGTGCTGCCGGACCTGCTGGCCCGGGCCGGCTCACCCTCCGTGGTCGTCCACCGGATTCTGCGTACGGCCGGAATGTGGGAGTCGGCGGTCGCCGAGGCGCTGGCCGACGAGGTCAGTCGGCTGGCACCATTGGGCAACCCGACGATCGCCTTCCTGGCCAGCGGCGGGCAGACCCGGGTCCGGATCAGCGCCCGGGCCCGCGGCCGGACCGAGGCCCTCGACCTCATCGAGCCGGTCGAGGCGGCTGCCCGGGCCGCCCTGGGCCGCGGCCTGTACGGGGTCGACGAGGCCAGCCTGGAAAGCGTCGTGCTGGACGGGCTGCGCGCCCGGGGGGAGACGCTGGCGACGGCCGAGTCGCTGACCGGAGGTGGCCTGGCCGCCCGGATCACCAGCACTCCCGGGGCCAGCGCTGTCTTCCGCGGCGGCGTCGTCTCCTACGCCACCGACGTCAAGGCGTCCCTGCTGGGGGTCCCGGCCGGCGTGCTCGACGCCCACGGCGCGGTGTCGGCCGAGACGGCGGCCGCGATGGCCAGTGGGGTCCGGGACCTGTTGGGGGCCACCTATGGACTGGCGCTGACGGGGGTGGCCGGGCCGGACGAGCAGGAAGGGAAGCCGGTCGGTACGGTCTACCTGGGCCTGGCCGGCGCCGAGGGGGTGAGCACCCGCCTGGTGCACCTGCCGGGCGGTCGGGAGCAGGTCCGCGCGTACGCCGGGGTGCAGGCGCTGGACCTCCTACGACGTAAGCTCGAGGGGCGCGGGAGCGTCTCGGACGGGGTCGACGCGGACTGATCCGACCGCGATCGCCGGTTTCGCCCGGTTCAGCTCGGTGTTCGGGATTGTTTGCCGGATCGGTGTTGCTTACACGGTTACAGTCCCATCAACCAATATCCGCGAAGCCCGGCGCCGGGTATACGGTAGGGCGAGTTCGTGGACGAAGGAGGAGGCTCGATGGTCCTGCTCCGACGCATGCTCGGCGAGGCGCTTCGGCGTCGCCGCCAGGAGCAGCGCAGGACGCTACGCGAAGTGTCCTCCGCCGCGCGCGTGTCCCTCGGTTACCTGTCAGAGGTCGAACGCGGGCAGAAGGAGGCCAGCTCCGAACTGCTGTCCTCGATCTGTGAGGCGCTCGGTGTCCGCCTGTCGGACCTGCTGCGCGAGGTGAGCGACGATCTGGAGCTCGCCGAGCTGGCGGCCGGGGTGGCCCCGCCCGCCGGTGGCGGCCGGGTTCCGCCGGTGTCGGCCATGGCCGGCGCGCGCGGCGTCCGATCAGCGGTGATCGACCGCGCCGCCTGATCTGCCCGGCTGACCCGCGGTCCCGCCCCACGCGCCCGCCGGCGCCCCGTCGGCGGGAGGCGTGGTGGCGGCGTACTGACCTCCACACGGGGCACCCTTCGCCCGGAAGCATCCCGCGGAGAAGGGACAGTCATGAGCGCGGTACGCAGCCCACTGCCCGACAGCGCCCGGGCCACCGTCGGCGGCGCCCTGCAGGGGGCGCTGGTCGACCTGATCGATCTGTCGCTGGTCGCCAAGCAGCTGCACTGGAACGTGACCGGCCGCAACTTCAGGTCGGTCCACAAGCAGCTCGACGACGTCGTCACCATGGCCCGCGGCTACTCCGACGCGGTGGCCGAGCGGTCGGTGGCCATCGGCGTCAACCCGGACGGCCAGGCGGCGACGATCGTCGCCCGGACCGGCCTGACCGCCGTGGACGTCGGCTACGTGAGCGACGACAAGGTCGTGTCGTTCATGACCGACTGCCTGAGCACGGTCATCACCCGGATGCGCCGCCGGATGGATGACACCGAGGCGCCCGACCCGGTCACCCAGGATCTGATGATCGACATCGTCCGGGACGTCGAGGAGCAACACTGGATGTTCCAGGCGATGGTCTAGGCCGAAGGGCGCGCGATCGTGGCGTAGCCGCGCGCCCGGAGGCCCCGGGTTAGCACAGGCCGAAGGGCGCGCGATCGTGGCGTAGCCGCGCGCCCGGAGGCCCCGGGTTAGCACAGGCCGAAGGGCGCGCGATCGTGGCGTAGCCGCGCGCCCGCGTCACATCCCGGTCCAAGTCCACCCAAAGTCTGGTTGTCGACGGCCCAGCCCCGTACCAGGGGGCGCCGAGGCGTGCGACCATCGGGGTATGGCGAACGTGGTCCGGAAGTTTGCGCGCTATCTCTCGGCGTCGGCGAACCGCAAACTGGATGAGAGAGCCGATCCACGCGTTCAGCTCGACCAGGCCATCACCGAGGCACAGCAGCAGCATCAGGCGCTGGTGCAGCAGGCAGCCGTCGTCATCGGCAACCAGCGCCAGCTCGAGATGCGCATGGCCCGCCAGATCGACGAGGTCAACGGGCTGACCGACTCGACCCGGCAGGCACTCGCCCTGATCGACCGGGCCAACTCCACCGGCGACACCGGCGCCGCCGCGCGCTACGAGCAGACGGCTCAGGTCTTCGCCGGCCAGCTCGTGACGGCGGAGGCGACGCTCGAGGACCTCAAAAGCCTGCACCGCCAGGCCGTCTCGTCGGCCGAGCAGGCCCGTGAGGCGGTCGAGGAGAACACGGCCCGGCTGCGCTCCCATTTCGCCGAGCGCGACCGTCTGCTGACCCAGATCGAGCAGGCCGCGATGCAGGAGCAGATGGGCAAGGCGATGGAGGGCATGTCCCGGGTCACGCCGCCCGGCGACACCCCGACCCTGGCCGAGGTCCGCGACAAGGTCGAGAAGCGTTACGCCATCGCGCTCGGCCGCCACGAGCTGGCCTCCCAGGGCGTCGAGGCGCGCATGATGGAGGTCCGCAAGGCGTCGCTGGACGCCCGCGCGGTCAGCCGGCTCGACCGGATGCGTATGGAGCTCGCCGCCGGACCGGGCGGGACGTCCGCCGAGAGCCTGCCGCCCGGCGCGTCAGACGCCATCAGCCCGCCGTCGCGGACCATGCCCTCCCTGGAGAAGGGGCGGGGCGCGAATGGTCAGGCCGGCGGGCAGTCGGGCGCCAGTGACGCTTCGGCCGGCCCGGCCGGCGCGGCGGACGGTGCCGGTTCCGCCGGCTGAACTGGCCGAACTGGCTGACCGACCAGCCTGGCCCGCGCGCGGCGAGGAGGGAGGACCGCGGCGATGACACGCCCGTCCGACGCCGGCTCCGGGCCGGAGCCCACGCCCCTCGCCGACTGGGTCGCCGCCCGCCGCCGGGACGCCGAACGGTTCCGGGCCGAGGCCGAGCGGGTGCGGTCCGAGTGGCAGCGGGCCGCGCTGGAGCAGAAGGCCCGGTGGGAAGAACAGGGGGCCCCGCGGGAACAGGGGACGGCCTGGGCGTCCAGGGTGGAGCCGATGGTCACCGAGGCCGAGCGCCGCGCCCGGCAGATGGCCGGCGGGGTGCGCGGCTGGCGCGACGCCCGGGCCTACGCAAGCTCCGAGCGCCGGCTGCGCGCCGCGCCGGCCCGGATCAGCCGCCGGGCGAACCTGGAGACCGGGGCCTGGGGCGCGCTGGCTGTGGCCAGTCCGCTCGTCGCCGTGGCCGGTGGCCCCTGGGAGTGGTTCGTGGTGGCCGGCGGCGCGGCGCTGCGCGGCGGGCTGGCCTGGCGGGAGGGCCGGCGAGCCAGCCGGCTCGCGCTAGCCCTCACCCTGCCCGAACCGAGCGTGCCCGCGCCCCGGTCATCCCGGGGGCGGTCGTCGGCGTCGGCCGGGCCGATGCGGCGCTGCGACGCGGCGTTGCGGGCGCTGACGGCGATGACCCGTTCCGTCCCGGCCGGCCCGGCCCACGACTCGCTGCGGGCGGCCATGGTCCCCGCCGTAGAGGTGGTGGATGGTCTGCGTTTGCAGGCCGGGCGGGTCATCGCGGTCGAAACGGCCCGGGACGCGGTGGCCGACCGCGCCCGCCGGGCCGAGATCGGCGCGACGCTGAAGAGCCTTCTGGCCGAGATGGACGCGGCGATCACCGCCCTCGAGGCGATGATCGCCGCCGCGTCCGATGTGGTCGCCGCGCTGCCCAGCGGGGTCGCCGACGACCGGCTGCACCTGCTCGGCTGGCGTACCGACGCGCTGCGCGGCTTCGCCGACGGCCTGCGCGCCGCCGCCGCGTCGGCCTACCCGGGCGCCGGGCCGGGGCCGCGTCGGGCCTGACCGGTCCGGTATCCCGGTGTGGGCCGGCTGCCAGGCGCGGGCCCGGGCCCGGGCTGGCAGCAGGGGCACCACGCCGTGGTCCGGCTCGCGCCGGTCGCGATCCGCCGCGGCACGCCCGGCGGGGCCTCGCCGGCGTCGTGGTCCTGCTCGGCCCGCCGGATCGTCGTCCCGCACCGGCGGCAGGGCCGTCCGGCCCGGCCGTAGACCCAGTGCCAACCCGCCGCCCTCCGCGACCGGGGGCTCCGCCCATCCTCCCGGTCGCTTCGGGCGGGTGGCCAACCCGCCGCCCTCCGCGACCGGGGGCTCCGCCCATTCTCCCGGTCGCTTCGGGCCGGTGGCCAACCTGCCGCCCTCCGCGAACCGGTGCTGATCTGTTCGGGGCGGGACGCGTTGGCCGCCACGAGCCGGGCGCCGAGCTCGAGGAGCCGGCGCGGGTCCCGGACGTCGGCGACCGGCGTCCACGGACTGACCCCGGCCAGGAAACAGGCCTCGGTCCGCCAGATGTTGCCCAGGCCGGCCAGCACCCGCTGGTCGAGCAGGGCGGCGCCGACCTGGCGGCGGGGGCGGGCCAGCAGGTTGGCGAGGGCGACGTCCAGGTCCCAGTCGTCGCCCAGGACGTCCGGGCCCAGCCCGCCGACGGCCCGCTCCTCGGCCGCGGTCGGGACGAGTTCGACGATGCCGAGGCGGTAGCCGACGGCGACCGCGCTCGTCGTCGCCAGCACCGCCCGCACCTGGTGGGCCGCCCCGCCCCGCCAAGGCGATCCCGGTCGATAGAGGTGGAATGCGCCGTCCATCAAAAAATGGGTGTGCAGGCTGCGGCCGTCGTCCAGCCGGAACAGCAGGTGCTTGCCCCGCGCGGCCACGCCGCGGACCGTGACCCCGGCCAGGTCGACGGTGGCCAGGGCCGGGACTCGCAGCTCACCACGGACCAGCCGCTGCCCGGCCAGCGCGCCGTCGAGGCGCCGCGCGGCCAGCCACACCGTGTCGCCTTCGGGCATGAACCCATGATGAACCCGCCGGTCCGACCGTTTCCACCGCCGGCCCCGCGCGAGCGCCGCGCGGGCGCCGTTCGTTGACGCCGCCGGTCAGTGGGCGGTCTCGACCGCCCGCGTCTCCCGCACGACGGTCACCCGGATCTGGCCCGGGTAGGTCAGCTCGTCCTCGATCTGGCGGGCGACGTCGCGGGCCAGGGCTCGCGCCGCGGTCTCGTCGACCTCCTCGGGGATCACCATGACCCGGACCTCACGGCCCGCCTGCATCGCGAAGACCTTCTCGACCCCGGAGTGCTCGCCGGCGATCTGCTCGATGCGCTCCAGGCGCTTGACGTAGGACTCCAGGCTTTCGCGCCGGGCGCCGGGCCGTCCCCCGGAGATCGAGTCGGCGGCCTGGGTGAGGACGGCCGCGATCGAGCGCGGCTCGACCTCGTTGTGATGGGCCTCGATCGCGTGGATCACCTCGGGGTCCTCGCCGTAGCGGCGGGCGACCTCCGCCCCGATCAGGGCGTGCGACCCCTCGATCTCGTGGGTCAGGGCCTTGCCGAGGTCGTGCAGCAGCGTCCCGCGCTTGGCCAGGATCGGCGGCAGCCGCAGCTCGGCGGCCATGATGCCGGCCAGATGCGTGCACTCGACGAGATGAGCCAGCACGTTCTGTCCGTAGCTGGTCCGGTAGCGTAACCGGCCGAGCAGCATGACCAGCTCCGGGTGCATCTCGGAGATGCCGGTGCGCAACAGGGCGTCCTCGCCGGCGCGCTCGCAGGAGCGCTCGACCTCCCGGCCCGCCCGCTCGAACTCCTCCTCGATCCGGTGCGGGTGGATCCGGCCGTCGCTGACCAGCGCGGACAGGGTCAGCCGGCCGACCTCGCGGCGCACCGGGTCGAAACAGCTGAGCAGGACCGCCTCGGGCGTGTCGTCGATGATGACGTTGACACCCGTCACCGACTCGAAGGCCCGGATGTTGCGGCCCTCGCGACCGATGATGCGGCCCTTCATCTCCTCGCTGGGCAGGTGCAGGACCGACAGCACCGACTCGGTCGTCGTCTCCGCCGCCACCCGCTGGATAGCCAGCGTCACGATCCGGCGAGCCCGTTCCTCGCCGCGCTCGGTCGCCTCGTTCTCGATGTCGCGAACGATCACCGCGGCGTCTTTGCGGGCCTCCCGCTCGACGACGGACAGCAGCTCCGTCCGCGCGGCCTCGGTGGTCAGCCGGCCGACCCGCTCCAGCTCCTCCCGGCGCTCCTTGTCCGCCTCGTCGAGCTGGGCCCGGCGCGCCTCCAGCTCGGCTTCGCGCTCGTCCAGCTCCCGCTCGCGGCTCTCGGCTCGCCGCCGCGCCTCTTCCAGCGCGGACGCCCGGTCCTCGAGGCGCTGCTCGCGCTGCCCGAGGCGGGTGTCGTGGGCAAGCAGCTCGGCCCGGCGTTCACGGATGTCGCGCTCGGCCTCGGCCCGGAACGCCTCGGCCGCCTTCCGGCCGGCCTCGCGGGCGCGGGCCTCCAGGAGCGAGGCGCGCAGTGCAGCCTCCGCCTCGGCCCGCTCGCGGATGGCCGCGGCCTCCCGCTCGGCCGAGGAGATCATCTCAGTGGCGCGCTGGCGGGCCCGCGTGTCCGCCTCGGCCCGCGCGTCCGCGTCGGCTAGCGTGTCCGCGTCCGCCGGACCGGCTCCTTGGGCCCGGTCGGCGCCCGGAGCCTCGGCGACGCCTTGGGCCCGGTCTACTCCCTCGGCCTCGGCTGGCCGAGCCGGGCCGGCGGTGTCGGCCGGACGGGATCGGTCGGCGCGATGCGTCGGGCCGACGGCGGGGACCTGACTCGGCCCGCCCCTCGCGGCGGCCACGCCGGCCTCCGTGTCCGGCTCAGCCTGACCGCCGGCGCTGGTCACCGGGGCCGGCCGGGTCCGGGTGGCCGGTCCCGCGACCATGCCGTTGACGGCCACCCGGTCCACGTCCTTGCTCGCGGCGACCGCCGCCCCGGTGGCGCCGCCGTGAGTGGCGGCCAGCTCACCGCGACCGCGGATATCGATTCCTTCGCCTGACGCCGGGTGGGTGGTCCGGCGGTCAACCCGCGACGTCGAGCGCAGTACTCTCACGAGAAGAACGGCCACGCAGCATACGGCGGCGAACAATCCGATCAGAAGAACGGTGAGTACAACCGCCACGTCTCTCCTCCCGCCACCATCCACTCCCGCGTCCGCGGCAGTAGAGCGGAGAGGAACTCACGACGTGCGGCAGCGCCCAGGCGCACAGGCGCCGGGGTCCCGGGGCAACACACAGCCACAAACCGCCTGGAGGGACAGGCAGTCGAAGAGCTCTCGCTCGTGTCCAGTTGTCCGACGTATATGGGCACCGCGTCAACGCGGGAGTTCACTCACCTACGGTGAGGGTAGGTCGGCCCCTCTGGCACGGTCAAGAAGACACTGGTGTTCCCGGTCGACCGCGCGGTTGTAGATATGGCGGTCTCCGGCGGCCGTGAACGATCACTCCGCCATGGCCCTCCCTGGGCTAGGCGAATATCTTCCGCAATTCCCGTGGTTCTGCTATCCGGTCGGATACGGCCCGACTCCCACTGATGGTTGCCCGTCGTTTCCCCTGCGTGTCAGCGCGCCCGGGGGCACCTCCACCTGACGAGCGCCGCCACCTGACGAGCGCCGCCACCTGACGAGTGCCGCCACCAGATGGGCACTTCCGCCCGGCGAGCACCCTCCAGCGGAGGGCACACGGGTCCGGGCGCCGCTTCAGCGCGAGGCATTCGTGCCGCGGCGGCTCGGCAGCGTCCGACTCCCGCCGAGCATTGGCGTGAGCAGGCAGTCGCGTGCTCATCCGTCCGTCGGATCCGGCGCGATGTCGGCATCGCCCGGCCCTAAATCATCATTCGCCTCCGTCTCACCGAGCATCTCGTTCAGGACGTTCCGTGCCACGTCTCCCGAATAGCCCTTACGAGCCAGGAGCGCCGCGAGGCGACGGGCCCGCACCGGGGGCGCCGCGGTGGCCAAGGAGGGTAGGCGCCTGGCCACGAGCGCCCGCGCCGACGCCTCCTCCGAGTCATCGTCGACATCCGCCAACGCCGCCGCCGACACCTCGGCGTCGACCCCCCGCCGGCTCAGCTCGTGGGCGAGTCCCCGCCGGCCGAGGCCCCGTCCCGTTCGAGCCGACGACACCACCATCGACGCGAACGCCGCGTCGTCGATGAGACCGACCTCGGTGAGGCGGTTGAGGACGGCTTCGGCGACGTCCTCATCGACTCCGGACCGGCGCAGTTTGCCGGCGAGCTCGTTTCGGCTGCGCGGCCGCGCGGCGAGCTGGTGCAGGCAGATCTCCCGGGCCCGGGTAGCCGGGTCCTGATCCGCCCGCGGGCCGCGCCGCCGCGCGCTCTCATCCCGAACATCCCGGCTGCCTTCGGCCGGCTCGCCGCATCCGCCGACCCCCGCGCCGCCCCGCGCCCGGGAAACCGGGCGGGCCGACGAAGCTGATCCGGCGGGTTCGGATCGTGGGATCACAGGTCGATCGGGACCGGCGCGGGCGTGTCCGCGTCAAGGGTCGGGACCATCCCGAGCTTCTCCTTGATGCGCTTCTCGATCTCGTTCGCGAGATCGGGGTTGTCCCGCAGGAACGAGCGCGCGTTCTCCTTGCCCTGCCCGAGCTGGTCGCCGTCGTAGGTGTACCAGGCGCCCGACTTCCGGATCAGGCCGTGCTCGACACCCATGTCGATCAGCGATCCCTCGCGGCTGATGCCCCCGCCGTAGACGATGTCGAACTCGGCGGTCCGGAACGGCGGCGCCAGCTTGTTCTTGACGACCTTGACGCGGGTCCGGTTGGCCACCGCCTCCTGGCCGTCCTTGAGCGTCTCGATCCGCCGGACGTCCAGCCGGACCGAGGCGTAGAACTTCAGCGCCTTGCCGCCGGTGGTCGTCTCCGGCGAGCCGAACATCACCCCGACCTTCTCGCGGAGCTGGTTGATGAAGATGGCGGTGGTGCCGGAGTTCGACAGCGCGCCGGTGATCTTCCGCAGGGCCTGTGACATCAGGCGGGCCTGCAGGCCGACGTGGCTGTCGCCCATCTCGCCCTCGATCTCGGCCCGCGGCACGAGCGCGGCCACGGAGTCGATGACGATGATGTCCAGCGCGCCCGACCGGATCAGCATGTCCGCGATCTCCAGCGCCTGCTCGCCGGTGTCCGGCTGGGAGACCAGCAGCGCGTCGGTGTCGACGCCCAGCTTCGCCGCGTAGTCCGCGTCGAGCGCGTGCTCGGCGTCGATGAACGCGGCGATGCCCCCGGCGGCCTGGGCGTTGGCCACGGCGTGCAGCGCGACCGTCGTCTTCCCCGAGGACTCCGGCCCGTAGATCTCCACGATCCGGCCCCGGGGGTAGCCGCCGATGCCCAGAGCCACGTCCAGCGCGATGGATCCGGTGGGGATCCCCTGCACCGGCGGGCGGGAGTCGTCGCCCAGGCGCATCACCGAGCCCTTGCCGAACTGCTTGTCGATCTGCGCGAGGGCGTTCTCCAGCGCCTTCTCGCGGTCGAGTCCTGCCATAGGAACCACTCCAGGCTGAGTTCGTTTTGGTTTGGCCACGACGGCGACGCTAGGGGGTAGGTCCGACAGTTTGGGCGGCGGGGCCGGTCGCCTGTGGACAACCGTCCCACCGCGATCAACTATAGGGAACGCTAGTTCGACTATACTGCCGACGCGCCGAAAATGACCCGTCCCGCCCGGCCGGGACCGCCCTGCCTCGACCCCGACGGCCCCGTCAGCGCTCCCGCGACGGCACGGCGAACTCCTCGCACACCGCGCGCCACACGTCCTTGGCGTCGTCGCCGCGGGCCAGCGCGCCCTCCACCGTCGCGCCCCCCAGCGTCGCCAGGACGTGGTCACGCGCGATCGACTCCGCGTAACCCTCCCCGAAGTGCCGGTTCATCCGCGCCCAGAACTCGGTCAGTCGCACCCGACCAGTGTCCGCCCCCGGTCCGGAGCGGGCGCGCGCCCCCGCCGCCGATCGCCATGGACGGCCTGGCGAGCCGACGGGCAAGCGATCATGGTGTAGCAGTGTGCCGGTGGCCATGGACCGTCTGACCTGGGCCGATGAGGCGCTCGGACAAAACTGTCCGACCCGGCGCGCACACTGGACAACGTGGCTCGCACCTCGCCTCTCGAGGCTTTCACTCCCGCGACCCGCGCCTGGTTCGACGCCGTGTTCCCGGAGCCGACCCCGGCGCAGGCCGGTGCGTGGCGCGCCATCAGCGGCGGCCAGAACGCGCTGGTGGTCGCTCCGACCGGCTCCGGAAAGACGCTGTCAGCGTTCCTGTGGGCGCTCGACGGCCTCCTCCGCGAGCCGCGACCCGCCGACGTCACCCGGCGCTGCCGGGTGCTCTATGTCAGTCCGCTCAAGGCGCTCGCCGTGGACGTCGAGCGCAACCTGCGTGCCCCACTGGTCGGAATCGACGCCCAGGCCCGGCGCCTGGGCTCGCAACCCCCCGAGATCGCGGTCGCGATCCGGTCCGGCGACACCACGGCCGCCCAGCGCCGAGCCTTCTCGACGTCTTCGCCGGACATCCTGATCACCACGCCGGAGTCGCTGTTCCTGCTGCTCACCAGCCGGGCCCGGGAGTCGCTGCGCGGGGTTCGGACGGTGATCGTCGACGAGGTGCACGCGGTGGCCGGGACCAAGCGCGGCGCGCACCTCGCGCTGAGCCTGGAGCGGCTCGAGGAGCTGCTCGACGCACCGGCGCAGCGCATCGGCCTGTCGGCGACGGTCCGGCCGGTCGAGGAGGTCGCGCGCTTTCTGGGTGGTGCGCGGCCGGTTACGGTGGTCCGCCCGCCGAGCGAGAAGACCCTGCGGGTGGACGTCGTCGTGCCGATCGAGGACATGACCGCCCTGGACGCGCCGGGCGGCGGGGAAACTCCGCCCGGCGCGCCCGCTCCGCGCGGCGGGGACGACGCCGGCGCTGAACCCCGGATCGGCCCTGAAGCCGGAATTGGGGCCGGGCCCGATCCGGCCGCCGATCTTCCCTTCGGTGGCTCGGCCGCCGGCGGCGCCCCCCGCTCCTCGATCTGGCCGGCGGTGGAGAACCGGGTCCTGGACCTGGTGCTGGCCCACCGCTCGACGATCGTGTTCGCCAACTCCCGCCGCCTGGCCGAGAAGCTGTGCGCCCGGCTCAACGAGCTGTACGCCGAGCGCCTCGCGGCCGTCGGTACGGCGGCCGCTGCCGGGAACGCGGCCGGGGCCGAGGCGTGGAACCCGACCGTCGCCGGCGGCTTCCCGGCCCAGATGATGGGCGGCTCCGGTGACGTGGCCCGGCCGGCGGATTCCACCGTCGAGATCGCCCGGGCCCACCACGGCAGCGTCAGCCGGGCCCAGCGGGAGATCATCGAGGAGGATCTCAAGGCCGGGCGGCTGCCGGCCGTCGTCGCCACCTCCAGTCTCGAGCTCGGCATCGACATGGGCGCCGTCGACCTGGTGGTCCAGATCTCATCGCCCCCGAGCATCGCCGCCGGTCTGCAGCGGGTCGGCCGGGCCGGCCATCAGGTCGGCGCCCCCAGCGAGGGCGTCATCCTGCCCAAGCACCGCGGCGAGCTGGCCCAGTGCGCGGTCGTCGCCGAGCGGATGGCCGCCGGCGCCATCGAGGAGCTGCGCATCCCGCGCAACCCGCTCGACGTGCTGGCCCAGCAGATCGTGGCCATGGTCGCCATGGACAGCTGGGACGTCGACGCGCTGGCCGCGCTGGCCCGCCGGTCCGCGCCGTTCGCCGGCCTGCCCGCCTCCGCTCTCGAGGCCGTTCTCGACATGCTGGCCGGGCGCTACCCGTCGGACGAGTTCGCCGAGCTGCGCCCGCGCATCACCTGGGACCGGGTGGCCGGCACCCTCACCGGCCGCCCCGGCGCCCAGCGCCTGGCGGTGACCAGCGGCGGCACGATCCCCGACCGGGGGCTGTTCGGTGTGTTCCTGGTCGGCGAGGGCGGTGGCCGGGTCGGCGAGCTCGACGAGGAGATGGTCTACGAGTCGCGAACCGGCGACGTCATCCTGCTCGGCTCGTCCAGCTGGCGGATAGAGGAGATCACCGCCGACCGGGTGCTGGTCACCCCGGCGCCCGGTCGTCCCGGCCGGCTGCCGTTCTGGCACGGCGACTCGCCAGCCCGGCCGGCCGAGCTCGGCCGCGAGATCGGCGCGTTCGTCCGGGCCCTGGGCCGCGCCGGCCCGGACGAGGCCGGCGAGCGGCTGCGTGCCGCCGGCCTGGACGACTACGCCGCCGGCAACCTGCTGGCCTACCTCGACGAGCAGCGCCAGGCCACCGGCCACCTGCCGGACGACCGCACCATCGTCGTCGAGCGCTTCCGCGACGAGCTGGGCGACTGGCGCCTGGCTGTCCACACTCCGTTGGGAGCCGGCGTCCACGCGCCCTGGGCCCTCGCCCTGGGAGCCCGGCTGCGCGAACGCTACGGCGTCGAGGCGCAGATCATGCACGCCGACGACGGCATCGTCGCCCGCGTGCCCGACACGGACGTCCCCCCCGAGGCCGACCTTCTCCTGTTCGACCCCGACGAGATCGACGCGGTGGTGCGGGCCGAGCTCGGCGGCAGCGCCCTGTTCGCCAGCCGCTTCCGGGAGTGCGCCGGCCGGGCCCTGCTGCTGCCGCGGCGTAACCCGGGCCGGCGCACCCCGCTGTGGCAGCAGCGCCAGCGCAGCGCCGCGCTGCTGGAGGTGGCGGCCGGCTACGGCGAGTTCCCGCTCGTTCTGGAGACGATGCGCGAGTGCCTCCAGGACGTCTTCGACACCCCGGCCCTGGTCGGGCTGATGCGCGAGGTCGGCTCCCGCCGGGTGCGCCTGGTCGAGGTGGACACGCCTGAGCCGTCGCCGTTCGCCCGGACGCTGCTGTTCGGCTACGTCGCGGCGTTCATGTACGAGGGCGACGCGCCGCTGGCCGAGCGGCGGGCTCAGGCGCTGTCGCTGGACAGCTCGCTGCTGGCCGAACTGCTGGGCCAGGCCGAGCTGCGGGAGCTGATCGACCCGGGCGCGCTGGCCACCGTCGAGGCCGAGCTGCAGCGGCTGGCCCCCGACCGGCGGGCCCGGGACGCCGAGGGCGTCGCCGACCTGCTCCGGCTGGTCGGCGACCTGACGACGGACGAGGTGGTGGCCCGCGGCGGCACCCCCGAATGGCTGGCCGAGCTGGAACGCGCCCACCGGGCCATCCAGGTCCGGCTGGCCGGCGAGGCGCGGTGGGCGGCCGCCGAGGACGCCGGTCGGCTGCGGGACGCGCTCGGCATCCCGACGCCGGTCGGCGTGCCGGCCGCATTCACCGAGGCGGTGCGCGACCCGGTCGGTGACCTCGTCTCCCGCTACGCCCGCACCCACGGCCCGTTCGACGTCGCGGCGCTGGCCGGCCGGCTGGGCATCGGCGTGGCCGTCGCCACCCAGGCCCTCGAACGCCTGGCCGCGACCGGTCGGGTCGTGCGGGGCGAGCTGCGCCCGGGCGCCTCCGGGCAGCAGTGGTGCGACGCCTCGGTTCTGCGGCTGCTGCGCCGCCGCTCGGTGGCCGCGCTGCGCCGCGAGGTCGAGCCGGTGCCGACAGCCGCGCTGGCCCGGTACCTGCCGGCCTGGCAGTCGGTCGGGGCCGACGCCCGGGCCCGGGGCGTCGACGGGCTGGTCCGGGTCGTCGAACAGCTCCAGGGCGCACCCATCCCGGCCAGCGCGTGGGAGACCCTGGTGCTGCCCAACCGGCTGACCGACTACACACCGGCGATGCTCGACGAGTTGTGCGCGGCCGGCGAGATCGTCTGGACCGGGTCGGGCCGCCTCACCGGCGGCGACGGATGGGTGAGCTTCGCGCTGGCCGACGCCGCTCCGCTCCTGCTGCCCGAACCCGACGCCGAGGCCGTCGCCACCCCTGTGCACCAGGCCGTGCTGGACGCCCTCGGCGACGACGCGGCGTTGTTCTTCCGGACGCTGTCCGACCGGGTCGCCTCGACCGATGACCGCGAGCTGTCCGAGGCCGTCTGGGACCTCGTCTGGTCCGGGCACCTGACCAACGACACCATCGCCCCGCTGCGCCTGGCCCGCTCGGGCGGTGGCCGCTCGGCCCACTCCGGGCGCGCGGCACCGCCCCGGGCCCGGGGGCGGCGTTATGGGGCGGGTCGCCCGGCGATGCCCCGGCGGGCCGGGCCGCCGGCGATGGCCGGTCGCTGGTCGCGCACCCCCGAGCGGGACACCGATCCCACCCGGCGCGCGCACGCCGTGGCCGACCAGCTCCTGGACCGCTACGGCATCGTGACCCGGGGCGTCGTGACCGCCGAAGGAATCCCGGGCGGGTTCGCCGCCGTCTACCGGGTGCTGCGCGCGTTCGAGGACGCCGGGCGAGCGCGCCGGGGGTACTTCGTCGAGTCGCTGGGGGCGGCGCAGTTCGCGCTGGTCGGGGCGGTCGAGCGGGTCCGCGCGGCCGCCCGGGCCGTCGAGCGGGAGGCGGAGCCGCCCGACCCCTACGGGCCCGCGGCTGGCTACGGACCCGGTGGCGTGGACGGTCCGGGCAGGGCCGGCGGTCCGGGCGGCGCCGGCGGCCCTCGCCCGACCGGGCCGGAGGCGATCGTGCTCGCGGCGACCGACCCGGCCAATCCCTACGGCGCCGCCCTGGGCTGGCCGGCCCGGCCCCCGCTCGACGGGGCACAGTCCGGACCCGGGCACCGCCCCGGCCGCAAGGCGGGGGCACTGGTGGTGCTGGTCGGAGGCGAACTCGTCCTCTACGTCGAACGCGGCGGCCGGACTCTGCTGTCCTGGAGCGACGAGGCCGAGCGGTTACGGCCGGCCGTCGACGCGCTCTCGCTCGCGGTACGGGAGGGCTGGCTCGGCAAGCTCGACGTCCGGACGGCGGACGGTCAGGCCGTGCTGACGAGCGCGCTCGGCGTCGCGCTGGAGGGCGCCGGATTCCACCCGACGCCGAGCGGGCTGCGCCTACGCGGCTGACCTCGCTGGCCCGACGCCTGGCCGTGACCTGCCGTGACCTGTCGTGACCGAACGTAATCGCCAGGTCTCGTTACATACGGGAGTCACCTACCGCGATTTGCGCGAAGAAGTCAGCGCGGGTCCCCCAGCGGACAGGAGGCTTGCACGTCGTGGGCGGGGCATCGTCATGAGCGAGGCAACCTCGCGGTCGCGGCCGGGGGGCGGGACCGGTACAAGCTGCCCGCCCGCCGAGGCGTCCGTGCCCGCCACCATGGCGGACCGGCTGTGGCTCCCGGGCCGGCGGCTGCTCACCGCGGGCCTGGTCATGACGGTCACGCTGGTCGCATTCGAGTCCCTCGCCGTGGCGACCGTGCTGCCGATCATCGTGGGACAGCTCGGTGGGGTGGCCTTCTACGGCTGGGTCGCGTCGGCGTTCTTCCTGGGCACGCTGGTCGGGATCGTGATCGCCGGGGCGGCCACCGACCGGTCCGGCCCGGCGGCGCCGTTCGTCGTCGGTCTCGCGCTGTTCGGGGTGGGGCTGCTCGGGGCGAGCCTCGCCCCGACCATGCCGGTCCTGGTGGCGTTTCGCGCCGTGCAGGGTATCGGCGGGGGAGCCATCCCGGCGGTGGCCTACGCCAGCATCGGACAGGTCTACCCGGACGCGCTGCGACCCCGGATGTTCGCGGTGCTCTCCACGGCCTGGGTCGTCCCCGGTGTCGCCGGGCCGGCTGTGGCCGTCCTGATCGCCCAGGCGGTGAGCTGGCGGCTGGTGTTCGCCGCGCTCCTCCCACTGGTCGTCGTGGCGGGTCTGCTCACGGTCGGCGCGCTGCGTGAGCTCGGCGCGGGCGCCGGCGCCGACGCCGACGAGGGCCCGCCGATCCTGGACGCCATCCGGGTCGCGGCCGGGGCGGGGCTGGCCATCGCCGGGCTCAGCGTCGCCGGCCTGTGGACGGCGCCGCTGCTGCTGGCCGGCGCGGCCGTCGGTGCGCGCTCGCTGGCCCGGCTCCTGCCGCCAGGCACGGGACGGGCGGCGCCGGGCCTGCCGGCGACCGTGCTCAGCCGCGGCCTGCTGACGTTCGCGTTCTTCGGCGCGGACACGTTCGTCCCGCTCGCCCTCACCTCCTTACGCGACGCGTCCGGGATGCTCGTCGGCGTCAGCGTGACCGCGACGACGCTGGTCTGGACGATCGGCTCCTGGGTGCAGGAACGCCTGGCCTCCCGGGTGGCCGGGCGCTGGCTGGTCCGGACCGGGCTGGCGATCGTGGTGGCCGGTACGGGCGCGTTCGCGTGGGTCTTCGTTCCGGCGGTGCCGATCGGGGTGCCGATGGCGGCCTCGATGCTGGCCGGGTTCGGGATGGGGCTGTCGTACTCGCAGACCGCGACGATCGTCCTGCGCGAGACCGGTCCGCGCCGGGCCGGGGCGATGAGCACGGCGCTGCAGCTCGCGGACACCCTCGGGACCGCGCTCGGGGCGGGCGTCGGTGGCGCGGCGATCGCCATCGCCCGCCGGCACGGGGAAGGGATCGGGCCGGGCCTGGGCGCCGCGCTGGCCGTCGCGGCCAGCCTGGGGATGATCGGGGCCGCGCTGGCCGGTCGGCTCCCGCCGGGCAGCGCGACGGCGGCGACCCCAACCGCGCCCGCGCCCGCGCCGGTGCCCGCGCCGGTGCCCGAGCCGGCCCCAGCCGCCGAACCGAGCCGGCGCCGTAGTCTGGACCGGTGAGTTCGCGCACCTACGAGGTCCGCACCTTCGGGTGCCAGATGAACGTCCACGACTCCGAGCGCCTGGCCGGCCTGTTGGAAAGCGCCGGCTACGTCCCCGCCGGCCAGCAGGGCCAGGCCGCCCCGGCTGGCCAGCCCGGTCGGGACGTCGTCGCGGCCGGCCCGGCGGACCTCGTCGTGTTCAACACCTGCGCGGTGCGCGAGAACGCCGACAACCGCCTCTACGGCAACCTCGGCATGCTCGCCGCGGCCAAGAAGGACAATCCGGATATGCAGATCGCCGTCGGCGGCTGCCTGGCCCAGAAGGACCGCGCGACGATCACCGAGCGGGCGCCCTGGGTCGACGTCGTGTTCGGCACCCACAACCTGCACCGGCTACCGGTCCTGCTGGAGCGGGCCCGGCACAACGGCCGGGCCCAGGTCGAGATCGCTGAGGCGCTGGAGGTCTTCCCCAGCGTCCTGCCGGCCCGGCGGGCCAACCACCACTCGGCCTGGGTCAGCATCAGTGTCGGCTGTGACAACACGTGCACCTTCTGCATCGTCCCCAGCCTGCGCGGCCGCGAGGAGGACCGCCGTCCGGGGGACGTGCTGGCCGAGATCGAGGCGCTGGTCGCCGACGGCGTCCTCGAGATCACTCTGCTCGGGCAGAACGTCAACTCCTACGGCCGTTCGCTGGGCGACCCCGGCGCGTTCGCCCGGCTGCTGCGCGCCTGCGGCGGCATCGACGGGCTGGAGCGGGTGCGCTTCACCTCGCCGCACCCGCGCGACTTCACCGACGACGTCATCGACGCGATGGCCGAGACTCCGAACGTCTGCCCGCAGCTGCACATGCCGCTGCAGTCCGGGTCGGACGCGGTGCTGCGCCGGATGCGCCGCTCCTACCGGTCGGCGCGTTTCCTCGGCATCCTCGAGCGGGTCCGGGCCGCGATCCCCGACGCCGCGATCAGCACCGACATCATCGTCGGCTTCCCCGGCGAGACCGAGCAGGAGTTCGCCGAGACGCTGCGGGTGGTGCGGGAGGCCCGTTTCGCCGGCGCGTTCACCTTCCAGTACTCGCCCCGGGCCGGCACCCCGGCCGCGACCATGGCCGACCAGGTGCCGCCGGCCGTCGTCCAGGACCGGTATGACCGGCTGGTCGCCGTCCAGGAGGAGATCTCCTGGGCGGCCAACCGGGCGCTGACCGGGACCGGCGTCGAGGTGCTGGTCGCCGACGGCGAGGGACGCAAGGACGCGGCGACCGGCCGGCGCTCCGGGCGCGCCCGCGACGGGCGCCTGGTCCACTTTCGCGTGAGCGGCGCCGGGGAGCCAGGCGCTGGGGAGCCAGGCGCCGGGGCGGCAGGGGGGTGTGCGGCCGGGGAGCCAGGTGGCGGGGAGACCAGCGCGGGAGCGTCGAGCGTAGGGGTGTCCGCCCGCGGGGATGTCCGCCCGGGCGACGTCGTGACGACGGTCGTGACCCGGGCCGCGCCGCACCATCTCGTCGCCGACGGCCCTCCCCTCGCGCTGCGCCGGACCCGGGCCGGCGACGCCTGGGAGGCGGCCCGCCGCCGGCCGGAGCCGGCGTCCGCCGGGGCGCCGCCCGCCGTCACCCTCGGGATGCCGACGCTGCGCGGGGGCGCGACGGCGTCCGCTCGTTCGTGACGCGCTCGTTCGTGACGCGCTCGTCCGTGACGCGCTCGTCCGTGACGCGCGCGGCCGGCGGCGCGCGGCCGAGCAGCCGCCGCCGGCGCCGGGTGACGACGCCGTGAGCCTGGACGCGGCGGTCGTGTGCCCGCACCCCCCGATGATGATCCCCGAACTGGGCCGGGCGCTGCCGCTGGACGTGCGGGACCTCGCCGTCGCCGCCGTGGCCCGGTTGCTTGCCCGGCGTCTGGACCTGCTGGTCGTCGTGGGCGACGGACTAGCCACCGGTACGTACCCCGCTGGCACGCCGGGCGGGTTCCGCGGCTTCGGAGCCGACGTCGAGGTCCAGCTCGGCCCGGTCACCCGGCCCCAGGCCCGGCCCCAGGCCCGGCCCCCGAACCAGCCCCCGGCCCAGGCCCCGCCCTCGGCACCAGCCCACTCGACGCCGGCCGAGCCGTCTCTCCCTCCGGCCGTGCGCGGCCCGGCCGGCGCGCCCGCGCGGCTGCCGCTTTCGCTGGCCGTCGGAGCGTGGCTGCTGGCGCGGGCCAGCTCGGGCGGCGGCGATGCCGTCGACGTGCCCGTCCTGGGCGTCGGCGTCCGGGCCGACAGCACGCCCGAGGCTGCGGCCGCCCTCGGCGCCGCGCTCGCCGCCCGGGCGCCGCGGGTCGGACTGCTCGTCATGGGTGACGGCAGCGCCCGCCGGGACGAGAAGGCCCCCGGCTACCGCGACGAGCGGGCGCCCGGTTTCGACGCGGCCGTCGCGGCCGCGCTGGCCGCCGGCGACCCGGACAGCCTGCTCGCGCTCGACGCCGGCCTGGCCCGGGACCTGCTGGCCGCCGGCCGGGCCTCCTGGCAGGTGCTGGCCGGCGCCCGGATCTCCCACCCCATTTCCGAAACGGGCTCCACGACTGAGCGAGACACAGGTGTGGCATGGTGGAGTTCCACGCTGAGCTACGACGCAGCGCCGTACGGTGTGGGGTACCTGGTCGCGACGTGGGAGAGGCGGGGTCCCCTTCATGGTTACGGCACCAGTGGCGGCGCGGCGTCACCTGGAGATCGAGCGGACCGCGGCCGGCGGCCTGGCGGCGCTGCGGGTTGGTCCGCGTGACGGGGCACCGGTGGTGCTCGTCCCCGGTCTTACCGGCAGCAAGGAGGACTTCCTCCCGCTGCTCGTCCCGCTGGGCGCGGCGGGCTTCGACGTCATCGCGATCGACCAGCGCGGCCAGTACGAGTCCCACGCGCCCGATCCGGAGCGGGACTGCGCCACCGAGGCCCTGGCCGAGGACCTCGGCGAGATCATCGACGCCCTGCCCCGCCCGCCGCACCTCCTCGGACACTCCTTCGGTGGCCTGGTCGCCCGGGCGGCGGTCATCGCCGGTCGGCGCCACCTGGCCAGCCTCACCCTGCTCAGCTCGGGTCCGGCCGGCATCGTCGGGCCTCGGCGAGTCGCGCTGCGAGCGATGCGCGCGCTCTACGACCGGCGCGGCATCGAAGCGGTCTGGGCCGCGATGCGGGCCGCCGACGCCGGCCTCGACACCCCGCCGGACCGGCTGAAGTTCCTGGAACAGCGGTTCTTCGCCGGCAGCGACGTCGGCCTGCGCGTCATGTGCGACGGCGTGCTGGACGAGGCCGACCGGGTCGACGAGCTTGCCGACGCGCTGCGCTCGGGGGCGATTCCGGTGCTGGTAGCGCACGGCGACTCCGACAACGCCTGGCCGCCCCGCGTCCAGGCCGAGATGGCCCGGCGGCTCGGCGCTCGCTATGCCCAGATCCCCGGCGCCGCGCACGAACCGGCGACCGAGAATTCGGAGGCCACCGTGGCTCTCCTGCGGGAGTTCCTCCTCGACGCCGAGGGCCGCTGGGCCGCCTGACGGCCGAGAATTCGTGATCATGGCGTGGCCGTGGGCCCGGCGGCCGTGCGATGGCCGCCGCCAGGCGCGTCTGGCGAGGGTAGGGCGACGGGGCGGGACGCGGCGCTCCGGCCAGGGCGGCCGGCGTGGCACCCTCGAGAGATGTCCGTGTCCCGCCCCGAGCCACCGGTGAACCCGCCGGCGTCCAGCCCCGCGCCGGCGTCCAGCCCCGCGCCGGCGGTGCCGGGCCGCCTCCCGGGTCCGGTGCTCGCGATCGTCGGACCGACGGCGGCCGGCAAGTCCGACCTGGCGCTGGACGCGGCCACCCGAGTCGGCGGCGAGATCGTCAACGCCGACTCGATGCAGCTCTACACCGGGATGGACATCGGCACGGCCAAGCTCCCACCGGATGCGCGCCGCGGCATCCCCCACCACCTGCTCGACATCTGGCCGGTGACCTGGCCGGCCGACGTCTCGTCCTACCAGGCCGGGGCGCGGTCCGTGATCGACGCGCTGCTGGCGGCCGGACGGGTGCCCGTGGTGGTCGGCGGCTCCGGTCTGTACGTCCGGGCCGCCCTCGACGACCTGCGCTTTCCCGGTACCGACCCGGTGGTGCGAGCCCGCCTCGAGGCGGAGCTGGCCGTCGCGGGCGCCCCGGCCCTGCACGCGGCGCTGGCCCGGCGCGCGCCGGACGCGGCGGCCGCGATCCTGCCCACCAACGGCCGCCGGATCGTGCGGGCCCTGGAGGTCGTCGAGCTCACCGGCGCCTTCCAGGCGACGCTGCCGGAGTTCCGCTCCGTCTACGACGTCACGATCGTCGGCGTCGACCGGCCCGATCTGGACGCCCGGATCGAGGCACGGGCGGAGGCGATGTGGGCGGCCGGTTTCGTCGAGGAGGTACGCGGCCTGCTGGCCCAGGGTCTGGCCGAGGGTCGGACGGCGGCGCGCGCGCTCGGGTACGCCCAGGTCATCGCCTTCCTGCGCGGCGAGCTGGAGTCGGCGGACGCGGCCCGGACGGAGACGGCGCGGGCGACGCGACGCTTCGCCCGGCGTCAGCGTTCGTGGTTTCGCCGTGATCCCCGCATAGTCTGGCGGGAGGCGCCCGATCCGGACGAGGTGGCTGATCTCCTCCGCCAAGGTCGTGCCGCGTCGAGGGTGAACTGACCCCGGTCGGACTGTCTGACCCCGCCGTCTGGAGAGGCCCGTGAACACGCAGGAGGACCTCTCCTCCGCCCTGCGCGGGGCGTTCCACGACGGGTCCCTGCGCCTGTACTACCAGCCTGAGGTCGACCTGCACTCCGGCGCGGTGCCCGGGATGGAGGCCTTCGCGCGCTGGCGCCACCCGCTGCGGGGGCTGCTCGACTCGGCCGCCCTGCGCCGCGCGGCCGCCCGGACCGGCCTGCTCGACGAACTGGCCGCCTGGACGCTGCGGGCCGCCGTCGAGGAGGTCTGCCGTTGGCACGACCTGGCCGCCGGTACCCGGATCCGCCCGCCGCGGCTGTGGGTCAACGTCTCGCCGGAGCAGTTGGGCCGGCCGGGTTTCGGGACTGAGGTGGCCCGGGTGGTGACCGGTCGCGCGCTGCCGGCCGGGGCGGTGGGGCTGGAGTTCACCGAGGAGGCGCTCGGGCTGGCCAGCCGAAACGTGCCGGCCCTGCTCGCCTGCCTGCGCGGCGCCGGGGTGGCGACGGCGGTCGACGGTTTCGGGAGCTGGCTCGGGTCGCTGGCCACGCTCGACGTCCTCCCGCTCGACCTGGTGAAGATCGACCACCGCTATCACGCGGCGATGCTGCGGGACCTGGAGGGGGAGTCGGTGCTCGCCTCGATCATCGCGCTGGCCCACCGGCGCCGCATCGCCGTGACGGCCGAGGGCGTTGACAGCCTGCTCACGGCGTCCCGGCTGGCCGCGATGCGCTGCGACCGGGCCACCGGCGCCCTGTTCTGCCCGCCGGTGCCCGTTGAGGACGCCCGGCTGATCGCGCTCGGGCGCGGGCGCCCGGGCCGCTACCGCCGGCGTCCCGGCCCCAGTCCTGGTCGCGCGGCGCGCTCGGGCCGGCCGTGAGCGGCAGGGCGCTCATAAGATGGGGCGATGCGCTTCGTCAAGGGGCACGGGACCGGTAACGACTTCGTCGTCATCCCGGATCCGGACGGTGACCTCGACCTCACCCCGGCGCTGGTCCGCGCGATCTGCGACCGGCGGACCGGGGTGGGCGCGGACGGTGTCCTGCGGGTGGTGCTGAGCGCGGCCGCCGGTCCGGCCGCTCCGGTGGCCGCGCCGCCGCCGCCGGCGGCGGAGAGCGCCGGGCGGGAGCGGGCCCGCTGGTTCATGGACTACCGCAACGCGGACGGTTCGCTCGCCGAGATGTGCGGCAACGGCGCCCGGGTGTTCGGCCGGTACCTGGTCGACGCGGGCTACGCCGAGCCGGGACGGATTCCGATCGCGACCAGGGGTGGGACCCGGATCGTCGACGTGGGGACGGTCGGAGACGTCACCGTCGCCATGGGACCACCCCGCTTCGGTCCGACCGGTATCGCGGTGGAACTCGGCGGCTTGGCGCTGCGAGCTCACGCGGTGTCGATGGGTAATCCACACGCGGTGTGTTTCGTCGACTCGCTCGGACTCGACGGGCTGGCCGCTCTCGATCTCAGCCGCGCTCCGGTCGTGGCCGAGTCCGACTTTCCCGACGGGGTGAACGTGGAGATCGTGGTGCCCGGGCCGGACGGCCTGGCCACCCGCGTCCACGAACGCGGAGTGGGGGAGACGGCCTCCTGCGGGACCGGCGCCTGCGCGGTGGCGGTGGCCTGGGCCGCGCGGTCGGGAGCCCTGCCGCCGGGAGCCCTGCCGCCGGTGGCCGTCGACCTGCCCGGCGGCCGGTTGGTGGTGAGCTGGTCCGGCCCGGACGAGGTGCTGCTGAGCGGGCCGGCCGTGCTCGTCGCGGGCGGTGTGTTCCGGCCGGACTGGCTGGCGGCCGCGGCCGTCGTTGGACCGGACGGTGTGGGACCGGATGCCGCCGGTCTGGTCGGTGCTGGTCTCGGCTGATGCCGGCTCAGGCCCGGCCGGATCGCCGGTTGCCGGCCTGGGCCCGGCTGGCCTGGCTGGCACCCGCCTGGCTGACATCCGGTTGGGGCGCGGCGGTTCACCTTCGGCCGGTCGCCCCGTGGCCGGATCTGGTACTGCCGGTTCAGGCGATGTCGGCCCAGCTCGCGGCGCGCGCGCCCGAACCGCGGTCGCGCCCGAAAAGCGGTGGCGACGATCGGCGCCGGGTGACACCCTTCCTGGTGACGATCCGCTCGCCGTGGTGACGCGCAGTCCACATGTCCGAGCGGCCTGTCCGCTGGGTTCGACGTCGGATGGGAATCGGGACACCGTCCCTCCGAGTTGGGAGTAGTTGTATGAGTCTTCCCGCCGCATCGTCTTCGCTGCCTGGTCCGGGTCCGCGCCGCGAGGCGCGCCCGGTGACCAGATGGGGCGGCGACCTGCCGTTGGACGAGTTCGCCGACGGTTATCCGTCGGTTGAGGAGCTCGCCGACGACGGCGATCCGGCCGGGGACGCACAGGGCCGCCGGTTCTTCGACGCCGCCGATGACGGGTTCGAGCTGGAGGAACGCTCGGCCCTGCGCCGGGTGCCGGGTCTCGCGACCGAGCTTGAGGACGTCTCCGAGGTCGAGTACCGCCAGCTGCGGCTGGAGCGGGTGGTGCTGATCGGTGTCTGGACGTCGGGCACCGCGGCCGCGGCCGAGACGTCGCTGGTCGAGCTGGCCGCGCTCGCCCGCACGGCCGGCTCCACCGTGCTGGATGCCGTGATCCAGCGCCGGGACAAGCCGGACGCGGCGACCTACGTCGGCTCCGGCAAGGCGGTCGAACTCCGCGACATCGTTGCGGCGAGCGGCGCCGACACCGTGATCTGTGACGGCGAGCTCACCCCAGGGCAGCTTCGGCAACTTGAGGACGTCGTCAAGGTGAAGGTGATCGACCGGACCGCCCTGATCCTCGACATCTTCGCCCAGCACGCCACCTCCCGGGAAGGCAAGGCCCAGGTCGAGCTGGCTCAGCTGCGCTACATGCTGCCGCGCCTGCGCGGATGGGGCGAGGCCCTGTCCCGCTCCGGCGGTGGCATCGGCACCCGCGGCCCCGGTGAGACCAAGATCGAGACCGATCGGCGCCGGATCCGGGCCCGCGTCTCGCGGCTGCGCCGCGAGCTGGCGGCCATGGAGGCGGGCCGGGAGACCAAGCGCTCACTGCGTCGCCGCAACGAGGTGCCCGCCGTCGCGATCGCCGGTTACACCAATGCTGGCAAGTCGTCCCTCCTCAACCGGCTCACCGGAGCCGGGGTCATGGTCGAGGACGCGCTGTTCGCGACTCTCGACACCACCGTTCGCCGAGCCGAGCTGCCCGACGGCCGTGCCTTCACCCTCGCCGACACCGTCGGGTTCGTCCGGCACCTGCCCCACCAGATCGTCGAGGCGTTCCGCTCGACGCTGGAGGAGGTCGCCTCGGCCGACCTGGTCCTGCACGTGGTCGACGGTTCGCACCCCGACCCGGGCGGCCAGCTGACCGCCGTCCGGTCCGTCCTGTCCGAGATCGGCGCCGGTGAGGTCCCGGAGCTGGTCGTCGTGAACAAGTCGGACGCCGCCGATCCCGCTGTGCTGGCCCAGCTACGCCATCTGGCGCCCGACGCCGTGGTCGTCTCCGCACGCACCGGTGCCGGCCTCGACGAACTGGTCGACACCCTCGTCGCGAGGGTCCCCCACCCGGAGATCGAGGTGACGGTCAGCGTCCCCTACACGCGGGGAGACCTCGTCTCCCGGGTGCACGGCCTCGGCGAGGTACTTGACGTCGACCACACGGAGCACGGAACGGTCCTCCGCGCCCGGGTGCCGGCCGGCCTTGCCGCTGAGCTGCGCGACTTCACCCTCGCCACCGCCTGACCAGCCCGTCTCGCCCGCCCGCGCCGCGCGCCCGGCGTCGCCAGGCCACCGGATCGGGGAAAGCACCCGGCAGCCTGACGACGTCGAGACGCGGCCGGCGTCGCGCGAGCCCGGCCGCTGTCGTCACACCCGGCGCAGCACGGCGACGATCCGGCCGAGGATGGTCGCGTCGTCGCCGGGGATGTCCGAGTAGGTGCTGTTGCGAGGCTGCAACCAGACGTGGTCATCCTGGCGGCGGAAGACCTTGACCGTCGCCTCGCCGTCGATCATCGCGGCGACAATCTCGCCGTTGTCGGCCACGGGCTGCTGACGGACGACCACCCAGTCGCCGTCGCAGATCGCGGCCTCGACCATCGAGTCGCCGGCCACCCGGAGCAGGAACAGCGTTCCTTCACCCACGACCTCCCGCGGCAGCGGGAAGACGTCCTCGACGGCCTGCTCGGCCAGGATCGGGCCGCCGGCCGCGATCCGCCCGAGCACCGGGATGTAGGCCGGCGACGAGCCGTCGGCCGCGGCCGTCCGCTTGGGGCGCGGCCGGATCGGCCGGTTGGCGTCGGCGCTGGTCGGCAGGACCTCCATCGCTCGGGGCCGATGCGGATCCCGGCGCAGGAACCCCTTGTCCTGCAGCACCTTGAGCTGGTAGGCGACGCTCGAGGTGCTGACCAGGCCGACAGCCTCACCGATCTCCCGGACGCTGGGAGGGTAGCCGCGGCGTTCCACCGCGTCCCTGATCACTTCCAGCACCCGGCGCTGCCGCTGGGTCAGGCCAGCCGCGTCAGGTGGACCGTCCGGCAGGTCGCGGACCGTACCCCGAGAACCGCGCCGGGTCGGGCCTTCGGTGTTCGCCATGGTCAACCCGCCCTCCTTCGTTGTTTGTCGCGCCACCGTCGGCGCGCATGTGTTCGATTTTGCTGCAGATGCGGCCCGTTGTGTGGCTTGGCCGAAGATCGGTACGGCTGTTCGCCCAGGGAGAACTTTGTGTGCCTCCCCGACTACTGCAAGTGCTCGCAGTCACGTTCCACATCTGATCCGTATGACCGTATCCGGGGTGGACCTACATCATCAAACAACCGTTCGAGCGTGTCGCGCGAAATTGTCGGCGGCCCGCGGTACAAATCGCGCAGACGTTCGATCGAATGCCTGTTTCGTACCGAGGGGTGATCATGGCCCACATCTCGATCGCCGACCCCGCCGCCGGCATCGCCGGCGCCACGGCGCCAGCCGCCGTATCCCCAATAGCCTGTTTGACCTGCGAACGTGCTGTCCGCCGGGGCACGGTCCGGCCACGGCGGCCGGCGCCGGCCCGGCCGGTGGTAGCGCGGCCACCCGCCGTTCCCTCCGGCCGTCCCGGCCGCCGCGCGCTCCGCCCGGACCGCGCGGCCCTGCGGCTGACCCGACGCGGACGGGTGGTCGTCGTCACCCTGGCCGCCCTCGTGCTGTGCGCCGCGCTGTCGGTGGCCAGGGTCACCTCGGAGGCGTCGACCACGCCGGTGCCGCCCCGGCAGGTCTACGTGGTTCGCCCGGGTGACACCATGTGGAGCATCGCGGCCCGCATCGCGCCGGGCGTCGATCCCCGGGTGACGGTGTCCGAGCTCCTGGGCATCAATGGCTTACCGAACGCGGATCTCATTCCCGGGCAACCGCTCAGGCTCCCCTGAACCGGCTCGGTGCGACCCGGCCGCCCGGCCGTCGTTCCGCCCGGTCGCCGGAGGGCGCCACTGAGCCGCCCGCCGCCGGCAACCCGTAACCCGCCACGGCGCGCGACACGCCGCTACTTGCGTTCGTGTCCGGTTCGGAACTAGGGTCAGGCACAACATATAGTGGTTACAGCGATGTAAGTCCTCTACAGATTGTTGGCACGATCGCTTCGAAGCGTCGCGACCGGCCAGCTCCGACGTCACCGACTCGGAGGGAGCCACGATGCGGTGTCCGTTTTGTCGGCACCCCGACAGCCGGGTGGTCGACAGCCGTGAGGCGGAGGAGGGCGCGGCGATCCGGCGGCGTCGCGCCTGCCAGGCCTGCGGGCGGCGGTTCACGACGATCGAGGAGGCCTCGCTGCGGGTGATCAAACGCAGCGGGGTGGCCGAGCCGTTCAGCCGGTCCAAGGTCGTGGCCGGGGTACGGAAGGCGTGCCAGGGCCGGCCAGTCCACGACGACGCGCTGGCCCAGCTCGCGCAGCGGGTGGAGGACGGATTACGGGCGTCGGGCGCGGCTGACGTCTCCTCGGACGAGATCGGGCGGGCCATCCTGCCGTACCTACGGGAGCTCGACGAGGTGGCCTACCTGCGGTTCGCGTCGGTCTACCTGGCCTTCGAGTCGCTGGCTGACTTCGAGGCGGCCATCGCGACCCTGCGAGCGGGCGAGGCGCCGGGCCCGGCCGCCGCCGGGCCCACGCCGACGGTGGGCCCGGGGTCCGGCCGTGAGCCGGCGGCGGCCGGGGCGGGCTCGCGCCCCGGCCCGTCCGGTCCCAGTACCCGCGGCTCCTGACCCGACCCGCGCACCACCGGCCTCGCGGCGTCGGCGTGGCCGTACCGGCCCGCCGGTACTGGTCCGGCGGCATCGGCCGCGCGGCAACGGCCCGGCGGTACGACTCGGCGATACCAGCTTTGGAAGCACCAGCTTGGAAGCACCAGCCTGGCAGTACCGGCTTGTGACCGTGGGCGCGCTGCTCCCTGGCGCGGCCGACCCTTACGCGCGGCGCGGGACCGTGCCGCGCGGGCGTTTGGACAACCCCTTCGGGTAGCAGGTACCCCTTCGGGTAGCAGATGAGGAGCGACATGACTGAGGCCCGCCCCGCCAAGCAGAGCAAGTCAGCCGGGAAGAGCCCCGGTCTCAAGGTCCGCCGGGTGTTCACGACCGCTGGTGTCCATCCGTATGACGAGGTGACGTGGGAGACCCGGGACGTCGTCATGACCAACTGGCGGGACGGTTCGGTCAACTTCGTCCAGCGGGGTGTCGAGTTCCCGTCGTTCTGGTCGGTCAACGCGACCAACATCGTCACCAGCAAGTACTTCCGCGGCGCTCTGGGCAGCCCGGTGCGCGAGTCGTCGCTGCGCCAGCTCATCGGCCGGGTCGTCCTCGCCTACGGCGCCGCCGGCCGGGCGAACAACTACTTCGCGACCGAGGCCGACGCCGAGATCTTCGAGCACGAGCTGACCTGGCTGCTCGTGCACCAGGCCTTCAGCTTCAACAGCCCGGTGTGGTTCAACGTCGGGACGCCGGCTCCCCAACAGGTCTCGGCCTGCTTCATCCTCTCCGTCAACGACACGATGGAGTCGATCCTCAACTGGTACCGCGAGGAGGGCCTGATCTTCAAGGGCGGCTCCGGCGCGGGGCTCAACCTCTCCCGCATCCGCTCCTCGCGGGAACTGCTCTCCTCCGGCGGAACCGCCTCGGGTCCGGTCAGCTTCATGCGCGGCGCCGACGCTTCGGCCGGGACGATCAAGTCGGGTGGCGCCACCCGGCGCGCGGCCAAGATGGTCGTCCTGGACGTCGACCACCCGGACATCGCGACCTTCGTCGAGACGAAGGCCCGCGAGGAGGACAAGATCCGCGCGCTGCGCGACGCCGGGTTCGACATGGACCTCGGCGGGTCCGACATCGTGTCGGTTCAGTACCAGAACGCCAACAACTCGGTTCGGGTCACCGATGAGTTCATGCGCGCGGTGGAGGGCGCCGGCTCCTTCGACCTGCGGGCCCGGCTCGACGGCTCGGTGATCGAGACGGTCGACGCCCAGAAGCTGTTCCGTTCCATCGCCCAGGCCGCCTGGGGGTGCGCCGACCCCGGCATCCAGTACGACGACACGATCAACGACTGGCACACCTGCCCCGAGTCAGGCCGGATCACCGCCAGCAACCCGTGCAGCGAGTACATGCACCTGGACAACTCCAGCTGCAACCTGGCCTCGCTCAACCTGATGCGGTTCCTGCGCGAGGACCAGAGCTTCGACGCCGAGAAGTTCGTCGCCGCCGTCGAGCTGATCATCACGGCGATGGACATCTCCATCTGCTTCGCCGACTTCCCGACCGAGGAGATCACCAAGGTCACCCAGGCCTACCGGCAGCTGGGCATCGGGTACGCGAACCTCGGCGCGCTGCTGATGGCGACCGGCCACGCCTACGACTCCGAGGGCGGCCGGGCGATGGCCGGAGCGATCACCTCGCTCATGACCGGCACGGCCTACCGGCGTTCGGCGGAGCTCGCCGGCGTCGTCGGGCCCTACGACGGTTACGCCCGCAACGCCGAGTCGCACCGCCGCGTCATCCGCAAGCACGCGGCGGCGAACGACGCCGTGCGAACCGTCGGCGCGGACGACGCCCGCCTGACCCGTCTCGCTGGGCGGGAATGGGAGCGCGCGCTGACCCTGGGTGAGAAGAACGGCTGGCGCAACGCCCAGGCCAGCCTGCTCGCGCCGACCGGCACCATCGGCCTGGCCATGGACTGCGACACGACCGGCATCGAGCCGGACCTCGCCTTGGTCAAGATGAAGAAGATGGTCGGCGGGGCGAGCCTGAAGATCGTCAACCAGACGGTGCCCCGGGCGCTGCGGGTCCTCGGCTACACCGAGGAGACCGTCGAGGCGATCGTCGAGCACATCGCCGAGCACGGTCACGTCGTCGACGCGCCCGGCCTGCGCCCGGAGCACTACGAGGTCTTCGACTGCGCCATCGGGGAGCGGGCGATCAGCGCGCTGGGCCACATCCGGATGATGGCCGCGGTCCAGCCGTTCCTGTCCGGCGCGATCTCCAAGACGGTCAACATGCCCTCGACCGCGACCGTCGAGGACGTCGAGGAGATCTACCTCGAGGGCTGGCGGCTCGGGCTGAAGGCCCTCGCGATCTACCGGGACAACTGCAAGGTCGGGCAGCCGCTGTCCGACCTGTCCGGCGCGAAGCGGGCGGCCGCGGCGCAGGCCCCGGAAGCCGCCGCGGCGACCGCCCCGGCCGAGCACCGCCCCGTCCGTCGGCGCCTGCCCAAGATCCGCCCGTCACAGACGGTGTCGTTCAGCGTTGGCGGGGCCGAGGGCTACCTCACCGCGGGCTCCTACCCGGACGACGGCCTGGGCGAGGTCTTCATCAAGATGTCGAAGCAGGGCTCGACTTTGGCCGGCGTCATGGACGCCTTCTCGATCGCGATCTCCATCGCCCTGCAGTACGGTGTGCCGCTCGAGACCTACGTCAGCAAGTTCATCAACATGCGGTTCGAGCCGGCCGGCATGACCGACGACCCGGACGTCCGAATCGCCCAGTCGATCATGGACTACCTGTTCCGCCGGCTCGCGCTGGACTACCTCACCGACGAGCAGCGGGCCGAGCTGGGCATCCTCACCGCGGCCGAGCGGGCCGAGGGCGTCGCGGCTGCCTACGGCGCCCCGACGGCTCCGGCTGGTCCGCCGCTGGACGGCGAGGTGGCGACGGACGCGGAGACCGCGCCGGGTAGGGAGGCCGGCGGCTTAACGCTGTCCGCTCCCGCAGCCGCGGCGGGCACGGGCCTCACCTCGTCCGCGAGTGGCTCACGCCCGACGGGAGGCGGCGCCCTCGGCGCGGTGGAGGTGAACAGCCCGACGTTCGTGCCGGCCGGTCAGACGGTCAGCGCGCAGGCGGCGGTCGACGCCCCGCTCTGCTTCACCTGCGGGATGACCATGCGCGCAGCCGGCTCGTGCTACGTCTGCGAGCAGTGCGGCTCGACCAGCGGCTGCAGCTGAGAGGCGGCATCGCTCCCCGAAGAAAGGCGAGGTCAGGTGGGGTGCAGCCAGCCGTTCGCACCCCACCTGAGCACCCGACGGAAGATCGTCCGTTTTATCTGCCGCGACCGCTTCCGCGGTTCGATCATGCCCGCGTCCCGGGCGAGGACTCCTTCGCGGACCTCGGCTGAGTCGACCTGGCGGTGCGGTCGCGTCTTGCCTCGCCCCGGCCGCCGATTTCATGAGTCCAGGACGGTTTGACCTAGGACGGTTTGTGGCCGACGACGTCGGAGAGAAGATCCCGCGGTGGTTGGCTGTCCCCGTGTAGCGAGGCAGCGGACGCCCTGTCGTTGATGCGCCTGTCCAGAGTCGACCAGTCCAATCGCCAGCCAGCCAGCCAGCCAGCCTGCCGGCTGAGCTGACGGAAGAACGCCCGCTGCGTGCGGCCGTTGCCCTCGCGGAACGGGCGTAGGGCGTTGACCTCGGCCAGGTAGTGGGTCAGGCGATCGACAAATGTCTCGCGATCGAGGCCGCGGAGATGCCGCTCGACCGCGAGGCTGGTGAAGATTTCATGTGCGTATGACGCGATGTGCTGGGGTAGAGCGCGGCGTAGCTCAGGCCGGCCTCGGCCTGCCGAAGCCGCGCCGGGCTTTGTATACACGTCCGCCTGCCAACCTGGGGCGGCCGGGGTCAGTGGTCTAGGTCAGCTGCTCGTCCGCGAGAGCGGGAACGGTCCCAGCCGCCTCGTCGGCCGGCTGGTCGCCGTCGGCTGGTGCGCCCGCGCCGAGGGCGTCCCCGGTCCGCGAAGACGACCCAGCGCATGACGCTGTACATGTAGATCGCCTCGCACGAGCCCCCGGCGAGCCGAGCAAGGTGGTACTCGGCGCCGAGGTGGGCGAGGCCGTCGGTGACGCCCAGGATGAACACCGCGTAGTTGAGGCCGATCGCGACCAGGTAGATCGTGGCCTGCCCACCGATGGCGCCGTGGGAGCGGAAGTTGAAGCGCCGGTTCAGCAGGAAGCTCAGCCCGAAGGCCATCAGGTAGGAGAGCGTTATCGCGGCCGGCAGCGGCCACCCCAGGACGGCGTGGAACACCGTCAGCAGGCTGAGATCGACGGCGAACGTGAACCCGTTGATGACGGCGAAGCCGAGCATGCTCGGGGTGACGATCCGCCCCAGCCCGAACGGAAGCCGCCGGCTGACATCCGCGGCCGCGGCCTGGAACCGCCCCGGACGAGCGGCGGGAACGGGCGCGGCCTCCTGGCGTTCGACGACCGCCGGACCGGCTGGCTCCTCCACGGGCCTGGGCCCCTCCTGCCGACGTAACGAATGCCACTGACAACGCTACTGTCCCAGTGGTCCAGCAGAACCGGCGGCGGCTCAGTACCCAGCGGAGCGCGGGTGGCGGTGACCCGTCAGAGCACGGTCACCGCCACCCAGACCGCCGCTCGGGCCGGCCGGCCCGGCCTCAGCCCTCCCGCTCCAGCATGTCGATCACCAGCGCGGCCGTCCAGGCGAAGTGGTTCGAGCCGACCCCGGTGCCGTCGAGCGGCGAGTAGTACTCGTACATCCCGTCATCCTCGTGAGCGACCATCTCGATGGTCATCTGCCGGATGCGGGTGGCCAGATCGGCATGTCCGTAGCGGTCGAGGCCGTCGGCGATCAGCCAGTTCATGTTCACCCAGGCCGGCCCCTGCCAGTAGCAGCGCGGGTGGAAGCCCGGCGCGTCGACCGGCACGCTCGCGATCCCGTAGCGGGGCCAGTTGCGCGGCTCGGTCAGCTTCTCCGCCAGCGCCGCCGCCTGCTCGGCCGACACCGTCCCCGCGTACAGCGGGAGGAACTCCGACACCGTCCGCAGTTTGATCAGCTCGCCGGTCCGGGCGTCCCGGCTGAAGTACTCCCCGTTGTGGGCGAAGGTGTCGAAGGCGGCCACCGTCCGCTTCATTGAGCGGCGCAGCCCGGCCGGGATCCGCGCGTCGATCGCCTCGGCGATCGTCACCAGGTGCTCGTTGGCCCGCACCAGGATCGAGTTGAACGTCAGGTCCTGCACCAGCGGCACGCGGGTGGTGTCGCGGACGCGGTGGAAGTCGTAGCGGGCCCCGCGCAGTTCGTCGACAAAGTAGTACAGCGTGAACAGGTCGGTGACCGAGAGCCGCTCCTCGGACGGCACCTCCTTGTTGTCCCGGCGCAGCATGTCCAGGGCACTGTCGCCGCTGATCTTCCGCAGGACCCGGACGCTGATCGGGGCCGCCCGCCGCGAGACCGCCATCCACACGGGTGTGTTGTCCATGCCGGACTCCCACGAGTGGACCAGGGTCACCAGCCCGGTGTCGTCGGGGTCCCGCTCGCGGTAGAGCCAGTTGTGGTAGCGCACGAGCCCCGGGAATGCCTCGCGGTAGAACTCGTCGCGCCGGGCGGGGGAGAGCGCCTCGCCGACCTGGACGACCGCCTCGGCCACCATCGGCGGCTGCGTGATCCCGGTCGTCTCGACCCCGCCGGCCGTGGCCGTGACCAGGTCACACCGCCAGCGGTTCGGACCGGCGTGGTAGGCGTCGGTGGTCGAGAAGATCACGTGGGGCAGCATCCCGTTGGTCCACTGCCCGCGGAAGAGTGACAAGATCTCCCGGCACGCGCGTTCAGGGTCAAGATGTCGCAGCCCGATCGCGATGAAGCAGCTGTCCCACAGCCACTGGTGCGGGTACAGGGTGGGTGACGGTTTTGTGCACTCTCCGAGGTCGTTGTCGGCGAGGACCTGGGTGGCCTTCGCTCGCAGGTCGGTGGCTTGGTCGACGGTCAACATGGTGGCGGCCATCGTGTGAGGGTAGCGACGCGTTGTTTCTCCATGTGTCCAGGCTGTGTTGCGTCCGTCGCGTCGACCTGCGCGTTTACTGATCGTGTAGCCTCGCCGCAACGTGGTGTCTCGGTGCGGCGGCGATGTTGCCCCGGGTGGTCGGGGCCTGGTCCGGAGGTGGCGCACCCCGCGATGACGCACGTGTGTTACATCACGGTAATCACTCACCGTCGGCGGCCCGTTGGGTGCGCAGTGTCGACTTTGAGGCCGAACCCCGCAAGTTAGTTGGTTGTTCGCGCCACATTGGGCTCCGGAGCGAGTAGTCTCGCCGACAGCGGGTGCAGCGTCCCGAGGGTCGGGGTCTACACTACTGGTCAGACCCGGCGATCGCTCACGTCTGTTTGCGTCCGGAAGCGGAATGAGTACGGCGTCCTCCGACGTTGCTCATACGTGTTCCTACCGAGTCCCACCACCCGCACCGACCTTCGGATCTGTTACCCATGACGCTGCCTGCCCTGGATCTTCACGAGCGCACCGACGAGCCGCGCCCGCGTGCCACCACGCGGCGCTCCCGTCGGTCGATGACCAATTCCCGAGCGAACACGCGCGGTCTTGCCGCGGTCACCACCGACGACGGGGACGAGCTCGACGTCACCCAGATCGCTGAGCTCGTCGCGCGCGGACGCGAGTCCGGCGAGCTCAGCCTTACCGAGTTGCGGGAGGCGCTGGAGACCGCCGACCTCGGCTCCGAGTTGCTGCCCGCGCTCACGGCCCGCCTGGCGGCGGCCGGGGTCGAGATCCTGGACGAGGACGAGGCCGGCGAGTCCGGCCGGGCCACCCAGGGGCGCGCGACCACCGAGCACACTGGCACCGCCGACCTCGTGCGCATGTACCTGCGCGAGATCGGCAAGGTGCCGCTGCTCAACGCGGCGCAGGAGGTCGAGCTCTCCAAGCGGGTCGAGGCCGGCCTGTTCGCCGAGTACAAGATGGACACCGACACCGACATCCCGGCCGACCTGCGCCGCGACCTGGAGATCCTGGTCCGCGACGGGCGCGCCGCCAAGCAGCAGCTCGTCTCGGCCAACCTCCGGCTGGTCGTCTCGGTCGCCAAGAAGTACAGCGGCCGGGGCATGACGCTGCTGGACCTGGTGCAGGAGGGCAACCTCGGCCTGATCCGCGCGGTCGAGAAGTTCGACTACGCCAAGGGCTACAAGTTCTCCACCTACGCCACCTGGTGGATCCGGCAGGCCATCGGCCGGGCGCTGGCCGACCAGGCCCGCACGATCCGCATCCCGGTGCACGTGGTCGAGCAGATCAACAAGATCACCCGGCTCCAGCGCCAGCTGGTCTCCACGCTGGGCCGGGAGCCGACCGACGAGGAGCTCGCGCTCGAGCTCGACATGCCCATCGAGCAGGTCGTCGAGCTGCGCCGGTACGCCCAGGACACCGTCAGCCTGGAAACCAGCGTCGGCGACGACGGCGACTCCGTGCTCGGGGACTTCATCGAGGACTCCGACGCGACGTCGCCGGCCGACGCCGCCTCCTACGGCGCGATGCAGGACGAGATCGACGGCGTCCTGAACAGCCTGACCCCCCGCGAGCGGGAGGTCATGCGGCTGCGCTTCGGCCTGGCCGACGGCAAGCAGCACACGCTGGCCGAGGTCGGCAACCGTCTTGGCCTGACCCGCGAGCGGATCCGGCAGATCGAGCGGGACACGCTGCGCGAACTGCGCAAGCCGGCCGTCGCCGGGCGGCTGCGCGAGTTCCTGGAGTAGGACGCGCGTCCCGGGCGCGGCGCCGGGCTCCGTTCCCGGAGCCCGCCGCGGGTCCCCGGGACGGCACGGGAGCGGGTGCGCGACAGACGGCGGCGGCGGGGCCGGACAGGACGTCCGGCCCCGCCGCCGTGCGCGCGGTCCGCGCGGATCAGCTCCGCGCGGATCAGCTCCCGTGGATCAGTTCCCCGCGGATCAGCTCCCGTGGATCAGTTCCCCGCGTTCGTCCCGGTCCCGGTGAACGGCACCAGCGCGGCCGGATCGGCCACCGTGCCCAGATTGACCGCCCGCTCGAGCGGCACCCCGAGCAGCAACCGCTTGACCGGGATCTCCATCTTCTTGCCGTTGTGGGTGCGCGGGATGGCCGGCACGGCCACGATCCGGTCCGGCAGGTGCCGGGGGCTGAGCTCGGCCCGGATGACCGCCCGGATCCGCGCGTCGAGCCGGGCGTCCAGCACGTAGCCCGGCTCAAGCCGGACAAAAAGGATCAGCTCGCCCGCTGGCTCGTCCCCCGGTGACGACAGGTCGACCACCAGCGCGTCGACGACCCCGGGGATGTCCTCGACCACCCCGTACAGCTCGGCCGTCCCGATCCGGATGCCGCCCCGGTTGAGCGTCGCGTCCGAGCGCCCGAGGATCGTGACCGCCCCGTCCGCGGTCATCCGGGCCCAGTCGCCGTGTCGCCACACCCCCGGATACTGGGCAAAGTAGGTCTCCCGCAGCCGCGCGCCGCTCCCATCGCCCCACAGCCGGGTCGGCATCGACGGCATCGGCCGGGTGACCACCAGCTCGCCGACCTCGCCGACAACCGGGCGGCCGGCGGCGTCGAACGTCTCGACCGCGCACCCCAGCCCCCGGGTGGCCATCTCCCCGGCCCGCACCGGCAGCACCGGTGAGCCCAGCGTGAACGCCGTGCACACGTCGGTGCCTCCGCTGATCGAGCTCAGCATCATCGACCGGGAGACGGTGTCGTAGGCCCATCGGTAGAGCTCGGCCGGCAGCGGCGAGCCGGTCGAGCCCAGGGTGCGCAGCCGGGACAGGTCGGCGACCTTCGACGGGATGATGCCGGCGCGGGCGCAGGCGGCCAGGAACGCCGCTCCGACCCCGAGACAGGTGATCTCCGCCGCCTCGGCCAGCCGCCAGACCACCCCGAGGTCGGGCCGGGTCGGGCTGCCGTCATAAAGGACCAGCGCCGAGCCGGTCAGCAGGCCCGACACCGCGAAGTTCCACATCATCCAGCCGGTCGTGGTGATCCAGCAGAACCGGTCGTCCGGGCCGAGGTCCAGGTGCAGGGCCAGCGTCTTGAGGTGCTCCAGCAGGATTCCGCCGTGGCCGTGGACGATCGGCTTCGGCGGCCCGGACGAACCCGAGGAGTACAGGACCCACAGCGGCGCGTCGAAGGGCAGCCGGGTGAAGGTCAGCTCGGCGTTCGTGTCGGCCATCAGCTCGTCCCAGGACAGCACGCCGGGCAGCCCGCCGCTTCGGGCCCGCTCCAGCGCGTCCTGCCCCAGGTAGGGGATGATCACGACCGAGCGCAGGTTGGGCAGGCGCGCGGCCACCCGCGACAGGGTGGCCAGGCCGTCGAACGACTCGCCGCCGTAGGTGTAGCCGTCCACCCCGATCATGACGACCGGGTCGATCTGGCCGAAGCGGTCGCTGATCCCGGTCGGCCCGAAGTCCGGCGCGCAGGACGACCAGACGGCGCCGATGCTGGCCGCGGCCAGCATCGCCACCACCGCGTGGACGCCGTTGGGCAGCACCGCGCACACCCGGTCACCCGGGCGGACGCCCAGCGCGCGTAACCCGGCCGCGCAGGTTCCGACGTCGCGGCGCAGCCGGTCCCAGGACACCACGGCCGTCGTGGCGTCCTCCCGGACCGCGATGATCGCCGGGGCCGCGCCCCGCCGGCTCAGCGCGTTCTCGGCGTAGTTGATCCGGGCACCCGGGAACCAGTGCGCGCCCGGCATCGCGTCGTCGGCCAGCGCCGGGCCGCCGCCACGCTCGCCGCGCACCGCGCAGAACTCCCAGACCGAGTCCCAGAACTCGCCCAGCTCGTCGACCGACCACGCCCACAGCTCGGCCAGTGAACGGAAGGAGCGCCCTTTTTCCGCGGCCAGCCACTCGGCGTAGCGGGTCACGGCGGCGTCGCGGACGCGCTCGGGCTCCGGGGTCCAGAGGATCTCCGGACCGGCCCCGGGCCCGGGCCCGGCGCCCGCGCTGCCCACCGGCCCGCTCGCCGGGACGCCCACCGGCCCGGCCGCGGGGCCCGTCCTCGGCGCGCGGTCCGGCGGCCGAGGGCCGGGCGGGGGGACCGACGGGGCCGCTCCGTCGTTTTCGCCTGCCACAGCGGGGACCCTAACCAATGCCTGGCTGGCCTGACACGCGACCGCCCACCGATGGCGGTCGACCAGCGTTAATGTCGAGTACATGGTTGTCCCAGCGGCTGGCGAGGCCGGCACCGGTGAGCCGGGTCGGGCCGCCGCGCCGACGACCGTCCTCATGTGGGACGAGACACTGCGCGGCTACGACTTCGGCCCGGCCCACCCGCTGCACCCGGTCCGGCTCGAGCTGACGGTCGACCTCGCCCGCGCGGCCGGCGTCCTTCGCGAGGACCGAATCGCGCTCGCCTCGGCCGCCCTGGCCCCGGACGAGCTGATCGAGCTCGTCCACGACCCGGCCTACGTCGAGGCGGTCCGCCGCGCTCCGGACGGCTCCTCGGCCCGCTACGCCGCGATGTTCGGCCTGGGCAGCAGCGACAACCCGGTCTTCGACGGCATGCACGCGGCGGCGGCCCGCGTCACCGGGGCGACGATGGCCGCCGCCGACGCGGTCTGGACCGGCCGATACCAGCACGCTGTGTCACTGGCCGGCGGGCTGCACCACGCCGCCCGCACCTCGGCCAGCGGCTTCTGCATCTACAACGACCCGGCGGTGGCCATCGCCGGCCTGCTGCGGGCGGGCGCCCGCCGGGTGGCCTACATCGACCTGGACGTCCATCACGGCGACGGCGTGCAGGCCGCCTTCTACGACGACCCCCGGGTCCTGACGATCTCCCTGCACCAGTCCGGGCTCACCCTGTTCCCCGGCACCGGCTTCGCGGCCGAGCACGGCGCCGGGGAGGCCACCGGCACCTCGGTCAATGTCCCGCTGCCCCCGGGGACGGGCGACGCCGGCTGGCTGCGGGCGTTCTCCGCCACCGTGCCGGTCCTGCTGCGCGCCTTCGGGCCGGAGATCCTCGTCACCCAGCACGGCTGCGACACCCACGCGCGCGATCCGCTGGCCGACCTGCGCCTGTCCGTCGACGGCCAGCGCGCCTCCTACGAGGCTGTGCACACGCTGGCCCACGAGCTGTGCGGCGGCCGCTGGCTGGCCTGCGGCGGCGGCGGGTACGCGCTGGCCTCCGTGGTACCCCGGGCCTGGACGCACCTGCTGGCCATCGCCTCACACGACCCGCTGGACGGCGAGCGCGCGCTGCCGGCGGAGTGGCTGGGCAGCGCCGGCGCCCGGGTCGAGGCCGCGACCGGCCACCGGGCCGGGGGCGACCCGCCCGGCTGCTTCGGGGACGGCGCGTCCGCCGCGTTCGCGGCCTGGGACGCGGGAGAGGGCGACCCGGACGATCCGGTCGACCGCGCGATAGCTACGACCCGCCGGGAGATACTTCCCCTGCATGGTCTGGATCCCGACCGGGACCGGTGAGCGCCCTCAGCGAGACGGCCGAGCCGGACCCGCCCTGGAGCCGGGAGACCGCGCCGGCGCCCGGGGGGATACAGCGTCACGGCGGCTCTCGTGGAGGCGCGATGGTGTCTGACGTGCCGGCGCCCGACGTGCCCGCGCCCGACAGCCCGACGGCGGACAGCCCGCCGGCCGGCGGCCCGGCGCCCGACAGCCCGACGGCCGACAGCCCGACGGCCGACAGCCCGGCGCCCGACGGCCCGGCGCCCGACGGCCCGGTGGCCGGCAGCCCGACGGCCGACGGCCCGGCGCCCGACGGCCCGGTGGCCGGCAGCCCGGTGACTGACCGGCCCGCGTCTGACCGGCCGACGTCCGACCGGCGGGGCCGCGCCGAGCATCCGGTGGCCTACCCCGCCGGCTGGGAGGCCGACGTCATCCTCACCGACGGCGGGACGGCCCACGTCCGGCCGATCCTGCCCTCGGACGCCGACCGGTTGCGGGCGTTCTGGACCCGGCTGTCGCCCTGGTCGATCTATCTGCGCTACTTCAGCGCGCGCGGCCCGCTGACCGACGGCGACATCGAGCGGATCACCGTCGTCGACCAGATCTCCCGGGGCGCGCTCGTCGCGCTGATCGGCGGCCAGGTCGTCGCGCTGGCCCACTGGGAGGGCCAGTTCGAGTCGGACGGGTCGGTCCGCCCCCGGGCCGAGGTCGCCTTCCTGGTCGAGGACGCCCACCAGGGCCGCGGCCTGGGCTCGGTGCTGCTGGAGCACCTGGCCGCCGCCGCTGCCGAGCGGGGCATCCGCCGCTTCGACGCCGACGTCCTCGGCGAGAACCAGTCCATGATCGGCGTGTTCCTGGACGCCGGCTTCACGGTAGCGCGCAGCTGGGACAGCGGCGCCGTCCGGTTGTCGTTCGAGATCGAGCCGACCCAGGCCTCCGTCGACGTCATGCGGGCCCGGGAGCACCACGCCGAGGCCGCCTCGGTCGTCCGGCTCATGCACCCGCGCTCGGTCGCCGTCCTCGGCGCCTCCCGCGACCCCCGCTCGGTCGGCCAGACGGTCTTCCGCCACCTGCTGGCCGGCGGCTTCCCGGGGCCGGTCTACCCGGTCAACCCGGCGGCGGTGGGCGGGCCGGGGGAGCCGGGCGCCGTCGCCTCGGTCCGGGCCTACGCGGCCGTCGGCGACATCGAGGGGCCGGTCGACCTGGCTGTCCTGTGCGTGCCGGCCGCCGCCGTCCCGGACGCGATCGAGCAGTGCGGGCGGGCCGGGGTGCGCGCGCTGGTGGTCATCACCGACGTCCGCGACGTGGTCACGGAGGCTGATCTGGCCAGCGCGGCCCGCTCCTACGGGATGCGGGTGGTCGGCCCGGCCAGCCTGGGCCTGCAGCGCCAGCGGGCCGGGTTGAACGCCTCGCTGGCCGAGGGTGTCCCGCCGGCCGGGCCGATCGGCTGCTACTCCCAGTCGGGGCCGCTGGCGGCGGCGATGCTGGAGGGGATAGCCGCCCGGGGCCTGGGCCTGTCCAGCTTCGTCTCGGCCGGCGACCGGGCCGACGTCTCCGGTAACGACCTGCTCCAGTTCTGGGAAGAGGATCCGGAAACATCGGCGATCTTCATGCACCTGGAGACGTTCGGCAACCCGCGCAAGTTCGCCCGCCTCGCCCGCCGGGTCGGGCGGCGCAAGCCGGTGGTGGTCGTCGGCGCCGGCCGGCCCGGCCTCGACGACGCGCTGCTGCGCCAGACCGGCGTGATCCGGGTCGACCAGATCAGCCAGGGTCTCGACGCCGTCCTCCTGCTGACCTCGCAGCCGCTGCCGGCCGGGCGCCGGGTCGCCGTCGTGGGTGACTCACGCGCGCTCGTGCGGCTGACCACGCGCGCGGCCGAAGCCTACGGGCTGCGGGCCGAGCCGGTGCTGCTGCCGGCCGACGTGCCGCCGGACGCCTTCGGGTCGGCCCTGCTGGACGCCGGCGCCCGGTCCGACGCCGTGATCGCGACCGTGGTCCGCCTGGGCCAGGCCCAGCCGGGCGCCGGGCCGGTCGCGGCGGCGGTGGCCGAGGCGGCGCGAGCTCTGAGCGTCCCCGTGCTGGCCACCGTGCTCGGCACGGAGGCGCCCCCCGAACTGGCCGGTGTCCCGGCCTACCCGACGCCGGAAGACGCGGCGGCGACGCTGGCCCGCGCCGTCGCCTACGCCCAGTTCCGCTCCGAGCCGACCGGCACGGTGCCCGACACGCCGCGCCGCCTCGAGGACGCCCGGGCGCTGCTGGCCGGCCAGTCGGGGGCCCTCGACACCGACCGGGCCGCCGAGCTGGTGGCCTGCTACGGGATCACGGTCTCCCCGGCCCGGCCGGTCCACTCGGCGGAGGAGGCCGTCGCGGCCGCGAACGAGCTGGGCTGGCCGGTGGCGCTCAAGGCCACCGCCCGGCCCTATCGCCACCGGCCCGAACTCGGCGGCCAGCGCCTCGAGCTCGCCGGCGAGCTGGAGCTGGTGTCGGCCTGGACGACGATGACCAGGCGACTCGGGCCGGACGGGGCCTACGTCGTGCAGCGGATGGCACCCAGCGGCATCCCGGTCGCGATCGGTTCGATGGAGCATCCCCGTTACGGTCCGCTGGTCTCGTTCGGGCTGGCCGGTCCGGCCACCGACCTGCTGGGCGACCGGGCGCACCACGTCGTGCCGCTGACCGACCTCGACGCGGCCCGCCTGGTCCGCTCGGTGCGGGCGGCGCCGCTGCTGTTCGGCCACCGGGGCGCGGAGTTGGTCGACGTCGCCGCTCTGGAACGGCTGCTGCTGCGGGTGGGCCGCCTCGCCGACAACCTGCCGACGGTGGCCTCGCTCATGCTGAACCCGGTGATCGTGTCACGTTCGGCCGTGACAGTGCTCTCAGCCGAGGTTGTGGTCGGGGACCAGCCACGCCGGGCCGACGCGGGCCCCCGGCGGTTCTGGCCGATCACGCCGGTCAGCGAGGCGGCCGAGAGCGAGGTCGAGGATTCCCAGGTGACGGGACCGCTGCGGGTGTTGGGCGGCGGATGACCCAGCCCGCCCGGGTCAGCGGTCGGCCACCGGCACGGCCGTTACGCACCGCGACGGCCCGGGAGTCGATCCGCGGTGAGGAGGTGGGGCACTCCGCACAACACGACCCCACCGTCCACAATCGTCTCCCATGACGACGTCGCACCCGGTGCCCCGGCCATCAGGGCCGGCGTATCCCCGCTCAGCCGGGTCAACTGACGGCCGGCACCAGCGCCAGGAAGGTGCCGGCCTCGACGTCGCCCCACCCGCCGCGGACCTACCCGCCGCGGCCTCGCCCGCGACCGGTGTCCCGCCCGGGGCCGGGGAGGCCGCCGAGCCCGCGCGGAGCACGACCGACCCGGCGCCCGCGGTATACGGCGCCCCGGATGTGTACCTGCCCTCGAGCGGGCCGGGAGCCGAATCCGCCTCGTACTCGGGTTACCCGGCGGGTAACGGGTACGGGGCGCCAGTGGGGTACACACCGATTCCGCCGGGCGGGCCGTCACCCGGGGCCGCGCCCGCGCCGGGCGGTGGGCCGGCGCTGGGGCTCGGCGGCCTGCCGGGCGTCCATCAGCCCGGCGCCTATCCACCGGGCGCCCATCCACCGGGTGTCTCGCCGCCGGTGGGCCGGATGCCGTCCCCCGCGCAGCCGCCCCCGCCGCCGGGCGCGGCTGGGCAGCAGCCGGCCCCGGCGTCGCCGGGCACCCTCCGGACGACGCCGCTCGCGCCGAGCCGGGACGCGCGCGCCCTGAACGCGCTGGAACAGACGGCCGTCCTGCTGGAGGCGCTGTTCGCCCAGGCGCCGGTCGCCTTCGCCGTGCACGACACCGCCGGGCGCTACGTCCGGGTCAACGACGTCCTCGCCCGCCTCAACGGCCGGCCGGCCAGCGCGCATCTGGGCCGGACCATGCCCGAGGTGCTGGGTGAGATCGGCCAGGAGATGGACCGGCTGCTGCGGCAGGTCCTGACTACCGGCGCACCGGCCAGCGACCTGGAGGTCAGCGTGGCCACCGGGACGGCCGAGCCGGCCCGCACCTGGATGGCCAGCTGGTATCCGGCCCACGACGCCCGGGGCACCCTGCTGGGCGTCGCGTTCGTCGCGACCGACGTGACCGGGCTCAAGCAGGGCCAGCTCGAGGCGCGGCTGGCCGAGGCCCGGCTGCGGGCGCTGAGCGCGGCCACCGTCGGGGAGGTCGTGCGGGCCGGTGCCGACGGCCGCCTCGAGACCGACGTCACCCGCTGGCGGGAGATCACCGGCCGGCCGCTGACCGGGTTCGCCTGGCTGGACGCCCTGCACCCGGATGACCGGGACCGCGCGGCCCGGTCCTGGCGCGCGGCGCTGGAGCGGGCCGAACCGTTCGAGGCCGAGTTCCGCCTGGTGGGAGCGGACGGCGCGGATCACGTCGCCTGGCTTCGCCTGGTCCCGGTCGTCTCGGACGGCCGGGTGCTGGAATGGATCGGGGCGAGCCGGGACGTCACCGAGTCGCGCGCCGCCCGCGACACCCAGGAGAGCCTGGCCGCGCGGGCCCGGGCGGCCGCCGACCGGACCGAGCGCCTGCACCGGCTGACCGCCGGGCTCGCCCGCGCGGTAACCGTGGACGAGGTCATCGGGGTCATGCTCGACGGCGGCGGCGTCGCGCTGGGCGCGGGCGGACGCGGCATCGCCCTGGTCGAGGCGGACCGCGACGAGCTGGTCTTCCGCGCCCTGCGCGGCTATCCGCCAGCCCTGCTGGCCCGGTGGAAGCGCATCGGGCTCGGCGCCGTCCACCCCGTCACCGAGACGGTGCGGGGCGGGCGCGCGCTGTTCCTGAGCAACGCCCGCGACCTCACCGAGCGCTGGCCGGCGCGCGACGCCGCCGCCCTCGCCGCCGAGACCGACGAGCAGTCCTGGGCCTTCCTGCCGCTGGCCACGACCGACGCGCCGTTCGGGGTGCTGAGCTTCGGCTTCCGCGCCCCGCGCCAGTTCGGGCCCGAGGAACGGACGTACTGGGGCGCGGTGGCCGAGCTGTGCGCCCAGGCGCTGGAACGGGCGACCCTGTTCGAGCGGCTCGTGGCCCAGGCCCATGCCAGCCGCCGGGCCGAGGAGCTGGCCCGGGCGGCCGAGGCCAGCGCCCGGGTTGCCGGTGCCCGCCTCGAGCTGCTGGAGCGGGCCACCGCGGCGGTGGCCGACGCGCCCGACCCGGAACGGGCCATGCGCGCGCTGACCGAGGTCGTGGTGGGCGAGCTCGCCGACTCCTGCGCGGTGTACCTGATCGAACCCGAGTCGCGCGCGGCCGCCGGGGCCAGCAAGTCCGCCGGGGCCAGCAAGTCCGGCGGGGCCAGCAAGTCCGGCGGGGCCAGCAAGTCCGGCGGGGCCAGCAAGTCCGGCGGGGCCAGCGAGTCCGGGGAGGCCGGCCGGGCTGACCAGCCAGATCGGGGTGACCGGGGTGAGCGGGCGGCGGCGCTCGCGGCCGACCCGCCGGCCGGAGCCGCCCCGTCCGGCGCGCTGGACGACATGGTGACCGCCGCCGGACCGACCGCGAGCTCGTCGGCTCCGGCGCCCGTGGGCCGTCCGGCCGCCGCCGTCCGGCCCACGGGCGAGGCCGCGCCGCCGCCGACGGCGCCGTCGGCCGCCACGCCAACCGACTCGTCGGTGCCCGCCGTGCCGATCTCGATACCTTCGGCGGCCACCGATCGCGACGCGGCCGACGCGGCCGACGCGGCCGACGTGCCGGGAACCGAAGCGCCGGCCGTGGGCCCGAGCGCCGGCACCGATGCGCCGGCCGGTACCGACACGCCCGGCGACGTCGGTGGGCCGGGCAGTGCCGACGCGCGGGGTGGCACCGACCACCAACCAGGCAATGCCGACCGAGCTGGCAATGCCGACCGAGCTGGCAATGCCGACCGAGCTGGCAATGCCGACGGGCCAGACGATGCCGACGGGTCGGACAGTGCTGGCGGACCGGACAGCACCGGCGGCCGGGCCGGGTTCGATGGCTCGGCCGGCTCCGGCGGCTCGGCGGGCGCTCCCGCGGGCGCCGACGAGCCCGTCGCGCCGCCGCCGGTGCTGCGCCGCGTGGTCGCCACGTCCCGCCCGGGCCTAGCGCCCCGGACGATGCCGCCGGCGCCGCGCGGCCCCTGGCCGTCGGAGAGCCCGGTCAGCCTGGCCGCGCGGACGGGCCGGGCGCACATCGGTTCGCTGGACGGGGCCGACTGGCTCTCGTCGCCCGAGATGGCCCGCTGGATGCGCGACGTCGGCGGCCACACCCTGGCCGCGATGCCGCTCGTCCTGCGCGGCCGCGTCGCCGGCGTCGTCACGTTGATGGCCGCGCGCGACCGCGCGCCGTTCGTCCCGGACGATCTGGCCTACCTGGAGGAGATGGCCGCGCGGGCGTCGGTCGCGGTGGAGCACGCCGAGCGCTACCGGGCCAGCCGGGAGACGGCGCTGACCCTCCAGCGGGGGCTGATGCCCAAGGCGGTGGCCCAGCCCGACGGGCTGGAGGTCGCGGCCCGCTATGTGCCAGGCGTGGCCGAGACCGAGGTCGGCGGCGACTGGTTCGACGTCATCGACCTCGGCGCGGACCGGGTGGCCCTGGTCATCGGGGACGTCATGGGCCGCGGGGTGCGGGCGGCCGCGATCATGGGCCAGCTGCGGACGGTGGCCCGCACCTGCGCCCGGCTCGACCTGCAGCCCTGGGAGGTCCTGCGCCTGCTCGACGGCGCGGTCACCGAGCTGGACGACGGTCAGATCGCCACCTGCATCTACGGCGTCATCGAGCCGCACACCGGCCTGCTCACCCTGGCCAGCGCCGGGCACCCGCCGCCCCTGGTGGTGGCGGCGGACGGCCTGGTCTCCCGGCTCTACATGGAGGTCGGCACCCCGCTCGGCCTCAACCGGGACGACGCTAAGGAGTACACCGTCCGGCTGCATCGGGGCTCGATGCTGGCGCTGTTCACCGACGGCCTGGTCGAGAGCCGTTCCCGGGACATCGACGCGGGCGTCTCCGACCTGGCCACGGTGCTGGCCCGCCAGAGCGGCCCGCTCGACGCCCGGGTCGACGGGGTGCTGCGGGCCCTGGGCCGTGACGAGGGTCACGACGACGACGTGGCGCTCATGCTCGTCCGGCTACCCGAGGACACCGACCACGTCGAGTTCGAGATTACGGTCGGCACCGAGGCGGCCGCGCTCGGCGACGCCCGCCGCCGTGCCGGCGAGGCCCTGCGGGCCGCCGCGGTGGCGGAGGAGACAGCCGAGACCGCGGTGCTGATCCTCTCGGAGCTGCTGACGAACGCGCTGGTGCACGGAGGGAAGGCGAGGTCGGCCCGGCTCATGCGGACCGGGGCCCGCCTGGTGGTCGAGGTGCGCGACCCCAGCCCCGCCGTGCCGCGGCGCCGGCACGCGGAGGCCGACGACGAGACCGGGCGGGGGCTGGAGCTGGTGTCGTTACTGGCCACTCGCTGGGGAGCTCGCGCGGCACCGGAGGGAAAGATCGTGTGGGCTGAGATCGACCTGCCCTGAGCTCGCCAGCGGGACGGGGCCGCGGACCCGCCCGAGAGCCTTCGGTGAGCCGTTCGCGCGGGTGATGCCGCCCGTGGCCGGCCGGAGTGCTGGGTGGGATAACGTGGGGCCGTGGCCGGCGAGGTGGTGAACCTGACGGGCGTGACCGTCGTCCGGGACGGCGCCCGACTGCTCTCGGAAGTCGAATGGACGGTCTCCGAGGGAGAACGCTGGGTCATTCTTGGCCCCAACGGCGCCGGCAAGACGACGTTGCTGCGGATCGCCTCCACCTACCTGTTTCCGACCGCGGGAACGGTCACGGTGCTCGGCGAGCGGATGGGCGCGACCAACGTCTTCGAACTGCGCGCACGGATCGGTCTGGCCAGCTCGGCGCTGGCCGACTCCGTACCGGCCCGTGAGCGCGTCCTCGACGTCGTCCTGACCGCCGCCTGGGCGGTGTTCGGGCGAGCCCGGGAGGCCTACGCCGACGACGACACCGCCCGCGCCACCAGCCTGCTGACCCAGCTGGGCTGCCGGGAGCTGCTCGAGCGCTCCTACGGCACGCTGTCGGAGGGCGAGCGCAAGCGGGTCCAGATCGCGCGGGCGCTCATGACGGACCCGGAGCTGCTGCTGCTCGACGAGCCGGCGGCCGGCCTCGACCTGGGGGCGCGGGAGGCGCTGGTGCGCCGCCTGTCCCGGCTGGCTCTCGACCCGGCGTCGCCGGTGATGGTCATGGTCAGCCACCATGTCGAGGAGGTGCCGCCCGGCATCACCCACGCGCTGCTGCTGCGCGGGGGCCAGGTGGTGGCGGCCGGCCCGGTGGGCGACGTCCTGACCGGGCCCGGGCTGTCAGCCTGTTTCGGAATCCCGCTCGAGGTGAACCACGCCGCCGAGCGGTTCAGCGCCCGGATGGCTGTTCCAAGCCTGCCCCGGGCGCGCGCGAGCGCGGCGGGCGTCGCCCGCTAACCGGTCTCGCTCCCGCCCGCGCTCGCTCCCGCCGCGCTCGCTCCGCCCGGTCTCGCTCCCGCGCGCGCTCGGCGCGCCGGCGGCTCAGCGTGGACGTCGGGGCCGACCGGACGCGGTCCGGCGCGGCTGGTGACCGGCCGCGGGTCTGTCCGGGGGCTCGGCCGGACCGGCTGCGTCGAGCAGGGACCACAGCCAGCCCGGGCCCTCGGTGCGAGCCCCCAGCGCGGCCACCCGGGCCCGCAGCTCGCGGTCGGCGGTGACGACCAGGACCGGGCCGGGTTGGGTGGCGGCCTCCTCGACGATGGTGTCGTCGCCATGGCCGGGGGCGAGACGGACGAGCAGCCGGGGCCGGCCAACGCCGCCGGCGTGGCCTTCGCGGGCTTCGGGGGCCTCGCGGGCTTCGCGGGAGTCGTGGCGGTCGGGAGGTTCGGAAGCCGCGAGGGTTCCGGCCGGGGCGAAGCCGGCGCGGGCGGCGCCCTCCACCACCAGGACGATCGTCGCGGGCGCCGAGCGGGCCAGGCCGGCCTCGGCTTCGTTCCCGTCCCGCCGTTCGGCCGCGACCGGGAACGAAGACGCGGCGGCATGTCCGGGGGTTTTGGCAGGCACCGGACGGCTTTCTCCGGTTCGCGAATCGGGAACTTCCTCGCTCGACGGCGCGCGAGAAGACGAGTCAGATGAGTCGGATGGGTCAGATGGGCGGAACTCGGCCAAACGGCGGTACAGCCGCCGGGCCGCGCCAGCCCGGTCGCGCCACCAGCCGTCCGGCCGGGCGCCAATGACGTTTGCCGCGTCCACGACCCACGTTCGGGCCGGCTCGGTGCCGCTGGTGCCCACCGTCGGGTTCTCCTTCCCGCCGCGCGTGCCCACCGCCTTGTCGGGGCACTCCTTCGAACAGTGTGTATGTCAATCGTTGGCTCCAACGCGGCCTACCCGGGCCGGGCCGGACCGGAGAAAGCCGCCGGTGGCCAATCCACCACAGCCCCTTCTGGGCCGCGAGCACCGCCCGCCGCGCCGTTCATCCGGCCCGTGGTGTGCCGGCGGAGACACTGATGAGGCGGTGGGCGCGGTCGCGATCGTGCCTTCCGCGTCGTCGGGCCGCGGAAGAAGTGCACCTCGAGGGGCGCCGATCGGTGGGGGCGGGTCGGCCGCGGCACATGCTCATCGCCTGCTGGCGGGGCCGACCGCCGCCGATCGGCCGGGCGAGCACCGTTTAGTGGCACTAGTCATCATTGCCACACAAGGAGATCCGGCGGCGAATCCGTTGCCCTAGCAGACCGGCGCTCGCTCAGCGGCATTGCGGCGTGATGAGCTGTGGTCCGATGCGCTTCGCCGCGCGGGCCGGCGCGGTGAGCATCGGCGGAGGATGTCTCGTAGCGCGTGTCCGAACCAGCCGATACAGTTCCTCGCGATGTCGTGGTAATAATAGTCCCGAGAGTTTCTCGGTTCGCTGAGTTGAAGGAGACTGGCATGGCGCAGAAGACCATCGTGTCGTTGATTGACGATCTCGACGGTCAGGAGGCGGATGAGACTGTTCGGTTCGGCCTGGACGGCGCTTCGTACGAGATCGACCTCTCGGAGAAGAACGCCACCAAGCTGCGCGAGTCGCTTGCCCCGTTCGTGGGCGCGGCTCGTCGGGCCGGCGGTCGCGGCGTCACCACCCGTCGGGGTACCCGGGCGCCTTCTCGTCGGGCTGGCGGCACTGACCGCACTGCTGACATTCGCGAGTGGGCGCGCGCCAACGGCTATACGGTGAGTGACCGCGGGCGTATCGCCTCGAACATCGTCGAGGCTTACGACAAGGCCCACTAGTAGGTGGGGGCCAGCGCATTGCGCGCGTCTGGCCTCCACCCTCCGCCAATCGATGGCGGCCGGCCGCGATTGGCGGGATCAATCCGGCCCACCAGCGGACCCGCGGGAGCACCATGGACCCCCGTCCTTCTCCGGGCGGAGACCGGCGGGGTACGTCCGACATTTGCGAGACGGGCGGCGGAGCAGCTACTGGTCCGCCGCCCGTGGCGTTACGGTCAGCTACCGGAGATGAACCTTCATCCACGTTTCGACCTCGGCAACCTCGCGCGGCAGCGCCGCTGAGAGGTTGCGGTGGCCGCTCAGGGTGACCTGAATGTCATCCTCAATTCGTACGCCGATGCCACGAAGCTCCGGTGGGACCGTATTGTCGTCGGGCTGGAAGTACAGGCCGGGCTCCACGGTGAGCACCATCCCGGCCCGTAGCTCCCCGTCGCGGTAGGTCTCGTCCCGGGCCAGGGCGCAGTCGTGGACGTCCAGCCCGAGCATGTGGGACGTCGAGTGCAGCGTGAAACGCCTGTGCAGCCCGGCATTGCGGGCCTCCGGCCGCTCGTCGAGTGCTTCCTCGACGCTGACCGGCAGCAGGCCCCAGTCGCTCAACGCCTCGGCTATCACTCGCATCGCGGCCCGGTGCGGGTCCAGGAACGACGCTCCCGGTCGCGTCGCCTCGATCCCCGCCCGCTGCGCGGCCAGGACGACCTCGTAGACCCGGCGCTGAACCGGGGAAAAGGTCCCGTTGATCGGCAGGGTCCGGGTGACGTCCGCCGTGTAGAGCGCGCGTGATTCGACTCCCATGTCCAACAGGGCCAGGTCACCGCCGCGGACCGGGCCGTCGTCGCGTACCCAGTGCAGGATCGTGGCGTGTTCCCCGCAGGCGACAATCGACCCGTAACCGACGTCGTTGCCCGCGACCCGCGCGCGCCGCCAGAACGTACCTTCCAGCCAGCGTTCACCGTTCGCCAGCGCGCTGGCCCGGTGTAGTTCCCCGACGACGTCGGCGAACCCGGCCGCGGTCGCCGCGATCGCGTCGCTCAGCATCCCGATCTCGTAATCGTCTTTCACCAGCCGGAGCTCGGACAGAACCTCGGCAAGCTGCCGGTCCCGGTCGGCGGCGGGCGCCGAGGAGCGCTGACCGGCCGCTTCATACCGCAGAATCCGGCGGTCGACCCGCTCGTCGACGCCGCGCTTGACCCGGGTCGTGCCCGGCGCCAGCCGCGACAGCGCTTCGGGAAGCTCCGGCAGCGGCCGGCACTCAATCTCAAGAATGTCAGAAAGCTCACGTACCCCCGGGCGCGGCCCGACCCACAGTTCTCCGTAGCGACGGTCGGTGTAGAACGCCGACGTAGCGCGGTCGGAGCGGTCGGCGACGTAGAGTACCGCGTCGTGGTCGCCACCCCGACGGGGGTGAAGAACCAGAACCGCGTCCGGCTCGTGACAACCCGTCAGCCAGAAGAAGTCGCTGTCCGGACGAAACGGGTAATCCGTGTCGTTGGCCCGGACCTTGAGTCCACCGGTCGGCAGGACGACCGTCTCGCCCGGGAATGCGCTCGACACCATCGTGCGCCGCTTCGCGGTGTAGGGGGCGACCTCGTCCCTCGGAAGAGTGACCGTGGGCACCGGCGCCCAACCCGTCGCCATGAAACGTCGGAAGGCTTCTTGCGGACGTTCATCGTGCGAGACCTGGCCGAGGTCACTGTCCGTCTCGGTGACTTTCTGGTTGCCGGCGACCACGTTCGTCGATCCGGTGTCCGCCTCCGTCGCCGTTTCGCCCCGGGCGGAATTGGCACCGGCGGACGCGGGCGGTGACGAATCCGGCCGCGTCGCCACATCGGGAGTGACCGCTCGGTGATCGGGCTCGGAGTCGGATGGGCTTCTCGCCGGCTGTGTGCTCATGTTCCAACGGTAGGCCCTCACGCCGCCAGTGCCGGCGGCTCGAGCCGGACCTGCCCCGGCGGATTCGCCGTCCTGGGCCGCGGCGCGGGTCGGATATAGGTCTCAGGTCTACATGACGCCGCTTTCGCCGGCCGTCCCATCGGCCGGGGAGCTCGGGCGTTTGCCGGCCCGCGCGGCCTGGATCAGGTCTGGATCAGGCGTGGATCAGACTGGCCGCTCTGGGCCGTCGACGGAATTCTCTTCGGCGCCGGGCCGCTCTGGCGGCGGACGCCGCCGATCCGGCGATGTTTGGCCGGGCGGGAATTCGGCCGCCGGCCGAGCCCACGAGCGCAATTCGTGCCCACCGCCACCGCGTAGCCGGCCCGCCGGCCGCGCCGGCACGGGAAGATGGAGGCCGGGGCGCGCGCGGGGGAGCGTGGCCGGGCCGGCGCCCGGCGCCCAGCCCGACGGTCGTCGCCGGCCCGACACCCGTCGTCGGCGCGACAGGTCGAGGAGGGAACCGGCGGTTCGTTCCAGCCGTCGTGCGGACGTGGCCGAGCGCCGGGAGCAGGATTTCGCGGCGACGGCTTCGCGGCGACGACGATCGGGAGACCATGAGCGGGTCGAACCAGAGCGGGGACCGTCCGACCTACCGGCGGCCCGGCAATGGCGGCGACGGCCGCGGGGGCTCTGCTCCCGACCGGGGCCGTGCCGACCGGGGCCGTGCCGACCGGGGGTACGTCGACCGGGGGTACGTCGACCGGGGGTATGTCGACCGGGGGTATGTCGACCGGAGCGATCGGGGCGACGGCCGCGCTGATCGGGGTCCTCGCGACCGGTACAAGGGCGACCGGTACGAGGCCGACCGCCGTCGTGATTACCGGCCTCGTGATGACCGGCCTCGTGATGACCGATATCGGAGGGACCGTTATGCCCCGCCCGCGGGCGGCGGCGCCGCCGGCCCCGGCGGCCGGCGGCCGCTCGGCGACCCGGACGACCCGGTTGATCCGGACGGCGTCGCGGCGGCCCCTCGCCCGGCCCGTTCGGCCGGGCGGGCCGTCGCCGCCGTGATCGCGCTGATCGTGGCGGCCGTCTCGGTGAGCGGCTGGTCACTGCTGCACCACTACGACGGCCGCGTGCACCACATCGACCTGCGCCTGACGGGCAAGCGGCCACCCGCGGCGGCTCGCGGCGCCCGCAACATCCTGCTGGTCGGCTCGGACAGCCGGGCCGGGACGGACGGCCAGTTCGGCCAGGTCGACGGCCAGCGCTCGGACACCACCATGCTGGCCCACATCAGCCCGGGCGGAGCCACGACAATGCTGTCGTTCCCCCGCGACCTTTGGGTGACGATCCCCGCCTACACCGACTCGGCGGGTCGGACCCACGCCGCGCAGAAGTCCAAACTGAACGCGGCCTTCTCCCTCGGCGGCCCCGCGCTGCTGGTGCGCACGCTGGAGTCGCTGACCAACATCCGGATCGACAACTATGTGCAGATCGACTTCGTCGGCTTCCAGGCGATGACCGACGCCATCGGCGGCGTCACCGTCTGCGTCAAGGAGCTCTCGCCACAGCTCAAGGCCCAGGGGTTCAACAACCTGGACGACAAGATGTCGGGTTGGCATGGCCACGTTGGCCTGAACACCCTCAACGGGCAGCAGGCGCTGGCCTTCGTCCGGCAGCGCTACGGACTGCCCAGCAGCGACCTCGACCGCATCCGCCGCCAGCAGCAGTTCATCGGCGCGGTCTTCCGGGAGTCGCTGTCCAGTTCGGTGCTGCTCAACCCGACCAAGGTCGTCCACCTGCTCAACGCGGCGACGTCCGCGCTCACGGTCGACCAGGGGACGTCGCTGGCCGATCTGCGGGTCCTGGCGCTGCACCTGCGGGCGGTCGACAGCGGTGGGGTCACCTTCGAGACGGTTCCGGCCTCACCTGGTTCGGCCGGCGGTGCCTCCGTCCTCCTGCTCGACCAGGCCGGACTGGCGAATGAGCTGAACAAGCTGGACGGATCGTCGACGGCCTCAGCGTCGCCCAGGACCGACGTGGGTGAGTTGGGTGGCCGGATGCGTCTCGTGGCCGCGAGCGCGCCGCTGGGGGCCGTCAGCGCGGCCGGTACCGAGGCGGCGGCGTCCGCAACCCCCATTTCGGGGTCGTGCACATACTGAGGAAGTCGCGTAGGCCCGTGCGCGCCGCGCCCGCGGCTCGGGGCCGCCCCGCTAGCCGCCGACGCGGCCGCCAGGAGTGGCTGGGTCGGCCCGCCGTCCGGCCGGAGCCGTCGGGGTGGGGTCGAGCCGGCCGTCGTCGAGAGCTGGTCGGGCCGGGGACGGCGTGGACCGGACGATCGGCGGCGGCCGGTCCGGCGAGTCGGACCGCCCCTGTCCCGGCAGGGTCGGCGAGCCAGGTGCCGCCGGTGGCCGAGCCGGGCCGGCCGGCCCGGCCGGGTCCGGCGGGCCCGGAACGCCGTGAGGGACCGGGTTCGCCCGCGGCGACTCGGGCGGCCGAGGCCCCGAGCGCCGCCACCAGCGGCGTCGTCCGCCCTGACCGGTACCGCTCGGGCCGGCACCGCTCGGGGGCGGCTCGGCGCTCGCGCGGGCCTTGGCCTCCTCATACAGGGCGGCGTTGAGCTCCGCGCCGAGCAGCACCGCCAGCGCGGTGATGTAGAAGAACAGCAGCGCCGCCACGGGCGCGGCCAGCGAGCCGTAGACCAGCTCGTTACCGAAGACCAGCTCCAGGTACATCCGCAGCAGGTAGCTGCCGACCAGCCAGAGCAGCACGGCCAGCAGCGCGCCCGGCACGGCGTGCCGCCACTGGGTCCGGATCGGTGGGGCGAGGTGGTAGAGCGAGGTCAGGATGGCCAGCGAGAGGATCGCGACCACCGGCCAGAACAACGTCGTGATCAGCGTGCTGACCAGGTGATGCCGGTCCGCGTCGAGCAGGCGGGCGATGAGGTCGGGGCCCAGCACCAGGCTCGGCAGCAGGACAATGCCGGTGATGACCTGGGCCACGTAGAGACGCAGCGCGAGCAGCCGGCTGGAGACCGCCGAACGTAGCTCCCGCTGGCCGTAGGCGATCGTGATCGTGTTGACGTAGGTCGCCATAGCCGACGAACCGCTCCACAGCGACAGCAGGAACCCGATGGAGATCACGTCCGGCCGGCCGCGGAACATGATCTCGTCGACGGTGGGCCGAACGACGTCCGTCATGACCGAGGGCGTCAGCAGGTCACTGGCGCCGTGCAGCAGGCTGTCACGAATGCTCGCCGTCGTGTCCCGCCCGACGGCGTCGCCGACGTAGCCGATCGTTCCGAGCACCGCCAGTAACAGAGGCGGCAGCGACAGCAGCTGCCAGAAGCCAGCCTCGGCGGCCAGCCCGAGCACCCGGTCGTTCCACGCCCGGCCGAAGGTCCGGCGGGCGAGCGTGAGGGGCCCCATCACCACCCGTTTTCGCAGAGCGGTCCGCCGGGCGCGTCGGTTGGCGCGCGCGGGCCAGGGGATGCCATCGAACCGTCAGGCGACGAGATGGCATCCGAACCACCGGTGGTCACGGCGACAGGCAGTCGCTTCTTCGCCGATGACACGGTTCATACCGTACGGCTTGGGAGACGCGACGGGGACGTGGGACGGCGTGTCATGCCGGGTCCGGCCTCCGCCCGCTGCCCGGAGCTGCCGGGTCCAGCGGGTCTAAGATCTCCACGACACGGGCGGTGGGCCGTGGAGTCTGGAGGCACCGCGACGAGGGGAAAGGTGAGGGGATAGAGATGATTACTGAGGGTAGTACTACGGAGAGACGGTGAGCTTGTCGGTTTCGTCGTGGTACTCGACCGCGACCGCACGCAACTTGGAGTCGTGTGACTTTGCGTGATGCCGGCAGAACAGGAGCTCCCCGCCTCCGGGAAGCACAACCCGGACGTACGCCTGAGCCCCGCACCGGTCGCAGCGGTCGAGGTTGGTCAGCGACGGTCTGGTAGCAGTGGTTCCAGTCACGCCCTCTCCAACATTCTCCGTCGGTGTTTGGTTCCGGAGGCCGGTGTGACAGTCCCCTCAGGAGAAGATCACCGAGGTGCTGGTGCTCCTCGTGGCCGCCGTTAGGGCAATCATGGCTTGTCCCAGCCGATAACGGAGGCAATTTCCGCATCTTCGGGCATGTCGGGTCGCAAACCCGCCTGGATGGCGACGTACCGTCACCATCCAGGGGGCCCGAAACGGGGAGGACTCAGGTCCGGCGGGCCCCGAACACGATGTCGTCCCAGGCCGGGACCGACTTGCGGCCGCGCCGGGAGCCGCCGCTGCCGCGGGATGGCTTCGCCTTGGCTCCAGACCGTCCGTCGCCGCCCTGCGCGGCGTCCCCGCCGTCGCCCTCCGGCTTCGTCGGCGCCGGCTTCTTCGGGGGTGGAGCGGGTTTCGGCTTGGCCGGCTCCGGCGCCGTGGGCTCCGGCGCCGTGGGCTCCGGCGCGGTCGGCGCCGTCGGTTCCGGCCCGGTGGGCGCCGCCGGTTCCGGCTCAGCCACCGTGACCGGCTCAGCCACCGTGACCGCCTCCGTCTTGGCGGCGGGCGCCGTCATCGCGGCCGGCTCAACTGCCGCGACAGGCCCTGCTTGCGTGACGGGCCCTGCTTGTGCGACGGGCCCTGCTTGTGCGACGGGCTCCATGGTCGCGACCGGCTCAGCGGCCGCCGGAGGCCGCGCATCGGCGACCACGACGGGGGTGACCTCGGCGGGGGGAGCTGGCTCGGCCACCTCGGGCGTCGCCGCGGCCGCCTCCAGACCAGCGCCGGCGGCGGTCACCGGAGCGCTGGAGCGCGGTTCCGCGTCCAGCGGGGAGACGCCCGGCGGGGAGACGCCCGGCGGGGAGACCTGCTGGACCGGCCCCGAACCGGCCGCAACGGCCGTCTCAGCCTCGCTGAGGGCGACATGGGTGGTTTCGTGAGAAGCGACCGTCCCGGCCGCCTCGGGAACCGGGGTAGCGGCGGTGTGCGCGCCGGGAACGGCCCCCTCCGGGGCCGCCCAGCCAGGGTGGGCGGCCGGCGCGGCGGGTAACGCCTCAGCCGGCATCGGGGTGTCACTCACCGACGGGCCGGCATCGCGCCGGGCCGCCGCGGCGACCGGGGCCACCGTCTCGGCGGCCGCGGGGCTGGTCGGGTCGACGCGGACGTCCTGCGCGGCGTCCACCGGCTCGACCGGCGGCGGGAACGGCGCCGGCTCGCCGAAGTGGCTTCGGCGCTCGTCCGACGCTGGCGCTGGCGCTGGCGCGGCGTGGGCCCGGGCCGGCCCGGGCCGGGTGCTGCCAGCCGGCGTCGGCCCGTCCATCGGACGGGGGTGGGAACCTGGGTGGGCCACGCCCGGGCGCGGGCGGGCCGACGGCGCGCCCGAGGCGGCCGGCGCGGCCGGCGCCGCCGGTGAGCGCGGAGGGCCGGCTGTGTCCGGGCTGGCCGCGGGGCGAGGCCGGCCGGCCGGGGTCACCCGCCCGGCCGAGCGGCGCCCGCGGGGGATCGAGGCGGGCGGTGGCTGGATGGTTCCCGACGGGAAGGGGACCGACTCGATGCCCGTCCGCCCCGTCTCGCCGGGCAGCTGGAGCGGGCCGGTGCCCGCCTCGCCCGCCGCGCGCCCCTCTCCGGCACCGGCCGGCCCCGAGCCGGCGGCGGACGATCCGGACCAGTCCGCCCCGTTGCGCGCGGCGCCCGAGTCGGACCGGCGGCCCGCGAACGGGCGGCCGTGGCCCGGCTGCCCGTCGGCCGGGCGGGAGCGCGGATAGTCGGCGGCAAAGTAGTCGCTTACCGGATAGTCGCTCACAGGGTAGTCGCTCATGGGAGGGTCGACGGGGGAGTGATCGACGGGCGGTTCGGTGCCGCGGCGCCCGGAGCCGGCCGGGTAGCCGTTCGAGGGACCGGCGTAGCCGGCCGTCGGGAAGCCGGGCTCGCCGTACCTCGCGCCGGGCTCGAGGCCACCACGTCCAGCCTCGCCGGAGGCGCCGTACGCGCCGTCGCCGGGTTCGTTGTAGCCGGGTTGGTCGTAGCCGGGTCCGCTGTAGCCCGGCTCGTCGTAGCCTGACTCACCGTAGTCAGGCCCGCCGTATCCGGCGCCGCCGTGACGGGACGCGCCGTACTCGGCCCCGCCGTGGGCCGCCGGAGCGGGGCCGGGCTCGCCGTAGCGGCGGTCCCCGACGGGGTAGCCGGCGGTCGGGCGGTGGTCGTCCTCGCGGCGCGCGTCCGGGTAGCCGCTCTCGTGGCCGGGTGCCGGCTCGCGGCCGGCCCCGGCATAGCCGTCCGCGGGATGGCTGTTGCCGATGTAGCCGGGGGCGTTCGAGGTCGTCCGGGCCGACCAGCCAGAGGGGTGGCGCGCGGCCGGTTGCCCGCTCCACGGCGCCGAGTCGCCGGCTGGCTCACGGGCCGGCGGGTTTGGCTGGCCATACCCGTCGGATGCCCGCCGGCCGGGCGGCGAGGTCGGGTTCGGCTCGCTGACCGGGTCGGGCACCAACGTGAGCGCGGGGGGCCCGACCCGCCCCGTCCCGGCCGGCTGACCGCCCCGCCCACCGGGACGCGTGGGCGGATAGCTGCCTGGCGCGCCGTTCACGGCCCCGTTCACCGCGCCGTTCGGCGGCCCGAACGGCGTGGCCGGCGGGAACTGGTTCAGCGGCGAGAACCGAGCCGCCGGAGCGGCCGGGGCCGACGGCTGCGACGGGTACTGACCCCCCGGGTACTGATTCGGACGCTGACCGTAGTCGCCGGCGCCGGGGTAGTCCCCGCCGTACTCCTGTCCGGCGGGGCGGTCCGGGCCGCTCGGATAGTCGGCGCCGGCGCCCAGGGGCGTGAGCTCCGTGCCCGGGCCGAGATCGAGGGTCAGCCGGTGCGCCGGTTCGGCTGGAGCCTCCGGCGCGACCAGCGCGCGGGCCGCGTCGTCGTGGGGGCGCACCCGGCGCACCACCGGGTCCCAGGTCCAGCGGGCGCAGCGGCTCTCGGAGGTGAGCTGGACCAGCCAGATCCCGTCGACCCGGCGCCAGGCGTCCCACTGGGCGGTCGCCGGGTCGTCGGCCGCGCTGGTGAGCCGGGCGTCCACGACCTCGCCCAACGGCCGGCCGGGGATGCCGCCGACGTCCTTGGGCAGCAGCGCGGCCCGGGCCTCCTGGACGACCCGGGCCCGCTCGGCCAGGACCGGGCCCTCGTAGCGCTCGACCCGCTCGACCGGGATGCCGGCCGCCCGGGCCACTTCGGCCGCGGTCTCGCCGGCACGCAGCCGGGCCTGAATCTCGCGCGGGCTCAACGCGCTCTCGGCGCGGGCGGGACCGGCCTCGCGGCGGGCGCCGCGGATCGCTGTGCGCAGCCGCTCGTCGATGACGACTCGGTAGCGCTCGCCGTCCGCTCCGGTGGCGGCGTCCGTCAGGATCAGGTAGACGCCGTCGTCGCTGAGCGCGAGCGCGCGTAGCTCACGCATGGCGCCTCCTGTCCGGCGTTGTCATCCGGCGTTGTAGTCCGTCGCGTTCGACGTCGTTGTCCGGCGTCGTCGTCCGACGTTGTCCTGGCCACGGGCGGAACGTCGGCGTGACCTCGGCGGCCGCACGGCGGATCCCGGAACCCGGTCACCCCGGAACCAGCCGCCCGAAGCGGCCGTCCCGGGAACCGTTGGAGAACCGCGCATGCTCCCACCGACACCTTGCCATTCCCGGCGCCTCACGTCTTGTGCGACAGCCCGACACGCCCGCCGGAGTTTGTCCAACGGTCACACGACGCCGTGACGCGGGCCGGAATCGGCGGTTTGGCCCGTTCGTGGCGCGGATCGACACCGGAGCTCCCAGGGTCCCACGGCGGTCAGGGGCGCCGGCCCCCGGGCGGCCGGGTGGCCGGCGAGCGCCGCCGCGGCCGGGCCGGTGGGCGGGGGCGAGTCTGGTCCGCCCCGGCGAACAGGGCCGCGCCGACGATGCCGGCCTCGTTCTGCAGCTGGGCCGGCACGACCTTCGTGCGTAGCTCGAGCCGGTCGAGAAACCTGTCCGCCTTGCGGCTGGCGCCGCCACCAATGATGATCAGATCGGGCCACAGCAGGGCCTCGAGGTGGGTCAGGTAGCGGTTGACCCGCTTGGCCCACTTTTCCCAGGACAGGTCGTCACGCTCACGGGCCAGCTCGGACGCCTTGGTCTCGGCGTCTTGGCCGTGGACCTCCAGATGCCCGAACTCGGTGTTCGGGACGAGCTGGCCATGCAGGAAGACCGCCGTGCCGATGCCGGTGCCGAACGTGGTCATGATGACCACCCCGCCGTTGTCCCGGCCGGCTCCGAAGGCCATCTCGGCCACTCCGGCCGCGTCGGCGTCGTTGAGCACGACCACCTCGGGCCGGCCGGTCGCGTCGGACAGCGCGGCGGCGACGTCGGTGCCGATCCAGGACTCGTCGATGTTCGCGGCGGTCATCGCGACGTTGTTCTTGATGACGGCCGGGAAGGCCGCGCCGATCGGCCCGGTCCAGGCGAAGCCGTCGACCACCTGCGCGACCGTCGCCGCGACCGCGTCCGGCACGGCCGGATGCGGTGTGGCCAGCCGCTGCCGGGGGGCGAGCAGCTCCCCGGTCTCGGTGTCGACCGGCGCACCCTTGATACCGGTGCCGCCGATGTCGATGCCCAGCAAGCGCATCGTCGGTCCTCTCCACGTTCTCGGGTCCACGTTCCCGGGCGGGTCCCGTCCCGTCACTACATCACGGGGTCAGGTGCCGGGTGGGGCGGTTGCTCCGGGACGCCGGAGGTGATTCGCGGCGGATCGCCCCGCGCCGTGAGGCAGGTACGCTGGGCCGGTGCGGCTCGCGGACGCCTTCGGGCGGGTGGCGACGGATCTGAGGCTGTCGCTGACCGACCGGTGCAACCTACGCTGTACATACTGCATGCCGCCCGAAGGGCTGCCGTGGGCCGCCCGCGCGGAGCTTCTCACCGACGACGAGATCGTCCGGCTGGTCGGGATCGCCGTCGGCCGCCTCGGCATCCGGCAGGTGCGCCTGACCGGGGGTGAGCCGACGCTGCGTCCCGGCCTGGTCGACCTGGTGGCCCGGCTGGCGGCGGCCAGCCCGCGCCCCGAGCTCTCGCTGACCACCAACGGTCTGATGTTGGCCGCCCTGGCCGGCCCGCTGGCGGCCGCCGGCCTGGACCGGGTCAACGTCTCCCTCGACACGCTGCGGCGCGACCGCTTCACCGCGCTCACCCGGCGGGACCGGCTGGCCGACGTGCTCGCCGGCCTCGCCGCCGCCGAGGCGGCCGGCCTGCGACCGGTGAAGGTCAACTCGGTACTGATGCGGGGGGTGAACGACGACGAGGCCCCTGACCTGCTGCGGTGGGCGCTCGAGCGTGGCTACCACCTTCGGTTCATCGAGCAGATGCCGCTGGAGGCCCACGACAGCTGGCGCCGCGCGGACATGGTGACCGCGCCCGAGGTTCTCGACGCGTTGCGCCGCGAGTTCACCCTGCGCCCGCTGGGCGGCCGCGGCAGCGCGCCGGCCGAGCTGTTCTCCGTCGGCGGCGGGCCCGCCGCCGTCGGGGTGATCGCCTCGGTCACCGCGCCGTTCTGCGCGGCCTGCGACCGGGTCCGGCTCACGGCGGACGGCCAGGTCCGGGACTGCCTGTTCGCCCGGGCCGAGTCCGACCTGCGGGGCCCGCTGCGGGCCGGAGCCGACGACGAAGAACTCGCTCGCCGCTGGGTGGCCGCGGTCGCGGGCAAACGGCGGGGCCACGGCGTCGACGGTCCGGGCTTCGCCCGGCCGGACCGCCCGATGTCGGCTATCGGGGGCTAACCCTCAGCCCCAGACGCTCTCAGCCCCAGACCGACCCGCCGCCGCCGTCGAGCGACCGGCGCATGTCGATGACCATCGTCTGCAGCATCTGCGGGTCGTCCAGCCGGGGATCGTCCTCAGGCGACCAGGACAGGTCGTCCGGGGGCTCGTCGTCATCGGCCGGGCGAGGCGCCTGGGAGCGCCGCGGGTCGGGCTGGCCGGCGGGCCGGCCGAGCCGCCGCAGCCGGCCGGTCGGGGCGGGCTCGGGTAACGGATCGACGATCCGGGGCAGCGAGGTCGTCTCGGCGGCGGCGACGGCATCCGGAATCGGCGGGTCGGCCGGGCGTGCCCGGGGCGCGGCGGCCCGGCCGGCGGACGCCGGGCGAAGCCGGGTGGCGACGATGGCGTAGTCGAGCAGGCCGAGCACGCCGATGACGACCAGGGCCGGCAGCACGAACACCGCGGGGCGCCAGGCGGTCAGTGCGACGAGGGCGAAGACAAGCGCGATCGTCACCGCGCCGATCGCGTGCCGCTGAACAGGCGGCAGCGCGGCGACCTTCTTTCCGCGTCGGTAGTGCGCCATGCGTCCAGTGTGCCCCAACCGACCGACAATCGGCGACGGTGGCACATTCGTCGTAGCCCGCCGTCGTCACCCGCCCTCGTCACCCGCCGCGGGAACCGCACCGACCATCCGGTCGGCCGGGACCGGGCCGGCCACATCCGGGCGGAGCGGGGCGGCGGCCCGGGCCGCCCGGCGGCCGCCCGCGGGGCGGCCCGAAGCGGTGAGCGGACCGGTCCGGGGCCGGCTTCCCAGCGGGCGTCGCTTAAGTTTCCCCGCGGGAGGGGCCGACGGTCTTGCGCGGCATCATTTTCCCGAGGAAGGTGCCAAGGGGAGCGGCGTGCGCCACCATGGGGAACAGGTCAGCGCTGACCCTGGACCCATCACGACGCGGTGCCCCGTTATTGCGTCGGCCGCGGCGCCTCCGGTCGGTGGCGCCGTCATAGGCTCGCGGGACACGGCGGCAGCGCCTTTCGTCGGCTGTACTGGGAGGTTGGCTCGTGGCCACGAGACGCCATCGGCCCCGTGGCCGCGCACTGCCGGCCGGTCGCCTGGCGCCGGTCGGTCCTCGGACGCGCATCGGCCGATCACTGCTGCTAGGCGGTGCGCTGGTCGCCGTGCTGGCTCTCGTGGCGTCCTGCGCCGCCCCGCGTTACGACTACGTGACAAACAAGACCGCGGGTGCATATGTGAAGATCCCGCGCGCGTGGACGTCCCAGCGGCTCAACGGCCCGGCCCTGATGGGGATTGACGCCAAGAACGTGAGTCCCGAGGGCTTGTCCGTTCTGGCCAGCCAGACGTGGCTGGTCGGTATTGACTCCGCCACCTCATTCGACGCCGAGCATCTGCTCGTGCCGGACGCGACCCATCCGAAGGGCTATATCGAGGTTCGTAACCTCCTGCCCAACGAGGCGAACTCGCTGTCGTTGAACGACCTCCGGAATCTGGTGATTCCGATGGACCAGGCCCAGCTCGCGCAGACCCAGGCCATGCAGACCGACCCGCAGGCGGCGCTGGCCACTCCGCAGGTGCTGACCCTGGTCGACGACAAGGTCCATAGCCCCGCCGGGGTGCACGGTGTCCATCTCGTCTACCAGATCAGGACGACCGAGGGCCTGGTGACGTTCGACCAGACCAGTCTGCTCGACGCGAAGCTGACGCGGCTTTACCAGCTCGTGATGGCCTGCTCCTCCGAGTGTTACGCGGCCAACCGCGGGGCCATTGACGACATCCAGACCTCCTTCACCGTCAAGCCGACCAGCTGAGGGCAGCCATGACGAGCCAGAACCCGTATTCGCCGCCGCCCGCGATGCCGTCGGCCCCGGTGCCACCCCGGCCCCGATCCGTGCGCAAGCACCTGCCGCTGTGGGACCGGGTCAAGTTCCTGCTGCTGATCGGGTTGTTGTTCCTGTTCGTCGTCTCGGCTGACGTCTCGGGCGACCCGCTGATCACCTGGTCGGACGCGTTCCGTCAGGAGCTGCGCAACTGCTGGTACCTGGTCGCGCTGTTCGGTATCGAGCTCCTCCGCCAGCTGCACATGCTGGTCGGGGAGTTCTCCGCCGGCTACTACGGATTCTGGACCGACAAGGTCTTCGGCCGGGCCGAGGGACGGCTGCTGCGGACGAACGACTGGAACCGCTACCGGCTCAGCCGCATGCTGAAGTGGCTGGTGGCGATCGCCGTCGCGCTGTTCGTGTACGCGCGGGCGCGGCACGACTCGTTCTTCCACGCCGTCGCCAACCTGCCCAGCGACATCTGGAGGGCGGTTCCGCTCGTCCTGCAGATCTCCCTGATCATTCTGCTGGGGATCGGCCAGTTCGCCGCGATTTTTTGGTTCATGTCCAAGGGCGGCGTCGACGTCTACTTCCCGGAGGACATCAAGACCCGCTTCAGCGACGTCTGGGGCCAGGACCATGTGATCAGCCGGGTCAAGGAAGCCGTGTTCTTCCTGGAGCGGCCGACCGAGATCGAGAGCCGGGGCGGCCATGTCCCGGGCGGCATCCTGCTGTGGGGGCCGCCGGGAACCGGTAAGACCCTCATTGCCGAGGCCGTTGCCGGCGAGACCGGCAAGCCGTTCGTGTTCATCGACCCGGGCGCGTTCTCGGCCATGTTCTTCGGCGTCGGCATTCTGAAGGTCAAGAGCCTGTTCCGCCGGCTGCGCAAGCTCTCCCTGCGTTACGGCGGCGTCATCGCGTTCTTCGACGAGGCCGACACGCTGGGCAACCGCGGCCAGCTCTCCGGCGGTTTCGGCGGCCAGCTCGCGCCGGAAGTCGCGACCGCCTCCTCGGGGATGAGCTACGACCGGACCCCGGCCTGCAATGGCATGGCCTACGCCAGCGACTCCGCCCGGCGCCAGCTCGGCACTCCCCAGTTCGTGGTCCCGGGCGGCGGCGGAGGCCAGTCCAGCTTCGACGGCACCCTGCAGGCGCTGCTGACCGAGATGTCCGGTCTGAAGAAGCCGCGCGGCTTCCTCAACCGGGTGGTGCGCCGCACCCTGGGCATGCGGCCCAAGCCTCCGCCGAAGTACCGAATCCTGATCATGATGGCCACGAACATGCCGCAGTCACTGGACGAGGCGCTGCTGCGGCCGGGCCGTATCGACCGGATCTACAAGGTCGGCTACCCGAGCAAGGAAGGCCGGATCCGGACCTACCGGGGCTACCTCGACAAGGTCAACCACGAGCTGACCGACTCCGACGTCGAGAAGCTGGCCGTGATGACGCCCTACGCTACCGGTGCGACGATCAAGGACACGGTCAACGAGGGCCTGATCCAGGCCATCCGGGACGGGCGCGAGCGGATCACCTGGCAGGACATCCTGCGCGCCAAGGCCATCAAGGACCACGGTCTGCCCGACGACCACGCCTACGTCGAGCGCGAGCGGCACAGCGTCGCCCTGCACGAGGCCTGCCACGCCGTCGTCATGTACCGGCTGCTGCGCAACAAGGTCATCGATATGGCCACGATCGAGCGGCGGGGCGGGGTTGGCGGCTTCGTCGCGCCGGTGCCGCTGGAGGACCGGTTCGTCGACTGGAAGTCCGAGGTCGAGGCGGACGTGATGACGTTTCTGGCCTCGATCGTGGGCGAGCGGATGTTCTTCGAGGGCGACCACACCCAGGGCGTCGGCGGCGACCTGGCGGCCGCGACCGAGATCATCACCCGCAGCATCGGCATCCACGGGATGGGCAGCACGCTCATCTCCCGACCGGCGCTGGCCGGCGGGGTCGGCGGCAACAACCAGGTCATCCCGCCCATCGACGGCCCGCTGCGGGCCGAGGTCGAGGACACGCTGCAGCGGCTCTACAAGAAGACCGAGGCGCTGCTGGCGGCCAACCGCCGCGAGGTCCTCGCCGTCACCCACGCGCTGGAGACCCACAAGACGATCACCGGCGACGACGTCGAGGCGGTCATCGAGGGCAAGCAGGGGCCGATGGTCGACGGGCGCCGCTACAACGAGCCCGACTTCATGCGGCTGGCCGAGGAGTACCACTCGAGCGCGGTCGGCGCCCACCGCAACCAGAACCTCGAGCAGATGGCCCTGCCGGACATCGACCGGGTCGCGGCCTCGACCGCCAACTCCACCACCGGCCCCACGCTCGGAGGCATCGCCGACTAACCGCCGCCCGCCCGGGGCCAGCGACCTGCTCGCCGTCAGGGCAGGGTCCGCGTCGCCACCGGCCGCCCTCCGCGACCGGGAGCTCCGCCCATTCTCCCGGTCGCTTCGGGCGGGTGGCCACCGGCGTTGGCGATCACCTCGCCGAGAACGTTGAGCGCGGCCGCGTAGTCACCGGGCGGGATTCCGTCATGGATCTAGCCGTTCGTCGCTGGCCGCGCGTGCACGGCTGGCTCGTCAAATCGTCCTCCGAAGTTCGGTGCCGGCCCTCGGCGTGGCCGGCCCGTTGCCATTCGTGCCATCCGGGGCTACCGTGAACATACGTTCGAAACGGGAGGGTCGGGATGATCGAATTCGACGAGTGGCGGACCGCCGTGGCGGACGTCGACGTCGGCGCGGTGGACGACGCCGACGTAGGCGGTCTTCTCCTTGACCTGTATCGGTTCGGGAACGCCCTCGACGCCTGCTGGCTCCGGTTCGTGGCCCGGCTGGACGACTCGGAGCTCTGGCGGGCCGACGGCGCGCCGTCGGCGGTGGCCTGGCTGCGCGGGCAGTTACGACTGACCGGCGCGGCCGCCAGCGAGGCACTGTCGATCTCGCGGGCGCTGCCCGTGCTGCCGGCCTGCGCGGAGGCGTTCCGGCTTGGGCGGATCAGCCTGGCTCATGTCCGCGCGGTCGTGCCGGCGGTGGCGCCCAGCCGGATGCGTTCGATCGGCACGGCCGAGGCGATCTTCGCCCGGTCGGCGACGTGGCTCGATGCGCGCCAGCTCGGCCGGGCGGTTCGCACCTGGATGCAGTTGGCCGACGAGAACTAGGCCCAGGCGACGACGGGCAGGCGGCGATCGCCCGCCGGGCCGCGTGCGCGGCCCGGCCGGGGGTGATGCGGGTGCCCGGGTCGGATCAGGGACCGTGGGCGCCCTGCGTCGGTCGGAGACCGGGAGACTAGAGGGGGATGTTGCCGTGGACCACGCGCTCAGCGGGCATCCGCGCGTACGCCTCGGCCAGCGCGCTGGCCACCGCCGGCCGGGTGGCGGCCGGTGTGACGACGGCGTCGACCACACCGAGCTCCAGCGCCCGGTCGATGCCACCGACGGTGCGGACGTGCTCGGAGACCAGGTCGGCCAGCACCGTGGAGCGGCGCTGGACCGGCACCTCGGCCAGCCGCCGCCGGTGGATGATGCCCACGGCTGCCTCAGCGCCCATGACCGCGAGCTCGGCCGTCGGCCAGGCGTAGACGGCGGTGGCGCCCAGGCAGCGGGCGTTCATCGCGATGTAGGCGCCGCCGTAGGCCTTGCGGGTCACCACTGTCACCCGGGGCACGGTGCACTCGGCGAAGGCGTAGAGGAGCTTCGCGCCTCGCCGGACCACACCTTCCCACTCCTGGCTGACGCCGGGCAGGTAGCCGGGCACGTCGACCAGGACGACCAGCGGGACGCCGAAGGAGTCACACATCCGCACGAACCGGGATGCCTTGTCGGCCGAGGTCGAGTCGAGGCAGCCCCCTCGGCGCAGCGGGTTGTTCGCCACGACGCCGACGGTGCGCCCACCCAGACGGCCCAGCGTCGTGACGATGTTCGGCGCCCAGCGGGGGAACAGCTCGACCCGGGTGTCGTCGAGCATGCCGGCGACCAGCGGACGGACGTCATAGGCCCGCCGGGACGACTCCGGCAGATAGCCGCCCAGGTCCCGCGCCTCGACCGGGCCGACGCGGCCCTGGTCGCCCAACAGCGAGCACAGATCCCGGGTGCGGTCGATCGCGTCCTCGTCGGAGGAGCAGGTGACGGCGACGACCCCGCTGCGCTTGCCGTGCACCTCGGGGCCGCCGAGGCTGTCGCCGTCGCACTCCTCGCCGGTGACGGACCGGACGACGTCCGGTCCGGTCACGAACACCTTGGCCGACGGCCCCATCACGACAATGTCGGTCAGGGCCGGGCCGTAGGCGGCGCCGCCGGCGGCGGCGCCGAGCACCAGGGAGATCTGGGGAACCCGGCCGGACGCGCGGATCATGGCGGCGAAGACCCGGCCGACCCCGTCGAGCGAGGCCACGCCCTCCTGCAGGCGCGCGCCGCCGGAGTGCCAGATGCCCACGACCGGGCAGCCGAGCCGGACGGCGGCCTCGATCGCGTGGACGATGCGGGCACAGCCCTCACGCCCCATCGCGCCACCCTGGATCGTGGCGTCGGTCGCGAAGGCGACCACCGGGGTGCCGGCGACCTCGGCCCGCCCGGCAAGCGCGCCGGAGTCGTCCGGCGCGGCGAACGGCGTGAACGTCCCCGAGTCGGCGAACTTTGTCAGCCGCTCCATGGGGGCTCGCGGGTCAGTACGGTCCATCGTCGAGAGACTCACTGTTATCTCCCCGGCCCTCGGAGAAGCTCCTGGGCCCACAGAGCGGGAAATGCCACGGCCGGCGGGATGCCGGCCGTGCTACCGACGGCCCCGGTTCCGGTTTCGGTCGGTGATGGATCAGGTGGTGAACAACAGGCACACGTCGTGGCCGCCGAAGCCGAACGAGTTCGACAGGGCGGCGCCGGCGCCGATCTCGCGGTTGTCGATGGTCACCACGTCGAGAGCGATCTCGTCATCGAGCGCGTCGAGGTTGCGCGTCGCGGGCACGATGCCGTGGTGCAGCGAGAGCACGGTGGTGACCGCTTCCACCGCGCCGGCCGCGCCGAGCAGGTGACCGGTCATCGACTTTGTGGCGGTGACCGCCATCGAGTCGATCGCTCCGCCCAGGGCGGCGCGCAGCGCGCGGGCCTCGGCCACGTCGCCGACCGGCGTCGAGGTCGCGTGCGCGTTGATGTGGACCACGTCGCCCGCGCTCGCGTCGCCCGAGCGCAGCGCGCCGGTGACTGCGCGGGCCGCCCCGGAGCCGGTCGGTTCCGGCGCCGCGATGTGGTAGCCGTCGGCGCTCATGCCGGCCCCGGCCAGCGTCGCGTACACCCGGGCGCCGCGGGCGGCCGCGTGCTCCGCCGCCTCCAGCACCAGGATGCCGGCGCCCTCGCCGAGCACGAAGCCGTCACGGGCCTTGTCGAACGGGCGCGACGCGGCCTCCGGCATGTCGTTGCGCTTCGACAGGGCCTGCATCTGGGCGAAACCGGCCAGTGGAAGCGGCGAGATCGCCGCCTCGGAGCCGCCGGCGACGACGATGTCGGCCCGCCCGGCCCGGATCATGTCCAGGGCGTAGCCGATCGCCTCCGCGCCCGACGCGCACGCGCTGACCGGCGCGTGCACCCCGGCCCGGGCCTTGAGGTCCAGGCCGACCGCGGCGGCCGGGCCGTTGGGCATCAGCATCGGCACCAGGTGCGGGGAGACGCGGCGCGGCCCCCGCTCCTTGAGCACGTCGTACTGCTTGAGCAGTGTCAGGACACCGCCGATGCCCGAACCGACGACCGCGCCGAGCCGGTCGTGGTCAACCTCCGGCTCGCCCGCGTCCGCCCACGCCTCACGCGCGGCGACCAGCGCGAGCTGCTGTGTCCGGTCCAGCGTTCGGGCTTCCACCCGACCCAGTGGTGGCTCGACGGCCGCCGGCGCGGCGATCCGCACCGGCAGCTCCCAAGACCACTCCAGGTCGAGCGGGCGTACCCCCGAACGCCCGGCCAGCAGCCCTTCCCACGTCGACGGCACATCTCCGCCGAGTGGCGTGGTCGCCCCGAGGCCGGTGACGACGACCTGCCTGGGGGCGGGGCTCACGCGGCTACACCCGCCCGCTGGATGTACGTCACCGCGTCACCCACGGTGCGCAGGCCCTTGACGTCCTCGTCCGGGATCTTCACGCCGAAGTTCTCCTCGGCGGCCACCACGACCTCGACCATCGACAGCGAGTCGACGTCCAGGTCGTCGATGAAGGACTTCTCCAGGGTTACCTCGGCCGGGTCGATGCCGGCGACCTCCTCGAGGATCGAGGCGAGACCTTGCAGGATGTCCGGCTGCGACATCGTTTCCTCCGTGTGTGTCAGTGGATGCTCGGGCACAGGTTCGGTTCGGGGCCGGGCACCCGGCCGCGCGCGGCGGCGGGCGGATCCGATCAGGGGCGCGGTCGCGCCCGGGGCGGCGGATCGACTGGGGACGGCGGTTCGGCCAGGGACGGCGGTTCGGCCAGGGGCAGCGGTTCGGCCAGAGGCAGCGGTTCGGCCAGAGGCAGCGGTTCGGCTAGGGGCAGCGGATGACCTGGCCGCAGTAGGTGAGGCCGGCTCCGAAGCCGAACACCAGCACCGGATCGCCCTGGTTGAGCTCACCGGCGTCGAGCAGTCGGGTCAGGCCCAGCGGGATGCTCGCGGCCGAGGTGTTTCCCGCGTCCACGACGTCCCGGCTGATGACCGCGTTGGTCGCGCCGAGGCCGGCCACCATCGCCTCGACGATCCGCAGGTTGGCCTGGTGCGGAACCACGCCCGCGAGCTCGCTCGGCGCGATGCCGGCGCGCTCGCAGATCGCGCGTACCGCGGGTACCAGCGAGATCGCCCAGCGGAAGACCGCCTGGCCCTCCATCCGGAACAGGTTGTCACCGTAGCCGGGAATCTTGATCGAGTCCGCGCGGGAGCCGTCATGCCCCCATACGACCGGCCCGATGTCGTCCGACGTGCCCGGGCCGAGCACCGCCGCGCCGGCTCCGTCGGCCAGCAGGATGCAGGTCGAGCGGTCGTCCCAGTCGGTGTAGTCCGACAGCCGCTCGGCCGCGACCAACAGGACGTGGCTGGCGCTTCCGGCCCGGATGGCGTCAGCCGCCATCGACAGCCCATAGCAGAAGCCGGCGCAGCCGCCGTTGATGTCGAGGGCGCCGGCCCTCGTCGCGCCCAGCCTGGTCGCGACCCGCGGCGCCGACCCGGGGATCTGGGACGGGTTTGTGCAGGTCGCCAGCAGGACCAAGTCGATCTGGTCGGCGTTGACGCCAGCCGCGGCCAAGGCCTTGCCGGCGGCGGCCGAGCCCATCGCGACGATGGTCTCCTCGGCGTCGGCGATCCGGCGGGTCGCGATGCCGGTGCGCGAACGGATCCACTCGTCGGAGGTCGGGACCCGGGCCGCGATGTCGTCGTTGGTGACCAGCCGGGCCGGGCGGTAGGCACCCAGCCCCATCAGCCGGGCGCCGCGCAGCTGCCCGCGCGGCGTGGCCGCGGGCCATCCGGCGTCCCGGGCCGGTCCCGGGCCTTCGCCCGGGCTGTCCTCCATGTGCTCGCTCGTCCCGCTCACAGAGCTGCTCCCGCCTCGGTCGGATTCCGTTGGTCGCTGACCTCGGGCGCGGCGGCGGTGTGCTCGACGATTAGGTCGCGGGCCGCCGCGAGATCGTCCGGGCCCTTGACCGCCAGGGTCCGGATCCCGCGCAGCTCACGCCTGGCGATCGCGGTCAGCGTGCCGGCCGGCGGGAACTCCAGGATGGCGGTCACGCCGCGTTCGCGCAGGGTGGCCAGGCAGAGGTCCCAGCGGACCGGCGCGGCGACCTGGTTGACCAGGCCGTCGACGAGCTCCCGGCCGCCGGCGCTGACGGCGCCCTCGGCGTTGGTCACCAGCGGCCACCGAGCGGCGCGGGGACGCATCCCGGCCGCGAGCGCGCGCAGCGAGTCGCGTCCCGGTTCCATGTACGGGGTGTGGAACGCGCCGGCGACGGACAGCTTCCGGAGCCTGGCGCCGGGTGGCGGGTCCGCGTCCAGCTTGGCCAGCGCCTCCAGCGAGCCGGCCGCGACGATCTGGCCGGCGCCGTTGCGGTTGGCCGGGACAAGCCCGAGAGCGGTCAGATGCGCGCTGACCTCCTCGGCGTCCCCGCCGAGGACCGCGGTCATCCCGGTGGGCGTCAACGCGGACGCCCGCGCCATGGCCCGGCCGCGGGCGGCGACGAACACAAGCGCGGTCTCGGCGTCGAGCGCGCCGGCGATCGTGGCCGCCGTGATCTCGCCGACGCTGTGGCCGGCCGCGATCACGTTCGGCCCCACCGGCGGCCCGGGCGAATTGTCGGTTCCGGTCAGTCCGAGCGCTTCGGCCGCGAGCAGTCCGCTCGCGACGATCAGGGGTTGGGCGACCGCGGTGTCCCGGATGGTCTCAGCGTCCGCGTGGCACCCGGCGTCGACCAGATCCAGCCCCGCCGCGGCGGACCACCAGCGAAGACGTGCGTCTACCCCGTCGAGGTCCAACCACGGGGTCAGCTGTCCGGGGGTCTGGGCTCCCTGGCCTGGAGCGAGGAGAGCGAGCACTCATCTAGCTAACCCCGGCTCTGGCCGGGCTGTCGCTGGGTGCCACTCACCGATGTGCCGCGGGCTGATTGTGGGACGCCCACAAAACCAATCGGGCGCTAGCGGGCGGCGACAGCCCGCATGGGCGTGGACCGACATCCCCGCACAGCGGGCCCGGCGACCCTTCGATGCCGCCCTGCGCCCCGAGCCCCGTACCCCGGGCCGCCGGGCGCCGTCAGTCATCGATGGTCGCCAGTCGCCCGAGGATGAGGGCGACGTGGAGGGTGAAGCGGTCCCGGTGGTCGGTCGGGTCGAGCCCGCAGACGTCGGCCGCCTTCCGCAGTCGGTAACGAACCGTGTTCGGATGCAGGTAGAGGGCGCGGGCGGTCGCCTCCAGCGAGGCGCCGAAGTCGAGGTAGGCGCCGGCCGTGTCCAGCAGCGGCGCGCCGGCCTCACGCAGTGGGGTGAACACCTCGTCGATCAGGGCGCGGCGGGCGTCGGTGTCGCCGGCCAGCGCCCGTTCCGGCAACAGTGCCCGGGCCGTCACCGGCCGAGGCGCGGCCGGCCAGGCGGTGACGACGTCGGCGGCGGCCAGCGCGGCGTGCGCGGAGGCGGCCGCCGCGGCCAGGTCGGCCGCCGGGGGGCCGACGACGACGGGTCCCGGCCCGCAGACCGGCACGAGAGCCTCCGCCGCCTGCGTCAGCTGCCCGTCGCCGAGACCGAACGAGCCGCCGATGATGATCACAATGCGGTTGTGGTGGACTCCGGCCAGGGCGTCGAACCCGGCCGCGCGGGCGATGCGATGGACGTCGTCGATGACCCCCTCGGGCGAGCGCTCGGGCGCCTGCCCGACCATCACCGCGACGGCCGGCGGGTTGCGCCAGCCCAGCGCGGCGGCGCGCGAGGGCAGCCCGCGCTCGACCTCACCCCGGACCACGTGGTCGACGACCAGCGCCTCCAGCCGGGCGTCCCAGGCGCCGCGCTCCTCAGCCGCCCGGGCGTAGACGACCGCGCCGGCGAAGGCGATGTCCCGGGAATAGCGCAGCACGTCGTTCAGGAGCCGCTGCTCGTACTCCGGGCCGGCCAGGTGCGGGACCTCGGCCTCGACGGCCTCGACCGCGACCCGGACCAGTTCGACCAGCCGGCGGAAGGTAACGGCGCGGACCAGCTCGCGGGGCGCGACCCGGAAGACGTCGCCGGAGAGCTCCCGGGCGTGCTCGGGCCGTCGGCACCACTCGACGAACGACGCGATCCCGGCCTGGACGACGATCTGGATGCCGGAGCGGTGGCTGGCCGACATCGTGGCCAGCCAGGGCAGGGACTCGTGCATCCGCGCCAGCGCGGACTTGGCGATTTCCCCGGTGGAGCGCTCGACCCGGCGGATGACCTCCGCCATGCCGGGGTCGGTGCCGCTCGAGTCTGCGGCGCCGGGCACCGACGGGGCGGCGGCCGCCTGCGCCGGCACCGTGTCAGCGGCCATCGCGTCGGTAGGCAGGGGCTCGGCGGCCATCGTGTCGGTGAGCAGACCGTCGGTGAGCAGAGCGTCGGTGAGCAGGGCGTCGGTGGGCAGGGCGTCGGTGGGCAGGGGCTCGGCGGGCGGAGCGTCCGCGGGCGCCGTCCGGGCCGAGGGCGGGCCGGCACCCGGTTGGCCGGCGCCGCGCTGGCCGGCCGGGAAGGAGCCGGGGACCGGGTCGGTGTCGGGTGAGGGCGTCACGATGGCCAGCATGCCTCAGAAGCCGGGCGGGACCGCGGCGGATGGCCGGCCGTCCGGCCGGCGCGGGGAGTTCCGGCGGCCCGGGCAGGCCCCGATGTGATCCTCTAGACCTGGTCGTCGAAGCGGTTGGCCCAGGACGTCACCCGCGCGATGTAGGTACGGGTCTCGCTGATGTGCGGTACTCCGTGGGCGCGCAGGACGGCCGACGGGCCCGCGTTGTAGGCGGCCAGGACCAGCGTCACGCGGTCACCGGGGACCGAGCTGACCCGGTCGGCCAGATGGTGGTCGTAGTTGGCCGCGGCCAGGATGGCATCGGCCGGGTCCAGCGGGTCGGCCTTGCCGTCGTGGTTGCCGTCCAGGCCGTACTGGGCCCAGGTCGACGGGAGGAACTGCATGATTCCCTGGGCGCCGGAGTGGGAGACGGCCTGGGTGTTGAACTTGCTCTCGACCCGCGCCTGCGCGGCCAGCTGGGCCGCGGTGAGCGGACCGTACTCGGCGGCCGCCTGCCGGAACAAGGGGATGAGGTCGGCCGGGATGCGTCGTGGCCCGCCGTGCCCGCAGCTGGCCAGCGCGGTGCCCAGGAGCCCGAGCGCCAGGGCCAGCGCCAGCCACCGCGGGGACGAGACCGGTCGGCGGGCCACGGCGCCCGCTCGAGCCGGCCGGCGGAGGACAGGCGCCGCCGGCGCACCCGAGAACATGCGTCCTATTCTGGCGTCGAAACGGTCGCCAGGCGTTCGACTTGTTGTCGCTTTCCGCCGAATGGTTACGGCGGCGGGGGCTGGCGCCTGTCCTGGGGGCGATGGGTCAGTTGCCCCGGTTCGTGGGTGGCTGGCGATGGAGGCGGGCCGGTCGCGGGCGCGTCGACTTCGGCGGCTACGACATCGACGCAGAGTAACGGGCTAGTGTCGTCTTGTGTCCGAGCTGGAGCGTTCAGTGGTCATCGTCGGCGCCGGTGGTCACGGCCGGGAGCTGCTCGACCTGGTCGAGGCGGTCAACGCGACGCCGGGCCGCGGGCCGCGCTATCGCTTCCTCGGCTTCCTCGACGCCACCGGCTCGGGTGGCACGGGTGGTGGCACGGATCCCGGTAGCACAGCCGTGAGCGACCTCGCCGAGACCGGAACCAGCGCTGACATGGGCGACGACGGCGCGCCCGACCTTGATCTGCTCGCCCGGCGCGGCGCGAACCTGCTCGGCGGTCTCGAGCAGCTCGCCCGCCTCGACGCCGACTACCTCATCGGGGTCCGGGACGCCGCCCGCCGGGCCAGGATCGACGGGATCGCGAGCGCCGCCGGGCGGCGCCCGGCCACCCTCGTTCACCCGAGCGCGAGTGTGGGCGGCGACGTCCGCCTTGGGCCGGGGACGGTCGTGTGCGCGCTGGCCTGCCTGACCACGAACGTGCGGACCGGTCGCCACGTCATCGTCAACATCGGCGCGAGCGTCGGCCACGACTGCCAGGTCGGCGACTACGCGGCGCTCGCGCCGGGGGCCCGGGTCGGCGGCGGTGTCAGCGTCGGCACCGGTGCCTGGATCGGCTCGGCGGCCAGCGTCGTGGGGCCGCGGGCGGTGGGTTCCGGCGCTGTGGTCGCCGCCGGCTCGGTGGTGCTGGCGGACGTTCCCGCCGGCCTGGTCGTCGCCGGTTCGCCGGCCCGTCCCGTGCGGGACGCCGCCGGCCGCTCGACGCCCGCCGCCTACGCGATCCCCGGGCGCCGGGATGGATCCGCGAGATCGGCCGCGCCGGGTCCGGCCGAGTCCGTACGATCTTCCGATGGACCGGTGGGTGAAGCTGGCCGGATGTGAGAACGCGCGTGACCTCGGTGGGCTGCGGCTGGCCGGCGGGGGGCTGACCCGCTCGGGTGTCCTGGTCCGCTCGGACACTCTCCAGTGGCTGACCGCCGAGGACGCCCGCGTCTGGGCCGGCGATGTCGGCCTGCGCACCGTCATCGACCTGCGGGCCGAGCTCGAGGCGGCCCGAGAGGGCACCGGCCCGCTACCGGACCTGATCGACTACCACAACGTCTCGTTCGTGCCGGGCGAGTGGGTCATGCCGGAGGACCCGCGTTTCCCGTTGATCGTCCAGGACTTCCGCTCGATCGACCAGGTCGAGCACTACCTGAACATCCCCCGCCTGGCCGGCGAGCGGGTGGCGCGCGCGCTGCGACTGCTGGCCCGACCGGGAGCGACGCCCGCGCTGTTCCACTGCGCGGCCGGCAAGGACCGCACCGGCGTCCTGGCCGCGATCCTCCTGGAGATCGCCGGCGTCGAGCCGGGGGAGATCGTGGCCGACTACGAGCTGACCAACCTCCGGCTGGCGGCGGTCGACGCCCGACTGGCCAAGGCGCCGAGCTACCGCTCGTCCCTGAAGGGAGTCCCGGAGGACGTCGACCGGACCCGGTGCCGGCCCGAGGTGATGGCCGGTTTCCTGGCCGGGCTGGCGCGGGAGTGGGGCGGCGCCGCCGGCTGGGCCCGCGCGGCCGGCGTCGGCGAGGACGAGCTGGCGGCCCTGCGCGGCCTGCTGGCCGGTGGGTGAGTGACCGGCGCCTGACTAGCGGTTGCGGCCGCCGGGCCGGGCCAACCGAGCCAACCGGGACGGCCGTCAGCCAGTCCCGGAAGCGGGCCGGGAGCCGGCGGACTCCCGAGCGGTCTGGAGACCTGGCTCGTCTTGGGCCGGCCCGTCGTCGACCTGCCCGTCGTCGACCTGCCTGTCGTCGACTGGCTCGTCGTGGGCCGGCTCGTCGTGGGCCGGCTCGTCGTGGGCCGGCTCGGCCGACCCCGGCTCGTCCGGCTCGGCCCCACGGGGCCCCGGCTGGCGTGGAACGCCGGCCGACAGGTCCTCCCGGCGCCCCAGCCGCAGCAGGTCGGCGCGCAGCTCGGCCGGGTCGGCCCGGGGGTTGAGCGCGGCCACCTCGGCTGGATGCAGCGGTGGGACGGCGGCGTGGGAGATAACCGGATCGACCAGGTAGACGTCCAGCTCGGCCGCGTCGAACTGGTCGGAGACCAGTTTCTCCCCGTCGTCGAGCCCGATGTAGACGACCTCCGCCGGCGGCCGGTGGCGACGGGCGAACAGCCCGGCGATCTCGGCGATGGACACCGGGTCACCGTGGTCGACGACCAGCACCTCGCCGCCGGACCCGAGGGCGCCGGCCGCGATGACCGCGTCGGCCGCGTCGGCGGCGGTCACGAAGAAGCGGGCCGCGCCCGGATGCGTGACCGTCAGCGGCTCGCCGCGGGCCAGCTGCCGCTCGAACGTCTGGATGACTGTGCCCACGCCGTCGAGCACGTTCCCCAGCCGGACGCTGAAGTAGACGCCCTCGACGCGCCGGGCGACGTGGGCGGTGAGCCGCTCGTTGATCCGCTCGGAGCAGCCCAGCACGCCGGTCGGGTTGGCCGCGACGTCCGCCGAGACGTTGACGAACCGTTCGACGCCGGCGTCGGCGGCGGCCTCCAGCGTCGAGAGCGTGCCCCAGATGTTCGTTCGCACCGACTCACCGGGGAACCGCTCGAGCGGGGCCAGTCGCCCGCAGGCGGCGGCGTGGAACACGACCCGGGGCCGGGTCGCCCGCAGCACGGCCACCAACGTCGCGTGGTCCCGGATGTCGACGAGGTGGGCGTCGTCGCTCAGGGACGGGTCGCCGGTGATCTCGGTGTCGATCGCCCGCAGCGCCGTCGCGTCCCGGTCAAGCATGATCAACTGACCTACGCCCCACTCCCGCAGGCGCCGGCACAGGGCCGCGCCGATGGTGCCGCCGGCGCCGGTCACGAGGATGGTCTCGTCGCGCAGGTAGTCCTCGATCCGGGCCGGGTCGAGGCTTGGGCGGGGGCGGTGGACGAGCGGCGCGAGCTCGGGGTGGGCGGTCAGCACGGGTGACGGCGCCGCGGGTGGCGGCCCGGCCGGACGGTCCGGGGCCGGGTCGGGGCGTAGCGACGCCGGCCGCCCCCGGCGGTTGTCGGCCCGGGCTGGCGCCCCGGTGGCGGCGAGCTTCGGCGGTCTCGCGCGGTCCGCCTGCTTGGCACGGTCCTGGTTCGCGGTGTTCAGGTTCGCGGTGTTCAGGCTCGCGGTGTTCAGGTGGTCCGCTCCGGTCGGGCGATCCGAGCTGTGCGGGTCGAGGGCGCCGCTCTGGTGCCTTGCGCGGTCCGGGCGCTTTGCGCGGTTCGGCTGGTCGGGCTGGTCGGACCGGTCGGGGTCGAGCCCGCCTCGGCCGCGCCGAGGCGTCGAGCCGAGAGCGGCCGCGAACACGACGCCGCCGACCCCCAGCCGCGAACCGGCGCCGGCCGGTCCGCTCGGGACCCGCGGCGCCCTGGCCACGCAGCGCACCGCGACGATCATGCTGATCGTGAGGACGCCGGCCAGCGGCGGGACCCGCGGCGCGACCGGATGGCCCAGCATGAGGTCGAAGAGGACGAGGAAACCGTCCGTGACCACGACCGACAGCGCGGCGGCGGCCGGTTCGAGCAGGTCGGGTCGGGCGCGTCGCGGCCAGGCCAGCACGGGCCGACGGACCGAGGGCGGCTGACGCTCGAGCGCGAGCCGGATCGTGACGGCCCAGAAGTGGCGCAGGCACACGGCCAGGGCGACGAGCATCAGGAAACCGAGATCGGCCAGGCGCCGGAGGGCGAAGTCCGTGGTCACGAGGCGCGCGAAGAGCAGCCCGCCGAGCAGGGCGGCCGCGTCGGCCCGCATGGTCGCCGGGCTCGCCGGGCGGGGCGCGCTGACCGCCTGGCACCGCGCGGCCAGCACGCCGCGGACCACCCCTGTCATTCTGCGCACGTGCACGAGTACAGAGCGTAGTTAGTAGTCGGTGTATTGGCGGCTAACCCCCGCCTGGAGCGCGGGTGGCGTCGCTTCGCGCCCGCGCCCGTGCCGCCGATTTCAGGGTCGGCGCTCGTGACGCATTGCAATGCTTTCCGACCGTTGGTCCGCTGTCGTGACGGTTGTTGGCCGGGCCGTGACCGATGGGGCGTATTCTTCCGCCGGTTGTCCGGCCGCCGGGCCGGCGTGGGGTGAGACGGGTGGGCTCGTGCGGGAGTCAACTGAGATCATCGGTGCGGCCCGGTCCGCGCTGGACAGTCATCCTTTCGGTTTTCTGGCCACCTTGTCGTCGGCGGGCGCGCCCAGCCTTCGGCTGGTGCAGCATCTCGGCGTCGACTACGACCTGACGGTGTGGATCGGCACCAGCCCGCGGTCGCGCAAGGCCCGGGAGATCGGTGCCGGCGCCCGCGTCTGCTATGCGGTCGAGAACCGCGGCAGCATCGGCTATCTGACCGTTACCGGCGACGCCGACATCGTCGTCGACGACGAGCTCAGGCAGGCGAAATGGATACCGGGCCTGAAAAGCTTCTTTCCCGGCGGGGCGGTCGGCGACGACTTCGTTCTCATCCGGCTGCGCGCGGACACGGTGGAGCTGATGGATTTCGCCCTGGCGATTCATCCTGACCCGTTCGGCCTGCGCCCGGCGCTGGCGGTGTTCGACGGTGAGGAGTGGACGGTCCGCGACAACCGGCCGCCGGCGGCCGCCGGCTGACCCGGTCCGGACCGGTCTCCAGGCCGCCGGGCCCCCCGACCGCCCGGCGGGCCTGGCCCGTCCCCGGCGGCGCCGAGGCCGACCGCCGAGCCCGACGCACCGCCGGGCCGGCCGGTCGCCAACCGGGCTGACCTGGCGATTGGCGAAACTGTCGCAGCCGGGAGGCAGAATCACTCCCGCGGCCTGAGATCATGCGGGTCGCGCCGGCCGCGCGCCGCCTGGGTCTCGCCAGATCCGGGCGTCGGACGGCCGGCCCACCGGCCCACCGGCGAACCGAGAAGACCGAAGAAGGCGGACCAGGACTGTGACCACGACGTCTGTGCAGCGGCGCATCGCCGATGAGCTCGGGGTGCGCGAGGGGCAGGTGCTCGCCGCGGTCGACCTCCTCGACGGCGGCGCGACCGTCCCGTTCATCGCGCGTTACCGCAAGGAGGCCACGGGCGCCCTGGACGACACGCAGCTGCGGACCCTCGAAGAGCGACTGCGCTACTTGCGTGAGCTCGAGGAGCGCCGGGCGGCGGTGCTGGAGTCGATCCGCTCCCAGGGCAAGCTCGACGACGCGCTCGAGGCGCAGATCATGGCGGCCGACACCAAGGCCCGCCTGGAGGACGTCTACCTGCCCTTCAAGCCGAAGCGGCGGACCAAGGCGATGATCGCCCGGGAGGCCGGGCTGGAGCCGCTGGCCGACGCGCTGCTGGCCGACCCGGACCTCGTCCCGACCGAGCAGGCGGCGGCCTACCTCAACCCGGACGCCGGCTTCGCCGACGCGGCGGCGGTCCTGGAGGGCGCGCGGGCGATCCTGGTCGAGCGGTTCGGCGAGAACGCGGACCTCATCGGCGAGCTGCGGGAACGGATGTGGTCGACCGGCCGGATCACCGCCACCGTGCGGGAGGGCAAGAACGAGTCGGGGGCGAAGTTCTCCGACTACTTCGCGTTCTCCGAGCCGTTCACCCGGGTGCCCTCGCACCGGGTGCTGGCCATCTTCCGGGGCGAGAAGGAGGAAGTTCTCGACGTCGGCCTGGAACCGGAGCCCGAGGGCGCCGACGATCCCGGGCTGCTCGCCGAGGGCATGAACGTCTACGAGCGGCGGATCGCCGAGATCTTCGGCATCCCCGTGCCTGGCCCGGCCGGCGCCGACGCGCCGGACCGCCCGGGCGCGCGCTGGCTGGCCGACGTGGTCCGCTGGGCCTGGCGCACGCGCATCCTGGTCCACCTGGGCATCGACCTGCGGATGCGGCTGTGGCAGATGGCCGAGGACACCGCGGTCACCGTGTTCGCGACCAACGTCCGCGACCTGCTGCTGGCGGCGCCGGCCGGGGCGCGGGCCACGATGGGGCTCGACCCGGGCTTCCGCACCGGGGTGAAGGTCGCGGTGGTCGACCCGACCGGCAAGGTCGTGGCCACCGACACCATCTACCCGCACGTCCCGGCCCGCCGCTGGGACGACTCGATCGCCACGCTGGCCCGGCTGGCGGCGGCGCACGGGGTCGACCTGGTCGCCATCGGCAACGGTACGGCGTCGCGGGAGACCGACCGGTTGGCCCTTGACCTCATCCGGCGCCATCCCGACCTAGGGCTGACCAAGGTCGTGGTCTCGGAGGCCGGTGCCTCGGTCTACTCGGCCTCGGCCTACGCCTCCCGCGAGCTGCCCGACCTGGACGTCTCGCTGCGCGGCGCGGTCTCGATCGCCCGCCGGCTGCAGGACCCGCTGGCTGAGCTGGTCAAGATCGACCCGCGGTCGATCGGGGTCGGCCAGTACCAGCACGACCTCGGCGAGGGCAAGCTCTCCCGCTCGCTGGACGCCGTCGTCGAGGACTGCGTCAACGCGGTCGGGGTCGACGTGAACACCGCGTCGGTCCCGCTGTTGACCCGGGTGTCCGGGATCGGTGAGACCCTGGCCGAGAACATCGTGGCCCACCGGGACACGAACGGTCCCTTCCGCGGCCGCCAAGCGCTCAGGGACGTCGCCCGGCTCGGCCCGAAGGCGTTCGAGCAGTGCGCTGGCTTCCTGCGGATCACCGGGGGTGACGACCCGCTGGATGCCTCCAGCGTCCACCCGGAGGCATACCCGGTCGTACGGCGGATTCTTGCCGCGACCGGCACCGACCTGCCCGGTCTGATCGGCAACGGGGCGGTGCTGCGGGCGGTGAAGGCAACCGACTTCGTCGACGACAGGTTCGGCCTGCCGACCGTGACCGACATCCTGGTCGAGCTGGACAAGCCCGGCCGCGACCCGCGCCCGGCCTTCCAGACGGCGACGTTCGCCGACGGGGTGGAGACCCTGGCCGACCTCTCCGCCGGCATGGTGCTGGAGGGGACGGTCACCAACGTGGCCGCGTTCGGCGCGTTCGTCGACATCGGTGTCCACCAGGACGGCCTGGTCCACGTCTCGGCCATGTCCTCATCGTTCGTCTCCGATCCCCGCGACGTGGTCAAGCCAGGCGACATCGTCAAGGTGCGGGTGCTCGACGTTGACGTCGCCCGCAAGCGGATCTCGCTGACGCTCCGGCTGGACGAGGAAGCCGACGCGCGCGCCGGCCGGCGGCGGGAGCCGTCCGAGCGCGGTCCCGGTGGGTCCGGCGGTCCCGGTGGGTCCAGCGACGGCCGCCGGGGCGGGGCCGGTCGCGGCGGCGCTGACCGCGGCGGCGCTGACCGCGGCGGTTCCGGCCGCCGCGGTGACGGGGGCCGGGGTGACGGGGGTCGGGGTGACGGCGGTCGGGGTGACGGCGGTCGGAGTGGCGGGGGTCGGAGCGACGGCGGCCGTGACCGATCTGGCCAGGGCCGCCCGGGCCAAGGAGGCTCCGGCCAGGGGCGGCCGGGTCAGGGCGGTTCTGGTCGCGGCGGCGGTCGCGCCGGCGGTTCTGGTCGCGGCGGCCGGCGTGATGTGCCCGACACGGCGCTGGCCGACGCGCTGCGCCGGGCCGGCCTGCTGGACGGGCCGGGTGGGGGGCGCCGCTGAGTAGCGCCATCCAAGGGGCAGCGCCATCCAAGGGCCTCCGGGCGCGCGGCTTCGCCGTGATCGCGCACGCAGTCGGTCGGCGGCCACCGGGGCGGGGCGTCCCGAGCGAGCGCCCGGGGCGCCTCGCGGCTCTGGTCACGTTACAGCCTGATCGACAGCTGTGGACCACCTGCGTTCACGTTCCGTGACGCGACTATTGTGCCGGCATGGTCGCGGATATCGGCATGCGCCGCCGTCAGCAGCGCGTCGCCCGGGCACGCGCGACCATCACCGCCGCCCGCTGGGAGGTGGGCGGCTGGCTGGCCGACCGGCGGACCGAGAGCGGACTGCGCCACCTGATCGACCACTTCGAGGTTCTCGGCACCGTCGTCGTCCGGATGCTCGAGGCGCTCGACGGCGAGCTTGACGCGATCCCCGGCAGCGCACCCTCGGGCGAGGTCTACGACACCTGCCGGGCGGTCGAGGGTGGCGTGGCGACCGTCCTGGCGATGTTCACCGCGTTCGCCCGTCGCTATGACCAGCGCGTCGACGGCGAACGCTTCGCGCCCCGCGGCGGCGGCCAGCCCGATCAGGCCGACGTCCTGGCCGCCGCCGACGAGCTGGCGCTCAGTTGCTGGACCGCCCCGTTCGCCGAGCTCGGCACCGAACCGCCGAGCCTGCCGCTGGTCTACCTGGAACCGAACTACGGCCAGCCCGACGAACCGGGGCTGTTCGGGGAACTCGGCGCGGCGGCCTGGCGCGGCGCCGACGCCAGCCGCGCCGGCCGGCACTACGCCCCGGCCCACCGGGCCGGGGCGCACCTCGACCCCGGCCACAATCCCGGGTACCCGGCCCTGGCGCCCGGCGAGGCCGGGTACAACGGATCCGGACTCGGCGAGTTCGGGCGCGGCACCGGGTCGCCGGGAGCGGGCGACGCGGCCGAGGCGTCCGACGCCGACGGCTCCCGGGCCGCGGCCCCGCCCTCACCGGCCGCGCTGGCCGCGTGGCTGGCCCGGGAGATGCCGCTGCCGGCGATCGCGATCCCGGCCTGGTCGGTCCGGGAGGCGTGGTGGCTGGCCACCGTGGCCCGCGAGACCGGTGTGCTGATCGGCCGCGAGTTCGTGCCGCGCGGCGGCGGGCAGTCCGGGCAGAGCGCGGCCGAGCAGCGCCTCGGACTCGATCTTACCCCGGCGATCGCGGCGGCGCCGGTGCCCCGGGAGGGCGCGCTCGGCCCGGACGTCCTGGCCGAGCTGGCCGACGACTGGCGACGCTGGCGGGAGGATGCGTTCGCCGACGCCTACTCCGTGCTGATGATCGGCGACGCCGCGCTGTGGGCGGCGAGCGAACTGGAGCACACCACGGCCGAGTCCTTCCTCGGCGGCTCGGGCTCGAGCGGCACCGGTATGCCCCCGGTCGTGCGGCTGGCCCTGCTCGACGCGCTGGTCCGCATGGTCGCGCCCGGCTCGGCCCCGCTGGCCGGCGGCCTGGCTGAGTCCGTCGCCGAGGTCCGGCGCCGGGCCCGGTTGGCCGCGGCCGGCGCGCGGGCCGTCCCGTCCCGGCCCGGTCTGGCCCGGCCCGGCGCGTCGCCGGGGCGCGGGCCGGGCGGAGGTTCGGCGGTTTCGCCGGCGCCGGCCGAGGTGCTGCGGGGCCATCTCGCCGTTGTGCCGGCGATCGCCGAGGCGCTGCTCGCCTCCCAGCTCGCCGGCACGCCGCTGACCACGGTGAGCGGCGTGCGCTCCGACTGGTTCGCCACCGGCGGCCGGGTCCGCAGCTGGTCGGCGGCGCTGCGGCGGGACCCGTCGGTCATCCCCTCCGGTGCCCGCCGGGTCCGCCCGGCCGCCCGGCAGGCGATCGCGGCCGGCGTCGGGGCCTACGTCGCCACCGTCGAGACCATCGGCTCCGGCACCGAACGTCCCAGCGCCGCGCCCGTGCCCGGCCGCTACGGCGCCGCCGGCTCGCTCGGCGGGCGGCGGTCCTGGAACTCCAGCCGGACGGTCGGCGGCCGGGTCGCCCCGCTGGAGGGCACGGCCGCCACCCTGGCCACCCTGCACAACCGGCTGATCGCGTTGATGATCAGCTGTGGTGAGGGGGTCGCGCCGAGCGCGCGGGCGACGGGGGAGACGAGCGAGGAGCTGGCCGAACGGCTGACCGCCCGCCTCGTCCAGACGGTCCGGGTCCGCCGGGACTGGCCGGCCGTTCCCGCGCTGCCCACCCGGGGCTGACCGGGCCGCTCGCGCCGCACGTCCGGGCCGCACGTCCGGGCCGCACGTCCGCGCCGGCCGTGACCTTCCTGTGACCGGAGATACACCGTGGGGCGATGTCACCCCTGGATGCCTACTATCCGGTGCATGACATTGCCCGCGCCCGACCTCAAGCTCGCGGCCGGCTTCCCGGCGGTGAGCCGGGACGACTGGCGGACACTCGTCCTCGGGGTCCTGCGCAAGTCCGGGGCAACCGGCGAGGACACCCCGCTGGCCGAGGTGGAACGGCTGCTGACCAGCACGACCTACGACGGCATCCCGATCTCCCCGCTCTACACCGCCGCCGACGCCCAGGCCGGGCCGCCGGACTCGGACGCGGCGGCGCCGCTGGCCGCGCTGACCGGCGCGCCGGGCCTGGCTCCCTACGTCCGCGGCGCGAGCGCGGCCGGCGCCGTCACGGGCGGCTGGGACGTCCGGACCGCCTACCGCGACCCGAGGCCGGCGGCGGTGAACGCGGCCGCCCTGGCCGACCTGAACGGCGGCGCGACCTCGCTGTGGCTGACGGTCGGGCCGGGCGGGCTGGCCCCGGCCGACCTCGCTCCGGCCCTGCGGGAGGTCTACCTCGACCTGGCCGTCGTCGTGCTCGACGCCGGCGCCGACACGCCCGCCGCGGCCGAGGCGCTGTTCGCGCTGGCCGCCGAGCGGGGCGTCCAGCCGACCGAGCTGGCCGGCAACCTGGGCGCCGACCCGGTCGGGCTGGCCGCTCGCACCGGGCGCGCCCCGGACCTCGAAGCCGCCGGCGCGCTTGCCGCCCGCGTCGCCGGCCGCTACCCGAAAGTGCGGTCACTGACCGTCGACGCGACCGCGTACCACGACGCCGGCGGAGCCGACGCCGAGGAGCTCGCCTACGCCCTGGCCACCGGCGTCGCCTACCTGCGGGCGCTGACCGGCGCCGGGCTCGGCGTGGACGAGGCCTTCGGCCAGCTGGAGTTCCGCTACGCGGTCAACGCCGACCAGTTCCTGGCCACGGCCAAGCTACGCGCGGCCCGGGCGCTGTGGGCGCGGGTCGGCGAGGTCTGTGGCGCGAGCGCCGGTGCCGCCGCGCAGGCCCAGCACGCGGTGACGTCCTCGGCGATGACGAGCCGGCGCGACCCGTGGGTGAACATGCTCCGCACGACGCTCGCCGCGTTCGGCGCGGCTGTCGGCGGGGCGGACGCGATCACCGTTCAGCCCTTCGACGCCGCCATCGGGCGGCCGGACGAGTTCGCCCGCCGCATCGCCCGCAACACCCACGCGCTGCTGTCCGACGAGGCCAACCTGGCCCGGGTCCTCGACCCGGCCGGCGGCTCCTGGTATGTCGAGAAGCTCACGGCCGACCTCACCGAGACGGCCTGGAAGATCTTTACCGGGGTGGAGGCCGAGGGCGGGATCGCCGCCGCGCTGGCCGCCGGGACCGTCCAGCGCCGCCTGGCCGAGACGTGGGCCGCCCGTCGGGCCAACATCGCCCACCGCCGCGACCCGCTGACCGGGGTGAGCGAGTTCCCGAACCTCACCGAGAAGCTGCCGGTCCGGGAGGCGCTGCCCGTCCGCGAGCCGGCGCCGCCTCCCGCCGCTACCGGTACCGCGCCCGGCGCCCTGCCGGTGATCCGCTACGGCCAGGACTTCGAGGCGGCCCGGGACCGGGCCGACGCCCACACCGCGGCCACCGGCACCCCGCCGACGGTGTTCCTGGCCGTGCTGGGGCCGCTGGCCGCGCACAACGTCCGGGCCACCTTCGCGGCCAACCTGTTCGCCGCCGGCGGCATCCACACCGTCACCGGCCCGGCCGGCGCCGGCCCGGACGAGATCGCCGCCGCGTTCACCGCCAGCGGTCTGGGCGTGGCCTGCCTGTGCTCCAGTGACAAGCTCTACGTCTCCGACGGCCAGGCCGCGGCCAGCGCGCTGCGGGCGGCCGGGGTGGCGACCCTGCTGCTGGCCGGCAAGCCCGGCGGGGCGCCGGTCACGGTGGACGGGCATCTGTACGCGGGCTGCGACGCGGTCGCGGTGCTGACCAGGACCCTGGCCGACCTGGGGGTGGCGTGATGAGTGCCGGCAACGCGGGCGGCAGCCCGATCCCGAGCTTCGCCGACGTCCCGCTGCGCGGGCCGGGCGTCCCCGCGCCCGCCGACCCGGCGGCGCTCGAGACTGACTGGCGCGCGGCGCTGCGCGCCGCCACCGGCAAGGACAGCGACGCGCTCGTTTGGGAGACCCCGGAGGGCATCCCGGTCAAACCGCTGTACACGACGGCCGACCTCGCCGGGCTCGACTTCCTGGACACCTACCCGGGCCACCCGCCGTACCTGCGCGGGCCCTACCCGACGATGTACGTGAACCAGCCGTGGACGATCCGCCAGTACGCCGGGTTCTCCACCGCCGAGGAGTCGAACGCCTTCTACCGGCGCAATCTCGCCGCCGGCCAGAAGGGCCTGTCGATCGCCTTCGACCTGCCGACCCACCGGGGCTACGACAGCGACAACCCGCGGGTGACCGGCGATGTCGGCATGGCCGGGGTGGCCATCGACTCCATCTACGACATGCGCCAGCTCTTCGACGGCATCCCGCTGGATCGGATGAGCGTGTCGATGACGATGAACGGCGCCGTCCTGCCGGTGCTCGCGCTCTACATCGCGGCGGCCGAGGAACAGGGCGTGGCGCCGGAGAAGCTGGCCGGGACCATTCAGAATGACATTCTGAAGGAGTTCATGGTCCGCAACACCTACATCTACCCGCCGAAGCCGTCGATGAAGATAATCTCCGACATCTTCGCGTTCGCCTCGGCCCGGATGCCCAAGTTCAACTCCATCTCGATCTCCGGCTACCACATCCAGGAAGCCGGGGCCACGCAGGATCTCGAGCTGGCCTACACGCTGGCCGACGGCGTCGAGTACATCCGGGCCGGTCTGGACGCGGGCCTGGGCATCGACGCCTTCGCGCCGCGGCTGTCGTTCTTCTGGGCGATCGGCATGAACTTCTTCATGGAGGTCGCGAAGCTGCGGGCGGCCCGGCTGCTCTGGGCGAAGCTCGTCAGCCAGTTCGCGCCGAAGTCCGACAAGTCGCTGTCGCTGCGCACGCACAGCCAGACCTCGGGCTGGTCGCTGACCGCCCAGGACGTGTTCAACAACGTCGTGCGGACCTGCGTCGAGGCGATGGCCGCGACCCAGGGCCACACCCAGTCCCTGCACACCAACGCCCTGGACGAGGCGCTGGCGCTGCCCACGGACTTCTCCGCCCGCATCGCCCGCAACACCCAGCTCGTCATCCAGCAGGAGTCGGGCACGACCCGGGTCATCGACCCCTGGGGCGGCTCGGCCTACGTCGAGCGGCTCACCTACGACCTGGCCCGCCGGGCCTGGGAGCACATCCAGGAGGTCGAGGGCACCGGTGGGATGGCCAAGGCCATCGACGAGGGCATCCCGAAGATGCGCATCGAGGAGGCCGCCGCGCGCACCCAGGCCCGCATCGACGCCGGCCGCCAGCCGGTGATCGGCGTCAACCGCTACCGGGCTGACTCGGACGAGCCGATCGAGGTGCTCAAGGTCGACAACGCCTCGGTGCGGGCCCAGCAGATCGCCAAACTCGAGCGGCTGCGGGCCGAGCGCGACCCGGCGGCCGTCGCCGCGGCGCTGGATGCGCTGACCTCGGCCGCGGGCGCCGCGATGGACGGCACCCGCGAGGCCGGCCTGGACCGCAACCTGCTGGCGCTGGCCGTCACGGCCGCGCGCGAGAAGGCCACCGTCGGGGAGATCTCGGACGCGCTGGAGAAGGTCTACGGGCGCCACGCCGCCCGCATCCACACCATCACCGGGGTCTACCGGCAGGAGGCCGGCGGCGTGGACAACGTGGCGAAGGCCCGGGCAGCCACCGAGGCGTTCGAGCGGGCCGAGGGCCGGCGCCCCCGGATCCTGGTGGCCAAGGTCGGCCAGGACGGCCACGACCGGGGCCAGAAGGTGATCGCGACCGGCTTCGCCGACCTCGGTTTCGACGTCGACGTCGGCCCGCTGTTCCAGACGCCGGAGGAGGTCGTGCGCCAGGCCGTCGAGGCCGACGTCCACGTCGTCGGCGTGTCCTCGCTGGCCGCCGGCCACCTGACCCTGGTGCCGGCCGTGCGGGACGCGCTGGCCGCCGCCGGGCGGGACGACATCCTCATCGTCGTCGGCGGGGTCATCCCGCCCGGCGACTACGACGAGCTGCGCAAGGCCGGCGCCGTCGCCATCTTCGGCCCGGGCACCGTGATCGCCGACTCCGCGCTCGACCTGCTGGCCATCCTGCGCGAGCGCCTCGGCCACGGCGAGCCCGCCGGCGCCTGACGCGGGCGGGGAGCGGACGGTGGGGGAGCCCCGGCGGCGGCCCGGCACGCCGTCGGTTGACGAGTACGCCGAGGGCGTGCTGGCTGGCAGCCGCGTCTGGGTGGCCCGGGCGATCACGCTCGTCGAGTCGCGCCGGGCCGACCACCGGCGGGCGGCCCAGGAGCTGCTCGTCCGGCTGCTGCCGCGCAGCGGGGCGGCCGTCCGGGTCGGGATCACCGGCGTGCCCGGGGTGGGCAAGTCGACGTTTATCGACGCGCTCGGCACCCGGCTGACGGGTGCCGGGCACCGGGTCGCGGTGCTGGCCGTCGACCCGTCCTCCACCCGGGGCGGCGGCAGCGTGCTCGGCGACAAGACCCGAATGGAACGGCTCGCCGTCGACGAGCGCGCGTTCATCCGGCCCTCGCCGACCGCCGGCACGCTGGGTGGGGTCGCCAAGGCCACCCGCGAGGCGATGATCGTCATGGAGGCGGCCGGCTACGACGTGATCCTGGTCGAGACGGTCGGGGTCGGCCAGTCCGAGACGACCGTGGCCGACATGGTCGACACCTTCCTGTTCCTGGCCCTGGCCCGCACCGGCGACCAGCTTCAGGGCATCAAGAAGGGCGTGCTGGAACTGGCCGACGTCATCGCGGTCAACAAGGCCGACGGGCCGCACGCCGACGACGCCCGCAAGGCGGCTCGGGAGCTGGCCGGCGCGCTGCGGCTGCTGCGGACCCCCGGCTCGATCTGGGACACGCCCGTCCTGACCTGCTCAGGCCGGGAGGACATCGGGCTGGCCGAGCTGTGGGCACAGGTCGAGAAGCACCGGGCCACCATGGACGCGGCCGGGGAGCTTGCTGCCAAACGCCAGCGCCAGCGGCTGCGCTGGACCTGGGCGATGGTCCACGACCGGCTGCTGGCCGAGCTGCACGACAACCCCAAGGTCCGTGATCTCGTCCCGACCCTGGAAGCGGCGGTGCTGGACGGCTCGCTGACGCCGTCCCTGGCCGCCGACCGGATCCTGGGCGCCTTCACCTCGGGCGACCCGTCGACCGGCGACGAGTGAAGGTCTGACGCACCGCGAACTTAATCCGCCGTCTGTCAGGCCCGCTTGGCTAGCCTCGGATCATGACCACGGTCTCGTTCACCGACGCGCGTAACCGGCTGGCCGAGCTGCTCGACGAGGTGGAGCGGACACACGACCGCATCGAGATCACCCGTCACGGCCGCATCGTGGCGGTGCTCGTCTCGCCGGGCTACCTGGCCGCGCTGGAGGAGACGGTCGAAGTCCTATCGAACCGGGACACGATGCGTCAGCTCACTGAGTCCGGCGGGGCGATCGAGGCCGGCGACGTGCTCGATGCCGACGAACTTGCGGAACTCATGGCGAAGCGGACGGCGCGACACGACCCAGACCGTCCAGCTGATGGCTCGCGCGCTTGGCGCCCACCTCTCTCTTGAGGTGTCCCACTGTTGACGGCCCCAATGGCTCACCCGCGACGACCTACGGGCAGGCTTCCCGGCGCAACCGGGCCCTGGGCGGCCGTCATGGTGCTACGGCTCACCCGGAATCGCCCGAGCGCTCCAACTCGCCGCGCTCGCCACCTCCGACCGCGATGGCCAAGCCGCCGCCGACGCGATCACGCCCGACATCGGCGCCCGCCTGCCTACGCTCGCCACCTCCCTCGCGACTCGGGCGAGCGCCACCGATGGCACGCAAGCGCTGCTGACCGGCGACACCGGCGTCCGACTCACTCTGGAAACGGCACGCCGCGGCGCGCCACCTCTCTCCGGATGGGACTCATGCCTGCTGCTCAACTGAGCCAACCGAACGCCGGCCGGATTGCCGAAGCCATCCACGCCGTCTGTTCCGGACGCGACCTCGCCAGCGCGGCGGCCGAGGCGGGTGTGCAACCCGCCGACCTCACTGACGCGATGGATCTCTACCACCTGGCTGGGACTGTCGCGCTCGAGGATCGCGCTGGGTCCCGCTGGCAGCAGTTCAATGTTCGGCCCAACGGCCTGGAACAGGCTGATCGCATCCTGATCGCCCAGATCGGGCCCAGCCTCGACACCCTCGTGGCGGACGGAGCCGTGTCCGGCTGGTGGTACATGAACAAGCCTCCTGGCTGGCGCATACGTGTATTTGACGCCAGGCCGGACGCAGTCGGCCAGACGCTTGATGCGCTGTCCGCCGCGGGCGCCGTCGCGGAGTGGAATCCGGCGATCTACGAGCCGGAGACCGCGGCGTTCGGGGGCGGCAGCGCCATGGAGATCGTCCACAGTCTGTTTTGCGCCGACACCGCTGGAGTTCTTGCCAGTTCTCCGCTGGGGGAACGCGTCTCTCGGGCGGCGCGAGCTTTCCGTCATTTTGCTCAGCGCCATGTTGTCCGCCGCTGGGCTGGACGGCGCCGCCCGCCGGTCGCGGGGATCGGTAGATGGGACGCCGACGAACGTGCGTCATTCATGGCGAAGCGCGCCGCGCGACACGACCCGGACCGCCCGGGGTGAAGGGTGGAAGCGCGATGAGGGATTCGTGAGCGGTGGCATAGCCGGAAAATATGAGTCCATCGCGGACCGACACATATGCGTTGGAAGGTGTCAGCCGGTCGCGATCCTGGGGCCAGGGTTCCGTCGTGAGACGGGATATGACCGTCTGTATGTTGTCGAGCGCGATCTGTAGGAGGTCGGAGTATTCGTTGAGGTCTTCGGGCGGGTCCACTAGGGCGATGTCCATGGCCTGGATTCTGTCCTGGCCGTGTACAACTGTAATATCGGAGCCGTCCGAGTTGAGAGCAAAGTTGCGCGGCAGAAGATCCGACAGGTTCTGGATCAGGTAGTTGGTCACCTCGCGTGCCGCTTCCGGATACCATTCAGGCCTGGCTGTGTCAGTCACATTATGCATCCGTTCGGAATCGACGTGTACGTGCGTCCGTCGGCATCGGCGACGTGCGTAACGGTGATCATCATGCGGTACCCGGGACGGGCGACCGAGTTCGGCAGTGAACCATGCGGAAAGTATGGGTAGTGCCCGTTCTTGCCGTCTTTTCGCTTGCTTCCGGCATATACTCCGATAACGTAGGTTCCAGGATCGAGGGCGATGGGATTCATTTTACCACTCCATACAAATGTCCCCTGCGGGGTCTCGCCCAGATCGATTTCGCCGGCCGAGGCGACGAACTTCGGATCTTTTTTGCAGCTGGGAAGAGCTGTGGCGGCCATCGCGGGCAGCCGAGTGGCGATCTCGCCCGCTAGGACGAAGATCAGAATGGCGAAAAGGGCCAGGGCGCGTCGCCTCATTTTCCACCGGTCCTCGATATCTGTTCACCTGAATACATCTCTCGATGTTACTAGGTGAATATGTTGTCTTCAACTGATTTGAGCGTTGCATCGTCCCTCCAAAGGGTGAGTAGATCTGGGCCGGAGGTCTGACCTGTGTATTTGGGCCGAAGGTGGGAGAGAACTGGTCGCCGATCGGTATTCATGATCTTTAAATCCGTCTCGGCACTCCCGCTCCGCCGACCAGAGAACCCAACGCCCAGGCCACCCGGGGGCGGTCCGTCGCCGCGGTGTGGACCACGGGCGGTCTCGCGGGAGGTCTTCGTCACCGGCCACGGCCAGGGAGGGAGTGACAGAATCCGTCCTGGGGCGCTTCGGCCCCGGGGACGAGCGGAGCCAGATGTGATCTCGTCGGCGCGGTTGAACCCGGATCGGGGGACCGGCCCGTGCGGGACCGGCCGCCCGTACACGTCCCACCAGGCGACCGTGCACCAGTCGACGTCGGCTCGGTCGGGGCCGCCGAAGACGCCGCCGAAGCCGGCCCCGCCCCCGCCGCCGGCCTGGCGGCGCTGGCTGCTGCCGATCGGCGTCTTCATCACCGCGCTGCTGCTGTTCGGCCCGGCCCTGATGGGCCCGAGCCGGACGTCGCTGACCTACAGCGACTTCGTGGCCAAGGTGACCGCCGGCCAGGTCAAAAGCGTCACCATCAGCGACTCCGGCGGCGTGGACGGGACGTTCAAGGACACGGTCAAGGGCAACAAGGACTTCTCGTCCCAGCTCCCGACCGCGCTGGACAACAGCTCGCTCGAGACGCTCCTGCGCCAGAAGAACGTGCAGATCAGCGCGACCCACGGCGGAACGTCGTTCCTCTCGGTGCTGCTCAGCTTCCTGCCGCTGCTCCTGCTCGTCGGCTTCTTCGTCTGGAGCGGCCGGATGGCCAGCCGCCAACTCGGCGGCGGCGGACTCGGCGGCATCACCGGCATCGGCAAGTCCCGGGCGAAGATCATTGACGCCGACCGACCGGAGACGAGGTTCGCCGACGTCGCCGGCTACGAGGGCGCGAAACAGGAGATCAGTGAGGTCGTCGACTTCCTGCGCAACCCCGAGCGCTACCGGCGGGCCGGCGCCCAGGGCCCGCGCGGCGTCCTGATGGTCGGGCCGCCCGGCACCGGGAAGACGCTGCTGGCCCGGGCCGTGGCCGGCGAGGCCGGGGTGCCCTTCCTGTCCATCACCGGCTCGGGGTTCGTCGAGATGTTCGTCGGCGTCGGCGCGTCCCGCGTGCGTGACCTGTTCACGGAGGCCCGCAAACGCTCGCCCGCGATCATCTTCATCGACGAGATCGACGCCATCGGCGGCCGCCGCGGTGGCTCGGCGCTGGGCCGCAATGACGAGCGCGAGCAGACGCTCAACCAGCTCCTGTCCGAGATGGACGGCTTCGAGGGCGGCCAGGGCGTGGTCGTCCTGGCCGCGACGAACCGCCCGGAGACGCTGGACGCGGCGCTGCTGCGCCCGGGGCGCTTCGACCGGCAGGTCACCGTCCCGCTGCCCAACCAGGTCGAGCGGGCCGCGATCCTGGCCGTCCACGCCAAGGGCAAGCACCTGGCGCCCGACGCCGACCTGACCGTCATCGCCCGGGGCACGCCCGGGTTCTCCGGCGCCGACCTGGCCAACCTGGTCAACGAGGCGGCCATCCACGCCGTGCGCGAGGACCGGGAGATCGTCACCGCCGCCGACCTCGACGCCGCCCGCGACCGCATCCTGCTCGGCCGCCGGGACGCCTCGAACGCGCTGCTGCCGGAGGAGAAGCGCTCGGTCGCGGTGCACGAGTCCGGGCACGCGCTGGTCGCGGCCCTCTCGGAGCACGCCGACCCGGTGGCCAAGGTGACGATCCTGCCGGCCGGGATGGCGCTCGGGGTGACCGAGCAGCTCCCCGAAGCCGAGCGGCACCTGTATACCGAGGGTTACCTGCTCGACAGCCTGGCCGTGCGCCTGGGTGGACGGGCGGCCGAGCTGGTGGTGTTCGGGCACGGCTCGACCGGGGCGTCCAACGACCTGGCCGGCGCGACGGGGCTCGCGACCCGGATGGTGCGGGAGTTCGGCCTGTCGCCGACGCTCGGCCCGGTCGGCTACTCCTCGAACGACCCCCAGTTCCTGGGGACGGAGGAGATCACGTCCCGGCCGTACTCGGAGGCGACGCAGCGGATCGTCGACCAGGAGGTCGGGCGGCTGCTGCGGGAGGCGGAGGAGCGGGCGCTGACGTTGCTGCGTACCCACCGGGACGCGTTGGACCGGCTCAGCGCCCTGCTCTTGGAGGTCGAGACGGTCGACGGATCCGCCGTCGAGGCGTTGGCCCGGGGGGAGCGGGTCGCCGGGCCGGGCCCGTCGTCGCCGGCCCCGGCCCGGTCGGAGCCGTCGCCGCTGCCCGCCCCGCCCCCGGCACTGGGCAAGAAGTGAGCGTGCCGGGGCGTGCGGGCAGGGACGATTTTGGCTATTGGTCAGGAGGATCTGAAGGTTTCCGTCGCGCCCTTCATATGCCGAACTGTCCGGCGCCCGATGGTCCCAATTTCGTTGCCGCGCTGAGTCGCCAGGTGTAGGGGCGGTTCGTTCCCGTCCGGCTTGTGCAGCCGGAAGGTGAACGGGCGATCGGGCTCGGCGCGCGCCATTGCGCGCTCGACATCGTAGAAGAGGTCGTCCAGGCACGGGGCCCACAGGACCTGGCCGGACGGCAACAAGGCCCAGCGCCGGTCGGTGCCGGCGCTCGATCCGATAACCACTATTGGCGGCTCTGCCATCCACATATTCTCTACCGCCGGGCGCGGCTTGCCGGCGTCAGCCGAGTGAACGTCTGGCTACCTCCCCTAAGCACCTGGCGCGACCTGGCGAAACGTCTTTAGCTTCCGGAAGGTTCCCGCCTTGCGCCTTTGTCCGGCCGGTCTGGGCCCTTCGCCCGTCTCCGCCGCCAACCAGGTTTTCGGCGGAGGCGGCCCCGATGCTGCCCGGGGGCATCCGCGTGGCGCCGGGGCGTGGTCCGGCCCTGGTCCGGCCCTGGATCGGCCCCGGTCTGGCTGACCCCCGCTCCGGCCCCGGTCTAAGTGGTTGACGCCACAAAAATAGGTAATTCGCCGCATGTCGAGGGTCGGCCCGAGGCGGGATCGTCGGGTGGCGGGTAGCCGGCCGTTCGCCGACCGGCGCAACCCGAGGCGCCGGGGAGCGGGTGCCGTCGACGTCGCGGGGGGACGCCGAAGGTACCTCCGGCTCCGGCGATCTGCCTGGAGCCGGCCCCGGCGCCGCCCGTGCCGGTAACGCCGATACTGGACCCGAGCCTTCCCCACGTCGCGGACCGGGATGCCGACCCGTCCCGCCTTCGGTACGTTTGAGCCGGTGGGCGCCCACCGCCCCGGGTGGCACCGCCAGCGCCGTTTCCGGCCCGGGGACGACCGGCGGGAGGTGGCAGGATGGCCGACGGGTACGCGGCGACGCCCGCGTCAGGCCCGGTAACGCCCGAACCCGGCCCGGTAACGCCCGAACCCGGCCCGGTAACGCCCGAACCCGGCCCGGAGCCCCGCCGCCAGCACACCCGGGTCGCGATCATCGGGGCCGGCTTCGGCGGCCTGGGCATGGCCATCCGGCTCCAGGCCGAAGGCGTGGACGACTTCGTGATCCTGGAGCGGGGCGACGACGTCGGCGGGACCTGGCGGGACAACAGCTACCCGGGCTGCGCCTGCGACATCCCGTCCTACCTGTACTCGTTCTCCTTCGCCCCGGACTCCAGCTGGACGCGGGCCTACGCCCCCCAGCCCGAGATCCAGGACTACCTGCGCCGGGTCAGCGCCGCCCACAACCTGGCCCCGCGCCTCCGGCTGGGCCATGACGTCCGGGGCTGCGCCTGGAACGAGGACGCCCGTCGCTGGGACATCGAGACCAGCCAGGGCCCGTGGAGCGCCGACGTCCTGGTCGCCGCGCCCGGCCCGCTGTCCCAGCCGCGCATCCCCCGCCTGCCCGGCCTGGACACGTTCGCCGGGACGGTCTTCCACACCTCACGCTGGCGCCACGACCACGACCTGACCGGCCGCCGGGTCGCGGTCGTCGGCACCGGAGCGTCGTCGGCGCAGGTCATCCCGGCGATCGTGGACGACGTCGCCCACCTGACCCTGCTCCAGCGGACTCCGGCCTGGGTCCTGCCGTACCGCAACCGGCGCTACGGTGCCGCCGAGCGGGCCCTGCTCGCGCGCGTCCCGGCCCTCGGCCGAGCCCGGCGTGAAGCGATCTTCTGGGCCCGCGAGCTGACCCTGCTCGCCCTGCGCCCACCCCGGCGCGGCGGACCGGTCGAGGCACTGGCCCGCCGGGCACTGGCCCGCCAGGTCCCCGATCCGGACCTGCGGGCCCGTCTGACCCCGGACTACTCACTCGGCTGCAAGCGTGTGCTGCTGTCCTCGGCCTTCTACCCGGCCCTGGCCCGCGACGACGTCACCGTCGCGCCGGCGGCGGCCGCCGTCCGCCCGGGCGGGATCGTCGACGCCGACGGCGCCGAGCACGACGTCGACACGATCATCTTCGGTACCGGCTTCCGGGTGGCCGACAACCCGCTCGTCGGCCGGATCCGGGGCCGGCACGGGCGGACGCTGGGCGAGACGTGGCGGGCCTCGCCCGGGGCCTACCTCGGCATCGGGGTGCGCGGCTTCCCGAACTTCTTCCTCCTGCTCGGCCCGAACACCGGCCTCGGCCACAACTCGGTCGTCGTGATGATCGAGGCCCAGGTCGAGCACGTCCTGCGGGCCCTGGCCCATCTGGACGCGGCCGGCGCGGCGGCGCTGGAGCCCACGGCCGCCGCCCAGACGGCGTTCGTGAACGAGGTCGACGACGCGATGCGCGACACGGTGTGGGTTGCCGGCGGCTGCCGTAGCTGGTATCTCGACCCGACCGGGCGCAACTCGGCGCTGTGGCCCGGGTTCGCGGCCGGCTACCGCCGCCGGCTGCGCGGGTTCGCCCCGGCCGACTGGGAGCTCACCGCGGCCGCCCCGGCCGCCCCGGCCGCCCCGGCCTCGGCCGCGGCCCCGACCCCAACCTCGACCCCGGCCCCAGGCGCGCTTCAGGTGTGACCGGCACGCAGGACCAGCTCGAGCTCGAAGCGGGCGTCCGGGTCGTCCAGCGCCGTCCCGAACAGCGTCCGCAGCTGGGTGAGCCGGTAGCGCACCGTCTGCGGATGGACCTGCAGTACCGCCGCGATCCGGCCCCGCTGGCCACGCAGGGTCAACCACTGCAGCAGCGTCTCAGCCAGCCGGTGGCGGACCTTGGCCGGCAGCCCGTCCAGCGGGGCGAGCCGGCGCCGGGCCAGGTCGGCCACCAGCCGCGGGTCGCCCGCCAGCACCAGCGCGCCCAGATGGTCGTCGGTGAACAGCACCTCGCGCCCCTCGCCGACGGCGGCGCCGCACCGGCCCATCCGGCCGGCCAGGCGTGCCGCCTGCGCGAACGAGGCCCGCGCGGCGCTCTCCGGCGCCTCCCGCCAGCCCACGGTCGGGCCCACGACGGCGCCCAGCCCGGCCAGCGTCCGCTCCAGCCAGCCGCGCCGCCCGGGCCCGGCCGGGTCGGGCACGAAGGCCCACAGGTCGTCGCGGGCGCGGGCGCGCGGCACGTCCGGGGGCAGCAGCGGCGCCCGTTGGTGGGCCGGCGCGTCCCGGCTGGCCGGGATGAGGACGGCCGCGAGCGTGTCGGGCAGGCGGAACGCGGCCGCCCGGGCCGACGCCTCCAGGCGTTCCGGGTCGGAGCCGGACAGCAGCAGCTCGCCGATGCGGTCGCGCAGCCGGCCCCGCTCGGACTCGGCCTCGAACTGCTCGAGCGCGTAGCCCTGGGCTGAGGCGGCGGAGATCCGGTCGATGTAGGCGAAGAGGATCTCGGCCAGCGACACCAGGCCGTCGGCGTCGAGACCGCCGCCGCGGGCGGCGTCGGCGAAGCGCCGCCAGGCGATCCGGGCGCCGACCCGGTACGCGCCGAGCAGCGTGTCCAGCGAGCGTCCGGCCCGCACCTCGCCGCGCCCCAGCGCCACATAGATCTCGCGGCTCTCGGCCAGATCGGGCTCGGGCTCGCCGGAGCCGCGGGTACCGTCGGCCCCGCCCCGCACCCCCGCCCCGGCGCGCACCACGGTCAGGAACCGGCGCAGCGCCTCGTCGACGCCGCCCCGGACACCTCGGCCGAACTCGCCCTCCAACGGGCGGGCATAAGCCGGGACGTCCCGTGCGATACCAGCGATAATCTCGTCGCTCAGCGTGTCGATCTCGCGAGCCAGGGCATCGAGCAGGCCAGGCGGAAACTGTTCCGCCGGAACAGTCCCGATCACCCGCCCTGCACTCCTCGCGGTCAAGACACCAGGCCCTTCATCCCAGCATGCTTACTATCATGACCACGACGCTCGAACCTGCCCAGGCCGGCACGCCGTCGTCCACGCGACCGGCACCGGCGCCGCCGTACGGTCCGACCGGGGGCCCGGCCGACATCAGGCCGATGTACGAGCACGTGTTCCTCTACGTCTTCGTGATCCTGCCGTTCCTGGCCACCATCGCGGCGGTCGTCCTGGCCGCCCGCGGCGGCGCGATCAGCTGGCTGGACGTCGGCCTGTCCGTCGTCTTCTTCGCCTTCGCCGGCCATGGCATCACGATCGGGTTCCACCGCTACTTCACCCACGGCTCGTTCAAGGCCAACCGGCCGCTGCGCGTCGCGTTGGCCATCGCCGGGTCGATGGCCGTCCAGGGCCCGATCATCCGCTGGGTGGCCGACCACCGCCGCCACCACGCCTACTCCGACCGCGAGGGTGACCCGCACTCGCCCTGGCGCTACGGGCCGGGCGTGCGCAACCTGGCCAAGGGCCTGTGGTGGGCCCACCTGGGCTGGCTGTTCGACCGCGAGCGGACGTCCAAGCAGCACTACGCCAAGGACCTGCTGGCCGACCGGGACATCGTGAAGATCCACAAGACGTTCCCGCTGTGGACGGTCCTGACGGTCCTCCTGCCCGGTGTCCTCGGCTGGCTGCTGTCCGGCCTGACCTGGCACGGCGCCTGGACGGCGCTGCTGTGGGCCGGGCTGGTGCGGGTCTTCGTGCTGCACCACGTCACCTGGTCGATCAACTCGGTCTGCCACGTGTTCGGCAACCGGCCGTTCACCACCCGGGACAAGTCCACGAACGTCTGGCCGCTGGCCGTCCTGTCGATGGGCGAGTCCTGGCACAACCTGCACCACGCCGACCCGACCTGCGCCCAGCACGGCGTCGACCGCGGCCAGATCGACTCCTCGGCCGCGCTGATCAAGCTGTTCGAGACGGTGGGCTGGGCCCGGGACGTCCGCTGGCCCAACCGTGCTCGCCTCGCCGGCAAGCGCGCCGCCGCCGCCAACGCCGCCGGCACCACCGCGGCCGACTGAGTTACACCGCCGGCCACGCTCACGCCGGCCGGGTGAGGCGCCGATAGCCTCGGCGCATGGTCGAGACCCCCGCCGTCGCCCCACCCGGTTCCGACGCCGTCACCCGGTTTGTCGACGCCCACTTCGACGAGGCCATCCTCGGCGCCGACGGCCTGGCCGGCTGGCTGCGGATCCCGTCGGTCAGCGCCGACCCGGCCCACGCGGCCGACGTGGCCGCGAGCGCCGAATGGCTGGTCAGCGCCCTGAAGCGGACCGGCTTCCCCACCATCGAGATCTGGCAGACCGCCGGCGCGCCGAGCGTCTACGCCCACTGGCCGGCCCACGAACCGAACCACCCAGCCCATGTCCCCGGCTCCGCCCCTGTCCCTGGCTCCCCTGTCCCTGGCTCCCCTGTCCCTGGCTCGCCGCGGGCACCGCGGGTCCTGGTCTACGGCCATCACGACGTCCAGCCGGCCGAGGACTCCGAGCTCTGGCGCACCCCGCCGTTCGAGGCGACGGTCGTCGGCGACGAGCTGTTCGCCCGCGGCGCCATCGACGACAAGGGCCAGGTCGTCGCCCACCTGCTCGGCCTGCGCGCGCACCTGGCCGCCACCGGCGCGCCGGCCCCGGCCGTCGACCTCACCCTGCTGATCGAGGGTGAGGAGGAATCCGGCTCGCCGCACTTCGCCGACCTGCTGCGGGCCCGGGCTGACACGCTGCGCCCCGACGTCGTCATCGTCTCCGACACCAGCGTCTTCGACCGCGACACCCCGAGCCTGTGCACCGGCATGCGCGGGCTCATCACGGCCGAGATCGACCTGTACGGAGCCGAGAGCGACCTGCACAGCGGCTCGTTCGGCGGCGGCGTCCCTAACCCGCTGACCGAACTGGCCCGGCTGCTGGCCGCGTTGCACGACGACGACGGCCGGGTCACGCTGCCCGGCTTCTACGACCGGGTCGTCCCGCTGAGTCCGCGCGAGCGGGAGCTGTTCGCCCGGCTGCCGTTCGACGAGGCGCACTGGGTCGGCGCGACGGCGCGGGCCGGCCTGGCCGCGGGGGAGCGCGGCTTCAGCACCCTGGAACGCATCTGGGCTCGCCCGACGGCCGAGGTCAACGGGATGTGGGGCGGCTACACCGGCCCCGGCGGCATGACGATCGTCCCGGCCTCCGCTCATGCCAAGCTGTCGTTCCGCCTGGTCGCCGACCAGCGGCCGGGCGAGGTGGTCGACGCGCTGCGGGCCTGGGTGGCCGAGCGTGCGCCAGCCGGTCTGCGGGTCGAGGTGACCGTGCCCGGCCCCGGCGTGGCTCCCTGCCTGACGCCGCTCGACGCGCCCGAACTCCAGGCGGCGAGCCGGGCGATGGCCCGGGCCTTCGGCGGCGAGATCCTTTACACCCGGGAGGGTGGCAGCGGCCCGGAGGCCGACCTGGCCGCGATCCTGGGCGCGCCGGTCATCTTCATGGGCTTCGGCCTGCCCGACGACCGCATCCATGCGCCCAACGAGCGGGTCGTCCTGCCGATGCTGCGCACCGGCGCCCGCGCGATCGCCTACCTCTGGGACGAACTCGCGCCGTCTCCTGCCGGCTGAGAGGGCTGCCAGTTCGTGGCGTTCGGTATGCCACCGGCCTGAACGTGGCGGGCGCGGTCCTGGCGATTGCGGGCCAGGGCGTGATCAACCGGGCCACGGGGCCTGCGCTACACCACTCTGCTCCGGTTGATCATCGAAGCCGCAGTGCGGGGTGAACCGGCGGCCCAGAGCGAGGAGCTGGTCGAGATCAACAAACGACTGGCGCGGATCGAGGCGGCGCTCTCGACCGTGGCGCCGCCTCCTGGTCACGCCTCGGCCGGCTGACGCCTACGCGGGCTTCGCGCGGCCGAGCTGCTCCATGGTCAGCGCCGGGGCGGGCAACGGGTGCGGGGCCGGCGGGCGCAGCCCGTCGAGCTGGAGCGCGAGGTGGCGCCGCCAGGCGTCCGGGGCGACCTCCCGAGTGGCGTCGAGCGTGGCGACGATGCTCCAGATCAGCAGGACGACGTCGCTCGCCTCGACGTCGGGGCGCAGGGCGCCGGCCGCCTTGGCCCGGGCGATGGCGGCCGTCTTGAGCGCGGCCAGCCGACGCTGCGCGGCGTCGAGGACGGGCGTGTCGGGGACGCGGGCGCGATGGACGTCGGCATAGCCCCGTTCCTCGGCGAACAGCGCGCAGGTGCTCTCGACGGAGGTCGCGAAGGCGAGCCAGGGATCGTCGATGCGCGCTGCCTGCTCGGCCAGCTCCACCGCCTGCTCGGCCAGTGAGCCGAGCGCGGCGTCGACCAGGGCGCCCCGGGTGGGGAAGCGGTTGTAGAGCGTGCCGATCGCGACGCCGGCCGTCCGCGCGATCTCCTCCAGCGGCGCGTCCAGCCCCCGGCGGCGGAACACCTCGCGGGCGGCCGCGATCAGGCGGTCGCGGTTGCGCGCCGCGTCCTGCCGCAGCGGCCGAGCGGTGGTCATGGAGGTGAGTGTAGGAAGCAGAACATGAGGACTTCCTCAACTTCGCTGCTACGCTTAAGTTGAGACTGTTCTCAACTTTTGGAGCGCGGATGACCACAATCGCGATCTTCGGAGCTGGTCCGGCGCTGGGCCTGGCCACGGCCCGCCGGTTCGGGCGGGAGGGTTACCGGGTCGGTCTGGTGGCCCGGGACGCCGGCCACCTGGATGCCCTGGCCGCCGAGCTGTCCGATGCGGGAGTGGAGGCGGCTGGCTTCACGGCCGATCTCACCGACCGCGCGGCCGCGCTGGGCGCGGCGGAGGCGATCGAGGCCCGCTTCGGCCCGATCGACGTGCTGGCCTACAGCCCGGCCGGCGACGGGGTGCGCGGGCAGCCGTCCGAGCTGGCGGTCGAGACCGGGGCGCGGCTGCTCGAAGCCTGCGTCCTGACGCCGCTTGCCCTGGTTCGGCGGCTGCTGCCGGGCCTACGCGAGCGGGGTGACGGCGGGCTGCTGTTCGCGCTGGGCGCCGCCGCCCGCTACCCGGTACCGGGGCTGGCCGGCGGCAGCCTCGCGCTGGCCGGCCTGCGCGCGTATCTCCACGCGCTGCACGACGAGCTGGCCCCGGCCGGCGTGTTCGCCGGGAACCTGTTGATCGGCGCGCTGATCGAGGGCAGCGCGGCGCACCGGAACGCGGCGGCGTGGGGCGGGAGCGCGATGGCGGTCGTCAGCGCTGACGACCTCGCCGAGCGCTTCTGGGACATGTACACCCGCCGGGACCGGGTCGAGGACACCGTGGCCCCGGGCCTGGCGGCGGCCGGCGCCTGACCAGCCCGCCGCCCAGCCTCACGCCGAAGGGTGCGCGATCATGGCGAGGCTGCGCGCCCCGGGGCGGGTACATGTCAGGCCGGCCACCAGGCCAGCGGAAGGTGGCCGCGGATGGTCCGATCCTTGGTGACGAGGACGGTGTCCGCGGCGACCGCCTGCGCTGAGATCAACCGGTCGAACGGGTCGCGGGTCCAGGTCAGAGCGGCCGCGGCCGCGCACACCTGAGCCGAGGACGGGTCCGTCAGGACGAGCTCGAGCCGGGGAGCGAGTTCGGCCACGATCTCCGCGGCGGGCACCGACACCTTGCCCACCTCGTTGAGGTACTGGAGTTCGAGCCGGACGAAGGGCGACAACCCGAGCTGTTCAGTGTTGAGCCGGTCCCGAACCGGTAGGGGAAGGAGTCGTTCGGGATCCTCGTACAGCCAGATGACGACGTGTGTGTCCAGCAGGATCAAGGCTGCCACTCGCCCGACCAGTCGAGATGAACGAGGTCTTCCGGGTCGCCGACGATGGTGCCGGGGTGGGCAGACAGGCGTGCCAGCTTCGTCGGCCCGTCCACCGGTATGATCCGCAGGCGCCGCCCACCGCGCTCAACCTCCAGAGGCACGCCGCTGGCGAGCACTTCGTCGAGCAGCCGGTAGACGTTCTGGCGAAGCTCTGACGCGGAAATCGCCACGGCTACCTCCTCACGTACGTACGTCACTCTAACTCGTACGTACGAGAAGGTCGACCTGTGGGCCCGGCGATTCTTCGTGAAGTGCCGCGGAACGGCGCGGGGCCGGGCGGACTGGCGGACGCCTTCGGGCCTCTGGGCCCGAAAGGCCCGCGAACGCAGTAGCGTTGCCGTTCGTGGCGTCCCCTCGAACCGACACGCTGGCCCCGGCAACGCTGCCGGCCCCGTCCTACCGAGTGACGAAGGCGGCGCTGGCCAACGGCCTGCGACTCGTGCTCGCCCCCGACCACACCGCGCCCGTCGTGGCGGTCGCGGTCCACTACGACGTCGGCTTCCGCTCCGAGCCCGAGGGCCGGACCGGATTCGCGCACCTGTTCGAACATCTGATGTTCCAGGGCAGCGAGCATGTCGGCAAGGCCGAGCACCCCAAACACGTGCAGGCCGCGGGCGGCATCTTCAACGGGTCGACCCACCCCGACCACACGGACTACTACGAGCTGCTGCCGGCCGGCGCGCTGGAGCTGGCGCTGTTCCTCGAGGCCGACCGGATGCGCGCCCCGAAGATCACCCAGGAGAACCTGGACAACCAGATCGCGGTGGTCCAGGAGGAGATCCGGGTCAACGTGCTCAACCGCCCGTACGGCGGCTTCCCCTGGATCACCCTGCCGCCGGTCGCGTTCGACACCTTCCCGAACGCCCACAACGGCTACGGCGACTTCAGCGAGCTGGAGGCCTCCAGCCTGGCCGACGCGACCGACTTCTTCGACAAGTACTACGCGCCGGGCAACGCGGTGCTGACCGTCGCCGGCGACTTCGACGAGGACGCCATCGTCGGGCTCGTCGAGCGCTACTTCGCCGACATCCCGGCCCGCCCGGTGCCGGGCCGGCCGAGCTTTGCCGAGCCGGCGCTGAGCGCCGAGCGGCACACCGTGGCCACCGATGCCCTCGCGCCCCGCCCCGCGTTCGCCGTCGGCTACCGCGTCCCCGACCCGGTCGCCGACCTGGCGGGCTACCTGCCCTACCTGCTGCTGAGCGACGTCCTGTCGGCCGGCGACGCCAGCCGGCTGGAGCGCCGGCTGGTCCAGAAGGACCGGTCGGTCATCGGCGTCGACACCTACCTGGGCACCTTCGGCGACCCGTTCGACCAGCGCGACCCGCTGCTGTTCACACTGGAGGCCCGCCATCCGGCGGAGTCCAGCATCGAGACGATCCTGCGCGCGGCCGACGAGGAGCTCGACCGGCTGGCCAGTGACGGGCTGGAGCCGGGCGAGCTGGACCGGGTCCGGGCCCGGGCCGCCTCCGGCCTGCTGCGCGAGGCCGACGACGCGCTGCGCCGGGCGCTGGCGATGGCCAGCTTCGAGCTGCACCAGGGCCGGCCCGAGCTGGTCAACGAGCTGCCCGCCCTGCTCGGCGCGGTCAGCCCGGCCGACGTCGCCGCGGCCGCCGCCACCCTGCGGGCCCAGCACCGGGCCGTGCTCGAGCTGCGCGCCGGCGCGGCCTGACCGGGCGTTCCCGGCCCGACCGGCCGCCGCGCCCCGGCGCCGGCGGCCCCGTCCGACGTACCGACGACGGCCAGCCGAGGCGGCCGAGTTTTCGAGGAGGAGGTCGCGGTGAGCGCGACTGCCCAGGCCACACCAGAGCGCCAGGCCGTCCCCGGCGGCCAGGCCGCCGCGGGGATCATCCCGGCGGTCGTCCCGACCGTCCCGGCCGAGCTGCCGGAAGTCGTCGAGCGGACGCTGGCCAGCGGCCTGCGGGTCCTGGTCGTGCGCCGCGCGACCGTGCCACTGGTCGAGCTGCGCCTGCGCATCCCGTTCGCCGGGGCCGGCGACGAGCACCGGGCCCGGGCCGAGCTGCTCAGCGAGACCCTGCTCACCGGTACCGCCGAGCGGGACCGCCTTGAGCTGGCCAGCGCAGTGCAGTCCCTGGGCGGAGCACTGTCGGCCGGGGTGGACGCCGACCGGCTGGCGGTCGTCGGCTCCGCGCTGGCCACCCGGACCGTCGACCTGCTGGAGATCCTGGCCGAGGTGCTCACGGGCGCGACCTACCCGGGCTCGGAGCTCGCCGGGGAGCGCGACCGCCTCGTCGAGGAGGTGACGATCGCGAACAGCCAGCCGTCGGTCATCGCCCGGGAGGCGCTGCTGAACCGGCTGTTCGGCGACCACCCCTACGGCCGCGACATCCCGCTGCCGGCGTCCCTGCGGGCGGTGACCGACAGCGACGTGCGTGACCTGCACAGCCGGCGGGTCTCGCCGGCCGGCGCCATCCTCACCCTCGTCGGGGACGTCGACCCCGACGCCACGCTGGACGCTGTCGCCCGGATCCTCGACGGCTGGACCGGCGCGGCGTCCGCCCCGACGCCGCCGGCCCCGCGCCCCGTGCCGGGACCGGTGGTGATCGTCGACCGGCCGGGCGCCGTCCAGACGAACATCCGGCTGGCCGGCGTCGCGCTGGACCGCGGCGACCCGCTGTACGCGGCGCAGCGGCTGGCCAGCATCGCCTTCGGCGGCTACTTCTCCTCCCGCCTGGTCTCCAACATCCGCGAGGACAAGGGCTACACCTACTCCCCGCGCAGCTCGGTGGACCACCTGCTCGGCGGTTCCCGGTTCACAGTGGCGGCCGACGTGGCGACCGACGTGACCGCGCCCGCCCTGCTGGAGATCCTCTACGAGCTCGGGAAGATCGCCGTACTGCCGATCGGCGTGGACGAGCTGGCGGCGGCGGCCCGCTACGGCGCCGGCACGCTGGCCCTGTCGACCGCGACGGCCGCCGGGCTCGCCTCCACCCTGTCCAGCCTGGCCGCGTTCGGCATCGGCGTGGAGTACCTGCGGGACCACCCGATCGCGCTGGACTCCGTCGGCATCGACGAGGTCCAGGCGGCGGCGGCCCAGATCATGGCGCCGAGCCGGCTGGTGACGGTGCTCGTCGGGGACGCGGCGAAGATCCGCCCGGCGGTAGCCGGGCTCAGCGGGGTGGCCCCGGCCGTCACGGCCTGACCCCGCGGGCGCGGCTGGCCGTAGCGGCCGACGCGGCCGGAGCGGCCGCCGGCCTCAGCGTCGGGGCGGGGCGCCGGTTCGCGGCGGCGCCGGGCGCGGAGCACCGGCGCGGCCGGCCAGCTCACCCGGCAGCGTCGCGCGCGGATCGGTGATCGACTCCACGACCTGGCGGGCCAGGTCGTGGACGCGGCGGCCCATGCCCCGGGCGGTGCGGCGCAGCCGCTCGAACGCCTCCCGGGGGCGGATGTGGTGCCGCTCGGCCAGGACGCCGATCGCCTGCTCGACGACGACCCGGGACGCGAGCGCGTGCTCGAGCTGCGAGACCGACAGCCGTAGCCGCTCGAGTTCGCTCAGCTCGTGATCGGGCCGGCGCGGGCGGCCGGGGGGCGCCAGGTCCTCGGCCAGCAGATCGGCCAGGACCATTGCCGAGATGAGGTCGCCGACCGGGCGGACCTCGGTGCCCGGTCCTTCGACGATCCAGCCGGCGGGGGAGCGGCGCAGCCGGGTGTCGGCCACCTCCGGACCGGTGGGGCCGATGCCCGGGCGCTCGGTCGGCCGGCGCGACGGCGCGGCCGGACGGCCCGGCGGCGCCGGGCGGGGCGGGCTCGGACGGCCGGTGGGCCGGCCGGCGGCCGCCGCGGCGGCCAGTGTGGCGGGGCTCGGCGGGCCGCTGGGAGCGTGGCGGGGCTCGGCGCGGGGCCGGTCCTCGGGCCGGCGGGCCGCTGCATGGCGCTCGTCGGCGGGACGTTCGTCAACCGGGTGCTCGTCAACCGGGTGCTCGTCGAGGTGCCGTTCGGGCTGGGCTGGCTCGGCCGGCCCGGCGGGCCGGGCGGCGCCGCCGGGCGGCGCTGGCCGCGGCGCCTCGTCGGGCGCCGGCCCGGCGACCGGGCCGGGCGCGGACGGGGTGCCCGCCGCCGCTGGCGCGGTCACGTCGACCCCGCCGCCGGCCAGGGCCCGGCCCAGGCCGTCGGCAATTCCACGCAGCAGGGCCGACTCGGCCGGCCCGATCCGGCTGGCCTCCCGGTCCAGCCCGACGAGCACGCCGAGCAGATGGCCGGCGTCGTCGAGGACGGAGTGCGCTACGTAACCGCGTACGCCGAGTAGTCCCGGTTCGGCCGTGCCGGCGAAGGCGCTCTCGGCGCCGACGTCGGCCGCCGCCGCCGGCGCACCGTCGAGCATGCGAGCGGCGAGGGCGTCTCCCCTGGGCACTTCCAGCCCAGGGGAAAGCCCCGGCAGCTCACCTGTGACCTGCTGGTATACGGCGCCGGACGGGGTGAGGACCACGAAAGCCGCCGCCTGCATCCCGTGCACGGAACGGGATGCGCGCAGCGCGGTGTGGACCGTGGTCCCCGCGCGTCCTGTAGGTACTGACGACACAGGCCGAACTCTCCCACAAACTTCACGGGCAGTGACGGCTACCGTCGGACGTGCCCCGTTGGTGTGCGCCCTGAGCGGGAGAGTGACCGAAGCGATGTCGCTGTGCGTATCCGTTATGCGGCGGAAGCAACCTTCTCGGTAACCTGGCGGAGGCTGGGGTTAGTCATGGTCGTCCCATCCGGAAACACGACGGTCGGTACCGTTGCGTTTCCGTTGTTGACCGACTTGACGATCTCCTCAGCGGCGGGATCGGATTCGATGTCGACCCATTTGTACGAAATACCCTCACGGTCGAGCTGCTTCTTCAACCGGATGCAGTAACCGCACCACGAGGTGGTGTAGATCGTCAACACGGTCCTCCTTCGCCGAGTTCACCCTGACCTGGACGAGCACACCCAGGACCACACAGTCAACGCCAACTGGCAACAGCGGCCCTCGCTCGGAACTTCCCGCGACCGCTCCCACCCCTCGGCGTGTCGCCGCCCGCCCGATACCGTCGTTTGCATGACTTCGCCTGGCGGTCTCGCGACGAGTGTCCCGGCGTCCCGGCCCGGGGCGGGAACCGATCCGGACTCGATCGTCGCGCCGCTCGACCCGGAGCAGCGCCAGGTCGTGCTCGCGCCGCCCGGGCCGGTTCGGGTGCTGGCCGGGGCGGGGACCGGCAAGACCCGGGCGATCACCCATCGCATCGCCTATCTCACCGCGACCGGCGTGGCGACGCCACAGACCGTCCTCGCCGTGACCTTCACCGCCCGGGCGGCCGGGGAGCTGCGCGGGCGCCTGCGCGCGCTGGGCGCCGAGGGCGTGCAGGCCCGGACGTTCCACGCGGCGGCGCTGCGCCAGCTCGGCTTCTTCTGGCCCCGGGTGGCCGGGGCCGCGCTACCCCGGCTGGTCGAGAGCAAGATCGGCCTGGTCGGTCGGGCCGCCGGGCGGCTGCGCCTGTCGCCCAGCCGGACCGAGCTGCGCGACCTCACCTCCGAGATCGAGTGGGCCAAGGCCCGCATGGTCACGCCCGAGGACTACCCGGCGGCGGCCGCGGCCGCCGGCCGCGAGGCCGATCAGCCGCCCGAGGTCATCGCCCGCCTCTACGCGACCTACGAGGAGGTCAAGCGGGCGGCCGAGGTGCTCGACTTCGACGACCTGCTGCTGCTGTGCGCGGCGATGCTCGAGGAACACGGCTGGGTCGCGACCCAGCTGCGCGAGCAGTACCGGCACTTCGTCGTCGACGAGTACCAGGACGTCAACCCGCTCCAGCAGCGTCTGCTCGACGCCTGGGTGGGGGAGCGCGACAGCCTGTGCGTCGTCGGCGACCCGAACCAGACCATCTACTCCTTCACCGGCGCCACGCCGGGCTACCTGCTGGAGTTCCCCGACCGGTTCCCGTCGGCCGCGCTCGTCCGCCTCGTCCGGGACTACCGCTCGACGCCCCAGGTCGTCCGGCTGGCCAACGGGCTGATGGCCCGGGCCGGCCGGGGGGCCGGCGGCGGGGGCCGTCGGCCCGCCGTCGGCGCCGAGCTGGTCGCGCAGCGCCCGGACGGGCCGGCCGCGGCGTGGAGCGAGCACGACAGCGAGCCCGAGGAGGCGCGGGCGGTCGCCAAGGCGATCCAGGCGCTGATCCGGCGGGGGGTGCCGGCCGCCGAGATCGCCATCCTCTACCGGGTCAACGCCCAGTCGGAGGCCTACGAAGCCGCGCTGGCCACGGCGGGCGTGGCCTACCTGGTCCGCGGCGGGGAACGGTTCTTCGAGCGGCCGGAGGTCGTCGAGGCCGTCCGGCTGCTGCGCGCGGCGGCCCGGGCCGCCGACGACGACCGGCCGGACGAGCTCGACGCCCAGGTCGCGGACGCGTTCGCCGCGCTCAACTGGCGGGCCGACGACCCGCCCAGCGGCGGCGGGGCGGAGCGTGAGCGCTGGGAGAACCTGGCCGCCCTGGTCCGGCTGGCCACCGACCTGGCCGCGGCCCGGCCCGAAGCCCAGCTGGGCGATCTCGTCGCCGAGCTGGCCGAGCGGGCCGCGTTCCAGCACGCCCCGACGGTCAGCGGCGTGACGCTGGCCTCCCTGCACGCGGCCAAGGGCCTGGAGTGGGACGCGGTGTTCCTGGTCGGCCTGGTCGAGGGGACCATGCCGATCGTCCACGCCGAGACCGACGAGGCGATCGAGGAGGAGCGCCGGCTCCTCTATGTCGGGATCACCCGGGCCCGGCAGTACCTGTCGCTGTCCTGGTCGCTGGCGCGCAACGAGGGCGGGCGCCGGTCGCGGCGGCCGTCCCGCTTCCTGGACGGGCTGCGGCCGGCGGGGGCGGCGCGATCGGGGTCGGGCGGCCCCTCGGGTGGCGGCGGCGCGGCGGCTGACGGCGCCGCCGGCGCCGCCGGCGCCGCCGGCGCGGCCTCGGGCCGGCGGGTCCGCGGCGCCGTGCGCTGCCGGGTCTGCGGCCAGTCCCTGACCGGCTCCGAGGCCCGGGCCGGGCGCTGCGACGGGTGCCCGAGCGACGTCGACTCCGCGCTGTTCGAGCGGCTGCGGGCCTGGCGTACGGCCAAGGCCAAGGCACTCGGTGTCCCCGCCTACGTTGTCTACACGGACGCCACCCTGCGGACGATCGCCGAGCGGCGGCCGCCGTCGGTGGCCGAGCTGGTGGCCATTCCCGGCATCGGCCAGGCCAAGCTGGACCGCTATGGCTCGGACACGCTCGACCTGGTCGCGGGCCGGCCGGTGGTGGTCGAGGGGGCCGGCGCCGAGGATGAGGGCACGCTGCCGGGCGCGGCGCCGAACGCCGGCCAGCCCGGAGCGGACGCCGACTGACCCGAGCCGGACACGCCGGGTACCTGGCATCTCGCGCCGGTCCACCAACGGACAGCGTTCGGCCAACGCGACCGCTCCGGGCGTGTTGCCGACGCGCGAGGCCCGCGGTCATGGAAACTGAGAGTGATCAAACATTCACTCATAAAATAAGTTGCCACGGATCGTGGCGACTCCTACGGTGTTCTTGACCGCGAAGGGTGGCCGAAGAAAGCCACCTGCCGCCGTTCCCCGATGATGATCGCGAAGGAGGTGCCGATGATGACGACGACCAGAGTCTCGCCCACCGGCACCCGCGTGATCGATGCGCGAGTCGAGCGTGGCTCCGGCCAAGCCTGGCGCGGGCTGGCGGACGAGGCGATCAGGGATCGCTTCCTGACGCTCTCCCACCCGCTCGCGGCCGCCGCCGACGGGCCGCTTCTGGCAGGGCTGTGCCCAGCCGGCATGGCTCTCGGGGATGTGGCTCTCGGGGATGTGGCTTTCCGGAGCGCGGCGTTCGCCGGCGCGTCCAGCGCTGAGTCGATCATGACGTGGCCGCTGTCCACGGACGTGGCGGTTGCCGCGTCGGCGAGCGCTGGCGGGCGGGCTGCCGCCTGCATGCGGGCCACCGGCGCTGCCGGCGCCACGGCTGCCATGGCTGCCATGGCTGCCGCCGAGGCTCGGACTGCCGAGGCTCAGGCCATCGCCACCGCCCGGGCTTACGCCACCGCCCCGGCTACCGCCGACGTCCGCGCCAACAAGCCCGTCCACCCCGTCCCGGGTTCGCACCGGACGGTGTTCCAGGCCACCTAGGCCTACCAGGAGCGCCGATCACAGGCCGCGGATCCCGACTCGGGACCGCGGCCTTCGTGTTTTTCGCCTTCTCCTACCTGTCGAGGAAACCCCCGCTGTCGGAGGTGACACGGTGTTCGAACCCTCGATCGTCGAAAAGATCGAGCGGGACAAGATCACGCTGCCGTGCTGGGAGGTCGACCCGGATCTCTTCTTCGCGGAGGCGCCGGCCGACGTCGAGACGGCCAAGTCGATCTGCCAGAGCTGCCCGATCCGGCTGACCTGCCTGGCCACCGCCCTGGAGCGCAACGAACCGTGGGGGGTGTGGGGCGGCGAGCTGGTCGTGACCGGCACCGTCGTCCCGCGCAAGCGCCCCCGCGGCCGGCCGCGCAAGTCGTTGGCCGCCTGAGGGGTGCCGGAGCGCGGCCCGGGACATCCCGGGCCGTCACGGCCCCCTGACCGTCCAGCGCTCCCCTCGGCCCGGCCGGGCACCTCGGCCCCGCTGGCCGCCGGGCGCCGTACCCGTCGAGCCCGGGCCTGAAGATCCGGGCCCGGGCTCGACCCGTCCTACTGGCCGCGGCCGGCTCGGAACTCGTCGCCCGCGATCCGTCGTTGAGGTGATTAATGATGGTCCCGCCGTCGCGGCGGTGATCCCGGGTGTTGACGTGCGCTTCGCCTGGTGGTCCGGGTTGGGTGGGTAGTGTTCCTTCAGTGACCTACCGCCCGGGCGTTTTCCGGCTTTGCTCGCGCTCGGCGTGCCGACCGGCCTGGACACGGCCAGGCTGGGACGCACACCGAGGCGGCGGGAGGTCCCCGAGCGCGTGAGCAGGATGGCGGCGCCCCATCCCGGGAGGACGACATGACCCGCATTTCGGCCCATCGCGGCGGCTTCGACTACGGGCTGGTCGGAGTCAACGGCCGGCCCCTCGACGAGTTCGGCCGTTACGAGCGCGCGATCAACATCGGCGCGGAGTTCATCGAGCTGGACGTCCGTCGCACCCGGGACGGCCGGTTCATCTGCTTTCACGACGAGAAGATCGAGGGCCTCGGCCCGGTCCAGAACCTCGACTACGCCACGATCGCCGCCCACAACTCCGCCGTGATCCCGCTGGAGCGCCTGCTCGCGATGGCGGCCGGCCGGGTCGTCTGCCACATCGACCTGAAGTCGGTCGGCGACGAGGTCGAGCTGGCCGACATCGCGCTGGACCTGCTCGGGCCGTCCGGGTTCGTCATCACGACCACCGAGGTCTCCTCCGTCGCGGCGATCCACGCCGCCCGGCCCCAGGCGCGGGCGGTCCTCACCCTCGGCAAGAGCATGAAGAGCATGGGCCTGCCCGCCCTGGTCCGCCGCCGCCGCGACGAACTGGTCCCGACCCGCCTGATCCGCGACTGCGGCGCCCGGGGGCTGGCGATGCACTGGGCGTTCGCGACGCCCCCGATGCTGCGCTACGCCCGTCGGCTGAACCTGCTGGTCATGGTGTGGACGGTCAACCCGACCTGGCAGCTGCGGTACTTCCTCAGCCGCGCCGACGTCGACGTGGTCGTCACCGACCACCCGTTCACCGCGACCCGGGTGCGGGCCGCGCTCACCCGCCTGTCCGGCCACCTCGGCGCGCTGCCCGCCTCGGCCCGCGAGCTCGGCCCGGACCTCGGGGACTCGACCTGGTCGGGCGATCCCGTCACCCCCTGACCTGCCGGCGCATCGTGAGCCGGGTCGGCACGGGTCCGGTCGGGCCCGGCCTCAGGCGCGTGCCGTCGACGAGCGGGGCTCGTCGGGCCGCCGCCGGCCCCCGGGACGAGCGGCGGGGGAGCGCCGCCGCGGTTTGGTCGTCGTCACGGGGAGTAAGGGACTGCCGGGCAGTGCCTTCGGACCGTCATCCGACTGCTCGACCGCGAGGGCGGGCAGCTTGCGCCCGGGCCGGTTGACCCGGGCCGCGTGCCGCGCCGCGGCCGATCGCGGTTCGGCGAAGCCTGGCTGCCAGCGTTCCATCTCGGCCCGGAACTCGCCGCCCGAGCCGAGCTGGCACAGCACGCCGACCGCGCCCAGCGTCACCCGGTGGATCAGTAGGTAGGACGGCGGCAGATTCAGCTGGCGTCCCAGCTGCGCCGCGGGGGAGCGCGGATCGCCGAGACGGACCGCCTGCGAGCGCAGCCAGTCCCGGGAGAAGCGGAACTCCGGCTCGCTGACCGGTTCGAGGATCGGCTCCAGGTAGTCGAGCAGGCCGGCCGCGTCGACCGTGACCGAGGGCAGGATGAACCCCTCGGCCCGCAGCCCGGCCATCACGGCGTCCGCGTCCCCGTCCAGCGCGAGCCGGCTCAGCCGCCCGATCGGCTCCGGCAGGCCGTCGGGCAGCCGGTTCACCGCCCCGAAGTCGAGGACGCCCAGCCGCCCGTCCGCGGTCAGGCGGAAGTTGCCCGGATGCGGATCGGCGTGCAGCAGGCCGACCCGGGGCGGCCCGGAGTAGAGGAAGCGGACCAGCAGGATGCCGGCGCGGTCGCGCTCCTCGGTCGTCCCGGCCGCGATGACCTCGGACAGCGGCGTGCCGTCGATCCACTCGGTGACCAGGACGGTGTCGGTCGCCAGCAGGGCCCGGGGGACCAGCATGTCGGGATCTCCGGCGAAGACGTCGGCGAAGGCGTTCTGCCAGGCTGCCTCCAGCCGGTAGTCGAGCTCCTCGGTGATGCGGGCCTTGAGCTCGGCGACCAGCGGCTTGATGTCGAGGCCCGGGGCCAGCGCGCTGAACAGCCGGGCGGCCCGGCCGAGCTGGGTGAGGTCGGACAGCAGCGCCGGCCCGACCCCGGGGTACTGCACCTTGACCGCGACCGGGCGCCCGTCCGTCCACCGGGCCCGGTGGACCTGGCCGATGCTCGCGGCCGCCGCCGGCGTGTCGTCGAAGGCCTCGAACATCTCCCGCCAGCCCGGCCCGAGCGCGTCGGTCAGCACCCGGTACACGCTCGCGGCCGGCAGCGGCGGCGCCGACTCCTGCAGCTTCGTGAGGGCGGCCCGATACGGTCCCGCCACATCCTCGGGCAGCGCGGCCTCGAAGATGGACAGGGCCTGGCCGAGCTTCATCGCGCCGCCCTTGAGCTCCCCGAGCACCCGGAAGATCTGGGCGGCGCCCCGCTGGCGGAGTTCGTTCGTGACCAGCTCGCCGGGGCGCCCGCCGATGCGCTTGCCGACGCCGATGGTGGCGCGACCAGCCATCCCCAGGGGGAGCGTGGCCAGCTTCGCTGTTCGCGCGACGGCACGCTTCGGAATATCGGCCACCCATCCATCGTGCCTGTTTTCCGGCCCGGGCGAGGCCAGGATGGCCGTGTCGCCGCCCGCACCGCCGAACTCGAGGCGTCCGGTCACCACCTGTACCATCCGGCTGAACGCTGGGCGGTTCACCCGGCCGTTTCCGCGGTGTCCGGTGCCGAGGGTGTTCATGTCATCACCGCGAACTGGGGGTCGGTGGTCACTCCCGGCGGGCTGGTCGCCGGCGCGGCCGGCACCGGCGGGTGCGCGGCGCCGCAGGGGCAGCGCGGGTGCGCGGCCCATGATCGCCGCCGGATGCGCGGGCCGGCGAGCGAGACCTCCAGGCTCCCGTCGACGGTGGCCGGCGGCGCGGCGTCGGCCGGCGGGGACCCCGCCGCCGGCGCGGCCAGATAGTCGATCATCTCCAGGACCTGGGCCGCCGCGAGGGCGGCCGCCGCGGCGGCAAGGACCGTGTCGCAGGCGTCGTCAGCCCGCTCGGCCGCGGCCGCCATCTGCGCGGCCATGAGCGGCCACGCCGGGTCGAGCGCGCGGCGCCGCAGGTGCTGGCAGTACAGGCAGGTCGCGCGGCCTGGCAGGACGAACGGGCCGATCACCGCTGTCGTCTCGCGCACGCCGGCCAGCAGGTGCGGCCGCCCCGACGCCGCCAGGGCCATCGCCTCGTCCGGGTCGAGGACCGGCAGGCCGATCGGCGTGAGCACGACGATCGGTGCCGGCGGCGCGGCTGACCAGGCCGGGCCGCCACCGCGATCCTCGTCCGCCGGGCCGTCGCCCCGGGATCCGTCATCCCGGGATGCGTCATCCCGCGATGCGCCACCCGTCGAAGCCTCGTCCCGCGATCCGTCGCCCCAGGGACCGTCGCCGCCCGGGCCGTCGGCCGCGCGGACCCGGTTCATGGCCGCCTCGGCGGCCAGCGCGCGGGGCAGGCCGACGTCGACCACCCGAGCCCCGGCGGGGCACACGTCGGCCGGCCGGGTCCGCCCGGTGTCCTCGACGATCACCCGGCCGAGCCCGGCGGCGGTCAGCAGGCTCGCCAACGGCGCCCCGACCCGCCCCCCGCCGCGTACGACCACCCGGCTCTCGGCCCGGCGCCGCAGCGACGCCCAGGCACCCGCGGGCTCGTCGCGGGCCAGCGCGGCCGCCGCCAGATCGGGCCGGCGCAGTTCTCCGCCGCTCACCGCGCCCCGCCGCCGGCCGGCACCAGCTCGACCGCCGCGCGGGCCGTCGCCGCCAGAGCCGGCCGCGACCGCCCGGGCCGACCCCGGCGAGCCACCGAACCCCGCCGGCCAGCTGTCCGGGCCGTCCAGCCGGTCGGCGTCCACGAGCAGCCCGGCCGACTCCAGCAGCAGCACCAGCTCGCGGGGGACGGGCTCCAGCCCGGCCAGCAGCTCCTCCCGGGGGCGCCGGCCGTCGAGGCGGTCGAGGACGGCGACCTCCGGCGGGCTGACCCCGCCGATGACGACCGCGCGGGCGGGATCGGCGCCGAACTGGATCGTGGAGGCGTCTCGCCAGAAGCGGCGGAGGCCGGGTGTGAGCAGTGGGCGCATGACGCTCTCCGTGGGCCGGGCTGCGCTCCGGTCGGCCGACCGTCGCGGTGTCCGTGCCACCGTGGCAGGCGCCGGCGACAACCGAACCCGGCCCGGCCTCGAGCTGTGGATAACCGTCCGCCGCGGCCGCCGGGCAGACCTGGACTGGCCAGGGATGGGCGAAACCTTCCCCAGCGAGGTTCGGTTCGCCCATCCCGGGCCGATGTATGTGCTAGGCCTTGCCGAGTATCCGATTAATGGTGGTTCCGCACACCGGGCAGGTACCCCGGGCCATGCGGCGGCCCGAATCGCTGATCCGTACCTCCCCGGAGTACTCCCTCTTCTCCTTGCACTTGACGCAGTAGCCCTCGTAGGTGTCGGCCATGCGGTTCGTCGGTCTCCTCCCGACAGGCGTCGCCGTCGACGCCGGGCCGGCGGCGGCGCGGTGGATGTCGTGGTTTCCCGTCCATCCTCTCGACTGGCCGACGACACCGGCCACGGTGTCCCGATGGTGGCCAGCCATCCTGACGACCGGACCACGGATGGATCAGCACGGAAGGCGGTTAAGCGCGGAAGGACGACCGCGTGGGCGGCGCGGCGCCCGCCCGCGCGGCGCGGCGCTGTCGGCGGCGCGGCGGTGCCGGCGGCGCGGCGGTGCCGGCGGCGCGGGCCGCGCAAAGGCCCGGACACGACGAGAACCCTCGGCCCGCGCGGCACGCTCCAGCTTCCCCTTCTGGAGGTACCGCCCGTGACCGAGGGTTCCGCGCGGCCAAGCTACGGGGCCTGACGGCTCCCGGTCAACGACCGGCGCGCCGGGTTCTCGCCGACGACTTGGTCGCGGTCATCCGAACATCTGAACGAACTATCGGCGATGTCGGGAATGTGTAGTCTCGTGTCCGGTCGTCCGCCCAGCGGGGCGCGAATCATTCGGTCGGCGGTGTGTGGCGAGGGAAACTCGTGCCGCTCGAAGTCATCCGACTACCTTTCAGCCGTCCTCCCGGCCTCCGGGCACGCGGCCACGCCATGATCGCGTGCCTCTCGGCCGTCGGTCGACGGACATCCGCCGGCCACCGGGCGGCCAATGGGCGGACGCTCAGGCGCCCGCCGGCGGACCACCGGGCTCATCGTCGCCCGGCCCGGATCCCGGTCCCGCCGCCGGAGGGCCGGCGTCGGTGTCCCTGCCCTGGCCCTCGCCCGTCCCGCCGTCCGCCGGGGAGCCGCCGCCGGCACCGGGCTGACCGCCCCCCTCGGCCTGAGCTCGACCGAGCTTCTCGATCTCCGCGATGGGGTCGTCCAGGGGGTCAGGCCCGGGGCTGACGAACCGGTCGGGGTGGGCCAGGTCGTCGGCCGTCGGCAGCAGGTCGGGATGCCCCCAGACGGCGTCGCGCCCGGTGATGCCCCGGGCCTCGCCCAGGGCGGTCCACAGCGCCGCCGCCTCCCGCAGCTTGCGCGGGCGCAGCTGGAGCCCGACCAGCGCGGCGAACGTCTGCTCGGCCGGCCCGCCCTCGGCCCGCCGGCGCCGGACCATCTCGTGCAGCCGGGCCGCGTCCGGCAGGTGCCCGGTGGCCGCGGCCTCGGTGACCGTCTCGACCCAGCCCTCGATGAGGGCGAGGATCAGCTCGAGCCGGGCCAGCGCGGCGGTCTGCTCGGGTGTCGTCGCCTCGCCGAAGACGTCCTCGCCCAGCGCCTCCAGATCCCCCTGGCCGGCCAGGTCCATCAGCCGGGACGGGTCGATCATCTCCATCACCCGGCCCAGCGCCTCCGGGTCGATCGCGATGCCCCGGGCGTACTCCTCGACCGCGGACAGGACGTGTGAGCGCAGCCACGGCACCGAGTGGAACAGCCGCTGGGCCGCGGCCTCCCGCAGCGCGATGTAGATCCGGACCTGGTCGGCGGGCACGGTGATCCCCTCGCCGAAGGCGTCCAGGTTGGCCGGCAGCAGCGCGGCCATCCCGGCCGGCCCGAGCGGCAGGCCGACCTCGGAGGCGCACAGGACCTCCTTGGACAGCGTCCCGATCGCCTGGCCGACCTGGGCGCCGAACAGCATGCCGCCGACCTGGTTCATCATCTGCGACACCGGTCCGCCGGCCGCCATCATCCGGGAGAGGTCGAGCCCGGGCGGCAGCGCGGCGGCCAGCTCCGGCGGCAGCGCGCCGCCCTCGCCGAGCTTGCTCAGGCCGCCGGTGATCCCGCCGCGCATGGCCTCCACAACCCGGGTCGCCACCGGGTCGCACAGCGTGCGCCAGACCGGCAGGGTCACGTCGATCCAGCGGCCGCGGGTCCACGCCTCGGTGACGGACGAGCCGGCCGGCAGGGACGTCACGGGGTCGAGCCAGAGGTCGCCCAGCCGGACGGCCTCCACGGCCGCCTGGGTGTCCTCCGCCCGCGCCGGGCGGTCGTCCGACCCGAGCGTGCGCAGCGCGACCTGGCGGGCCAGCTCCCAGTTGACCGGCCCGCCCTTCCAGGACAGGAGCTTCTCCAGCTCGGCGAAGAACGGGCCGCCGCCCGGTCCGCCCGGCCCGCCGGGGCCGCCGAGGCCGAACGGCAGGCCGAAGCCGCCGAAGCCCGAGCCGCCAGAGCCCGAGCCGCCGCCGGAGCCGCCCTGCCCGGAACCTCCGGATCCGCCGGGGAAACCGAAGGGGAAATCGTTGCTCACCGTCGTCCGCCTCGCTGCGTCGCCGTGCGGGTGTGGCCGGGTCTTCCCAGGACGCTTGTTCCGGACATGCACCCACCGTAATGCCTCGCCCAACGAAACTCGAAACGTCGGTGGGCGCCGGTTCGATCCCGGACCGGCCCACGAGCTCGTCACGGCCGGCGCCGGGTGCGCTGGCGAAACGACCCGATACCGTTATCGGGGTGAATGACCTTCCGAGCCCGGTGGGCGACGGCCAGCCGGTGCCGGGGCGACGGCCGGCCGACACCGCCCGGCCCGCCGGTTCCGGGCCGCCCGCGGGAGCCGACCGCCGCGGCCGCGTCGCATTGACGGCCGTCCGCGACACTTCGCTGTCAGTGGACGAGTGTCTCGGGGCCGTGCGCTCGGCCGCCGTCGGCGGGGTGGTCCTGTTCGTCGGCCTCGTCCGCGACAACGACGGGGACAGATCGGTGGCCGAGCTGGAGTACACCGCGCACCCGCTGGCGCCGGCCGAGCTCGCCCGCGTGGCGGCCGAGGTCGTGGCGGATCATCCGGAGGTGACCCTGGCCGTCACCCATCGTGTCGGCGATCTGCGGGTCGGCGACACGGCGGTGGTGGTGGCGGCCGGGGCCCGGCACCGGGCGGAAGCCTTCGCGGCGTGCCGCCGTTTGATCGACGATGTGAAAGACCAGGTGCCGATCTGGAAACGCCAAACTTTCACTGATTCGTCGTCCGAGTGGGTAGGCACCCCCTGAGCCGGGAAACTATTATTGGCAACGCCTCCCTTTCCCCGTCTCGACGCCGAGGCCGCCATGTGGTTCTTGCTGATTCCTCCGGTTGCGGTACTGATCGCCATCTTCTGGCTGGTGTCGCGTAACAGACAGCCCCGCCAGGAAGCTATGATCACAATCGAGGGGTATCGGCGGGGGATGGCCGCGCTCGCGCGGTCGATGGAGGTTCCGCGCCAGCCGTCCGGACTGGACGACCCGACCGGCATCACGGGGCCTCCGGGCCCGCGGCCACGCCATGGTCGCGCGCCTTTCGGGCCGTCAGCCGGGCCGGGCGCCGAGGGCGCCGAGGGCATTGAGGCCCACCAGCCGGGCGACACCGGGGAGATGCGGGCCCGCGAGGTCTCCTGACCTACGCGCTCCAGCGGCGCCTGGCACCGGCCACCGGAGCGAGTCGGTCGTCCCGTAGTGTCCGCGGTATGACGCGGCGGATCCAGACACTGCTCGTTGCGTCGGTTCTGACGCTGGTGATGGTCGTGGTCGGCCTGTGGCTGCCCGTGCCGTTCGTCCAGCTCTCACCGGGGCCGGTCACGAACACGCTCGGCGAGGCCGGTGACAAGCCGCTGATCGAGATATCCGGCCGCCGCACCTACCCGACCACCGGCAAGCTCGAGCTGACCACGGTCGAGGAGATCCCGAAGCTCAGCCTGGTCGCGGCCGTGCGCGGCTGGCTGAACTCGAGGACCGCGATCGTGCCCCGGGACCTCATCCAGCCGCCCGGCAGCAGCGAACAGGACGTCCAACGGCAGAACACCGCGGCCATGCTGGACTCCCAGGACCAGGCGACGGCGGCCGCGCTCAAGCAGCTGGGCATCGCCCCGTCGGGCCGGGACGTCGTGGTCAGCCAGGTCAACCCAGGCTCGCCGGCCGACGGGCACCTGCGCCCGCGCGACGTGATCGTCTCCGTCGACGGGGCCGCGGTGACGACGCAGGACGGCCTGCGGGCCGCCGTCACCCAGGTCCGGCCCGGCGCCCGCCTCACCGTCGGCTACAAGCGGGACGGCGCCGCCGGGCAGGCGGTCCTGACCACCGCCGCCTCCCGGGACGACTCCGGCAAGGCCATGATCGGCGTGGTGACCGTGGAGAAGGCCACCTACCCGTTCACCGTCAACATCCGGCTCACCGACGTCGGCGGCCCCAGCGCCGGGCTGATGTTCGCCCTCGGCATCGTCGATCTGCTCACCCCGGGCCCGCTGACCGGCGGGGCGACCATCGCCGGCACCGGCACGATCGACGCCGCCGGCGCCATCGGCCCGATCGGCGGCATCCAGCAGAAGCTGCTGGGCGCGCGCCAGTCGGGCGCGACGGCGTTCCTGGTCCCGTCGGGCAACTGCGCCGACGCCCGCGCCTCGGCCCCGGCCGGCATGCGCCTGCTCAAGGTGGACACGCTCAGCGCCGCCATCGGCGACCTGGACGCGATCCGCGCCAACCCGAAGGCGACCGTCCCGACCTGCTGACGACCCGCGCGGGGACCGCCCGGAGCTCGACGCGCGCCCGGCCGGGCCGGGCCGGCCGGGCGGGCCGGGCGGGCTCCCGGAGCGTCCCCGGGCTACTGGACCCCGTCCCGGGCTACTGGAACGTCGCCAGCAGCCCGTCGACGAGGTTGTCGGCCAGGTCGGGGTCGACCACCAGCTCATCCTCGCCCCGCACCCGCAGGCAGGAGGCGTGCAGGCCGTCGCGGGTCACGCCGACCGCCAGCCGCACGTCCTGGCGCTCCGGGTGGCTGGCCGCCCAGATCTCGATTTCCCGGTCGTCGTACGGCGCCTCCTGCTCGGCGCTGGGCGGCAGGACGACCAGCTCGGTCACGAGCACGCAGCCGAGGACCTCGGGCGGCCAGCCGATCCCGGCCAGCACCTCGTCCAGCCGCCCGCGCGGCAGCGGTTCCTGCTCGACCGGGGTGAGCGAGCCGGGGGGCGCGCCGCCGATGTGGCTGGCCAGGCTGGGCTCGCGGGCCAGCAGTTCCCCGGTGTCGGCAAGGGCGTAGACCTGGCTGGCCTGCTCCCACCCCTGGTCGGCGACGTGCCGCTCGACCTCGAGCACGACGGCGGTCAACTCGGTGATGTCCGGACTGGTCACGCCCGCATCCTCTCTGATTGCGCCCACGCTCATCGATTGCGCCCACGCGGCGGCAAAGCGCGTTCCCGCTCTGGCGTAGGTTGTGGCCCGGGGCCTGGCTCGGGGCCTGGCCCGGGCCACGGGCGCGACCGACCGGCTCGACGGGCCGAACGGAGAGATCGTAGCGCCGGCCCCCAACCGGTGACCGCGCGGCGCGGGCCCGGCGCGCGGGACGGGATGGTACGGGCCCGCCGGGACGGGATCGGCCGGGCGGCGGCATACGCGAGCGCGGGACGGAGATCAGCGGTGGCAACTAGCCGAAGGCAGGTGGTGGCGCGCCTGCGCATCATGGTGCCCGCCTTCGTCGTCCTGATCATCCTGATCGTGCTGCTCGCGATCTTCACCCGGACCTACACCGATCTGCTGTTCTTCCGGTCGGTCGGGTTCGGCACGGTCTTCAGCACTGTCCTCACCACCCGGATCGTCCTGTTCGTGGTATTTGGCGTGGTCATGGCGACGGCGGTCGGCGCCAACCTCGTCGTCGCCTACCTGCTGCGGCCGCCGGTGCGCCCGCTCTCGCTCGAGCAGCAGAACCTGGAGCGCTACCGGAGCGCCGTCGAGCCGTACCTGCGCCTCGTCCTCATCGGCATCTCGGCCGTCGTCGGCATCGTCGCCGGGCTGTCGGCGGCCGGGCACTGGCGCACGTGGATGCTCTGGCTGCACCGGACGTCGTTCGGGCAGTCCGACCCCCAGTTCCACCGGGACATCAGCTACTACACGTTCGTGTACCCGTTCGAGCGCTACCTGCTCTCGTTCGCGCTGACAATCGTCGTCGTCTCGCTGGTCGTGGCGATCTTCACCCACTACCTGTTCGGCGGGATCCGGATCCAGACCCGCCTGGAACGGGTGGTGCCGGCGGCCAAGGCGCACATCTCGGTGCTGCTGGGCCTGCTGGCCCTGCTCAAGGCGGCCGCCTACTACCTCGACCGGTTCGGGACGGTCTTCTCCCACCGGGGCGCGGTCGACACCGGCGCGTCCTACACCGACATCCACGCGGTGCTGCCGGCCAAGCTGATCCTGCTGTTCATCTCGCTGCTGTGCGCGGTGCTGTTCATCTACAACATCTTCCAGCGGGGCTGGACGCTGCCGGTCCTGTCCGCCGGCATCCTGCTGCTGTCGTCGCTGGTCATCGGAGGGATCTACCCGGCGCTGGTGCGCCAGCTCGAGGTCAAGCCGAACGAGTCCACCCGCGAGGCGCCCTACATCCAGCGCAACATCAACGCGACCCGGGCCGCCTACGGCCTCGACGGCATCAAGCTCCAGCAGTACGAGGCGACGACGAACCCGGACGCCAAACAGCTCACCAGCGACGCGCCGACGGTCTCCAGCGTCCGCCTGCTGGACCCGAACAAGCTGTCCTCGACCTACGACCAGCTCCAGCAGTTCCGGGGCTACTACGGCTTCGCGCCGAATCTGGACATCGACCGGTACGCGCTGCCGGGCCCGGGCGGCAAGACCGAGACCCAGGACTACGTGACGGCCGTCCGCGAGCTCGACCAGAGCCAGCTGCCGGCGGTCCAGCGCAACTGGATCAACCTGCACCTGACCTACACCCACGGCAAGGGATTCGTCGCGGCGCCGGCCAACACCGTCGACAGCCTGGGCCGCCCCCTGTTCACCGAGGGAAACCTGCCCCAGACCGGGCCGCTGAACCTGTCCGAGGACGACGTCTACTTCGGCGAGATGTCGCCGAACTACTCGATCGTCGGCACCAAGCAGGCCGAGATTGACGGGCCGGGCGCCGGGCCCAACACCGAGGCCACCAGCAGCTACTCCGGCACCGGCGGAGTCTCGATCGGCTCGACGTTCCGCCAGGCGCTGTTCGCGCTGCGCTTCGGCGAGAAGAACATCCTGCTCTCCGCGGACATCACCGACCGCTCGCGGATCCTGTACCTGCGCAACCCGCGCGACCGGGTGGCCAAGGTGGCGCCCTGGCTGACGCTCGACGGCGACCCCTACCCGGCCGTCGTCAACGGCCGGATTGTCTGGATCCTCGACGGCTACACCACCTCCGACGGCTACCCGTACTCGGCCCGCAAGACGCTGAGCTCGATGACCGCCGACTCGCTGACCGCCGCGCCGAACGCGACGAACCGGACAGCCGAGCCCGGCGACCAGATCAACTACATGCGCAACTCGGTGAAGGCGACCGTCGACGCCTACAACGGCACGGTCACGCTCTATGCCTGGGACGAGTCCGACCCGGTTCTCAAGACGTGGGAGAAGGCTTTCCGGGGGACGGTGAAGCCCAAGGCGGACATCTCCCCGGAGCTGATGCAACACCTGCGCTACCCGGAGGACTTCTTCAAGGTCCAGCGGGGAATGCTGGCCTCATACCACGTCACGGACCCGAAGTCCTTTTACTCGCAGGAGGACTTCTGGGCGGTCTCGCCCTCGCCGGACAACTCGGCCCAGTCCCAGCCGCCGTTCTACGTCTACAGCCAGCTGGTCGGGCACAGGACCAGCACGTTCAACCTGGCCTCGCCGCTGATCTCGCGCGGGTCGTCCAAGCTGGCGGCCTACATGGCCGTCTCCAGTGACCCGGGCAGCTACGGCCAGTTCCAGGTGCTGAGACTCACCGGCGGCGTCCCGATCAACGGCCCGGTCCAGGCCCAGGCGGCGATCGAGTCGAACGCCGAGGTCAACAAGGACCTGAACATCCTGCGCGGCGGGGGTGGGCAGACGGTCACGGCCAACCTGCTGACCCTGCCGGTCGCCGGCGGGCTGCTCTACGTCGAGCCGTACTACGGCCTGGCCCGCGACGGCTACCCGACGCTGCAACGGGTGGCGGCCGTCTTCGGCGACAGCATCGGGTACGGACCGTCGCTGGCCGACGCCATAAAACAGGTGTTCGGCTCGTCCGCCGGAGCCTCGACCAGTACCGGCGGGCTGACCGGCACCACCTCGGGTACCGCGCCACCGGCGGCGGGGACCGTGCCCGGGGGGACCACGCCCGCGCAGACGCAGGCGGCCAAGGACGCGCAGAGCGCCTACGCGGCGGCCGCGCGGGCGCTGGCCCAGAACCCGCCGGACTGGGTCGCCTACGGCCAGGCCCAGAAGGACCTTGGTTCCGCGCTGTCCCGGCTGAACCCGGCGCCCGCGCCGGCGGCCTCGGCCTCGGCCCCGCCGCCGGCGGAGCAGCCGTCGACGCCGCCGTCCGGCCGGCCCTCGGCCGCGCCAGGCGCCTCGGCGTCCAGCGCGCCGCCCTGATGACGGCTGGTCCTGGCCGGGCGCGGCAGCGGATTTGACACCTCCGGTGCCGCGCCCTGTAAGGTAGTGACACACCGACGCGGGGTGGAGCAGCTCGGTAGCTCGCTGGGCTCATAACCCAGAGGTCGCAGGTTCAAATCCTGCCCCCGCTACAAAGAGACTGGCCGGGAATCCAACTGGATTCCCGGCCAGATTCTTTTTCTCCAGCGAGGCCCGCCGAGCACCGGGCTGGTTCTCAGGGTTCTCAGGGCGGATCGCCGCCAGCGGGCGGCTTCACGCCCAGCAGCACCGCCAGCAGGCTCACCATGTGGCGCCGGACGTCCGGGCTGTCGCCGTCCTCTCCGGTGATGAGCCGCGTGAGCTGCGGGAGGATCGGGGGCGCGATGATCGCCAGCGACACGAGCAGGGTCGCGAATCGCGGGTCCACGCGCGGGTCCAGCCGGCCCTCCCGCTGAAGTCGCTCGAGGTCGGCCCGGATCAGGCCGAACTTCTCCCGCCGTTCGCGTTCGAACGTGATCGCGCCACCGTCGTAGCTCAGGCCCTCCCAGCCCAGCAGGCGCACCCACTCCCCGGCGTGCTCGAAGTCGAGGGCGGAGCTCAGCACGCCAGCCATCCCCGCCGACACCCCGGGCAGAGTCTGTTCCAGCATCATCCGCAGAACGGCGTCGTAGAGCCCCTGCTTGCTGCCGTAGTAGTGGTAGATGAGCTGCTTGTTCAGGCCGGAGCGGGCCGCGATCGCGCTGATGCTCGCCCCCTCATACCCCACCGCCGCGAATTCCGCGAGCCCCGCGAGCAGGATTCGGTCGCGGTTCTCCGGGTTGCGCTGACCGTCGGGTCGTCTCCCCGGCTCGGCTGTGGTCACCGTCGTCCCCTTCGGCTGCTGGTGCGCGCGGGCGGCGGCGCGGTGGCCCGCTCCATGAGGATGTCAGCCCGGGCCGGGAAACGAGGGTCCGGCGCCGGGCGGGTGCGCTCGGCCGCCCGCCACCGGGCTGGCCCGCTCGGCGCCGCCGGGACATCCTGGCAAGATGGTGTCACCCTCCGTCGGCTGTTTCTTGACAGGGCATTCGGCTCTGCGCGACTCTGGCCAACCGTCCAGTTGGCAACCGGACGGTTGGCTGATGTAGGCGATTCCGACGGGCCAGCGCGGCGGGCGCCGACCGGTGTGGTAGGGACGGTCCGCGTCGCGCGGGCTGACCGGTGGAGGAGACGGCGATGACGTGGCGGCACCACGGCGGCGGGACAAGCGTGATCGTCGGGTCGGGAGCGGTGGACGCCCTGCCGGACGAACTGCGGGCCCGCGGGCTGGGCCGCGCGTTCGTCGTGTCAACCCCGGGCGTGGGCACCGGGCAGGGCATGCGGCTCGTCACCGCGGCGCTGGCGAGCGCCGAGGCGGGCGTGGCGGTGGTCGGAACCTTCGCCAAGGTGCGACCCCACCCGCCGGAGGCGGACATCGTGGCGATCGCCGCGGGCGCGCGGGACTCGGGAGCCGATGTGATCGTCGCCGTCGGCGGCGGCAGCGCCACCGACGCGGCCAAGGGCGCGACCCTGCTGGCCGCCGGCCGGCGACTGGAGTTCGATCCGGCGATGCTCCGGGGCGAGGTGTCCGAGATTCCGAACCTGCTGCCTACCGTCGCCGTCCCGACCACGCTCGCGGGCGCGGAGTTCACCCTCGGCGGCGCGTACACACTGGAGGGCCACAAGCTCTTCTTCGCCGGGCCGGGACTGCCCGCCCGGCTGTCCGTCTACGACCCCCGCTGCCTGGCGGACACCCCGGCGGACGTGCTGTGCTCCACGGGCATGAACTCCCTCGCCCACTGTCTGGAGTCCGCCTACACCCCGAGCTCCTCGCCTTACACGCGCGCACTCGGCGCGGCCGCGACGGCCGCCCTCACCCGCTGGCTGCCCGCCCGCGCCGCCGGCAGCACCGCGCCGGAGGTCCTGTCCGGGCTGGCCGACGGCGCCGTCCTCGGGGCCTTGGCCTTCGTCAGCGGCGGCGGCGGCGTGCACCACGCCATCTGTCACGTCCTCGGCGGCGTGTTCGGGATCCCGCACGGCGTGGCCAACGCGGTGGTGCTGTCGTATGCGCTCGCCGCCAACGAATCCCACTCCCGGGAAGTCCAGGCCGATCTGGCCGCCGTCATGGGGGCGGAGCTGGCGCGCCGGAACATCGACGGGGGCCGAAACCTGGCTGAGAACGTCCGGGCGCTGCGCACGGTGGTCCACCAGCCCTCGACCCTGCGCGATCTCGGCGTGGCCGAGGAGAGCATCGGTTCCATCGCCGACGAGGTGCTCGAGCGCGAGCCGACCCTCGTGACCAACCCGCGGCCGGTCACCCGCGAACTGCTCGTCCAGATCCTGACAGCCGCCTGGCGCGGCGACCTGGCGCTGGCCGCGGCCTGAGCCGTCGCGGAAGAACGCGCCGGACACCGGCGCCGACGCCGTCACCTGGGGCGAGAACGCCCTGGGTCTGGGAAAGCTCCTGGTTCGGAGCGGTCGGGACGACGTCGTTCATCCAGGTCACGAGGATCTTCCCGAGGTGCCATTGGGAACGGCTGACGTTGACTGGATGGGAACGATAGCCAGGCGGGGCCTGGTTGTTCTGACGCGCGATTTCACCCGCGCGGGGCGCGTAGCCCGGCGTACTGCCGGCCGGGACTTCAGAGCCGGCCGACGCCGCGCAGCACGGCGCGCGTGAAGGAGCTGATGGTCGTGGTGGCGAGCTCGGCCGAGGCGAACCAGCCCAGCTCGGTCATCTCCTCGGTGTCCGGCGCCGGGAGACCACCGGCGATCTCGGCCTCGTAGACCGCGGTCACGTAGGCCGAGCGGTCGCCGTTGCGGTAGACGATCTCGAACTCGGGGCCGCCGAGGACGTCGATCAGCCGGGTCAGGCGGACGTCGACCCCGATCTCCTCGCGGGCCTCGCGGCGGGCGGCGTCGGCCGGCGACTCGCCGATCTCCACCGCGCCGCCGACGGTCGCCCAGGCGCCGCCGGCCTCGGTGTGCCGGCCGAGCAGCAGCCGGCCGTCGGCATCGAGGGGGAGGACGGTCACGGACGGCAGCAGGATGAGCTCGCCGCCGAGCGCGGCCCGCAGGCGCGCGACATGCGGGGACATCGGCACGCCGCGATCGTAGCCGGATCGGGCTCTCGCTCGCGGGCGCGACCCCTGGCCCGGACTACGGCCGCGCCTTGGCGCCCGTCGACCATGACGACGCCCACGCCGGCCCGCGGGGGGCCGGCCCACAGGAGGCCGGCGGCATCAGGGCTTCGCCGGCTCGGCCCGCCGGACGCGGGGGAGCGTGACCGCGAAGACGGTCCGGCCCGGCTGACTGGCGACGTCCACCCGCCCGCCGTGCGCCGCGACGACCGCCGCGACGATCGACAGGCCCAGCCCGGTGCCTCCGCTGGCCCGGGTCCGCGAACTCGCCCCCCGGGCGAACCGCTCGAAGACGTGGGGCAGGACGTCGGGTGGGATGCCCGGCCCGTCATCGCTGACGGTCACGGTCACGCTGTCGCCAGCCGGGGGCCCGGCCAGCCCGACGGTCACCGTCGTGCCGGCCGGGGTGTGACCCCGCGCGTTGACCAGGAGGTTGCCCAGCACCTGGCGCAGCCGGTCGCCGTCGCCGCGGATCGCCACCGGCTCGTCGGGCAGCTCGAGCCGCCATCGGTGCGTCGGCCCGGCGATCCGGGCGTCGCTGACCGCGTCGACGATGAGCCGGCTCAGGTCGACCTCGTCGTCGGCCAGCGGGCGTCCCGCGTCCAGGCGGGCCAGCAGCAGCAGGTCCTCGACCAGCAGCGTCATCCGGGCCGACTCGGCCTCGATGCGTCCCAGGGCGTGGACGACGTCGGGCGGCCCCGCCGCCTCACCCCGGCGGGTCAGCTCGGCGTAGCCGCGGACCGCCGCCAGCGGCGTGCGCAGCTCGTGGCTGGCGTCCGCGATGAACTGGCGCAGCCGGGTCTCGCTGGCCTGGCGGGCGGCCAGCGCGTCGGCGACGTGGGTGAGCATCTCGTTGAGCGCGTAGCCGACCTGGCCGACCTCGGTCGACGGGTCGGCGTCGCCCGGCGCGACCCGCACGGCCAGCGCGACCTCGCCCCGCCGCAGGGGCAGGTCGACGACCCGGCGGGCGGCGACGGCGACCCGCTCCAGCGGCCGCAGGGCCCGGCGGGCGATCACCGCGCCGGCCACGCTGGCCACCAGCAGCCCGGCCGCGGCCACCGCGACCAGCACCGCCGCCAGGAGCGCGACCGTGTGATCGACCGAGCGCATCGGCAGGCCCACCACCAGCACGTCCTCCAGCACGTCCTCGTCGTGCGCGCGGATCGCCAGCAGGCGGTAGTCACCGAGGCCGGGAACGTCGCGGGTCCGGATCTCACCGTCGGGCGGCAGCGCCGCCAGGGTCGCGCGGTCGGCGGACGAGAGGGAGCGCAGGCCGCCGTCCGGGGTCAGGATGGCCGGGGCGTCCCCGCCATCGGCCGCGAACCGGGCACCAATCATGCCCGCCGGCTGGCCCGGCGCGAGCAGGAACCCGGGGCCGCCCTGGTCCGGCGCGCCCGGCAGCGTCCGGCGGCCGTCGTCCGGGTCGCCCCGCTCGGCCTCGGTGCGGCCCAGCGTCGCGTGGACCTGGTCGTCGAGCGCGCCGACCAGGGAATGGCGCAGGACCAGTACCGTGATCAGTCCGATCGTCACACAGACCAGGGCCAGCAGCGCGATCTGGACGCCGACCAGGCGCGCGCGCAGGGTGTGCCGGCGCCGCCGGGACCCGCGCCTCGTCATGCGGATGCGTCGGGCGTGGCCGGCCGTAGGACGTAGCCGGCGCCGCGCATGGTGTGGATCATGGGTGGGCGGCCGGCGTCGACCTTCTTGCGCAGGTAGGAGATGTAGAGCTCGACAACGTTGGCCTGGCCGCCGAAGTCGTAGTTCCACACCTGGTCGAGGATGCGCGCCTTGCTCAGGACCCGCCGCGGGTTGCGCATCAGGAAGCGCAGCAGCTCGAACTCGGTCGCGGTCAGCGCGATCGGCTCGCCGCCCCGGCTGACCTCGCGGGTGTCCTCGTCCAGGGTGAGGTCACCGACTGTGAGCGCGCCGCTGGACGGGGACGGCCCGGCGCCGGCGCGGCGCAGCAGCGCGCGCAGCCGTAGGACGACCTCCTCCAGGCTGAACGGCTTGGTCACGTAGTCGTCGGCGCCGGCCGCGAGCCCGGCGATCCGGTCCTCGACCGCGTCCTTCGCCGTCAGGAACAGCACCGGCAGGTCGGGCCGCTCGGCCCGGATCTTCGTCAGTACGTCAAGGCCGGTCAGGTCGGGCAGCATGATGTCCAGCACGGCCACATCCGGCCGGAACTCCCGGGCCAGCCGGATCGCGGTCCGCCCGTCCCCCGCCGCGCGGACCTCGGCCCCCTCGTAGCGCAGGGCCATGCTCAGTAGCTCGGCCAGGGTCGGCTCGTCGTCGACGACCAGCACTCGGACCGGCGCTCCGTCGGCCCGCGAACCCAGCGGGTCGCTGCGTCTGGTCACGGCTTCCGTCCGATTCTCGGCGATCGCGGGCGAGCCGCCAGCGGTGTCCGTTCCTTCACGGTGGCGGCCTGGTCTGTGGGCGAGCTTGGTCATACCTGTGTATCACCCGTGGCTACGGTCGGATGGCCGACAGCTGCCCGCTCCGTCCACAGCCCGGCCGAGGCGCGGCCACAGGTTCCGCACAGCTTGGCCTTTCACCGTCAGGTGTGACGCGGCACCACAGGGTGCCACCGGACGGGAGGACGCCAGATGCGATCACCAACCAGTAGCGCCCAGCAGCCGGCCGGTCCGGCCGGTGGGATGGGCCAACCGCCGGCCGGGATGAACGGGCAGCTCCCGTGAGGCGGCGTTCCCGCGGGAATGGTGACTCGGTTGGCGCGGCGGTCAGCGCCCGCACGGCCGGCATCCGGCGCGCGCGCGGCTTGAGCAAGGCGCTCGCCGCGCTCGGCCTGGCCGGCGCGATCGGCGTGTCCGTGGCGGTGCACCCGTACGCCGAAGCCGCGGCCACGTCGTCCTCGCCCGGCACCGCCTCGTCGGGCTCGTCCGCGCCCAACACCTCGTCGTCGTCCGGCACGTCGTCGGGCACGTCGTCCTCGTCGTCGTCCGGCACGCAGGGCTACACCGGCCCCGCCCTGACCGGCTCGAGCGGACCGGCCGCCGCGACCTCCGGAGGCACCTGATGGCTCCCACCAGGCCCGCGGGCGGGCCCGGCCCGCTCGTCGACGACCTTCCCCCGACGGACACCAGCGCCAGCTGGCCGGTCTGGAGCACGACCGCGCGAGTCGTCGTGACCGACCCGGCCGCCCTGGCGGCGGCGCGCCACATCGTCACCGCGCTGCTCGCCGCGGTCGACGAGGTCGCCAGCCGGTTCCGCGACGACTCCGAGGTGACGGCCCTGGCCCGGGCCGGCGGGCGCCCGGTGGCGGTTAGCCCGCTGCTGACCGAGCTGGTCGAGGCCGCGTTGTGGGCCGCTCGCCGCTCCGACGGCGACGTCGACCCGACCATCGGCGGCGCGCTGGCCCGGCTCGGCTATGACCGCGACGTCGACGCGATCCCTCCGGACGGCCCGGCGATCACCCTCCGCCCCCGCCCCGCGCCGGGCTGGCGCCGGATCAAGCTGGCCGACGGCCCCCCGACCGGCCGAGGAGTGCGCGGACACGATGTCGCCGCGCACCGAGGGGCCATGAGATATCTGACGGTCCCTCCCGAGGTCACGCTCGACCTGGGTGCTTCGGCGAAGGCGTTCGCGGCCGACCGCGCGGCCCGGCTCGTCCACGGTGGCCTCGGGGTTGGCGTGCTCGTCAGCCTGGGCGGTGACATCGCGACGGCCGGCCCGAGCCCGGCCGGCGGCTGGAGCGTCCTGGTCCAGGACCGGCCGGGCGAGCCCGCCTGCCTGGTCGGGCTGCCCGCCGGCGCCGCGATCGCGACGTCCAGCACGGTCGGCCGGCGCTGGCGGCGGGGCGGACATGCCCTGCACCACATCCTTGACCCAAGGACCTGCCTGCCGGCCACGCCCGCGTGGCGGACGGCCAGCGTCGTCGCCGACAGCTGTCTGGCCGCCAACACCTTCGCCACGGCGGCGCTGGTCAAGGGGCCGGCGGCGCCGGGGTGGCTGCGGGTCGCCGGGGTGCCCACCCGCCTGGTCGCGGCCGACGGGACCGTCGTCACCGGCCCCGGCTGGCCGGTCACGGACGGCCTGGCGGCGGGGAGGCGAGCATGATCGCCGCTCAGTACGCCGCCGCCGTGTGGGCCGCGGCCCGCGGCTTCGGTGTCATGGCGTTGGTCCTGCTGAGCGCCACCGTCGCGCTCGGGCTGGTCGCGCGCTCGGGTCGGTCCCTGCCCGGGCTGCCGCGCTTCGCGCTGGCCCGGGTCCACGGCAGCGCCGCGCTGGTCGCGGCCGGGCTCGTGGCCGTCCACGTCCTCACCATCCTGATCGATCCGTACGCGCAGGTCAGGCTGGTCGACGCCGTCGTCCCGTTCGCCGCCGGCTACCGGCCGTTCTGGGTCGGGCTGGGCACGCTCGCGTTCGACCTCGTCGGGTTGATCGTCCTGACCAGCCTGGCCCGGCGGCGTATCGGGCCGCGCGGGTGGCGGGCAGCCCACCTGACGGCCTACGCCCTGTGGCCGCTCGCCCTCGCCCACGGCGTCTGCTCCGGATCCGACGCGGGGGCCCACTGGATGTGGTTCGTCGACGCGGCCAGTGCCCTGATGGTCGCCGCCGGGGGCGCTGTGCTGCTCGGCGCGCGCCGCCCGCCCTCCCCGCCGCGGCCAGGCCGGTCTCCGTCCCGTCCGCTCTCCACTCATGCCCCGACCACAGCGCGAACGGAGGCCGTCCGGTGACCACCACCGCGCCGCTGCCCCGGTCCACCGCCCGCCCGCGACCGAACCCGGGCCGGCCGTTCACCCCGGTCTCGCCGTCCGGGCGCCTGCTCGCCGCGGCTGCCCCCGGTCTGGCCGAACACCTGCGTCGCAACGGTCCGCCGCCGTCCCCGAGCGCCGACCTGCCGGACCTGGTCGAGGCGGCGGGGCTGACCGGCCGGGGTGGTGCCGCCTTCCCGACCTGGCGCAAGCTCGCCTCGGTGGGCGCTCGCCCGATCGTCATCGCGAACGGCGCCGAGGGTGAGCCGGCCAGCGGCAAGGACGCCTGGCTGCTGCGCTCAGCGCCCCACCTCGTTCTGGACGGGCTGGGCCTGGTCGCCGGTTCGGTCGGCGCGAGCCGGGCCTACGCGTACGCGCCGCCCGGTCCGGGCGCCGCCCGGCTGCGGGCGGCCCTCGCCGAGCGTGGGCGGGAGCCGGTGCCTGTCGAGGTCGTCGAGGCGGTCGACGGGTTCCTCGCCGGGGAGGCGAGCGCCGTCGCCGCGCGGGTGGCCGGTCTGCCCGCGCGGCCCCGCGACAAGGCCGTGCGCCTGTCCGAGGCCGGTGTGCGCGGCCGCCCCACTCTGGTCCACAACGTGGAGACGCTGGCCCACGTCGCGCAGATCGCCCGGTACGGACCGGGATGGTTCCGCCGTGTCGGCACCCCGGACGAGCCGGGGACCTTCCTGGCCACGCTGAGCGGCGCGGTGGCCCGGCCCGGTGTTCGCGAGGCGGCGTTCGGCACCACCCTGGCCGGGCTCGCCGCGATGGCCGGCGGTCTGACCGGCCCGGTCGCCGCCTTCCTCGTCGGCGGGTACCACGGCCGGTGGGTGCCGGCCGACGCCGGCGCCGGGCTGGGCCTGACACCAGGACCGCGCCCATCGGGGCTCGCCGTCGGCGCGGGAGTGGTCATCGCGTTGCCGGCTTCGTCGTGCGGGCTCGGTGCGAGCGCGGCCATCCTGCGCTACCTGGCCGAGCAGAGCGCCGGGGCCTGCGGGCCGTGCCGGCTGGGGCTGCCCGCGCTGGCGGACGCCTTCGCTGAACTCGCCGGCCGGGGAAATCCCCGGGCCGCCGTGTCGGCCGCCCGGCTGGCCGGGCTGGTCGCCGGTCGCGGAGCCTGTCACAACCCCGACGGCGCGGCCCGGCTGGCCCGCTCGGCGCTGGAGGTCTTCGCCGACGACGTCGCGCTGCACCAGACCGGACGCTGCCAGGCGCGCTCGGGGCGCCCGGCCAGCCGCGGGAGCGCGCAGCGATGACGCGGCCGGGGGCGGACCGAGGCGGGCCGCGGCTGCACATCGACTGGACTCGCTGCGAAGGGCGCGGGCTGTGCGTCGAACTGCTGCCCGAGGTTCTGGACTCGGATCCGTGGGGCTATCCGATCGCCCGGCCCGAGCCGGGTCGGGCGCCGGGCGACCCCAGCGTCCCGGCCGCGCTGTCCGAGTACCTCGACGCGGCGATCGAGGCCTGTCCGCGCGTCGCCCTGAGCCGGCGGCACGGCGGCTGACCGTCACGACACCGCGCTGGGCCCGGCGGCGCGCGGAGCGCGTTCTTGTCGGAGGATGCCGGTATAACCGACTCGCGCGCATCGGGACGACACAGCAAGGGTGCGCGGTCCGGATCCAGTCGGAGGCGAGTGCGCGGTGGTGGACGACAGAACGCGGGGCTCGGGCCTCGCCGAGGACGTTGCGGCGGCCGGGCCGGGGCCCGCCCCGCGCCGCCCCCGGGTGATCTACCTGTTCGCGGCGATCGCGGTGATCCTGTTCCTGCTGGGGGCCACGGGCGGCTCCTACCAGGGCAAACTCGGGGACGTCCAGAAGAACGACAACGCCGCCTACCTGCCGAACTCGGCCGAGGCGACGAAGGTCGACCACGACGCGCAGCTGTTCCGGACCGTCCAGACCGTGCCCGGCTTCATCGTCTTCCAGCGCGCGTCCGGGCTGACCGGCGCCGACCGGGCCGCCATCAACGCCAGCATCGCGACCATCAGGAAGGTCGACGGCGTGGCCGGCGACCAGGTGGCCGGCCCGACCTTCGCCGCCGACGGGAAGACGGCCAACATCGCCGTCCCGCTGATCGGCAAACGGGGGAACGTCGACGTCCAGGGCACCGACCTGGTCAAGGTCGAGAAGAACGTCCTCAAGGCGGCCCGGGCCAGTGCCCCGGCCGGTCTGGTCGTGCACAGCGCGGGCGCGGGCGGCCTGCTCGTCGCCTTCATCGACGCGTTCAGCGGGATCGACGGCGTTCTCCTGCTGGCGGCCGGCATCGTCGTCATCGCGATCCTGCTGGTGGTCTACCGCAGCCCGATCCTGTGGTTCTTCCCGTTGTTCAGCTCGGTGCTCGCGCTGGGCGCCTCGGCCCTGGTCATCTACCCGCTGGCCAAACACGACGTGCTCACCCTCAACGGGCAGTCGCAGGGGATCCTGTCCGTCCTGGTCATCGGGGCGGGGACCGACTACGCGCTGTTGCTCATCAGCCGGTACCGGGAGGAGCTGCACCTCCATCCCCGGCGGGTCGACGCGATGGTCGCGGCCTGGCGCGGGGCGGCGCCGGCGATCGGCGCGTCCGCGCTTACGGTCATCCTCGGCCTGCTCTGCCTCACCTTCGGCGAGCTGAACTCGGACCGGTCCCTCGGGCCGGTCAGCGCCATCGGCATCGGCTGCACAGTGATCATGATGCTCGTGTTCCTGCCGGTCTTCCTGGTGTTGTTCGGCCGGTGGGTGTTCTGGCCGCGCATCCCGCGCGCCGACCAGGCCTCCGACCTGGCCACCCACGGAGTCTGGGGCCGCCTGGCCGGCTGGGTCGCCCGGCGCGACCGGCCGGCCTGGGCGGTCACCACCGGCGTGCTGCTGCTGTGCTGCGTCGCGCTGGTCGGGCTGCGCACGGGCGGCCTGTCGGTCACGGACAGCTTCACGAACTCACCGGACGCGGTCGCCGGCCAGAAGGTCTTCGACGCGACGTTCAACCAGGGCGCGGGCGCGCCGGCCGTCATCATCGCGAACACCGGCGCCACCGACGCCGTGATCGCGGCCGCGTCCCGGGTGCCCGGGGTGGCCTCCGGGCCGGGCAGCGTGTGTGTCGAGGTCGACTTCGCCCGGCTCGCGAAGCTGCCGCCCGGCGCGGTCGCGGCCGCCGGGCGCGGCTGCCCCCCGCCGGCGTTACAGGTCAGCCCGGTCGGCGGCCGGATCGCGATCGACGCCCAGATCAACTACCGGTACGACACGACCCAGGCCTACGACACGATCAGGGCGATCCGGACCGCGGTGCACGCGGTACCCGGGGCGGACGCGCTGGTGGGCGGGCAGTCGGCGATCAACTACGACACGCTGGTGGCCTCCCGGCACGATCGGAACCTGATCATCCCGCTCGTGCTGGTGGTCATCATGGTCATCCTCGGCCTGCTGTTGCGGGCCCTGGTCGCGCCGGTGCTGCTGATCGCGACGGTAGTGCTGTCGTTCGCCGCCACGCTCGGCGTCTCGGCGCTGGTGTTCAACCACCTGTTCCATTTCGCGGGCGCCGATCCCGCGTTCCCGCTGTTCGCGTTCATCTTCCTGGTCGCGCTGGGGATCGACTACAACATCTTCCTGATGACGCGGATCCGGGAGGAGACGCTGAGCGTCGGCACCCGGCCTGGCGTCATCCGGGGGCTGGCCGTGACCGGCGGCGTGATCACCTCGGCCGGGTTCGTCCTCGCGGCGACGTTCGCCGTGCTCGGCGTGCTGCCGCTGGTGTTCCTGGCCGAGGTCGGCTTCACGGTCGCCTTCGGCGTCCTGCTCGACACGATCGTCGTGCGCTCGATCCTGGTCCCCGCCCTCAGCCACGACATCGGGCCGATGATCTGGTGGCCGTCCAGACTCGTCCGCACTGACCGGGAGCGGACGGCCGCGGGTGGGGAAGTGGGGTAGGCGCGCGGGTCCGGGCGGGACTTCGGGCGGAACTTCGGGCGGACGCGCGGCTGGGCAGACGAACGGGAGCGGGCCCACCGCGCCGGGTGGGCCGGCCCCGTTCCCGGTCGGTGAGGTTGGTTCAGATCCTGGAGTGCCGGCGTGAGCTGGTGCGCGCGGCCCAGGCGGGGGTGACGAGCGCCAGGACGCCGACGGCCACTCCGACCTGCAGGATGTGCCGGATCCAGTCGACACCGCCGGTGTGGCGGACCCCGATCGCGCTCGCGATCACGTTCCCGACCAGAGCGCCGATGATGCCGACAATGATGGTCAACCAGATCGGGATGGGCTGGTGGCCCCGCATCGCCAGCCGGGCCAGTGCTCCGATGACGAGTCCGGCCAGGATGATCCAGATGATCTGGAACATGGTTACCCGCTCCCTGTGGTTCCGAGGGCCTCAGCGCACCCGTGTGCTAGGTAGGTGTGCCGAAACGGCCCACGTCAAACCCCGGGGCTGATCGACAACTGTACGTTGCGATCTCCTACCGTCCGTGATCAGGATGACGGTGGTCAGCAAGGGGCGCGACGAAACCCAATAAATGGGGCAAAAGGAAGGGGCCGCGCCCGTCGGTATTGGGGGATACGCGACGGGCGCGGCCGGGAGGAGGGGCCCCGTCCTGTCCGCGTCCCGGTCGGTCTGTGCCGGAGACCTACCGGGTGGGGGCACGCGGAACGGCGGGCGGGAAACGCTCGCGGGCGGTCAGGCTGCCACCGGCCGAAGAGTGTCGGCCGTCCTGACGAGTGCCTCGGCGAGCGCCCGTGCCTCCTCCGGAGTTAGGTACGCGGCGGCCAGCGCGTCCAGCAGGGGCGCGTCCAGCCGAAGGAACACGACCGGGGCCCGCCCGAGCGCCACCGGCGGCTGAGGCCGGATGGTGATCTCCGAGCGGCCGATGCGAGTGACCAGGACGCGCTCGGCGGGGTCAGATCGGACCAAGGCCATCCCGTTCTCCTTTCCGCTGGTCGGCCCGCCGGCGCCGGGTGTGGCGAGGTTGGCTGTCCCGTCGTGTTCACAGTGTTGGACTCCCGTTGCCGGACTTTGGTTGTCCGTGCGCCCGGGATTTTTTCCAGCTATATGCGCGCTACGGAACGTTGCCGAAAGCCATCCGCCCGAAGCGACCCGGGGAAATGGGCGGAGCCCCCGGTCGCGGAGGGCGGCAGGTTGGCCACCCGCCTGAAGCGGCCGGGAGAATGGGCGGAGCCCCCGGTCGCGGAGGGCGGCAGGTTGGCCACCCGCCCGAAGCGGCCGGGAGAATGGGCGGAGCCCCCGGTCGCGGAGGGCGGCAGGTTGGCGATGGGCCGGCGGAGGCGGGCCGCCTGGCTGGTGCTCACACCGCGCGCAGCGCGTCCTCGAGAGCCTGGGCGCAGGCGTCGACGTCGGAGTCCGCGATCATCAGTGGCGGGCAGAAGGCCAGGATCGACGTTCCGATCGGGCGGCAGATGACCCCGCGGGCGAGCATGGCGTCACGCACGGCCGGCGCCGTGCGCCCGGGCGGCAGCTCGACCGCCCACACCGCGCCGCGGCCGCGCACGTCGGCCAGCTCGTGGCGCTCGGCCACGGCCCGCAGGCCGGCCGCCAGCCGGTCCCCGACGGCGCCGGCCCGCTCGACCAGGCCCTCGCCGGCGAGGATGTCGAGGTTGGCCAGCGCTGCGGCGCACGCGGTCGGGTGCCCGGCGTAGGTGTTGCCGGTCCGCAGGACGAACTCCTCGTCGCGGGTGAGCGGGCCGTGCACGGCCGGCCCGGCCAGGACGCCGCCCAGCGGCTGGTAGCCGCTGGTCACGGCCTTGGCGAAGGTCACCAGGTCGGGCCGGACCCCGAAGTGCTCGGCGCCGAACCAGGCGCCGAGCCGCCCGAAGCCGGTGATGACCTCGTCCAGGATGAGGAACGCCCCATGCCGGTCGCACAGATCGCGCAGCCCGGCCAGGTAGCCCGCGACGGGCGGGTAGACCCCGCCGGCGCCGATCACCGGTTCGGCGATGATCGCCGCCACCCGGCCCGGACTGGCCGTCAGCACGGCCTCGACGGCGGCCAGGTCGTCCTTGGGGACCTGCTGGACGTCGCCCACGAGCGGGCCGAAGCCGGCCTGGTTGGCCGGTAGCCCGGTCAGCGACGTCCCGCCATAGGTCACCCCGTGGTAGCTGGGCGCGCGGCTGATCACGATCGTCCGCTCGGGCGCGCCGGCCTGTGCGTGGGCGATCCGAGCCAGCTTCACGGCGGCGTCGACCGCCTCCGAACCGCCGCAGGTGAAGAAGACCCGCGCGTCCGGCATCGGCGCCAGCGCGGCCAGCCGGGCGGCCAGGGCCTCAGCCGGCGGGTTGGTGAACCGCTCGAACAGGTGGAACGCCTCCAGCTCGCGCATCTGGCGGCTGACCGCGTCGGCGATCTCCCGCCGGCCGTGGCCGGCGGCGCAGTACCAGAGGCTGGCCAGGGCGTCGACGTAGCGCCGGCCGGAGTCGTCCACGACGTGGGCGCCCTCGCCCCGGACGATCCGCAGCTGGCTGCCCGCCGGGGCCGCCGGGCGCGCGAACGGGTAGAGCAGCGGGCCGGGCCCGGTCGTCGCCGCGGCGCTCGAGCCGGCGCCGTCCGACGGAGCGGGGCTCCGCACTGTGCTGCTCCCCGCCGCGCTGCTCCCCGCGGTGCTGGCGGGCGCTGTGCCGGCCGCCGCTGTGCTGACCGTCGCGGTGCCGACCGTCGCGCTCCCGGGAATGTCCGGCATCGTCCAACCGCCTCTCGTCGGCGGCGCCGCCGCGGCGCGCCCCGGACCCAGGGCTAGCGGACGCCCCAGGTATATGTCTGCTTGACCAGCCGCAGGTAGACGAAACTCTCGGTCTCCCGCACCTGGGGCAGCGCGCGGATCTGCCCGTTGATCAGGGCGAGCAGGTGCTCGTCGTCCTCGGCCACGACCTCCACGATCAGGTCGAACGAGCCGGCGGTCAACACCACGTAGTCGACCTCGGGTAACTGGGACAGCGCGTCAGCCACCTCGCGGGTGTCACCGGCCACCCGGACGCCGATCATCGCCTGCCGCTTGAAGCCGACCCGCATCGGATCGGTCACGGCGACGATCTGCATGACCCCGGCCTCGAGCAGCCGCTGGACGCGCTGGCGCACGGCCGCCTCGGACAGGCCGACCGCGCTGGCCATGGCCGCGTAGGAACGCCGGCCGTCCTGCTGGAGCTGCTCGATGATCGCCAGGTTGACGTCGTCGAGCTCGCCGTCCGCGGTCCGGGCCCCGCCGCCTCGTCGTGGCTGGCTCACGCGGTCGTCATTCTCCTCGGCGTCGACGGTCATCGGCAGGCCTTCCTCGCGCTGGCGGTCAGGTTACGCCGGGGTGGCGGCGGGCGATGGTTGACCGAGGGTTCGCGGGCCGGCACCTCGGCACCGAAAGCTGTCAATAGCCCCTCAATATTGCGGATTCCATCGCGACAGCCCGCTCTGGGCTACGCTTTTAGTGGTAGCAAGCCGGATGGCCTGCCAGATCGGGAGGGGTTGTCAGATCATGACTGAGACGATCGCGGGCAGGGCCGGGGCCACCGCCGTCGACGACGGCCGGATCGTGGAGCTGACCGAGCGTGAGGAGCAGCGCCTGCGCGCGGCGACGTCGGCCTCGCACGCGCTGTTCGAGCGGGCCGCCCGCACCATGACCTCCGGCGTGCCCTCCTCCTACCAGGTACGCGACCCCTGGCCGATCTACCTCACCGAAGGCCGCGGGTCGCGGGTGTGGGACGTCGACGGCCACGAGTACTCCGACTTCCACAACGGGTTCGGCTCGATGGTCCAGGGCCACGCCCACCCCGCGATCGTCGCCGCCGTGCGCGAGCGGGTGGCCCGGGGAACCCACTTCGCGATGCCGACGGAGGACTCGGTCGCGGTCAGCGAGGAGCTGGCCCGCCGCTTCGGGCTGCCCCAGTGGCGGTACGTCAACTCGGGCTCGGAGGCGACCATGGATGCCATCCGGATCGCCCGGGCAGTGACCGGCCGGGAGACGATCGTCAAGATCTTCGGCTCGTACCACGGTCACCACGACTACGTCATGGTCTCGATCGGGACGCCCTACGGTGAGATCGGCCCGGACGACGACATGGCCTCCCTCGGCTATGGCGAGGGCATCCCCCAGGCCGTCATCGACCTCACGATCCCGGTGCCGTTCAACAACGCCGCCGCGATGGAGACCCGCATCGAGCGCCTCGAGGCCGAGGGGCGCCCGCCGGCCTGTGTGATCATGGAGCCGGCGATGATGAACCTCGGGGTGGTCCTGCCCGAACCGGGCTACCTGGAGCAGGTCCGGGAGATCACCCGCCGGCACGGCGTCGTCCTCATCTTCGACGAGGTCAAGACCGGGCTGTGCGTGGCCGCCGGCGGCGCGACCGAGCGCTTCGGCGTCCGGGCGGACATGGTCACCCTGGCCAAGGCGCTCGGCGGCGGCCTGCCCTCGGGCGCGATCGGCGCCACCGCCGAGATCATGGAGGTCGTCGCCTCCGACCGGGTGAAGCAGGTCGGCACCTACAACGGCAACCCGCTGACCATGGCCGCGGCGCGGGCCAGCCTGTTCGAGGTCCTCGTCCCCGACGCCTACGCGCACCTCGACCGGCTCAACGACGCGCTGATCACCGGGTGCGACGCGATCCTGGCCCGCCACGGCCTGCCCGGCTACACCGTCGGCATCTCCTCGAAGGGCTGTGTGCACTTCAGCGACGCTCCGATCACCGACTACACGTCGTTCATGGCCCACCAGAACGCGGCGCTGCCCGAGCTCGCCTGGCTCTACAACGCCAACCGGGGCGTGCTGATGGCGCCGGGCAGGGAGGAGGAGTGGACCCTGTCGGTCCAGCACACCGACGCGGACATCGACCGCTACCTCAACAGCCTCGACGAGATGGCCGCCGACCTGACCCGGTAGCCCGCCGGTCACGCCCAGCCCGCGCGCCGGTCAGGAGCGGCCGGTCGGGAGCGGCCGGTCGGGAGCGGCCGGTCGGGAGCGGCCGGTCAGGAGTGGCCGGTCAGGAGTGGCCGGTCAGACGGTCGAGCGCGCCGGCCAGCCGGGACGGTCGACCCACGCGGTTCTCGCGCCGGTCGGCCGCCGCCGCGAGCAGCCGACCGGCGTTGATCCCGGCCCAGCGCAGCGGCTCGACCTCCCAGCGGCGCCGGGCGTGGTTCACCCAGGGCAGGGCGGTCCGGTGGGTCCGCCGGCCGGTCACGAGCTCGGCCAGCGTCTGGCCGGCCAGGTAGGAGGCGGCCACACCGTCGCCGACGTAGCCGCCGGCCGCGGCCAGGCCCGTGCTGGCGTCGAAGGTGACGGCCGGCGTCCAGTCCCGGGGGACACCGAGCGGGCCGCCCCAGCGATGGGTGACCGGGACGCCCGCCGCCGCCGGGAAGAGCGCGGCCAGCACCCGCGCCAGGTGCTCGAACACCCGGGGGGAGGCGTCGAAGGCGGGGGAGACCCGCGATCCCCAGTGGTACGGGGCGCCCCGGCCGCCCAGCGCGATCCGGCCGTCGGCGGTGCGCTGGGCGTAGATGATCAGATGGCGGCCGTCGGACAGGGTGAAGCGGTCCCGCCACCCGATCTCGTCCCACGCGGCGGCGGGCAGCGGCGCGGTCGCGATCATCAGGGAGTAGACCGGCGCCAGCTCGCGGCGCGCCCCGGGCAGGCTCGCGGTGTAGGCCTCGGTCGCCCGCACGACGACCGGGGCCCGCACCTGACCGGCCGGCGTCGTCACCAGCCCCGGCACGACGGCGCGGGCGGGGGAGCCCTCGTGGATCGTCGCGCCCCGCCGTTCGACGGCGGCGGCCAGCCCGCGCGCGAGCCGGCCCGGGTGCAGCGCGGCGCAGTCCGGGTCGAACAGCCCGCCCAGGGCCGCCGGGATCCTGATCATCGCGGCGAGGGCGGTCGCGTCCAGCCAGCGGGGACCGGCCACGGGCGTCGCCGGGGTGGTCGCCGGGATGCCCGGCGTCGGGCCAACAGTGGTCTCCGACGTCCCGGGCCCGGGACGCAGCCGGGCCAGCTGGGCGGGCGTGGTGGCCACGGTCAGCCTTCCGGCCCGGGCGTAGTCGCAGTCGATGCCCTCGGCCACGGCCACCGCCCCCACCCCGTCGACGGCCTCGACGAGCGCCGGGCGCATCCGCTGGGCCCACCCGTCGCGGGGGAACAGCGCCGAGCACCAGCCGCCGTTGCGCCCGGACGCGCCGAAACCAGCCCGTTCCCGCTCCACGATCACCACCCGCCGGCCCGGCTCCAGCTGGAGCAGGTGGTAGGCCGTCCACAGGCCGGTGAAGCCGGCGCCGACGATCACGACGTCGGCCTCCCGGTCGCCGGCCAGCGCGGGGCGGGCCGGGCCGGGCGGGCCGAGTTGCGCACTCCACAGCGACGGGGGCCCCGTCGGGTCGCCGCCCGCCGCCGGGTCGCCGGACCACGTCATCGCTGCTCCCCTCCGGGGCTCGCTGGCGCTCCGGGCCCGCTGGCCGCGCTCAGGGCGGCCGCCGGTGCGCGGGCCGGCGAGCGCGACCGCTGGCGCGGTTTCCATGGTGTGTAGGGCTGACGGGAACGCTATCCGTGGCCTAGGCTTTTCCACAACGCTGAATTCATGGCTGTTCCCTCCGGGTGGGGATCTGGCGGGCGAAACGGTCGGCACTGACGCGGCGCGCGGCCCAGGACGCGGGCCGGTGGCGTGGGCGGCGCGCGGCACGGGGACCACGACGGTGCCACGTGACGGTGACGACCACGCCGGACCGCGGCACGGACGAACAGTTACCTCGGGCGACTCGGGTGAAAGGTGTGTCGGCGCCAATGGACCGTATTCTGGCCAACTTCGTGGGTGGGCAGCGCGGCGCGGCGGCCGACGGCCGCACGATGCCCCTGGTCAACCCGGCGACCGGTGAGGTGTTCGCCGAGGCGCCCCGGTCCGGTCCGGCCGACGTCGACGCGGCCGTCGCCGCCGCGGCCGGCGCGTTCGAGGGCTGGCGGGACGCCACGCCGAGCGCGCGGTCGCGCGCGCTGCTCCGGCTGGCCGACGCGGTCGAGGAGCGGGCGGCCGAGATCGTCGCCGTCGAGTGCGAGAACACCGGGAAGCCGGTCCAGCTCACGATGGACGAGGAGATCCCGCCCTCGGCCGACCAGATCCGGTTCTTCGCCGGCGCGGCCCGGCTGCTGGAGGGGCGGGCCGCGGGCGAGTACCTGGCCGGGCACACCAGCTACGTCCGCCGCGAGCCGGTCGGGGTCTGCGCCCAGGTGACGCCGTGGAACTACCCGCTGATGATGATGGTCTGGAAGATCGCGCCCGCCCTGGCCGCCGGGAACACGGTCGTGCTCAAGCCGTCCGACACCACCCCGGCCAGCTCGCTGCTGCTGGCCGAGATCGCGGCCGAGTTCCTGCCGCCGGGCGTGCTCAACGTCATCTGCGGCGACCGGGACACCGGCCGGGCCCTGGTCGCCCACCCGACGCCGGCCATGGTGTCGGTGACCGGCAGTGTCCGGGCCGGTACGGAGGTCGCGCGGGCGGCGGCCGACTCGCTCAAGCGGGTCCACCTGGAGCTCGGTGGCAAGGCGCCGGTCATCGTGTTCGACGACGTGGACGTGGCCGAGGTGGCCGAGGGCATCGCGGGCGCCGCCTACTTCAACGCCGGCCAGGACTGCACGGCCGCCACGCGGGTCCTGGTCGCGCCCGGCGTCCACGACGACCTGGTCGCCGCGCTGGCCGAGCAGGCCCGGGGCACGGCGACCGGCGGCCCGGACGAGCCGGACGCGGCCTACGGCCCGCTCAACAACGCCGACCAGCTGGCCCGGGTCGCCGGGCTCGTCGAGCGGGCCCCGAGCCACGCCGAGGTGGTGACCGGTGGCGCGGCGCTGGAGAGGGCCGGCTTCTTCTACCCGCCGACGGTCGTGGCCGGGCTGCGCCAGGAGGACGAGATGAGCCAGCACGAGATCTTCGGTCCGGTGATCACCGTGCAGCGCTTCAGCTCCGAGGACGACGCGTGCGCGTGGGCCAACGGCGTCGAGTACGGCCTGGCCTCCAGCGTGTGGACCCGGGACCATTCCCGGGCGATGCGGATGGCCCGCCGGCTGGACTTCGGATGTGTGTGGATCAACACGCACATTCCGATCGTCGCCGAGATGCCACACGGCGGGTTCAAGAAGAGCGGATACGGCAAGGACCTCTCGATTTACGGGCTCGAGGACTACACACGTATCAAGCACGTGATGAGCAACATCGAGTTCTGAGCCCTCGGCCGGACCCAACTGGATGAGGGTTCGCGGCTGGGCCGCGCGCCACCGGTGTCCGCCCGGTCCCGTGACGCCGGACCGGCCATGCCCGGGCCGGCCAGCCCGGGCGTCCTGTCTCCAGGCGCGGTGTAGTCCGGTGATCCGTGTTGTCCGGTGAACGGTGTCGTCCGGTGGACGGTGTGGCCTGTGCGTGGTCCTTGGTCCGGTCCGGGACGGCCGCGGCGGCTATGCCAGCCGGCCCGGCTCGCGGGCGCATCGGCCCGCGCCCGGTCGCGGAGGGCGGCAGGAGGGCGGCAGGTTGGCGGGGCGCCGGGATCGGCGTCCTGGTCGGCGATTGCCCGCGCCCCTGCGCGCGGGCGGGCACCGTCCGCTTCCGCTCGCGCCGGCGCCGCCGGGATGGTCGCGGGTGGCGGTGGCTGTGTGAACATCAGGCCACTCCGCAGTCGCGGCGCATCATCGCCGACACCAACGCGGTCACAATCGCGTCCCGCTATCGCATAGAGTCCGGGGAGCCGGCTATCGTAGAGTTCATCGGGCGCGGTGACGGCTAACTGGCCTATCCTCGTCCGGTAACAGGTAGGCGTCGGGGCGTCATTTGGCGCTCCGCATCGGGGGCCTGTCCGGGTCAGCCGGCATCGCGGCCTTGTCCTTGCGGCCAATGTCGACGTGATCATGCTTTTCGCGGCGACGGAGGGTCAATCTTCCCAGCTGGACGGGAAGAAGGGTGTGGCACGGAGCCGGTATGGCTCCCGCGGTATGAGATGCTGGACTCAGCGATATGTCGGAGGTTAACCGTTGGCACGTCGTGCGCGTATGAGCTGGCCCGAAGGCCGACACCAGGCGGGTGAAGTCGTCGTCCGGCACGTAGACCCGGGTCTTGGCTGGTCCCTTGAGCAGGCCCGGGACCTGGTCAGGCAGGGATACTCCGTCGAGAACGTGGCCGAGCGGACCGGATTTCCGCCCAAGATGCTCCAGGTGGCGGTCGAAGAGGAGTGAGGTCCCGCCGGCCGGCCTGGCCGGCGGGGCAGGCCCGCCGGGTGGTCTTTCTGCCTGCCCGGCGCCGATATTTGTGCCGTAGCGTGATGCGGCGGTTTCACCGTTCCGGGTCAGGCCGGTGAGACGCTCCCGACCGTCGCGGCCCGAGTGAGCCGAACGAGACGGGCGAGATGGTCGGAGTAAACCCCGTCCACGCCGTATCCGAGAAGTCGCCGGATCGTGGCTCGCCCCTGTGCGTCCCAGCCGAACGCCAACATCCCTTGTTCGTGAACGCGCGACACCATCGCGGCCGCCCAACCGGACGCCCGCACGTTTATGGCCACAGCTCTCAGCTCGGTCAGTTCCCGCAGCCGCGCCTCGAGCGCGACGCCGTCCGCGACCTCGTTCACGGGGGCTGTGTTGACAAGCCTCACCGTCGCGTCCTCCTGCCGCCACTGCCGGAGACCGCCGAGCCCGCCGCACAGCCAGAGCCGGCCGGCGGCCCGCGGCCCGGCCGAGCGGGCCACCGCGAGCACTCGCCGGACGGTGTCGAGGTGGCGGGGGTCCTTGATGTCGAGGCTGAGCTCCACCTGATCGCCCCCGGCGGCGTAGAACTCGGCCAGGCTCGGCACTCCCGCCGGCAGCTGCCGGCGGAGCAGGGCGGGGATCCGCCGGCGCCGGTGCGGCGGCCCGACGACGCCGTCGTGGTGCAGGACGGCTTCGCCGTCGGCGGTGAGCCAGACGTCCGACTCGACGCCGTTCGCGCCGCGGGCGATGGCGCGCCGGAAGGCGGCCAGCGTGTTCTCCCGCTGGTACCAGGCCGGCGCGCCGCGGTGTGCGAAGGCGATGGGCGGGCCGAGCCGAGGTGATGATCCCGGCGATTCCGGCGACGGCGATTCCGGCGACGGCGATTCCGGCGACGGCGATTCCGACGACGGCGATTCCGGCGAAACGGGCAACGGCTCGCCGGCGTCGGATTCGGTCACGTCAGCCGCCCACGTCAACCGGGCCGAGGTGGGCCCGACCCGGGACGTCATGGACCTGACGGTAGCTCGTGCGCCCGGCCGGCGCTGCCCGAGCGGTCCGGACGTGCTGGCTGTTACGCGACCGGTCGCCGCGTGTTCCGCCCCCGGTCGCCGCCATCCGGGCGGTCGCGGTCCGGCTGGACGGGCCCAGCTGGACGCGGGCGGCGTCAGTTCCCGGCCGAGCGCGCCCCGAGCAGCCGGCGCAGGCTCTCCAGCCGTTCCCGGCTGGCCTCGCCCGCCGCGACCAGCGCGTCCAGCCCGCAGTCGGGCTCGTTGGCCAGATGGGTGCAGCCGGGTTGGCAGTCGGCCGCGCCCGGCTCGAGGTCGGGGAAGGCTCGCAGCAGCCGTTCGGTCGACACCGCGCCCAGGCCGAACGACCGCACCCCCGGCGTGTCGATCACCCAGCCGCCGCCGGGCAGGGCCAGGGCGACGGCGGCCGACGACGTGTGGCGGCCCCGTCCCGTCACCGCGTTGACCGCTCCGATCGCCCGGTCCGCGTCGGGCACCAGCCGGTTGACCAGGGTCGACTTTCCCACGCCCGAATGGCCGAACATGACGGTGGACCGGCCGCGCAGCGCGTCGGCCAGGTCGTCCAGCGGCGCGCCCGGTCGGGTCGTCCAGATCGGCGGGCCCAGCGGCGCGTACAGGCCGCGCAGCTCGGCGTCGCCGCCCGGGCCGGCCAGGTCGGCCTTGGTCAGGCAGAGCGCGGGGCGCAGGCCGCCGTCGTAGGCGGCGACCAGGCAGCGGTCGATCAGCCCGGCGCGCGGCGGCGGGTCGACCAGGGCGGTCACGATCACCAGCTGGTCGGCGTTGGCGACGATCGGCCGCTCGAGCGGGTCCGCGTCGTCGGGGGTTCGGCGCAGGACCGAGCGGCGCTCGTCCCGGCGCACGATCCGGGCCAGGCTGCCCGGTGTGCCCGAGACGTCCCCGACCAGCGCGACCTGGTCGCCGACGACGACGCTGGTCCGCCGCATCGACCCGCCGCGCACGGCGGCGACGACGCTCGCCGCCGGGGCTCCCGGGCCGGTCGGCCGGCAGCTGTAGCGGCCGCGGTCCACCGCCACCACCAGGGCGTCGACGGCGTCGGTGTGGTCGGGCCGGTCGCGGGTACGCGGCCGGGAGCCGCGGCCGGGGCGGAACCGGACGTCGTCCTCGTCGAGCTCGCGGGGCATGATCGTCGCACCGCGCCTCAGCGGCCACCGACCCGTCGGCCGATGGCCGGAGCGGGGGCGAGGGTGGTGGCGGCGGCTGAGCTGGTGCTGGTGGTTCGCGCGGGGTTCACCGTGCCAGGATGCCGCACCGGCCGCCGGGGCGGGCCACGCGACTGGTCAGTCCCGGCGGCGCGCGGAGGCGACACCCGCCGCCGGGGCGGGCCGTACCACTGGTGGTCAGTCCCGGCGGCGCGCGGAGGCGACACCCGCCGCCGGGGCGGGCCGTACCACTGGTGGTCAGTCCCGGCGGCGCGCGGAGGCGACGAGGTGGATGCCGACCGATGCGTCCTCCCGCTCGGCCGCCAGCTCCACCTCCGTGCGGACCAGCGTCGGGAAGCAGGAGACGTCGGAGGCGAGCGCGCGCTTGACCGCCTCCTCGCCGAGCACCGTGCGGGGGCGGATCCAGTCGACGGCCAGGCCGGCACTGGTCAGCAGCGCCCGCAGTTCCTCCGGCCAGAACGCCCGGGTGATGGTGCCGTCCTCAGCCGGGACGAGCACCACGTCGGCCCGGGGCACGTCCGACAGTTCGGCCCACCGGTGCTGGGCGGCCAGCCGGGCCAGCCCCAGCAGCAGCGAGTCGACGCACAGCAGCAGCCGGCCGCCGGGGCGCAGCATGCGGTGGATGTCCTCGATGGTGGCCTCGGTGGCCAGGCTGTAGGACAGGGCGCGGCCCTCGGCCAGCACGGCGTCGAAGCTCTCCGGCGCGAACCAGTCCAGGGCCCGCGCGTCCCCGACGACGTGGCGCAGGCTGGCGCCCTCGGGACCCGCCGCTGGCGGTGTGTAATCCTCCAGCGAAGGAATGACGCGGATCACCTGGTGGCCCGCCGCGAAGACCTGACGCGCGAAGGGGGACCGTGGCCCGGACACGTCCAGCACCCGCGAGCGCCGGGCCGGCAGCCAGCTGGCCAGCTGCGCCGACGCCACCTCGGCGTAGAAGGCCCAGTACGGATCGTCACCTTCGACGGGAGCCTCGCAGACAACGGTCGACGTGGCTTCGCGCGACTGCTCGTGCGCGATCTCGGAACGGGTGAGCATGGTCCCTTCCCACTTTCCGAAGGACGGTGTGGCGATCCCGATCACACAGGTGTCTGTGGAGGCTGACACACCGAAGCCTGACAGACGGCCGTGCGGGGTATACGCGTGACCCGCCCCGGCGTGCCGACCGACGCCGCCGCGGCGCCGCCGGCACTGGTCCGGCGGGACGAGGAGGTTCACATAGACCTCGACGGCGGAGCACTCGCCGTGGTTCCCGCCCCGGGCGTCGCCGACGACGCCCGGGGCCTCGTGATCCTCTTGCACGGCGCCGGTTCCGGCACCGATTCGGGGGCTCTCGTCCCGCTTCGGGAGCATCTGCTGGTAGCCGGCTTCACGGTGGCTCGGCTGGAGATGCCCTACCGGGTGGCCGGCCGGCGCGCCCCCGACCGACCGGCCCGGCTCGACGCCGTGCTGCGGGCCGCCGTGGCGACCCTGGCCGCGGCGGCGCCGTCGGGGTCGGCGGGGCCGATCGCGCTGGCCGGGCGGTCGATGGGAGCCCGGGTGGCCTGCCGCGGCGCGCGGGACGCCGGCGCCTGCTGCGTCCTCGCCCTCGGCTTCCCGCTGCGCCCGCCGGCCCGGGCCGGCGCGGTACGGGCCAGCCGGATCGGGGAGCTGCGCGGTGCCGGGGTGCCGGTGCTGGTCGTGCAGGGCGAGCGGGACGCCTTCGGCCGGCCCGAGCCCGAACCGGCGGTGGGTGTCGAGGTTCGGATCGTGGCCGGCGCCGACCACTCGTTCGCCACCCGCAAGCTGGACGGCCGCCCGCCGGGCGCCGCCCTCCAGGAGGCGGCGGCCGTCGGCGCCGACTGGCTGGGGACGCGGCTGGCGGCCGCGTCGTCGGCGGCATCGGGGGCATCGACGGGGGAGACGCCGGCGGGGGAGACCCGGCCGGCCGGCGGGAATCGAGTCCGTCAGGACGCTGTTGACGGAGGGGATCGGACGTAGTGAGCACCCGACGGAGCGTGTGACGATGAGCGATGCGGCGGCCTCGGCCTCCGCTGGAGCGCTGACCGGCTGGCCCGGCCAGCGCCGAGCGAGCGACTTCCCCGCGACAGTCGAGCCGGTATCGGCAGCGGCGCCGGTTCGGGCCAACTTGGCCGGGACGGCCAGGCCGGCCGCCTCCGCACGGGAGCCAGCGCCGAAGGGCGCGGGCTCGCCGAAGCGCGCGAGCTCCGCCGGCGAGGTATCGTCCCCCGCGGCGGGTGCGTTCGCGGTGTCACGCGAGCAGGGGTCGCGCGGGCACGGGTCACGCGAGCGGGGGTCGGAGACAGACCCGGTGCCGCCGCGCGAGTTCACCGACGGTCGCGGGCGGGCCGTCGCATCGGTGCGATCCGGGCGCGTGGACGCGCGGCCGGACCGCGGGGGTCGTAAGGAAGTGATCCTGGTCGACGAGAGTGTCGAAGAGACGGTCGAGGAGCGCGGGGCCCGGTTCGAGCGGGACGCGCTGCCCTACCTTGATCAGCTGTACGCGGCCGCGCTGCGGATGACTCGCAACCCGGCCGACGCCGAGGACCTCGTACAGGAGACGTTCGTCAAGGCGTTCGCCGCCTTCCACCAGTTCCAGGAGGGCACGAACCTCAAGGCGTGGCTGTACCGCATCCTCACCAACACCTTCATCAACACCTACCGCAAGCGGCAGCGCCAGCCGACTCAGTCGCCGACGGAGCAGGTCGAGGACTGGCAGCTCGCCGAGGCGGAGTCGCACACGTCGTCCGGGCTCAAGAGCGCCGAGGCCGAGGCTCTGGAGCACCTGCCGGACAGCGACATCAAGGAGGCCCTGCAGGCACTGCCCGAGGACTTCCGCCTGGCTGTCTACCTGGCCGACGTCGAGGGCTTCGCGTACAAAGAGATAGCCGAGATCATGGGTACTCCGATCGGGACGGTGATGTCCCGGCTGCACCGCGGGCGCCGGGGGCTGCGTACCGCGCTCGAGCAGTACGCGCGCGACCGCGGGCTGGTGCGCACGGCCCCCGCCGGAACTGGAACGCAGGGCGGTGAGTCGTGAGCTGCGGTGACCCGCACGAGATCGACTGCGGCAAGGTGCTCGACGCGGTCTACCTCTACCTGGACGGCGAGTGCGGGAGCGACCAGAAGGCGCTGATCCGGACCCACCTGGACGAGTGCTCGCCGTGCCTGCGGGCGTTCGGGGTGGAGCACGACGTCAAGATCCTGGTCGCCCGGGGCTGCGGCGGGGACCGCGCCCCGGACGGCCTGAAGGTGAGCGTGCTGGCCCGGCTGCGCGCGGCCCGGGCCGAGGCGGCCTCCAGCGAGCTGCGGCCGGACTGAACGGGTCGCCGAACCGCGCCGAGGCGCCTCGCCGGACCTCCGCCGAAGCGGTGGCCTGGGCCGGCGGGAACCTCCGGCCGACCGGTCGATGCGTGCCTCGTGACCCCGATTAGGCTTTGCGGCGTGCGTATTCTTGTGACCGGGGCGGCCGGCTTCATCGGCTCCACCGTGACGGACAGGATGCTGGGCGACGGTCACGACGTCGTCGGTCTGGACAATCTGTCGACCGGCAAGATGGAGAACCTGGCGGCGGCATCGGCCCAACCGCGGTTCTCCTTCGAGAAGGCGGACATCACCGCGCCCGAGCTGACCGATCTGGTCGGCCGGATCCGGCCGGACGTCGTCCTGCACCTCGCCGCGCAGATCGACGTGCGGGTCAGCGTGGCCGACCCGCTGCTCGACGCGCGGCTCAACATCCTGGGGACGATCAACGTCCTGGAGGCGGCCCGGCTGGCCGGGGCGCGCAAGGTGGTGCACACCTCCTCCGGCGGATCGATCTACGGAACCCCGTCCGAGCTGCCGGTCGACGAGACCGTGGCGCCCGCTCCGGAGTCGCCGTACGCGGCCGGCAAGGCGGCCGGTGAGCTGTACCTCAACGTGTACCGGACGACCTACGGCCTGGGCACGACCGCGCTCGCGCTCGGCAACGTCTTCGGGCCCCGGCAGGACCCGCACGGCGAGGCCGGCGTGGTGGCCATCTTCGGGACGGCGATGCTCAGTGGTCGTCCGACCAAGATCTTCGGTGACGGGACGACGACCCGCGACTACGTGTACGTCGACGATGTGGCCGACGCGTTCGCGCGGACGGTGCCGGCAGAGGCCGCTAACGGGCTCCGGCTCAACATCGGCATGAATCAGGAGACGTCCGTCCGGGACCTGCACCGCCGGATGGCCGCGATCGTCGGAGTGCCTGACGATCCTGAGTTCGCGCAGCCCCGGGCCGGCGAGCTCCAGCGGATCCGCCTCGACGTCGGTCTCGCCGAGCGGGAGATCGGCTGGCGGCCGGCCGTCGGGATGGACGACGGGCTCGCGCGGACCGTCGACTGGCTGCGGACCCGGGTCGGCCCGACCTCCTGATCCTGCCGGATCCGGCCTGATCCGCTGATCCCGCCTGGTCCGGCCCAGGCCATCCGGCGCGTCGGCGGACCGGCGCGCCGGCGGACCGGCGCGCCGGCGGGCGGATCAGGTGTTCGGGCGCTTGCCGTGGTTCGCCTTGCTCTTCGCCCGCGCCCTGCGCTTGCGCTTCTTCTTCGCCACGTCGGTGTCCTCCCTTCCGCTCGACGCCTGTTCGTCGACCCATGTTTCCATGCCCCCGCCGGCGGCGGCCGGTCAGTCGTCCTCTCCGTCGTCTCCGTCGCCGGTGTCCCGCGCGTCCGGGCCGGGCGCCGGGCTCGACGGAGGCCGACTCGCCTGGAGCGGATCACGCCCGCGGCGCGAGCCCGACCGGTGGCGCGAGCGCGGTACGTCCGAGCGGGGCTCGCCGCGTGGCCGCGTCGGCTCCGGGGCCGGTTCGTGCCGAATCGGCACAGCCGGGCTTGGTTGCGACGGGGCCGGTTGCCAGGGTTTCTGGTGGTACGGCGGCGGCTCGTCCGGCCGGGCGGCGCCCGGGCCCGGATCGTCCGGATCGTCCGGGGCGGTCAGCAGCGGCCCGGTCTCGACCAGGCCGTCCGCGGGGGCGGCGTCCTCGCCGGTGGCCGGTCGCGGCGGGCGGCCGGCGCCGCGCCGGGCCGCGCCCGCGCGGGCCCGGTCCCGGGCCGCGCGCCGGTCACGCAGGTTGCGGTGCGCGCGAGGCGGCGCGACCGCGCCGAACAGGCCGATCCCGGCGGCGATCAGGATGTCGCCCACGCCGACGACGACCGGGATGCCGGGCAGCGCGACCGGGATGACCTCGGTCAACGGTCGCAGCGTGGTGTCGGCGTCGCCCGGGGTGAAGCCGCGGGCCGAGGCGACATCGTGGGCCGATATGCCGGCCCGGTCAGCGGCGTGCAGCGACACCGGCATCCGGCCGCCGTTGGTCAGGACCACGATCGCGTTCAGCGCGATCCCGGCGAGCACGAGCCCGCTGCCCGGGATCCGGGCGTTGGCCGCGGCGAACAGCGCGAACACGACAGCGGCCGCGAGCCAGCACAAGCCGCCCACAGCCGGCACGAGCCGGGAGAAGATGATGAGCAGGGCGGCCACCGCGAGCGCCCACCGGCGGGGAACAACGATGCCGCGGAGGTCATTCAGGGTGCCGCCCCGGACAAGTCCGATGGCGAGTCCGATAACGAGAGCAAGTACGACAAGGGCGAACACATGGTTAGTTTGGGCCCTGGGCACGCCGGGTCGCCGCAGGATGGCGTCGAAGACCTGGTGTGCCGCATGATGTATACGTGTCGTGAACGTGTGGTCTCGAAGTGTGGCTTCGGGGGCACGCGCCGAACCGGGCCGCGCGGGCGAGGCGCCGGCTGGAGTGTCCGACAGCTCGAGGAGGCTGGTCACTGATGGCCGAGGAAGTCCGGGCCGACATGGTTGCCAACGTGTGGAAGGTCGTCGTGACGGTGGGGGACACCGTCGCGCCCGGCGACACCCTGGCCCTGCTGGACTCCATGAAGATGGAGATCCCGGTGGTGTGCGAGGACGGCGGCAAGGTCGCCCAGATCGCGGTCAGCGAGGGCGACGTCGTCCAGGACGGCGACCTGATCGCGCTGCTCGAGTAGCGCGCCGTCGCGCGTGAGCGCGCGTGCCCGTCAGGGCTGGTTGTGCTTGCGGAACATGGTGGCGTCGAACTCGCCGCCGAGCTCCGGGCCGAGCGCGTCGCGGGCGAGGGCGAGGAACGCCCCGGCACCGGCCGCGCCGGCGCCGGCCGGCAGCGCGCCGGCCAGCGGCCCGCCGCCCAGGCGCTCGAGATCGGCGATGTTGGACCGGCAGGCCAGGTCGGGCCACTCCGGCCAGGACCCGATCACGACCCCGGCCAGCGGGATGCCCCGGCTGGCCAGGGCCTCGAGGGTGAGCGCGGTCGCGTTGAGCGTGCCCAGGGTCGCCTCGGTCACGACCAGGACCGCCGCGTCGATCATCGTCGCGAGGTCGGCGATCGTCGCGCCGTACTCGTCGTAGTGGACCAGCAGGCCACCGGCGCCCTCGACGAGGACCAGGCCGCCGGCCTCGGAGCGCTCGATGATGTGGGCGGCGACGTGGGACAGGTCAATGGCCGGCAGGCCCGAGCGGCGGGCGGCGGCCGCCGGCGAGAGCGGATCGGGATAGCGGGCGTACTCCCGCAGATCGGTCAGCCCGGCCAGCCGGGCGATCTCGTCGAGGTCGCCGGCCTCCCCCGCGTGCACCCCGGTCTGGGCCGCCTTGACCGCCGTGACCTGCCCGCCCCGGTGGCGGGCCAGCGCGGCCACGGCCGCCGTGACGACGGTCTTGCCCACACCGGTCCCAGTCCCGGTGACCACCAGCGCCGCCATGGGCCGACCTACCTCCGCGAGAAACCGACGCCTGCCCACCCCACGGACACGCGTACGGAATGCCTACACCCGTATTGTGCCGGGATCCGGTGGCGGCCGAGCGGACCGGGCAGCAGGGCGACAGCGGGCCGGTTCACAGAACGGTCGGTTCACCCGGCGCGCCGGGTGAGCGTTGGGCAGGTTGGCAGGCTGGGCGGTCAGCGTCGGGCGGTCAGGCCCCGGTCGTCACGCCCGCCGCGCGCAGCGCGGCCGCCGCGCGCCGCAGGTCGGCCGCCGACAGGTCGGCCCGGGCGGCCAGCCGGAGCCGGCTGGTGCCCGGCGGCACCGTCGGCGGGCGGAAGCAGCCTACCCGGACGCCCAGCTCAAGGCAGGTCTGCGCGGCCGCGAAGGCGGCCCGCGCCGGCCCGATGACCACGGACACGACCGCGCCCGCGGGCTCGTGGGCGCCGGTGAGCGTGGCCAGCGCCCGCGCGTGGGTCCGGGTGGCCTCCGCCAGACCGGGCTGCTCGCGCAGCACCCGCAGCGCGGCCAGCGCCGCGCCGGCGCAGGCCGGTGCGAGTCCGGTGTCGAAGATGAAGGTCCTGGCCGCGTCGATCAGGTGCGCCCGGACCGCCGGCGGGCCGAACACGACCCCGCCCTGGCTGCCCAGCGCCTTGGACAGCGTCGCGGTGGCGACGACGTCGGGCTGTCCGGCCAGACCCGTCGCGGCCAGCGAGCCGACGCCGCCCGGGCCGACGACGCCCAGGCCGTGGGCGTCGTCCACGACCAGCAGCGCGCCGGCCGCCCGCGCGACGGCGTGCAGGTCGCGCAGCGGGGCCGCGTCCCCGTCGGCCGAGAACACGGCGTCGGTCACGATCGCGGCCCGCCGCCAGGACCGCCCGCGCAGCACGGCCTCGGCCGCGGCGGCGTCGCGGTGGGGAACCACGGCGACCTCGGCCTTCGACAGCCGGCAGGCGTCGATCAGGGACGCGTGGTTGTACTCGTCGGCGACGACGAGGTCGCCCGGGCCGGTCAGCGCGGTCACGACGGCCAGGTTCGCGGCGTAGCCGGTCGCGAAGACCAGCGCCGAGTCGAAACCGGTGTGGCTCGCGAGCGCGTCCTCGAGCTCGGCGTGCAGGATGGTGGACCCGGTGACCAGCCGGCTGCCGGTCGAGCCGGCCCCCCAGGTCCGCAGCGCCGCCACACCGCCCTCGATGACGGCCGGGTGCCGGGTGAGGCCGAGGTAGTCGTTGCCGGCCAGGTCGAGCGGCTCACCGACCCCGCCAGGCCGGCGCGGGACGACGGCGCGGCGCAGGCCGGCGGCGCGCCGCTCCCGCTCCAGAGCGGACAGCCAGGACAGGGGTCTCCCGCCACCGTCCGCGACCCGTCCACCCGCGTCCGCGGGCCGTCCACCCGCCGCCAGCAGCTCATCTGTCCCCATGGGCCGAGCGTAGGGTGCGCGGGGGGTCAGATGTCCCAGCTCCGGGCGCCGATGACGGGAATCCGCGCGGTGGGCGGTGGAAACCCGGCGGTGTGATACAGCCGGAGTGACACATCCGAACGGGCTAAGCGCGGAGGGTGCGGCGATGACGGTGCCAGACGGTCATTCGCCGGAAGCGACCGGGGCAGTGGGCGGAGCCCCTGGTCGCGGAGGGCGGACGGTTGGTGGCCGCGGGGACGCTGGAGCGGACGCGGTCGTTCGCCTCGGTCTGGACTCTGGCAGTCTCGCGGGCGTGGGAACCCTCGCCGACCTCCTGCGCGCGAACACCGATCTGACCGACGACGACATCGACCACCTGCATGCCCTGGTCGCGGACTGGGCGCTGCTGGCCGACCTGTCGTTCGCCGACCTGCTGCTGCTGGTGCCGCGCCGAGGCACGGGCCGGGCCGGCGCCGGCGCCGAGTTCTTCGTGGTGGCCCAGGTCCGCCCGACGACCGGGCCGACGGCGTACCACAACGACGAGGTCGGCAGCGTCGTGATCAACCGGTGGGTGGTCCAGAACGCCTGGGCCCAGCGGCGGATCGCCCGCGAGGGCGAGCCGGAGTGGGATGGCGGGGTGCCGGTCCGGACCGAGGCGATCCCGGTCGTCCACGGCGACCGGGCGATCGCGGTGCTGGCCCGGGACACCAACCTGGCCACCACCCGCACGCCCAGCGCGCTGGAGTCGGCCTATCTCCAGTGCGCGAACAACCTGGCCCTGATGATCGCCGAGGGTGCCTTCCCGTTCCGGGGCAGCTCGGCCGAGCTGCCCGAGGCGCCGCGGGTCGGCGACGGGATGATGCGTCTCGACTCGGCGGGTTCGGTCATCTTCGCCAGCCCGAACGCCCTGTCGGCCTACCGGCGCCTGGGCTACACCGGCAACGTCACCGGGGAGGACCTGCGCTCGGTGCACCGGGCGCTCAACCTGCCCGCGACGACGCCGGCGGTCTGGCACGCGCTCGGGCGGCGGCGCCCGGTCGAGGTGGAGTCGTCGATCGGCAGCACCGTCGTGCTGCTGAGGGCCATCCCGTTGTTCCCCGGGGCCGTGCGCGAGGTCTTGGTGCTGGTGCGGGACGTCTCGGAGCTGCGCCGGCGCGAGGCGCAACTGCTCAGCAAGGACGCGACCATCCGGGAGATCCACCACCGGGTGAAGAACAATCTCCAGACCGTCGCGGCGCTGCTGCGCCTGCAGATGCGCCGCACGCCGATGGACGAGGCCAAGGACGCGCTGAAGGAGTCGGTGCGCCGGGTGACCTCGATCGCCCTGGTCCACGAGACGCTCTCGCAGAGCCTGGGCGAGTCGGTCCCGTTCGACGAGATCGCCGACCAGCTCACCTCGGTGACCGTCGACCTGGCCTCCACCGGTGGCCGGGCCACGACGCGGCGGGAGGGCTCGTTCGGGCAGCTGCCGGGCACGCTCGCCACGCCGCTGGCCCTTGTGCTCTCCGAGCTTTTGCAGAATGCTGTCGAACATGCTTTCGACGGCTCGAACGGGAAGATCACGATCCGGGTGCGCCGCGGCGCCGAACGCTTGGACGTCGTCGTCTCCGACGACGGCGCCGGGCTCCCGGCTGACTTCCAGCTCGAGCACTCCCCGCGGCTGGGGCTCCAGATCGTCCGCCAGCTCGTGCTCGGGGAGATGCAGGGCGCGATCCGCCTTCAGGCTGGCGCCGGGGGCGGTACGGAGGCCCTGCTGTCCATCCCGCTCGTACTGGGATGACTGTGCCTTCTGGGACGACGGTGTCTTCTGGGGTGACCGTGTCTTCTGGTCTGACTGTGTCGTCTTCTGGGGTGAAGGTCTGTTCTCCGATGTGTGTTTAAGAAGCTGTAGAGGTGGGTACTCATCCGGTGTGTCCGGAGTCGTCCCACCTCATAGCCGCTTCTGTGTGCCTGATGTGGCCGGCTGGACACCGTCAGCTATAGAAACACTGACGGTCCCAACCGTGACCTCCGCCGAGCCGTGCACGGACTGTGCACGGCTCATGGCATGCGAAAACCACCCCCGCTCGCGAAACAGTCCCCTGGCCGGCGCTCCGGTGCCGCGGCGTGCCGCCCGCTGTCTCGCGAGTTCTGACGAACCCCGTCCCAGCGATGGAACGGGTAGATCTGCCTCGCCGCGCACACTGGTCTCAACCCGCGAGACGCAGCTCCTCCCGAGGTGGGAGTCCAGCGGAGAGGCGGTGGTTGCCGTCCTGCCGGATGGCGGAGATCAGGCGGTGCGGACCCGTGGTCGGACGAGACGCCGCTTCGCTTCGCGACGCTCCTCCTCGCTCAGGCCGCCCCAGACACCGGCATCCTGGCCGGTCTCCAGCGCCCAGCTCAGGCACTCACTTGTTACCGCGCACCGCCTGCACACGGCCTTCGCCTCTTCGACCTGGCGTTCCGCCGGACCGGTAGTACCGATCGGGAAGAAGAGCTCGGGATCCTCGTCACGGCAGAGCGCTCGGTGGCGCCAGTCCATGCGTACAACTCCCTCTCTCGTCTCGGGCATCACACCCACATCAGACGCTTTGCCTGCCGGGACGGTTGTGCCGCCACCCTGACAATGAATGGGTTGTCAGGTCCGTCCTGGCAGCCGGTCTGGGACCGGACGCGTCAACGCGTGACAGCCCGGGTGCACGTGGTCCATCCACCTCGGACATTCGCCACCCTCCCACCGGAACCGCCATGCGCGCAAGGACCAAGAACGAGCTTCACACGACTTCTTGGGCTTGCTTGTCCTTCTGGGACACAGGTGGACCACGTAAAGACGAGGTCAAATCCCCTTGGTAGCCACGTTCTTCGCCCAGGTCAGCGTCCTGATGATGATGGGCTCGTATTCACGATCAGGGTGAGATGCCTGTTTGGCCTTCTCGTCCCTTTGGGGGCTTTCGGACAGGGGGGAGCACCCCTGCTCTGTTCAAAGGCCGCATCTTCTCCCCGCATCCCGCCGCCTTCTCGCCGTGGCAAGGTTGGCGTATGCAGGTACTCGGTCACCGCGGCAGTAGAGTCCCCGGCCCAGAGAATACGGTTAGCGCGGTTGACGCCGCGTTGCGGGGCGGTGCGGACGGGGTGGAGGTCGATGTCCGGCGTAGCGCGGACGGTGACCTGGTCTGCGTCCACGACGCCCGGCTGCCCCGGCTGACCGGCCGTGCCGTCGTCCGGCGCACCACCCGTGAGCTGGCCGAGCGCGAAATTCCGACCATCGCTGAGGTGCTCGACGTCTGGGACGGGCGGGGTCGGATCATTCTGGAAATCAAGAACCAGCCCGGCCAGCCGGACTTCGATGCACCGCGGGAGAAGACCGCCCGGGCCCTGGTCGAACTGTTGCGCCGACGTGGTGTGCCCGACCGGCCGGCGCGGGGCTGGAACGGCCTCGACGCGGCCGGCCCCGGCGGCATCACCGTCTCGTCGTTCGACTGGTTCGCCATCGAGGCGGTTCGCGACAGCGGCCTCGCCGTGGCCACCGCCTTCCTGACCATGCCGCGAATGTCGGTGGCGGGCGGCCTGGGCTACGTACGCTCCGCCGGCCACACGGAGCTGCACGCGCACGTCTCGGCCGTCCTCGGGGTCACCGGGGCCGCGGCGCGGGCCCACGCGGCCGGCGTCCGGCTCGTGACGTGGACGGTGACCGACGACGCGGCCGCGCGCGCGGCGCGCGACGCCGGGGTGGACGCCGCGATCTGCGACGATCCGGCCGGCGCCGCCCGGATGGTTGCCCGCTGACGGGCCCGGCCCGCGTCGCTCAGGCCATCACGCGGAGGGCCGAGGGCACCGAGACCAGCTCGACCTCGGCGAAGCGGCCCAGGTATTCCCCGTCGACCTGGAAGGCCAGCTCGCGGTCCGCGCGCAGGGTGATGGAGGCCTCGTCATGCCGAGCGATGACGTTGCGTCCGTGCGGCTCGCCGTCCTCGCTCAGCATCTGCGTGATGGTGCGCAGGGCGGTCACCGCCCGCAGCTTGCGCAGCGCCAGCAGGTCCAGGCCGGTGTCGAAGGACGCGTCCGGGCAGGCCCGTAGGCCCCGCGCGTTGAGGTAGGTCCAGGGAGTGGTGTTGCACACAATCGCGTTGCGGGCCGCCGCCTCGACCGGTTCGTCCGGGTCCGTCCCACCGGTGGAGACGGCGATCGTGGGCGCCGAGCGGGTCGCGGCCCGGCTGAACTCGGCGATCGCCGAGCGCAGGTAGAGGCCGGGGGTGTTACGCCGGCCCTTGCCCCGCTTGTGCTCGACCTGCTCCACGACGGCGGCGTCGACCCCGTAGCCGGCGCAGAAACCGAAATAACGGGACCGGGAGCCGAACGTGGCCCGGCCCAGCCCGATGCGTCGCCCGCGGCCCTCTCGCAGCGCCTCGAGCAGCACACCGGTGGCCTCGACGGAGGAGGCCGGGAAGCCGAGCGCGCGGGCCAGGACGTTCGTGCTACCGCCGGGCACGAAGGCGAGCGCCGGCGCGTCCGGCCGCGGCCCGGCGCGCAGGACGCCGTTGATGATCTCGTTGGCAGTCCCGTCGCCGCCGAGGCAGACGATGAGATCCACATCGCCTTCCGCGGACCGCTCGGCCAGCTCGACGGCGTGGCCGCGGCCCTTGGTCTCGGCGATGTCCACCGAGAGCTCAGCGGCCAGGGCGTTGACAAGCACGTCCCGTACGCGCTGTGTCGTGGTGGTTGCGGTGGGGTTGACGACCAGCAGCGCGCGCATGTTTTCCACGGTAGCGGCCGAGAAGGGCGCCAGTCCTGGTTTGCCGCCGCCGCCGTCGGCGGCCCCGGCCGCCGGGCGCGCACCGGCGCCGCGTGTCGCCGGTGCGCGTAGATTCGTCTCGTGACCAGAAGGACGCGCCCGCCGGCCCGGACCGCGACGCGGCCTCGCGCCACCGCCGGCTCGACCGCCCCGAAGGGGGCGGGCGCTCCGAAGGGCGCGGGCGCTCCGAAGGGCGCGGGCGCTGAGGGCGGCCAGGGCGCCCGGCGGGGCAGCGCGCTGACGGCGTCCGCGCCAGCCCCGGCCGCGCCGCCGCCCAGCGCGCCCGTCGAGGCCGAGGTGCCCTCCCGCCGCCGTAGGCCAGCCCGGTTGGCCGCGACGGCCGGGCTCACGCTCCAGGGCCTGTTCATCGTCGCGCTGGGCGCCCTGCTGGTCGTCCGGGGCTTCGGCGCCGACACCGACGACGAGGGCCGGGCCGAGCTCGGCGGTGTCCTGGCCATCGTGGGCGGGCTGGTCGTGCTGGCGCTGGCCCGGGCGGTCCTGGCCCGCCGGCACTGGGTGCGCTCGCCGGTCGTCCTGATCGAGCTGCTCTCGATACCGGTCGCGGTCGGGTTGCTGCAGGGCGGTCGCTACGACGTCGGCGTCCCCCTGATGGTGATCGCCATCGCCGTGCCGGTCCTCATCGGGCTGGCCGGCGTCTACGTACCGCCGCCCCGCACCGACACCTGACGCGCCGCGCCCGCGCGCCGGCGGCGATCCGGGGCGGATCGGGAGCGGCCCGGGGCGGATCGGGAGCGGCGGTGACGGGCGCTCCAGGCTTCCCTGAGCGGTGTCAGGCGTCCTCGAGTAGGCCTCGGCGCAGCTGGGCCAGGGTCCGGGCCAGCAGCCGCGAGACGTGCATCTGGGAGATGCCGAGCTCGGCGGCGATCTGGGACTGGGTCATGTTCCCGAAGAACCGCAGCAGCAGGATGCGCTTCTCCCGGGGCGGGAGCTTCTCCAGCAGCGGCTTGAGCGACTCCCGGTACTCGACGCCCTCCAGCGACTCGTCCTGGACGCCGAGGGTGTCGGCGACGGCGGGCGACTCGTCGTCGCCGGAGTCGGGGGCGTCGAGGGAGACCGCCGAGTAGGCGTTGGCGGACTCAAGGCCCTCCAGCACCTCCTCCTCGCTCATGCCGAGGTGGTGGGCGATCTCCCCGACGGTCGGGGAGCGACCCAGCGACTGGGACAGGTCGGACGTCGCCTTGGTCAGCGCGAGCTTGAGTTCCTGCAGGCGGCGGGGCACTCGGATCGCCCAGCCCTTGTCCCGGAAGTGACGCTTGATCTCGCCGACGATCGTCGGCGTGGCGTAGGTGGAGAACTCCACGCCCCGGGCCGGGTCGAACCGGTCCACCGACTTGATCAGGCCGATCGTCGCGACCTGGGTCAGGTCGTCCAGCGGCTCGCCACGGTTGCGGAAGCGCCGGGCCAGGTACTCGACCAGAGGCAGATGCATGCGGACCAGCTCGTCGCGCAGGGCGGCCCGTTCGGGGTCGTCCTCGGCCAGCTCGGTCATCCGGGCGAACAGCGCGCGGGCGTGGGCTCGATCATGGGCGCGGTCCTGGGCCCGGTCGTGGTGACCGTCCTCGGCGGCGGGCGGAATGTCGCCCGTGGCCGCCGCCAGCGCGGCCGGCCCGGTCGTGGCGTCGGCGTCAGCGGCCGCGTCGACCTGGCCGGTGCCGGGGGTGTCGGTGTCGGCGTCGGCGGTCTCGGGCGCGCCGGACACGGCGACCGACCGTTCGGCCCGGGCCGGCGTACTGTCCGCGCCGGCCGGCGGCCGCGGGCGCTGGGCCACCGGCTGGACCGTGCCGGGCTGGACCGAACCCGGCGGCGGCGGAGTCCGGCCGGCGGTCACGGCGTCCCCACCGTGCCGTGCGCGGTCGCGACGGCCGAGCCGGGCGTGTCACCTCCGGCATCCGCCGGCGACGGGGCGGCCGCGGGGGTCCCGGGCACCTCCGCGCGCTTCTTCTGCAGGTTGATCGTGACCTGGGACGCTCCGTCGACCGAGCTCGAGACCTCGCCGGCCAGCGCGGTCAGCACCGTCCAGGCGAACGACTCGGTCGAGGGCGGCTCGCCGTCCAGGCTGGAGACGGTCACCGACACGCTGATCAGACCGGGCGTGAGGGAGAACGTGCAGCGCAGGTCGGAGCCGGGGACCGCGCCCACGAGAAGCAGGGCGCACGCCTCGTCGACCGCGATGCGCAGGTCCTCGATGTCGTCGAGGGTGAAGTCGGCCCGGGCCGCCAGCGACGCGGTCGCGGTGCGCAGGACCGAGAGGTACGCGCTCGCGGCGGGCAGGATCAGCCGCACGACGTCCCGAGCCGCGCCACTGCTGGCGGCGGGGACACCCTCGCCGATCGGCGTCGCTTCCACTGCGATGACCCCTTTCCGATCGCCTCTGGCTGGTCATGTCCCGGCGTCGGGCGTCCAAAACGGTTCTTGTGTCGGTCTGAGTGCTTCTGTTCGGGTGCTTCTGTTCAGGCGCTCCGCGCTGTCCAGATGTGTTGTCGCGCATGTCTTCACCGTCGGAGCCGGCGGCCGGCCGTCCCGACCACCGTACCCACCCCGGCGGCGGGCGCGGGGGCGGGTCGATCAAATAGGCTGGGACGTCCCACGGTGGCCGTCCGGTTTGGTGGGGACGGGCGCCGCTCGCGGCGCCCGTCCCCACCGGGCGGCCATGGATCGGCCCAGGCCGAAGGGTGCGCGATCATGGCGTAGCCGCGCGCCCGGAGGCCGTCAAGTGTCTCAGGCCGAAGGGTGCGCGATCATGGCGTAGCCGCGCGCCCGGAGGCCGTCAAGTGTCTCAGGCGGCGGCCTTCGTCTGCGCGAAGATGTCGGCGATCTCATCGATCAGATCGAGCAGCTTCTGGCCGTCGGCCGGGTCGACCGAGCCCTTGGCGCCGGCGGCGCCGGCGGCCTTGGTGGCCTTCCAGAACAGGTCGTGCAGCTCGGGGTGCTTCTCCAGGTGGTTCGGCTTGAAGTAGTCGGTCCACAGCACCCACAGGTGGTGCTTGACCAGCTCGGCCCGCTCCTCCTTGATGGTGAGCGCGCGCGCCCGGAAAGCCGGGTCCTCGTTGCCCTGGTACTTCTCCTGGATGGCCTTGACCGACTGCGCCTCGATGCGGGCCTGGGCCGGGTCGTAGACCCCGCAGGGCAGGTCGCAGTGGGCGCTGACGGTCGTCCTGGGGCGCAGGAGGCTCATACTGCCCGTCCTCTCCTCGTGGTGGTGCATGCGGTGGCGGTGCCTGGTGCTGGCTGTGTCGGGTGGCATGGCGATCTTTCGGCACACCGGGTCGTCCGGTCGGGATCCTTCGAGCCCGGGCGTCCGGAGCGACGCGGGTCCCGCGGGAGCACGGCCCCGGCCGCCCGTCTCGTTCTGGCTGGCCCTGCCCCCTCTGGCAACCTACCCCTGTGTTCTCACGGTGCGCGATGCGGGCGGTGTCGGTCCGGGGCGATTCGATGCTGCCCACGCTGCGCGACGGCGACGCCTGCCTGGTCCGCTGGGGAGCCCCGGCCCGCCTGGGCGACGTGGTGGTGGCCCGGCTGCCGCCGGACGCCGCCGGGCGGCCCCGGCCGCTGGGGGTCAAGCGGGTGGCGCTGCGGGAGGTTGACGGCGCATGCTGGCTGCGCTCGGACAACGTCGGCGCCGGCACGGACAGCGCCACGTTCGGGACGGTCCCGGCGGCCGACGTGCTGGGCCGGGTCGTCCTGCGCTACTGGCCGAGGCCGGCCTGGGTGCGCCGGGTCTCGTAGAAGGCGAGGCATTCGCGGTAGGTGGGCAGCAGGCCGGCCGCCTCGGCCTCCTTGAGCGACGGCGCCTCGGAGTCCTTCGGGGACAGCAGCGGGGTGATCTCGCGTGGCCACGGCAGGGCGAGGTCGGGATCGAGCGGGTCGATGCCGTGCTCGTTGGCCGGGTTGTACGGCGTCGAGCACAGGTAGGAGATCACCGCGTTCTCGGACAGGGCCATGAACGCGTGGCCGATGCCTTCGGCCAGGTAGACGCCGTGCCGCTCGACGTCGTCGAGCAGGACGGCCTCGTGCTCACCGTAGGTGGGCGAGCCGGGCCGGATGTCGACGACGCAGTCGAGGACCTGGCCGCTCATGCAGGTCACGTACTTCGCCTGGCTCGGGGGAACGCTCGCGAAGTGGACGCCGCGCAGGGCGCCCAGGCGGCTCACGCTCTGGTTGGCCTGGGCCGTGGTGAAGGGGTGACCGAGCTCCGCCAGTGCCTCGGCGCGGAACCACTCAAGGAAGGTTCCGCGTGAATCGCGGTGTTGCGGCGGCGTGAAGACCCAGGAACCGTCGATGGCTAGCGCGCGAACATCCACAAGCGCAGACCGTATCGGTTTCCGGGCCGGAGCGGGTCCCCGCGAGGCCCACGATCGGATCAAATCCTCGATAGCCGTCCGTGACGGTCGTGGGGTGGGCCCGGAGGGGCCACTGATTGTGTCAGCGGTCACTCTACCGCGCTTGCCATCCGTAAGTCCTCCGGCTACGCCTGGTCAGGCGATTCTGGATGGTTGCGGAGAGTGCCTTGTTGGCTCCAATTGAACGATCCGAGTTTTGGGGGTATGTCCATCCGTCGGGCCAGCGACTCCCACCCAGGTCCACGCGCGTGACATATTGGAGTCGGAGACCCTCCGGGCAACCCCCGGTTCTCCCCCTGCCCGCCTCTCACCCGAGGCGGATGTCCACCGAGCCGACGGCGACGCACCGCGGATCCACGTCCGCCCTGAGGTATCCGCCGCGCCCGGCACCGGCCCCGCTCGCCGCGAGACCCGACGAGGGCCGGAAAGGTACTGGGTCTCGCCAGGGAGCAGATCAGATGACCGCCATCACCGACCAGACCGTCGCGGCCCCCGTGAGCCACCCGACCCTGACCGCCGGGGCGCCCCTGCCGCGTGCCGGCGCCGGCGTGGGGGACGGTGACGCCGCCGGCCTGGGCGTCACCGCCGGCTCGGATGTCGCCGGCTCGGATGTCGCCGGCTCGGACGCCGCCAGCCGAACCAGTGACCCGGCCTTCGTCCTCCACGAGGGCGGCAAGATCGGTATCGGGCTGACCGTCCCGCTGCGGGACCGCGACGACCTCTCGCTGGCATACACCCCGGGCGTGGCCCGGGTGTGCACCGCGATCGCCCGCGAACCGGAGCTGGCCGACGACTACACCTGGCGCTCCAACACGGTGGCGGTCGTCACGGACGGGACCGCCGTGCTCGGCCTGGGCGACATCGGCCCGGCCGCCGCCCTGCCCGTCATGGAGGGCAAGGCGGCGCTGTTCAAGCAGTTCGGCGGGGTCGACGCCGTCCCGATCTGCCTGGACTGCACGGGGATCGACGAGATCGTGGAGACCGTTGTCCGGCTGGCGCCCGCCTTCGGCGGCATCAACCTGGAGGACATCTCCGCGCCCCGGTGCTTCGCGATCGAGCGGATGCTGGCCGACCGGCTCGACATCCCGGTCTTCCACGACGACCAGCACGGCACCGCCGTCGTCGCGCTGGCCGCGCTGCGGGGCGCCGCCCGGCTGACCGGCCGCGAGCTGGGTGACCTGCGGGCCGTGGTGTCCGGGGCCGGCGCCGCCGGTGTCGCGGTCACCCGGATCCTGCTTGCCGCCGGCATCGGCGACATCGCGGTGGCCGACAGCCGCGGGCTGCTCTCGATCGGCCGGGACGGGATGTCCCCGGTCAAGGCGGCCCTGGCCGCCGAGACGAACCGCGCCGGCATCAGCGGCGGGATCGAGGCCGCGATGGCCGGGGCGGACGTCTTCCTGGGCCTGTCGGCCGGGGCGGTGCCCGAGCCGGTGGTGGCGACGATGGCGCCCGAGGCGATCATCTTCGCGATGGCCAACCCGGACCCGGAGATCGAGCCGGGCATCGCGCACCGCTACGCCAGCGTGGTCGCCACCGGCCGCAGCGACTATCCGAACCAGATCAACAACGTGCTGGCCTTCCCGGGGATCTTCCGGGGCGCCTTCGACGTCCGGGCCCGCCACGTGACCGAGAACATGAAGCTGGCGGCGGCCGACGCGCTGGCCGAGGTCATCGCGGACGAGCTCACGCCCGACCACATCATCCCGAGCGTGTTCGACGAGCGGGTCGGCCCGGCCGTCGCCGCCGCCGTCGCGCGGGCCGCCCGGGCCGACGGGGTCGCGCGCCGCTGAGGCTCGCCCGGCCTCGCCCCCGGCCCCCCGGGCGTGCCCGGGGGCGGAGGTGGCTCAGACATCCCCTCCGGCCTCCGGGCGCGCGGCTACGCCATGATCGCGCGCCCTTCGGCCGACATCCCCTCCGGCCTCCGGGCGCGCGGCTACGCCATGATCGCGCGCCCTTCGGCCGACATCCCCTCCGGCCTCCGGGCGCGCGGCTACGCCATGATCGCGCGCCCTTCGGCCGGTCAGACCCGGCCGCAGCCGGCGCAGGGCGTGCGGGTCGCCACCTCGGCCAGCGGCCGCAGCGTCCCGCACCCCTGGTAGGTGCAGCACACGAAGTCGGAGCCGGTGACGATCACCACGGTGTCGCCGGAGCGGTAGGAGCGCGCGGCGGGCAGCGGCGTGCCCGCGGTGTCCCGTCGCCGCCAGCGGAACAGGCGAGGCGGACCGTCCCGGCGAAACGATTCGGATGCCCTCGGGGCGGTCGTTCCCGGATCGTCCGCTCCCGCGTCCTCGCTCCCGAGATCGCCGCTCCCGAAATTGCCCACGGCAGCGTCCACACCGAGAGTGCAGCACAGAACACCCGGGCGCGCGACGGGCACCACGCCGCGCATCCACGGGGACACCGCGAGATTGTGGTGGTGTGGTGGAAATGTCGTCTCCTCGGACGCTCGGGATTGGGCAGCCGGACCCGTCCGTGTCACCCGGGGACCGGCCAGATCACGGAACGGTGAACATCACGCCCGCCCGGGCTATCGTCGCGATGTGCTCGCGGCCATGTGCGTTGACCAGGACCAGGACGACCCGCTGTCGGGACTGCGGGTCGGCGACGCTCCCGACCCGGTGGCGCCCGAGGGGTGGACGACGGTGAGCGTCCGGGCGGCCGCGCTCAACCAGCACGACCTGTTCAGCCTGCGCGGCGTGGGCCTGGCGGCCGACCGGCTGCCGATGGTGCTGGGCTGCGACGCGGCCGGCATCGCGGCCGACGGCACCGAGGTCGTCGTCCACGCGGTCGTCGGCGACCCGGCGGCCGGTGGCGGCGACGAGACACTCGATCCGCGCCGGACGCTCCTGTCGGAGCTGCACCCGGGCACGCTGGCCGAGCAGGTCGCGGTGCCGGCCCGCAACGTCGTCCCGAAGCCGGCCGGCCTGTCCTGGGAGGCGGCGGCCTGCCTGCCCACCGCCTGGCTGACCGCCTACCGGATGGTGGTGAACCGGTCCGGGCTGCCGGCCGAGGGGGGCGGGACGGTGCTGGTCCAGGGGGCGGGCGGGGGAGTGGCCACCGCCGCCATCATGATCGCGCACGCGGCGGGGCACCGGGTGTTCGCCACCTCGCGGGACGCCGCGAAGCGGGAGCGGGCCCTCAAGCTGGGCGCCGAGGCGGCGCTCGCGTCGGGCGAGCGGCTGCCGGTGAAGGTGGACGCCGTCATCGAGACCGTCGGCGCGGCCACCTGGAGGCACTCGCTGCGGTCGCTGCGGCCGGGCGGGACGCTGGTCTGCTCGGGCGCGACGTCCGGGCCCAATCCGCCGGCCGAGCTCAATCGGATCTTCTTCCTCCAGCTCTCCGTGGTCGGCTCGACGATGGGCACCCGCGACGAGCTGGCCGACCTGGTCGCCTTCCTGGACCGGACCGGCGTGCGGCCGGTGATCGACGACGTGCGGCCCCTGTCCGACGCCCGGGCCTCGTTCGAGCGGTTGGCCCGGGGCGAGATGTTCGGCAAACTCGTCCTGACCGTCTAGCCGTTGGACGGTCCGACCGCCGCGACGGCCCGACCGCGTCGTCGCCTACTCGTCCTCGTCGTAGTCGAGCAGGTAGGCGGCGAAGCGGTCGACGGCCTCGGCGAGGCTCGGGTTGTCGTCGGCGAAGGCGCGCATCACCTCGGCCAGCCAGCCGAGCGTGACGGTGGTGTCCTCGTCCCGCTCGGCCAGGCTGTCGATCCCTTTGTCCGTGAAGTACACGCGCGCCCTCCCGCCGCGCTCTCGGCCCTCAGGCCGACAGCGCCGCCTCGACCAGCGCCTTCTGCTCGACCTCGTGCACCCGCGACGAACCCGATGCCGGGGCGGCGGACGCCTTGCGGGAGACCCGGCGCAGCCGGATGCCGCCCGGCAGGGCGTCGCCGAGGTGCAGCGCCATGTGCGGGTAGGCGCCCTGGTTGGCCGGCTCCTCCTGCACCCACACCACGTCCCGGACGTTCGGGTAGGACGCGAGGATCTGCGCCAGCTCCTCGACCGGGGTCGGGTAGAGCTGCTCGACCCGGACCAGCGCCACGTCGCCGACGTTGCCGGCGTTCCGGGCGGCGGCCAGGTCGTAGTAGACCTTCCCGCTGGTCAGCAGGACCTTGGTGACGGCCGAGCGGTCGGTCACGGCCGCGTCGTCGATGATCGGCCGCCAGGTGCCCTTGGTGAGCTCCGCGAGCGGGGAGGCGGCGGCCTTCAGCCGCAGCATCGACTTCGGCGTGAAGACGATCAGCGGCCGGCGGACCGGCGAGAGCGCCTGCCTGCGCAGCAGGTGGAAGTAGCTGGCCGGGGTGGACGGCGCCGACACCGTCATGTTGTTGTCGGCGCACAGGGCCAGGTAACGCTCGATCCTGGCCGAGGAGTGGTCCGGGCCCTGGCCTTCGTAGCCGTGCGGCAGCAGCAGGGTCAGCGCGTTGCGCTGGCCCCACTTCGCCTCGCCGGCGGCGATGAACTCGTCGATGATCGACTGGGCGCCGTTGGCGAAGTCGCCGAACTGGGCCTCCCACAGCACGAGCGCGTTGATCCGGGCCACCGAGTAGCCGTACTCGAAGCCCATCGCGGCGAACTCGCTCAGCAGTGAGTCGTGGGCGTAGAAGGTGCCGGCGCCCGGCGCGGACTCCAGTGTCTTGAGCGGGGCGAACTCGCTGCCGGTGTGCCGGTCGACGACGACGGCGTGGCGCTGGCCGAACGTCCCGCGCCGGCTGTCCTGCCCCGCCAGGCGAATCGGCGTGCCCTCCAGCAGCAGGGTGCCGAAGGCGATCGTCTCCGCGCAGGCCCAGTCGATCGTGTCGTTCGCGATCATCTGGGCCCGGCGCTCGAGCTGCGGGCGCAGGCGCGGGTGGACGGTGAAGCCCTCGGGCCAGGCGGTCTGGGTCTCGATGACCTTCTTGACGGCCTCGACGGTGACCGCCGTGGACACGGCGGCCGCGGCGGCGGCCTCGGCCGGGGTGGTGACCAGCCGGGGCTGGCGGGCCTGGCTGGAGGAGTCCCGGGTCTCGGCGAAGGCGTTCTCGAGCTGGGTCGAGTAGGCCTTCATCGCCTGCTCGGCCTCTTCGATCGTGATGTCGCCCCGGCCGATGAGCGCCTCGGTGTAGAGCTTGCGGACCGAGCGCTTGCTGGCGATCGTGTCGTACATCACCGGCTGGGTGAACGACGGCTCGTCCATCTCGTTGTGACCGCGGCGCCGGTAGCACACCATGTCGATCACGACGTCCTTGTTGAACGCCTGCCGGTACTCGAACGCGAGCCGGGCCACCCGGACGCACGCCTCCGGGTCGTCCCCGTTGACGTGGAAGATCGGCGCCTGCACCATCCGGGCCACGTCGGTGGCGTAGACCGACGAACGGCCGGCCGTCGGCGACGTGGTGAACCCGACCTGGTTGTTGATGACGACGTGCACGGTCCCGCCGGTGCGGTAGCCGCGCAGCTGGGAGAGGTTGAGCGTCTCGGCCACCACACCCTGCCCGGCGAACGCGGCGTCGCCGTGGATGAGCACGGGCAGGACGGTAAAGCCCTCCGGGCCCTTGTTGAGCAGGTCCTGCTTGGCCCGGGTGACGCCCTCGGCCACCGGGTCGACCGCCTCCAGATGGGACGGGTTCGACACCAGGGAGACCGGGACGGAGTGCCCGTCGCCGCTGGTGAACACGCCCTCGGCGCCCAGGTGGTACTTCACGTCGCCGGAGCCGTGGGCCGTCTGCGGGTCCACGTAGCCCTCGAACTCGGCGAAGATCTGCCGGTAGGACTTGCCGACGATGTTGGCCAGGACGTTGAGCCGGCCGCGGTGGGCCATGCCGATGACGACCTCGTCCATGGTCGCCTCGGCCGCCCGGGACAGCACCTCGTCCAGCAAAGGGATGGCCGACTCAGCGCCTTCGAGGGAGAAGCGGCGCTGGCCGACGTACTTGGTCTGCAGGAACGACTCGAACGCCTCGGCCGCGCCCAGCCGCTCCAGCACGTGGATCTGCTCGGCCGGGTCGGGGCGCTCGGCCGCCCGCTCGACCCGAGCCTGGATCCACTGCCGCTCGTCCGGCTCCTGGATGTGCATGTACTCGATGCCGACGCGGCGGCAGTAGGAGTCGCGCAGCACCCCCAGGATGTCGCGCAGGGTCATCGTCCGCTGGCCGGCGAACCCGCTGACCGGGAACTCCCGGTCCAGGTCCCACAGGGTCAGGCCGTGGCTGATGATGTCGAGGTCGGGGTGGCTGCGGATGGCGAACTCGAGCGGGTTCGTGTCGGCCATCAGGTGGCCCCGGACCCGGAAGGCGTGGATCAGCTCGTGGACCCGGGCGGCGTGGTCGAGATCGCCCTCGTGGGTGGCGCTGATGTCGGCGACCCAGCGGATCGGCTCGTAGGGGACCCGCAGCGAGCGGAAGATCTCCTCGTAGAAGCCGTCCTCGCCCAGCAGCAGGCGGTGGATCTCGCGCAGGAACTCGCCCGACTGGGCGCCCTGGATGATCCGGTGGTCGTAGGTGCTGGTCAGCGTGATGATCTTCGAGATGGCCAGCCGGGAGAGCGTCTCGGCCGACGCGCCCTGGAACTCGGCCGGGTACTCCATCGCGCCGACACCGATGATCGTCCCCTGGCCCTCCATCAGGCGGGGGACGGAGTGGACGGTGCCGATGCCGCCCGGGTTGGTCAGGCTGACCGTGACGCCGGCGAAGTCGTCAGCGGTGAGCTTCCCGTTGCGGGCCCGGCGGACCAGGTCCTCGTAGGCCAGCCAGAACTGGCTGAAGTCCATCGCCTCGGCCTGCTTGACCGCGGCCACGACGAGCTGGCGGCTGGTCCCCTTGACCAGGTCGATGGCCAGGCCCAGGTTGACGTGCTCCGGGCGGACCAGGGTCGGCTTGCCGTCGGCCTCGGCGTAGGAGGCGTTCATCTCCGGGAAGGCGGCCAGCGCCCGCACCATCGCGAAGCCGATGATGTGAGTGAAGGAGACCTTGCCGCCGCGCGAGCGGGCCAGGTGCCGGTTGATCACAATGCGGTTGTCGGCCAGCAGCTTGGCCGGCACCGCCCGCACCGAGGTCGCGGTGGGGACGTGCAGCGAGGCGTCCATGTTCGCCGCGACGCGCGCGGCGGCGCCGCGCAGCGGCGTGGTGGGGACGCCGGCCGCCGGCTGGGGGGCCTGGTGGACCGCTGCCCCCGGGCTGGGCGCCGGGGCCGTTGGAGCCGGGGCTGTTGGAGCCGGGGCTGTTGGAGCCGGGAGCGCCGAGGCTGAGGGTGTGGGCGGCGCCGGGGTCGCCACGGCGGGCGGTCCCGGGACCGGGGTGGGTGGCGCCGGCACCGGTGTGGGCGGGGCCTGCGGCGCCGGTCCGGCCGGCGTCCCGGCCGCCGCGTCGGCCGAGCCCGGCCGCTCCGCCGGCTGGTAGTCGGAGAGGAACTCGCGCCACTCGGGCGAGACGCTCTCCGGGTCCGCGAGGAACTGCTGGTAGATCTCGAATACCAGCCACTCGTTGGGACCGAAGTCCGGTCCAGACTCGTGAACGGTCGGTGCAGTCACCGGGCCAATCGCCTCAATCCACCAGTCGTACGTCCGCGCCGTGGTCACACTCCGGCCACTTGTCAAGGCTACTCGGCCCCTTGACCGGGCGCGGTCAAGCCCCCGCGGCTGTATCCGTCCCGACAACAGTCCGCCCCCGCCCGCCCGGCTCGCCACCGGACCGGCCGCGACAAGACGCGCGTCCCCTGGGGGAGACGGCTCGCGGGCCGGCGCCCTGGCGGTGCCAGCCTTGTACGCCCCGCCGGGGGCATGCCGACGCCCTGTGGATATCGACGGGAGACCGGGGCGGTCGCGGCTGGCCCGCGCCGGGCGGGCGGTCGGTAGGTTCGACGCGGCGACCCGCCTGGTCGCCACGGCTGGAGCGGGCCGGCCGGGGCGGCCGGCCCCGTGGTGTCGCGCCGGGCGGCCTGACCTGGGCCGACGCTCGCGTCGGCGAAGTTATCCACAGGTTGGCGGGGGCTCGTTGCCGGCCCGGCCGCGAAACCTAACCTCGAATGCATGGCTTCAACAGCACTGACCCGCTGGCAGACCATCCGCCGCGCGCGCATTTCCACCCTTTTCGGCGTGCACGGGCTCGCGCTCGTGCGCGCCTCGGCCGCGGCCGAATATCTGATTCGCGAACTCGTCCTCCGGCTCGCCGCCGAGTTCCACGGATTTGCGCGGGATCTCCACGACCTCGCCGTGGCCGAGCACGTCGGGCGAATGACGGTCGACGCCCCGGGCCGGGCCGTCGTACTGGCCGATCTGTTCGTCGGCGACCGTCTTCTCGACCGCGGAAATCTCACGGCGGCCGCGTTGGGGTCCGACTTCGGCCGTTTCGGGCTGGACGTCTGGGGGGAACTGGCCCGCCGGGACGCCCGGGCCTCGGCCTGGAAGGCCGATCTGACCTATCTACAAGCTGCCCGGGCGGCGATCGCGACGGCGGCCCGGCCCGCGGTCCCGGCGCCCGCCTATCCGGCCTGGCCGCCGACGCTGGCGGTCGGCCGGCGCTGGCAGGCCGTCCTCGACGGGCTGGCCGTGGTCCTGGACGAGGCGGTGGCCGACCAGATCGTCGAGGTCTACGGGAAACCGCGGCCATGGTGACCGAACACCGGGTCGCGCTGCCGGAGCCGGGCGCGCGGGTACGGGTTCGGCTCGGGCACGCGACGGTGGCCGCGGTGGTGGTCTGTTCCTACGACGAGGGGAGCGGGCCGCGGGTGACGGTGGAAATTCCATTCGATTCCGCGAGCGGGACCGCCTCGCGGACGCTGACCGTTCCGCCGGAACGGGTCCGCGGCCCCGACGGCGGCCCTGACCGCGACCCTGACGGCTGTCTGGCCGGTGGGGCGGACCCGGTACCGCCGGCCCGCCCGCCCGGCCTGACGGCGGCCCGCACGGAAAGTCAGGACTGGTGGGAATGACCGTGACCGCAACGGACGGGAAATCGGAATGTCATCTTCCGCTGTCAATGTGACCGGCGTGTCGGGGCGAGGTGATGTTTCGCGGACGGCCACCGGTGGCGCGGGCGTCGGGTGGCCCGAGCCAGGGTGGCTCGGCGAGGCCCGCGGGGCCCGCCGGACTGACCAAGCGCCGGCGGCCGGCGGGAGCGTCCCCGGCGCGGCGGCGCCGACGGCGGGGCGGTAACCGCGCGGTGGCGCTGCAGCCCGGCAAGGGGAAGATCGACGGAAAGCACTACCTGCCCTCCACGCCCGAGACCGTCCTGTGGGGAGAGCTCCCGACCGCCCGGACCCGGCCGGTGCTGACCGTGGAGTCCGGCTTGACCGTGACCGTGGACACCGTCAGCCAGGAAGGCATCCTGGAGGACCAGGGGCGCGATCCGGAGACGTTCCTGGCCCAGTTCGGCGTGGCGCCGGCCGAGGTGCTCGAGGACGCTCAGGCGATCGCCGCGTCGGGGATCTCGCACCGCTTCGGCGTCGACGGATCCCAGGTCGTGACCGGCCCGATCTACGTCCGGGAGGCCGAGCCCGGGGACGTCCTGCGGGTCGATGTGCTTTCACTGCATCCGCGCGCGCGTTACGGCCTGGTCGCCAGCCGCCACGGCGTTGGCCTGCTCGCCGGCGAGTTCCCGGAGGGCCAGGCGCCCGACCCGGACGCCGACGCGCGCCGCTACGACGGCTACCGGACCACGACGACGATGTGCTCGGTCGAGCGCCGCCGGGGCAGGCTGTTCGGGGTGATGCCGCTGGCCGAGGGGCGGCGGGCCCGCTTCCCGCTCTCGCCCTTCCTCGGGATCATGGCCGTGGCGGGGGAGGCGCTCGAGCCGCCGCGCTCGGACAGCGTCGGCCCGGAGGGCGGCGCGCTGGACTGCCGGGACCTGGGGGTGGGCGCCCGCCTCTACCTGCCGGTCCGGGTGGCCGGGGCCCTGTTCGCGCTGGGCGACCCGCACTACGCCCAGGGTGACGGCAAGATTGCGGTGTCCGCGCTGGAGGGGCCGCTGCGGGCGACCGTGCGGCTGACGGTCCTCAAGGACGAGGCCGCCCGGGCCGCCGTCGGCGATCTGCGGGAACCGGTCGGCGAGACCGAGGGTCACTGGGTCCTGCTGGGTGTGCACGCGGACCTGGCCGAGGCGACGCGGCGGGTCACCCGCTCGGCGATAGCGTTCCTGACCAGCCTGCTCGGGATGAGCCGGGCCGAGGCGCTGGCCTACCTGTCGGCGGTGGCCGACATCAGCCTTGGTCAGGTGGGCAACGCCCAGCAGGTCGTCTGCTGCCGGTTGCGGCGGGCCGACTTCAGCGAGCCGTCGACCCCGAAACCGCGGCTGCCGCGGCCCGGCTTCGGCCGGATCGGTGGTGCCGCGACCTCCGCCGGGGAGGCGGGCGGGTCGCCCTCGATCGATGCCGGGTTCGAGGTCGCCGTCGCCGTGGGGCCGACTCCCATACCGCTGGACCCCCCGCCGTACCAGCGAGATCCGGGCGAGGCCGGTCCACGGGAGCCGGGTGGCCGGGAGACAGCCGGCCCGGGCGACCTCGACCGGGCGGCAGCGGAGGTCAACCAGGCTGACCCGAACGACCTGGGCAGCACGAACGACCAGGGCAGCCCGAACGACCAGGGCAGCCCGAACGACCAGGGCAGCCCGAACGACCTGGACAGCCCGGACAGGCTGGGTGGCCGGCACGGCCGGGACAGTCTCGGCGATGATGAACCGGTCGAGATGGACTCGGCGGACGGCCACGCGGACACCGATCCGCTTCCCGGGGAGCTGGCCTCCGAGGAAGCGGCTGCCGTGCGCCGCCGGGAGACCCCCGGCTCGCGCCTGGCCGGGGTGCGGGGGAGGGCGCGCCGGGCCGGACCGGGCCGAGGCGCCCGACCGGCTCGGGACGGCGCCAGCCCGGACGGGCGCGGAGCCGAGCACGACGTGACCGACGACACCGGGCGGCCGTCGTGATCGCCGCCCCGCGCTGTCGCGGGGCGGCGTCAACTGGTCCCTGTCTGGCGCTTTCTTCGTCCCGCTTCTGATCCCGTTTGAGTGTGCGGCCGGAGATAGCGCGGTCGAAGCGGAAATCCGACCGACAGCCCCGCGCGGTGACTGCATGCTCCGCGTGGGTCGCGTTCGATTGCGCCAAACACCGTTGGCTTATTGCCGGCTTAGGTGGCGTGTGACAACGGTGTGAATTATCGTCGGCGGTATCGGAGTTCGTCGTCTGTCCCTTTAGTCTTGTCGAGGGCGCGGCAGTTCGGCGCCGCTGCCAGCGCGGCACGGATCGGCGGCACGGTCCGTAGCCAGACGTTCGGCGGCCCAGGCACGGCGTTCCAGGGTGTCTCGGGCGGCCCAGGTCGAGCAGACAGGTGGGTGACGAAGCCATGCGGGACGGTGAACGGTGCGCCGCCATGGTCATGAGTGGCGGCCGCGGGTACGTGGCACACCGCTGTGGCAAGCGGGCCAGTCCGGCTGACCCCGACCAGCTCTGCCGAACCCATCGCCTGGAGAAGGACGGCCACCACGATCTGGATCCCCGGGCCGAACGGCTCATCCAGATCCAGCGGGACGTCGAGCGCGGCCTGCGCGAGCTGGCCGGGCACCTGCGCGACTTCTACGCCCTGCACGTCGACCTCGAGTACGACTCGTCGGTCTCCGGCCAGGTGTGCACCGGACGGCTGCTGGTCGACCCACACGAGCTCCTGCGCGTCCTGCACGCCCAGGACCTTGCACCGGCGCCGCGCCGGGCCGGCTGACCAGCCCCGGCCCACGGCGCCTCCAAGCTCCGGCCACCGGCCACCGGCCTCCGTGCGTCGGCCTCCGCCCCTGGGGTGGGGCGTCAGCCGGGGGAGATCTGCGCGGCCGGCGGCGGCGTGATCGTCGGCGGCGGGCCGAACGCCGTGTAGGTGACGTCGAGGATCACCTCGCGCTGGCCGCCGCCGGGAACGTCGCTGGTCACGTCGGTGCGCAGCCGCCGCACCACGCCCGCCTGGTCGATCCAGACGTCGAGCGGCTCGCTGTCGGCGCCGGCGATCGTGTGGTGGAACGCGGCCGCCATCGGGCTCAGGGTGCCGCCCGCGCTGGTTGGGCGGATGTCGACCTTCAGCCGATACCGGGTGGTGGCGACGCCGGCCACCGTCTCCGTCCCGACCTGGGCCGCCGGGGGCAGGGCGACGTCGAGGTAGCCGACCCGCAGGGCGAAGTCGTCCGCGCCGAGGTCGGTCGCGCCATTGGTGGTCGAGGCGGTCCTGGTGTCGACGTGGGTCCAGCGGCCAGGGCCGGCCGTGCTGCCCGGCAGGGGGCTGACCTGGTCGTAGACGTCGAAGCCGATCAGCCGCGACTGGCCGGTCAACCCGGCGGCGCTGTGCGTGCTCTGGCTCGCGTGGGCGGCGAAGTTGACCGACCCGGAGCCGGTGGTGGCCAGCTGGGCGGTCGGCCCGGTGCTGTGGAAACGGTAGCTGTAGGTGAAGGTGTAGGTCGCGCCGGCCCGGCCGACCGTCGTGGCGTAAGCGTGGGCGACGGCGGCGGGCAGGCCCGGGCGGGCCGACGCCGTGCTCGTGGCGGCGGGCGGCGGCGGGGCCGATCCGTCGTGGTGCCCGGAGCAGGCGCCCAGCCCGAGCGCCGCCGCGACCGTCCCGGCCAGGAGCGCCGTGGCGCGTGCCCGCGCCTGGGCTCGCACCTGGAGCCGGGCTCGCGTTGACGTCCGGCCGGCGGCGGGTTCGAGGCGCGAACGCCGTCGCCCACCGTCATGACCCCTGCGCACGGGCAGCACCGTACCAGGCGAACCGCCACGTACCGCGCGGAAGGCGCGACCGGACGGCCCGAGCCCGGCCTGGGTCCGGGGTCGGCGCGGGCGCCGGAGCCGGGCGGGTCAGAACCGGCGGAAGATCAACGCCCGCTTGACCTCCTGGATCGCCTTGGTCACCTGGGTGTGCGGCGTGGCCCGCCCGCGCCGGGCAGAAACCCGTGCCGGTCACAAACCCCCGCCGCCGGGGAGGCTGGGGGCCCCGGTGGGCGGCTTGGTGGGCGCGCCCACCGACGTGGTGGGGGCGCCGGTCGGCTCGGTCGGCGTCGAACTCGGGCTTGACCCGCCGGTCGTCGGCACCACGGATGGCGTGGCCGACGGCGTGGCCGTCGCGGACGGCGGCGCGGTTGAGGGCGGCGGGGTCGTCGGGACCGTGCTCGGGCTCGGTGTCTGGGTGACGGCCGGGAACTGGGTCGAGCGGTGATGCGTCGGCGGCCTCGTCCCGAACGTCTGGGTGAAGGCGCTGGTCGGCGGAGGCGCCGCCGAGTGGGTCTGCTGCGTGGTGACGCCGGCCGTGCCCGGGTCGGCGCCCGAGTGGCCGGATGAGGTGAGCAGCGCGCTGATCCCGATCGCGCCGCCGACGATGACGACGGACGCGGCGACGGCGGCGATCTTGGTGCGCTTCGGGGTACCGCCCGGCCGGTTGCCGCCGGATCCGTCGGGCGGCCCGCCGTCGGGCGGCAGGTCCTCCAGGCCGGTCTCGCCGACTTCGGCGTCGGGTCGGTAGCCGGCCGCGAAGCTCCCGCCGGCGTAGCCGCCGGTGGTCCCGCCGTAGCGGTAGCCGCTGGTGGCCGCGCCGACCCGGCCGCGCGCGCCGGTGGTCGACAGGGCGCCGGTCGTCGTGTTCCGCCCGACGCGGGTCTCGTCCATCGACGTGTCGGGACCGGGGCGGGCACCGAGGTTGGTCGCGCCGAGGTTCGTCTCATCGTCCCCGGCGTCCGGCGGGTAGCCGCCGGTGAGGCTCTTCGGGGTGATCGGGTTGGCCCCGGTCGCGACCGGGGTGATCTGCCCCGCCTGCGTCTCGGGGGCGTCGTCGGCGTCCGGCGGGCGCTCGTCCCCGGTGCCGGACGGGTTGACGTAGTCCTCGAGACCGGCGGCCTCGACCGGTTCCAGCAGGTCGGCCGGATCGGCCGGGTCGGCTGGCCGGTTCAGGCGGCCGGCCGGCACGCCGTCGCGGGGGCGTCCGTTGATTACCGAGGCAGGAACGGGTGACACGCCGCGGGCGATGGGGATCAGGCGGCGGCGGATCTCCTCGACGCCGGGGCGCTGGGCGGCCGGGCGGTCGAGCAGGTCGACCAGCAGCGGCCGGAGCGGGCCGGCCAGCCGGAACGGCTGGCGGCGTCCCTCGACGACGGCGGTCAGCACGGCGTAGGTCTCGGGGCCCTCGAACGGCGGCTGGCCCTCGGCGGCCGCGTAGAGCGTGGCGGCCAGTCCCCACAGATCGCTGGCCGGCGTGCCCGACGAGCCGCGCACCCGCTCGGGCGCGATGTAGGCCGGCGAACCGACCAGTGATCCGGTTCCGGTGAGCGTTGCCTCACCCTCGGTGGCGGCGATGCCGAAGTCGGTCAGGCGTACCCGCCCGTCCCGGCCGAGCAGCACGTTGCCCGGCTTGACGTCCCGGTGCAGGACGCCGGCCGAGTGGGCGGCGGCCAGCGCGTCGATCAGAGCCAGGCCGATGGCCGCGACCTGCGCCGGACGAAGCGGGCCCTCGTTGCGGATGACGTCGCCGAGGCTGTCCGCGTCGACGAGCTCCATCACGATCCAGTGGCGCTCGGCCTCCTGGACGACGTCGTAGACCGAGACGATGGCCGGGCTGTGCAGGCGGGCCAGCGCGCGGGCCTCCCGCAGGACGCGGGCCTTGATCGAGTCCCGCTCGGCCTGGGTGCCGGCCGAGACGAGGATCTCCTTGATGGCGACCGGCCGCTGCAGCAGCTCGTCTTCACCGCACCAGACAACACCGGCGCCGCCCCGGCCGATCGGCGTATCGAGTCGATAACGCGCGGCTACATAACGGGGTGGGTCGTTGTCGCTGGGGTCGCGCGGACCCCCTGCCGTCTCGGCCATCCTGTCAAGTCTGGCAGACCGCGCGGCGAGGGTGCCCGCGACCCTCGCTGACGTGTGTCGTATCGATGTTCACCGCGTGACCGCAACTTACTTAGGATAGCAAACGATCAACAGAAAGTAACGATAGCTCGGACTATTTGGTCCTCTTACCCACATTGTGTGACCACTGCGGGCAGGTTGCTCGAGGACGGTGTCGGGGATCCGACCCTCGTCAGCTCTGATCCGCGTCAGTGCCGCAGGACTACAAGCACGATCAGCAGCACGCAGGCGGCCGCCGCGGTGACAGTCGCGAGCAGGACCGGGCGGCGATGCCGACCTTCGGCCCGAAGCGCGCCGGTCCCGGCAGCGCCGGTCGGTGGTGCCGCGTCGGTCGGTGCCGCGTCGGTCGGTGCCGCGCCGGTCGGTGCAACGTCGGTCGGTGATGCCGTGCCGGTCGGTGCCGTGCCGGCCTCGGCCGTGCTGGGAAAGGCGGCGCCGGTCTCGGCCGTACTGGCCGCGGCGGCCTCGGGCCCGGAAGCCCGGGGCCGGGGGGCGTCCGGACCGAGGGCGGGGAGCTTCGGTGGAAGGCCGTCCGGGATCGGGACCGGGGCGGGGAGGGTGGCGGTCGCGATCTTGTCGCCGGCAGCGCCCGTCGGGCCGCCCGGGCCGTGCGGGCCGTCCGGGTCGCCGTCGGCCGCCGCGAGGGGTTCGGTCGGCGGGAGCGCCGCGGCGGCGAGCGCCCGGCCGTCGTCCGGGACCGCCCGCTCCGGGTTGACCGGCTGGTCGGGGATGAGCGCGCCGACCTCCGGCCCGGGCACCGGCGCCGGCGGAGCCGGCGGCGCCGAGCCGGCCCAGGCCGAGCCGCGCCGGGGTGAGGACGGCAGCGCGGCCCGCAGCCGGGCTCTGGTCTCGCGCAGGCTGGGCCGCCGGCTGGGGTCCAGCGCCATCAGGTCGTGGAGGATCGGCGCCAGCATCCCGGCCCGCTGGAACGGGGCGCGGTCGCCGTCGACGATCGCGGTTAGCGTGGCCAGCGGGGTCGCCGCCTGGTACGGCTCCGTTCCCTCGACGGCGGCGAACAGCGTCGCGCCGAGCGCCCAGACGTCGCTGGACGGGCCGCCGGCCTGCCCGCGGGCTCGTTCGGGCGCGATGTAGGACGGCGAGCCGAGCAGCATCCCAGTCCGGGTCAGCGTCGGGTCGCCGGTGCTCAGCGCGATCCCGAAGTCGGTCAGTCGGGCCTTGCCGTCGGCCGGCATGAGCACGTTCGCCGGCTTGACGTCTCGGTGCACGGTGCCGGCCCGGTGCGCCGCCTCGAGCGCGTAGGCCAGGCTGACGCCGATCGCGGCCACCTCGGCCCGGCTGAGCGGGCCGCGGGTGCGAGTGAGCGTGGCCAGGGACGGGCCGTCGATCAGCTCCATGACGATCCACGGGCGGCCGTCGGTCTCCAGGACGTCGAAGACCGGGACCAGGCCGGGATGATGTAGCCGCCCGGCCGCGCGGGCCTCGCGCATGACCCGCTGGCGCAGGACCGCCCGCTCGTGCGCCGGCAGGTGATGCGGCAGGCGGATCTCCTTGATCGCCACCTGGCGGCCCAGGAGCTCGTCGGTCGCGGCGCGCACGACCCCGAAGCCGCCGCTGCCGATCTCCCGGCCGACGCGGTACCGGCCGCCGAGCAGGCGTCCATCGGCTTCGCTGGTCACCTGTTCCCCGGCCTCCCGCGCGCCGGGCGCCGGTCGGGCGGCTGGCCGATCCTCGCGGTCGCCACCGGCCCGGGTCGGCTCACGGTCGTCGCCTGGCATCCGGGGACGTCACCTTTCATGTCGGCGGCGTGGGCCGCGCCGCCCTGCCGCCGGCAAGGTCACGCGGGCGACCAGTGCCGTAAGAGGCTCGTCGAACGCGGTGATCTCACGTTCACGGGGCTGCATCGTCACTGTCACAGTAGTCGGGACTCGGGCGGCCTCCTCGCGGGGAACCCGTGCGGGCCACCCGGCGCGTTGGCAGACTCGGGCCCGTGGCCGATGACCCGTGGGACGAGCTGATCGCGGCGGCGCGCGCGGCGACCGCCCGCTCCTACGCTCCATATTCCGGCCTGCGGGTCGGCGCGGCGGCCCGGGTCGACGACGGCCGGATCGTCGTCGGCTGCAACGTCGAGAACGCCTCCTACGGACTGAGTCTGTGCGCCGAGACAGTGCTCGTCGGGGCGCTGGTCGCGGGCGGTGGCGGCCGGCTGGCCGAGCTGGCCTGCGTGAGCGGCTCGGGGGAGGTCCTGATGCCGTGTGGGCGGTGTCGCCAGGTGCTCTACGAACATGGCGGGGCGGCCCTGCTGATCACCACCGGGGGCCGGCCTCGGCCGCTGGGCGAGCTGCTGCCGGACGCGTTCGGCCCGGACGACCTGCCCGCCCGCCGCGCGCCGGTCCCGAACGGCGCCCCGTGACCGGTGCGCCCCCGTTTCATGCGGTGGAGATCATCCGAGCCAAGCGTGACGGCGGGGAGCTGCCCGGGCCGGCGATCGACTGGCTGATCGACGCCTACACGCACCGGGCCGTGCCGGACGAGCAGATGGCGGCGCTGCTCATGGCGATCGTCTGGCGGGGCCTGAGTGGTACCGAGCTCGCCACCTGGACTGCCGCGATGATCGCCAGCGGGGAACGGCTGGACCTGGCTGGCCTGGGCCGCCCCACCGTCGACAAGCACTCGACCGGCGGGGTGGGCGACACCGTCTCGCTCATCCTCGTTCCGCTGCTGGCCGCGGCCGGCGCCGCCGTCCCCCAGCTGTCCGGGCGGGGCCTGGGTCACACCGGGGGCACGCTGGACAAGATGGAGTCGATCCCCGGCTGGCGGGCCGAGCTGAGCCCGGCGGAGATGCGGGCGGTGCTGGCCGATGTCGGCGGGGTCATCTGCGCGGCCGGCGCCGGCCTGGCCCCGGCCGACCGCCGGCTCTACGCGCTGCGCGACGTGACCGGGACCGTCGAGTCCATCCCACTGATCGCCTCCTCGATCATGAGTAAGAAGATCGCCGAAGGGACGGCGGCACTCGTGCTCGACGTGAAGGCCGGCAGCGGGGCGTTCATGCCGTCGGTGGAGAAGGCGAACGAGCTCGCCCGGACGATGGTCGGCATCGGCGCCGCCCACGGCGTCGCCACCGAGGCCCTGATCACGGACATGGACACCCCGCTGGGGCGCTCGGCCGGCAACGCGCTCGAGGTCGCCGACGCCGTCGACGCGCTGCGCGGCGGCGGGCCGCCCGACCTGGTCGAGGTGACGCTCGCGCTGGCCCGCCGGATGGTGGTGCTGGCCGGACTGGACGCCGGTCCCGACCCGGCCGACATACTTGCCTCCGGAGCCGCCCACGACGCCTGGCGGCGGATGGTGCGCGCCCAGGGCGGCGACCCGGACGCGCCGCTGCCGGTGGCCCGGCACACGGAGACGGTCACGGCGCCGGCCACCGGGTACGTGCGGCGGCTGGACGCGCGCGCGGTCGGTCTCGCCGCCTGGCGGCTGGGTGCCGGCCGGGGCCGCCAGGACGACACGGTCTCGGCCGCCGCGGGGGTCCGCTGGCGGGCCGGTCTCGGAGACCGGGTCGCGGCCGGACAGGTCGTGTTCGAGCTTGCGACCGACGATCCGGAGCGGATCCCGTCGGCGCTGGCCGCTCTCGACGGCGCCCTCGAGATGGGCCCGACGCCGCCGGCACCGCGCCGCCTCGTGCTCGGCCAGATCTCCTCGTAGTCGCCATCAGGTCTCCCGTCGGGTCAGGGCTCGGGCGATCTGTGACGAGGGGAACGTTAGTACGAGCGGGTGACATTCGACGCGCTTCTCACGGGCTGATCTTCCGCCGGCCGCGAGACAGCGGTCTGGGCCACACCGCCCGGGGCGGCGATCTGCCGGGTTGTCGCACCCGGCGCGTACCGTCGTCGCCATGGCCACCCTGCCCACGTCACCACCCGCGGCGCCCGCGCCGGCGGCGCCGTCGGCCACACCCACCGCCGAGGAGATCCGGCGAGCGCCGAAGGTGCTGCTCCATGACCATCTTGACGGTGGCCTGCGTCCGGCGACCGTCGTCGAGCTGGCCGAGGCGACCGGGTACACCGACCTGCCGACCACGGACGTGGCCACGCTGGCCAGCTGGTTTCGCGGCGGCGCGCACACCGGCTCGCTGGTGCGCTACCTGGAGACCTTCAGCCACACCGTCGGGGTCATGCAGACGGCCGACGCGCTGGCCCGGGTGGCGCGCGAGTGCGCCGAGGATCTCGCCGCCGACGGCGTCGTCTACGCCGAGGTCCGCTTCGCGCCGGAGCTGCACGTCGAGCGGGGGCTCTCGCTGGACGCGGTGGTCGAGGCGGTGCTGGATGGGTTCCGGGCCGGCTCGGCCGGCACCGGCATCCGGGTGGTAGGCCTGCTGACCGCGATGCGGCACGCCGCCCGGTCGCTGGAGATCGCGGAGCTCGCGGTGCGGTGGCGCCCGGCCGGCGTCGTGGGGTTCGACATCGCCGGCGCCGAGGCCGGCTTCCCGCCCACCCGCCACCTCGACGCCTTCCAGTACATGCAGCGGGCCAACGGCCACTACACGATCCACGCCGGCGAGGCGTTCGGGCTGCCCTCGATCTGGGAGGCGTTGCAGTGGTGCAACGCCGACCGGCTGGGCCACGGCGTACGGATCATGGACGACATCACCGTCGGCGCCGACGGCCGTGCCGTGCTCGGTGACCTGGCCAGCTACGTGCGGGACGTGCGGGTCCCGCTGGAGATGTGCCCGACGTCGAACGTCGACACCGGCGCCTGCCCGAGCCTGGCCGAGCACCCGATCAGGCTGCTGCGCGAGCTGCACTTCCGGGTCACGGTCAACACGGACAACCGGCTGATGAGCGGGGTCACCCTGACCAGCGAGCTGGCCAGCCTGGTCGAGGAGTTCGGCTACGGCTGGTCGGACCTGCGCTGGCTGACGGTCAACGCGATGAAGTCCGCCTTCATCCCGTTCGACGAGCGGCTGTCGCTGATCAACGATGTGATCAAGCCCGGGTTCGCGGCGCTGTCGGCGGCCGCCTTCGCCGGAGACGCCTGAGATGGCGGGGACCGAAACCGCGCCGGCGGGGGAGGCCACGGCCGGCGAGACGACGTTGGTCGAGCGGCCGGCGGGCGGCACCGTGGTCGGGACGGACGGGCGGGAACGCTGCCCGTGGGCCTCGTCGCCCGACTACGTCGACTACCACGACGGGGAGTGGGGACGGCCGGTCCGCGACACCGTCGGGCTGTTCGAGCGGATCAGCCTGGAGGCGTTCCAGTCCGGCCTGTCCTGGCTGACGATCCTGCGCAAGCGCGCGGCGTTCCGGGCCGCGTTCGCAGGCTTCGACCCGGCGGCGGTGGCCGCGTTCGGGCCGGCGGACGTCGAGCGGCTGCTGGCCGACCCGGGTATCGTCCGCAACCGGCGCAAGATCGAGGCGACGGTGGCCAACGCCCGCGCGGTGCTGGCCCTGGACGGGGGCTTACCCGAGCTGATCTGGTCGTCGCGGGCCGAGGGCCGCCCGGCCCCGGTGACCGTGGCCGACGTTCCAGCGACGACGCCGGAGTCGATCGCGCTGGCCAAGGCACTGCGCCGGGTCGGGTTCGTCTTCGTCGGCCCGACCACCGCCTACGCGCTCATGCAGGCCTGCGGGATCGTCAACGACCACCTCGCCGACTGCTACGTCCGCTGAGCCAGGTCGGCCACCCGCCCGAAGCGACCGGGACAATGGGCGGAGCCCCCGGTCGCGGAGGGCGGCAGGTTGGCTGAGCTGCCTACTGCCGGGTGCACGGCGCCTACCCCGACGAAAGGAGCCCGATGACCGCCGCCCGTATGGGTCGGCCTACGCCGGTACGTCCGCCAGGATCGCGGCGCTCGCCGAGGCGCCGATCCGGGTGGCTCCGGCCGCGACGAACGCCAACGCCGCCTCGGCTGTCCGGATGCCGCCGGATGCCTTGATCCCGATCCGGCCGCCGACGGTGTCGTGCATGAGCTCCACGGCGCGCAGCGAGGCCCCGCCGGCCGGGTGGAAACCGGTCGAGGTCTTCACGAACTCGGCTCCGGCGGCCTCGGCCGCCCGGCAGCCGGCGACGATCGCCGTCTCGGTCAGCGCCGCCGTCTCCAGGATGACCTTGAGGACGACGTGGGGCGGGACGGCGAGGCGGATCGCGGCGATCTCGGCCTCGACACTCCGCCAGTTCTCGTCGATCGCGCAGGCCAGATCGATGACGATGTCGAGTTCGTTGGCGCCGTCGTTGACGGCCAGCCGGGCCTCCTCGGCCTTGACGGTCGTCAGGTGGGTGCCGAACGGGAAGCCGACGACGGCGGCGACGGTGTAGGCCGGCTGCTCGGCCAGGCCGTGCTCCCGGGCGCAGGCGGCGGCCAGGTAGACATGCGTCGGCGCGACGCAGACCGCGCCCACGCCGAGGTCACGGGCCTCCTTGCAGAGGGCGACGATCTCCTCCCCGGTAACCTCGGGCCGCAGGAGCGTGTGGTCGATCATCGTGGCGAGCTCGGCTCGGCGTGGCTTCTCGGGCGGCGCCGGGCGGGGCTTCCCGACGGCCTGCGCGCTGTCTCCGGGAACGGGAGCGGTCGTCATAGGCGTCATCCTTACCGTGCCCGGCCGGTTGGGGGAAAGGTGAGGTAGGCCAGCATTGTGAACCGCCGGCCGCCTCGCGCCAGGCGGGACAGGATGCGGGCGAAGGGATGGAGACTGTGCGCACCGACGTCATCGCGCATCCGCTGGTCGCGGACCGGCTGGCCGTCATGCGCGACGAGGCCACCGCGCCCGACCGGTTCCGGGCCGCGCTGGCCGACCTGGCCCGCATGCTCGTCTACGAGGCCACCCGCGAACTGCCGACCCGCCCGGTGACCGTGCCCACTCCGCTGGCACCCGCGCCCGGCTTCGCGCTCGACACCGAGATCATCTTCGTGCCGGTGCTGCGCGCCGGCCTAGGCATGCTCCCGGCCGCGTTCGAGCTGATCCCGACCGCGTCCGCCGGCTTCGTCGGCCTTGCCCGCGACGAGCGCACCTTCCAGCCCCGGACCTACCTGGAGTCGCTGCCCGGCGACCTCTCCGGCCACCAGGTCATCGTGCTCGATCCGATGCTGGCCACCGGCGGCTCGGCCCTGCACGCGCTGCGGCTGCTCACCGAGCACGGCGCGAGTGGGATCATCCTGGTCGCCGCCGTGGCCGCGCCGGAGGGGGTGGCGGCGCTCGAGGCCAGCGGCCTCGACGTCCGCGTCGTGGCGGCCGCGATCGACGACCGCCTCAACGCCGACGCCTACATCGTTCCCGGCCTCGGCGACGCCGGCGACCGCCAGTTCGGCGCCGTCTGAAGCGTTTCTGGGAAAACTCCCCAGCCCAAGACGTCGCCGTCCCGCGCTGTCTGGGCCCGTGGGCCCGCGCGCCCGCGCGCCCGCGGGTCCCGATTCGGCCCGACCTCGGCGTTCCTGCTCCTCCTGTCCCGGCGGCGGGCCCCGCGTTGCTCGATGATGACGCCATGACGATGCGGTTCGGCGACTGCGAGGTGAGCCTGGAGCGCCTGGAACTGCGACGGATGGGTGAGATTGTCGGCGTCGAACCCCAGGTCTTCGAGGTCCTGGCGTATCTCCTGCGCCATCGGGACAGGGTGGTGCCGAAGACCGAGCTTCTCGACACCGTTTGGGGGAGCAGGTTCGTCTCCGAGTCAGCCTTGACGAGCCGGATCAAGTCCGCCCGGCGGGCGGTGGGTGACACCGGGCGAGAGCAGCGGATCATCAAAACGATCTACGGTCGTGGCTTCCGGTTCGTGGCCGAGGTGGTTGAGACGGCGGCTGTGGTTGAGACGGCGGCTGTGGCGCAGACGCCGGATGTGGCCGGAACGTCGGTCGTTGCCGACCGCGCGGGAGGGGCGGACCCGGCGAGCCGCGTGTTCCGCGCCGTGGCGGACGCCGCCGCCGGGATCGGAGCCGCGATACAGGTCACCGGGACAGCCCGGTCGGGGAAGCGGGATCTTCTCCAGCGCGTCGCGGCGCTGGCCCGGCGGCAACCGCTGGCTGTCGGGCTGTCCAGGGCCGCCAGCTCCAGCCCGAGCCCGTACAGCGGTGTTGTGGCCGCCGTCGAGGAGATGGTGCAGCGGACGCCCGGGCTGCTCGACGCTGTTCCGGTCCAGTGCCGCGGCGAGCTCGAACGGGCCTTCACCGGGAGCCTTCCCTCCGCGCGCCAGCGGCTGTTCGTAGCGGTGAATGAGCTGCTCGCGGCGGCGGCGGAGCGGTCGGGGGCGGTGCTTCTGCTCGATGACCTCGACCTTGCCGATCGCGAAGCCGTCACGCTCGTCGAGGACGTGGCTCGGCTGACGCGGCGGTGCGCGCTGGTACTCGTCGTCGCGGAGCGTGCCGACGCCGTGGCCCGATCCGGTTTCCAGGTGGTCCCCCTGGCCGCGCGCGACCGGGCCCCGGCTGACCGGCCGCCGCGGCCCGACCCGCCCGCCGAGGTGATCGCGGCCCGCCTCGCCGACCGCGGAGCGCCCGCCGCGCGGGTCGCTGACCGGCTCCTCGCGGCGGGTCAGCCGGCCCTGGCCGCTCGGTACGTGCTGGCGGCGGCGCGTGACGCGGCGGCCGCCGGGCTCCACGAGCGGGTACTGCGATGGACCGAAGCCGTTCGCGAGCACGTCGACGGGCCGGTCCGGGCGTCTGTGCTGGCGCTGCGGGCCGACGCGCTGGCGGGGGTCGGTGACCACGGGGCGGTGGCCGCGTACCGGCAGGCGGTGGCGGCGGCCGACCCCGAACAGGCGCCGGGCCTGCGGGCCCGCCTGGCTCGGGCCGCGATCCTGGCCGGGGACCTCCCCTCGGCCCAGGAGGCACTGGCCGGGCTGTCGGTCAGCGGCGGGCCCGATGACGGCGCGATCCTGCTCGGACAGGGAATGCTCGCCTACTTCTCCGGTGACCTGGACGCGGCGACCGGGGCGGTCGAGTCGGCGCGCGCGCTGGCGCTGCGGCCGGGCGCGCCGGACCGCCTGCTCGACGTGATCACCCTGCAGGGAATGATCGCCCACAATCGCGGCGAGTGGTTTGACCGACTTCGCCGGGAGTTGCGGGCCACGAGCGAGAACCCACAGCTGGCAGCCACGGTGTTCGACTCGCACCTGTGCGTCGCGGAGTACCTCCTGTACGGGCCCACCCCCTACGACGAGGTGATCGCGCTGGCCGATCAGCTGCGGGGGCAGGCCGAGCGGGCTGGTGCCCGGCGCGGGGTCGCCTTTGCCGTGACCGTGGCCGGCGAGGCGGCCCTGCTCGGCGGCGACCTCGACGCGGCTCGCGCGTATCTCACCGAGGCGGTGAGGCTGCACGCCGAGATGGCGGCCGACACGGGGACGGCGCACGCCCTGCAGCGGCTGGCGGAGCTGGAGCTGGCCGAGGGTGATCGCGCGGCGGCCGAGCGGCTCCTGCGGCGCGCGCTCCCGCTGGCCCGCTGGTCTGGGCTGGCCCGCCATCTCCTCCAGCGCATCTACGGCACGCTCATCTCCGCCGCGCCGAGCGCCGACGCCGCCCGCCTGGTCGTCGACGAGGCCCTTGAGCGACTGGACGAGCCGTTCGCCTGCATGTTCTGCCAGGTCATGATCGCGGTTCCGGCCGCGATCGCGTGCGTCGAGGTGGGGCGCCTCGACGAGGCTCGGTCCTGGCTCGCCCAGGCCACGAGATCCGCGGCCACCTGGCAGGGGACGGCCTGGCAGGGCGCGGTCACCGAGGCCCGGGCCCACCTGGCGCGGGCCGAGAAGGACGAGGGCGGCGCCGCTCGCCTCCTCGCGCACGCGGCGGAGCTGTTCGGGATCGCCGGGCAGCCTCTCGACCGCCAGCGCTGCCTCGACGCGCTGGACGGGGACGCGCTGACCGGGGACGCGCTGGACGGGGACGCGCTGGACGGGGACAGGTGACCGTCTGGCCGACCGGGGTCAGCTCCGGCGGGGCGCACCGGTTCGGCACCGGAGGCGCAGCACCCATCCCGTGGCCAGCGCGAGGACCGTGGTGAACCCGGCCAGCACCAGCCAGTGGTAGGTGAGCCCGCCGGCGAAGGCGTCGCCGTAGGCTCGCATGCCCGGCCGCGTGGCGGTGAGCGCGTCGAGCCCCAGCGAATGCCCCAGCGCCTCGAACGCGTAGCGGTTCGACAGCCCCAGGCTGAGCAGGCGGCCGGGAGCCGCCATGGCGGCCACCGGGACGATCGCGCCGGCGAACAGGACCTGCGGGAAGCAAAGCATCGGCAGCGCGAGCGCGGCCTGCGAGGCACTGGAGACGGCGGCCGAGGCCAGCAGGCCGAGGGTCAGCGCTGAGACCGCCTCGACCATCAGCGTGACGAACAGCGCCCCGTACACGTCCCAGCCCGCGCTGGGAAGTCGGTCCAGACCGCGCAGGACGCCGAGCAGGACGGCGGTGACCACGGTCAGCACCGGCAGCAGCACACCGATCTTGGCGGCGACGTAGGCGCCGGTACTCAGCCCGGTGCGCTCTTCTCGCCTGAAGATCGACATTTCGCCGACGATCTGGAGCAGGCCGTAGGTCAGGCCGAAGAAGAAGCCGGCGAAGGCGAGCCAGAAAACGAGTTGGGACGGACCCGCGTCCGCCGCGCCGCGCTGATCGAACGCTCCCGGCCGGAACAGCATGCACATCATGGCCGTCACGAGGAGGGGGGAGCCGAGCAGGATGGCGAGGGTCAGGCGGTTGCGGGCCAGCACCTCGGCGTTGCGCCGGGTGAGCAGCCACCACTGGCGGGCGGCGCTCGGCGGGCGCCGGGCGCTGGTCCTGGCGCTGGGCCCCACAGTGGTCGGTTCGGGTGAGGGCGCGGCTGCCGCCGTCGCCGGATCGCGCCAGGCGGCGTACCGCTCGGCCCACACCTGGGGTGCCGGCTCCGCCGCCAGGCGGTCGTAGACGTCGGCGAGATCCTCGACGCCGAAGTAGCGCCGCGCCTGGGCCGGCGAGCCGGCGAAGGCGAGATGACCGCCCCGAGCCAGGAAGACGACCTGGTCGCACCGGTCGATCGTCGCCGGCTCGTGGGTGGTGAGCACGACCGTCACCCCACGCCCGGCCAGCCGCCGCAACAGGCGCACGACCTCGGCCGAGGTGCACGGGTCCAGACCGGACGTCGGTTCGTCCAGGAAGAAGGTGCGCGGCTGGGCGAGGAGTTCGACCGCGATGCTGGCCCGCTTGCGCTGGCCGCCGGACAGCGCCCGGACCGGCACGTCGCGCTGGTCGAACAGGTCGAGATCCCGCATCGTCTCCTCGACCACGTCCTCGGCCCGCTCGGGTGACGTGCCGGCGGGTAGGCGCAGCCGCGCGGCGTACTGAAGCGTGCGCCGCAGCGGCAGCTCGGCGTGGATGATGTCGTCCTGGGGGACGTAACCGACCCCTGAGCCGGCCGCCGTGCTGGCATCGAGGCGCGCGCCGTCGTGCCGGACCTGGCCGGCGGACGGGGCCCGCAACCCCGCGAGGATCTCCAGCACCGTGGTCTTTCCCGCCCCGCTGCCGCCGACGAGAGCGACCAGCTCACCCGGCGCGATGGAGAAGGACACGTCGTGAAGGATCTGCCGGCGGCCGGCATGCTGGCTGACGCCCACCGCGTCGATCCGGCATCCGGCCGCCCTCTCGGCCTCGAGAAGCGTGTCCGGACGCGACCCGGTCGCGGTGTCCGGGGGCTCGCTCAGGAGCTCTGTCATCTGGGTCATTTGGTCCTCCCTGACGTCCGTCGCCTCAGTCGGCGGTGACGGTCTCGGCCACGAGGGTCATCGTCAGGCCGCGGGGGAGGGCAACACTTGAAGAGAATGTGGAGGGAGCGTGGAGGCCGACAACCGCCGCGTCCTCGCGTCCCGAGCTACCTGGGCTCGTAGCCCTGCGTCCCAGAACCTTGACGTCGACGGTCGCATAATCAAGGTTGTGCCGTAACCTTGATTATGGAGGTTGATCAGATTGGCTGATCTCGTGCGGCGGCGCTGGGAGAGCGATCTCAGCTCCGGGCTGCCCCGCCGGGACCGGCTCGGCTGCGACTACGAGGCGTACCTGCCGGACCCGCTGGCCGGCCGGCAGTGGCATCTCGATGCCGCGACCGCGGCGGACGTCGTCGACGCGGAGGTCGCGATCAGTCGTCTCGATCGTGAGGCGGCCGCGCTCCGGGGTACCGAGGTCCTGGCTCGCATCCTCCTGCGGGCCGAGTCCGTCGCCTCGTCGCGGATCGAAGGACTCGAGGTCGGTGGCCGACGCCTCCTGCAGGCTGAGGCAGCACGCGGGTTCGACGAGCCCACCACCGACGTCACCGCGGCCGAGGTGCTGGCCAACGTCGACGCGATGGTGCGGGCGACCGAACTGGTCGGTGCCGGTGATCCCATCACGGTCGCCTCGCTGCTGGAAGTCCGCGAGCGGCTGCTCACGACCGGTCATATGGCGCGGCACGGCGGCAAGTTGCGTACGGAGCAGAACTGGATCGGCGGAAGCGGCTACAACCCGTGCTCGGCCACGTTCGTCCCACCGCCGCCGGAGGCCGTGCCCGACCTGCTCGAGGACCTGTGCGAGTTCTGCGCCGACGACACTCTTCCCACCGTCGCCCAGGCCGCCATCGCGCATGCCCAGTTCGAAGCGATTCACCCGTTCGTCGATGGCAACGGTCGAACCGGCCGAGCGTTGATCCACATGGTGCTGCGGCGTCGGGGCCTGGTGACGGGCGTCCTTCCCCCGGTCTCCCTGATCCTCGCGACCTGGTCCCGCGACTACCTAGCCGCGCTGGACGCGGCTCACTATGTCGGCCCGCCTGACTCCGACGACGCGCGGGCCGCGACCGATTCCTGGGTCGCCCTGTTTGCCGCCGCCTGCTCCCGGGCCTGCGCGGACGCGGTTGACTTCGAGCAGCGTCTCGACGTGCTCCGCGAGGACTGGCTCGGCCGGGTCGGCCCGGTGCGTGCCGACTCCGCGCTCGAGCGCATTCTGCGCCTGCTGCCCGCCGCGCCGGTGCTTACCGTCCGGTCGGCCGCCGCGCTGGCTGACCGAAGCCTGCAGGCGACGAATGCGGCCATCAACCGGCTTGTCGAAGCGAATATTCTGCGCCAGGTCACCGTGGGCCGCCGCAATCGTGCGTTCGAAGCGCCTGAGGCCATCGAGGCATTTGCCTACCTGGAGCGACGCCTCGCCAGCCCCGCGGGCGACACGCTGATCAGCCCACCCCGGCGGCGCGTACCCCAGAGACCGTAAGCCCCCTCATCGCGGGGAAATAGCTGATTTCCGCGTCGCCCGGCGGTCAGTCAGTCTGGTGGGCCTGTTCGCGGGCGACAGTCAGATCGCCCTGGACCGCCAGAGCTATCCCACCGATTACAGTCTGATCATCCCACGCGGCCAGCGGCGCCTGCGATCTGGCTGATGGCGGCGCCGAGGCCGGTTCGGATGGCGGCCAGCTGGGCGTCGGCCGTGGACCGGAGTAGCTCGAGATCGGCGCCAGCCGGGGTGGGGGCGGTGGCCTCCAGGTAGAACTTGATCTTCGGCTCGGTGCCGGAGGGGCGGGCGACGACTCGCCCGCCGCCGGCCAGGGTCAGGACGAGCGCGTCGGTGGCCGGGCGAGCGGTGGCCAGGTCGACGACGGCGGCCACGGGGAACGGGCCGAGAGCGGTCGGCGGGTTCGCGCGCAGGGCGGACATGATCGTTCCTGCTGGGGTGGCCGCGGGGAGGCGCAGGGAAAGCTGAGAGGTCCGATAGACGCCGATCTCGCGGGTGAGGTCGTCGAGGCGGTCGAGCAGCGTCCGGCCCCGGGCCTTCTCGGCGCCGGCCAGGACGGCGGCGGCCAGCGCCCCGGTGATGCCGTCCTTGTCGCGGACGAGGCCGGGAGCGACGGCGTAGCCAAGGGCCTCCTCGTAGGCGAAGACGATGTCGGTGCCGGCGCGCATCAGCCACTTGAAGCCGGTCAGCGTCTCCCGGTAGTCGACGCCGCGGGCGGCGGCCAGCGCGCGCAGCGCGCGGGAGCTGACGATCGTCGTCGCGACCCGGCCGGGGGAGCGGCGCAGGACGTCGTCGGCCAGCAGCAGGCCCAGCTCGTCGCCGGTCAGGACCCGGCCGCCGACCGCGACGGCGCAGCGGTCCGCGTCCGGGTCGTTGGCGATGACGAGGTCGGCGTCGATCTCGGCGCCGAGAGCGAGCGCGAGATCGAGCGTCCCCAGCTCCTCGGGGTTCGGGTACGGCGTGGTAGGGAAGTCCGGGTCGGGCTGTTCCTGCGCCGCGACGACCTGGGGCGCGGGCAGGCCGGCCCGCTCGAAAACGGCGGTCAGGATAGCCGCCCCGACACCGTGCAGGGGGGTGTAGGCGACGACGGCGGGCGCCCCCGAGGCCGGAGTGGCGGTGCGGGCCGCGGCGGCGATGTATTCGTCGGGAAGATCGGCGGGCGCGGGTTGCCAGCCGTCGGCCAGCGGGAGGGCGGCGGCCGGGCCGGCGCGGGCGATCGCCGTCTCGATCTCGGCGCCGGCCGGCGCGACGAGCTGCGCGCCCGCGCCAGCCGGGCTCTCGGCTGCCCGCGCGCCCAGGTAGACCTTGTAGCCGTTGTCGCCGGCCGGGTTGTGGCTGGCCGTCACCATCACGCCGGCGTCGGCGGACAGGTGGCGGACGGCGAACGCGAGCAGCGGCGTCGGCGAGCGCGGCGGGAGGACGAGCGCGCGCAGGCCGGCGCCGGCGAACACCCGCGCCGAGTCGAGCGCGAACGTCTCACTGCCCTGGCGGGCGTCGTAGCCGATCACGACCAGGGGCGGGCCGGAGCCTGGGCCGAGCCGGGCCAGGAGCCAGGCGGCCAGCCCGGCGGCGGCCCGGCGGGCGACGGCGACGTTCATGCCAGCCGGCCCGGGACGCAGCGGGCCGCGCAGGCCGGCGGTCCCGAACGCCAGCGGCGACGCGAACAGCTCAGCCAGCGCGGCGGCGGCGACCGCGTCGCCGGAGCGGGCCTGGGCCAGCAGAGCGGCGAGCGCCGCCCGGTCAGCGGGGTCGGGATCGCCGTCGATCCAGGCGGCGACCGCGCGGAGATCGACGTCCACGCGCGGGTGTCAGGCCGGGTCCAGCGTTCCGGCCGGCTGGGGCCGGACGGGCAGTGAGGTGATGACCTCGGCGAGCAGGGTACCCATCCGCCGGGCCGCCGCGGCGCCGGCCGCGAGCACCTCCTCGTGGTTGAGCGGCTCGCCGGTCATCCCGGCCGCCAGGTTGGTGACCAGCGACAACGCCAGCACCCGGGCCCCCTCGGCCCGGGCCGCGACCGTCTCCAGCACGGTCGACATGCCGACCAGGTCGGCCCCGAGCACGCGCAGCATCCGGATCTCGGCCGGCGTCTCGAACTGCGGCCCGGACAGGCCCGCGTAGACCCCCTCGGCCAGCGACGGGTCGACCCGCCGGGCCAGCGCGCGCAGCTCGGGATCGTAGGCGGACGTCAGGTCGACGAAACGCGGCCCGACCAGCGGCGTCCGCCCGGTCAGGTTGATGTGGTCGGACACCAGCACCGGCTGCCCGACGGAGTAGTCGGCCCGCAGCCCGCCAGCCGCGTTCGTCAGCACGACCGTGCCGACACCGGCCGCGCAGGCCGTCCGCACGCCGTGCACGACCTGGCCCGGCGAATAGCCCTCGTAGCCGTGGACGCGGCCCAGGAACAGCAGCAGCTCGCGCGAGCCGACAGTGAGCGAGCGGGCCACGCGGGTGTGGCCGGGCACGGTCGAGGCCGGGAAGCCGCCCAGAGTGTCCAGCGGCACATCGGCCCGCCGGCTGGCCGCCTCGGTGAGGATCTCGGCCGCCGGCAGCCAGCCGGACCCGAGGACGACGGCCACGTCGTGCCGGCCGACGCCGGTCGCCTCTGCCAGCGCCTGGGCGGCGGAGTGAGCGTCGGGATCAGCCGGCTGCGTCATAGGCTCGACTGTAGGCCCGGCCCCGACCGACGGCGGAGGTGAGGCGATGGCCGCGCGTCCGAGCTGGCTGCCCTCGTCGTCCCGGCCGCCGGAGGTCCCGCTGGAGACCGGCGAGTTCATCGAGGTCATGCTGCGCGGCCGGCTGACCGACCCGGGTGGCCCCGGGCACTGGGTGGCCAAGGCCGAGCGGTTCATGGGGCACCGGATCGGGCTGTCGCGGTGGGTGCTGCTGACGACCCGGCGGCTGCTGGTCGTGGCGCCCTTCCCGCGCGGGAGCGACTGGTTCGACGTCGCCTTCGACCGGCGGGACTGCCGGGCGGCCCAGGGGCGCAAGCGCGGCGACCTGATCACCGTCGCCGTGACCACGCCGCGCGGACCGCAGACGCTGCGCGTCCCGGCCGCCGCCCGTTCGGAGGTCGCCCGCTTCATCCGGGCGCTCCGATCCTGAACAGCTCCGATCCTGAACAGCTGCACTCCTGAACAGCTGCGCTCCTGGACAGCTGCGCTCCTGGACAGCCGCGGTCCTGACGTGTTCCTGACCGTGTCTCTGGCGCCTGCCTGACCGCGCGGCGTCTGTAGGCTCGCCGGAGACGATCGATGCGGGACGGACCCGGCCCGGCCGACGAACGGCCGGCCGACAGAGCAGTGGGCGGATGTAGGTATGAAGACCGCGATGCGGACCCACCTGTGCGGTGACCTGCGCACGGAAGACATCGGCAGCACCGTGACGGTGTGCGGCTGGGTGGCCCACCGGCGCCAGCACGGCCAGTCGCTGATGTTCGTCGACCTGCGGGACCACTCCGGCGTCCTGCAGTGCGTCGTCGACGGCTCGGTCGACGCCCGGCCCGAGTACGTGCTGCGGATCACCGGCCAGCTGGCCGCCCGGCCCGAGGGCACCGTCAACCCGGCCCTGACCACCGGGGAGGTCGAGCTGCGCGACTGCCAGGTCGAGGTGCTCTCGACCGCCGTCCCGCCGCCGTTCCCGCTGGATGACCGGGCCGACAACGTCGACGAGAACCTCCGGCTGGCCCATCGGTACCTGGACCTGCGCCGGGCCCGGATGCAGCGCAACCTGCGGGCCCGCTCGGCCGCGCTGACCGCGATGCGCGGCGCCATGGGCGAGACCGGGTTCGTCGAGGTCGAGACCCCGATGCTGATGCCCTCAACGCCCGAGGGCGCCCGCGAGTTCGTCGTCCCGTCCCGCCAGGCGCCGGGCAGCTTCTACGCGCTGCCGCAGTCGCCCCAGCTGTTCAAGCAGCTGCTGATGGTCGGCGGCGTCGACCGCTACTTCCAGTTCGCCCGCTGCCTGCGCGACGAGGACCTGCGGGCCGACCGCCAATACGAATTCACCCAGCTCGACGTCGAGATGAGCTTCGTCGACCAGGACGACGTGCTGGCCGCGATCTCGGCGGCGGTGGAGGCGGCGACGGAGGCCGTCACCGGGCTTCCGGCCCCGCCGATCGAGCGGATCACCTGGCACGACGCGATGAACCGCTTCGGCGTCGACAAGCCGGACCTGCGCTTCGGGATGGAGCTGGTCGAGCTCACCTCGATCTTCACCGACAGCGGCTTCAAGGCGTTCGCCGGCGCGCCGGCGGTCAAGGGCATCCGGGTGCCGGGCGGCTCGGCCACCCACAACCGCAAGGCGCTGGACACGCTGACCGAGCGGGCCAAGCAGCTCGGCGCCAAGGGCCTGGTCTGGATGCGGGTAGTCGCCGGCGCGACGCCGGAGGCGCCGGTGACGCTGGAGTCGCCGGTGGCCAAGTTCCTCTCGCCCGAGGAGCTGGCCGCGATCGCGACCACCACCGAGGCCGCCGAGGGCGACCTGCTGCTGCTGGTGGCCGACGAGTGGATGATCACCTGTGAGGTGCTGGGCGCGCTGCGCAACGACCTCGGGCGGCCGCCGGCCGGCCAGGGCGGCTTCCGGTACGTCTGGGTGGTCGACTTCCCGCTGTTCGTCGGGGTGGACGCGGCGACCGGGCGGCCCAAGCCGGGGCATCACCCGTTCACCCGGCCGCACCCGGACGACGTTGACAAGCTGGAGTCCGAGCCGCTGGCCGTGCGCAGCCGGGCCTACGACCTCGTCCTCAACGGCTGGGAGCTGGGCTCGGGTTCGATCCGAATCCACGAACCCGACCTGCAGGGCCGGATCTTCGCCCTGCTGGGCATCTCGCCCGAGGAGGCCGACCGGCGGTTCGGGTTCTTCCTCACCCCGTTCACCTACGGCGCGCCGCCGCACGGCGGGTTCGCGGTCGGCGTCGACCGGCTGGTGGCGATCCTCGTCGGCGAGGAGAACATCCGCGAGGTCATCGCCTTCCCCAAGACGCAGTCGGGCGCCGACCCGCTCACCGGCTCGCCGACGCCGATCGGCGAGGGCCAGCTGCGGGAGCTCGGCCTGCGGGTGGTGGCGCCGCCGCCCGGCGCCGCCAAGGGAGCCTGAGAGCGCCACGCCTGGGGCCGCCACGCCTGGGGCCGCCACGCCTGGGGCCGCCACGCCTGGGGCCGCCACGCCTGGGGCCGCCACGCCTGGGGCCGCCACGCCTGGGGCCGCCACGCTTGGGGCCGCCACGCTTGGGGCCGGGACGGCTGGCCCAGGGGGAGCGGCCGGGGCCTGATCCGGCCCCGGCCGAGGACCGGGCCCGCCAGGCCTGTTTGCCCCGATGTCTGCTCGGACACCTAACCGGGGACCCACCGTTATCGCGGTGACCACTCCGGGCGGCGGGAAACCGCCGTCGGCGCCGCGGGAAGGGGCCCGGTGTGGAGATTCCGTTCGCCTCATCGCCCACCTCGAGCCTCGGCATCGAGTGGGAGATCCAGCTCGTCGACCGCGCCAGCCGGGAGCTGGTCAGCGCGGCCAGCCCGATCCTGGCCGCGCTGAGCGAGAAGCTCGGTGACGAGGCCGCCGCCAAGGCCAAGCACGAACTGTTCGAGTCGACGATCGAGGTCGTCACCGGCGTGTGCTCGACGGTCGAGGAGGCCACCGCCGACCTGGCCGGCACCGTAGCCCTCGTCCGTGACCTGGCCGACGCCCGGGGGGTCGGGCTGATGTGCGCCGGGACGCACCCGACGTCCCGCTACGCCGACCAGCGAATCAGCCCCCTGCCGCGCTACGCGGCCCTGGTCGAGCGGTTGCGCTGGCTGGCCGAGCGGCTGCTGATCTTCGGTGTGCACGTCCACGTCGGGGTCCGCTCACCGGCCAAGGCCGTTCCGGTCGTGAACGCCCTGTCGGCCTACATCCCGCACTTCCTGGCCCTGTCGGGCTCGTCGCCGTACTGGCTGGGCCAGGACACCGGGCTGGCCTCGACCCGTTCGACGATCTTCGAGATCCTCCCCACGGCCGGCCTGCCCTACCCGTTGGAGGACTGGGCCGCGTTCGAACGCCTGATGGAGACCTTCATCACGGCCGGCGCGATCGAGACAATTCGCGAGATCTGGTGGGACATCCGGCCCCACCCGGACTTCGGCACCGTTGAGCTGCGCATCTGCGACGGCCTGCCGACCGTGCGTGAGGTCGGCGCCGTCGCCGCGCTCACCCAGTGCCTGGTCGAACGGATGGACTCGCAGCTCGACCGGGGCTACACGCTGCCGGCGCCGCCGCGCTGGCTGGTCGCCGAGAACAAGTGGCGGGCCATCCGCCACGGCCTCGACGCGGAGATCATCGTGGACGAGCGGGGGACGACCCGCCCGGTTCGCGACGACATCGCCGATCTGGTGGAGGATCTCCTGCCGGTGGCCCGGCGGCTGAGCTGCGCCCGGGACCTGGTGCGGGTGCTGACGATTCTGGAGACCGGCGCCAGCTGCGAACGGCAGCGGGCGGCCGCCCGGGCCGGCGGCGGCGCGTTGGACGGTGTGGTCGATACTCTGCTGGAGGAAATGGACGCCGGGCAGCCGTTGCCTCGACCGAAGGCGAACAACGGCTAGCGCTCGGGCGACCGGGGCCTCCGACGGCGCGGACAGACACCGACCACGCCGGTCGCGGCCCGCCAGCCGAGACGGGGCGCGGCCCGACCGGGCCGGACCCGACGGCGGTCGCCGGGCGAGCGGACCGGCCCGTCCGCGCGAGACCCCTCCCTCGCGGGAGTGCCCATGCCCCCGTCCCCGGGTGGCATCCGTGCCCCACCGGCCACGCTCAGCCGACCGCGAGCGGTTCGATCGTGACAAGACGTGGAAAGTAGGACACGTGCACGGCAGCGTCGGCTCCAGCAGTGTCGGCTCCAACGGCGTCGGCGCCAGCAGCGTCGGCGCCAGCAGCGTTGCCTCTGACAGCCTTGCGTCCAGCAGCGTCGCCCTCACCGGCTCGTGGGTGGCGGACCACGAGGCCGAGCTGATCGCGTTCCGGCGGGACCTGCACGCCCATCCGGAGCTTGGGCGCAACGAGTACCGGACCACCCAGGTCATCGCCGAGCGGCTCGCGGCCGGCGGCCTGGAGCCGCACCTGATCCCGGGCGACCGGGGGGTCTGGGCGGACATCGGCCCGGACGGCCCGATCGTCGCCGACACCGGCGTCGAGGTACCGGTGGACGCGACCCGGATCGGCGGCGGGCGGGTCGCGGCGCCGGCCGGCCCGGTCGTGATGGTCCGCGCGGACATCGACGCGCTGCCCCTGGCCGACCCGAAGGACGTCCCGTACGCCTCGACGGTGCCCGGCGCCTGCCACGCGTGCGGCCACGACGTCCACGCCGCGGCCGTGCTCGGCGCTGGCCTGGCCCTGGCCGAGGCGGCCCGCCGCCACCGGCTGCCCGGCGCCGTCCGCCTGGTGTTCCAGCCGGCCGAGGAGCTCATGCCGGGCGGGTCGCGCGACGTCATCGACGCCGGCATCCTCAAGCCGGTGGCCAGCGCGATCACGCTGCACTGCGACCCGAGCCTGGACGTCGGCACGATCGGCCTGCGGGTCGGGCCGGTCACCGCCGCCGCCGACTCGGTGCGGGCCACGCTCGGCGGCCCGGGCGGGCACACCTCCCGGCCGCAGAACACCGTCGACCTGATCTACGCGCTGGGCCGGCTGGTGGTCGAGCTGCCGGCCGCGCTGAGCCGGCGGGTCGACCCGCGCTCCGCTCTGACGCTGGTCTGGGGACGGATCGAGGCCGGGACCGTCGCCAACGCCATCCCGCGGGCCGGCATGGCCGCCGGCACCGTGCGCACCCTGTCCCGGGAGACCTGGGAGGAGGCGCCGGCGCTGGTCGCGCGCCTGGCCGAGCAGATCGTCGCCCCCTACGGGCCGGAGATCTCCGTCGACTACGTGCGCGGAGTGCCGCCGGTGGTCAACTCGGCCGAGGTTGTCGAGTCCCTGCGGTTGGCCGTGGCCGGCGTGCTGGGCATCGGCGCCGAGGTCGGCGTCGTCCAGTCGCTGGGCGGTGAGGACTTCGGCTGGTACCTGGAGCACTTCCCGGGCGCGCTGGCCCGGCTGGGCACCCGCGTCCCCGGCGGCGCCGTCTACGACCTGCACCAGCCGGCCTTCGACGTCGACGAGCGGGCGATCGGCATCGGCGCCCGGCTGATGGCCGCCGCGGCCGTGGAGAACCTGGTACGGCTGGCCGCCGCCGGAAGCTGACCGGGTCTCGTCCGGCTGTCCGACCGCGCGGACGGGCGGCGCGGACGGACAGCGGGGGCGGTCAGGGGCCGGTCAGGCGGTCGGGCGGCCGCGCAGGTCGGCGACGTAGTCGGCCGGGGCACCGGCCCGCTCGGCCGCGTCGGCCATCGCCATCACATACCGCTTGGACGGCAGGCCGCCCTCGTAGGCGTCGAGGACGTAGGTCCAGGCCAGCCGGGTGCCGGTCTCGGTCGCGACCCGCACTCGCAGCCGGGTGTAGAGCCCGGCATCGGTGCCCTCCCAGGCGTCCAGCTGGTCGAGGTCGTAGCGGTCGAGGTCGTAGAGCATCACGTAGACCCGCTCGGCCGGCTCCTCGACGATCGTGGCCAGGGCGCCCTCGGCGCCCACGTCCTCGCCGCCGAAGCTCAGCCGCCACCCGGTCAGCCAGCCAACGCCCACCACCGGGGAGTGCGGGGCGCGCTGCTCCATCACGGCGGGGTCGAGATTCCCGCCATAGGCGGCGTACAGGTTCATGGCGCACGTCTCGGGGTCGACGGGATGGAGCGGGGCAGGATCGCGGGGGCCGGCAAGGCCAGCGCGGGCGGGCGTGCCCCGAAATGATACGGACCGTGCCGCGGCAGCCGGCAGCCGGGCCCCGGCTGGACTGCCAGTCGACCGAGCACACTGGTAGGGGGACCGGTGCTCGTCGCGCCGGCGCGGAAGGAGCGGACGGCCGTGACACGGATAGTGATTCTGGGAGGCGGCCCGGGCGGGTACGAGGCGGCGCTGGTCGCCGCGGGGCTGGGCGCCTCCGTCGTCGTGGTCGACTCGGACGGCGTCGGCGGGGCGTGCGTCCTGACCGACTGCGTGCCGTCGAAGACCTTGATCGCGACGTCGGAGCTGATGACGTCGCTGACCTCCGCGCCCTACCTGGGCGTCCTGCTCGACCGCCGCCTCGGCGGCACCGGAGCCGGCCCGGCCGCCCACCACGGCGGCCCCGGCGACCCCGGGCCGCTCACCGGCTCCGCGGTGCGGGCCGGCGTCGACATCGAGCGGGTCTACGCCCGGGTCGGCGCACTGGCCCGGGCCCAGTCTCGCGACATCGAGACCGCGCTCGAGAAGGAGGGCGTCCGGGTCGTGCACGCCACCGGCCGGCTGGTCGGCCCGCGGGCGGTCGAGACCGAGAGCGGCGAGTCGTTCGTCGGCGACGTCGTGCTGATCGCGACGGGCGCGTCGCCGCGCGTCCTGCCGAGCGCGGTGCCCGACGGCGAGCGGATCCTGACCTGGCAGCAGATCTACGGCCTGAGCGAGCTGCCCGAGCACCTCGTCGTGATCGGGTCGGGGGTGACCGGCGCCGAGTTCGCCAGCGCCTTCCGGGCGCTGGGCTCGACGGTGAGCCTGGTCTCCTCGCGCGACCGGGTCCTGCCCGGCGAGGACCCGGACGCGGCCGGCGTCATCGAGGAGGTCTTCGCCCGGCGCGGCGTCAACGTCCTGGGCCGATCCCGGGCGGCGGCCGTGCGCCGGGTCGGCGAGACGGTCGAGGTCGAGCTGACAGACGGGCGGACGGTGACCGGCAGCCACGCGCTGATGGCCGTCGGCTCGGTGCCGCGCACCGCCGGCATCGGCCTGGCCGAGGTCGGCGTGCGTCTCGGCGCCGGCGGCCACGTCGAGGTCGACCGGGTGTCACGGACGTCCGTCCCGGGCGTCTACGCGGCCGGTGACTGCACCGGAGTCCTGCCGCTGGCGTCGGTGGCGGCAATGCAGGGCCGGATCGCCATGTGGCACGCCCTGGGCGACTCGGTGGCGCCGCTGCGGCTGGGGACGGTGGCCTCGACGGTGTTCACCGACCCCGAGATCGCCACTGTCGGTGTCTCCCAGAAGCTGGTCGACGAGGGCGCGGTCGCGGCGGAGGTGGCGATGTTGCCGCTGCGGCGCAACCCGCGGGCGAAGATGCAGGGCATCAGCGACGGCTTCGTGAAGCTGTTCTGCCGGCCCGGCAGCGGCAGCGTGCTCGGGGGAGTGGTCGTCTCGCCCCGGGCGTCCGAACTGATCCTGTCGGTGGCGCTGGCGGTCGAGAACGGGCTGACGGCGAGCCAGCTCGCCCACACGTTCTCGATCTACCCGTCACTGTCCGGGTCGATCACCGAGACCGCTCGTGTCCTGCACCCCCGGGACCTGTTCGCCAGCCTCTGACGCGGATGCCGCCGCCGCGGGCTGGGCTTGCGCCTGGGCCTCGGCCCGGGCCTGGGCGGCCTCCTGGGCGTCGAGGAGCTCGTCCTCGCTCAGCCGGGACCGGCGCGGGACGGGCAGGCCGTGGGCGCGCAGCCGGCGGTCGCGGAACGCGCCGCTGGTGGCGAAGCCCAGCGCCAGCCCGGCCACCAGCAGGAACACCACCAGCGTCACCCGCAGCACGGCCTGGCCGGGCAGGATCGCGAACGCGACGGCGAACGGAACCATGAGCGCGGCCTGGCGCAGCGCCTGGCGCAGTCGCCACCCCCGGCCGGTCAGATCGGCCGTGACCCAGCCCCGCTGGGCCGCGGGCAGCGTCCCGCCGACCAGATAGTGGATCCGGCCGGACAGCGGCGGGCTGGCGGGCGTTGAGCTACCCGTTGCCGGGCCGGCCGCCGACCGTCCACCCGGAGCCGGGCCGGCGCTCGCCTCGTCCGTTTCGGTCCTCGCCATGCCCCCAGCCTACGAGTGGCCGACCGCCGGAGGGGCGGCCGGCCGGCGCGGACTCAGCGTTGCTCACGAAAGGAACCCCGCTCCTTCAACTTCAGCGCGGGGAGGAATCACGCCCGCAAAGGGGGGATACGCCGAAGGTGTAGCCGGGACCCTTCTGGTTCTCGATGTACTCGGCCATGACAGTCAGCGATGCGCTGCCCACGGACGGGCGAAGTAGGGGACGTTTAGAAGTGGTCCAGAAGTGGCCGCGCATCCGGTGCCGGTTGACCTGCCCGGTGAACTCATGGGGAGGGTAGTAGGTCGAGACGCCTTTGAGGCGGTTGACCGGTGTCGAGACGGTCTGGTTCCCAGCGGGGTGACATGGACATGAACGTTTGAAGGCGGTGGTGCAGGTGAAGCTGCTGCCCGACGCGGCAACCGCCGCCGCGCTGCGCGACACCTTGGACCTGTGCAACCGAGCCGCGAACTTCACCTCCCGTCGCGCGTTCGAAACCGGTGCCAAAGGCAAGCTGCCGCTGCAGCGGCTCGTCTACGGCGAGCTGAAGTCGATGGGCCTGTCCGCGCAGCCCGCGCAGCAGGTCGCCCGCAAGACGGCCGGTGCCTACGCGACCCTGAAGGCGAACCTGCTCGGCGGGAACTACGGCCCGGTTGGCTCGAAACGCCGGACGGCCGCCGAGGGCAGGCCGATCCGCTTCCGGAAGGACGCGGCGCAGCCGTTCGACGACCGGTGCCTGTCCTGGCAGATCGGTCCGGCTAAGACGGGGCCCGACAAGGGTAGGGAGCTGCGCACGGTCTCGATCTGGACCGTACGGGGCAGGCTGAAGAACATCGCCTTCGCGTGTTCGCCCGACCATCTGACGCTGCTCGGGCGTCGCAAAGGCGAATCCGACCTGGTGTTCCGGCGCGGATCCTGGTACCTGTACGCGACGTGCGAGGTTCCCGAGCCGGCGGTGTTCGAGCCGGACGGCTTCCTCGGCGTGGACCTGGGGATCGCGAACATCGCGACGACCAGCGACGGTGAGCGTGAGTGCGGGAAGGCGCTCAACCAGGTCCGGCACCGGAACCGGCGGCTGCGAGGCAAGCTCCAGAAGAAGGGGACCAAGTCGGCGAGGCGCCGGCTGCGTGCTCTGTCGGGTCGTGAGGCCCGGTTCGCGGCCGACGTGAACCATCGGATCTCCAAAGGGATCGTGACTGAGGCTCAACGCACCTCGCGCGGGGTCGCCCTGGAAGACCTGGGTGGCATCCGCGAGAGGGTACGGCTCCGCAAGCCCCAGCGGGTCACGCTCCACTCGTGGAGTTTCCACCAGCTCGGCGCGTTCGTCTCCTACAAGGCGAGACGCGCCGGGGTGCCGCTGGTGCATGTGGACCCGGCGTACACGTCGCAGGGCTGCTCGTCCTGCGGGCATGTTGACCGGAGGAACCGGCCGAACCAGTCGACCTTCAGATGCACGTCGTGCGGCTTCGCTGAGCACGCCGACGTCAACGCGGCCCGCAACATCGCCCAGCGCGGTGTTGCGGGCTGGGCAGTGAGTCACGCTGCCGACGACGCGGCCTGACACCTGCCCTCCGGGTGTGTGTTGGAGCTGCAAGCTCGGCCCTTCAGGGCCGAGAAGATGACTCCTTGATCTCGCAGAGGACGGCGCCGCTGGTGACGACCGCCCCGACCGCCGCGTTCAGCCCGGCCACCGTGCCGTCCCGGTGGGCGTTGATCGGCTGCTCCATCTTCATCGCCTCCAGCACGACGACGAGGTCGCCGGCCTTCACCGCGTCGCCGTCGCTGACGGCGACCTTGACGATGGTGCCCTGCATCGGGCTGGTCAGCGAGTCGCCGGTGGCGGCGGCGCCGCCGGCCTTGGCGGCACGCCTCTTCGCCGGCCGGCCGGGCCCGCCGGCGGCCGGCGCCGCCGCGGCCCCGAACGAGGCCGGCAGCACGACCTCGAGCCGCTTGCCGCCGACCTCGACGACGATCGGCTCCCGGGCGGCGGTGGTCTCCTCGACGCCCGCGCCGCCGGTGAAGGCCGGGATCGTGTTGTCGAACTCGGTCTCGATCCAGCGGTTGTGGATCCGGAACGGCGTGCCGGCGTCCTCGGGGGCGAAGGCCGGGTCCCGCACGACCGCCCGGTGGAACGGCAGCGCGGTGGCCATCCCCTCGACGACCAGCTCGTCCAGGGCCCGGGCGGCGCGTTGCAGCGCCTCCTGCCGGGTGGCCCCGGTGACGATGAGCTTGGCCAGCAGCGAGTCGAAGGCCCCGCCGATGACGCTGCCCGCCTCGATGCCGGTGTCCAGGCGCACCCCGGGCCCGGTCGGGATCTCGAACTTCGTCACGGTGCCGGGCGCGGGCAGGAAGTTGCGCCCGGGGTCCTCGCCGTTGATCCGGAACTCGATCGAGTGCCCGCGCGCGACCGGGTCGGTGAAGTCCAGCGCCTCGCCCTCGGCGATCCGGAACTGGGCCCGCACCAGGTCGACGCCGCTGGTCTCCTCGGTGACCGGGTGCTCGACCTGCAGCCGGGTGTTGACCTCAAGGAAGCTGATCATGCCGTCCCGGCCGACCAGGAACTCGACCGTGCCGGCGCCGACGTAGCCGGCCTCCTTGGCGATGGCCTTGGACGCGCTGTAGAGCGAGCTGATCTGCGCCTCGGTCAGGAACGGCGCCGGGGACTCCTCGACCAGCTTCTGGTAGCGGCGCTGCAGCGAGCAGTCGCGGGTGCCGACGACGACCACGTTTCCGGCCGTGTCGGCCAGGATCTGGGTCTCGACGTGGCGCGGCGACTCCAGGTAGCGCTCGACGAAGCACTCGCCCCGCCCGAAGGCGGCGACGGCCTCGCGCACGGCGCTGTCGTAGAGGTTGGGCAGCTCCTCCATCGTCCAGGCGACCTTGAGCCCCCGCCCGCCGCCGCCGAAGGCGGCCTTGATGGCGACCGGCAGCCCGTACTGCTCGGCGAAGGCGACGACCTCCTCGACGCCGGCGACCGGGTCGGGGGTGCCCGGGCACAGCGGGGCGCCGACGGCGAGGGCGATGTGGCGGGCGGCGGTCTTGTCGCCCAGGCGGCGGATCGCGTCCGGCGGCGGCCCGATCCAGGTCAGCCCGGCGGCCAGGACGGCCTCGGCGAAGTCCGCGTTCTCGGACAGGAAGCCGTAGCCGGGGTGGACGGCGTCGGCCCCGCTGGCCTCGCAGGCCGCGATGATCTTGTCGATGCGCAGGTAGGAGTCGCCGGGCGTGGTGCCGCCGAGCGCGTAGGCCTCGTCGGCGATCCGCGCGTGCAGGGAGTCGATATCCGGCTCGGCGTACACCGCGACGCTGGCGTAGCCGGCGTCCTTGCAGGCGCGCGCCACCCGGACCGCGATCTCACCCCGGTTGGCGATCAGGATCTTACGCACGTTGCTCCCGTCCTTGTTCGGCGTCCGTCGGCCCGGTCGTCTGAAGAAGATCGTGAAGGGCGCTGGTGGCCGGTGCGGTGCCGGGGCCGGTATCAGGGCCGGTACCGGGGCGGCCGGCCCAGGCGCGGCCGGGGCCGGAGCGGCACGGGGACTTCACCAGTCGGCCCTCGTGCGGACATTGTCGCCGGACCAGGCGGCGCGGCGCCACGATCCCGGGCCGATCGCCACGGGCCGGCGCAGTCCGGCCCGGCGCTCGGCCCAGGCTGAGCGCGGCTCGGGCGCCCGGGCCGGCGCCGCGGCGGCGCGGACTGCGGCCAGCGCCGCGACCAGCGCGGCCACCTCCTCCAGGCTGGCGTCGCCCCGGATGACCCGCAGCGTGGGACGCTGGGACGCCGTCCCGTCAGTGGTGGCCATCCCGTACCCGCCCTCTCGTCATCCCTGCCCGCCGTGCCCGTCTTCAGTCTCACCCCGTGCCCATGCCGCGCCGACGCTACAGCGGGATGTTGCCGTGCTTCTTCGGCGGGAGCGACTCCCGCTTGGTCGCCAGCAGCCGCAGCGCCTTGATGACCTCGCGCCGGGTCTCGGACGGCTTGATCACCGCGTCGACGTAGCCGCGCTCGGCCGCGAGGTACGGGGTGGCGAAGTGCTCGGTGTAGTGCTGGATCAGCTCGGCCCGCCGGCCGACCGGGTCCTCGCTGCCGGCCAGCTCCCGCCGGTAGATGATGTTCACCGCGCCCTGGGCGCCCATGACCGCGATCTCGGCCGTCGGCCAGGCGAAGTTCACGTCGGCCCGCAGGTGCTTGGAGCCCATGACGTCGTAGGCGCCGCCGTAGGCCTTCCGGGTGATGACGGTGATCTTCGGGACGGTGGCCTCGGCGTAGGCGTAGATCAGCTTCGCGCCGCGGCGGATGATGCCGTCCCACTCCTGGGAGGTCCCGGGCAGGAAGCCGGGCACGTCGACCAGGGTGAGCACCGGGATGTTGAACGCGTCGCAGGTGCGGACGAAGCGGGCCGCCTTCTCGCTGGCCGCGATGTCGAGGGTGCCGGCGAACTGCATCGGCTGGTTGGCCACGATGCCGACCGACTGGCCGTCGATGCGGGCGAAGCCGCACAGGATGTTGCCGGCGAACTGGGCGTGGACCTCCAGGAAGTCGCCCTCGTCGACGATGCTCTCGATCACCCGGTGCATGTCGTAGGGCGTGTTCGGGGAGTCGGGAACGAAGGTGTCCAGCTCCTCGTCGACCTCGTCGGTCGGGTCGGCGACCGGGTCGTAGCGGGGCGCGTCCTCCATGTTGTTGGACGGCAGGTAGGACAGCAGCGCGCGGGCGAGCTCCAGGCAGTCGGCGTCGTCGGAGGCCTGGAAGTGGGCCACGCCGCTCTTGGAGTTGTGGGTCTGGGCCCCGCCGAGGTCCTCGAAGGAGACGTCCTCGCCGGTGACGGTCTTGATGACGTCCGGCCCGGTGATGAACATCTGGCTGGTGCCCTCGACCATGAGGGTGAAGTCGGTCAGCGCGGGGGAGTACACGTGCCCGCCGGCGCAGGGGCCCAGGATCAGTGAGATCTGCGGGATCACGCCGGAGGCCATCACGTTGCGGTAGAAGATCTCGCCGTAGAGGCCGAGCGCGACCACGCCTTCCTGGATGCGGGCGCCGCCGCCCTCGTTCAGGCCGACCAGCGGGCAGCCGGTCTTGAGCGCCAGGTCCATCACCTTGACGATCTTCTCGCCGTAGACCTCGCCCAGGCTGCCACCGAAGATCGTCGCGTCCTGGCTGAAGACGCAGACCCGGCGGCCGTCGACCGTCCCGTAGCCGGTGACGACGCCGTCGCCGTAGGGCCGCTTCGCGTCGACGCCGAAGTCGTGGGCCCGGTGGCGGGCGAACGCGTCGAGCTCGACGAACGAGCCCGGGTCGAGCAGTGCCTCGATCCGCTCGCGGGCGGTCATCTTGCCCTTGGCGTGCTGGGCGTCGACCGCGCGCTGGGAGCCGGCGTGCACGGCCTCGTCGGTCAGCACCTCGAGATGGTGGAGCTTGCCCGCGACGCTGGCTGGGTCGGGCGTCGGGTCGCTCGCCGGAGCGGGATGAGCCATGCCCGGCAGAGTACGGCGCCGCCGGATGATCGCGCTCGCAACTTATGCCACATCGTTGTCCCACCCGGCGGGGGTGGGAGGGTGTCGGTATGCCTTCCGCCCCCGGAGCATCCGACCGCCAACCGCTGGTACCCGCGCGGGTGACGGCTCTGTTGGCCGGCACGGGCCTGACCACCCGTGTGATCAACACCACAGGGTCCACGAATGCCGACCTGGGCGAGTCCGCTCGATGCGGTGCACCTGAGGGTCACGTACTCATTGCGGAAAGTCAGACCTCGGGCAAGGGGCGGCTGGACCGGAGGTGGGAGTCGCCGCCGGGCGCCGGCCTGATGTTCTCGCTCCTGCTCCGCCCGCCGGTGCCACCGGCCGCGCTCGGCTGGCTGCCCCTGGCGGCCGGGGTCGGCCTTGTCGACGGCGTCGCGGCCATGCTCGGGATCGATCCGGACGCGCCCGGCGGGTCCGGCGGGTCCGGGACGGAGCGGCCGCTCGCCCTGAAATGGCCCAACGACCTGCTGGCCGGGGGGCGGAAACTGGCCGGCGTCCTCGCCGAGGCCGTGCCGGCCCGGCCGTCGCCGGCCGAGCCGGTCAAGCCGGTCGAGCCGGTCAAGCCGGTCGAGCGGGGCGCGAACGGCGGAGACGGCGGGGACGGCCCGCCGCCGCTGGCGGTCGTGGTCGGCGTCGGGCTGAACGTGACCACGACGGCCGACGAGCTGCCGCCCGGCGCGACCAGCCTGGCGCTGGCCTTCCCCGACGAGCCTCCGCCGGACCGGTCCGAGCTGGTCGCGGCCCTGCTCGGTTCCCTGATGCGGGTCTACCGGGGCTGGCTGGCCGAGCCGGCGGCGCTGGCCGGCATCTACCGGCGGCGGTGCGCGACGCTCGGCCGCGACGTCCGGCTCGAACTGCCCGGCGGGCGCTCGGTCACCGGCCGGGCCGAGGACGTGGACGAGCTGGGGCGGATCGTGGTGGGCGGCCGGCCGTACGAGGCGGGCGACGTCGTCCACCTGCGCGCGGCCGGCGGCTGACGCGCGGGCCGCTCGGCGGTTGGGCGGTTGGGCGTACCCGCGGCCTGACGGCTCGGCGGCGCTGCCCGCCCGGGCCGCGGGGCCGTCCGGGTGCCGCCGGCTGTCGCCCGCGTGACGGGGCCGGGCCGAACGTGGTCTTACCACGCCCGGCCCGTGATGGCACGATCGGTCCGTGGGCTTTCCGGACAACATCCTGACCGACGATGAGCAGGTCGAGCTGCACCTGCACCCGCACTGGATGCGCCTGGTCCCGCCGGCGCTCGTCGCGGTGCTGGTGCTGGCCGCGACGCTGTTCGGCGTGCTGGCCATCCCCGCCGGGCGCGCGCAGTCGGCCGGCCAGTGGATCGTGCTGCTCGCCGGCATCGCGCTGCTGGTCACCTTCTCGATCCGCCCGTGGCTGCGCTGGATCACGACCAGCTACGTCATCACCACCGAGCGGGTGATCATCCGGCAGGGGATCCTGTCGCGTACCGGCCGGGACATCCCGCTGCAGCGACTGAACGACGTGTCGTTCTCCCACTCCCTGTGGGAACGGTTCCTCGGGTCGGGCACGCTGGTCATCGAGAGCGCGGGCGAGCGCGGGCAGGTGGTGCTCTCCGACGTCCCCCACGTCGAGGACGTCCACGCGGTGCTCTACCGGCTGGCCGACGCGGACGACCAGCGCCGCCGCTCCTACGACGACGACCCGCGCCCGCGACCGTACTGACCGGGCGCGGGCCCCGTCGCGCCAGCCCGCCGTGCTGGCCGTACGGCGCTGGCTCCACCCGCGCCGGCCGTACCGCGCCGGCGTTACCGGGCGGGTGTTACCGGGCCGGAGTTACTGCGCGACGGCCTCGAACTTCTTCCAGAACTCGGTGACCGTCGTCGGGTCGGCGTCCTGGGTCACGAAGCCGAGCAGCTTGGTCTTGTAGGTCCAGAACACCACGAAGTTGCCGTTCTGGCGGGAGCAGATCAGGGAGCCGACCGGCGTGTTCGGCGCCGAGTTGTAGTGCCAGGTCTCGACGCTGGTGACGCCGTCGGTGCAGTCACCGACGTCGGGCACGCCCTGGCTGCGCCGGGACACGTCCGAGTTGTGCGCGGTCAGGCTGCGGTACTGCAACGCGGTGACCTGCCGGCCGTCGTCGGCCTGGCAGATCAGCGACGCGCTGACGTTCGTGCCCTCCTGGCCCGGGTTGGCCAGGCAGTCCGACAGCGCTGTCGGGTCGAGCTGGTCCTGCAGGCTGATCTCGGCGGTGGTCAGGCTCGGGGTCGTCGGCGCGACGAAGGTCGGCGCGGCACTGGTCGGCGCCGTCGTCGGCAGGGTGACGCTCGGCGACGGCGTCGGCGAGGCGTTGTCGTGCTTCGAACCGGACGACGTCGACAGGATGATCACCGGGATCGCGATGGCCAGCACGACCACGACCGCGATCGCCGCGATCAGGCCGGTGCGGCGGCGTCGCGGCGGCGTCGGCGGGACCGGCGCCGTCGGGTACCCCGGGTAGCCCTGGTAGCCGGGCGCCGGTGCGCCGGGTCCGGGCGGCGGTCCGTAGGCGTTGCCCGCGGGCTGCGGGTACCCGCCACCGGGACCGCCCGGCGGCGGGTTGCCGTACTGGGGCGGGGTGTTGCCGTAGGGCGGCGGGGTGTTCCCGTACGGAGGCGGCGTGTTGCCGTACCGGGGCGGCGTGTTGCCGTAGGGCGGCGGGGTGTTCCCGTACTGGGGCGGCGTGTTTCCCCCGGGCGGCGGGAACTGGTTGGCCGCGACCTGGTTCGCCGGGACTGCGTGCGGCGGCGTCGGGTAGGGCTGGCCGCCGGGCGGCCCGTAACCCTGGCCCTGGCCGGGCGGCGGGTAGGAGTTGCCGGCGAGCTCGGTCGGCGCCTCGGCCTGCGCGGCCGCAAGCCCCAGGCCGGCCCCCGCCGCGGCACCGAGACCGGCGGCCTGGCCGCCGGTGAGCCGGGTGGCCTCCTCGTCCCCGGTGGCCTTGTTCAGACCGACCGGGCCGCCCGCGCGGAGCGGCGAGTCGAGCGTGCCAAGCGCGCCGACCGTCAGCAGCGCGCCGAGCGGGATGGCCGCCTTCGGCTCTGGCAGCGACCGGGGCGCGCGGCCGACGGCCCGGCCGATGAGCGTCGGCACCAGCGCCAGCTGGCTCGATCCGCCGGCGAGCAGGACGTCCCCGGCCTCGCCCGGGCGCAGGCCGGTCGCCTCGATGACGCGGACCAGCTCGTCGACGCTGGCCCGCAGCGGGCCGTCGGCCGCCGCGTCCACGTCGGGGCCGCGCAGGACCGGCGCCTCGCGGGTGTTCGGCAGCGCGACCGGCGCCGAGTCGGTCGAGCTCAGGTTCTCCTTGGCCTGCCGGACGGCCTGACGGGCCTGGGCCAGCAGCCGTTCGCTGGCCGGCCCGGTCCCCGCGAAGATCGACTCCCAGGCGCGGGGGTCGCTGCCACGCAGACGGTCGGCCACGGTGCGTAGCAGCGCCTCGTCCACCGAGTCGCCACCGATCCGGGAGCTGCCGCCCGGCTCGCCGATGATCTCGAAACCGTCGCCCCGGCGGCTGAGCACCGTCGCGGTCAGGCTCGTGTCGCCCAGGTCGTAGACGGCCACGGTCGAGCCGGCCGGGATCGGGCCGAGGCTGGCGTGCCAGCGCGCGGCGGCCACCGGCTCCGGCACGAGCAGCGGCTCGGGCAGCCCGGCCCGGCTCGCCGCCTCGCGCAGCCGCTGGATCTCGGCCGACGTCCAGCGGACGGGAGCGGTCAGCACGAGCGTCGTCACCCGCGCCCCGCCGCTCGCGCCGGCGGCCTCGTCGGCCACCCACCGCAGCAGGGTCGAGACGAGCTCGCTGGTCGGGACCTCACCGTCGCCGAGACGGACGCTCTGGCCGCGCTCGAAGGCCAGCAACGGCCGGGCGAGCGCCCGGTCCGGCGCGCTGGCCGCCACGGCCGTCGCGGCCGGGCCGGCCACCAGCCGGCCGGCCGGGTCGAGTGCCACCGTCGACGGGGCGACCGTCCAGCCACCGAGCGTGAGCGAGCGCGAGCGCCCGTCGACGGTGATCGCGGCCGACGTGTAGCCGGTTCCGATGTCGACCGCGAGCGTCAGCTCGGATGCCACATCTCCCCCAAATGGGTAAAGTACCGATCATCAGCGGTGACGCCGGCCGTCGGCGCCGCCCGCTGGGCGCGCTCGCCGGATCCCCGCGCGACCCCGTGCCCGACCATGGTGGCGCGTCGCTTCGCGCCGTCCTGTTCGGTGAAGTCCGGGTTTGCCGCTAACCGATAGTAGGCGGGGCCGGTCGCGAAGACCGAGCGGGGTCGCCCGCGGGACAGGCTTCGGGCCGTCAGGCCCGCTGGGCCTCCGGGCGCGCGGCTTCGCCGTGATCGCGCCAACCTGCCGCCCTCCGCGACCGGGGGCTCCGCCCATTCTCCCGGTCGCTTCGGGCGGGTGGCACCCCGGGACCCGCGGCCCGTCAGCCGTCGGCGCGCGGCTGGCCGAGGGCGTAGGGAAGGATGACCTCGGTCATGACCCGTTCCAGGAAGGCGTCGTCGACCGCCTGCCCCGACAGCAGTATCCGCTGCAGGAGCAGGGCGCTGCCCAGCTCCATCAGGATCTCCCGGTCGATCCCCGGGTCGACCTCGCCGCGGGCCGCCGCCCGGTCGACGACCGCGTCCATCGCGGCCCGGCGCTGGGCGACGTACCCGTCGTGGACCGCCTCGCGCAGCTCCGCGTTGCGGGGCATCTCCGAGATGAGCTCGGCCAGCACTCGGCCCCGGTCGTCCCGCGCCGAGTCACGGAAGGCCCGCAGCAGAGCGATCATGTCGGTACGGAAGGCCCCGGTGTCCGGGATCGGCGTGGTCTGCTCGGCGACCGCCGTGATGGTCTCCATCACGAGTGCCACCTTTGAGGGCCACCGGCGGTAGATGGTGGCCTTGCCGGTCCGAGCCCGCGAGGCGACCCGGTCCATGGTCACACCGTCGTAGCCGACCTCGGCCAGTAGCTGGAAGGTGGCCTGGCGGATGGCGCTGTCCCGGCTGTCGTCCCGGGGCCGGCCGCCGGGCCGGGTGTTCGCGAGAGTGGGTTGCGCCACGCGACCTCCTCGCCTCAGCCCCGGGCCGGACCGCGTTCGCGAGAGCGGCCGAGGCGCGGCGTGCAAGGAGCGTAGCGCAGCGGCGTGGGCGCCGAGGTGGTGCGCGGTGTGGTCCGCCTTCGGCCGGGCGCGGTCCACGGGCCGGCGGGCGCCCGGCCACGCCCTGATCGCGCGTACTCTGGCCGGCCCTCGGGCCGGGCGTCAGGCCCCCGGACCCACCGGTTCCGGCACCCGCCGCCGCGCGTCCCCGGCGGTCGCGTGCCGCCCGGCCTTGGGATGATCGGGGTGGAGGAATACCCAGCGCTTGTATGCCCAGAAGCGGAAAACGGTACCCAACCCGGTACCGACCACGTTTCCGGAGATGTTGAACGCGAGCGCCCCCTCCAGCCCGAGGACGTACCGGCTGAAGCCGAGGCACGCCAGTGCAATGAGAAGTCCGACAGCGTTCAACACGATGAACAGTGTGTACTCGCGGCGGACCCCGGTGCGGGCCCGATGGGTGAACGACCAGTGTCGGTTACCGACGTAGGCGCAGGTGGCCGCGACCACGGTCGAGATGGTCTTGGCGCTCAGCTGCCCCAGACCGAAGGCGCTGTGGCACAGGTTCGAAACGAGGACGTCGATGAGATAGCACACACCACCGACCGCGCCGAACTTGCCGATTTCCTTCGCCAGCACCTTCCAACGGGGAAGTTCCGTCGTCACGGGCACCTCGGGCGATCCATAGTCGATATGCGGACTGGATGAGCCTACCCACCGCGTTCGCCCGACCATCCCCCCACCCCCGTGTGCCGCGCTGATTGCGGCGCGACTGCCGTCGCGGTCGTCTATCGTCGTCTATCGGAATGCTAACCGGCAGGTCCGTACCCCGTAACCGTGAGCGATACGCCAGCGGTGCCCGCGGTTTGTCAAGGCGGCCTAAGCCAGCGGGTCCGGCCGGGTCGGTCCAGGGGCCAGGACGGGCCAGGACGGGCCAGGACGGGCCAGGACGGGCCGGGTCCGGCCGGGTCAGGCCGGAGGCGCGGTGGCTGTCAGCCGCCGATGGCGGCGAGCACGCGGATCGAGCCGGTGCCGGCACCGGTGTCGGTGTCGGTGTCGGTGTCGGCGGGTAGGCCGGGCCCGTGGAAGGCGGTCGCCTTCTCCACCGTCGCCCGCCGGGCCAGGCCGCCGCGGTCGGCGTGCCGGCAGAGCACCACGCTCCCGCCGGCCGCCACCGGGGCGAGCAACCCCGCCAGGAGCCCGCCGGCAGTGTCGTAGCCGGCCGTCGTCAGAACCCGCTCACCCGTCGCCAGACCCCAGCGCCGGGCGGCCCAGAGCGCGGCCCGGGCCGCGCCGGCCCGACCGGCGATGAGCGCCGGCGAGCCGAACGAGTCCCCGTGGGCGGGCACCTCGGCCGCGTAGTCGAGGACGTCGGCGCCGACGGCCCGGCCGAGATCGTCCGCGCCGGCCGCCAGCCGGGCCCCGAACGGGCGCAGCGAGAGCGCCACGACGTCGTCGACGTCGGCGAGGAGGGCCCGCGAGTCCGGACCGGTCAGCCGCTGCTCGTCGACGAAGGCGATCCGGGCCGCCTCGGCCGGGCCCGGGCCGCCCGCGGGCTGGATGCGCGGCTCGCCGCCGGCGCTCCAGACCGCGAGCAGGACGACCGCGCTCTGCCAGTGGGCGGGCAGCGCGACGCGGACGGGTTCGCCCGCGCCGAGCCCGCCGGTGACGTCGACGATGAGGTTGGCCGTCTTGGCCACCCAGTTGTCCAGGCTCGTCGCCGACAGCTCGGTGCGCTCACCGGTCGCGTCGTCGTAGTAGGTCAGCAGGGGCCCGGACGGGTCGGCCCGGCGGCGGGCGGCGAACAGCCCGGGCACCCCGGTCGGGCTGTCCGTGGCGGCCAGCTCGGCCCGCTCGGCCGGGCCGAGCCCGGCCAGGGGGAGACCGGCCACCTCCCCGGTGACCGGCCCGGCGCCGCCGGCGGTGGCGCCCCGGGCGCTCACGCCGTGCACCCGGTGGCGGCCGGCGTCGCGCTCGGAGCCGGCGACGGGGTCGAGCCGACCGCGCTCGCGGCCGGCGAGGCGGCTCCCGGCTCGGCCGGGCCCGCGGTGGGGGGCGGCGCCCCGGTGAGGCTCGCCGCCGTCGGCACGCCGGTGAAGGACGGGCCGAGCACGACGACGAGCCCGGACGCGGCGCTCGCGTCCTCGACGAGCCGCGCGTTCGGGATGGCCCGGGCGAGGGTGTCGGCCTGGGCGAGTTGACCGGGTGGGTAGCGCACCTGACTCATCATCGTCGCCCTGTCCCTGATGGCGCTGTCCCTGATGGCGCTGTCCGTGGTGGCGCCGTCGGTCGTCGCGTCACCGGCGGTGGCGGTGGTGATGACCGGCGTGCCGCCGAAGCCGAGCGCGGCCAGCGCGGTCGCGGTCCGCGCGGCCAGGCCGGCGCGCCCGGTGGCGTTGCGGATCTCCGCGATCGTGACCGCGCCGGGCGCCACGGTCGGGCCGCCCGTGGCCGGGCCACCCGGGGTGGCCGGACGCAGCGGCGCGAGTACCTGTTCCATGGCGGCGGTGTCGATGGCGAGCACGTCGCCGTGCGGCGGGATCTGCCCCATCTCGTCGACGGCGCCGTCGGCGGCGGTGGGCACCCGGGTCGGGATCGTGACGAAGCTGATCTTTCCGGTGGTGATGCCGGAGATCCGCTGGGCCAGCGTGACCAGGTCGCGGGTGGACAGGCCCGAGTCCATCTTCAGCGAGCCGCCGACGGCGCCGATCAGCCGGGTGACCCGGACCGGGTTGGCCAGCACCCCGCCGCTGGTCGCCTTGGCCAGCAGCTTGGACAGGAACTGCTGCTGGCGGGCGATGCGCAGCCGCTCGTCCCCGAGGGCGTAGCGGGTCCGGACGAAGGCGAGCGCCGCCTCGCCGTCGAGCTGGTTCTCGCCGAGGTGGCCGGACCAGCCGGAATGGTCGTCATGCAGGTTGCGGGTGGAGCCGTTGGGCAACGGCATGACACACACGGTGACGCCGCCCACGGCGTCGGTCATGCGCTTGAAGCCGGCCAGGTCGACCGAGATGTAGTGGTTGATCTGCAGGCCGGTCAGGTCCTCCAGGGTCCGGATCAGGCCGTCGACGCCGGCGTAGGACAGGATGTTGGTCAGCTTGTCCCGGCCGTCGGACGGCGTTCCCCTGATGCCGGCGGCCAGGGTGAGCAGCGAGTCTCGGGGGAAGGAGAGCAGGGTCGCGCTCCCGTCGGCGCCGAGGTGGGCGACGATCGTCGTGTCGGAGTGGATCCCGCCGACCTCGGCCTGCGTGCCGTACTCGCCGTTCGTCCCCTCCCGGCTGTCGTCGCCGAGCAGCAGGATGTTCTCGTCGCCGGGCCGCTCGGCTGGCCGAGCACCGTTGATCTTCAGCGCGGTGCGGGTGACGTTGGCGTTGAAGTACCGGTAGCTGGCCCACCCGATGGAGCTGGCCGCCAGCACGGCGAGGGACACCGCCGCCGCGAACCCGACGACCATGCGGCGCCAGCTCGAGCGGCGCCGTCGCCGTCGCGGATCCAGGCCGGGGGGCAGGACCGGCCGGTCGGGTCGGAGCGCGGCGCGCCTACCCACGGCGCGCCTCACCCACGAGGTGCCCTACCCGCGGCGTTCCGGTGCGAGGTGTGCCTGTCCGGGGTGTGCCTGCCCGCGGTGTGCCTGCCCACGAGGTCTGGCTCACGTCGCGTGTCGCTCATGGTGCGCCAGGTCCGGGGCGCGACTGATGTGGTTCACGGACGCGGTCGTCCTCCTCCGGCGCCGATAGGACAGTCCTGGTCGACGTCGATGTCGGTTTCCGCGGGACAGGCACCGCTAAGGCGAGGGGACACCGGCCGGGGGACCAGCTGTCGTCTTCCCGACACTCGCGCCAGGTGCGGTTGTGACCCTGCCATGGCGGCGACACCCCGTGTTCACCGGGTCCCCGCCTATGACCTGGGGTGGTGGTATTGGGACCGAGCGTCGCAAGATCCAGGGGGCGGTGGGTCAGTACGTGCAGCGCTGGGTCAGCTCGGCCGCCGTGCTGGCCGTCGGGCTGGGGCTGGCGGGCGCGGCGCTGTTGGGGCCGGCGCTGTTGGGGCCGGCGTTGGTGGGGCTGGCATTGGTGGGGCTGGCATTGCTGGGGCTGGCGTCGGTCGGGCTGACCGGGTTGGTGGTCCCGGTGGGCGAGGGCGGGAGCGCCCCGTCGGCCGGGCTGGTGACCCCGGCGAACGAGGTGCCGAGCACGAGTGTCAGTACCGGATCGGCGGCGTGGTCCTCGACGAGCGTCGCGTCCGGGACCGCCGCCGCGAGGGCTTCGGCCGCCGCCACCAGGCCCGCGCTGTAGTGGATCTCGGTCTGGCTGACGTGGTGATCGTCCGAGCTGACCACGCTGGTCACCGCGAACCCGGCTGCCCGCAGCTGGCCGAGAACACGGGTGGCCAGACCGGCGTGGGTAGTTCCATTGGCCACCGCGACCTGGACCTGGCCCGGCGGCAGCGGGGCGACGGCGGGGGTGAGTGCGACCGAACGACCGCGGATCGGCGCCAGGAACGCCTCCAGCGTCGCCGGGTCGTAGATCTGTACCGAGGCGCCGCGCAGGCCGCTGGGCAGGTCGGCCCGGTTCGCGGCGGTCGGCGTGTGGACGGGGATCGTCTCGAAACTGATCGAGGAGGCGCTCATCCCCCGCAGTCGGGTCGCGAGCCGGCGCAGGTCGTTGATGGACGTTCCCTGGTCGACGGTCAGGCTGGAGGCGGCCGCGCCCAGCAGTGCGTCCAGGTGGGTCGGGCTGGTCAGAACTCCGCCCGCGCTGGCCTTGCGGAACACGGCGCTGATGAACTGCTGCTGACGGCGGATGCGGTCGAAGTCGCCGTCCGGCAGGCCGTAGCGCTGGCGGACGAAGGCGAGGGCCTGCTCGCCGTCGAGCGTGTTCTCCCCGAGGTGCCCGCTCCAGCGTGAGTAGTTGTCGTGCAGGTTGCTGGTCGAGCCGCCCGGCAGCGGCGCCACGCACACCGTCACGCCGCCGATCGCGTCCGTCATCGCCTTGAAGCCGGCCAGGTCGATCGACACGAAGTGATCGATTCTTATGTCGGTGAGGCGTTCCAGGGTCTGAATCAGCAGTTGCGGGCCGCCGATGCTGATGGCGGCGTTCAGTTTGTTTCGGCCGTGTCTCGGAATACTCACGACGGTGTCCCGGGGAAACGACACCAACGTAGTCGTCCCGTTGGTGTCGAGGTGGGCGAGCATCGTCGTGTCCGACCGTTCGCCGGTGACCGGGCCCGAACTGTCGTACTCCGAACCGGTACCGGCGCGACTGTCCGAGCCGACCAACAGATAGTTCTCCGAGCCAGGCGGGGCACTGGCCGGCCGCGGACCGGACGAGCCGCCGAACGGGTTGCTCAGGTCAAGGTGTATGCGGGTCACCTTGTTGTCGAGCTCGTGATAAAAGACATATCCGAACGCGGAGACGCCGAGAATGGACGCGGACAGCAGCGCGGCCAGAGCGCCGAACACGCGGGCCAGGGGCCCGCGCCGAGGCCGCGCCGCCGTCCCGGGCGCGGTCTCGGTCGCCGTCTCCTCCGGCGTCTCGCCGCGGCCGGGCTCCCCGTCGTCGTCAGCGGGTGCCGGGGTGGCGGTGGCCGGGACGGCGGTGGTCGAGTCGTCCTCGGGCGTGCTCCCGGCGACATGGCCGCCGTCGGTGGCGGCCGCGTTCGCCCGCTCTTCGTTCGCCCGCCTTTCGTCCTGTGGGCCGCCCTCGGCCCGTTCGCCACCCTCGCCGGACTGATCGCTCGTGACCGGCTCGTCGTCGTCGCTGTCCGGCTGGCCGCTCCCGCCCGTCGGGGCCCCACCGCCCGGCTGCCCCCCACTGCCTGGCCGGGCCGCCGGAGCCTTGGGCGGCGGTGCGGCCGGCCGTTCGATCCGGGCGGTCTCGGCGCCCGAACCTGAGGGTGCGGCCGGCCGGCGCGCACTCCGTCTCGTCATCGGGTTCGTGCCCGCCGACACTGGGGTGCCCGCCGATACTGGGGTGCCCGCCGATACTGGGGTGCCCGCGCCGTCGCGCGCCGGGCCGGCCGCGGTCGCGGCGGCGGGCGTCGGGGACATGGAGGCCCCGGCCGCCAGGGGCTTCGTCGGGCCGGTGGCGGCCGGGACCGCGCTGTCGGCTTCGGGCCGCGCGTCGGTGTCCGAGGACGGGCCGGCCGGCGAGACGCCGTCGGTAGCGGCGCCGTGCGCCTGCGTCACGGAACCCCCTCCCTGGCCCCGAAGGGTGCCCCGCTTCACCAAGCTACCTGGGTTTTCAGGTACCCGCCCGGGGCGTGGTGCATGCTCGGACCGCGTCTTTGTCGCGGGACAAGAACGACATCACTTGCGGACGACAGGCCCGCCCGCGTGGAATTGGACCTCGGGAGCGGATGTTCACCGCCGGGCGATAAGGTTCGGATCATGAAGGCATTGGTTCTGGCGGGGGGATCGGGCACCCGGCTGCGCCCGATCACGCATACGTCCGCCAAACAACTCGTACCGGTCGCGAACAAACCCGTCCTGTTCTACGGGCTCGAAGCCATTCGCGACGCCGGTATCTCCGAGGTCGGGATCATCGTCGGAGATACCGCCGCGGAGATCGAGTCGGCGGTCGGGGACGGTTCGGACTTCGGCGTGAAGGTCACCTACATCCGGCAGAGCGCCCCGCTGGGGCTGGCTCACGCGGTTCTGATAGCTCGGGACTTCCTGGGCGAGGAACCTTTCGTGATGTATCTCGGCGACAACCTGATCATCGGTGGGGTGACCGGGCTCGTCCGGGAGTTCGAGCGGACCGGGCCGGACGCGTCGATCCTGCTGACGAAGGTGTCCAACCCGTCCGCCTTCGGGGTGGCCGAGCTGGGCGCCGAGGGCCGGGTTGTCCGGCTGGTCGAGAAGCCGGTCGACCCGCCCAGCGACCTGGCGCTGGTCGGGGTCTACATCTTCGGACCGGCGGTGCACGCCGCGGTGCGGGCGATCAGCCCGTCGGCCCGGGGTGAGCTGGAGATCACCGAGGCCATCCAGTGGCTGGTCGACGCCGGGCGGACGGTCGTTCCGCATCTTGTCGAGGGCTATTGGAAGGACACCGGCCGCATAGACGACATGCTGGAGACGAATCGTCACCTCCTGGAGTCGGTCGAGCCGGACATCCGGGGCGAGGTGGACGCCGGCTCGACGATCGTGGGCCGGGTCGTCGTGGAGGACGGCGCGCGCCTGGTCCGCTCGACCGTCCGCGGGCCGGCCATCATCGGCGCCGGCACCACGTTGATCGACACCTATGTCGGGCCGTTCACGTCGATCTACCACTCGTGTCTGATCGAGGCGACCGAGATCGAGTACTCGATCGTGATGGAGCGGGTCACGATTCGCGGCATCGGGCGGATCGAGGACTCGCTGATCGGCCGTGACGTCGAGGTGGTGCCGTCCGAGGCGTTGCCCCGGGCGCACCGGTTCATGCTGGGCGACCACTCCCGGGTGTCCGTCGCCGCGACATGAGCACGGCGCTCGCCACGGTCGCCGCCGCCAGCCCGGCGGCGACCGCGAAGACGCTGTAGGTGACGCCGACCGGCCACGGCGACCACCGGCCGATCCCGGCCAGCACCGCGCCGGGGTGGGCGACCGGGACGCTGTCCCCCAGTGGTAACCAGTAGTAGGCGGCCACGCACCACAGGGCGGCGATCTGCATCACCCCGGCCGCCGCGACCAGCACGGCCGGCGCAAGGCGCGCGCGCCGGCCAAGCAGCCGGGCCAGCCCGAGCGCGATCACCACGGCCAGCCCGACCATCCCCTGGTAGAGGTAACGGCCCTGGATGGCGATGCCCCGGGTGTAGCGCACGTAGTCGGCGTGGCTGCGCTCGGCGACCAGCAGGTAGGCGAACACCGCCGGCAGGAGCAGGGCGACCGGGGCGAGCGCCCGCTGGATCCGGGGCTCCGGGCGGCCTGGCAGGGCCAGGCGTCCCCGCGGCCGGTGGGTGAGCGCGGCGAGGACGCACACGCCCAGACCGAGCGCCGCCGCGACGATCGCGACCGGAGACAGCTGCGGCGGTTCGAACATTCCCAGGCCGCCCCAGAACCGGCTGATGATCGTCCGGTAGAAGAACTCGTACCAGGTGAAGATCGACTTGGGGAGCAGGAGAGGTTCGCGCCGCGGCGGGTCGCTGTCCCATCCGTTGGGCTGGGCTGCTCCATAGAGCACGTAGTTGCGGACCCACCACCAGCCGCCACCGGCCAGCCCGAGCCCGGCCGCGAGCACCGTCGGCACCAGCGCCGGGCGCGCGCCGGCTCGGACGCCGGTCACCCAGGCCCTCCAGGAACGCCCCGAGGGGCCGTTCGGACTCGCTCGCCCCGCGCGCTCCCGTCGGCGAACCTCCAGGGCGCCTACTCCGTAGGCCGCGACGATGAAGACCACCATCGGGATCGCGAACGCCTTGGTCATCAGACCCGCCGCGTAGCTGAGTCCGACGCCCACGCTGGTGGAACGGCGGAAGTCGCCGCGGCAGACGCCGGCCAGCAGGACGGTGAGGATGCCGATCGTGAGCACGAGCAGCCCGTCGTTGTTGAAGCTGGAGCCGACCCGGGTCAGGCCGGGTACCGCCAGCGGCACGACGGCGGCGGCCTTGGCCACCGTGAGCGGAGCCCGCAGGCGGCGAGCGGCGGCGTAGGCCAGCAGTGGCAGCGGGAGCACGAACAGGATGTTCAGCAACCGCAGGACGTAGACCTGCCGGTCGTAGGCCCAGTGCGCCGAGCCCGGCAGGGCTTTGAGCAGGCCGGCGCCGATGAGATAGGGCAACGGCGGGTGCTGGACCATCTGGTTGGGCAGCCGGCCGTTCGCGACCGGCTGGTCGCCGCCCATGGCGCCGAAGGACAGCCGGCCGTCACGCGGCGTGGGGTCGATCGAGCCGAACGGAGCCGCGCCCGACGACCGTCCGCCCGACTGGAACATGAACGCGTAGCGCCCGATGTCGAAGTCGTCGGAGGTGGCCGCGACGCCCTGGGACATCTGGCGCTGCCCGGGCGCCGGCCAGCCCAGGTGGTGCTCGAGGGCGTAGACCATGTCGACGTGCTGCGCCTCGTCGTATCCGGTCCAGATCGGGTAGACGAGCGAGTAGGTCAGCAGCAGCGCGCCGTAGAGCGCGGTGACCAGCAGGACGAAGCCGGGGACCCGACGGCGCCGGCGCTTCGGCGCGGGCCGGGCGTCCGACCGTGCTGGTTCCGACCGTGCTGCTTCCGAGTGTGCTGGTTCGGACCGTGCCGCCGCGTCCGGGGCAAGCCCCGCGCCGCCGTCCGTCCCGCTGCCGGGTACGGAGGGTGACGCTTCGACATCGCGCGCGACGGTCATAGATCCATCCGTGGTTGGGCTCCTCATGGTCCGCGGCCGTGCCCGCCGGGGCCAGTGAACAGGCGGGGAGGTGAATCTGCCGCTCAGGTGACCTATGCCGACAAGAGTAGACGACAGCCTGAAGCGAGCCAGGTCACGGGCCGCGCCACGCCGGGGTCTGCCACACTCGGCCCCATGCGAGTGGTGGTCACGGGCGCCGGCGGACAACTCGGCGCCGATCTGTGCGCGCTTCTCGGTGCGCGGGCGGCGGCGGGGCCGGTCACGTCCTGGCGGGGCCTGACCCGCGCGGAGCTTGACGTCACCGACGCGGCGGCCATCCGTTCGGTCCTGGCCCAGGAAGCCAGGCTGGCCTCGCTCGCCCCGGGTGGCCTGGTCGTGATCAACGCCGCCGCCTGGACCGACGTCGACGGAGCCGAAAGCCAGGAGGACGCTGCCTACCTGGTGAACGCCACCGCGCCCGGACGGCTCGCGGCGGCCTGCGCGGCTCACGGCGCCCGCCTGATCCACATCTCGACCGACTACGTGTTCGGCGGGACGGCGGACAAGCCCTACGAGATTGTGGACCCGACCGGACCCGCCTCCGCCTACGGCCGGACCAAGCTGGCGGGCGAGGAGGCCGTCGCCGCGCTCGCGGCCGACGCGTACATCGTCCGTACCTCCTGGGTCTACGGAGCGTCCGGCGGGAACTTCGTCAAGACCATCGCCCGGCTGGCCCGGGAGCGGGACTCGTTGTCGGTCGTCGCCGACCAGACCGGCTCGCCGACCTGGTCGGCCGACCTGGCCCGAGCCCTGCTCGAGCTGGCCGCGGCCCAGCCGAAGCCGGGGATCTACCACTGCGTGGGCGGCGGGTCGACCACCTGGTTCGGCTTCGCCCAGGCCATCGTGGCGGAACTCGGGCTGGACCCGGCGATGGTGCGCCCGACGACCACGGAGAACTTCCCCCGCCCGGCACCGCGGCCGGCCTATTCGGTGCTGTCCACCCGGTCGTGGACCGACGCCGGCCTGCGCGCTCCCCGCCCCTGGCGGGAGGCACTGGCGGCGGCGTTCGCCGAGAGCGGCCCCCCGCTGCGCGGCTGAGGCTCCGGGCTGCCCGCTCCGCCGCGCGCGTGGGCTACGGTGGTCATCGTGACGATCGAGACCAGCGCCGCCGGCGCGGTGGCCACCCGTCCGAAGCGACCGGGAGAATGGGCGGAGCCCCCGGTCGCGGAGGGCGGCAGGTTGGCACCGGGCGGATCCGCGCCGGGCCGCGGCCGGGCCGTCCTTGTCTGCGCCGCGTGGCCCTACGCGAACGGCATGCCGCACCTGGGCCACATGGCCGGCTGTTACCTGCCAGCGGACATCTTCGCGCGATTCCAGCGAATGGCCGGCAACCAGGTGCTCATGGTCTCCGGCAGCGACGCCCACGGGACGCCGATCACCGTGCGCGCGGACGAGGAGGGTGTGAGCCCGGCCGACATCGTCAACCGCTACCACCCGGAGTTCCTCCGGATCTGGGCCGATCTGGGCATCAGCTTCGACCTGTTCACCTCGACCATGACCGACAACCACCGCGAGGTCGTTCAGGCGTTCTTCACCCGGCTGCGCGAAGCGGGCTACGTCTCCCCGGAGGAGACCGAGCAGTTCTACGACCCGGCGTCGCGGCGGTTCCTGCCCGACCGCTACGTCGTCGGCACCTGCCCGTTCTGCGGCTACACCGAGGCCCGGGGCGACCAGTGCGAGAACTGCGGGCGCACGCTCGACCCCGACATCCTGCTCGCGCCGCGCAGCAAGCTGTCCGGCGCGACCCCGGAGAAGCGGGCCACCACCCACTTCTTCCTGCGCCTGTCCGCGCTGGGCGACGACCTGCTGCGCTGGCTGGAGGGCCGCAAGGGCTGGCGCCGCCACGTCTACAACTGGTCGGTCCAGTTCGTCCGGGACGGGCTGCGGGACCGGGCCATCACCCGCGACCTGGAGTGGGGCGTCCCGCTGCCCGGGGACGAGCTCGGCCCGGGCAAACGGATCTACGTCTGGTTCGACGCGGTCATCGGCTATCTTTCCGCCACCAAGGAGTGGGCCGCGGCCAGCGGGGATCCGGAGGCCTGGCGCCGCTGGTGGGCCGACCCGGACGCCGAGGCGTACTACTTCATCGGCAAGGACAACATCCCCTTCCACACGGTGATCTGGCCGGCGATGCTGCTTGGGCACGGCGGCCTGAACCTGCCGACCGACGTGCCGGCCAACCAGTACGTGACCTTCGGCGGGGCCAAGGCGTCGAAGTCGGCCGGCATCGGCCGCGGGGTGCGCGAGTACCTCGACCTGCTCCAGCCGGACGCTCTGCGGTACGCGCTCGCGACCGTCCTGCCCGAGCAGAACGACACCGAGATCTCCGACGCCGACATCATCCGGCGGGTCAACGACGAGCTGATTGCCAACTGGGGCAACCTCGTCAACCGGGTCATGGCCCAGCTCACCAAGTTCTTCGACGGTGAGGTGCCCGGCGCCGGCGAGCTCGACGGGCCGCACGCCGAACTGCTGGCCAAGGTGGACTCGGCCCTCGAGCGGGTCGCCGACCTGCTGGGCCGGGTCGAGCTGCGGGCGGCGCTGCGCGCGGCGATGGACGCGTCGAGCGAGGTCAACCAGTACCTCTACCGCGAGGAACCCTGGAAGACGGTGAAGACGGACCGGGCGGCCGCGGCCCGGTCGCTGGCCACGGCGGTGCGCGCGATCGCCGGGATCAACACCGCCCTGGCGCCGTTTCTGCCGTTCACCGCGGCGAAGGTCGCCGCGGCGCTGGGCACCGGGCTCGACGAATGGGGCCGGCCGCCGGTGCCGGCCGGGCACCGGATCACCTGGAGCGGCGCCCTGTTCACCAAGCTCGACGCGGACGCCCTGGGCTGAGCGCCCGCCCGCGGCCGCGGCGCTCACCGTCGCTCATCGCCCGCCGGCGCCGCGGTCGGCCGGACCGCCGCGCCAGCTGGGTCCCGGCCAGGACCAGCGGGAACCTCCCACGGGCCCGGCGACTCGGGCGACCGGGGCGCCGGTCGGCCGCGCCGCCCCGCTGGACGGCGGGCCGGCCGACTGGCCGGAACCGGTGGCATCGGCGCGGGGGGTGGATCTGACGGGGGCGACGCGGCGGGCGGTGGCGGCGGTCCCGGCTCCCCCCGGAAGGCCAACACGACCTCCAGGTCGCCGAAGGCCTCGGTGAACACCACCCCGGCCGGGATGAGCCGGAGCAGGTCGGCTAGGTCGGCCGGCGCCGCGCCCGGCCGCAGCGTGATCGCGAAACCCTCGTTGAGCGACCAGGCGAACGTGACCGGGACGTGGCGCCGGGCGGCCCGGGGCGGATCGTCGCCGGCGGCACGCCCGCCAGTGGGCGGGCCACCGCTCGGGGGTGGAACGAGGTGGTCCCCGTCGACCGCCCCCGCCCGGTCCGGGTCCTGGGAGTCGTCAGGAGGGTCGATCGATGCTCGGCGCATGGACGTGTCCTTTCGGGTCAGGGAGACCGCGCGGCCGGCGGCGGATCAGGAGGAGAGGGAGCGGGGGCGTCGAGTCCTGGTAACGGGAACATGCGTTCGAGTATAGGTGCGGTGGGCGACGTTGTCCGCGACGGCGGTGGGAGCGGTGCCCGATGCCGGCCGCGCGAGAGTTGACAGGAGGCGGTTGACAGGCGGCGATGCGCCGGGAGACGGTCCTCGGAGGACGCGGCCGAGCCTCGGCGCTGACTGGTTACCGCCGCCGGGGTTCGGCCGCCGGCGCTCGGCCGCCGGGGTTCAGCGGGCGGGGTTCAGCGGCTGGCGACGGCGGCGTAGACCGCCGCGGTGAGCTGCGCGGTCCGGCGCCAGCTGAAAGTGCGCGCGTGCGCCCGGCCGGGCTCGGGGTCGTAGGCGCCCTCGGTCGCGAGGACGGCGGCGAGCGCGTCGGCCAGTGCGTCCGCGTCGGTGGGCGGCACGAGACGCGCGGCCTGGCCGGCCAGGCGCCCGAGGTTCTCCCGCACGGCGGGGATGTCGGCGGCGACGACGGGCACGCCCGCGGCCAGCGCCTCCAGCGGCGGCAGCCCGAAGCCTTCGTCGAGCGAGGGGAAGCACAGCGCGACGCTGCCCGCGACGACCGCGCGGGTCTGCTCGGCCGGCAGGTAGCCGGCGGTGACGACGCTGCCGGCCGGCAGTCCGGTCAGGTCGAGTTCGGGACCCCAGCCGTCCGGGCCGACGAGGACGAGCGCCGGCGCGTCCGGGATCTGGACGCGCAGGTCACGGTAGGCGCGCAGGAGCGTGGCGAGGTTCTTGCGCGGTTGCCGGGTACCGAGGAAGACCAGGTACCGCTGGGGCAGCCCGTGCGCGGCCAGCCAGCCGGGCTCGGGTGGCGCGGCGGTGAACCAGTCCTCCTCGACGCCGAGCGGTGTCGCGGTGACCAGGCTGGGGGGCAGGCGGTAGGTGTCGATGACCGCGTCGGCGACGGCTCGGCTCGGCGTCAGCACCGCCGCCGCCCGGCGCAGGCCCCGGGGCACCAGCTCCCGGTAGCGGGCCGAGTCGGCGCCGACTGTCCCGGTATGGGTGAGGTAGGCCAGATCGTGGACGGTCAGCACACCGCGGGCCCGGTGCGTCGGGCCGAGCACGAAGTTCGTCGCGTGGATGACGTCGGCCGGGCCGGTGAGCAGCTCCAGCGGCGGCGCCTCGGAACGGGCCCACGCCTCGCGCAGCAGCCGCGCCGGTACGCGCCGGGCGGCCGGGGTGACCCCGGGAGGCAGTTCGGCGGCCAGGTCGTCCAGCCCGCGCCAGGTGAACGCGGTCGCGGCGATCTCCAGCCCAGGGGCGCCCGGCGCGCCGGCGAGCAGTGCGAGCTCGCGCAGCAGCCGCTGGGTGTAGACGCCGATCCCGGTGCGCTGGCCGAGCAGGGGGGTGGCGTCGAGGACGACTCGCACCGCGGCCTAGCGGCCGTCGGGGGCGGGGCCACCGCCGGATGCGGGGCCACCGCCGGATGCGGGGCCGCCGTCGGGGGCGGGGCCACCGCCGGATGCGGGGTGGCCGCCGGGGGCGGCCCCGCTGGCCGGGGTGGGGGGGCCGTCGGGCCGAGGATCGCGGCCCGGCCAACCGTAGAGGTCGCTGCCGGCCGCGATCGCCCGCCACCGCCGCGCGAACGCCTCGTCGGAGTAGACAGCCGCGTGCGCGATCGCCTCGGCGGCCAGCCGAGCCCGCATCGGGTCCTCGGCGGCCAGCCGACGGGTGAAGGAGGCCAGCTCGGCCGGCGTGTTCCAGCGGTAGCCGTCCACGCCGTGGCGGACGATCTCCCGCTGCCCGGCCCGGTCGATGACAACCGGCACGCAGCCGCCGGCCATCGCCTCGACCGTCGTCATGCCGAAGTGCTCCGCCGTCCACGGGTGGCGCCGCTCGTCATCGCCGTAGCCGGTGGCCGACCAGAAGACCGAGCAGCTCGACAGCAGGCGCTCGACGGTCTCCCGAGGCGCGTTGGGATGGATCTCGACCGGCAGGCCGCGCGCGGCCGCCCGCACCTGCTCCAGGTAGGGCCGCTGGGAGGCCTCGCAGCCGCCGACGACGTGCATCCGCCAGTCCGGCAGGGCGCCGGAGCGGTAGAGCTCACCGAACCAGCCGACCATCTCCAGCTGGCGTTTCGCGTGCCCGAGTCCGGGGGCGAAGAACCGCCCGACGGCCAGGACCGCCCGCTCCCGCTCGGGCGCCGGCGTGAGGCGGGCCGTCTGGATCGGCGGGTAGAGGATCGGCGCGTCCCGGTGCCACAGCCGCCCGATCCAGTCCCGGGTGTAGCCGGAGTTGGCCAGCACGACCGAGTAGGCGTCCAGGAAGCCGAGATCACGTGGGTCGCGCAGCAGCCAGGGGAAGCGCAGCGCGGCCCGCGCCCGCGGGCTCTCGTCGCCCTCGCTCAGGCGGGCTCGGCTCACGGCCACGCCGAGCTGGCGGACGTCGGTGGAGTCGGGCCGGCCGTCGGCCGGGTTGAACGTTTCGCTGACCAGGACGAGCTCGGTGCCGCGTTCCGACGGCGGCAGCGTGACCGTCACCGGGGTGAACTCGGCGCCCACGTCGATCTTGGCCAGGGTGTTGCCGTCGAGGTCGCGCAGGGTGAGGTCGGTGGGCCCGGGAGCGCCCGGCCGTCCGACGTCGGCCCGCAGCTCCCGCTCGCCCTCGCCGGCCGCCACCGACAGGACGCCCTCGCCGTTCGTCCAGACCCACTGCCGCCGGCGCCCGCCCTCCGGCGGGTACCAGCCGGCTCCGTAGGTGACGGCCGGCCGCACCCCCCGCAGCACCGGCCCGGCCACCCGGATCGCGGCCTTGCGCCAGACCGGCGAGTCGTGGTCGGCCGGTGTCGGGAAGAAGCACAGGTAGGCGCTCCGGGCCGCCCGGGGCGCCAGCCGGCTCATGTAGGAGGCGTTGATGAACAGGTCGTAGTCCTCGCTGAGCAGCGCCAGCGACGCCTCACCCCGGTCGGGGATCTTGTGGAACACGCAGCCGCTCAGGTCCAGCCCGAGGTGGCGGCCCAGCGCCGCCAGGTCGACGTCGGAGTGGCCGAGCAGCTCGACCGCCGCCCCGTCGTCCGCCAGCACCTGGGCGATCATGGCGCTGTGGCGCTCGCCGCCGCCCATCGAGTGCCAGAAGCGGTTGTAGATCGCCGCCCGGACGCCCGTCGCGCGGACGCCCGTCGCGGCGCCGCCCGTCGTGGCGTCGTCCGTCGTGGCGCCCTCGGCTGTGGTCACCGGGAGACCAGCCAGCGCGTCAGCGTCCGCCGGCGGACGGTCGCCCGGGCGCCCATCGCCCGGCGCCTGGCCAGCATTCGCGGCAGTAAGCGCAGGTAGGAGGCGGTCACCCGCAGCCGCAGCAGGGTCGGGCGCAGATCGGGCCGGGACCGAGCCACCAGCGCCTGGCGCACCGTCCGCAGCGCGATGGACGCCGTGGTCAGCGGGTAGCGGACAGCCGCGCCCAGGGCGATGCGGGCCGGCGCGTCCTTGGTCAGCATCAGCAGGCGGTTACGGTCGGTGTGGAAGACGAACAGCGGCGACCACTCGACGCTGGAGGCGGAGTGGACGTGGCGCAGCACCGCGCTCGGCACGTAGCGGATGTCGTAGCCGAGCGCGCGGATCCGCCAGGACAGGTCGGTGTCCTCGTAGTAGAGGAAGAAGTCGTCGTCGAACCAGTCGAGCTCGCGCCCGATCGCGGTCCGCAGCGCCATCCCGTTCCCGCAGGCGGTGAACACCGGCTCCGGGGCGGCGAACTGGCCGGTGTCGACCTGCTGGTAGCCCCGGTCGGCGCCGTAGCCGTCGGTGAGGACGATTCCGCCCACGTTGTTGATCACGTCGACCCGGGGGACGAGGCCGTCGACGGTGATGGCCGCCGTCTGCTCGCTCGGCCCGGCGGGCAGTTCGGCCGAGCCGCCGTCCCAGGTCAGGGTGACGGTCTTGGCCGCCTCGGCCACCCAGGTGAACTCGACCGTCACCGGGCCGCCGTCCGACGATGTCGTCTCGGGCAGGGGAACGCAGAGCTCGCCCTCGCCGCGGGTCCAGAAGAACGGGGCCTTCGCGCCGCCCTCGGCGCCGAAGGTCAGCTTCTCCCAGAGCACCTCGCGCAGAGCCTCACGGCCGTCGACCCGGACCGAGGTGACGCGGACGCCCAGCTCGCGCGGGTCGTGGGGCCCCGGGGTGAACGTCGGTGTGTTCAGGCGCAGCCGCAGGAAGCGGGGGAGGAAGACGACCTTGCCGGTGACCGCGCCCAACCGCTCGGCCGCCGGGTCGGCGGAGCTGTCGGCGGAGAGGGATCCGTCCGGGGAGACGTCCCCGAAGGGCGCGACCAGCTCGGCCAGCCAGTCGGGCTCGGGCACGGCGTCATTGTTGACCAGCACCGCCAGGGGGGTGGTGACCTGGCGCAGGGCGAGGTTGTTCCCGCCGGCGAAGCCCAGGTTGGCCCCCGACTCCAGCACCCGGACCCACGGGTAGCGGGTGCGCAGGAGCTCCAGCGAGGAGTCGGCCGAGGCGTTGTCTACGACCCAGGTCTCGAAGGCGAACCCGGTCACCTGCTTGGCCAGCGCGTCCAGGCAGGGCGGCAGCAGATGGGCGCCGTTCCAGTTGACGATCACGACCGTGGCCAACCTGCCGCCCTCCGCGACCGGGGGCTTCGCCCATTCTCCCGGTCGCTTCGGGCGGGTGGCCAACCTGCCGCCCTCCGCGACCGGGGGCTTCGCCCATTCTCCCGGTCGCTTCGGGCGGGTGGCCAGCGGCTCACCGCCGGCCGCCGCCGACGGGCCGCCGGCCGCCGACGGAGTGCTCGCGGCCGCCGGTGCCGTCTCCTGATCCCCGGTCACCTGGTCCCCGGTCTCCTGGTCCCCGGTCACCGGCGGGCCCGCGCGGAGTAGTCGACCCGGATGAGGCCGCCAGGCTGCGAGCCGCTGATCCCGAACAGGTCGTCGAACCGGCGGATCGTGACCGGCGCCCCGGTGATCGCGTCCGAGACGTGCACGCTGATCGCGAACGCGCCCAGCAGCTCCGGCAGGGCGGGCACGGTGAAGTCGACGGTCAGCCGGCCGGGCCGGGCCGGGAAGCCGCCCGGTGGGCTCTCCATCAGCCAGACCGGGATCTCGCGTTCGCCCACGGCGTAGACATGCAGGTAGAGCTGCTCGGGGGTGCCCTCGTCCAGGTCGAGGTCGACCGAGATGGCCAACGGCTGGCCCGGGGCGAACTGGACCCGATCCTCGCCCCCGGGGCGGTCGCTGAAGTGCACCGCGACCGGGCGCGCGACGGCCATCTCGTGATGGACCGGCCCCTCGGTCGGCAGGCTTCCCAGCCGCTGGCGCAGCACCCGGGTGCCGACGTCCGGCGGGCCGTCGAAAATCATCTTCCCGGACTCGAGGACGAGCACCCGGTCGCACATGCTCTCGATCAGGTCGAGCGAGTGGGTGACGAACAGGATCGTCCGGCCGGCGGCCCGGAACTCGTCGATCTTCGCGAGGCACTTCTTCTGGAACGCCTCGTCCCCGACCGCCAGGACCTCGTCGACCAGCAGCACGTCCGGGTCCACGTGCACGGCCACGGCGAAGCCGAGCCGGACGTACTGGCCCGAAGAGTAGTGCTTCACCTCGTCGTCGATCTTGTGTCGCAGCTCGGCGAAGTCGACGATCGAGTCGAACAGCTCGTCGATCTCGCGCCGGGACAGACCCAGCAGCGAGGCGTTGAGGTAGACGTTGTCGCGGCCGGACAGCTCGCCGTTGAACCCGGCGCCCAGCTCCAGCAGCGAGGCCACCCGGCCCGGGACCTGAACGTCGCCGGTGGTCGGGCGCAGGATGCCGGCCAGCACCTTGAGCAGCGTCGACTTGCCCGAGCCGTTCGCGCCGGCCAGGCCGACGGTCTGGCCAGGCTCGATGTCGACGTTGATGTCGCGCAGGGCCCAGAAGTCGTCCCCGGCGGCGCCCCGGCGCCGGACGAGCCGTTCCTTCAGGCTGGTCGCCCGCTGGTGATAGGAGACGAACCGCTTGCTGATGCCGTGGGCGCGGATCACCCCGACGCCCCCGCCCGCGGGCCCGGCGGCCGGCTCGGCCAGAGCGTCGGCGGGACCGCCGCCCGCCGCGCGGCGCGGCGGCGGCCAGGGGGAGGCGTCCTCGGGGCCGGACGGGACCAGGCCGGCCGGCGGCGACGGGGGCCGGGCGGGCGATGACGGGGGAGTCGGCACGGCTAGAGGTCCTCGGCGAAGTCGGCCTGCAAGCGGCGGAACACGTAGACGCCGAAAGCCAGCAGCGCCAGTGAGATCGCCCCCGCGATGGCGAGTTTTTCCAGGTAGAACATGTACCCCGGGTCGGCCAGAATGAGCTGGCGCTGCCCGTTGACCATGCCGTAGGGCTGGTTGTAGATGGCCCGCTGGAAGGTCGTGACCACCGGGGCCATCGGGTCCAGGTAGTAGAGCCAGGTGGCGCCCTTCAGCTCCTTGCTGACCAGGCTGACCGAGTACACGATCGGGTTCACCCAGAACCAGGCCAGCAGCGCGACGTCGAGCAGGTGCTGCGTGTCGCGGTAGCGGACGTTGAGCGCGGACACCAGGATCGCCAGGCCGATCGTGAAGATCATCGCGACCGTGAACGCCGGCACCAGCAGCAGCAGCTGGGCGCCGATCAGGCTGTAGCCGAGAACGAGGATCACGACGAACAGCACGGCCAGCTGGAGCAGGAAGTGCACCAGCGCGAAACCCACCGCCGACAGTGGCAGCACCGGCAGCGGGAAGCGGACCTTCTTCACCAGGTTGGCGTTGAACACGACCGACCCGCAGGCGCCGGAGACCGCGCCCGAGAAGGCGTTCCACACCAGCAGGCCCGACATCAGGTAGATGCCGAAGCGCGGCACGTTCGACTTCAGGACGACCTGGAAGACGAAGGTGTAGACGACGAGCAGCAGCAACGGGTTCGCCAGCGACCAGGCGAAGCCGAGCGTGGAGCCCTTGTACTTGACCTTCAGGTCCTTGCGGATCAGGTTGCGCAGCAGCTCCCAGCGCACCCGCGTCTGGGCCCGGCCGCGCTGGCCCAGGTCGGACGCGGGGCGGCCGTGGGCTGGGCCGCGATGGGCCCCGATCGAGCCGCGCTCGCCGAGGGATGCCGCTGAGTGCGCGTCGGTCAGGTTCGTCACCGACAGCCTTCCGTCATCAAAGCCTCGCCTACCCGCCACCGAATCGTCACGCTTGGGGCCGTGACGTCCCCCCGCCGCCGCCGCTCGGGCGACGACTCTCCGGCACCAGGCCATATCCGGTACCCGGCGGCCCGAAGCCGGTTCATAGTATCGGGCCGTCCAATCGACTCCGGTCGGCCGCCCACCGGTGGACGGTGAGCGCCCACCCGGAGCGCCCCGGCGGCCCCAGGCCGTCACCCGCGCGCGGCCGACGGGCCCCGGTCACCCGGACCCGTCCCGGTCGCGGGCGTGTACGTCGCACCATGGAGGACGCTTGTTCACCGACGTCCGGCTGCGTGAGGTCTGGTCTCTGCTGGAGTCCGGCGGAGCCGAAGCGCTGACCCTCGATGTGTTCGACACCCTGCTGTGGCGGACGGTCCCCGAACCCAAACACGCCTTCCTGCTGCTCGGCCAGCGCCTGGCCGACGCCGGCGCGCTGCCCGACGCGGTCACACCGGGCCAGTTCGCCCGGCTGCGCGTGCAGGCCGAGCACCAGGCCCGGCTGCGCAGCCAGAAGATCCGCGGCACGGCCGAGGCCCGGCTGGACGAGATCTGGACCATGCTCCTGCCCGCCCTGCCAGGCATCGAGAGCGTCAGCGACCTCATCAACGCCGAGGTCGAGCTGGAGCGGGAGGTCTGCCGGGCCGACGTGGCCGTCGCCGAGCTGGCCGAGCGGACCCTGGACAAGCTCGGCCGGCCGGTCTACCTGCTCTCCGACACCTACTTCTCGCCCGACCAGCTGCGCCGGATCCTGCGCCGCCCGGAGCTGGCCGGCATCCCCTTTACCGGCGTGTACTGCTCGTCCGACGCCGGGGTCAGCAAGAGCGACGGGCTGTTCACCCACATGCTCGCCGCCTCCGGCCTGCCCCCGTCGCGGGTGGTCCACCTGGGGGACCACCCGGTGGCCGACGTCGAGGGCGCCCGCGAGCACGGCATGGTCGGCGTCCACTACAAGAAGTACAGCTCGAACCTCAAGGAGATCCTGAAGCTGGAGGGGCTGCTCGCCGCGCCCAGCGACGAGAGCCCGATCGACCGGGCCGCCGGCGACTACGGCTCGACCGCGCTGCGGGCCCGGGTCCTGCACCGGGCCGACGCGGCGGCCGTCCCGGCCGGGCTGCGCCGGTACTGGGAGGCGGGCGCGGTCGTGTTCGGGCCGGCCTTCGCCGGCTTCGGCGACTGGGTGGCCGAGCGGGCCGTGGCCCACGGCGCGGACGGCATCCACTGCCTGATGCGCGAGGGCGAGTTCCTCTCCCGGGTCATCGAGGCGCCGGCCGAGGACGCCGGCCTGAAGGTCTCGACGCTGTGGGCCTCGCGCCAGGTGTGCGCGCTGGCCAACGTCTTCGACGGGACGCCGGAGGAGCTGCGCGGCTTCCTCGTGCGCCGCCACGCCCCCAGCGTCGGCGGGCTGCTGGCCCAGCTCGGCGTCGGCCTGGAGGAGGTCGCGGGCCTGTCGGCCCTGGCCAACAAGCGGCTCGACGTCCCCGGCCTGCTGGACGACACCCTGGACGCGCTGTGCGGCGACGACCGGGTGCGCGGCGAGATCGTGATGACCGCGACCCGGCTGCGCGAGCGCTTCCTGCGCTACCTGGACCGGGAGTTCGGGGACGCCGGCCGGGTCGTGCTCGTCGACCTGGGCTGGGGCGGGACGATCCAGCGGCTGCTGACCCGGCTGCTGCGGGCCTCGGGCCGCTCCTACGAGCTGGTCGGGCTCTACCTGGCCACCAACGTCTCCGCCCTCGACCACCGGCTGGCCGGGCTGACGCTGGAGGGCTACGTCGCCTCGGGCGGCGAGCCGGCCGGGCTGTTCGGGCAGGTCATGCGCAGCCCGGAGGTGCTGGAGCAGATCTGCATGCCCGACGTCGGCTCGCTGACCGGTTTCGAGGCCGACCTCACCCCGGTGCTGGGGGAGAACTCCGTCTCGCGGACCCAGGTCGCCCAGCGGGCAGCCGTCCAGGACGGGGTGCTGGCCTACCAGAGCGAGTGGCTGCGCTACCGGCGGGGCGAGACGGCGATGCCGTCGCTGGCGGAGGCCGGGGCGCGCACGGCGGCGCTGCGGTCGCTGGCCCGTTTCGTCGCCCGCCCGACGACGGAGGAGGCATTCACGTTCGGTTCGTGGGCGCACGACGACAACTTCGGGTCCGACTCGTCCGAGGGGCTGCTGCCCGACCACCTGCTGCGGCGGATGGCCTACCTGACGCCGGCGGATCTCGAGAAGATCCCGATGCAGGAGCTGTACTGGCCGGCCGGGGTGGCGGCGGCCTCCAACCGGTCGCTGGCCGTGGTCTCGGGGCTCGCGGCGGCGGCCGGGATCGCGGCCGAGGAGGTCTCGCCCGAGGCGGCCGCCGGGCCGATCGAGGTCTACGCGGACCTGGGCGCCGACTTCGTCAACGGGCCGAAGGAGACCGCGCTCACCCGGTCCGGGCGGGACGGGCTGTCGCTGGCCCGGCTGCGGATCGACGCGGTCGGGGCCCGCCGGCTGCGCATCGACCCGGCCGGGCGGCGCGGGCTGCTGCGCCTGGACTGGCTGACGCTGGCCTTCCACGTCAACAACGCCCCCGACCCGTACACGATCACCATCACCTCGATTCCGGACACCCCGGAGCTGCGGGTGGTCGGGGCGCGGGTGCTCCAGCCGAACCTGATCGAGATCCTCGGGGACGACCCGCAGCTGATCTTCGTTGTCGACGGTGGACGGCATCCCGCGCTCGGGGCGACCTATGCCGTCGACGTGGAGATCGCCTTCGGCTGGCTGGGCATCCGGTCCGAGCCACTGGCGGCGGTGGCGTCCGCGCCGGCCGGGCCGGGGCTCGCGGCGGTGACGCCGCTGGCCCGCCGGGCCGCCCGGGCGGTCCGGCGGGAGCTCGGCGGAGGCTGACCGGGCCGGCCGGCCGTTGATCGGGCCTCGCGGCGCCGGTGGTACACCGGCGGTTCGGGGCGCGGTCGCCAGAAGTCGTGGGAAGACCATCGTCGGGCAGCACCAGAGCGGATCGGGACAGGTAAAGGCGCAGTGGACGAGGACACGGGGAGCCGGCCCCCCGCGGGGGGCGGACGGGCTCGGGACGCGGGCTGGCCGGGACGGCGCCGACGGCGGCTCGATCCGAGCGTCCCGGACGGCCCGGCTGACACCGGCGGGAACCCCGAGGGCGCCGGCGGCGCTCCTGGCGACCGGGGCGAGCGCCCGCAACCTTCGGCGCCGGACGCGCTCGGGCCGGCCCCCGACGGCGTGGGCGAGCTCTACCAGCCGGTCGGACCGGCCGCGGCGGGCGACGACGCCTTTGGCGCGACTGCCGGCTCCGCCGACGAACCGGGACCGGCGGTACGGCCGTACGCGGCCTACGAACGCCGGCCGGCCGTCGAGGAGCCCCCGCCGTTGGACGTCGATCCCGTCGTGGGCGATCCGGCCGCGTTCTTCGGGACGGACGAAGCCGACTACAGCCGCCCCGCGCGCTTTCCGACCGTCGCCCCGAGCGAGACGCCAGAGGCCGTCGACCTGGGCTTCTTCGAGCCCGAGCCGCTGGCGGAGCCGGCGCCGACCGGGTCGGGGGCGGGTTGGGCGGAGCCGGTGCTCTCCGACGCCGGCGCTGGTGCGCCCGGGGAGACCGAGGTGTGGCCGGAGGCTGGTGTCCCACCGGAGGAGGCCGTCGACCCGGCCGGCCTGGCCGACCCGGTCGACGACACGGACCCACCGACCGCCGCGCTCGGCCTCGGCCTCGGCGTCCCGCCCGCCACGCCCGGCTCGGTGGGCTCGGGCTCAGCAAACTCAGCGGGCTCAGCCGCGCCGTCCGTGCGGCCGGTACCGCCGGTCGCGCCGGGGTCCTCGAAGCCGTCGTCGTGGCCCGCGCTCGATCCGACCTTCGCCGCCGGTCCGGTCACCTTCCCGCGCCCGGGCGAAGGCGGCCGGGGAGGCGGATACGAGGAGTCGCCGACCCCGGCTGACGGCCCGACCGCGGCCGAGCCTGAGCCGGTCGTCGAAGAGCCGATCGTCGAAGAGGCGATCGTCGAAGAGGCGGCCATCGAAGAGCCGGTGGCGGTCGAGTCAGCCACCGGGGAGCCGGTCGTCGAGGAGCCGGCCATCGAAGAGCCGGCGGCGGTCGAGTCAGCCACCGGGGAGCCGGTCGTCGAAGAGCCGGCCATCGAAGAGTCGGCGGCGGTCGAGTCAGCCACCGAGGAGCCGGTCGTCGAGGAGCCGGCCGCGCGGGAGCAGGCTCCCATCGAAGCGCCCGGTCCGGTGGACGGCGGCCCGACCGCTTCCGCCGGCGCGGACACGGCGAGCGGCACCGCCGCGTCGGCCTCGGCGGCCGGCGTGCTCGCGCTTGTGAAGGGAGCCGGTGAGGATCCCTCCGACGTGGGGGCGATGGCCGCCGGGCCGCTGCTGCTGCACTCGCTCACCGAGCTGCGTGACGTGTGGGTGCCCCTCGTGACCGCGACCGACCCGAGCTCCGTCGCCGAGATCGGCTCAGAGACGGGGATCACCACGTCGCTGCTGTTCGAGCTGCTGCGCGTCCGCGGCGGCGGGCGGCTGCTGATCGTGGATCCCGATCCCGGGCTGGAGCCGGCGGATGACGGGCCGGTCAGCGTCGAGGTCGTGCGGGGCTACAGCCCCCAGGCGCTGGAGGGCCACGCCGTCTGTGACGCCTACCTCGTCGACGGCGACCACAACTACCCGACGGTGCGCGGGGAGCTCGCGGCCATCGAACGGGCCAGCCAGGAGGCCGGCCGCGACCACATGCCGCTGATAATCCTGCACGACGTCGGCTGGCCGGCCGGGCGGCGCGACCAGTACTACGCCCCGGATCGGATCAACGAGGCGGAGCGTCAGCCCCACTCGTGGGACGTCGGCGTACGGGTCGGTGATCCAGGGGCGGCGCCCGGCGGCTTCCGCGGCGAGGGGGCGTTCGCCTGGGCGCTGACCGAGGGCGGCGACCACAACGGCGTCCGCTCCGCCATCGAGGACTTCATCGCCGCGCGGGAGCATCTGCGGCTGCATGTGGTCGCGCCGGTGTTCGGGCTCGGCGTCCTAGTCGACCGCCGCGCGCCCTGGGCCCGCCGCCTCGAGGGGCTGCTGCGCCCGTGGACCGACAACCCGCTGCTGGCCCGGCTCGAGCGCAACCGGCTCGAGCTCTATCTGGCCGTGATCAGGCTGCAGGACGAGGCGTCAGCGCTGGCCCGGCGGCGCCAGCGGGAATGGACCCGGCTGGAGGCCGAGCGCGGCGAGCGCGCGGCCCGCGAGTTGGCTCTGCTCGACCGGGTCGCGGCGATGGAGCGGGAGCTCGCCGCCGTCCGGGCCGAGGCGGACGGGCTGCGGGCGGTCATCCGCAACGAGCCGGCGGTGGCGAAGGCCGCGCGGCACGCCCGGGACGCCTGGCGGCTGAGCCGGGGTCAGGACGTCGACGCGATACCCGGTGAGCGACCCCGGGAGGCGCTCGGGTCGACCTCGTTCGCCCGGGAACTCGCGCGGCAGGCGCGCTCGGCGCTGCCGGAGCGGCAGGGGAGAGGCTGACAACCGTCCCGGGCCGGGGGCCGGGATCGGGCCCGGCCCGGGGGGCCGGCCCGGGGGGCCGGCCCGGGCTGAACCCGGGCCGGCTCTGGGCCGAATTCGCGCGGTTTCCCCGCCCGGCGCGCCGCGCGTCCGTCCGCGCTCAGGCGGTCGACGCCGCGGCCGGCCCGGCCCGCCAGGGGCACCACACCGTCGCGGCGCGGCCGGCCGGCCACCCGGCCGAAGCGACCGGGAGAATGGGCGGAGCCCCCGGTCGCGGAGGGCGGCAGGTTGGCGAGGGGAAGCCGCTCGCCCGGAGGTAACTGGTCGGCGGGATGAAACTGCCCGGTTGCGTGAGGGGTACCGGCTGCGTGAGCGGGCTGTCGTCCGGCTCGAGCCAGCCCGTCGGCCCGGACGGGGACGGAGCGCCGCCCGGACCGGACGCGCCGGGCCGCGGCGGCGGACCGGCCGGGTTGCGCCGAGACGGCAGCAGGACACCCACCCCGCACGCGAGCGCGACGAGAAGCGTCAACACGCCAGCCGCCCACAGCGCCTCGGGCGGCCAGGGCGACCACAGCGACATCGACGCCCAGGCCTGGTGGATGCCGCCACCGCGCGGCATCCAGAAGTGGCGCAGCGCCAGGCGGGCCGAGTACAGCTGCAGCACCGCCGCGCCAACCAGAACGACGGCCGGCGCCCAGCGCGCCACCCGCCGCCCGAACGCCTCCGTCCCGGCGCCGATCACCACCGCGAGCGCGGGCAGGCCGGCGAACAGGTAGCGGCCGGCGATCCCGGTGATGTAACCCGTGTCCCGGAAGTGGTTCGCCGCCTGGTCCGTCATCAGCAGGAAGAGGATGACCGTCGGACTGATGAACAGCGCTCGGTCGAGGCGGGCGCCCCGGCCGGGCGCCCGCACCAGGCCGAGCACGCACAGCACACCCACGGCGATGGTCAGGCTGAGCGTCAGGTTCCAGGGCAGGTTCACCTCGAACCAGCCGAACGCCCCCCAGAATCGCCCGACCGTCCCGTGGTAGACGTATTTCGAGAACTCCGACCAGCCGCTGATCTTCTTGCCCGGCGGGAAGCCAGGGGTGTCGGGCTGGAAGGCGTGCCAGCGGACCACGTTCACGACCCACCACCACCCGCCGGCCGCGATGGTCAGCACGGCCGCGACGGCCAACGCCACGATCGGGAACCCGGCGCCGGCCCGCCGGGCGCGGCCGGTGGCGGCGCTCGGATAGGTCGCACCGAGCAGGAACGGCGCGGTGTCGGCGCTCGCCGGGTCCGCCCCGGGCCGGTCCTCGGGAGGCGGGGGCGCCCAGGCCGCGTCGGCGGCCCGCGCGGCCGATCGGGCTCGCCGCCAGCCGACGAGGTAGGCGGCGCCCACCAGCGGGATCAGGGCGATCGCCAGGGACTTGGTCAGCAGGCCGGCGCCGAGGAACAACCCGGTCCAGATCGCGGTGCGCACCGAGGTGTCGCCCCGCAGGATGTGCGCGACGGTCAGCGTGACCAGCGCTCCCCACAGGGTGAGCATGCCGTCGTTGCTGACGACCGAGCCGACGTGGGTCAGCTGTGGCACCGCCAGCGGGAACAGCGCGGCGACCGTGGCGGCCCGGCGACCCAGCCCCAGCGCGCGCGCCGTGGCGTGGACCAGCAGCGGCAGGGGCGTGATCAGCAGGGCACTGATCAGGCGTAACAAGCCGATCGTCACGTCCCAGCGCAGGTCGCCGCCGGCGCCGGGCAGCGCCTTGAGGACGAGCGCGCTCGTCCAGTAGTACAGCGGGGGATGCTGGACGATCTGCTGCACCTCACCGAGCGGCCCGTTCGCCGGCGCCAGATCCCGCCAGGCCGGGCGCTCGTCGCGCGGCGGGGCCTGGCTGGCCGGGATCGGGCCGTTCGTGAGCGTGTCGCGGGGCCCGCCGGCGCCGAACGGCGAGACCAGGATGGCCGCCGCGCCGTCCGGGGTGACCTTGACGTTGCCCGGGTGCGGCCAGCCCTGGCCTTCGACCAGGCGCATCACGGCGTCGGCGTGGTTCGGTTCGTCGGCCGCGTGGTACTGCGGCGCCAGGACCGACCAGCAGGCCAGGGTCAGGCCGAACAGCGCGGTGATCAGCCAGATGGTGGGCGGAGTGTCGCGCAGCGTGCGCACCGGCCCGAAGCGAGGCGGCGGGGCGTCCCGTTCGGTCATGTCGTTCCTCGTCGCGGCCCCGGTGGCCGCCAGCACAACGCTCACCAGGTCAGCGCCGTGAAGGCCCCGGCCTTCAGGCCGGGGAGGAAACGGCGTCTGTCGCGGGGCATTCGGTCGCCTTTCCCGAGTAGGATAATGACATGTCCCGCTACCGGCTCTACCCGACGCCTGAACAGGGCGCGGGAATGGGGACGCACTGTGACCATGCGCGGTTTGTGTGGAATCTCGCCCGGGAACAGCATGGATGGTATCGGCGGTCGAAGGGGCCGGCGCCGAACTTCGCTGCCCAGTGCCGCCAGCTGACCGAGGCGCGGGCCGAGTCCGACTGACTGGCCGGCGGTAGCATCATTGTTCAGCAGCAGGCGCTCAAGGATTTCGCCACCGCGATGGCGAACTTCTTCGCCGGCACGCATCGCCGGCCCGGGTTTCGAAAACGAGGCCGGCACGAGGGATTCCGTGTTGTCGCGGTGAAACCGTCGGACGTCCGGACGGTGAACCGGCGCTGGTCGGAGGTTCGGGTCCCGAAGGTCGGCTGGGTGCGCTTCCGCCGCTCCCGCGCCGTTCCGGCGGCGCGGTCGTACCGGATCACCCGGGACAGCGGCGGCCGGTGGCATCTCGCCTTCGCCGCGGCCCCGGAGCCGATCCCGGCGCCGGGAACAGGCAGCGTCGTCGGGGTGGATCGTGGGGTGGCCGTGTCGGCGGCGCTTTCGACCGGGGAACTGCTGTCCTGTCCCGGCTTGCGGCCGAAGGAAGCCGAACGCCTGGTCCGGCTCCAGCGGCGTTTCGCCCGGACGAGGCCCGGGTCGAACCGGCGGGCGAAGCTTAAGGCCCGGATCGGCCGGTTGCGGGCCCGCGGGGTCGACCGGCGCAAGGACTGGGTGGAGAAGACCTCCACCGGTCTGGCCCGGCGGTTCGATGTGATCCGGGTCGAGGATCTGCGTATTCGGAACATGACCCGCTCGGCCCGCGGGACGGTGGCCGAGCCGGGGAGGAACGTGCGGCAGAAGGCCGGGCTGAACCGGGGTATGCTCGCCCAGGGCTGGGGCCTGCTGGTCGAACGCCTGGAGCGGAAAGCCCCCGGTCGTGTTGAGAAAGTAAGTCCCGCGTTCACGAGTCAGCGTTGTGCGGCCTGTGGGCAGGTCGCCCGGGAGAACCGTGAGAGCCAAGCGGTCTTCGGGTGCACGGCCTGCGGCCACGTGGACAACGCGGATGTGAACGCGGCCAGGAACATCGCGGCGGGGCATGCCGTGACCGCGCGGGGAGGCGTCGGGTTGCCGAAGCCGGTGAACCGCGAACCTCAACACGCGACGCCTCCCTTGCTGGTGGGTGTTGAGTAGTTGGAATCCCCCGCGTTCACGTGGGGAGGATGTCAATCTGCCGGGCGACCTTTTCTCCTCGGCGGGCCCTTGCCGTGCGCGCGCTCGTCCGCCCGCGGGCCAGTGTCATGCTACGAACGCCGGATGGTCGGCCCGCACCGGGGCCTCAGCGCCAGGAGTCGACGGTGCCGACCGGGCGGGCCGGTGAGCCCGCGACGATCGTCTTGGCCGGAACGTCCCTGGTCACCATGGCTCCGGCCGCGACCACCGCGCCCTCACCGATCGTGACGCCCTTGAGGACGACGGCGCCCGTCCCGATCCACACCCGGTCCTCGATGATCACCGGCGCGCTCATCGGCTGCTCGACGCCGTCGACGGTCATCGGGTGGAAGTCGTTGTCCAGGATCTGGGTGTCCCAGGAGATCGTGCAGCCGGCGCCGATGCTGACCCGCTCGCGGACCAGGATCTTCGCGAAGCCGTTGACATTGGTCGAGTGCCCGATCTCCAGGACGCCGGAGTCGATGACGATCCGTGAGCCGCGCTGGAGGGAGACGATCCCCTCGCAGCGCAGCCGTCCCTCCGGGTGGATCCGCAGAACCGTCGTGTCGGCCCGGCTGGACAGCCCGAAGGGCCCCAACCCGATCCGCAGTGCCGCGCCCTCGGCGAACTCGACCCGCTCGTGGCCGTCCAGAACGGTGGGCGATCCGATCCAGATCGGCTGCCTGTGGGCGAGCGGGTAGCGCAGGCCGGCCACGAACGACCGGGCCGAGGTCTCCCGGCCGGGGCGCAGGTCGCGCACGGCGCGGGCGTAGTCGCGCAGGTCACCCCGAAACGTCGTCACCGGCTCAGGGTAGCCGTCAGGTGTGACACCGCCGCGGGCGACGCGGGATGGGTGCGCGGAGGGTGCCCGCGGGTGGCGGCCGGGGGCGTGCAACCCTGTGGGGGCGTCCGGGCCCCCCGAGGGCCGGCCGGACGCGGCCGAGCCACGCGCACGGCGCGGGCTCGGCTCCCGGCGACAGATGCCGGGAGCCGGCGGCGGGGCACCGACGCCGGCACAGCGGAGCCAGGCACGACGAGCGGGAGCAACACCGACGTGAGCGTCAGCGCGATTCGACAGCCAGACAACGTGGTCACTCCGGCGGCGACCGCGCTCGACGATCCCGGAGCAGCCGCCGAGGCACGGCCGTACGTGACGGTGGTGCTGCCCTGCTACAACGAGGCCGCCCACGTCGTCCTCGAGCTCGAGCGGATCACCCGCGCCATGGACGCCAGCGGCTACGCCTACGAGCTGCTGGTCATCGACGACAAGTCGACCGACAACACCCTCGGCGTCCTGCGCTCGGTGGCGACGCGGTTCCCGAAGATGCGGCTGATGCCCTTCCGGCGCAACGGCGGCTCGGGCACGGCCCGGCGCATCGGGACCCAGGAGGCTCGGGGCCAGATCGTCGTCTGGACCGACGCCGACATGACCTACCCCAACGAGCGGATCCCGGAGTTCGTCCGCTACCTGGACGACAACCCGGACGTCGACCAGGTCGTCGGCGCCCGGACGACCGAGGAGGGCACCCACAAGTGGGCCCGGGTGCCGGCCAAGTGGTTCATCCGGATGGTGGCCCAGCGGCTGTCCGGCATGCGCATCCCCGACCTGAACTCGGGCCTGCGGGCGTTCCGGCGGGACGTCTCGCTGCCCTACCTGCGGCTGCTGCCGCCCGGGTTCTCCTGCGTCACCACGATCACGATGGCCTTCCTGTCCAACCAGCACCCGGTGGACTACATCCCGATCGACTACGCGAAGCGGTCCGGGAAGAGCAAGTTCCACCCGTTCCGGGACGCCCGGCGCTACATCCTGCAGGTGCTGCGGATGGTCATGTACTTCGATCCGATCAAGGTCCTGATGCCGGTCGCGCTCTGGATCATGGGTCTGGGCTTCGTCAAGCTGATCGTGGACCTGGTCCGTTACGACCTGCGGGTGACCACGTCGACGCTGCTGGCGCTGCTGATCGGCTTCCAGATCGCGGTCCTCGCCCTCATCGGTGACCTGGTGGCCCGCTCGCGCAGCGACCACTGAGCGCCCGCGCCGCGCCCGCCGTGCCCGCGCCCCTCATGCGGATCACCATCGTCGGCCCGGCCCACCCGTACAAGGGGGGCATCGCCCAGCACACGACCGAGCTGGCCCACCGCCTGCGCGCGGCCGGCCACGAGGTGACGATCGAGTCCTGGTCCGAGCAGTACCCGGCTCGTCTCTACCCGGGCCAGCAGAAGGTGGCCGAGCCCGAGGGCGAGCCGTTCGAGCCCACCTGGCACCCGCTGTCGTGGCGGCGTCCCGACGGCTGGGCCCGGCTGGGCCGCCGGTTGGCCGGGCGGGCCGACGCCGTGGTGCTGGTCGTCGTCACGCCGGTCCAGGCCCCGGCCTACCTGGGCATCCTGGCCGGCTTGCGGGCTGGACGGCGCCGCCGGAGGGACGGGAGCGCCGGGCCTACCCCGGCCGTGCTGGCGCTCTGCCACAACGTGCTGCCGCACGAGCGGCGGCGGTTCGACGTCCCGCTCACCCGGGCCGTGCTGCGCCGGGTCGACGCCGTCCTGGTGCACACCGAGGCCGAGGCGGCGCGGGCGCGGGAGCTGACGCCGCGCCCGGTCGCGCTGGCCCCGCTGGCCCCGCACTTCGCGGGAGCATCGAGGCCTGGGCCTGGGCCTGGGCCTGGGTCGGGGTCGGGGTCGGGTGGCGAGGCGGAGCGGGAGCTGAGCGGGCGGCTGCTGTTCTTCGGTCTGGTCCGGCCCTACAAGGGGCTGGACGTGGCGTTGCGGGCCCTGGCGATGGCTCCGGCGGACGTCACGCTGACGGTGGCCGGGGAGTTCTGGGGCGGGGTCGAGTCCACCGAGGCCCTGGTCGACAAGCTGGGCCTGGGCGACCGGGTGGACCTACGGCCCGGGTACGTGGCCGCCGCGGACGTGCCGAAGCTGTTCGCCGACGTCGAAGCCCTCGTGCTGCCCTACCGGTCCGGGACGGCGTCGCAGAACGTCGATCTGGCCTTCCATCACGGCGTGCCGGTGATCGCGACCACGGTGGGCACGCTGGGCGAGCGGGTGCGCGACGGCGTCGACGGGTTCCTCGTCCCGCCGGGCGACGCGGACGCGCTGGCAGCGGCGATCCGGCGGCTCTACGAGCCAGGGCGGTGGCGGGCGCTGCGCTCGGCCGTCCACTCGGCGGACCCGGCTGTGGCCTGGGATCGGTATGTCGAGACGGTTGTGAGCGCCTTGAGTGGTGAGATCACGACCGTCCGTTAGTATCACTTTCCGTGCGCGTTCAGACACGGGGACCCCAGCTTGCCTACTCCGAGATCGAAAGCCGGGCGCTCGACGAACCCAGGCGCCGCCGGAAGGCGGCGAAGATCATATCTGTGCTGGGCCACTTCCTCGGCCGGGACTGCCTCGACGGCCTGCGCGTGGTCGACGTCGGCTGCTCGGCCGGCTACATCTGCGACGCCCTGAGCCAGGCCGGCGCGACGGTGACCGGCCTCGACATCGACGTCCCCGGCCTGCGCCGGGCGGCCAGCCGTTTCGGGGACCGGGTCGATTTCGTCCGCGCCGACGGGTCCCAGCTGCCCTTCGGCGACGCCGCGGTCGACGTCGTCGTGCTCAACCACATCTACGAGCACGTCGTCGACCCCGACGCGGTGCTCGCCGAGACCCGGCGGGTGCTGCGCCCGGACGGGGTGGCCTACCTCGGGCTGGGCAACCGGCTGTGGGTCCTGGAGCCGCACCACCGCCTGCCGTTCCTGTCCTACCTGCCGCCGCGGCTGGCCGACGCCTACCTGCGGGCGACCGGGCGGGGCCAGCACTACCACGAGCGCTACCGGGCCCGGCCCGCCCTGCGCCGGATGGCCGCCGGCCTGCACCTCTGGGACTACACGCTGCCGGTGCTGGCTCACCCGGAGGCGTTTCGCGCCGACGGCGTCCCGCCTGGCGTCGACCGGCTGCCGGCCGCGCTGACGCGTCTCGCCCTCCCGCTGCTGCCGACCTACATCTGGGTCGCCACCCGCTCGCCGCGGGGGCCAGCCGGGGCCCGGATGCGGGTGTCCCCGGCCTACCTTCCGCCGGTGCTGGACCTGCCGGGGGCTCGTCCGGGGGCGGGCGTGCCGCCCGCCGCTGGCGCCCCGGCCGCGCGGCGGCGACGCGCGCGGTGAGTGGACCCCTGGCCGGCGGTGGCACCCCAGACGGGCACACTGTGGTCCATGAGTACGTTGCGCTCCACGGGTACGACGGGTACGACGGGTACGACAGGTGCGTCGCGGTCGGCGGGAGCGGGCCCATCGCCTGGCCCGGGACGCACTTGGGCGCGGGGAGCCGGCGTGACCAGGGATGACGCGATCGCCTACGTCGGGCATCAGGTCCATGTCATGCGCCGGCGCGAGGTCGGCACGCTGCTGGGCTGGGCGGGCGAACTGGCCGGGCGGACCCTGCTCGACGTGGCCGGCGGCGACGGCTACTGGGCCGGCCAGGCCGTCCGGCGGGGCGCGCGGGCGGTGTGCCTCGACATCGCCCGCCGCAAGCTTGAGTTCGGCGCCCGGCTGCGGGACCATCCGGCGCTGGTCGAGGGGGACGCGCTGCGCCTGCCCTTCCCCGAGGGGTCCTTCGACGTCGTGATGTCGGTGTGCGCGATCGAGCACTTCGACGACGGGCCGGCCGCCCTGGCCGAGATGGCCCGCGTCCTGCGGCCCGGCGGTGACCTGGTGATGTCGGCGGACGCCCTGACCCGGGCCCACCGCTGGCCGGAGCTGATGGACAAGCACCGCGAGCGATACCACGTCAAGAACACCTACGAGGGCGACCGGCTGGCCAAGATCCTCGACGACGTCGGCCTGACCGTGCAGCGCCAGACCTACATGTTCCGGTCGGAGCGGGCCGAGCGGCTGTACCTGGCCCTGTCGGCCCGCGGCGGGCGGCTGGGATGGAACGCGGCCGCGCCGCTGTCACCGGTCGTCGCGCTCTCGGACCGGCGCACGCCCGACGCGACCGGCAGCGTCGTGCTCACCCACGCGCGCAAGCGGGAGCCGTAGGCCGCGCTCGCGCGCCGTCCACTGGCTGTGCGCCCACCGGCCACCCTGCCGCCCTCCGCGACCGGGGGCTCCGCCCATTCTCCCGGTCGCTTCGGGCCACCGGCCACCCTGCCGCCCTCCGCGACCGGGGGCTCCGCCCATTCTCCCGGTCGCTTCGGGCCACCGGCCACCCTGCCGCCCTCCGCGACCGGGGGCTCCGCCCATTCTCCCGGTCGCTTCGGGCCACCGGCCACCCTGCCGCCCTCCGCGACCGGGGGCTCCGCCCATTCTCCCGGTCGCTTCGGGCCACCGGCCGCCCTGGCGCCGGGATGGTGGTGGGAGACTGACGGGTGTGCGGGTCGGTCTGATCGTCGAGCAGCTGCTCGGTCCGGTTCCCGGGGGGACGGGACGGTATGTGGCCGAGCTGGGCGCGGCGCTGGCGCGTACCGCCGGGAGTGGCGACGCGGTCGAGGGCTGGTCGGCCTGGCACCGCGACGTCCGTCCGGCCGCGATCGACGGCGTCGACGGCACGGACGGCCCGCGGCGGCTGCCGTTGGGTGCCCGGCCGCTGGCGCTGGCCTGGGAGCGGGGCCTGGGGCCGGTGCCGACCGGCGTCGACGTCATCCACGCGCCGACCCTCCTGCTGCCGCCGCCGCCCGGCCCGCTGGCGCCCCGCTTCGGCGGCCGTCGGGACGTCGGACTGATCGTGACGATCCACGACGCGGTGCCCTGGACCCACCCGGAGACACTGACCCCGCACGGGGCGCGCTGGCACCGGGCGATGGGGGAGCGGGCCGCGCGCCACGCGGACCTGATCGTCGTCCCGTCGGCGGCCGTCGCCTCCGATCTGGGCCCGCGTCTCGACATCAAGCCGGACCGGCTGGCCGTCGTCCCGCTCGGCGTGAGCGCGGCGGTCACGACCGTCCCGACCGACGCCGACGCCCGGGCCGCCCGGCTGGGGCTGCCGGCTGGGCCCTACCTGCTGACCCTGGCCACCCTGGAACCGCGCAAGGGGCTCGACGTGGCGCTGCGGGCGCTGGCCCGGCCGGAGGCGCCGACGGTGCCGCTGCTGCACGTCGGCCCGCCCGGGTGGGGCGGCACCGACCTGGCCGGCGAGGCGGCGGCCGCCGGGCTGCGCCCCGAGCGGGCCTGGTCACTGGGCCGGCTGTCCGACGCCGATCTGGCCGTGGCGCTGTCCCGGGCGGCGGCGCTGCTCGTCCCGAGCCGGGCCGAGGGCTTCGGGCTGCCAGTCGTCGAGGGCATGGCGGCGGGCGTGCCGGTGATCGTCTCGGACGTCCCGGCGCTGGTCGAGGTGGGCGGGGACGCGGTGGTCACCGTTCCGGTCGGCGACGAGAAGGCCCTGGCTGTCGCCGCGGCCGCGGTCATCGACGATCCGGCGGCCCGGGAGCGGCGCTCGAGCGCCGGCCGGGCGCGGGCGCGGGCTTTCTCGTGGAATGCCGCGGCGGCCGAGGTGTGGGCGCTCTACCGTCGAGTGAGTGGCCGCCCGGCCGTCGCTGCCCGGCCGAGAGGTCCGGCGTAGTGTTGCCAACAGAGGCTCGAGAACAGTCAGTCGAAAGGAGCGCCGTGGGACCACGGGTGCTCGTCGACGCGACCGCGGTTCCGGCGGACCGCGGCGGCGTGGGTCGTTATGTCGACGGGCTGGTCGCGGCATTGGGCGTGACCAGCGCCGATCTGGCTCTGGTGTGCCAGCGGGCCGACTGCGAGCGGTACGGCCGGCTGGCGCCGAACGCGAACATCATTCCCGGGCCGGCCGCCATCGCGCACCGCCCGGCCCGGCTGGCCTGGGAGCAGACCGGTCTGCCGCTCGTGGCCGAGCAGGTCAACGCCGAGGTGATCCACTCTCCGCACTACACGATGCCGCTGCGGGCCAAGCAACCGGTCTGCGTGACCATTCACGACGTCACCTTCTTCACCGAGCCGGAAATGCACACGGCGGTGAAGGGGACCTTCTTCCGGTCGGCCATGCGCACGGCCGTCCGGAAGGCCGCGCGGATCATCGTCCCGTCGAAGGCGACCCGGGACGAGATGGTCCGGGTGCTCGAGGGCGATCCGACGAGCATCGACGTCGCCTACCACGGCGTGGACACCTCGACGTTCCACCCGCCGTCGGACGCCGACCGGAGCCGGGTGAAACTGCGGCTCGGGCTGGGGGAGCGCGACTACGTGGCCTTCCTCGGCATGCTGGAGCCGCGCAAGAACGTGCCGAACCTGATCCGGGCCTGGGCCGAGGCGGTGCACTGGCGGGACGACCCGCCCGCGCTGGTCCTGGCCGGCGGGTCGGGCTGGGACGACGACGTGGACGCGGCCGTCGTGGCGGTGCCGTCCCATCTTCGGGTCATCCGCCCGGGTTATCTGCGTTTCTCCGACCTGCCGGGCTACCTCGGTGGGTCCCTGCTGGTCGCCTACCCGTCCCACGGCGAGGGCTTCGGCCTGCCGGTGCTGGAGGCCATGGCCTGCGGGGCGCCGGTTCTCACCACCCCCCGGCTGTCGCTGCCGGAGGTGGGCGGGGACGCTGTGGCCTACACCCAGCCGGACGTCGACTCGATCGCGACCGAGCTCTCCGCGCTGCTGGACGACGCCGAGCGCCGCCAGCAGCTCGCGAGCGCCGGGCTGGCCCGGGCCCGGGAGTTCACCTGGGCGGCCAGCGCGGAAGCCCACCTGGCCAGCTACGCGCGGGCGGTCGCCGAGACCTGAGCCCGCCCGAGGCCGGGCGGAGTCGACGGCGGGGGAGTAGGGGACATGGCCAGGTCGGTCGCGCGGATCCCGGGGTCGAAATCGATCACCGCTCGGGCGCTGTTCACCGCGGCGGGGGCAGCTGGGCGCAGCGTGCTGCGCCGGCCGCTCGTGTCGGCGGACACGGAGGCGTTCGCCGGTGGGATCGCTGGGCTCGGCTTCGCCGTCGGGATCGCGGACGACGCTTGGACGATCGACGGGAGCCCGGGCGGGCCGCCGTCCGCGCGGGCCACCATCTACTGCGGGGACTCCGGGACGACCTCCCGGTTCCTGCCGGCTCTGGCGGCGGTCGGGCACGGTACGTACACGCTGGACGCCAGCGCGCAGATGCGGGCCCGGCCGATGTCCCCGCTCCTCGGCGCCCTGCGGGCACTGGGGACCTGGGTCGAGGCGGCGGACGGGGACCGGCTTCCCGTCGTCATCACCGGCGGTGGGGCGCGCGGGGGGGAGGTCACGCTGGACGCCGGGGTGTCCAGCCAGTTCCTGACCGCGCTGCTCCTGATGGGGCCGCTGACGAAGAACGGGCTCACCATCCACGTAACCGATCTTGTATCGGCCCCCTACATCGACCTCACCCTCGGGGTGATGCGCGAGTTCGGCGCCGTGGCGGAGCGGGAGGGCTCGACCTTCCGGGTCGCGGGCGGCGCCTACCAGCCGCGGGACTACCTGGTCGAGCCGGACGCCTCGGCGGCTTCGTACGCGTTCGCCGCGGCGGCGGTGACCGGCAACACCGTCACGGTCCCCGGTCTGGGGACCCGTTCGGCCCAGGGTGATCTGCGGTTCGCGACCGAGGTGCTCGCGGCCATGGGCTGCCGGGTCGAGGCGGACGAGTCGGCCACCACCGTCACCGGGCCGGCGGTGCTGCGCGGTCTGCCCGAGGTGAACATGCGCGACATCAGCGACACAATGATGACGCTGGCCGCGATAGCGCCTTTTGCTGATCGCCCGACCCGGATAGTTGACATCGCGAACACCCGGGTGAAGGAGTGCGACCGGATAGAGGCGATGCGGCGCAATCTCGTTGCCTGCGGAGTGGTGGCTACGGCTGGGCCGGACTGGCTCGAGATCCAGCCCGGGCAGCCGCGGCCGGCGCTTCTCGAGAGTTTCGATGACCACCGGATCGCGATGTCGTTCGGGGTTACCGCCTTGCGGGCGGACGGAATAGCGGTGACGAATCCGAGCTGTGTCGGAAAGACGTTTCCCGGCTTCTACGCGGAGTTGGCGCGGATCGCCGCGGACTGGACGAACTGACCGCGCTGGGCGAACTGACCGCGCTGGGCGAACTGACCGCGCTGGGCGAACCGCCCGGACTGGGCGAACCGGCGGGACCCCCAGGTCGGGCCGCTTCATGGCCCGGCTGGTAGCTCCGCCCGTAGCATGGACGCATGCAACGGTTCGACGGCTGCGTTCCTGACCTTCGGACGGCCCGGCTGTGACGGCGGATGCGCCGCCGAGCCGTCCTGTCCTTCTTACCGTTGACGACGATCCCAGCGTCTCGCGGGCGGTGGCCCGGGATCTGCGCCGCAGGTACGGCGAGAACAATCGCGTGGTGCGCGCCGAGTCCGGCGAGCAGGCGCTGGACGCGCTGCGAGAGATCAAACTGCGCGGCGAACAGGCCGCGGTGATCCTGGCCGACTACCGAATGCCGGGGATGAACGGCATTGAGTTCCTTGAGCAGGCGATGGACCTGTTCCCGGCCGCGCGGCGCGTTCTCCTGACCGCGTACGCGGACACGGACGCCGCCATCTCCGCGATCAACGTGGTCGATCTCGACCACTATCTGCTCAAGCCGTGGGATCCGCCGGAGGAGAAGCTGTATCCGGTCGTCGATCAGCTGCTCGACGCCTGGCGGGCCTCCGACCGCCGTCCGCTGCCCGGAATAAAGATCATCGGTCACCGGTGGTCCGCTCGGTCCTACGAGGTCCGTGACTTCCTGGCCCGCAACCAGGTGCCATACCGCTGGTTCTCGGCCGACGAACCGGAGGGCGACCGGCTGCTGGGCGCCGCCGGGCTGACGGCCGACGCGCTCCCGGTCGTCATCGGAGTGGACACGATTCCGCTCGCCGCGCCGTCGGACACCGAGCTCGCGGCCTGTGCCGGCCTGTCGACGGTCGCGTCCGCCGACTTCTACGACCTGATCGTGGTCGGCGGGGGGCCCGCCGGTCTCGGGGCCGCCGTGTACGCCGCCTCGGAGGGGTTACGGACCGTTCTGGTCGAGCGGATGGCCACTGGCGGGCAGGCTGGCCAGAGCTCCCGGATCGAGAACTACCTGGGCTTCCCGGACGGAGTGTCCGGCGCCCAGCTGACCGACCGGGCCCGGCGCCAGGCGGTCAAGTTCGGGGCCGAGGTGCTGACGACGCGGGACGTGGCCGCGCTGGAGGCCAACGGCCCGGCGCGCGGCGTCCGGTTCGCCGACGGCGGCCGGATCGACGGGCACAGCGTCATCCTGGCGACGGGGGTGTCCTACCGGCAGCTGGACGCGCCTGGGTTGTCCGAGCTGACCGGCCGCGGCGTCTTCTACGGCTCGGCGCTGACCGAGGCGGCGAACTGCTCCGGTCAGGACGTCTACATCGTCGGCGGCGCGAACTCGGCGGGGCAGGCGGCGGTCTACTTCGCGCGCCACGCACGGTCGGTCACCATGATCGTTCGGGGACCGTCGTTGCGGGACTCGATGTCCCAGTATCTGATCGAACAGATCACCGCGATTCCCGAGATCACCGTGCGTACGTGCCATGAGATCGTCGCGGCCCGCGGCGGCGAGCATCTCGAGGACCTCACGATCCGCGACAACGACGCGGGAACGACGACGACGGTCCCGGCCCAGTGGTTGTTCGTCTTCATCGGCGCGGCGCCCCGGACCGACTGGCTTGACGGCGTCATCACGCGCGACGACAAGGGGTTTGTCGTCGCGGGACCCGACCTGGTCGTCGAGGGGGAGCGACCCCGGGGCTGGTCCGTCGACCGCGATCCCTACCACCTGGAGACAAGTCTGCCCGGTGTCTTCGTGGCCGGCGACGTCCGGTCCGACTCGGTGAAACGGGTCGCCTCCGCGGTGGGGGAAGGCGCCATGGCGGTCATGCTCGTACACCGGTACCTGGAGAAGAGATGACTGACGACGCATCCGTTCCGCCGGCGGTGACCCGGGAGCAGTTGCCATGTGACATCGATGAGCTGCGTCGTCTGTTCCTTTTCGAGAAGCTCGACAGCGATCAGCTCAGGTGGCTCTGCGAGCACGGCCGCGTGGAGCTGTTCGAACCGGGCACCGTGTACGCGGAAGGCGCCGCCGCCACCTGTTTCTATGTCCTGATAGAAGGCGCGGTCGTCCTGACCCGGCGCGTCGGCGGGGACGACGTGGAGACCAACCGGACCGCTCAACCGGGCGTCTACGGCGGCGCCTGGCAGTCGTATCTGGGTAACCAGGTCCCGCAGGTCTACAACAACTCGATGCGGGTGACCGTCCCGTCCCGGTTCTATGTGCTCGACGCGGCGCTCTTCGCGCAGATGATGCGGGAGTGGTTCCCGATGGCCCTGCACCTGTTGGAAGGGCTCTTCTTCGGGATGCACAACACGCAGCAGGTCATCGGCCAGCGCGAACGCCTGCTGGCGCTCGGCTCGCTGTCGGCCGGGCTGACGCATGAACTGAACAACCCGGCCGCCGCCGCCGTTCGCGCGACGTCGACGCTGCGTGAACGGGTCAGCGGCATGCGGCGCAAGCTCGGCCTGATTGCCGATGGGGCCTATGACCCGCACACCCTCACCGCCCTCATCCACATGCAGGAACACGCGGCGGAACGTGTCGCCAAGGCACCGACGCTGACGCCGCTCGAGGCCAGCGACCGCGAGGACGAGGTCAGCGACTGGATGGACGACCACGGCATCTCCTCCGGTTGGGATATCGCGCCTACCTTCGTGGCGGCCGGCCTCGACGTGGAATGGCTCGACCGGGTCGCCGCGAAGGTGACGGGGGAGACGCTCGAGGGCGCGATTCGCTGGCTCGGGTACACCATCGAGACCGAACAGCTGATGAACGAGATAGAGGACTCGACAACCCGCATCTCGACCCTGGTCGCCGCGGCAAAACAGTATTCACAGATGGACCGCGCGGCCTACCAGACGGTGGACATCCACGAACTGCTCGACAGCACCCTGATCATGTTGGCACGGAAGATCGGGGACGGGGTCACCGTCGTCAAGGACTACGACCGGACGCTGCCGAAGATCCCCGTCTACGCGGCCGAGCTCAACCAGGTCTGGACGAACCTGATCGACAACGCCGTGGCCGCCATGGACGGCCGGGGAACGCTGACGGTGCGGAGTCTGTTCGACCGTGAGCACCTGGTGGTGGAGATCGCCGACACGGGCGCGGGCATTCCCCCGGAGATTCGTGACCGAATATTCGAACCCTTCTTCACCACGAAGGCGGTTGGTGAGGGCACGGGCCTGGGGCTCGACATCTCCTGGCGCATCGTGGTCAAGAAGCACCACGGTGACCTGACGGTCTCCTCAGAGCCCGGGAACACCCGTTTCCGGGTACGGCTGCCGATCCGCCAGCCGAGCCGGGCCGAGTAGCTCAGGTAGGGACGGCCCCCCGGTGGGTCCTCCCGCTGGCCGCATGGCCGACGGGCTGGCGGATCCTGGAAGCTGGATGGCAAGACCCCAGCCGGCCGAGGAGCCGATCGTGACCGCCACCGCAGGGACCGGCGCCAGCCCGCCACGCGGCCCCGGGCGCGCCGGCGTGCCCACGGCGCCCGGCGTGCCCACGGCGCCCGGCGTGCCCACGGCGCCCGGCGTGCCCACGGCACCCGGCGTGCCCACGACGCTCCCCGCGCCCACGACGGCCAGCGGGCCCGACGGGCGCCGGCTGCCCCCGCCCGCGTTCGGCGGGCGGATGTGGAAGCAGGTCACGCACCTTCTGCTGGACCTTCCGCTCGCGATCCTCGGCTTCGTCTGCGCGATCACGATGATCACGCTCGGGGCCGGGCTCGCGGTGACCCTCCTCGGCCTCCCGGTCCTGGCCGGCGGTCTCGCCCTGTGCCGGCTCCTGGGCCGGCTCGACCGGGCGCGCGCCCGGTCCCTGCTGGGTGTGGACATTGCCGAACCGTCCTCGCCCCGGCGGCGCGGCCGGTCGCTGATCTGGATGTGGTCCGTCCTCGGGGACCCGGTCGCCTGGCGCAGCGTCCTGTACGCCGTGATCAGACTGCCGTGGGGGATCCTCGCCTTCGTCGTGATCCTGGTCGGCCTGGTGGTCGCGTTCCCGCTGCTGCCGTTCCTGGTCCGGGCGGGCGTCGCGGTCGACGCGGCCATGACCCGGGCCTTGCTGTCGCCGTCGCCGGTGACGGAGCGGCGGATCGTCGAACTCGAAGCCGACCGCGGCGCCGTCGTGGACAGCGCCGCCGCGGAGGCCCGGCGGATCGAGCGCGACCTCCACGACGGCGCGCAGGCGCGCCTGGTGAACCTGGCGATGGGCCTGGGGCTGGCGAAGGAGGTTCTCGCGGCCGATCCCGACGCGGGGGCGCGCATGGTCGACGAGGCGCACAGCGAGGCGAAGCTCGTCATCCGGGAGCTGCGTGACCTGGCCCGCGGCATCCAGCCGGCGATCCTCACCGACCGCGGCCTGGGCGCGGCGCTGGACTCGCTGGCCTCCAGCTGCCTGGTTCCGGTCGCGGTCGTGGTCGAGCTGCCCGGGCGGCCCGTCCCGGCCCTGGAACGGATCGCGTACTTCACCGCCGCCGAGCTCATGACGAACATCAGCAAGCACAGCGGCGCGCGCTCGGCCCGCCTGGCCGTGCGCCGCGTCGGCGGAACCCTCGAGATAGAGGTCACCGACGACGGCCGGGGCGGCGCGTCGGCCACGCCCGGTGGCGGTCTCGCGGGGCTGGGCGAGCGGCTGTCGTCGGTCGACGGCGAGCTCGAGGTGGACAGCCCACCCGGCGGTCCGACGGCGATCCGGGCCCGCCTGCCCTGGCGGGCCTGACCCGCCGCGGGCCGGACCGCCCCGCGAACCCGAACAAACATCCGCCGCGGGCGATGTCCGAGCCGCGCGCTACCGTCAGGGTGACGATTCGGGACGCGAGCCGCTCCCGTTGGGCACGACCCGGGTGGAGGATGTGCTGGAACCAACGGCGGGTGACATGCCCAGTCTGACGGAGACCTCGGCCGACATCCGGGTCGTCGTCGTGACCTTCCGGTCCGGGGAGGTCATCGGGCACTTCCTCGACTCGCTGGCCAAGGCGACGTCTCGGCGGGTCGAGGTAGTCATGGTCGACAACTCCCCGGCGCTGGACGCCGGGACGTCGGCCGCCGCGACCCGTCCCGAGGTCACCCTCATCCGCCCGGGCCGCAACCTCGGCTACGGCGCCGGCGCCAACCGCGGCGCCCACGGAGCCGCGACCACCTGGCTTCTGGTCGCCAATCCCGATCTTTCGTTCGCCCCCGGGGCGGTGGACATACTGGTGGACGCGGCCGATCGGTGGCCCCGGGCGGGCGCGCTGGGCCCGGCGATCGTCAACCCGGGCGGGGTGCTCTACCCCTCGGCCCGGGACCTGCCCTCGCTCGGCCGGGGGGTGGGCCACGCCCTGTTCGGCTGGTGCTGGCCGGCCAACCCGTGGACGGCCTCCTACCGCCGGGAGCGGCGCGATCCTGTCGAGAGCGAGGCCCAGTGGCTCTCCGGCGCCTGCCAGCTGGTGCGCCGGGACGCGTTCGCTGAGGTCGGAGGCTTTGACGAGTCGTACTTCATGTTCATGGAGGACGTCGATCTCAACCGGCGCCTGGGCCTTGCGCAGTGGCGGATGATCTACGTGCCGGACGCGCGGGTCGAGCATCTCGGCGGCCACTCGACGAAGCGGCGATCCCGCCGGATGGTCGTCGCCCACCACCGCAGCCTGTACCGCTATCTGTGCCGCCAGTACTCGGCGCCGGCCCAGGCGCCGTTACGCCTGCTGCTCGGCGTGGGCCTCGCCGCGCGGCTGGCAGTAGCGCTCGTGTTCGCCCGGGACAGCGCCGGCGCGGCGGTGACCCGCTCGGCCGCGGTCCTGCCCGACCACGACCAGGCCGCTGGCGGGGCCCCCGGCGAGGTCCCGGGCCAGCCCTCCGACCAGCCCTCCCAGCCCTCCGGCTCACGTCCGGTGTAGCAGGTCGCGGAGGCGGGCGACCACGACCGACACGGTGCCGGGTGAGGCATGCCGGTCGCTGCTCACCTCGTCCACGACGGACCGGACCCGGCTGCCCGCCGTGCCCGCGACCAGGTGGTCGAGCGCGGCCGCGGTCTCACCACCCGGCCCGGTGGCCTCCAGAACCGCGCGGGTAAGCCCGGCCTGCGCGGCCACCAGCTCCGCGCGCAGCGAAGTGCGCGCGAGCAGGTCCCAGTGGGACTCCTCGATCATCGGATCGCCGCGCGCCTCACTGATCCGGTCGGCCAGCCGCCCGAGGCCTAGCCTGGCGCCGGCGGCGACATAGATCCGCAGGGCGTCAGCCGGCTCGGCGTCATGGGACAGCGCCACATCGACGATCTCCAACGCCGGGCCCATCGCCGACAGCCAGGCCACCAGCCGAGCCGTCGGCTCCGGCATCCCCCGCTCGGCCAGGCTCTCGGCCCGGCGCATGACGTCGGCCAGGGCCCGCTCGTCGCCGACCTCCACCATCGTGTCGGGGTAGGCGGCGGTCACCTCAGCAATGCCGTCCCGGTATCGGGCCAGCTCGGCGTCGATCCGGGTCGGCCAGGCCCGCCGGCGCAGAATCCACAGCGCGCTGTCCTCCTGCAGGACGCGGGTCGCCAGCATGGTCTCGACGGCGGGATCCTCGCGCGGCGCCCGCCGGGGAGCGGCGCCACGCCCGCGGCAGTAGTCGTCGACCGCGGCCCAGACGCCGTCCAGGCCGAACAGGTCGCGAGTGATCAGGAAGGCCCGGGCGCTGTCAGCCGGGGAGGCACCGACGAGCTCGGCCAGGCGGTCGACGAACGGCCCGCCGGCCCGGTCGACGATCTCGTTGGTGAGCCAGGTCGCGATGATCTCGCGGCGCAGCGGATGGTCGTCGATACTCGGGCCCATCGCCGTGCGCGGGCCGGCCGGCAGGTAGCGGTCGAGGGCCCCGGCGACGAGCCGGTCGTCGGGCAGGTCGGAGGCGAGCAGCCGCCGGGCCAGATGCCGCTTGGCATAGGCGTGGATGATCGCGATCTCGGGCCGGGTCAGCCCGCGCCCGTCGGCGCGGCGGCGGCGCAGCGTGGCGTCGTCGGGGAGCCGGTCGACGTTCGGGTCGATCTCGCCGTCCTCGACCAGCCGGCGCGCAAGCCGGGTGAGCCGGTCGAGCGACGTCTCGGCGTCCCGCTCGGCCACGGACAGGGCGAGCACCTGGCGGGCGGCGTCGCCGAGAACAAGGTCGACGACGTCCGCCGCCGCGGCGGCGAGGATCCGGTCGCGCTCGCCCGCCGGCAGGTGGCCCGCGCGCACGGCGAGATCGAGACCGATCTTGAGGTTCACCTCGCGGTCGGAGATGTCGACGCCGGCCGAGTTGTCGACGAAGTCGGTGTTGCACCGGCCGCCGGCCAGGCAGTACTCGACCCGGGCCGCCTCGGTCAGGCCGAGGTTGCCGCCCTCGACGACGACCCTGGCCCGCACCTGGCCCGCATCGACGCGCATCGCGTCGCGCGCCTTGTCGCCCACCGCGAGGTTGTCCTCCGCCGTGGCCTTGATCCAGGTGCCGATCCCGCCGTTCCACATCATGTCGACCGGGGCCGTCAGGATGGCGCGCACGACGCCCGCTCCACTGAGGCTGTCCTCGGCGACCCCCAGGGCGTCCCGCGCGGCCGCGCTCAACGTGATGCTCTTGGCCCCGAGAGCATGGACACCCCCGCCGGGGGAGATCAGGCGGCGGTCGTAGTCGTCCCAGCCGCTGGCGCCCAGCGCCGCGAGCCGCGCCCGCTCCGCGTGGGACCGCGCCGGATCCGGATCGGGGTCTAGGAAGATGTGCCGGTGGTCGAACGCGGCGACCAGCCGCAGCCGCCGCGAGCGCAGCAGCCCGTTGCCGAACACGTCGCCCGACATGTCACCGATACCGACGACGGTCAGCGGCTCCCGGTCGACGTCGACCCCGAGTTCCGCGAAGTGCCGGCGGGCGGCCTCCCACGCGCCGCGCGCGGTCACCCCGAGCCGTTTGTGGTCGTAGCCGGTACGACCGCCCGAGGCGAACGCGTCGCCCAGCCAGTAGCCTCGCTCGCGCGCGACCGCGTTGGCCAGGTCGGACAGCGCGGCGGTGCCCTTGTCCGCCGCGACGACCAGGTAAGGATCGGGGGGATCGTGGCAGACGATCCCCGCCGGCCGCGCCAGCCGCGGGCCGTCGCGGTTGTCGGTCATCGCCAGCAGCGCGCGCATGAACGCCGCGTAGCACTCGGCGGTGTGGGCGCCCGGGTCCAGACCCGGGCGGCCCCGCCGGACGACGAAGCCACCCTTGGCGCCGTCCGGCACGATCAAAGCGTTCTTCACCCGTTGCGCCTTCATCAGCCCGGCGATCTCGGCCCGCAGGTCCTCGCCGCGGTCCGAGGCCCGGATGCCGCCGCGGGCCACCGGCGCGCCGCGCAGGTGCAGCGCGTCGAAGAACGGGGTCGAGACGAACACCTCGGCGAACGGGCGCGGCTCGGGTAGCCACGGCAGTTCGGCCGGTCGTAGCTTGACGGCCAGCGGCACGCCGGCCCGCCCGCGGTAGAAGGTGGTGCGGGTCGTGGCCAGGACGGTGTCGCGCAGGCGGCGCAGGACCCGGTCGACGTCGGCGACGGTCACGTCGTCCAGCCGCCGCTCCAGGTCGGCGGCGAGGTCCATCGCCGCGGCCGGGTCACCTCGGCCGGGGTCCAGGCGGGCGTGGAACAGCGCGACCAGCGTCCGCGCGTAGTCCGGTCGTTCGGTCAGCGCCCGCCGCGCGAAGTCGATGTCGGTGGGTATCCCGGCCAGCTGCACGAAGCGGACCAGCATCCGGACCAGCCCGACCTCGGCCGCCCTCAGCCCGGCCGTCAGGACCAGGCTGTCCATGGCGTCGCTGTCGGCCTCGCCCCGCTGGCCGGCGCCGAGGATCGCGCGGATGGCGCCCATCGCGCGGATGGCCTCGTCGGCGCGGCGGGCATCGGCGAGCAGGCGGTACTCGTCCACGATGGTCGCGGCGCCCGGGCCGCCGTCGCCGCTGTCGGCGGCGCCCCCAGGCGGGCCCGAAGCGTGACCGGCGAGGCGAACGGGCTGGTGCCCGGCCACCGGAAGGCCGAGGTTCGCGAGCGCCGGCACCACCTGGCCGATCGGCGGCCTGGGTCCGGTCCAGGCGATCCACAAGGTCAGGGCCTGGCCCGGGTCACCTTCCCGTCGCGCGGCCAGGCCAGGGCCATTGCCGTCGCCGACGGCCGCCGCCGCGGCGGCCGCGTCACCGGCGGTGGCACCGGCGGTGGCATCGGCGGTGGCATCGGCCTCGACGGTGGCGGTCTGGGCATGGGGATCGGCACTGGACCTTCGCCGCCGGCCCGCGGCCTTCGCCGTCGACCCGGCCCGCCGCGAGCCGCTGGTCGGCTCGCCGGGCGCGGTGGCGCTCCGCTCGGCCGATGCGCGTGTCCCGGACGACCGCCCTCCGCTCATTGCTGGGGTCTACCCCGGGTTCGGTCTGATCCCGCCTACCGTCCGGCGCGACGGCGCTGCGTGGCCGCCCGCGTGACGCCCCGGTAAAGACCGGGGGACGGGCAGCTGACACGACAGCCGGAATACGGCCCACCCCGCTGCGCCGCCCCCCGCTCTGCGAGACTGATCGCATGGAGGCTGTGATGCTGGTCGGCGGGCAGGGTACCCGCCTGCGACCGCTGACGATGTCGGCGCCGAAACCGATGCTGCCGGTCGCCGGCGTGCCGGTGACGGCGCACATGCTGGCCCGCGCCCGCGAGGCCGGCATCACGCATGTCGTGCTGGCGACGTCCTATCGGGCCGAGGTTTTCGAACAGTTCTTCGGAGACGGCGCCCGGCTCGGCCTCGACCTGGAATACGTCACCGAAAGTGAACCGATGGGTACGGGCGGTGCCATCCGTAACGTTGCCTCCCGCCTGCGCGGCGGTCCTGACGATCCGGTCGTCATCTTCAACGGCGACATTCTCTCCGGCCTCGACATCCGGGCGCTCGTCGCCCGCCACACCGACTCACGGGCCGCGGTGACGCTCCACCTGACCGAGGTGGCGGATCCCCGGGCCTTCGGCGTGGTGCCGACCGGCGACGACGGTCGCGTCCTGGACTTCCTGGAGAAGACACAGGACCCGCCGACCAACCGGATCAACGCCGGTTGCTACGTCTTCCAGCGTTCGGTCATCGACGCGATTCCCGCCGGTCGGCCGGTGTCGGTCGAACGGGAGACCTTCCCCGGCCTGCTCGCGGCCGGCACCCCGGTCATGAGCTACGTCGACAGCACCTACTGGCTCGACCTGGGCACGCCGGCGGCGTTCGTCCAGGGCTCACGCGACCTGGTGACCGGCAAGGTCGCCTCCCCCGTGCTTCCCGGTGAGCCGGGCGACGCCCTGGTGCTGCCGGGAGCGGCTGTGGCGCCGGACGCGAAGATCGGCGGCGGCACGGTGATCGGAACCGGGGCGCGGGTCGGCTCGGGCGCCTTCGTCGAGGGCGCGGTGGTCTTCGACGAGGCGGCGATCGCCGAGGGCGCCCGGGTGCGTGAATCGGTGGTGGGCTACGGCGCGTCCGTCGGCGCCGGGGTCGTCCTCGACGGCGTGGTCGTCGGGGACGGCGCGAGTATCGAGCCGGGCAACGAACTGCGCCAGGGGGCCCGGGTCTTCCCGGGCGCTGTCATCGGGCCCGGCGCGATCCGGTTCAGCTCGGACCGGAGCTGATCGCGGCTGACCGGGCGACCGGCTGACCAGCTGACCGGAGTGACCGCCTGACCAGCTGACCGGCTGACCAGCCGACCGGAGTGACCGGCTGACGAGAGCCGATCCACCACTGTGACGGCCCTGCCCCGTTTTCTGGAGTGGATGTCGGCTATGCGATTATTCCGGCACGGCGTGGGACAGCAGACACGGCCGGCCGGCCCGGACCGCCGCTCGTGACGCCGACGGCCGATCAAGGGCGTGGGGGAGTTCGGTGAGGCGTAGCCGGTCGCGCGCATCGTGGCGGGATCTGGACCGGGACGAGCGCCGGCAGCGGCTGATCGGATCGATGATCTTCGTGGTGCTGCTCGTCCTGGTCGGCGTCGGACTGCTCGGCGTGCACGCCGGCCGGGCGCTCGACCGGCCCACCGGGCGGGCTCAGACCGTCGCCGACGTCGTGCCGGCGGACCATCTCCGGGCCGGCACCGCGGCCTGGTACGGCCGCGCCGCCGGGATCCGAGCGACCGTCGTCGCCGCCGCCGCCGAGACACGCCGTGACCTCACGTCGGCCGACGGGATGGCTCTGCGGCCGGCCTGCGCCCGCCTCGGCGCCGCGGCGGACGCCGGGAGCGCGCTCACCGACGTCCCGGCCGACTCGGTGGGAGCGGGCTGGACGCGCGGCCTGACCGACTACATCGCCGCGGCCACCGCCTGCGGGCACCTGTGGGACGGGACGTCGAGCTCGCCCACGCAGACATTGAGCGAGGTCACCCGGCTGCTTGACGCCGGGGACGCCGAATGGCGCGCGATCGCCGCCCGGCTGGCCGTCGGCCACTGACGGGACCCCACTGACGGGACGCACTGAGGGGACCTACCGGGCCGCCGCGGGACAACCGAGCCGGCGCCAGCCCCGGCCGGCAGACGCCGCTCCCCAGCCGGCGAAATCCGCGTGGGGTCAGCGGCGCACGATGAACGCGGCCGTGTCCCGCGGCGGGCGAGGAGCGGGCGCGGCCGCCGGATGGCCCACCGCCACCGTCCCGACCGGGATCCAGTCCGGCGGCAGCGCCAGCACGGTACGCGCGAGGTCCGCGCAGAACAGCGCCGAGGACACCCAGCACGACCCCAGCCCCTCGACCGCCAGCGCGACCAGAAGGTTCTCCACCCCGGCGCCCATCGACACGAGGAACATCCGCTCCTCGGCCTGGCGGCGGCGCTCGTCCGGGTAGGCGTGGGCCCCGTCCGGCGCGAGGCAGGGAACGACGAGGACGGGCGCGCGGCGCAGCACGTCCCCCCGTCGCAGGCGGCGGGCGATCGCCTCCTCGTCGAAGCCGTCGCGGCGCAGGTCAGCCCGCCAGGCCGCCGCCATCGCCGACAGCAGTTCCTCGCGGGCGTCCTCGACGACGACGAACCGCCAGGGCGTGGTGTGGTGGGGGGCGGGCGCGGTGATCGCCGCCGCGACGGCCCGCTCCAACGCGGCCGGATCGACCGGCTCGGCGCTGAACTCGCGGACCGTCCGCCGCAGGGCCAGCGCCTCGGCCCGGGCCTCGGCGCTCCCCGTCCGGAAGAGGTCCTCGGCCGCCGGCCGCAGGATGGCCCGGATGCCCTCCGCCTGGGCCGGGCTCGCCTCGTAGCCGCGGACCACGGCCACCGGGACTCCCGTCAGCTTTCCCTTGACGAGTTCCGCCGCCGCCGCCAGTTCGTCGGCCTCGGCCATCTCCGTCATGCCCAGCTCGTTCCCGTACGCGTCGACGTCGCCGATGTGGCCGCGCAGCGCGCCCAGCCCGGCGACCCCGATGGCCTGGTCGACCAGGCCTCGCCGCCACGGCCGCCCGAACGTGTCGCTGACGACGACGCCGACCGTGATCCCAAGCCGGTCAGCCACCGCCGCCCGCAACGCCGCCGCGCTGGCGTCGGAGTCGCGGGGGAGCAGGACCAGGGTGTCCTTGGCGACGTTGGACGCGTCGACCCCCGCCGCGGCCAGCACGAAGCCGTGCTGGGTCTCGACGATCCGGGTCGGCCCGCGGGCGGCGACGACCCGCGCCGTCTCGGCGTCGATCGCCGCCGCCCGCGCCGCCTCCCGGTCGGCCCCGGCCGGGACGAGACGTCCCTCCGCCTTGGAGACGATCTTGGAGGTCACGACCAGGACGTCGCCGTCGACCAGGTCGATCCCGGCCGCGGCCAGCGCCTCGAGGATGGTCGGCGCGAGATCGTCGCCCGGCCGGACCTCGCCGATTCCGGGGACGGGGACGATGGAGATCGCCCCGCGCGCGGGCGTGGCGGCCACCGCCGGATCGCCGCCCGCTCGGTGGTCTCCGGCCGGGCTCGGCGGGAGACCACCGCCGTCAGACACCGGCCAGCTCCAGGGCGGCCCGGGCGATCGCCGCGCTCGCCTCCAGGTCGGTCATCAGCAACGGCCGGCTGACGACGGTCACGCCGGGTACCTCGGTTCCCGCGTCGGCCTCGTCGACCAGCCAGCCGTCCAGCAGGCCGGGCTCGCCGTCGCGGTCGCCACCGTCGCCTTCGCCGCCGCCGTCTCCGCCGCCGCCGTCTCCGCCGGGCCGACCCCGCGCTCCGTAGAGCGCGCCGACGGCCGCCGCCGTTGTCGGTACGCCGATCGCGGCCAGGCAGGCGTCCGCCATCCCGCGCACCGGCGCGCCGCCGACGATCGGCGAGACACCGACCACCGGCGCCGGGCTCGCGGCCACGGCCGCGCGGATCCCGGGGATGCGCAGGATCGCCCCGATCGACACCACCGGGTTCGACGGCGGGAACAGCACGACGTCGGCGTCCCCGAGCGCCTCGAGCACGCCCGGCGCCGCCTTCGCCTCCCGCGCGCCGACCGCGACGAAGTCCACGGCCGGCGTGCGCGCGCCCATGCCCAGCCACCACTCCTGGAAGTGCACCGCGCGCCGGCCCGTACGGTCCTGGCGCGGGCCGTCCTGGCGCCCGCTGTCCTGGCGTGTTGCCTCCCGCGGCCGGCCGTCCTGGATGACCCGGCCGTCCTGGATGACGACGTGGGTCTCGACCCGCTCGTCACTGGCCGGCAGCAGCGTCACGCCCGGCTTCCAGCGCTCGCACAGCGCCGCCGTGACCCGCGACAGCGGGTAGCCCGCCGCCAGCATCCTGGTCCGCACCAGATGGGTGCCGATGTCACGGTCGCCCAGGTTGAACCAGCGCGGCTCCACACCGTAGGCGGCCAGCTCCTCGAACGCGTGGAAGGTCTCGTCCTCGCGGCCCCAGCCCCGCTCGGCGGAGATGCCACCGCCCAGCGTGTACATCACCGTGTCGAGGTCCGGGCAGATGCGCAGCCCGTGCAGGGTGATGTCGTCGCCGACGTTGCCGATGACGGTGATCTCGGCGTCCGGCACGGCGTGGCGGAGCCCGACCAGGAAACGCGCGCCGCCGATCCCGCCAGCCAGGGCAGTGACCCTCATGCGGGCAATCCTTGCATCCGGCGAAGCTGGCCGCGCGGGTTGCCCGCGTCCCTCCGGCGCCGCCGCGGCGGCAGGGCACCGCCCGGGCGGTCAGGTGCCGGCGACGGCGACCGCGGCTGGATAAGCGGTCACGGGGGGCTGGGCCGGCCTCGACGGGGCCGGGCGTGGGCACCCCTCGCCGGTTTCGTCCGGTCCCCCGGCCGGTTCCGACGGCCCGGCCGGCCGTGGTGGCCCGGCCGCCGCCGGCGCCGGGATCTCGGCCGCCGCGTCCGTCGAGAGCAGCGCCAGCAGGTAGCGCACCATCGTGCTGGTCGGACGGAGCGGGGCCGGGTTGGCCAGACCTCCCTCGACGGTCGCGACGATGGTCTCGGCGGCGAGCTCGCGGGCCGGTTGGGGCACCCGGTCGGCCACCGCGGCCAGCGCCAGCGTGTGCAGCCACGCGTGCAGGCGTTCGTGGTACTCCAGCACCGTCGGCGCATGCGGGGCGCGTTCGGCGACGCACGGGTGCAGCGTGCGGCGGATCTCCACCGAGTCCAACGCCGCGAACAGCCGGTCCGCCGGATCGGTGTCCAGCGCCTCCAGCCGCTCGACCTCGCGGTCGAGCAGCCGGTTGAGGACGGCCGCGAAGGCATGGTCCTTGGACCGGAAGTACCAGTACACCGAGCCGGGCTCGATACCGGCGGCGCGGGCGATCTCGGCGACGGACGTCGCTGCGAATCCGCGCGCGAGGAACTGCTGTTCCGCGACGACCAGCAGTGCGTCGACGCGTTCCTGGCGCGGAACCTCCTGGCGGTTACGGGGCACCTGATCAGGGTAACGACACGCGGCCCGCGCAGGTACCGATGTGCGGTCCCCCGTTCATCCGGCGGTCGACAAACCGACGGCCGATATGCGGCGAAGGTCATGGGTGCATCTCTTGATTCTGGTTAGAGAGTCTTGTGACAGTGGAATCGGCCCTATTCGGCGCTGAAAGGGAGCTAGATGCTGGACCCCAATCGCCCCCAGAGCCTCGACGCCCTGACCGGATCCCTCGCCCGCGCCCTCGCGGGTGTCCGGAGCAGCCAACTGACCAGTGCGCGCCGCGCGGCGCGGCACGCCTCGGTCCGCGCCGCCGCCGCGGCCTCCGCCGGGCCGGCCACCTCGGCCACCTCGGCCACCTCGGCCACCTCGGCCACCTCGGCCACCTCGGCCACCTCGGCGATCTCAGGCACCTCGCCGGCCGCGGCCGACGAGGCTGGGCTGGCGAGACAGCCAGGCGGCTACCGCAATGTGATCTCGTCGAGTACCCACCTTGCTGACCGCCACCGGACCTACCTGCTGCTCGGGACCCTCGGTGAGCTTCGCCGGGGCAGCGCGCGGTGGACCGCCCGCCGCGGCGTGGGCGGCGCGGCGGCCTGACCCGACCGGACCCGGCCCGGGAAGTTCTCCCTCGACCTTCCGGGCCGGGACCGCGGCGCCACCGACCCGACGCCGGTTGGCGCTGATCCCGACTCCGCCCGGGGGCGCCTCACGGCAAAAGGAGGAATGCTGGCTCGACACCCGTGGTTCGTCCGACAGACACCGGGCGGACCGGTGACCGGGTGCCACCCGAGTGGAGACGGCAGGTGCATGAATGCTGAGGCCGGCTAGCCCCCCGCCGAGCGCGTCCGCGATGCGCCGGGCCCTGCGCCGGGCGCGCGACGGTGTCGCGCTGGACGAGACCGAAGCCGCGATCCTGCTGCGCGCCCGCGGCGACGATCTGGCCGACCTGGCCGCCTCCGCCGCCCGGGTCCGCGACGCCGGCCTGCGCGACGCCGGGCGCCCCGGGACGATCACCTACTCGCCCAAGGTGTTCATCCCGCTCACCCGGCTGTGCCGGGACCGCTGCCACTACTGCACGTTCGCCACCGTCCCGCACCGGCTGGCCGCCCCGTACCTGGGGATCGACGAGGTCGTCGAGATCGCCCGCCAAGGCGCCGCCGCCGGCTGCGCCGAGGCCCTGTTCACCCTGGGCGACCGCCCGGAGGAGCGCTGGAGCGCGGCCCGGGAGTGGCTGGACAGCCACGGCTACGACTCCACCGTTGGCTACCTGCGGGCGGCGGCGATCGCCGTCCTCGAGGAGACCGGCCTGCTGCCGCACCTCAACGCGGGCGTCCTGAGCTGGCGGGAGCTCGCCCGGCTCAGGCCGGTCGCGCCGTCCATGGGGATGATGCTGGAGACGACGGCCACCCGACTGTGGTCCACCCCGGGCGGCGCGCACTACGGCTCCCCGGACAAGGAGCCGGCGAAGCGGCTGCGGGTGCTGACCGACGCCGGCCGGCTCAACATCCCCTTCACCACCGGCCTGCTGCTGGGCATCGGTGAGACGGCCGGCGAGCGGGCGGAGACGCTGTTCGCGATCCGCGCCGTGGCCCGCCGCTACGGCGGCGTCCAGGAGGTGATCGTCCAGAACTTCCGGGCCAAGGACGACACCGCCATGCGCGGCGCGCCCGACGTCGAGGCCGAGGAACTGGCCGCCGCGGTCGCCGTGGCCCGGCTCGTGCTCGGCCCCGCGGCCCGCGTCCAGGCGCCGCCGAACCTCATCGACACCGCCGAGTGCGCCGCGCTGATCGCCGCCGGCATCGACGACTGGGGCGGCGTGTCGCCGGTGACGGCCGACCACGTCAACCCCGAGCGGCCCTGGCCGGACCTCGACGTCCTGCGCGCGGCTACCGCGGCGGCCGGCTTCACCCTGCGGCCGCGGCTGACGGCCTACCCGCCCTACCTGCGGGAACCATGGCTGGACCCGCGCCTGCGGACCCACGTCGACGCGCTGGCCGGCCCGGACGGCCTGCTGCGCCCGGACGCGGCGCCCACCGGCCGGCCCTGGCAGGAGCCGGACGGCGGCCTGGCCGACAGCGGCCGCACCGACCTGCACACCGCGATCGACACCGTCGGGCGGGCCGCCGCCACCCGGGACGACTTCGCCTCGGTCTACGGGGACTGGGACGTCCTGCGTGAGCAGGTGTCCGCCGCCGGGACCGGCGCGGACGGCGTCGTCGGGACCGGCGCCCGGGCTGGCGCCGGAGCCCGCCGGAGCACCGGCCGGTCCGTCCCGCCGGACGTCGCCGCCGCCCTGCGCCACGCCGAGGCCGACCCGGCCGGCCTGTCCGACGCCGACGCGCTGGCCCTGTTCGGCGCCGAGGGCGAGGCGCTGGAGGAGCTGTGCCGGCTGGCCGACCACCTACGGGCCGAGGCCGTCGGCCCGGACGTCACCTACGTCGTCAACCGCAACATCAACTTCACCAACGTCTGCTACACGGGCTGCCGGTTCTGCGCCTTCGCGCAGCGGCGCGGCGACGCCGACGCCTACACCCTGTCCATGGCCGAGGTGGGGGAGCGGGCCGAGCAGGCCTGGGCGGTGGGCGCCACCGAGATCTGCATGCAGGGCGGGATCCATCCCGACCTGCCGGGGACGGCCTACTTCGACCTGGCCGCCGAGATCCGCCGCCGCGTCCCGGGCATCCACGTGCACGCCTTCTCGCCGATGGAGATCGTCAACGGCATGACGCGGACGGGGCTCTCGGCCCGCGACTGGCTGAGCCGGGCCCGCGAGTCCGGCGTCGACACCATTCCCGGGACGGCGGCGGAGATTCTGGACGACGAGGTCCGGTGGGTGCTGACCAAGGGCAAACTGCCCGCCGCGACCTGGGTGGAGATCGTCAGCACGGCGCACGAGGTGGGCCTGCGCTCCAGCGCGACGATGATGTACGGGCACGTCGACACGCCGGCGCACTGGTTGGCCCACCTGCGTCTGCTGCGTGGCATCCAGGAGCGCACCGGGGGCTTCACCGAGTTCGTCGCGCTGCCCTTCGTCCACCACAGCTCGCCGATCTACCTGGCCGGCGTCGCCCGGCCGGGCCCGACGGTCCAGGAGAACCGGGCGGTGCACGCGATGGCCCGCCTGCTGCTGCACGGAGCGATCGACAACATCCAGTGCTCGTGGGTGAAGCTGGGGACCGACGGCTGCGTGCAGGTGCTGCGGGGCGGGGTCAACGACGTCGGCGGCACCCTGATGGAGGAGACGATCAGCCGGATGGCCGGCTCCCAGCACGGCTCGGCGCGGACCGTCGCCGAGTTGGAGGCGCTGGGTACCGCCGCCGGTCGGCCGGTGCGGCAGCGGACGACCACCTATGGGGAGGTGCCGGCCGAACGGATCGCCGCGGCCCGGGCGGCCCGGGCCGGTGCCCTCGCCTCCGGCGGCGCCGAGTCCGGTGAGGCCGAGTCCGGTGAAGCTGAGTTCGGTGAAGCTGAGTTCGGTGAAGCTGAGCCCGACGGCGCGGTTGGCGCCCTGTCCGGGGCGGATCGGCGGATGCTGCCGATCGTCTGACCGCCGACCCCGACGGCAGCCGAGCCCCGCCGACCCGGCTGTCCCGCGGGGATCACGGCGTAACGTCGGGCGGTGGGTTGGTGGGTGGGCGTTGTGCGGTGGTTTCGCCGTCCTGTCATGATGACTCTCCGTGCACACCAAGTGTTGATCTGTAGTGTAACGATGGAGTTCCGGTAGCGAATCGCCGGGCGTCTCGGGGCGGATGGTTACGACAACGGGACCCTCCGTGATGCCAGTAGCTACCCTGAGCTATTGTTTGCTCGCTGGTTGTAGAAGATGCTGCGTTGGTGGGTTGACGCGTTCGACTTCGGAGCGTGTAATTACCGGCGTGTCATTTCCCTCGCCGACGGGAAGGTTGCTGTAAAGCGGCCTACCGGTCGGTGTGGACACCAGTCACCTGCGCGCCGGCGCCCGGGGGGTGGCCGACCGCACCGCGACGGGTCTGGAGGAGTCCACGTGGAGCACACCGACGCGGGCGTACACATCGTCCTCGCCGACACATCCCTAGTCCGGCCTGGCCTGCCCCCCGGGGCGGCCGAGCCGGGAACTCACCGAGCTGACATCGCCGCGACCGCGCGCGGGCATGCGCGCGAACTCGACCGGCCTGACCCGGGCGACGGGGCCGGGCCGGTCCCGGCGGCGGGTACGGCGGCCGGCGCGGTGCCGGCCGCGATCCCGGCCGCCAAGCAGGTCGTGGCGGTCGCCTTCGGCGTCGAGCCGGGCGTCGACCCCGGCGTCGGGGCCCGGGCCGTCGTCGACGAACTCGCCGACGACGGCGACGAGTACGCCACCGCCGACGGGTACGCCACCGCCGACGGGTACGCCACCGCCGACGGGTACGACGACGGCGACGGGTACGCCACCGCCGACGGGTACGACGACGGCGACGGAGTGGATGAGGTCGACGAGGCCGATGAGGCCGATGAGGCCGACGACGACTCGGAGCCGGCCGCCCTCGACGGGACGACGCCGCCCCGTCCGGTCGGATCCAGCATCCTGGCCGGCGCCGACGGCCACCTGGCCGATGTCATCGACATCGGGCTGGGTGACATCTTCGGTGAGCCGCCGGAGTGGCAGGAGCGCGCGCTGTGCGCGCAGACCGACCCCGAGGCGTTCTTCCCCGAGAAGGGCGGGTCGACCCGCGAGGCGAAACGGATCTGCTCCGGCTGCGACGTCAAGGCGGAGTGCCTCGAGTACGCCCTGGCCAACGACGAGCGCTTCGGTATCTGGGGCGGCATGTCCGAGCGGGAGCGGCGTCGCCTGCGCCGTCGGGCCGTCTGAGCCGACCGGGGCCGTCTGAGCCGACCGGGGCCGGCCGGGCCGACCCGGGGCCGGCCGGGCCGACCCGGGGCCGTCTGAGTCGACCGGGCCGACCGGCATCGACCGAGGCCCGCCGCCGTCAGAGGCGGCGGGCTGACCGGTCAGTGGGACGGGCCCCCCGCGCCGGCAAGGAACATCCGTCCGGTGCCGCGCACGGTGAGGTTCCGGGCGCCGTCCACCGCCGCCGACTGACCCCGCCGCAGGTCGAGCCGCCCGCCGCCCGCCAGGCCGCCGATCCGGCCCCTGCCCTCGCCCTCGCCCTCGCCGTCGTCGGCGCCGGCGAGGGCGACCTCGAGGCGGCCCTCGGTCACCAGCAGGACCGGAGCGGCCGGCAGGGTCACCTCACCGTGGCAGTCCAGGGCGCGCAGCGCGAAGTCGTCGACGGGCACGTCCCAGCCGAGAACGGTCCCGCCCTGGCCGGCGAGCAGGGTGCGCGGCCGCACGACCGGCGGCGGCGCCGGGGTGGGGTCGAGCACCGCCAGCAGTTCGGGCACGTCGATGTGCTTCGGCGTGAGCCCGCCGCGCAGCACGTTGTCGGAGGCGGCCATGATCTCGATGCCGACGCCGTGGACGTAGGAGTGGAGCATCCGCGCCGGCTGGAACAGGCCGTCACCGGGCTCGATCGTGATGTCGTGGAGCAGCAGCGCGACCGCGATGCCCACGTCGCCCGGGTACATGGCCGCCAGCGCCCGGACAAGGTCGCCCGCGCGGCCGGTGGCGTCCTCGCCGGGCGCGACGCCCGCCGCCGCGCCGGCCAGGCCGTCGGCCAGCGCCGCGCCCTCGGCGGCGGTCATGGTCAGCAGCGAGCGCAGCACGGCCGCGGTTCCGCCGGGCTCGGTGAGCGGGGCGAAGACCGCGCGCGCCCGCTCGTCGCCCAGCGCGTCTACGACGGCGAGGGTGGTGCGCGGGTCCCGGATGCCGGCCAGCGCGCGGAACGGGGTGAGGGCGACGATCAGCTCCGGCTTGTGGTTGCGGTCCTTGTAGCGCCGGTAGGCTGCGGTCAGCGGGATGCCGGCCCGCTCGTCGGCGTCGAAGCCGGCCTCGGCCTGCTGCCGGGTCGGGTGGACCTGCAGCGACAGCGGGGTCTCGGCGGCCAGCACCTTGAGCAGGAACGGCAGCGTCCCGAGGCGCTCGGACGCGGGCCGGAGCCCGGCGGGCGTCTGGACCTCGGCCGGGTCGGCCGGGTGGGTGCCCAGCCACAGCTCGGCGCCCGGGCGGCCGGTCGGCGGGACCCCGAGCAATTCGTAGATCGCGTCCGGGGAGCCCCACGGGTAGTCACGCAGACGGCCGAGTAGCGGCAGCACCGCCGGCTCCGGCGGCGCGGTAGAGCCGGCCGCGGGCGGCCCCGCCGGCGGGGAAGGCTCGACGGATGGGGCCGGAAAGCCTGCCACTAGGGTCGTCCTCTCCCGGGCGCGCCCGCGCGCCACCGCCACCGCGCCCACGCGCGGTCAGTCGTCGTCTCAGACATCCCAGGGCCTCCAGGCACGCGGCTTCGCCATGATTGCGCGCCCTTCGGCCGCTGTGACATCCCAGGGCCTCCAGGCGCGCGGCTTCGCCATGATTGCGCGCCCTTCGGCCCGCTAGTCCTCGTCGTCCCAACCATGACCCTCGGGGTCTATCACGTCGGGCTCGACGCCCAGCATGTCGGCCACCTTGTGAATGATGACGTCGAGGACGAGCTCGGCCAGGTCGTCCGCGTCGATCGCGCGGGCCTCCAGCGGCCGCCGGTAGACCACGATCCGGTGCGGCGTGGCGCTTCGTCCCCGCCCGGCCGCCGGCTGGTGGTAGGCCAGTGGCACTGGCTCGACCGGGTTGGGTGTGCTCGGCACCGGCGGCACGTCCTCGACGGCGAACTCGACGTCGGACAGTTCGCTGGACCACCGCTGGTCGAGATGCTCGACCGCCTCCAGCACCAGGTCGTCGAAACGCTCGCCCCGGGTCCGGTAGGCGGGTACGTCGGTCGGGATCAGGATGCCGCGCAGGCCGCGCCCGCGCCGGTCCCGGCGCCGCCGGGCACTGGTGGTGCCCGGGCTCGGGACGCCACCGGCCGCGGTGGTGGCCGAGGACGCCGTGGCCTGGCCGTTCGCGCCGGCCGCGGACTGCGCCGAGGCCGGCGGGGAGCCGACGCTGGTGGCGCGCGGCGTCGCCGAGCTGTCCCGCGGTCCGGGGACGGGCGGGCTCGGGTTCGAGGGAGAGGCGTGATCCGCCATTGGTCGAGCCTACGGCGCGGACCTGGATTCTGTCGCCGGGGCCACCCCCTGGCCGCCGGGCCAGGCTGATTCCGACCGGCCGGGGGTTCGGGCCCGGCCCGGCGCGGCGTTCGCGCGGGCCCGGTTGGAGGTGCGCGACCGCCGCCACCGGTCGTCCTGGCGATCAGCGCGAACCGTGGCTTAAAGTGAGGCGATGATGACTCCAGACGGTCGGTCCGCGCGACACGGCGGGCGGTTGTGGCCCTCGCCCGCTTCGGGGTCTACCGTCCGGAACGTGAAGCCTCGGCGGTGTTCGCGTGCGGCATGTTCGGCGACTGCCGTTGCCACCCTGACCTACGCCTACGCCGATTCGACGGCGGTGCTGGGTCCGTTGTCGCCGTTTGTGGAGCCCCACTCCTACGACCTGTGCGCTCCGCACGCGGACCGACTGACGGTGCCACTGGGGTGGGCGGTGGTGCGGATCGAGGGTGACCCCCGGCGAAATCCGGCCGCGGACGACCTGGAGGCGCTGGCCGAGGTCGTCCGCGAGTCGTCCCGGCCGGCGGCGGTCGGTGAGCCGCCGCCGGATCCCCGGACGCCGGGCGGCCCCCGCTCGGCCGGCGGCCGCCCCCACCTGAGGGTCATCCCCAGTTCGTCCTGACCGCTGACTCCCTGACCGCTGACGGTCTGTCAGCCGGTCCAGCCACCGGCCCGGTCCAGCCACCGGCCCGGCCCGGTCCGTCTCGACCCGGCCCACGGCGTGAGCGCCGAGACCCGTGTGGGAACGCGGGCCCGGGCGATCGGTAGTCTCACGCCATCGGAGTAGAGGACGGGGAGGACAGGGACGCGTGCTCGACCTATCGCGCATCTTCAAGGCCTACGACGTACGGGGTGTGGTCCCGGCCGAGCTCGACGAGGAGATCGCGCGGGCGACCGGAGCCGCGTTCGTCCGCCTGCTCGGGGCCAGCCGCGTCGTGACCGCGCATGACATGCGGGAGTCCTCGGTGCCGCTGGCCGCGGCCTTCGCCGAGGGCGCGACCGAACAGGGCGCGGACGTGCTGGCCGCCGGCCTCGGCTCGACGGACCTGCTCTACTTCGCGGCCGGCTCGCTGGGCATCCCCGGGGCGATGTTCACCGCGTCGCACAACCCGGCGAAGTACAACGGCATGAAGCTCTGCCGGGCCGGCGCCGCGCCGATCGGCCAGGAGACCGGGCTGGCCGAGATCCGCGACATGGTCGCCGGCGGCGTCCCCGCGCCGGCCGCCGGCACCCGCCGGGGCACGGTCACCCACACGACGCTGCTGACGGAGTACTCCGACCACCTGCGCTCGCTGGTCGACCTCGGCGGCATCAGGCCGCTGACGGTCGTGGTGGACGCCGGCAACGGTATGGGCGGCCTCACCGTCCCGGTCGTGCTGGACGGGCTGCCCGTGACGGTGATCCCGATGTACTTCGAGCTGGACGGCACCTTCCCGAACCACGAGGCGAACCCGATCGAGCCGGACAACCTGCGGGACCTCCAGGCGGCGGTGCGCGCGCACGGTGCCGACCTGGGCCTGGCCTTCGACGGTGACGCCGACCGCTGCTTCGTCGTCGACGAACGCGGCGAGATCGTCTCCCCGTCCACGCTGACCGGGCTGGTCGCCGAGCGCGAGCTGGCCCGCGACCCGGGCGCCACCGTGATCCACAACGTGATCGTCAGCCGGGCGGTACCGGAGCTGGTGACCAAGCTCGGGGGCACCTCGGTGGTCACCCGGGTCGGCCACTCGTTCATCAAGGCCGAGATGGCCCGGACGAACGCCGTGTTCGGCGGCGAGCACTCCGGGCACTTCTACTTCCGGGACTTCTGGCGCGCCGATTCGGGCATGCTGGCCGCGCTGCACGTCCTGGCGGCGGTCGGCGGCCAGACCGGCCCGGCGTCGGCCCTCTTCGGCGCCTACGCCCGGTACGCTCTGTCGGGAGAAATCAACTCGGAGGTCGCGGACGCCCGGGCGATGATGGCCGCCATCGAGGCGGAGTACGCCGAGCGGGCGGTCGCCGTCGAGCACCTGGACGGGCTCACCGTCGACCTCGGGGACGGCGTGTGGTTCAACCTCCGCCCGTCGAACACCGAGCCGCTGCTGCGCCTGAACGTGGAAGCCCCCGACGACGTGACCATGGCCCGGGTGCGGGACGAGATCATCACCCGCGTCCGCGACGGAAGGAAGGCCTGAGGATGGCCCTCGACCCGCTCCTGCTGGAGATCCTGGCCTGCCCCTGCGCGAAGCACGCGCCGCTGACGGCGCGCACGCTCGGCGGCGAGCCGGTGCTGGTCTGCACCGCCTGCGGGCTGGCCTTCCCGGTCCGGGACGATATCCCGGTCATGCTGCTCGACGAGGCGGTGCCGTTCCCGGACGAGGCGGGCGCGTCGGCATCCGCCCCGGCCTGATCGTCGTCCCGGCCGTCCGCCCCGAGCCGCGCGTGGCCACCGCTGTGAGGGCCAAGCCGTGAGCGTCGACGAGTCCGTCCTGGACGCGCCGGACCGGCTGGCCGCGCTCGACACCGGCGGGCTGCTCCTGTCGGCCGCGAGCGCGGCCCGCGCGGTGCGCGAGGCGGCCCGTACCGCCGCCGCCGTGGACTGGTCCCGGCTGACCGACGACGGGCGCCCCCGGGCGCTGCTGGCCGTCGGGGCGGGCGAGTCCGCCCTGCCCGGAACGGTGCTGCGGGCGCTGACCGGCGCCGCCGCCCCCGTCCCGGTGCTCACCGGGACCGGCGGTTCGGCCTGGGTCGGGCTGCCCGACCTGGTGATCGTCACCTCGACGACCGGGCGCGCGCCCGGCGCGCTCGCGGCGGTCGAGGACGCCGGTCGCCGGGGCGCCCGGACGGTGGCCGTCGGCCCGCCCGACAGCCCGCTCGCGGCGTCGGCCGAGCGGGCCCGCGCCGTCTTCGTCCCCGTCCCGGCGACGGGGTCCGGACCAGCCAGCGTCTGGTCGGCCGTCCTGCCCGTCCTGGCCGCTGCCGAGGCGCTGCGGATCCTGCCTGCGGGCACCCTCGGGCCAGGCGTCATCGAGGCGACGGCCAGCCGGCTGGAGGAGATCGCGCTGCGCTGCCGGCCCTCCAGCGAGCTGTTCGTCAACGCGGCGAAGGGCTTGGCCGTCTGGCTGGCCGAGGGCCTGCCGCTGGCCTGGGGGACGACCGCCGTCGCGGCCGCGGCCGCGTCCCGGCTGGTGGCGATGCTCGCCGCGACCGCCCGCCATCCCGCCCTGCTCGTCGCGCCCGACGGGCTCGACGAGGCGGCGGCCCTGTTCGACGGGACCTTCGGAGCGCGGGCCGGTTCCGGTTCCGGTTCCGGTTCCGGTCCGGACGACCTCGACGACTTCTTCCGGGACCGCGTCGAGGAACCCGACCCGGTGCGGGTCCGGCTGCTGGCGCTGCGTGACCCCGTCGGCGAGGACGGCGAGGCGGCGCACCGAGCGGCCGCCGCGTCCCTCGCGGCCACCGACCGGGGAGTGGCCGTGTCCGAGCTGCCCGCCGAGGGCGCCTCCCCGTTGGAGCGGCTGGCCTCGCTCATCGGGCAGCTCGACTTCGCCGCCGTCTACCTCGCCCTGGGGCTGGGCATAGACCCGGCCGCGCCCGGCGCCGCCCGCGAGCTGTCCCGCCCACCCACTCCGGCCTGACCGCCGCCGCCTGACCGCCCTGACCGGCCGGGCCCGCCGCCGTTCGGCGGCGGGCCGAGGCCACCGGTCAGACCTGCCGATGGTCCCGGACGGCCGCGACGATCTCGGCGATCGCCTCGCCGACCGCGATCCCGTTGCGCTGGGTCCCGTCCCGGTAGCGGAAGGACACCGCCCCGGCGGCCACGTCCGCGTCCCCGGCGATCAGCATGAACGGCACCTTCTGCTTCTGCGCAGTGCGGATCTTCTTCTGCATCCGCTCGTCCGAGGCGTCGACGTCGACCCGGACGCCCTCGGACCGCAGCCGGCCGGCGACGTCCCGCAGGTAGCCGACGTGCTCATCGGTGATCGGGATGCCGACCACCTGCACCGGCGCCAGCCAGGGCGGGAACGCGCCCGCGTAGTGCTCCAGCAGCACCGCGAAGAACCGCTCGATCGACCCGAACAGCGCCCGGTGGATCATCACCGGCCGCTGCCTCGACCCGTCCGGGGCCTGGTACTCCATCCCGAACCGCTGGGGCATCTGGAAGTCGACCTGGATCGTCGACATCTGCCAGCTCCGGCCGATGGCGTCCTTGGCCTGCACCGAGATCTTCGGCCCGTAGAACGCCGCGCCGCCCGGGTCGAGGACCAGCTCCAGGTTCTGCTTGCCGGCGGCCTGCCGCAGTGTCTCGGTCGCCTCGGCCCACTCCTCGTCGGTGCCGACGTACTTCTTCGGATCCCGGGTGGAGAGCTCCAGGTAGAACTCGGTCAGCCCGTAGTCGCGCAGCAGGTCGATGACGAAGGTCAGCAGCCGGTCGAGCTCGTCCGGCATCTGCTCCCTGGTGCAGTAGATGTGCGCGTCGTCCTGGGTGAACCCGCGGGCCCGGGTCAGCCCGTGGACGACCCCGGACTTCTCGTAGCGGTAGACGGTGCCGAACTCGAACAGCCGCAGCGGCAGCTCCCGGTACGACCGCCCCCGCGAGGTGAAGATCAGGTTGTGCATGGGGCAGTTCATCGGCTTGAGGTAGTACCGCTGGCCCTCGTCGAGCTCCATGGGCGGGTACATGCCGTCGGCGTACCAGTCGAGGTGCCCGGAGATCTCGTACAGCCGCGCCTTGGTCAGGTGCGGTGTGTTGACGAAGGAGTAGTCGTGCTGCTCGTGCTTGCGGCGCGAGTAGTCCTCCATCTCCCGGCGGATGATCCCGCCCTTGGGATGGAAGACGGCCAGCCCCGACCCGATCTCCTCCGGGATCGAGAACAGGTCGAGCTCGGTGCCCAGCCGGCGGTGGTCGCGCTTCTCCGCCTCGGCCAGCATGGCCAGGTAGGCCTTCTGGGCCTCGCGCGACTCCCAGGCGGTGCCGTAGATCCGCTGGAGCTGCGGGTTGCGCTCGCTGCCCCGCCAGTAGGCGGCGGCGGTGCGCTGCAGCGCGAACGACGGGATGTGCCGGGTGGTCGGCACGTGCGGGCCCCGGCACAGGTCGCGCCAGCACAGCTCGCCGCTGCGCGCGTCGAGGTTGTCGTAGATGGTCAGCTCGCCCCCGCCGACCTCGACGGCCGCCTCGGCGTCGACCTCGGTCGGCGAGCCCGGGTTCCCGCCGCCGTTCCCGCCGCCTTTGAGCCCGATCAGCTCGAGCTTGAAAGGCTCGTCGGCCAGCTCGGCCCGGGCGTCGGAGTCGGAAACGACCCGCCGGGAGAACCGCTGGCCGCTTGAGATGATCTTCTTCATCTCGCCCTCGAGGGCCTTGAGGTCCTCCGGGGTGAACGGCCGGTCGACCGCGAAGTCGTAGTAGAAGCCGTTCGCGATGGGCGGCCCGATGCCCAGGCGCGCGGACGGGAACAGCTTCTGCACCGCCTGCGCCAGCACGTGCGCGGTCGAGTGCCGCACGATCGCGCGGCCCTCGTCGGAGTCGACGGTGATCGGCTCGACCTCGTCGCCGTCGCTCAGCACGTGGGCCAGGTCGCGGGCCACCCCGCCCACCCGGGCCGCGATCACCTTGCGGTCACCGGTGAACAGCTCGGCGGCGGTGGCGCCCGTCGTGACCGACCGCTCGCCGGCAGAGGCTTCACGATCGACGGCGACGCGGACGCTGGACACCGCTGGGCTCCTGGGGGTTCGGGACCGGGACGCTCGGGCCCAGCCCGGCTGGCGGGTGCTGATGATCGCTACTTCGGCTGCTCGACGCCCAGGCCGGCTGGGGACGGGCGTCCGCTGGACCCCGATGTTACTCGTGCCCCCGAGACCCCCTCTAACCATTTCCGCCGCGTTAGGCCCGCAGGTTCGGCCCGCCGCGTTCGGTCCGCCGCGGTGCGCCCGGATCCCGGCATCCCGGGCGCCGCTCGTCAACGGCGCCGCACCCAGCGGGCATGGTGGGCGTCACGATCCGGTGAACGGGGCGGGCACCTTCCACCAGGATGGCCGCTAGCGGGAAGATGTACGGGTCGGGGTCGGTGTGGGCGGCCCCGCGGGGATCCGCCGGGCGCCGCGCGCTGAGCGCCGCGCCGGCCGGCGGCCCGCCGGGCGCCGCGTGCCGCGTGCCGCGCGCGCGCCGGGACAGGGGTAGCGGTATCGGGATCGGGATCGGACGACGGAGGAGCCCGCTGTGAGGTTGGCCATGGGCACCCGGGAGGTCTTCGACGCCGAGAGCCTGCTCGAGGAGTACCTCGGCCCGCGCAAGCGCGGCCTGCGCTACGCCTACCCGTACTACGACGGCCTGGTCACCAATGGCGACCCGGACCTGCTGTGTACCGGCGACCTGCTGGCTCCCTGCCTGCTCGGCGCGGGCATCGACGTCGACCGGATGCACACGCTGACCGCTCTGCTGCCGCTGCTGCAGCGCGCGCTGGACAAGCTGCCGCCCGGCATCGAGCTGATCGAGGCCGACGAGGTCACCCTCGACCTCGTCGCCGCCCTCTACGACCCGCTCGACGATCCGGACGTCTCCGACCGCGACGTCAAGGGCTCGCTGATCGCGAAGGTGCTGCACCGCAAGCGCTCGGCCCTGGTGCCGCTGTTCGACTCCAAGGTCCGGATCTTCTACCAGCACGAGGACTGCGTGCCCCCGGCGCCGCGCGACGGCCGTTCCTGGCGGGAGTACATGCAGCTGCTGGTCCGGGCCATGCAGGCCGATCTGCGGGCAAACGCCGAGGAGTTCCGCCGGCTGGCCGCCATGGTCCCGCCGGGTGGCCCCGGGCTGAGCTCCCTGCGCATCCTGGACATTGTGGTCTGGATGAGCAGCGCGGTCTGACACCGCCGGCAGGAGCTGGCTCCCCGGGCTGGCCGGCATTGCCGGGGCCCCGCCGTGCCCCGCTGTGCCCCCGGTGTGGCCCCTGTGGGCCGACATCGTAGGGTCACCTCTCGTGAAGCTGTCCGTGCTGATGCCGGTCTACAACGAGCAGGCGACGCTGGCCGCCGCGATCAAGCGCGTCCTGGGCGTCGACTACCCGTGCGACGTCGAGCTGGTGATCGCCGACGACGGCAGCACGGACGGCACCCGGGCCATCCTCGACGGGGTGAGCGACGCTCGCGTCGTCGTCCGGCACCTGCCGGCCAACCGGGGCAAGGGCGCGGCGATCCGGGCGGCCGCCGAGGTCGCCACCGGTGACTACCTGGTCATCTGCGACGCGGACCTCGAGTACGCCCCCGAGGAGATCCCGGCCCTGCTCGCCCCGGTCCTGGCCGGCGAGGCGACGGTCGTCTACGGCTCCCGCACGTTCAGCAGCAACACCGCCTTCTCGTTCTGGTACGTGCTGGGCAACAAGGCGGTGACGCTGGCCGCGAACGTCCTGTTCGACAGCTACATCTCCGACCTGGAGACCTGCTTCAAGCTGATGCCGCTGGATCTCTACCGGTCCCTCGGTGTGCACTCGGCCGGCTTCGGGCTGGAGGCCGAGATCACCGGCAAGCTGCTGGCCCAGGGCATCCGGCCGTACGAGGTGCCGATCAGCTACAAGGCCCGCAGCCGCGAGGCCGGCAAGAAGCTCACCTGGCGTGACGGCGTCGAGGCGCTGTGGATCCTGTCCTCGATCCGCGGCCGGTCCCTGGCGGCCCGGCGCCGCGAGCGGGTCGCCCGCGGCTGAGGCCGGGAGCAAGGAACCGGCCGGGACGGGACCGGGCCGCCAGTGGTTGGCGGGTCCCTCGTGTGGCGGCCGCCGCCCCGGCCACCCCATCCGCGCCACGCGCTGCGAAGATGGGAACGTGCTCAGCTACGCGGTCCGTGGGCTCACTCGCCGGCACGGCGCCGGTGAGCAGGCCGTTCTCGCCAACCGCGACATCCACCTGGAGATCGGTTCCGGCGAGGTTTTCGGCGTCCTCGGCCCCAACGGCGCCGGCAAGTCGACCCTGGTGCGCCAACTTATGGGCCTCCTGCCGCCGCACGCCGGGCAGATCACGCTGTTCGGGCACGACGTCGTCGCCCACCCCGATGTCCCGGCCCGGCTCGTCGGCTATCTCGGCCAGGGCGAGCCAGCGATCGCGGACCTGTCCGTCGCGCTGGCGATCGAGACGACGGCCCGGCTGCGGGGCCTGCGCCGCCCGGCCGCCCGGACCGCCCGCGACACCCTGATCGAGGAGTTCGACCTGGCCTCCATCGCGAGCCGCCCGCTGCGGCGCCTGTCCGGCGGGCAGCGCCGGCTGGCCGCCGTGGCCACCGCCCTGGCCGGCGAACGGGACGTCCTCGTCCTGGACGAGCCGACCACGGGGCTGGACGCCCAGGCCCGCCGCGCGGTCTGGTCGGCGCTGCGCCGCCGGCGCGAACAGCGCGGCATCACCGTCGTGTTGGTCACCCACAACATCGTCGAGGCCGAGAACGTCCTGGACCGGGTGGCCGTCCTCGCCGCCGGCTCGGTCGTCGCCTGCGACACCCCGGGGCGGCTGAAGGCCGGCGTCAGCGACGACGTGCGCCTGCACCTGGTCTGGCGGGACGGCGGTGCGCCCGACGACCCGACGGTGGCGCGGCTGGCCGCGACGGCCACCGTCGACGGCCGACGCTGGACGGTCCGGCTGCCGCTGGACGAGGCCCGGGCCGCGCTGGCCGAGCTGACCAGCGGGCCGGCGTTCGTGGCGCTGGACGACTTCACCCTCGCCACCCCGTCGCTGGAGGACGTCTACTTGTCCCTCGGCGGCGTGCCGGCCGAATGGGAGCGGGCATGACGTTCACCACGGCGACGGGCCCGGCCAGCCGGCGGGCGCCCGCGGACGCGGCCAACGCGCCTGGCGCCGCGGCCACCCGCCCGACGCTGCCGCCGCGCACGCCATTCCCGGCCGCGTTCGGCGCGGTCTACGCCGGCCAGGTCGCCCGGGCCCGGGTAGCCCGCGTGCCGCTGCTGTTCGTGGCCGCCTTCCAGTCGATCGGCATCATGGTCCTGCTGCGTGGGGTCGTCGACTCGGGCAACCGGACGACGGGGGCGCAGGTCGTCGCCGGCTCAGCCGTCCTGGTCGTGGCGTTCGTGGCGCTGAACCTGCTCGCCCAGCGCTTCGGTGAGCTGCGTTCGGCCGGCGCGCTCGACTACTACCGGACGCTGCCCGTCCCGGGCTCGGCGGTGGTGCTCGGCACGGCCGCCTCCTACGCGACGTTCGCCGTGCCCGGGACGATCGTCACCGCGGTGTCCGGGCTCGCGCTCTACGGGCTGCCCTTCGGTGGCCTGTGGCTGCTGGTCCCGGTCACGGTGTTGGCCGGGGCGTCGCTGGCCGGGGTGGGCGCGGCCATCGGCCTGCTCGCGCCCAAGCCAGAGCTGGCCACGGTGGCCGGCCAGCTGGGGATGACCGCGGCGCTGTTCTTCGGCATCATTCCGGGCAGCCGGTTCCCCGAGGTGCTGCGGCCCGTCCGCGATCTGGTGCCGAGTACGTACGCGGCGGACGCACTCGCCGCGGCCTTCCGGGTGTCGGTGAACTGGGCGACAGTTAGCCTGGATCTAGCGGTGTGTGCCGCGATCGCCGTGGCAACGCTGGGAATCGCGGTGCTGGCGCTGCGGCGAGCCGGAAGCGGATGATCGGGGAGTCGACTGGCCGTGGCCGGATCGTTGCGCACCTCCGGCGGCCCCGACGGTCCGGCTCGGGGCTCGTCGCCCCGCTCGGCCCCGTCGCTGCCGGTGTGGGAGATGCCACCGCCGCGCTCGCGCTGGCGGGACCGGCTGGCCTGGCGTAACCCGATCGGGCGCCTCGACCTGACCGCCGGGGTGGTCAGCGCCCTGGCGATGATCGTCGCCGGCGCGCTGCTCGGCCCGCTGTGGGCGGCAACCGCGCCGCGCATCAACGTCTCCGACGTCATCCGGGGGAGCGAGGCCGTCTACAACGCGCAGGCCGGGGTGGACGTCTACTTCGGGATGATCTTCGCGGTGGGCGGGGCCGTCGGCGGGGTCATCGCGTTCTGGCGCGGCCGCGACGCCGGTTGGCCGGTGCCGGTCGGCCTGGCCGTCGGCGGCTGGCTCGGCTCCGTGCTCGGCGGCTGGATCGGTCATCTGCTGCGCTCGCACCGGGTACTCGACCAGCTGCCGCCCGGCGCCGGGTCGCTGGTCAACAGCCTGGTCGACTTCCGGGTCCGCTCGAGCGGCCTGTACTTCGTCGCGCCGTTCACGGCGCTGTTCGTGCTGGCCACGTTGGTGTGGATCTCGACGCTGGGGCGGCGGCCGGCCGACGGGGCCGGACACCTCGAGCCACCGGCGCGAGAGGCAGCGCCCCAGGAGCCCGAACCGGTCCATGAGCCCGAACCGAGCCCGGAGGCCCCCTCGAGCCCGAAGGCCCCCTCGAGGCCGGAGGCCCAGCCGAGCCCGGAGCCCGAGTCAGCCCACGAGGCCGAGTCAGCCCATGAGACCGAGTTGGCCCATGAGACCGAGTTGGCCCACGAGGCCGAGTTGGCCCACGAGGCCGAGTTGGCCGACGAGGCCGAGGCCCGACGGGATTCCGCGCCTCGGTCCGACGACGAGTGACAACCGGCGCCCGGACGGCGGAGGAGTCAGTTCGGGTTCGGCAGCGACTTGACCAGCTCGTTGGTCGAGACGGTGACGATGGAGTCGAGCAGGACGAGCTCGCGGTGCAGGAGTTGCCGCTCGGTCCGCAGCCGGCTCGCCGCGTCCGGCGCGGCCAGCAGCCGCTGCCGTTCCGAGGTCTGGGCCAGGATCGACGCCGCTACCACATAGGAGAGCAGGCGCGGGTCCTCGGGCAGCTCCGGCAGGCGGATCTCCATCGCGTGGGCGTCGGCCAGCTTGCGGGCGTAGGCCCGCAGCATCCGGGCCACTGCGGGGGCGTCCCGGGCCGCCCGCTGGGCGTCACCGACGCCGTCGGAGAGGAACTCGACGTCGGCGACCAGGTAGGGGCGGCTGGCCGCGTCCACCGAGAGGACCCGGAACTTGTCCTCACCAGAGGTGACGATCGAGAAGCGGCCGTCGGCGTGCGGGTCGACTCGGCGCAGGTGGGCCGTGCAGCCGATCGGGTGGAACTCGGGCACGCTGGGATGCCCGCCCGCGCCGGCCGGGCGCGCCACCTCGGCCATCGGTCCACCGCGGCGCAGCGCGACGACGCCGAAGCGCCGGGGTTGGCCCTCCTCGATTCGCAGCAGTTCCTCGATCAGGGCCCGGTAGCGTGGCTCGAAGATCTGCAGGGGCAGCATGAGGCCGGGCAACAGCACACTGCTCAGCGGAAAGAGGGGAAGCTCCGCTCGCTCCGACCCACCACCACCGCTCACCAGCACGCCGTCCCTTCGCTGTCCTCCGCTTCTACCATGGTGTTTCCGCACCCGTCGCGTAAAGGAGTGCTGGGTTGGAATTCCGTCGGCGCGCCCCTGTCCGGCCCGCCCAGCCCCGGCCCCCCTCGCTCAGGGTCACCCAGCTCGGGGCCACCCAGCTCGGGGCCACCCAGCTCGGGGTCACCCCGTTGCGGGCCGTTCCCCTCGAGACGGCATGACGGCGCCGTGACCGAGCCCGTCCCCGAGCTCCTGGTGATCCTCGTGACGGCGCCGCCGGGCGGAGGCGCGCCGGACCCGGCGCCGGCGCTGGCCGCGCTGGCGGAGATCGCGCCGGTCAGCGGCTTCCTGCCGCCCCGCCTGGCGCTGTTGGCCGCGGCGCGGGACCGGGCCGCGCAGGCAGCCGCGCAGGCAGCGGCCCTCCCGGGCGTGCTCGCCGTGTTCGGCGCCCTGGCCCCGCCGGCTGTCCCGTCGCCGCCACCCGCGCTTGTCGAGACGCTGACCGACGCCGAACGGCTGTTCGTCGACGCCTGGCTGGCCCGCCGGGCGGTCGGCTACCCGCCCCCGCCGCGGCCCGGCGAGGGCGAGTCCTGGAACAGCCCGCCCCGCCGTCCGCCGGACCCGCCGCCGGCCCGCTGAGCCCGTCGCCGGCCACGCCGCCCCGGGCGCCGGGCCCCGCTGGAACCGCGCGGCCCGGGCCGGCCCTACCTCGCCCCGACCGGCACCATCAGAGGATGCGGGTCGGTGTCGACCAGGCGAAGGAGGGCGCCCCGCCCCGCCAGATCAGGTAGAGCCGGTCGCCGGCCCGGGCGACGACCTCCAGGTTGTCGTCCCGGGTGTTCTGGACGAGCGTGACCGCGTCGACGCGGCCCAGCGACGTCCCGAACACCGCCGGCGCGCTCCAGGGAAAGCCGGGAACGTCGTTGTTGCGCGCGTAGTGGACCAGCCCCGTGTCGGCGCGCGGCGCGACGACCTCGAAGTTCCCCACCGTCCCGAACGAGCTCTGGATCATCACCGGGTTGCCGCCGGCGCCGTCGGCGAAGGTCACCGACTGGTGCCAGCGCTGGTCAGCGGCCCGGTAGATGTGGGTCAGCTTCGCGCCGACGCGCACCACACCCTCCAGGTTGCCGCCGTTCGCGTGCAGGTGGCTGACGGCGGGGACGAGGCCGAGCTCGGGCAGGACCGTCGCCGGCGAGCTCCAGGGGTAGCCGGCGGCGTCGTTGTTGCGCCACATGCTGACCAGGCCGCGGGTGGCCGAGGGCACCAGCAGCTCGAAGTTGCCGTTCGTCCCGTAGCGGCTCTGGATGAACGACGGCACGCCCGAGACCCCGGTGGTGATCTGGGTCGGCGCCCGCCAGCGCTTGGTGGCCAGGCTGTCGCGCCACAGGTAGCGCAGCACGCTGCCGGTGCGGATCACCGCCTCGAGCGAGCCCGGGTAGTCGAAATGCGACTGGATCAGGGCGATCGCGTCGACGGGGCCGGTGGCCGGGCTGATCCGCTCCGGGCCGCGCCAGGGGTAGTTCGGCGCTGCCTTGTCCCGCCAGATGTGGGTCAGCCCCGAGTACGACGCCGGCGTGACCAGATCGATGTCATCCAGGTCCTGAAATCGGTTCACCACCATCGCCGGGTTCGCGACCACCCCCGTACCCCAGCCGACATGGCTCGGTGTGTAGCGGCAGAGCGCGAACGCGTTCGACCGCATAATGCACACCTCGGGCGACGGGTTGCAGCCGTCGCAGTTGCCGTTGGGGACGCCGAAGCGGCCGAAGGCACCCCCGCAGGTGCAGCCGGCGGCCTTGTACTCGTCGACCGCGCCGAAGATGTGCCCGGTCTCGTGGGCGAAGACACGGTCGAGGTTGTCCGGGCCCCAGCCGTCGTTCGCGTAGGACATGACCAGGCGCGGACCGCCGATCGCCGAGTAGGCGAAGTAGCTCAGCGGGTACTTCGTCACGAACCCGGCGTAGGACCACTGGGTGGCCAGCCGCTTCTTCAGGTCGCCGACGTAGTCGTAGACGCCCTTGAAGTTGGCGGCGAAGCCGAGGCTGGCCATCGCCGGGTCACGCCAGTAGGCCTCGAGGTCGGTCGCGCCGGGGTTCGCCGGCCGGGTCAGGCGGACGATGCGGATGTCGTAGGCGAACGTGATGCCGGCGGCCGGGTTCTGGCTGGCCCACCAGGACAGGCCGTTCTGGACCTCGGCGACGAACTTCGTCCGCTCGGCCGGGGTGAACTGGAGGTCCGCGGTCGGGCCCTCGACCATGATCAGGCCGACGGCGATGCTGCCCTCCATGTAGTTCTGCGTCGCCCCGCCGGAGCCGTCGCCGGCCCTCGGCGTGACGGCGGCCGGCGTCGGGGCGGTGCCCGAGCCCGCCGCCGGCGAGCTGGCGGGCGGGACCGGGAACACGCATGGGTGGTCGTGGTCCCAGGGCTCCCCGTCGCGCGGGCGGGCCGCCTTGATCTGGCGGAACGCGTCGGAGTCGCGCAGCCGGAAGGCGCCGAGGCCCAGGTTCTCGGTCAGGTTGAGCTGGCCGGCGTCCAGGGCCACTGTGTCGGGGGCGGCGGGCGGGGCGACGAGTCCCGGCTCGAGGGCGCCCGGCCGGGTGGCGGCCGGCGGGATGAGGTCGCCCGGGGCGGCGGCGACCACCCGCACCCGCCCGTAGCTGTGGAGGGGACGCAGGTTCGGCCGTGCGCGCAGCGGGACGAACCGGCTCGCGCCGGCCAGGCCGACCAGGGCGGGCGCGGGCGTCGCCGACGCCGGGCCCGGCTGGGCGGGCCGGGCGAGCGCGGCGCCGGGCGTGTCGGACCGGTAGGTCACCGACTCCAGGAGCACGGACTCGTCGGCCGGTAGATCACCCGCCATGTTGTCGAGAGTTCCCTTCTGCGCGGGGCACGGCTCACCAGGAGGGCGGCCATGGTCGGTACGTGCTCCCAACGCGCCGTCTGGCGCGCTGCTTGGCGTTCCGTTGGGGTGTGTTGTATCTGGTCGTCCGGCGGGTTGTGGCCTGGTTGGCCCTATCCGGTGCCCAGGTGGTGGGGCTGGGCCACCCGGAGTGACCACCGCGGTGGTCCGTGCGGGCGGTCCGGATGGGCCGTTCTCGTCCCCGCGGGCGGCGCCGGGTCACGACGGCCGGCGTCGGACCCGTCAGCGGCGGCGTGGAGTCCTCAGACGGCGTCCCAGCCGTCACTGGGCCCGCCTCGCGGCGGCGGCCCCGCGCCGAGAGCCGGCCCAGGCGGCCACGGGCCCGCGACCGGGTTCATCCCGGTCGCCGGGTCCCGCATGGCGGGATAGGCCGTGGGTTGGGCCAGCTGGTGCGGGGCCGCGGGCTGGACCCCGGCTGGGCGCAGGTCGTAGGGGCCGGTGTACGGCGATGACGGAGCGGGCTGCGCCGCCGGGGCCCGCGGCGTCGGCTGCGCGTAGGCCGCCGGCTGCGCGTACGCCGCCGGCTGGACGGCGTAGGCCGCCGGCTGCCCGGCGTGAGCCGCCGGCTGCGCGGCGTACGTCGCGGATTCGGGGGCGTACGCCGCGGGCTGCCCGGCCGCGTAGGGCGCGGGAGCGCCGTGCGCGGCCGCGACGGCCTGCATCGTCGCCCGCATCAGCAGCACGGCGCGCTCCGCCGGCAGAGTGAGCGTGATCTCGGCGCCGCCCGCGACTTCGAACCGGACGGACACTGTCGCGTCCATCATCGTGTGAGGCCTCCTGGCCGGCGGGTCCGCCATGCCGCCGCCGGATCCGAGCCGCGAGCCGCACCAGACGTATCGAGGCTCCCCGAGGGGGGTTCGGGTGAACCGACGTACCCGGACGCTCCGGGCGTTCCTCACGTTACGGGTAGCCGCCCGCCGCGCGAACGGTGGCCGCGTGCCGGGAGCCGGCGGTGCCCGGGCAGGAGCGATCACTGTTGGGTAGGGTTCAGCCGGTGACGGTGTTGCGGGCAACTGTGGGTGACTGCGTTGGGGTTCTCGAGGGGATGTACGACCCGTCGTGGGCCCAGTCATGGGACGCGGTTGGCCTCACCGTCGGTGATCTGGACGCGACCGTCGACCACGCGCTGTTCGCGGTGGACCCGACCGAAGAGGTCGCGCGCGAGGCCGTGGCGATCGGGGCGAACCTGCTGGTCACCCACCATCCGCTGTTCCTGCGCGGGGTGCACGGCGTGGCCGGGACCACGGCCGGCGGCCGGGTCGTGTCCACCCTGATCCGGGGCGGGGTCGCCCTGTTCACGGCCCACACGAACGCGGACGTCGCCGCGGGCGGGGTGAGCGACGCGCTGGCCGCGGCACTCGGCCTGTCCGGCGTCGAGCCGCTGCGAGCCGTGGCGGCGCGGGGCGGGGACGAGGGCCTGGGCCGGGTCGGCATGCTGCCGGCGCCGGAGTCCGTGCGGGAGTTCTGCGCCCGGGTGGCGGCCGCGCTGCCGGCGACCGCGCCCGGGGTGCGGGCCACCGGCGATCCCGACCGGGTGGTGCACCGGGTGGCCGTCTGCGGCGGGTCGGGCGGAGAGTTGGCCGCCGCGGCCGCCGCGGCCGGGGCGGACCTGCTGCTCACCGCCGACCAACGGCATCACTACACGCTGGACGCCGTCGCCGCGAACGCCGCGCTCACCCTGGTCGACGTGGCCCACTGGGCCACCGAATGGCCGTGGCTGGCCTGGGCCGCGCGCGGGCTGGTCGACGGGCTTGGGCGCCTTGACGGGCGCGGCGGCGGCGGCCGTACGGTACAGACCACAGTGTCGCGGTTGGTCACCGATCCGTGGCGGTGGCAGAGCGGCGGCGACCCGGCGGCCGGCTCCGGGCGCCACCCGGCGGCGGCCGGGGCGCACGGCGGCCAAGGGGCTCAGCGGCGGGATACGGTGAGGACAATATGAAAGCGGATCCGAGCGCCCAGCGGCGCCTGCTCGACGTCCAGACGGCGGATTCCGCGCTCGACCGGCTCGCCGCCCGGCGTCGCAACCTGCCGGAACTCGCCCAGATCGAGACGTTGACCGGAAAGCTCGGCGAGGTGGACGACGAGTTCGTCCGGGTCTCGACCGAGGTCAGGGACCTCGGCCGCGCGCAGAGCAAGCTCGAGGGTGAGATCGAGCTCGTCCGGTCGCGGGCCACCCGGGACCGCACCCGGCTCGATTCCGGCCAGGTGGCGAACGCGCGCGAGGTGGAGAACCTCTCGGCCGAGATCACCTCGCTGGCCCGGCGCCAGTCGACGCTCGAGGACGAGCAGCTGGAGATCATGGAGCAGGTGGAGCGCCTGGAGGCGGACACCGCGCGGCTCGAGGGGGAGCGCTCCCGGCTGCGCGGCGAGCTGGACGGGCTGACCCGCCAGCGCGACGCCGCCTTGGCGGAGATCGACGCCGAGGCGGCCGGGTTGCGCGAGACCCGGTCCGCGCTGGTGCCTGAGGTGCCGGCCGACCTGTTCACCCTCTACGAGAAGCTGCGGGCGAGTAACGGCGGGGTCGGCGCGGCCCGGCTGGTCCGGCGGCGCTGCGAGGGCTGCCATCTGGAGCTCTCCGGCGGTGACCTGCGAGAGGTCGCCGCGGCGCCGGCCGACGAGGTGGTCCGCTGCGAGGAGTGCCGGCGCATCCTCGTTCGCACCGCGGAATCCGGGCTCTGAGGCGGGTCGGCTTCAGCACGCGGCTCGCCGGTCTGGGCGTGCACCCGGCCCGGCGGCGGGGCGGGCGCGGGCGCGGGGCCGGCGTCCGCCGGGGTCGGCTCGGCGACGGGACGGCCCGGACAGCGGGACGGCCCGGACAGACGGAGGGCAGCGATGACTGGTGGATCACGTCGGCTCGTGGTGGAGGCAGACGGCGGGTCCCGGGGCAACCCCGGGCCGGCCGGCTACGGCGCGGTAGTGCGGGACGGCGTCGGCGGGGAGGTGCTGGCCGAGCGGGCGGCGGCGATCGGGCGGGCGACCAACAACGTCGCCGAGTACCAGGGTCTGCTCGCCGGGCTGCGGGCCGCCGCGGCGATCGACTCGGACGCGTCCGTCGAGGTCCGGATGGACTCCAAGCTCGTCGTCGAGCAGATGAGCGGCCGGTGGAAGATCAAACATCCGGACATGCGTGAGCTGGCCCAGGAGGCGGGCCGGATCGCGGACGGGCTCGGGGGCGTCCGGTACACGTGGGTGCCCCGGGCTCAGAACAGCCACGCGGACCGGCTGGCCAACGAGGCCATGGACGCGGCCGCCGCCGGCCGGTCCTGGGAGCCGTCCGTCCCGCAGTCGCCCGATCCGAGCCCGCACACGGCGCCGACCACGCACCGGCTGTCGGGGTGGATGGCCCCGCCGGCGCCGCCGACCACAACGGTGCTGCTCCGCCATGGTCAGACCCCGATGTCGGTCGAGAAGCGGTTCAGCGGCACCGTCGAGGCCGCTCTGACCGACGTGGGTCTGGCGCAGGCCGCGGCGGCGGCCGAGCACCTGGCCGGTGTCAGGTTCGACGCGATCTACGTCTCGCCGCTCAAGCGGGCTCGCCAGACCGCCGACGCGGTCTGCGCGGCGATGGCCCGCGCCCGCGCCCGCGCCACCGACAAGGCCGACGGGGCTGACAAGGCCGACGGGGCCGACATCGGAGTCCCGGACTACGTCATCGAGGAGGACCTGCGCGAGACCGACTTCGGCGATTGGGACGCGATGACGTTCGGCGAGGTCCGGGCCCGCTTCCCGGACGATCTCAACGCCTGGCTCGCGGACCCCGCCGTCGCCCCGCCGGGCGGCGAGAGCGTCGAGTCGACCATCCGCCGGGTCCGCGCCGCGCGAGACCGCATCCTCGCGGCACACCCGGGTCAGCGGATACTGATCGTCTCGCACGTCACGCCGATCAAGGCACTCGTCCAGCTGGCCCTGGACGCTACGCCGGCTGTCCTCTACCGCCTGCACCTCGATCTGGTGTCGCTCACGACCATCGACTGGTATTCCGACGGCCCCGCCGTGCTGCGCGAGTTCAATCATGTGCACCACGCTCGCCACCTGATCGAGTCCGGTCAGTAAGCGAGGCCCGGCGGCCAGCCGGCGTCAGCGGCCAGCCGGCGTCCTCGGCCGGCCGGCGTCCTCGGCCGGTCGGCGTCAGCGCCGGTTGGCCCGCTCCAGCTGGCGTAACCGCCGCCGCGGCCGGACCTGCGTGACCGCGCCGATCAGTAGCCCGATCACCAGCCCGACCGCGCCCGAGGCGGCCAGCGCGCCCGCCACCGACATGCGGCTCGTGCTCCCGAACAGCCAGATGCTGACGTGCTGGTTGTTCTTCAGGACGAAGACGACCATGAGGATCACCAGCAGCGCGATGAGCACGGTGATCACGTAGGTCGTGTACCCGATGCCGCCGCGTCCGCGGCCGCGCCCCTTGGTCGTGCCGGGCGGGGCCGCCGTCGGCGGCGGCGCCCCGGGGCCCGGGTACTGCTGGCCGTAGGGCTGGCCGGGCACCTGCTGCCCCGGCGCCCCAGCGGGCGGCGCCCCGGGCCCTGAGTAGTCGATTTTCCTGCCTGGATCGCCGGGTACGGTCATCGCCGATCCCGCCCCTCGTGTCCGTGCCGCGGCCTGGGTCAAGTCGCGCGGAGTATGTCCGCCGCGGCGCCGACCTCGTACATACGTTCTATCGTACTCTGTCGTGACGTGGCGCGATTCGGTTGCGCAAGTCTATCGGCGGCCCGCGACAATGTCCCTTAGCCCGCGGTCCCTCGCTACGCGTCCGTCCGGTCGGGTGGCATAGGATCACGGTGGACGGGCGAGCCGGCTGGGCGGTCGCGTCGGTGCCGGCTCCGGCCGACACCGCCGAGGAACGTCCGGGCTCCACAGGGCGGGGTGGTGGGTAACGCCCACCCGGGGTGACCCGCGGGATGAGTGCCACAGAAAACAGACCGCCGGCGCTCGCGCCGGTAAGGGTGAAACGGTGCGGTAAGAGCGCACCAGCGCCCGGGGTGACCCGGGCGGCTAGGTAAACCCCACCCGGAGCAAGGTCAAGAAGACCCCGGCCGAAACGCCGAGGTCGCGTGAGTGCCTGAGGGCGGCCCGCCTGAGCTCACGGGTAGACCGCTGGAGGCCGTCGGTAACGGCGGCCCGAGATGGATGACCGCCGACCGGTCGCCCTCGCGGCGACCGGCCACAGAACCCGGCGTACAGGCCGACTCGCCCGTCCCACCTGTACGCTCCGGCCGATCATGCCTCTGGGCAGCGCTTTTCCTATGTCGACTCATGTCGATACTTGGGGTTCGCTTCCCTGCCTGACGGTCCACAGACGGTCCGATCAGAGATCCTTCGGATGGGGAGTCCCGGGGCTCCATGTCTTCGATATCGGCTACTTTCTGTTGACTATCCGGGCGTATGCCTGGTTGTGATCGGCGTGCGGGGCCGTACCGGCAGTGTCATGACCCGTAGCTCGTGGCGCATAAAGGGGGACGTCCTGTGGCCGCCCGACAGGCGGGAGCATGCAGTGAGGGTGGGCATGTCGTCGAGTCCGCCAAGCCACCGCTCCCGCTTCGGGATCAGCCTCGGGGTGAAAATCCTGGCTCGGTCAAGCGCATATCCAGCACAACCCAGCAGGGCCGACGTCGGTCAACAGGGTCTTGCCCCGCTTGAGCACCGCCTTGACCAGCACCGGCAGGTACGACGACGACCAGCCGCACCCGATCAGCCTCCACGGCCATCGCGACGGTCTCCCACGATCAGGTCCGCGCGCGGCTGGGCTACGGACGGACTAGCTTAGCTAGCGGACTGGGTCGGCCGCAGGCCGGTAATTCACCAGGAGTGTTCTGTTACCGACACCGTGTTTAGGATTAAAGGTAGATATCCTCATGAAGGAAAAATCGAATGATAACGCGCGTTTATACGTATACCCTGGCTGTCGAACTCCAACGATTCTTCGGATCGGCGTCGGTGTGCAGCCTGGCGAACGACAGCAATTTGGCATTCGCAGTTCCAACTGTTGTTGCCTTGGCTAGATCTCGCCAAGCTCTTTCGCGTCTACAGTCTGCCGCTAAACGATGTCTCGTAGCTCGGCGGAACAGGTTGAGGCTGTGGATCGGTATTTCTCAGGCTGCTCTGCTGATCTTCTAGACGTGGGGGCGCCGGCGGTCGCGGCAGATCGCGGACCTCCGGGACCCTTGAACTCGAGAGCCTCAACCGGCGCATCCGGCCCACGCCGATCATCGCCCTGACCGGCAAGGACCTCGCAAATCCGATCTACGATAGCAACATCAAGAAAGGAACTTAAAGATCGGGGCCTCTCTGAGACTTAGAAGGGCCAAGAGGTTAATGGCAAGATAGGTTACAGTAGCGACTTGCGGCCGTATTTGGCGTACTGCAGCTCGGCAAGGATCGCACTTCCAGGGTAGCGGCCCGACAGGGCCGACAGAAGCCTAGGAAAGCCATTTTCGACGATTCCATGGTCGAGTAGATCAAATATGTCTCGCCAGATAATTTCCGCGCTCATGCCGTAGATTCGCACTCTCCCACGCGGGACCTCGATATCGTCTAGGACGACAAAGATATCGTCGAGCGACGGTAGGCTAATGCAGAACTCGAACAGACTTCGACGATCCGCCGGAGCGAGAGTGCCAGTGTCGACGTACGACACCGATAGTGCGGAGGCCGAAAGAACGCTGCGCCTGACAAGACCGAGTAGCAAGTTGATGCCCACGCCGAGGACTCCGCTGACGGCCGCGACGCCCACTGACGGCCGGAAGCGTGCCAGGAGTCGACCCGTCGGCGAGCCGAGGGCATCCGCACCCTCCGGGAGGATCCGTTCCACTCGGGTGGGCCGGTTACCGGACTGCGTCCCCGTCACGCCCTCCACCTCCGTTGAGTCTGGACTGGACCCCAAGGATGACGGTGCGCACCGCGGTAGCCGAACGTCATCATCGGAACGTTGCACAAAGCGGCAGTGCGCGGCAGCAGGATGGGTGGCGTGAACGCTGCGGAGGTACGTCAGGTCCGTCGTTGGCTGTGGGAAACGCTTGCGACACGCAGCTCCCCGACCGATCCCCCTGCTGCGGCTGGTAGGTGGATGAATGATCACGGGAGCGCTTGTCGCGAGCTCAGCCGCGTCCTTAAGTCGCTCTGTGAGGCTGGTCAACTCGACCGTCCGACGGCGATGGCCTGGGCAGTAGCGGCCGGCATCGACGGACGTAAGGTCACGAAGCAGCGGCTCGCGGCCGACCTCGGGCTAACGTCGATCCGTGCACTCGATGGACGTCTGCTCAAGGTCGACAGGTTGATCGCCAGCGCGCTTGTGAGCGACGCACCGCCGGTACCGATCGACGCCCCTAGCGCGGCCGAGCTTGTCGTCGCCGCGTTGACGGGGGCCGCAGCAGAGACTCTGCGAGGCGACCTTGACGCGGCCGACGCGTATAGACGGGTGGCCAGCGAGGTCGACGGAACGTCGAGTTATCAGACCCCGCGTCGTTCCTCAGCAGACCGGGCGCGGAGGCACCGGATAGTCCGGCGGACACGGATGGCGCTGGCGCGGATCGCGTCTCGACCACCCGACATTCCGCGGTTGCAGCCCCTACGGAATGAATCGCAGCTGGTCACCTTCGCCTACACTCTGCATGACGAGCCCGACAGCGCCGTCGCCGAACTCGACCGGGCGTGGAGAAACGGGTCAGCTGATGCTTATCCCCTCCTTGTAGATCACGCGATGCGATTGGTACCGAACCTGGAACGCGCGGGAGCGCGATCGCGACTTCACCTGTTGGAGTTGGTGGCAAATATTATGCGCGACACAGAGTCAATTCTCGCGCTCCCCGTCGCGACCCGCTGGCTCCGCGAGGCGCTTATGGCCTACGGACCGGCTAATCGGCAAGTCGCGGCAGCGGCACGAACGCGAGCCCACATATTACAACTGCACGGGTTTCTTCGCTCGGCGGCCTCCGAGTTCGACGGCGCCATCCACAGTCTGTCGGGGATCGCCTTCGACACCGAACACGACCGACGAATGGAACTGATCGACCTGCTCATGCGCCGAGCTTGCGTCGAGGTCGCGCGAGGCACCGGCGCAGATCTCAATCTTCTCGCGGGCCACCTCGTACGGGTAAGCTACATTCCAGAATCTGCCGATCACCCGCTTCCGGTCAGGCTGCAACTTCACCTTATGGCGCTGCAGTCCGACTCCGCTAGCCGGCGGCGTCGCTACGAAAAGGTCCAAGAGGATCTCATCGGGAGGATTCCAATGCTTGTTGGAGCGCAGCCTCTCGCGGCCGTGGACACGCTGCTGGTGTGTGCGCTGCAGACGAGACAGAGTAAAGCCTTCACCACCGAGCTGCTCGACAAGTTGTTGCCTCCGCTGGGTGTCGCACACGCTTGGTGGAACCAGTTTGACCGCATGAATATGCGGCTCACGTTCGCCCGCGAGAGAGGGATCTCCGCGGCAGCTCCCGAACTCATTCCGACCTGCGTGAACCTGCTTCGGATCGAGGGAACCTTGCCCGCACTCCCGGAGTTCCGCGTCTAGAGTCCGCTTCCCCGACCGCGCCACGGCCTTGGCCGCGCTACGCGCCGCCTCACAGTCCCGACGCCCGTCACGGGGCGGCTCGGATGTTGTCTATCTCCAGCTCCACCAATGCGAGCTATGCGAGCAGTCGGTACCGCCCGTCGGCGGCAAACCGCGCACAGCACCGATCTGTGCAGACGATGCCCTGAGCGCGAGTACAGAGGATGAAGGGTCAGGGTCTGGTCACGGCGGGGGCTCCGGCTCGGGGGTCAGTGTGAGTCCGGTCTGGCCGAGGAAGCCGTCGATCAGGTCGGCCGGTACTGGACGCGTTTGAGCAGCGTCCTGACCGTGGCGGCGAGCAGGTCGACGGTCCAGGCGGTGTGGTTGGCCAGCTGGCGTTTGACGTGGGCCCAGACTCCTTCCGTCGGGTTGAGCTCAGGGCGTAGGCGGGCAGCGCCACGACGGTCAGCCAGTCGGAGTGGGCGTCGAGGAACGCCCGCATCACCCGGCTGTGATGGGTGTTGAGGTTCTCCCAGCACCAGATCAGCGGGGCATGCAGCTGGTGGTGCGCGGCGGTGATCAGTCTGACGTAGTCGTCCCCGGCGAGGCTTCGGCGTTCCCCCGTCCGGCCGCGATGCGCGGCGAGCCGGTAGAACATCTGCGGCCGGCATCCGGGCCGGTAGCAGACCGCGGCGGCCATCGACACCCGGCCCGAGCCCTTCCCGCTGACCCGGACCAGCGGGGTCTGGCCCCGGGGTGCCCAGGTCCGCGCCTTCGGCGGGCGCTGGTTCTGGCCGGCCTCGTCCTCGAAGACGATCCACGCGCCGGTCGCTGCCGCTAGCCTCGTACCTTCGCCCAGGTCTCCGCCCGCCACGCGGCGATCTTCCGCTCGTCCCGCTCAACAGCCCGCCGCGCCGGGACCTGGGGGCTGTAGCCCATGCGGTGCAGCAGATACGAGGTGCCACGCAGGGTGTAACGGACATGGAACAACCGGCCGATCAGCACCGTCACCCGGGCCAGCGTCCAGCGCTGGTCCGCCCAGCCGCGCGCCGCCGGGCCCCGATCAAGTTCCGTCTGGAGCCGGTCCAGCTGACGCTCCGAGAGCCGGCAGGCCGCCCCCGACGGCCCGGTCGAGGCCAGCGCGCCGACCCCGCCGGCCCGCCAGCGCCGCCGCCACTGATAGGCCGACTTGCTGTTCACTCGCATGTCAAGGGCCATTGAGAAGGATCTCGTGGCCGCCGACACTCGCAGTGGGTGGGCCACCTCGACCGGGGCGACACCGGCGGCGAACAGCCCGGCGGCTCGCCGCCGGACCTCCTCCCGGCGGGCACGGCCCGCGGGGGACAGACCACCACCATCCGGATATCTCATGCCCTGGCATAGACCCCTGGCCCGGACAGGGCACGCAAGCGCGCCGCGCGCGATCAGGCAACTTCAGACCTTGATCATTAAAGATCTGTAGCGGCGCTGGTCATTCCCGCGCTGAGGGCCGCCACACCGTCGGTCGAAACCCCGGCAGAGCCAGACTCACGAGTCTGCCCAAGTCGCCGTCGATCTCGGTCACCACACCGAGCCGGCGGCCAGCGCACGCTGGTACCGCCGTTGTACGACATGACCCCGCCAGTGCCTCACGGCGTGCTGCCGTCCAGCGGCTTCGTCTACGCGGCGTACTTAACGGGCAGTACGCACGAGATGTCGGTCCGTGGGCGGCGGTCGCGGCCGGAAAAGCCCTGTCCGCAGGCTGGACGTGATCGTTCGCGCGGGTAGAAACTGCAAGGATGGTCTCGGCTTCGCACAGCGCCGCTCCCAGCGCGGTGGGTTACCAACATCAGACCTGGTGGGCCCTGGTGGAGTTGTTGCGATCAGGTGCTGGGCGACCCGACGCAGCGATCACGCTGGAGTTGCACGATGACGTCGCCTGGGAGCAGGACGGCACACCGACCCAGTTACTCCAAGTCAAGCATCACCAAAGTACCCACCGCGCGCTGACGGACGCTTCAACGGATGTGTGGCGCACCCTAAAAGTCTGGATGGACACCGCGAGACCGGGCGATGCCGACGGGCCTGAGTTGGTGTTGGTGACCACTCAGGTAACAGGGTCGGGTACGGCTATGGCGGCGCTGCGTCCGGCCACCAGGGACCACCAGACAGCCTTGCACGAATTGGAAATGGTGGCCAGCACGTCAACCTCGGCAGAGACCAAGACTGCGCGGGAAACGTTTCTCGCTCTGAGTTCCTCGCAGCGGAACACGTTCATCTCGCGAATCCGCGTCCTCGACGGCTCGGTGCCCATAGACGAGGTCCCGGCGGCGGTACGAGAATGCCTGAAATGGACATTACCAATCGGGCACGAGGATACGTTCCTAGCGCTGGTGTGGCGCTGGTGGGACGACCAGGCCCTGGCGATGCTACAGGGCCGTCTCCGCAGCCTCGATGTGGGCGCTGCCCGATCGGCTATATCCGACATTCGTGATCAGTTCAACTCGGAGCGGTTGCCTACCCTGGTCGAGTTGGCTGATGTCGATGTGGATGTAGTGACCGCCGAGCACCGTACTCACATGTTCGTGCAGCAGATGCAGTGGGTCTGCTTCCCGCCGGTCAACTTGCAGAAGGCGATCGTGGACTACTATCGCGCCTACGCCCAGGCTGTCCGGTGGGTGGATGAGGACCTTATCGGCCTGGCCGAACTGGCGAAGTTTGAAGCCGAACTCAAGGATGAATGGGAGCGCGAGTTCGAGTGGATGGTGGAAACACTCGACGATGACGCGGACGACAAGGCCAAAGAAAAGGCCGGCCGGACCATGCTCCGGCAGTTGCTGACGCAGACCGGCATCACGGTTCGTGCTCGCTACAACGAGCCGTTCTTCACCCGCGGTCAACGGCACATTCTGGCAGAGAGCGGCCGGATCGGCTGGCATCCCGACTTCGAAATCCGTATCCAGCACGTGCTTCAGATCACGTCATAGACCACCGACCGACCACGGCACAGTGTTGGATTGGACAGGAGTCGGAATGACGGCATGGACCGACAGGTCACCGATCCTCGCGGCGATGCTCAACCCCGCCCTGATCGCTGCGATCCTCGCCGAGGCCGCCGACGGTTATCACCGGGAGTCAGATCAGACGCTTCCCTGGACCCTGTCGTTCGTCACCGCGCCCTTGGTTCTGCACCGCAGTACACGCCAAGCGCTGCCGGCGTCGACCCGGACCCACCTCGCGACCTGGACCTCGCGTAACCCGGTCATCCGAGCCGGGTTTCCAGCCCGCGCCCAGGAACTCGTCGTGCCCGTCAAGGAGGGGATTCGATTCGGCCTGGCGCAGGGTGCTCTCAGTCTGGAGGACGATCATTTGACCGGCCGAACCCGCAGGCCCCGAGGTTTCGTGATGCCGGACGAACTCGCCGATATCCTGCGCAAGGCCCGCTTCGTCGGCCGGTGGCTCGCGAAGATCGATAGTCCAGCGACCGTGTTCGCGGTCCTCGGCGTGGCACCCTGACCGCCGTGCAGCTACTCTCGATCGTTCTGTACAGCACCACGGGTGCCCGGCGTGTGCTGGAGTTCACCACCGGGGCGCTCAACATCGTGACCGGGGAATCCAAGACTGGAAAGAGCGCACTGCTTGACATCGTCGAGTACTGCCTGGGTCGCGATACGATGCAGATGCCGGTCGGGCCCATTACCAACACCGTGTCCTGGTACGCCGCGCTGTTCGAGTTCGATGGCGGCAGGGCGTTCGTCGCCAGGCCCGCGCCCCAGGCTGGCAAGGCGTCGACCCAGCGGGCGATGCTGGAGTTCGGGGCCGAGTTGGAGCCGCTGGATTTCGACGACCTGATCGTGAATGCAGACTCCAACGCCGTTCGCGAGCAGCTCAGCCGACGCATTGGAATCGAAGAGAATCTTCACGAGCCGCCGGCAGGCTCGGCCCGCAACGCCGTCGAAGCCCACATCGGGCATGCCGCGCTGCTGTGCCTGCAACGACAGAGCGAGATCGCCGACCGGAGCCTGCTGTTTCACCGGCAGGGCGAGCAGGGCATGGCCCAAACCCTGAAAGACACCATTCCCTACTTCCTCGGCGCTGTACCCCGAGACCAAGCGCTCAAGCACGCGCAACTCGCCGCCGCGCGCCGCGAACTACGTCGCCTGGATACCGCCGTTCGGCAGGCCGAGCAGGCTGGTCAAGACGCCGACGTTGAACTGACCACGTTATGGCGGGAGGCGCACACGCTCGGCATGGTCACCGACGAACGACCACCAGATCGCACCCGCATGGTCGCCCTTCTGCAAGCCGCTATCACGAGCACTGATGGGCCCGAGGCACCCGACCGCGAGGCCGCTCAGCGGCTGGCGGCGTTGCGCCGCGACCGCGATCAATCGCGCAATCGCCTCCGCAGTTTGACTATAGAACGCGACATCCTTCTGCAACAGAATGATACCGAGTCCGACTTCACCGCGGCGGTTCGAACCCAGACAGCCCGCCTGGCCAGCCTCAACCTGCTGCAACGACCCACCAGCAGCAACTCGTCCGAGAACGGTCAGGCCTCGCCTTGTCCCGTATGCGGTTCGGAGCTTGACGATCCCGACCCCACGCCCGACCAGCTCCGCCAGAGTCTGCAACAGCTCAACGACCAGCTCAGCGGTGTCGACGCGGCGCGGCCGGCACGCCGCGCCGCTCTCCAAGTGCTGGACGAACAGATCAATTCGGCGCGCATCCAGCTCCGCACCACGGAGGCTGCCCTTCAAGCTCTGACCGCGAGCCAAGCCGTCACCGACCAGCTCCCCGACACCGCACGGCGCGACTTCACCCGAGGCCGTATCCACGCCACCCTCACCAAGCTCCCGACCTACTCCTCAGCGGAGCTGGGACGACTCCGCCAGCTCTACCAAACCACCCTTGACCAAGTGAGAGGCCTTGAAGCCGAACTCGACCCGAACGAGGAACGCGAACAACTCACCTCACGTCTCGTCGCGATCAGCCACGACATGACCGCATGGGCCGAGCATCTGCAACTGGAGCACCACGGCCAGAGTGTCCGCCTCGATCTCAACCGGCTGACAGTAGTTACCGACTCCGAAGAGGGACCGGCGACTCTGTCCAGGATCGGCAGCGGCGAGAACTGGATCGGCTACCACCTAGTCACCCACCTCGCCCTGCACCGCTATTTCGTCCGGCAAGATCGCCCGGTGCCCCGTCTTCTCATGCTCGACCAGCCCACCCAGGTCTGGTATCGCTCGGAGGTTGACCAGAATACCGGAACCCCTGGCCGGGACACCGACCGTGAAGCGGTCAACCGCTTGTTCCACCTGATATACGACGTCGTCGCTGAACTCGCCCCTGACATGCAAGTGATCATCTGCGATCATGCCAATCTCGCCGACGACTGGTTCCAGGATTCCGTGAAACACAACTGGCGAGGGGGCGAGAAGCTCATCCCTCTCGAATGGATCAACGATGCTAGCTCGTCGTAGTCGCTGATTAACCTTTGTCCGGGCCGCGAGTCTCAGCCAGACCTGGATCGTCAGCGTGGTCGATGCGCTGGGTGTGCACCCTATCGTCGTAGTCGGCCGTCTGCAAAAGGAAGGGGGCTTGAGCTGGCGAAGCGTGCTCAGCAAGTACGGCCCTACTGTGACCCGATACCTGCAAGCCTGTGATAATCTTGTCAGGCCCGCCGGTAACTTCCCCTTCTGGAGAATGCCATCGCCGACGCTCCTGGGCCGCGATGGTGGACCTTCCCGATGTTGTCCTGGTCGGGGTCAAGCACGAGAAGGGGATCGCCGCCGAGATCTCCCTGACCGGCGACGGAGAGTTCAACGGAATCAGCGCCCTCGGAACCGGCACCCGCAAGGAGCAAAGTGCGTCGCGATCCAAGTCATGATCGACAAGATGAGCTGCATTGGCTGCGGTGCGCTCCGCTGTCGTCTTTCACGGCCAGCAACGCGCCGTTGCTTTAAGTGAGTCCTCCATCTGCATCGCGAGCGCGGCATCGGCTGTGTGTCCGAGGAGGACTAGAACGCAGGTGACCACGGAGCTTCGCCCAGTTCGCGCGGCGGCGCGCAGTGCTTCGTGCCGGATGGCGGTGCTGGTCTGGCCGCCGACGCCCTCGTCGCGAGCGGACATCGCGACCAGGATCCTCGCGCGGCTTCCTGGATCTTTGATCCTGGCGGCGAGCACATCCACGAGCCGGTCGGTCGGCAGGTGGGGTACGAGCGCCTCTAGCGTCGCGACTCGGCCCGGCTCGTCGTCGATGGCCAGCGCGGCGTCGAGAGCCATTGCGAGGAGTTCGTTCGGAAGGTGCGGTATGAGCTGGACGAGTCCGTATGCTCGCCATGACTCGTTGTCGGCGGGAGCGGTAGCAACATCCAGCGCGTCGCCGAGCATGTCGGTCGGAAGAAGCGGAGCGAGGTCCGCGAGCATCTGTGACCGGAGGTACACGTCATCGGCAGCGGCTTCGGCGAGTGCTTGTCGAAGTGCTTGATCGGCCGGTGGTTGTCCCAGGTCCGCTAGCACTCTCAGCCGTCGCGCCCGGTTACGGATGGCCGTGGCTCTGGCCACTGCCTTTGGAATTAGGTCAGCGGGTAGACATGTTGCGAGATGGCTTAGCTGGATGTCCCTCTCGTGTGCGTCGTCCAGTGCCATCGTGTGGGTGAATCCGCGGCGGATGAGGTGGTCGGGCAGGTGAGCTGCGAGGGAGGCGAGTGCTCTTTCTCTGAACAACGGCCATTCGGAAAGGGCGAGCGATAGCGCGTCGGACAGGATATGTCCCGGAAGGGAGGGTGCGAGTGCCGCCAGCCGGTACGCACGCTTGCGAGGGTCTTGGATGGCGAGCGCGTGGGACCTGGCTTCGGCCCGGACGGCGTCGCGACGCTCTGGCGGCAGATATGGCGCCAGGGCGGTCAACTCGTCCGCCCTGGAGGAGGGAGAGCCGATTCTGACCGCCGCGGCCAGCGCGGCGGGGAGCAGGTCCGCGGGTAGGTACGGAGATATGCCTTGCAGGGCAAGCGTGCGCTCGAAAGGGTCTTCCAGGGCTGCCGCAGCATCCATCGCCACGGGAAGCATTTCAGGCGGAAGGTACGGTGCGACGTCCGCGAGAGCTTGCGCCCGCTGAAGCTGATGGTCGATTGCGACGACCGCGTCGAGGGCGTCGCCGAGCCGATCCAAAGGAAGATAGGGCACGAGCCCCGCCAGCGAGTGGCTCGCCGCGTAGGGCTGGTCGAAACCGATGGCCGTCTTCAGGGCGCAGGCGAGCAGGTCGGGGGGCAGGTACGGCGCCAGCCAGGCCAGGGCCCGCGCATGGAAGGGCGGTGCGTCGAAAACGGCCCAGGCGTTCAGCGCCTCGGCGAGTGTCGGTCCTGGTGTTCCGTCGGGTAGATGGGGTGCCAGTCCGGCCCACGCCAGCGCGCGGGAGAGGTCGTCCTCGAGCCGGTCGACGACGGCGACCGCCTCGAGGACCAGGTCCGGAGTCAGGTGCGGCGCCAGCTCCGCCAACGCCTCGGCCCGAAAACGCGGATCGTCGACGGCGGTCGCGGAGGCCAGTGCCTGGGCCAGCACTCGGCCCTGCCGTTCTGCCGGCAGATGCGGCGCGACGCGGGCCAGCGCTCGTGCCCGGAGGCCGCCGGCCTCTGCTGCCGCGGTCAGCGCCTCCTCGATGATCGGTTGGCGGCCGTCGCGGGGCAGGCGCGGCGCAAACGCGATCAAAGCCTCTGACCGGTGCAAGGGCGCGACGATCGCCTTGACAGCTGCGACGGCGGCCGGGATCGAGTCCGCTGGCAGTCGCCGTACTAGCCGCGCCACGACTGGGGCAAGGTGGAATGCTTCGCTGGCCGCTGCCGCAGTCATCGCGACCATCGCCTGCGCGAGCACCTCGCCACGCTCGTCCGCATTCAGATGGGGCGCCAGCGCGACCAGTGCCTCCGCGCGGGCGGTCGCTGCCGGGATCGTGTGGGCGTAGGCCAAGGCCCGCCGTGGTTCCCACAGCTGTTCCTCGACTGCGCGGACCAGCAGCGCCGACGGGACGTTGCCAGCCATGCTCGCGACCGAACCGAGCACGAGAGCGTAGTGAATCATCCTGCTGATGGCGTCGCCGCCGGGGCTGTCGCAGTCGCCTCGCTGTGCGTGGACCAGCGCTGCCCGCAAGTCAGCGAGGCACGCGGCGGTCGTGCCGAGATTCTCGTGGACGGTGAACCACACGTTGTCGGCCTTCTCCGACCCTGTCGGCCACTCCATGCGCAGGAGCGTGTCGAGGACGTCGGCCCGGTCGGCGTCGATCAGGTGCGCGACGAGCCGGCGCACACCGTAGAAGTCGGTGCTGGTGAGGCCTGCGACAGTGCGCAGCACGGGTAACGCCTCGTCGAGGCCGCCCCACCTGTCAAGGAACGCATGGCAAAGCATCATGTGGATCTTCGCAAGCCGTCCGTCGGTCAGGCCCGAGCGGGCGTAGTCCAGCAGCAGGTCGTGGACCATGAAGGTGTCGTCGTCGGGGTCGAGCTGGACCAGGCTGCGCCGCCCCAGCATGCGTAGTACCTCGTCCGCGGCGAGGTCGTCCAAGCCGGCTGTGGTCTGCCACAAGAGGACCGCGACGGTTGACGGCACTGGCTCGCCGCTCCCGAAGACGGCGAGCTCCCGGAACCGATTGATGCTCTCGGTGTCCAGTGTGGACACCGAGACGTCCAGTGCGGCCAGCAGGTTCGGATGTGGGTAGTCGGCGAACCGGCCGGATAGCCGCGTCCGATCGGCTCGCCCCAGCAGTTCCGCTACCTTGGACCAGGGTCTGCCTTCGGCGACCATGCCACCGGCCACGGCGAGAGCGAGGACCAGGCCGCCGCAGCGGTGCGCGACCATCTCGGCCTCGACCGGCAGTTCAGCGACAGTCCTGCCCGCGTAGCTGGCCAGCAGCCGACGGGCCAGGCTGGCCCTGACGAGACCGAGCGCGTGCACATCGCTGTCGGTGAACAGTGCGTCGCGGCTACGGGTCGTCACCAGCAGCCGGCTGCCGTCTGTGACGGGCAATGCGCGGAGCACGTCGACCTGCCAGACGTCGTCCAGCACCACGAGACAGGCTGCCCCGTCGAGCAGGTGCCGCAGACGCTCGGACCCGTCGTCGACGTCCAGCACCGGTGCTCGATCACCGAACGCCCGCAGCACCCGCGACACCACGGCTGTCAGATCTGGGTGGGGATTGACCTCGACCCACACTACGCCGTCGGGGAACGCCTCCCGCACCGCCGGGTCGTGGACGACCGCGCGTGCCAGCGTCGACTTGCCGGCACCGCCCATACCGACGATTCCCACGACCTGACCCAGCGCCTTCGTGAGCAGATTGCGTACGGCCGCTACGTCACCGTCTCGGTCGACGAAACGAGCCGGTAGCCCCGGCAGCGACCCGACTGAGGGCCGTAGTCGCACCGCTCGGGTTGTCTCTGATGCCGGGACACGGTCGCCGAACACGGGATTGCCGGGAAACCAGGCCGATGCCGCCTCCAACAACGAGCGCCGACAGTCGATCGCCACCCCGTTCTCCACGAGCCGGGCCACCTCGAGCCAGAACACGAGGGCCGACCGTGATCCCCACCCAGGCTGGCGTCCGCGTGCGATACCGGCCCTGTCGAGCAACTGCCGTGCGGCTTCTTCGTCGCAGAAGGCGCTCGCCAACGCCGTCACCTCGTCAGCCGTCAACCGCATCTTAGATCTCACCCACTGATCGCCCTCTCTCCGAAACGCGGCACCGTCGTGGCCAGGTTCATTTGCGGTGTCCGCGCCGCAGGTTTGCCGGTCAACTTTCCGGGCCTGACCCCGCTTGGTGACTTCACGCAGCGCTGGTGACCTTCGCTGTAGGAATCAGGATCGTGAGACTCCTGTTTTCTGGGTCGGCGCAGGCGGATGGCCTGGGGCTACCGGGAGCAGGCCCAGCGATCTCAGGATGCGTCCGGTGTCGGCCCCGTCAATGATCATGTAGGAGTGGAGTCGTCGGGAGTCGTGGGCGTAGGAGTCCATCATGCCGACCACGCTCGGCTTAATCTGATGACAGTGTTGCAGCACGAATAGCTCTGCAGGCTCGGAGAACAGCCGGTCGATCTGGTCGCCGTTCTTGCCCAGAGCCTTAACGTTCATGGCGCGAGGGTAGCCAGGCCCCTTGAACAGCCAGGCGGCTGATACCTGGCGCCCGCGGGCGAACACCCGTGACGTGTAGAGGTCGGAGCGTTCGCCACCCCAGTCCTTCGGTACGTCTGACTCGCCAATAAGCCTGGCAAAGGCGTGCTTTACCTTCTCCTCCGAGACTCGCAGAACCGCGTCGAGTTCGGCCTGGGTAACGGGGGATGTAAAATCGATGCCCCTGAATTGACCGATGTCGCTGGGGTACACGCGAAGCCCCGGCGTCGGGCCATCGGCGGCAAGGTTGTCATCGACGAATGACCTGATTCCGATGAAGACCGGTCTGAGTTCGATCCGCTCCGCGGCGAGATCGGTGACTGTTCCGATCACGTAGGCCCGCCTGCTCCCGGTGAGGCTGCCGGTCGCGGACGAGCTGGCGGTCCGTGCGGAATTGAAGTTGCCGACTACCTGCATCGGCTCGCCCACGTCGAGCAGCGCTGTGAAGTTGACGGGCTTGAAGCCTGGCGCATCATGGTCCCGGTCCCGCTGGAAGGTTAACTCCAGGTCTGCGCCAATGACCTGCCCCAGGTGCACATTCTGTTCCAAGATCCTCCTTCTTAGCTCACCGATGCCCAGCGCCGGGAGCGCCTCGGCCAGCTCTGAGGCGAGCACGTACGGCAGCGCCGCCGAAGGATCGGTTCTGTGGGCCGCCCGCGCTTGCGCAGACTCAGCCCGCCGGTCTCCGAGAAGAGACCGAACCTGGTCCTGGTGGAGGAAGTACGGCTCTAGCGTGATGCGCGTCATCGGCGAATTGACCCTCTCGGCTGCGGCCGACCCGGCCCTCTTCCTGGTTGCGATGGGGAGGCGTGTGGAAAAGCTACGGGACGTCCTTGAGAAGGCAGAGGAACTCGTCCACATCCTGCGGCCTGTCTGCCGGGTTGCGGTGGGTTGCCTCTGCCGCTACGGTCCGCCAAGGGCCGGTGTCCGGGAGCAGCGGAATGTTTGTCTCCGGGGGCTGACCGGTCAGGATGGCGCCGATGAGCCGTCCGATGCTGTAGATGTCGGTAGCGGGCGTCGCGTAATGGGGGTTGCCGGACTGCAGCTCCGGAGCAGCGAATCCCTCGGACCCGAACCCGGAGCCGGTGCGTGTGCGGCGGGGAACGCTGGTCTGCCCTCGGGGACGCCGTCCTAGCCCCCAGTCCGCTACGACCCAATTCCCTTGCAGAAGCAGGATGTTCGCGGGCTTGATGTCCCGGTGGGTCCAGCCGTCAGCATGGGGTTGGCGCAGCCCCTCACAGACCGCCTCGACCAGGCCTCGGAGCGCCGACGTTTCTCGTAGGCGGTCCGCATGATCGGCGGCGCTGCCGTTCGCGTGCGGCATGATGAACCACCGGCCGTCCGTATCGGCATCCAGCACCGGCATGACGTTCGGGTGGTCACCGTACCGTTGCCCCATGTCGATTTCGCGGGCCATGCGGTGCACCGCGTCGTCATCGCCAAAACGGAGTCTTTTCAGCGCGATAGTGATGCCAGTAGGCTTGTGTTCCGCACGGAACACTGCGCCCTGGCCGCCTTCGTCGATCGGTTCCGGGGACAAAACGTAGTCTGCTTTTTTCCCGCGCTTGAGCCACCGCACGGGGGCCCACGGCGCGTTCTCGCCCATGCTGGGCAGGGTTCCGTCGGAGAGGAGGATACGGGCGGCCTCGATGGCATGGTCACGGTAGGGCCCATCCCGTTGCGCGCTCAGGATGGCCACCAGTGGCCGGGCGGTCGGATAACTGGCAAGATCGGCGGCCAGACGGCGTGCCTCGTCCTTCTGAACGGCCCTGCGGGCGGCGCGCTGGCTGCTGCGTTTTTGCCTGGCCGCGTGCAGATCAGGATGAGGAGTCCAGCCTCGGGGTGGCAGGACCACGCGGGCGTCGCGGAAGTCGCATTCGAGGAGGATGCTGCCGCTGCGCGCTAGCTCCGCGACGATTTCCTCGGCCCGGTCGCCGAACATAGTCATGGCGGACCGCCACCGGCGGGCGCCACTGGTGACAAAATTCCACTGGCTGTCGGTCAGACCGTCCGGGCGGCGCGGTGCTGGGGAGTCTTCCGGCTCCAGGGTGACACGCGTGAACTTTTTGTATCCGTTGCGGTCGCTGTTGTAGTCCCCGTCGGGTAGAGGGACGGCATACGCGGTGAGGCCGGGGTAGACGCTGAGGTGGCGCATCGCGAAGCCGCGCGGTCGGGGACGGTCGGTCATGTCGACTCGCGGTACTCGTTGCCGGTCAGCCAGGCGCGGAGCAGTTCCACCCGCGGGGCGTGCTCGTCGTAGCCGACGACCACGGGTTGCTCGTTGTACGGGCTGGAGTCTGAGCTGCGTCGCAGCTTGACGTATTGGCCGCAGGCATCGATGGCGTAGGACTCCATATCGTCTTGGAGTGCCCCGATGACGGTGATGCCGCTGTCCCTGCCGATCTGCCCGAGCAACGCGACTGCTTCACGGCGGTGCTGCTTGCCGAGGTTGCGGCCGAGCTCGTCCAGGACGAGGACCAGCGGGCGGCCCGTGCCGCTCGCGGCCGCAGCGGCGCAGACGAGCTTGATCGCTCGATCGTCGATCTGCGCGGTGTTGGCCCGCCGGTTGTAGGGGATCAGGCGCCGGCCCTCGGCGCGCCGCCACATCGGCGTGACCTTCCAGTCCCACACCTCGTCGGGGCCGGCTGGCGGCGAAGGATCGTCGTACTCGAGCCAGGCTCCATACCCGCCGTATGTCTTGTCGAGCCGGTCGAATTCAGCTGCGACGCCTGCCAGCTTCTTCTTGATGGCAGAGGTGAGCGCCCCCCGGTGTGCATGACTGGCCTGGACCGCCTCCTCGTGGCCGATTCTCGCGGCCTCGAAGCTCTTGTGACGTTCCTCGCGCTGGCTGGCGATCCGCTGGCGCTCGTAGTGGTCGGCGCCTTGCTGCTGGCGCAGATACACGTGGAGTGCGTGGCGCAGCGGCGCGAAGGCCAGCTGTGCTCGTCGGCTGCTGCCGGGTCCGCGCTGGTTGAACTCTTCCAGCAGGTCGGTGATCTCCTTCGGCATGCTGGCAGAGGCTGTGGATGGGAAGCATTCGGAGAGCGTTGTTCGGATCAGATTCCGGGCTTCCTCCCACCAGTCGTCGGCCGTCCAGGACTGTTGGTTGTCCGGCAGGGAAAGCAGGTGCTCACTGGCAGAGTCGAGGGTGCCGTCCCAGAGTGCAATCAGGTCCGGGAGACCGAGCCGCCGTTGCTCCTCAGCGAGGTTCTCGAGTGTCTGACGCCGGGTCTTGTTCATGTCGTCGAGGGCGGTCTTCTGGCGCCGCAATGATTCGATCTGCTGATGGCGAATGGCCGCCAGGCGGACCACCTCGTCCCGCCCAGCTTGCGCGGCCCTGAGCGCCGACGCGAGGTTCGCACGTGCGTCCCTAGCGGCCCGGTCTTCCCTCCGGAGGCCGCCGATCTGCGTGTCCAGCCGGCCGGCCTCGGCTGCGGCCCGTGCGCCTTTCTGCCGGCGCTTGGCAGCGGTGACGTGCAGCTTAGCGGCAGTCAGGGTCTCCTCGGTTCTTCGGTGGCTGTCGGATTTCCGGCGGACGCGGTCCCGTGCGGCGGCGATGCGTGCCGCGCGGCCGATCACGGGATCGGGGAACCCGCTTACGATCACGATTCCCGCATTGTCGTGGACCCGGTCGGGCTCGCCGAGGGCTGAGATCCGCGCATCCAGGGCTGCCAGAAAGCCGCCTAGGTCGTATCGCGGGTCGGCGTTGGCGGGCAGCGTGCCGCGTGGCGTATTCGTGGCGAGGTTGGCAGCGATCAGGATCGAGCCGGACATGTCCGCTAGGAGCACAGCGGCTCTGTCGAGCTGGCCGGAGTCCACTACGGCCGCCTCACGGTACGGCCAGAGGGCTGGTTCCCAGAACGGCCGTTGCCGGTCGTTGAGGATGACGGAGTCGAGGAGACCAATGGCGCTGATGCCCTCGGCAGCGAGGAGCTCGATCTGTTGTTGGGCTAGGTCCCTGCCGCTTTCAGTGTCCCGCAGGCGTGCTTGGGCTTTGGTGAGCGCGCTCTCCGCGACGCCAACCGCCTTGATTGCATCTTCCAGGGCAAGGTCTGCGGCAGAGCGTTCTCGGACGGCTGCAGGCTCGTCACGACCGTCAGCGTCGCGAGCCGTCTCCTTGGCCTCGCGTAGCAGGCGGTCGGCGTCCTCGATTTGCTGTTCAAACCCCGCGATCTGCTTGTCGAGCCCGCGATCAACGCTGTCGAGCTTGTCAAACTCGGTCATCGCGGCCTGCTGGCGCTGCGTGAACGCCTCATCATCGGCCAGATCAGCCGCCTGGCCGGCCAGTTCCAGCGCATTTCGGCTGTCGCGGCCGATCATGATTTCGATCTTGGAGGTCTCGGTCTTGATGTTGGCGTCACGCTGCAGGGCATCCCACAGCAGCCGTGCCGTGCGCGACCGCCAACTCAAAGCCGCATCGGCAACGTGCACGCGCCCCCGGTCCCGAGCGTCGATGCCGTCTTCGATGACCTGGGTGCCCTCTTCCCAGGAAGCCAGGTCGGACTTGGCTTTGCTTGCCTCCCGCTGTCGGTCGTGCTCGTGCCGGCGGGCCTGCCGTTCTGTCTCCAGCTCGTGGTCGATGCCGGTGAGCGTGGCAATCGCCTCGAAGATCCGCCGCTCGGAAATCTCGTTCAGCGGCTGGGCCAGCAGGTTCGTGGTGACGCTGGCTCGCACGGATGTCGACAAGAACGACACACACCGGACGTGCTCGCCGTAGAGCGTACGGGGCAAGTCGCGGGCCCCGAGGTCCTGCCGCCCGGCCCGTGGCGGCAGGACCTGCCAAAGCGAGTCGGCTGCCTGTTCCCGCTCAGCCTCGCTGTCCCCGGCGGGCAGGTGCAGGCCGTCCTGCCAGCGCAGCTTCAGCCGGGGCCCTTTCTGGCTGCTGCGGTCGATGCGGATCCACACAGTCAGAGCGCTGGCCTGAAGCTGTTCCAGGGCCCCGGCGGGGGGAGCGAACACGCCGATGAGGTATCCGTGGTCGGCGTTGCCCCAGCGGTCCTCGCCACCGGCGTCCTCGGCGTTGAACAGTAGGTCGACCGCGGCGGGGGCGCCTGAGCCGAAACGCCACTGCTCATCGGCGTGCAGCAGGCTGACCTGGGCGATCAACGACGACTTTCCCGCCCCGTTGGAGTCCTTCGGCCCCTGCCCAGCAACGGCGATGAGGGTGCCGGCGGAAACCGGGACGGGATGCGTGGACAGCCGGGAGATCCGCACGCTCTGCAGGCCGACCAGGACACGGGTGCCGACGATGTCTTCTTCTTGCGGCGTGCTGCCGCTCATGAACCGCTCCTCGTGAGATCGCGTTATTGCTGGGGGCGGCCCAGGTTTCTGCGGACCGTGATCGCCGTGGCCAGCGCGGTATCCGGGCCGACGGCCAGGATCAGGTTCTCCTGCAGGCGCTGACGCGCGGCCGGAGTGAGCCGGCCCAGCGCCGGCCCAGGGACGTAGGAGGCACCGGCCATCTCAGGATCGGCGCCGCGCACCACGCGGACCAGCCCGGCTGCGCGTAGCCACTGGAGGGCATCGGACAGGCGCCGCTGTCCGTGGACCTGTGACAACTTTCGCAGATGGGTCGGCGTAGTCGGATGAGGAGATTCCCAGACATCCTCGGCTAGGCGCCCCTCCGCCCGGGGGATCGCAACCGAGTGAATGAGCACCAGCGTCAGCGCGGCCCGCTCCAGTGGCGGGAGCACCCCCCACCCGTTCGTCTTGAGCTCGGCGGCGATGTCGTCCCGGTATCCCGACGTCCAGAGGTATGCGCCTGCGTGGATGAGAGTGCGGCCGGTCCGGTGCAGCATCTGATCAAGGCTGTGACGTAACGCCGCGTCCCGGAGCGCGGGCAGCGCGGCCTCGCTGGCGGGCTCGCTGCCGTACTCAAGTGCCGCCCAAGCAGCCACCAGCGCGTCGCGCTGTTTATCTCCGAGAGGCTGAAGCAAGTCGTCGAACAATCTGCTCACCTGTTCCGCTCTGGGCCAGGCCGCGGAGACGGCAGCTCGCCGCGCAGCTCTCTCAGCGCTGGAAGGTCCTGGTCCGGCCAGGTCGCTACCCGGGGGCCGAGGCCAACTCGCCGCGCCTCATTGTCGACGTCCAGCCACCGGCTGGCGTGCAGGCGCCGAAGCGCCGCTGTCCCGAGGCGGTGGACCGCCTCTTCCCCGCGTCCGGGGGCGAGCTGGTCAAACACGTCCAGCACCTCGCGCACCGTCGCCAGCTGTCCCGGCCACGGGCTTGTCTGCGCGTCGGGCCAGCAGCAGCGCAGTGCCGCCGCCAGAACCCGTCTGGTCTCGTTCGGGAATTCCACCGCGAGCGCCTGCATGCCCAGCTCGCGCAGCACGGCTGGGGTCACGTCGTCGGGCGGGCGAGGCAGCAGCCAGCAGTGTTCACCGCCCCGCTCCACCAGCCGGAGCATGCCAGCCGGCGTTCGGGTCGCCGACGGCATGCGCAACGGCCCCTCGGCCCGCGCCCGCGCCCACCACAGCGCCGCATCCGCGTCGCTCACGCGGGCCTCCGCGCTCGCTCGAACACGCCATGGGTGAGCCAGGACGGCACGCTGCCCGGTCGCACCTCGACCGTGCCTGACCACACCAGACGGTAGCTGAGCCGGGCGTTGTTGCTCGCGGCAACCAGATCGGCCAGCACGCGCCGCGCCGTCACCCAGTCCGTGTCGGACAGCAGTTGCTCTACGGCGATAGCGTCACCGTCGCCGAGTACCTCTTCGGCGACAACTGCCAGCCGCTCAGCCTCTGCGTCGGACCGCTCATGCGCCGGCTTCTCATCGCTGTCGGGGATCTGGGAGCGCGGTGGCGTCGAACGGCCGCTGGCCGGCCGCGGCGCTCCGGCAACGGCCTGTGTTAGGTCGGCGGTGTCGTGCCACGGGGCAGGGGCGTCGAAGATCTGGTCGGCTAAGACCGCGGCGAGTTCGTCCAAGGTCGCCCGCCGCGCGAAGCGCGTCCACATCTCGGGCGGCAGAAGGTTCAGCGCCCGCGAGGTCCCCGCTACGGCCATCAGACGCGCCGACGCATTCGTCGAGGCGTCCTCGTAGGCGGCGATCGCCGAACGTAGCTCCCCGCACCAGCGCCCCAGCTCCGGCCAGCGGTCCAGCAGGATCTCATGCACCGCGGACGCCTGATCGATCAGCGGCTTTGCGTTCCACAGCAGTGGGGCGCGCTCTCGCAGTGCCTCCACCGTGCCGCCGACGGTGAGCGCTACAAGCTCAGCGACCAGAAGCCGTAGCGCCGTCGTGACCCTGACGGCAACCTCGCGGGCATCTTCGACAGTGCTTTGCCCGTCCTCCAGCCTGATCTTCTCCATCGTCAGGAGTTGGTGCAGCTCAGACTGGCCGCCTCGGGCCAGCATCCGCTGGACGAACAGCATCGACACGTAGCTCGTGAACGACGCTCGGTACTCGCGCTGGTACGGTTTGTCGAACACTGGCTGGATCGCACGGAGCTCTCGCAGGATGCCCAGACGGTTGTCGATCATCTCAGCTGGGAACGCGGCGCACGCCGATCTGATCTGCTCAGCAGTCAGTCCGTCCTCGCCCGCGCGAGCAAACGCTGCGAACAGCGTGTCCGCCAGCCGGAACAAGACCGGATCGGCAATCGCCGCGTCTGCCCGGCGCGCCAGCACGGCGACAATCTGCTCGAACACAGAAACGATCGTCTGCTCAGCCGCCACGGCGTCCAAGCCAAGCGGCTCATCCCCCATATCGTCACTATATAAGTTAGGCTGGCAACGGTAGGTGAAAACCAGTAGGGCTGATGCGCGGTGTCGGGGCTGATCGGTCCGGGCTGCCGGGCGGACCCGTAGTGCAAGAGGGGTGACGCACCGACGCCGGAGGTTATTCGGACCGTGATAGGTACTGCCCGTCAGGTCACCTACCGGGTTGTGCTCCGGCCGGCGGCGAGGGCCAGGTCTTCCACGACGACTGCGGGTCGGGTGCCGGGGCAGGGGCGGTGACGGGCGGCCGCAGCCGGCGTGGTCACAGGGAGGACGTAGGCCAGGCCCCCTTCAAATGCGGCTGTGGCAAGCAACCCTGAACGTGTCGGTCCGCGCAGCGGGCGGCACGTTCCACTGTGCCTGCACGAGTTATCCACAGGCTGCGGCGCTGCGGTTCGTGCTTGGGCAGGGGTTTCGCCTGCCTGGGGGACGCTCCGGAGACGTTACTCCGCGTTAGCGGCCCGGTGGCCGGCTCGTCAATGAGGTCGCCGTCTTCGTTGACGTGTGATCGCGAGCCACGATGATCATCCGTCCTGGCTGCCACACGACGGCTGGCGCGGTTGTCGTGGCGGGCCGGTGAGGCCGAGGAGGGCGTGGATCTCGGCGGTGGGGATGAGGTAGCGGCGGCCGGCGCGGATGACGCGGCAGGGGAAGTCGCCGTTCTTGGCGAGGGTATAGCCAGTGGTGCGGCTGATGCCGAGGGCCTTGGAGGCGGTGGCTACGTCGACGGTCGGTGGCAGTGCGAGGATTTCGTCACGGGTGAAGGCCGAGACCATGATGATCCCTCCGGGCGAGCGGAACTTCCCTGTCACCTCCGTTGGGTGAAGGATCTTGCCTGTCTGCTCCGTCTGTCGACTTGCGTTGACGGGAGTCCGTGAGCATGGCGGCTCGACGTGCCGCAACGGCCTCGACCAGTAACCGCGGAGGGACTTTGTAAATCGTCCGGACCGAAGGGTATTCGCTGATGTTCATTCGGTAGCCGGGTTGATTGCTGACAGATTGTTATTTGAAATCGAAACGATGATCCGGAAGCCCTCGGAGGGTCGTCTGGTGGCCTCGCTGCGGCTCTGCCGACGGTCAGGTGCTGGATGTGGGTCGGCCGTCCTCGCCGCTGCTGGGGTCGGCCGGTCCTGCCGGGGCGCCGGTGACGGTGGCTATCTGGTCGCGGAGTCGGTGGATTTCGGCGGTGAGGGTGTCGCGTTCGTGGAGGAGGGCGGCGCGTTCGCGGGTGAGGGCGTCGGCGTGGGCTTCGGCGCGCAGAGCGCGGTCGCGGGCGGTGGTGAGGGATTCGGTGGTGTGTTCGCGCTGCTGGGCGAGTTGAGTGGCGTGGTCGGCGCGGGTGTCGGCGAGCAGGGTGGCGTAGTCCTTGTGTATGCCGGCGAGCTGGTTGGCGTGTTCGGCGCGGACCGCGGCGAGGGCGTGGGCGTGGTCGCGGTCGAGCTGGGTGATGCGTGCCTCGGCGTCGGCGCGGGTGCGGGCTAGTTCCTCGCGGGCCTGTTCGGCCGCGGTGTGTGCGTCGGCGGTGGCGTGTTCCGCGAGTTCGGCCCGGTGGAGCGCGTCGCGGGTTCTGGTGTCGGCGACGGTGGCGTTCTCGGCGACGAGGGCGGCGTCGGCGTCTGCTTGGTCGCGGTCGCGGCGGGCCTGGTAGAGCTCCTGGTCACGGTCGCGGAGGCTGGCGCGGAGCTGGCGGGCGTGGTCTTCGGCGGTTTCGGCGCGGGTGACTGCGTCGGTGACCGCTGCGCTGATTCTGCGGGTGACGGCGTCTTCGTCGAGGTCGTCGGCGCGGCGGGCGACGGTGGCGGCCAGGCCGCCGATGTCCCCGGCCAGCACGGCCAGCCGTTCGGCGACGGCCGTCAGCGGTGCGTCGGCCAGCCCGAGCCGGCCGAGTAGGTCTTCCTCGCGGGGGCCGTCGGTCGGAGGCTCGGTGCCGGGGTGGCGGTCGCGGCGGCGGAGGTATTGCAGGCGGGCCCGGTGCCGCATCCGCTCTCGCTCGTCGCTGCCGGCGTAGCGGCTTCCTGGCCCGGGCGGTTCTCCGCAGCCGCACGCGCAGGCGGTCTCGCTGTTCGGGTGTTCGGGCATAGCTCGCCTCCGCCGCCGTAAGACTTGTGTAGGCATATTCTACGTTCTACGTAGACAGAAGACTACGTAGAAATCGTCTGCGCCGCGGCTCGGTGGTTCGGATCCGGGCAACGGTGCAGGCCGGGTCCTGGACACGGGGCGGCGTTGGTTGGGGGGATCCAGCCCCAAGTGGTCAGGGTGGGCCCGGTCGGCCTCGCCCCGCCTGCGAGGCGGATTTCGGGCCGGCTGGGTGCGCGCGCCGCTCGGTCTTGGGCGAGCTGGTGGCCGGCTGGTCCCCGTGGGCGACCGGATGGCGGGACGCGACGATCATGCGTTTACGGTTTATGGCGACTATCAATGATTGGTGTTGCGGGGTATTCACTAATAACGACGAAGAAAACTCCGCCAATACTACGAGGCTGTTTTGCCAGGTATTCTTGTTTCGTTCTGACCGCTGGATTTATGGATTCTTTGTGTCGTGATCCGGGGTGATTGTCGCGGTGATTGTGACGGTGAAGGTTCTGGGTCTGCGGGGTGGGGGTGACGCGGTCGGGGCGGCGGTGTGGCGGGTGGTCGACTATCTGCGCGGGGGCACCCCGGAAGCGGCCGTCGGAGCTGGGTTGGTCGGCTACTACCGGTCGGGGTCTGCTCGGGGTGCGGCCGCTGCCCGGGTGGGGGTGTTGCCGGGCCGGCCGGTGTCGGCTGAGGCGTTGGCGCGGTTGCTGGCGGGGCGGCATGCGGTGTCGGGTGCGCGGCTGGTGCCGGGTTCTGGTTCGGCGGGCCGGACGCGCGGCGCGCACGCCACCGGGTCGGTGGAGGGGCTGGGGGAGGGGGTGTCGCTGGCGGAGGCGGCGCGGGTCGCCGGGGTGAGCGCCCGGTATCTGCGTCGGCTCGCGGCCCGGACCGCCGCCGCGGGCGCGGCGCCGAACGACTCCGCATCCGCGGGGGCGGCGGCCGGCGGTTCGCCGGGGGCGGGGGAGGGTTCCGATCGGCTGGTGGCGGTGCGGGATGGTCGGGGCCGGTGGCGGGTGGCGCGGGAGGAGCTGGCCAGGTTTATCGCGGAGCGGGAGCCGCCGACGGTGGTGCTCGGTTTCGATGTGACGGCGGCGGCGCCGAAGTCGGTGAGCATGCTGTGGGCGTTCGGGGACGAGCGGGTGCGGGCGGATATCGCCGCGGCGATGAACGTAGCGGTGGAGGCGGCGTTCGCCTATCTGGAGGCGACGGCAGCGGTCGGCCTGGTCGAGGGGCACAACCGGCCGGGCGAGGGGCTGGCCGGGGTGTCGTTCCTGCATGACCTGTCCCGCGCTACGGAGCCGCACCTACATGTGCACACGGTGATCGCGAACGCCGTGCCGATCCCGCTGGTGAACGAGACGACCGGGCAGCCGGTCCGAGACGCCCACGGCCTTCCGGTCGAGGTGTGGCGGACGGTGGACAGCGAGCTGCTGCACACCCATATGAAGACGGCGGGCTTTGTCGCGGCGGCGGTGCTGCGCCACGAGCTGTCCGTGCGGCGGGGCTGGCGCTGGACGCCGGTGCGCAACGGCGTCGCGGAGCTCGCGCAGGTGCCGGCGGGTCTGGTGGGCGCGTTCTCGTCGCGGCGGGAGCGGATCGACGCCGAGCTCGCCGACCTGGTCGCCGGCGGGGTGAGGGACGGGGCGGGGTTGCGGGCGGCGGTGCAGCGGGCGACCCGGGCGCCGAAACGTGTGCTGGCCGACGCCGAGATCCGCCGTGCGCAGCGGCAGGGTTTGGCCGCCGGCGGCTACACGGTGGCCGATGTTCAGGCGATGGCCGCGCCGGGCGACTATCAGCCGGCGCCGCTGACCATGGAGGACAGTGCGGGGATCATCGACCGGCTGACCGGGGAGGAGGGTTTGACCGGGCGGGCGGGGACGTTCACCCGCCGGGACGTGGTCCAGCAGGTCTGCGCGCTGGCGGGGGACCGGGCGGACGCGGTCGCGATCGACCGGCTGACCGGCCGGCTGCTGGCCGACCCGCGGATCGTCACGGTCGAGGAAGTCGCCGAACGGCGCCGGCGTGATCCTGAGCCCGTTCACACGACCCGCGATCTGCTCGCGGTCGAGGAACGCCTCCTTGCCCGCTGCGCGGCGGGCCGTACGACCAACTCTGGGCTCGTCCGCCGGCTGATCGACCCCGGCCGACTCGACACCGCCCTCGCTCGGCACGTCACCGTGGCGCGTGAGGGCGTGCGATCGGCGCGGCCGGGCGCGGCCGGCGGCGCGGCTTCGGGCTCGGCTGCTCCGGGCTCCGTACCGGCTGGTAGCGGGTTGGTCGGGTTGACGGTCGAGCAGGTGGAGGCGGTCCGCGCGCTGCTGGCCTCCACCGATCTGGTCCGGCCGCTGGTCGGCCCGGCCGGCTCCGGCAAAACCGAGATCATGCGCCTGGCGGCCGAGGTCCTGCGCGGCGCCGGCCGGCTGGTGGTCGGGGCGGCGCACGGCGGCCGGCAGACCGAGGAGCTGTGCGAGCGGCTCCAGATCGACGGGCGGGTGGTCGCGGGCTGGCTGACCCTGCTCGCCCACGCCGATGATCCCCGGACGGTGTGGCCGGCGGGCACGGTCCTCATCCTGGACGAGGCCACCCAGGTCTCCACCCGGGACGCGGCCCGCCTCCTCGACTACGCCACCCGCACCGGCACGGTCATCGTCGCCCTGGGCGACCCGGCTCAGCTCGGGCCGATCGGCCCAGGTGGCTGGTTCGTCCACCTGGCGGCGACCGACCCGGGCACGGTCGCTCTCACCGCGGTGCACCGCCAGAGCGGCCCCGGGATGGCCGGGGCTCGCGCGGTGCTCGACGGTCTGCGCGCCGGCGCGTCCGCGCACGTCCGCCGGGCGTTGCGCCGGCTCGCGGACGCCGGCCAGCTCCGGACCTTCGCCAGCCGGCCCGCACTGCTGGCCGCCGCCGTCGAGGACTGGCACACCGACCGCGCCCACCATCCGCCAACCGCCCCAGACCCACACGCCGGGCCCGGAACGGCGGCGATGGCTCATCCGATGACCGTGCCGGTGACTGGGCCGGTGACGCGGGCGGAGTTGGCTGACCGGCCGCGGATGATGGCCGGCGATCACGGCACCGTGGAATGGCTGAACCGGGCCGCGCAGCTGCGCCGCATCACCGACGGCGAACTCGACCCCTACGCGTATGTGGAGGTCGCCGGCCGGCGGTTCCACGTCGGCGACGAGGTCCTCACCCTCACCCAGGCCGGCCATACCTTGATCCCCGCCGGTCGCTCACCCTCGGCCTACATCCGCACGGGCACCCTCGGGGTCGTCACCGGCCTGAACCGCGACCCGGCGAACCCGACGGCCCAGACGGTGACGGTCGCCTTCCCCGGCAAGGGGACGGTGACGATCGGCTGGGACTACCTCATCCACGCCTTCCCCGACGGCCGCGACGGCGGTCTCGCCCTCGCCTACGCCCTCACCGCGCACAAGGCCCAGGGCGCGACCATGCCCACGGCCCGGCCGGTGATCACCGACGCCACCAGCCGGGCCGGCCTTTACGTCATGCTTTCCCGCGGTCGCGCCGAGCTCGCCGCCTACCTCACCAGCGGCCCGCTCCTGCGCGCGGACCCGGCCGGCGGCGGCACCGACGACCAGCTCCCCGTCCTCCCGGCGCCGGCACCGACCGTGGGCCGGCTCGCCAGCCGGATCAGCGGCCAACACCCCGACCGGCTCACGACGACCCTCGACCCGGACCTGCCCGCGGTCACCGCCCTACGCGCAAGCCACAGCCTGGCCCAGCTCACCGCGCTGCGGCGCGCCGCCCACCCCACGAACCGCACCGGAGCGGGCGCCGACGAAACGGTCTCGGCGCGGCCGACCGCGCCGATCAGCGACCTGCCCGTCGGCGCGAACAGCGCGACGTTCGGCGCGGACGGCGCGACCTCCACCCCGCTGACGCTGACGGCGCTTACGCGGGCGGAACGTGCGTCAGCCGCCGCTATCGAAGCGGCGGCGCTCGCCGACCCGCCCGCCGCGTTGCTCGCACGCATCGGCTCCCGACCAGCCACCGGCCCGGCCCGCCGAGCCTGGGACGACGCCGTCACCGGCCTCGCCGTCTACCAGGCCCGCCACGCCCCCCAACTCCCGCCCGGCGACGAGGGACCCGCCCCGCCACCCGGCGCCGACGACGCCCTGACCGCCCACTGGCACGAGCAGCGGTCGCTCGCCAGCGCACTCGCCAAAGGCTGGGCGGCCGCGCTCGACCCCACCCATCGGACCGGCGGCATCCGCGGCCCGGCGGCCGGCCGCGCCACAGCCGCGATCCACGCCCTCCTGGCCGCCGGCAACAACCCAGCCGAGATCAGCGGAACCCTAACCGCGAACGATAGCGGCCCGATCCGCGACGGCCTCGCCGTACTCGACACCCGGCTGAGCCGCCTGTGCTCCAGCCTGGGCATCGACCCGGACGACCACGCGCAGCCTCCGCCGGCCAGCGCACACCAGGACTGGCAAACGGTCCGGCGCTGGCTTGATCGCGCGGAAACCTGGCACCTCGCCACCCGACCGACCACGCATCTCGCCGCCGACCTCCACACCGGTGGCGATCGACTCGCCCCACGCGGCAGCGGACCGGAGGGCCCGGCCGCTGAGACGCCGCCCCAGCGGCAGGCCCGGCTTATCGCGACCGCTCTGGACCTCCAAACCGACATCGCGGTCGTCCGCGCGGCCGTCGACCCGCCCAGCTATCTGACCGAGCTGCTCGGCGAGCGGACCGCCGCCCGCGCAGCGGACTGGGACCGGGCCGCCACCGGCATCGAACGCTGGCGCCACCACCACGGCCTCATCCCCACCCAGTCGGCCGCCTCCGACGACGCGCCCGCCGCCCACCGAGCCCTCGGCCCGCCGCCCAGTGATCCCGACGAGTACAGCCGGTGGCAGGCGCTGGCCCAGCCCGAGCTGGCTGTCGAGCACCCGACACCGGACGTGCTGGAGGCCGGGCTGTGATCACGCCAACGCCGGAAGCGGCCGGCCCGCCTCCGGCTCCGAGCGCGGCGGGGTGTCCAAACGATCGCATCGGTCTCGCGCTGCGGACCGTCACGACGTTGGGCACGGTCGCGATCGCGGTGATGGCCGCGGTCGTGAGCTACCGCCACATCCACGACGTCGTTCGAGCATACGGCGAGTCGCCGACAGCGGCGGTTCTGGTCCCGCTCTGCGTCGACGGGCTCGTCCTCGTCTGCTCGCTCACCCTGCTCGCCGACCAGCGCGACGGCCGCCCTCGCTCGACCCTCGCGACCACCGGACTCGCGCTCGGTGCCCTCGCCAGCCTCGCCGCGAACATCGCCCACGCCGAACCCACCGCCATCGGACGCCTCGTCGCCGCCTGGCCGTCCATCGCGTTCGCGATCAGCCACGAGCTTCTCCTCGACCGAATGCTCCCCTCGACCGGGACCGCGCCGAAGGACGAAAGCCGGGCCCAATCGGGCCCGATAGGGGCCGAGGCGAGGGCAAATCAGCCGCCGCGGCGAAGCAGTCCACGGCCGGGAAGTAAACGAGCTCAACTCGCGGCGGCGGTCGCCGGCCTTGACCCCGCCGACCCACGAACCACTTACCAGCTCGCCCGGGACCTCGCCCCGGCACTCGGCCTCCACGAAGGCACCGCCCGCCGCTACATCGCCAGCTACCGGACGCAGTCGGGCGTCGGCCGCGGGGCGCGACCATCAGGCGCGACCGGATAGGCGACAGCGGCGAAGAACGAACCGCCCGTCAGATGGCCTCGGGTCCCTCACCGCGGCCAAGCTTGCTGGGCCCATGAAGCGTCGCCGCGAAGGCGGTCGCCTCGTCCAGGAGAGCCCGCGCTTCCGGCGAGTGACGCAGCGGACGGTCGGTGAGAGCGGCCCGGACCCGATCGACGCCGACGCGGACGGGCAGGCCACGGCGATCGTCGGGAAGGTCGAAGACCGGCCGGAGCGCGTCAGCCGCCCCGTCGAGCGAACTCCATCGGCGTTCCCTACCAGCACCCTGACACGTCCCTGACACCTTTGCCGGCGCCGTTGCCTGGGGGAATCCTCACTATCGGCTCAGTCTCGGCGGCCGGTTGCGGCGACGGTAACGCCCAAGCCGATCATCATCATGCCGCCGGCGCCGCCGACCAGAGCGAGACGGCGCGATGAGCGGGCAAACCATTCTCGGGCACCGCTGGCGGCAAACCCCCACACGCTGTCGCTGAACAGTCCGATCAGACACGACAGCGTTCCCATGATCAACATCTGCAGCGGTACGTGTCCCGCCGTCCGGTCGACGAATTGCGGTAGCACCGCCGTCATCATGATCATGGTTTTGGGGTTCGCGACCCCGACGAGATAGCCCTGACGAATCGCCCCTCGGGTGCCCGGTGGGTCGGATCGGATGTTCAGCGCGGTCGACAACCGTTCCCGGTGACGGACCGCCTGCGCGCCGAGCCAGATCAGGTATCCGGCGCCAGCCAGTTTCACGGCCGTGAATGCGACGACCGAGTCCTCGACCACCGTCCCGATGCCCAGGGAGACGCAGACCGCGATGGTGAACAGGCCGCAGGTGTTGCCGACCACGGACGCCAGCGCCGTACGCCGGCCATGCGCGAGTGCACGTCCGATCACGAACAGAACGCTCGGCCCGGGAACAACGATGATGATGAAGGACGCGAGGGCATAGGCCAGGAAACGGTCGGCGGAGGGCACCCGATCAGGCTACCGCGAGAGGCGACGCGCCCGTTGCGTCGACTCGAGCAGGGCCAGCCAGCCCTTCGGTGAGCATCATCACCCCCGCGCTGGACGGGTGGGTGCCGACTGCGGACCGCGCTATTCGACGAACCGTTGGAATGATAAAGGTTTGATCTACTTCTCATTCTTGCGGGACTCGAGCCAGGCAAGAACGTCCCGCTCGCGATATCGCCGATGCTTGCCGACCTTATAGGAGGGCGGACCGTCTCCCCTCGACTCCCACTTATAGACCGTGTTCATCGGCACGCCGAGAAACTCGGCGAGGTCCCGTACCGTCCACAGGGCGGATCTGCGCGAACCGCCGCTCTGGGCGCCTGCTGTGTCCATGTTCGCCTCCTCATCGTCCGATGCTGCCCAGAACCTTTATCCGAGATCCCCTCTCTTTAAGCAAGTGGTCGACCTACTGGTGGGCGAGCGCCGTCGCCGCCAGGCTCTGGAATTGATGACGCCGAATTCCGCTAGATGTCAGCGCGTGCCATCCGGTCGCGTTCTCTGCCGTTTTATGCGCCCGCGAGGAAGGGCTTCCGACGGCTTGAGCGAGGGCGGCATGTCGACCGGATTTGACTTGACTTTCGGTCGAGGGCGCGGACAGTGGCGCCTGCGCTACGGTTTGCGGTTCCTTGGTGGCCAGTCGCTCCAGTATCGACGCCGGCCACCCACGGTACAGGCGCGGGCGCGGGGACCCACTCAATACTCTGTTCGGAAGTCGCTCCTTCCGATGGTTGGAATTGACTTCAAATCGGAGTGTGGACCAGCGCGATGCAGGCTGTGGTAACGGCGACCAGCAAGCAGAGACGGATGGTCTCCGGCCAGCCGCAGATTGCCGCGCGGACCGTACGTACAACCTCGGTGGCGAGATACTTCATGACTTTCACTTCCCTTCCCGTTGGGCAATAAAAAAACCCCTGCTCGTGCCCAGAAGGGCACGAGCAGGGGTAGGCCATTGCCGCTCCAGGCGGCGTGGAAATCGCGGACGTTTTTCAGTGAGCGGTCAACATTAGGAAACGGAGTCCGGTGCGATACGGTAGGAGGGAGCCGGTTGCTTCAGCGGTATGTTGGCGATTTACGCGGCCTCGCGCCGTAGGGGCCTCCTACTTCAAATACCGGTCCTGATCATGCCCAAGCCCCCGTCGGGGACAAGATTTTTCTGATGGGTTCGTGGCGCTCCTGCTCTGACGGCGGCGGTGCCAGCCCTGGGCGCTCTGGTCGGCGGGAGGGCAGGGGCCGGGACGCCGGCGGGCTGGTCCGTCGTCTGCCATGCCCGAGTGCCCGCGTAGGGACCTTCGCCAGTGCGCGGGCGGGCTGCCCGGTAGTCAGCCGCCAGCGGTGTGGCGGCCACGTCGCTCCGCCTACGGTTCTTTCGGGGCAACGGCGGTCGCGATCGCCGTGCAGATGCCCTCACTTTGATACATGCCGCGGTGTGGCTGAACCGTCCGCGCTGCGCTGGACCGTCTCGTTTCCTCATCTTCAATACCGGCGGTGATCATGCTGAAACGTCCGCTGTCGCGAAGATTTTCTGGGTCCTTGGGAACTCGGAAGGGTCACTGAGGGGCCGCAGCGTCGTGGTGCCGCGCCCGCAGCCGATGTCGAGGATCAGCTCGTAGCGCGCGTGGGCTTGCTGGAGGAGCGTTGGAATGACGACCGCGACGTCGCGGCCATGGGTCTTTGCCTGGTGCAGTGCGCTCGTGCGGCGGCCGAGTCGGTCCGGGAGTTCGTAGAGGGACCGCACTATGTCGGGGTCAAGAAACGGGGAAGGGGTCATGGCCGCGCCTCCGGCATCAGGGGATCGGCTGGTCGCCGGGGCTGAGGGTCTCCAGCAGCCGATTAGCTTGTCGGCGGCTGGTGAGGGTGATCAGCTGCGCCTCTGGGGCGTGTTCGCGGATGAGCTGGCTGACCCGTGGGCGCATGGAGCGTCGGTAGCCGACGATGTAGCGGACGAAACTCCAGGTGATCCGGTCGTACACGCCGTCCTGTATGTGTTGTCCCCCGCGGTAACGCCAGCGCCGTTGGGCGATGCCCCACAGGCAGGCGACTGCCGGTAGATCCAGGAAGACGACAGTGTCCGCGGCGCGGAGCCGTATGGGCAGAGTGGACGCGTAGTTGCCTTCGATGATCCACCGTTCACCCGCGACGAGCTTTTCCTACTTGGCGGCGAACTCCTCCTGGGGCAGGGGTTTCCACTCCGCGTCGTAGTAGATCGTGTCCAGGTGGGTCACTGGTACGCGCAGAGCTTCCGCGAGCTGCCGGGCGACGGTCGACTTGCCGCTGCCGCCGCAGCCGATGATGGCGATTCTCTCCAAGGGGCTCAAGCGTAGGGCTCCCTTTCGATCATGAGCTGCTGCCACGGCGTCTCACGCGATCGTGTGATCGGCTCGGGAAGGATCGAGTCGAGGGCTTCGAGTTGCACGGAGAGTCGGAACAGATCGAGTTTGCGTAGGCAGGCCGCAAGCAGCTCGGTGTGCTGGTCGCTGCCAGCGATGTCCCGAAGGTGGGCGATCTTCGCCAGGACGTCGTGGCCCTCGGCCACATGCAGGTGGGGAGGGGTAAACGGGTCGGCTCCGCGGACGGTGCGCGGGGTGAGGGGCAGGCGGCCGGCCAGTACTGCCTCAAAGATTCGCTGGGTCATCTGGCCGGCGGCGCTGTAGCGCTCGGGGAGCAGGAGAACTGTCGCGAGCGCGCGGCCGTAGAGGTTCGTGACCTCGGGGAAGGCAACCCTGCCGGTGAAGGCCAGGCGCGGCCAGCGGGTCGCCCCTGGCCAGTTGCCGGCGACCTGGTGGTCGAGTTCGGCGGCCGCCGGCGCGAAGTAGGTCTCGAACGCGGGCTCACCAACTCGGCGTTGTCGACCACCGGTGCTCGGCCTCGCCGGCGTCGGAGCTGGCCCGGATTGCTGTTTCGCAATGCCTGTGGCCCGCGGCCGTGGCCTGCGACGATGATCTGGTGGAGGACCAGATCGATGACCGTAACGGTGATCGGAGAAGAGTCGTCCGGGTCGTGCCCGATGTCGGGGCGGTCGCGGTGGGCGGCGGCGGTCGAGCTAACAGAGAAACTTGATCAGTGAGGCGACCGAGGGTCTGGCGTCAGCTCAAGCGGATCGGGATCGATCTCGTGCTCAGTGTTGCTTTTCGCTAGTCGAGCGGTCATAATGAAGACCCGACTAACCCTGGGAGGGTCGCCTGATGGTCCTGCGGCAGCTGGCTATCGAGGAGTGCAAGGACGGTTTGACCTGCCCGGGCCTTTGGGTTGACGACGACGATCCCGATCACGTGATCGTGGTGGGAGCGGTGCGCGACAGTCCATCCCCTGTGCCGGTGGGTCCTGGTGAGGTGGCGGTCCGCTTGTTGCGGCAGACCGTTCGCGACGCGGGGTTGTGAGACGAGGTCGAGTATGGACCTGCAAGAGCTGGATCAGATTGTGCGGTCCTCCGGGGTGTCGGCCTTCCGGTTGGAGACGTTGCCGCAGTATCTGACCTTGAGTGATCAGGAGGCGGCCGAGTACGAGGATTGGCGGGCGGGTAGGTCACGGCCGTTGCCGACCCCGGAGACGAGCCCGTGGTTGGCCCGGGTGCAGAGCACGACTGCCAGCGGGTATCGCTGGTATCGCGTGCACGTCATCGACTATCCGTTGTCGGATTACCTGCGGTTTGAGCTGTACGGGTACCAGGCCAACGCCTCGGCGGGCGAGGACATCTTTATCGCGGATCGGGCCGCCCATCCCGACCTTGACCGCTTGCGGCAGGATTTCTGGCTGATCGACGACGAGACGGCCGTGGTGATGGTCTATGACGGTGAGGGCAATTTCCTGCGCCCCGAACCCGCCGCGGACGCGGCGCCCTACCGGCGGATGCGTGATCTTGCGCTCCGCCATTCCGAGCCCCTCGCTGACTACCTTGGGCGTACCGGGCTTCGGCCGCCTGCGTGACTGAACCACCCGGCGACCGCCAGCGGCTCGCCGCTGGGCTACGGCGACTGCGTCTCGACGCCGGCCTGTCCACGACGGCGCTGGCGGGCGCCTTGGGCTGGTCCCAGTCGAAGGTCTCCAAGACCGAGCTCGGGCGTACCGTGCCGCCGCCGGCTGATGTCGCGGCGTGGTGCGTCGCCACCAACGCGGCTCCTGACGCCCAGGCGGCACTGGGGCGGCTTGCCGAGCAGGCCGAGCATCAGGCCGTCGAATGGCGCCGCGAACTCGCACCCGGCCGTCGCAAGAAGCAGGAGGACATCCAACGGCTGGAGGCGGCGGCGTCCGTGGTCCGGGTGTTCTCCCCGGACGTGGTCGTCGGGTTGGCACAGATTCGCCCCTATATCCAGGCCATTTTTCGGTTGGGTCGACGCGTCGGCCCGACGGATGAGCCCAGCGAGGGCATCGTCGAGGCACGACTTGCCCGCCAGACGGTGCTCGCGGACCGCCGTAAGCAGTTCCAGCTGGTCATGGGTGAGACCGCGCTGCACCGCGAGATCGTCCCGCGGCGGGAGTTGCGGCGCCAGCTCGAGCACCTGGTCCAGTTGGCCGCTCAGCCGAACGTCGTGATGGGCGTAATCCCGTTCGCCGGGCCTGAACGGGTGCACCAGTACCACGGCTTCGCGGTGCTGGGTGAGCCTGGGGTCGACGAGGAGACCCTGGTCCTTGCTGAGACCGTCACCCGAGCCGTGACCATCCGGTCCGCTGAGGAAGTCGCGGAATACGTCGCCCACTTCGATGGTCTGCGCCAAGGCGCCGTGGAGGGCGACCAGCTCCTCACGTTGCTTCACAAGCGGATCACGGATCTGGGCCGGGACTGACTCAGGTTTTAGTCTTGCCTTCGCGGTGAGACTAAGACTAATCTGATCGACGGCAACCGAGGTGCGTGTCCGGAACGAGAGGGCAGGCGAGTAACTGGCCGACGGCTAGGCGACGCCGGGCGCCCTCCGGACAACGCGCCTCTTCCGTGAATGCCCGAATAGGGAGCGTGATGACCATGGATGTCCCCACGTCCGAGGTGCCAGTCGCTGACGCCAGCGAGCTGGATCTCGATGTCTCCATCGTCGAACAGGGCGAAGGAGTGGACTCGCTGCTGTGCACCACCGACAACGGCTGCTCGACGAACAAGAACAAGGACTGCTGAGAACTGCCCTCGAGTCCGGGTGTTGTTCGGGGGTGGACCCCTCGGCAACACCCGGAGAAGGTTCCCCCGTTCTCTGGCCAGCCGCTGACCAGGTGGAGGCGATGTTGTGGGCTCGCGTAGCAGGCCGCCGCTCTATGCGCCGGTCGACGCGGCGCTTTTCCGTGCGGTCGCCGCGCCGGGCATGTCGGCGATGGCGACGGCTACCGCCTCCTGGCCGGGCACGGACTGCACGGCTGTGGACCGTTGGTCTGCCTGGTGGTCCGAGATCTGGGCTCTCCCGGCCGTCGCGGCTGCTGTCGAGATCGCGAGTCCAGTCCTGGCGGACCGGGTCGAGGACATCTGCCATGGACGTCGGCCCTCAGCTCGGCAGGCCTGCCGGCTGGGCCTGGCGGTAGCGCGCTATCTGGCGCGGATGAGCCGCCGGCCGACGCCCTTCGGGTTGTTCGCCGGTGTGGGCCCGGCGCGCTTCGGTGCCGAATCAGCGCGGCGGTGGGCCGGTTCTGATCGTCCCTACCCGCGAGCGGACTCGGTCTGGCTGGCCGCGATCATTGCCCGGCTGGAATCGATGCCCGAGGTACGCGCGGTGTTGACCGTGACCGCTAACGATCTGGCCGTGGTGCGCGGCGAACGGCTGGTGATGCCCTGGCGCCCACATGGACACCCGCCGACCGAGACGTTCCTCCCTGCCGAGGTATCGGTCCGCCACGGACGCGCCGTTAAGGCGGCTATGACCTCGGCGGCGTCCCCCATCCGTTTCGTCGACGTTGTCGATGCGCTGGCCACCGAACTTGATCTTCCCGTGGCGAATGTCGAGCAGTTTGTGGCCGGGCTCCTGGCGCACGGAGTGCTGGTGAGCGGTCTGCGGCCACCCGCGACCTGCACCGATGGCCTCGCGCACCTCCTGCGCGCTCTGAACGGAGTCGAGTACGGGCACGAGCAGCCGGCGGTCGAGCGGCCCGCCGACGATCCCCGCGAGGACCCCGCGCGGATCGTCGGCGAACTGCGGATGATCCAGGCGGAGCTGACGACGCTCCGCGACGCGGATGAGGCGCCTACCGGTCGATCGCTGGCCGCTGTCGGCGAGCGGATGCGCGCGATGTGCAGGGTGGTCGAGCAGCCGCTCGCGGTCGACCTCCGATTGGGGCGGGAGGTCGTGCTGCCCGAGCTCGTGGCCTTGGAAGCCGCCGCGGCGGCCGCGGCGCTTCGGCGGCTGACCCCGTACCCGGCGGGCAATACGTCCTGGCGGGACTACCACCGCGCGTTCCTCGACCGGTTCGGCGCGTCCTCGCTGGTCCGGCTCGCCCAGCTGGTTGACCCGGTCGTCGGGCTGGGCTACCCGGCGCACTTCAGTCCCCCTACCCCGGCGGCGGCGGGGGTGTCGCACCGGGACGCCGGTCTGCTGCGGCTTGTCCAGCGCGCGGCGCTCCACGGCGAGCAGGAGGTCGTCCTGGACGACGCGGCTCTCGACGCCTTGTGCGGGCCGGCGCCGGGCGGGAGCCCGGAACCGCATGTGGAGATCTGCGGGGAGGTGCTGGCCCCGACGGTGGCGGCACTGTCCCGGGGCGCGTTCAGTTTTCTTGTCACGGGTGTCAGCCGCACGGCGGCGGCGATGAGCGGCCGGTTCCTGGACGTTCTTCCCGACGCCGACCGGCTCCGAATGATCAGCGCTTTCCGTCAACTACCACCGATCGTGGAGGGCGCGGTGGCAGCGCAGCTGTCGTTCCCGCCCGCGCACGTCCGCCTGGAGAACGTCACCCGCACGCTCCCCGTCCTCGAGGACTGGATCTCGCTCGCTGAACATCGCGGCGGCCAGCGCCGCGGGCTGCTGTGGACGGATCTGGCGGTCGCCGCGGACGACGAAGGGTTCTACCTGGTTTCCCTGTCCCGCCGCGCCGTGATCGAGCCGCTGCTGACCCACGCGGCCGCCCGTCACACCTTCCCGCCACTTGCGCGCCTGCTGCACGAGCTGCCTCGCGCCGGCCTCGGCGCCGTAGCCCCGTTCTCCTGGGGCGCGGCGGACTGTCTCCCGCGCCTGCCGCGAGTTCGTCATGGCCGCGTGGTTCTGGCGCCGGCCCGCTGGCACATCGAACCGTCCGACCTTCCTGATCCAGCGGCGGGAGAGCGGGACTGGGACGACGCGCTCACACGGTTGCGTGGCCGCTCAGGACTACCCCGCTGGGTGACCACCGGCCGAGCCGATCTGCTGCTGCGCCTCGACCTCGACGAGCGGATGGATCGCGACCTGCTCCGAGCCGAACTCGACCGCGCCGGCGAAGCGGTCTCCCTGTTCGAGGCGCCAGAGCCAGCCGACTACGGCTGGGCCGACGGCCGAGCCCACGAGGTCGTTGTCCCGGTCGCGACCACCGCCGCCCCGCGTCCCGCGCCGGCCGTCATCACCACATCTGGACCGCTGCTGGTGGCCGACCCCGCGGCCGGGATGCTGCCGGGTTCGGCCTTGCTCTTCGCGAAGCTCTACTGCCATCCCGACGTGATCGACACGATCCTCACCGGCCACCTGCCCGCCCTGCTCGACGCCTGGGACATCCCGCCGCGATGGTGGTTCGTCCGTTACCGGGACCCGGCCCCGCACCTCCGCCTCCGGCTTCATCTCGACCCGCCCGGCTCCACCGACGACTACGGGCTCGCCGCCCTCCGAGTCGGGGCGTGGGCCGAGCAGCTCCGGGACCGGCATCTGATCGGCGATCTCGTGCTCGACACCTACCACCCCGAAACGGCCCGCTACGGCGACGGCGAGGCACTGGCAGCGGCCGAAGCGCTGTTCGCCGCCGACTCGGCCGCCGTCGTCGCCCAGCTCGCGGCACACGCCGACAACCGGGCGCTCTACCCCGCGGCTGTGACGGCGGTGAGCCTGGTCGACCTCACGTGCGCCTTCCTCGGCGGCATCCGAGCCGGGATGCGATGGCTGCTCGACAACCATCGGGCATCCGGCGCGCCGACCCAGCGGCCGGTCCTGCGCCAGGCCATCGCGCTCGCCCGCGCGCACAGCGGTCGGTCCGCTCCCGACGCGGGTATCCCTCACCTTCCGGCACCGGTCTGCTCGGCCTGGAACACGCGACGCGAGGCGGCCGAACGGTACGCGCTCCAGCTCGCCGCCTCGCCCCGCCAGCAGTCGAGCGCCGAGGTGCTGGGATCGCTGCTGCATCTCCACCACGTCCGCGCCCATGGCATCGACTCGGCGGCCGAACGCGACGGCAACCGGCTGGCCCGCGCGGTCGCGCTCGCCTGGACCAACGCCGACCGGCAGACGGAGCCGGACCCGGTCGGAGCGGCCAGGCCATGACCGTGGTGACGGACTACCGATCCCGCGCGGCCGACGTCGCGACGCGGCTGGCCGACGCATTGGCCGAGCCACCGCCCGAGCCTGACGGCGAGGGGAGCGGAAGCAGTCTTCGTTGGCGGGGCCAGTCGCTGGCCGAGGGCGCGGCGGGCATCGCCGTTCTCCACGGCGTCCGCGCCCGCTCGCACGGGGGCAGCTGGGCCCGGGTCTCGGCCTGGCTGACGGCCGCCGCCAGGAACGATCTGTACGCCGGGCCGGGCGCCGGCCTGTGGTTCGGTGCCCCCGCCGTGGCCTTCGCGTTGACCGCGGCGGCACCGCCCGGCGGCTACCTCGGCGCGGCCCGGCAGCTGCACACGGCCGTCGAAAAGCTGGTGGACCGCCGGCTCACGGCGGCCCATGCACGGATCGACGCGAGACGGAGACCGGACCGCGCCGAGTTCGACCTGGCCCGCGGGCTGACCGGCCTCGGCGTCTATCTCGCGACCCGCACGAGCGACGGCGATCAGCTCCGCCGGATCCTGACCTACCTGGTCCGGCTCACCGAACCGCTGCCCGCGGCGGACGCGGCGGGACTGGACGCACCGGGCTGGTGGGCAGCCGACATCCCCGCGACGGCCCCACCCGAGCCGTTCGCCGATGGTCACGCCGACCTGGGCACCGCCCACGGCATCGCCGGGCCGCTGGCGCTGCTGGCGCATCTGTACCGCCGGGGGATCATCGTCCCCGGCCACGCCGAGGCACTCGACCGGATCTGCCGCTGGCTGGAAACTTGGCGCCAGGAAGGACCGGCCGGACCCTGGTGGCCGGAGCGGATCACCGCCGGTGAGCTGCTGACCGGCCGACCGACCCAGACCGGCCCGCGCCGGGCGTCCTGGTGTTATGGCACCCCGGGCCTGGCCCGCGCGCAGCAACTCGCCGCGCTCGCACTGGCCGACACCACCCGCCAGCGGAACGCCGAAGCGGCCCTCGCGGCCTGCCTGGACGACACCGCCCAGCTCGCCCCGTTTGTCGATCCAGCGCTATGCCATGGCTGGGCCGGCCTGGCCGCCACCGTGCGCTGTGCCGCGATGGACGCCCGCTTCGTACCGCTGGACCGCTACCTGCCCGCCCTGGTGAAGCAGACGCTCGACTGCCTCGCCACCGTGCGGCGTTCCGGCTGGCGACCGGCCGGTCTCATCGACGGGACCGCCGGGATCGCCGCCGTCCTGCACGCCGTCGCGACCGGCGCCGGTGGCCCCTGGGAGCCCGCGCTGCTGCTCGACCTTCCCCCAGCTCCGCCGGCACAGCAGCCGGGAGCGACAGGGTGAACATCCCGGACGCGGAGCCCTCCGGCTGGTGCGCGGCGACCGTGCGGTGCCAGGACTGGCGGGCCGCCGAACACCTCGGGGTCACCCAACTGGCCCCCCGGCTCGCCGCCGCCGCCGTGCGGAACGACGGGATCAGCCTGTGGTGGTTCACCCGAAAGGCCAGCTCGTGGCGCCTCCGCTGGCGCCCCAGTGCGGCTACGGGGGACCCAGCCCCGGGCCGACACGGCGCACAGCCTCTCCGGCCCCTGCAGCGCCTCCTCACCGACGGCGCGACTGCCCGCTGGGTGCCGGCGGTCTACGAGCCTGAGGTGCACGCGTTCGGCGGCCCCGAGGGCATGGACGTCGCGCATCTGCTCTTCCACGCCGACAGCCGCCACATCCTCGCCTACCTGGGCCAGGCCCACCCCGACCACCGTCGCGAGGTGGGTCTTGTCCTGTCCCGGACGCTGCTGACCGCCGCCGGCCAGGACTACTACGAGCAGGGCGACATCTGGACCCGCGTCGCCGCCCACCGCCACACCGGCTCTGCCCCGGCTACGGCTCCAGCGACCCGCGCCGCCGTGAGCCGGCTGCTCACCGCCGCGTCGGTCCGGCCCCTCGAAGCGCTGCCAGGCTGGCCGGCAGCCTTTCGCGAGGCCGGCCAGTCACTCGCGGGCCTCGCGGACGACGGCCGACTCACCCGGGGCATCCGCGCTGTTCTGGCCCATCACATCCTGTTCGCCTGGAACCGCCTCGGCATCCCCGCGGCCGATCAGGCCACGCTCGCCCACTCCGCCGCCCGCATCGTCTTCGACGACAGCGACAACACGCCCACCTCCGACGAACGGTGACCCCACGATGACCGCGAAGACCCCGGACCAGCTACGCGACGACCTGGTCGCCGAGATTCGCCGCTACGGCACGTTCCGGACCGACCGGGTCGAGGTCGCGTTCCGGGCGGTGCCGCGGCACCTGTTCCTGTCCGGCGTCGACCTGGAGACCGCGTACGCCCCGCGGGTCGTCGTGACCCGCCGCGCGGCCGACGGCACCGCGCTGTCCTCGGCCTCAGACCCCGACCTCGTCGCCGCCATGCTCGAGCAGGCCGATGTCCGCCCCGGCCACCGCGTCCTGGAGATTGGCACCGCCACCGGCATCAACGCCGCTCTCCTGGCCGAACTCACCGGCCCGACCGGCCACGTGACCACCATCGAGATCGACGAGGATCTGGCCGCGGAAGCCCGAGGCTCGCTCACGGTGGCCGGCTACGAGACCGTCGAAGTGATCCACGGTGACGGCGCGGCAGGCCATCCGGATAGGGCACCCTATGACCGGATTGTGATCACAGCGGGCGCGTGGGACATCGCCGCCGGCTGGTGGGACCAGCTCGCCTCCGCCGGCCGGATCGTGATCCCGCTACGTCTGCACGGGAGCGGTCTGACACGCTCGTTGGCCCTCGACGCGGTCGCGTCGGGCCGCCTGGAGAGCCGTTCGGCTCTCGTCTGCGGGTTCATCCCGCTGCGCGGCACCGACGCCCACGCCGGCCGGACGCTGGCCCTCGCTGACGGCGTCTCCCTGCGGCTCGACCACCAGGACACCGCCGAGGAATTCGCGCTCCGCGCCGCGCTCGACAGCCCGGCTCACGCCCTGTGGACCGGTCAGACGATCCACGACGACGAACCAACCGGACACCTCGACCTCTGGCTCGTCACCACCGGAAGCCGGTTCGCTCGCCTCGCGGTTGACGCCGCCGCCCGAAACGACCGCAGGCTCACGCCAACGCCGCGCTGGGCCGGCGCCGCGATCCATGACGGCACCACGATCGCCTACGTCACCCTCCGGCCGGTGACTCCCGACACCGACGAGCTGGGCGTCACCGCCCACGGCCCCCAAGCGGCCGACCTTGCCGCGCACCTCGCGGACCTGCTGCACCGCTGGCGCAAGGAGGGCCCGAGCAACCCGCTCCTCACCGCCCGCCGCACGGGCACCCTCGACAACCAACTCCCCGCCGGCTACCACCTCGACCGGCCGAACAGCCGGCTCACGGTCAGCTGGCCGCGCTGAGAACAGTGACCAGCGCCATGACGCCCGCCTCCCCGGCCCCGGCGGCCGAGACGTTCGCCCTCGTCGTTTCCCGCTTCCCCCTCGTTCCCCGCGACCGGCCACCCTGCCCGGCGCTCGATATCCGGATCGCCCAGGTCGCCGCGCTTGCCGACCAGGCCGCCCAGGGCGGCGATGACGCGCTGGTATGCGCGGCCGAGGCCCACAATCTCGGCGCGCTCATCGCCAGCGACTGCGGCCTGCCGGATCTCGCCTATCGCCTGTGCTGGCTGCAGATCAACACGCTGCCCCTGCGGCGACCGTTCGACGCGGCGACCGCGAAACTCGCCCTCCAACCACTGATCAACCTCGCCCGTCTGCGGATACGCGCCGGAGACGGCCTGGCCGCCCACGAAATCCTCACCGCGCTCTACAACGCAGTCACGGCGAGGACCACCGCTGTCATCGACGGCCGGATACTCAGGTTCGACGACCTGGTGGCGCCCGCCGACCCTCCCGAGATCGTCCGCTGGCTGTGGACCGTTCTCCTTGCTGATGGCACCCGTGCCCTGACCCGGGCCGGCCACTGGGCCGAGGCCCTCGATCACCTCGCCCGCCACAAGGGCATCGGGCAGCGTCTGCTGGACGGCCGCCAGACCGCGATCCTCGCCCACCTCTCCCGCCACGACCATGACGCCGCCCGGCATCTCCTCGCCGCCACGACGACGGACCAGCCCTGGGAGAAGGCCGTCGCCGCCTGCCTCGGCCTACTCCAGCAGCGTCTCGCGGGTCGCGAGCCCACCGGCGACGGAAAGGGGATCGATGATCTTATGCCTCCGGGCGACCGAAGGCACCTGAGGTTTCACCTCCAACTCGGGCTGTGCCTCGTCGATCTCGCGGACCAGACCGAGCAGCGACGGGCCGCCCTCGACGCCGCTATCGACCGTGCCCTGGTCAGCTCAGACGCCTACGCCGCTCGCGATCTCCTCAGCCACCCGGCTGCCCGCCACCGCCTCGACGGCGACCAGCGCGCATTGCTGATCGAAAGACAGCGCCAGGCCGGGCTCGACAGCGGTCACATACCCGACGCTCTACGCCGGCGACTTCTCGATTCCCTGAACCTCGCCAGCACCCTGGCGGCCACCCGCGGGAGCGAGAAGAGAGAGCCGCATGCGGTTTCGCGTCCTGGGTGACGCCAGCGGCGAACCCCCCGCGCGGCTTCTGTAGGTTCCCCCGTCGATCTTTCAATCGGGCGCGCGCTACCACCAGCATCCGGCCCGACAACGCCCCGTCCTACCTGCTGGTCGCCCAGTACGGCTTCCGCAAGGTCGGCGAGCAGTGGGACGACGAGGACGGCCTGGAATTCGTCTACGAGGTCGCCGCGGGGCATGCTCACTGAGGTTGGAGAGCCAGGCCCCCGTGGACGCGGGGTCCTGGACCGACGCCTGTCCGGCTCCGGGGCCTGGCCGTCCTGCCCGGCTTTGGGGTGCTTGTCAGGGAGGGTCTCTGCTCGGCGCGTCAGCGCGCGGCGGTCAACGCCGAGTCCGTGATCCGAGAGAGCCCAGGGAGGCGTCGAGTTCCCCAGTCGTGCCGAACCGAGGTACCTCGCTGACGCCCACGTCGATGAGCTGTGTCCCTTGCTCGGGAGCGATAGTACTGGGATCTTGACGGTCGTCCCGTGAGCTCGGGCACCAGCCCCGATCAGTTAGCCAGGGCGTGTGCGATCTGCCAGGCGATCGCTTCGAACTGGGTGTCGTGCTGAGCGTGGCCCCAGAGCGCGTCATCGACGCTGCGGACGAAGCTCCACGCGTGGGCTTTTGTCCAATCGAGTCCGGTGGCTTCCGCGAGGGTGTCGATCCGCCGCCGGACTGCTTGAGCGGGCTCGCCGCTGGCGGTGATGTCGTCCCAGCGATTCCGCAGCAGTGGTAGCAGGTCGTATTCGGGAGCGCCGATGAGCGGTTTGGGGTCGATGGCGTTCCAGGGCTGGCGGGCGCCGGCGAGGACGTTGGCGAAGTGAAAGTCGCCGTGCAGCAGGACCTGGGGAGCGGAGTCGCACGTGAGGTGGCCGCAGGTCTCGGCCGCTGCGTCGATGAGGCGAGCGGGTCCCGGTTCGCCGAGTCGGCGCCATTCGTAGGACAGCGTCTGTTGCCACCGTTCGGCGGTCGCCGTGGTCGTCGGCAGGCCGGCTGGCGCGGGGATGTGCAACTGGCGCAGGACCGACGCCGCGACGTCGAGGGCGTGGGCGATCGGCTGGTGCTCCAGGGTGGCGGAGGCGTCGAGGCGTTCGAGGAGCATCGCACCTCGCCTGTGATCGGCAGCCAGGAGTAGGACCGCGCCGCGACCCGCCCAAGCCTGAAGCGCGGCTGGCTCGTGGCGGGTTTCCTCGTCGGGCCAGGAGACCTTCAGCATGCAGTCCTCGCCTGTGTGCCGCCGGACGGGCAGTACGAGGGCGACCTGGCCGTGCCTCGGATCGCCGACCTCTTCCAGGCGCCAGACGGTGAGCAGGTCGGCGATGAGGGCGGGAAGTTGTTCGAGCCAGCGGCGGCCGGCGTCGCCCTCACGGGCCGCCGTCAGCGCTGTGAAGGCTGGCGGTATACGGATCATGGCCTGACCTCAACACTCAACCGGACGTCGACGTTACGTGCGGACGGCTGCCGGGCGGTCTGGCCATGGCGACGGAGGGCGACAACCCAGAGCTTCTGCGTGATCCAGTGTCGTCTGCGGGAGGCGTCGAGACCTCGTCCTGCCCCAGCTCGCGCCCACGGGACCACGACAAGGACGAAGATCGCGCTATCTGGATCTTGTCATGTTCGCCAAGGGGATGACATCCCGCCCGGGAAAAATGACGATCAACGGAGGAACCTACAGCTTCGTGTCTACTCGAACTCCCCGTCGCGCGCACCGGCCACGAACGCGCCCCACTCGGCGGAGGTGAACCGGAGCACCGGGCCGGCGGGGTCCTTCGAGTCGCGGAGCGCGCGTCCGCCGTCGGGGAGCACGGCGACTTCGACGCAGTTGCCGCCGGTCCCTCCCGAGTGGCTGCTCTTACGCCACACCAACGACGTCATGTCACTTTTCGTAGTCACTTCACCAGGTCCTCACGCGCGGATGTGATGATCTGTCGAGATGCCGCCGGGTCCAGTGCCAGCCCTCGGAGCAGGTTCATCCAGACTTCGTATCGCCGGACTTCGGTCGGTTTCTCAAGGTAGAGACTGCCCGTCGGGGCCTCGATGTAGACCGTCTCGGGTGCACCGTCCGTATCGGCAAAGCCGAGGATCGTGAAGCTGGAGACCATCCCGGCGTGGGCGCCCGCGGCGAAGGGAACCACCTGGATGGTGATGCCAGGCTGCTCAGAGGCTTCGAGGAGTCGCTCCAACTGCCGACCCATGATCGTGGGGCTCCCGACGTGACGACGGATCACGGCCTCGTCCAGGATCGCCCACAGCTGGACCGGCGGGTCGGCCGCGAGGATCTTCTGGCGGTCCATCCGGAGCTTCACGATCCGGTCCACTTCGGCGGCAGGTAGCTCCGGCGACGCGGCTCGGATGACGGCCCGGGCGTAGTCCTCGGTCTGGAGGAGGCCGGGCACGAGGGTCGGTTCGAAGGTGCTGATGGCGTACGCCTCGGCCTCGAGCCCGATGTAGACCTGGAACCAGCGGGGCACCACGTCGCCATAGGAGTGCCACCACGCCGGCTTGCGCGTCTCCTTGGTCAGCGCGAGCAACGCCTGCCGCTGCTCCGGATCGGTCAGGCCATAAAGATCCAGTAGGTCCGCGACGTTGCGGGTCACGAAGCGGAACTGCCCGGTCTCCATCCGGCTGATCGTCGGTCCGCTCCGGTGGATGTGCTCACCGGCCTGGTCGACGGTGATCTCCCGCGCTTCACGCAGCCGGCGCAGCTCCGCGCCCAGTCGTCGGCGTCGCACCGTCGGGCCTGGCGTGTTCGGCATCGTCCTCCTCTCATTGGGTCGGTCTCGCCCCGGGCCGCAAGTCTGCCAGCTTCATCAACTCCGCACTACACAGACACATGCAAACGACGTACGTACTTGCGTATGCGTGATTAGCGGTTCATCCTGCCATAGGGAAGCCGCTGATCGTTACGGCGAGGACCAGGACGGGACGAGGACCCGACAGGTACGCCGACCGATGCGGAGGGTCGAGGGACGGGAGGCGCGGTTGTCGTGCTGACCAGTGAGAACGGGGTTGTCGGGCGGTGGGCCGGCGATAGACAGCGGTGGGCCTGTATCGCCCGTCGTCGGTCGGCGGATCACCCGCAACGGATGCCCCGCGGGCTCCTTCCAGGCGTGGGACGCCGCCCTGATAGGGCTCCGCGAACGGCGCGTACTGCCCTCGCGATCTTTGCCCGCACCGATGTGTTGATGTTCGAGGTTCTGTGTGCCGGGGCCGTCGTGATCTCGGCAGGTCGGTCGCTGTCACCGCCGGCGTGGCGTCCGTATGTGCTGCTGGACGGGGACGGCGTCCGGGTCGATACGTACGCCGCCTTCCGGGCGGCGCACCGGCAGGCGCATGACCCGGCCACGTTGGCGGTGCATCCCTTCCCGCTGCTACTCATCAACGTTCCTGGGCTGCGGTTCTGGAAGATCGACGACCGCGGGTGCGCCCAGTTGCAACTCGGGGCCGTGAACCCGGAGTGGCGCTGCTCGCTGACCGCGCGGGGCAGGGTCAAGAAAGGGCGCGGGGATGGCTGAGCCGGTGAGCGGTGAGGTGTTCGCGTTGGTGACGGTGGGCCGGGACGGGCTGCTGGTCACGGTCGCGTTCGAGAACACGCGGGCCGCCTGGCGGTACGCGGTGACCCACCGGGTGGCCCACCGCTCCCGGCCGGCGCGGATCGCGTTCGACACCGGGCCGGTCGGACCGTCGGGAGTCGGCTCGCCAGTGGCGGGGCCGCTGGAGGTTCCGATGAGGCCGTTGCCGGCGTTGGTACGCGCCGCGGTTGTCGGCTGGTGGCGACGCCGCCCGTCCTGGGCGGCGTCGGCGTGAGCGGATCGGAGAAGCCGTTGGCCGCTACGCAGGCCGTGCTCGAGCTGGAGACGGCGGTGCAAGCCGTTCTGGGAGCGAGCGTCCGGGTGGACCTGCGCGCGTACTCGTCGGGCACGGTTCTCGCGGATCTCCACGACGGCGGCCGGAGCGCCGCGGTGGACCGGATCAGCGGTACGTGGTCGGTGGCCGCGCTGACCGGCCCGGACCGGGAGGGGTGCAACCGCTACCACCGGGCCTGCGAGTCGGTCACCGAGGCGGTCACGGCCGCCGCGTGGCTACTCGGGAAGACCCCGGCCCCCGATGCGGAAGGCGCGGGCCGTGGCGCCGATTAGGATCACGCCGAAGCAGGCTTTCTGGCGGACAGGCATGCTCGCCGGCGGCAAGACGCACGAGGAGATCGCCGCCGCGTCTGCCCGCCGGTACGAGTTGCGTCCCCGGACCGCGTTCCGACACGCGCATGACTGGACGTTCCTGGCCACGGTGGCCCATATCAACGCCGTCGCGATCGACCTCGGCGTCGTCGCCGTGGGAATGCAGTTCATTACAGCCAGTCGCTTGCGTGATACCGAGCACTGGCCGTTCCTCGTGCGGAAGATCCAAGTGTCCGCCTACCACTTGGGGCTGCTCGCGGTGGTGTACGGGGCGGTGTACGGGATGGACGTCCCGCACCTGCTCGACGACGCCGACCGCCGCCACCAGCGACCGGCCGACCGGTTCCTGATCGGCCTGATCGGCGACGCGCGGACACCCAGCGTAGGCGGGGCTCGGCCCACCCGGGTCAGGCGGCCAGGCACGACGAGGTGATGATGCGCTTCATCTACGACTACCCGGAGACGAAGGGGTTCGAGGGCGACATGCTCGACGCCGGGCCGATCCACGAGGTGGCGGTCGCGGCCGAGCGGGCCGGCTTCGACGGTTTCGCCCTGACCGAGCACCCGGTCCCGAGCGCACGGTGGCTGGCGTCCGGCGGCCACCAGAGCCTCGACCCGTTCGTCGCCCTCGGCTTCGCGGCGGCCG